>FRDC01003551.1_pt1 | contig 197715 bp, 206 predicted proteins | sample 1106171 | NCBI WGS metagenome assembly FRDC01 (sample SAMEA3930566, study PRJEB13176) | freshwater metagenome | biome: Drinking water system; feature: drinking water; material: water | place: Singapore | collected 2014-12-20 | reverse complement strand
TGTGCTTGATAAAATTCTCGATTGCCTGGAAAATGCAACCTAACCCCCACCGGCGCTAACGCGCCACCTCCCCCGAAGGGGGAGGAGTTATCGGAGTCAACCCCATGCCCAAAACCACTTTATCGTTTTACCTCCACATCATCGCGATTGCGGTGATCGTCGTCTCGTTGAGCCGCGCTGTTCTCCCTCTCCCGCTTGCGGGAGAGGGCGGGGTGAGGGTGGTGGAGGCAGCAAAAGAAAGCGTCTACGACCGCGTCATGCGGACGGGGGTGATACGGTGTGGGTACTGGGTTGCCGCGCCGCTTATTATTAAAGATCCCAATACAGGCGCTATCTCCGGCGCATATGCAGAATATATTGAAGCCCTAGGCAAGGCACTTAACTTGAAAATTGAATGGGCAGGAGAAATCAATCTTGGCACTTATCTACAAGATTTGAATCAAGGTAAATTCGACGCGGAGTGTGCAACAGGGTGGCCTAACGCTTTGCGAGGCAAACAGGTTGAGTATACCTCCCCAATAGGCTATTTGCCTATGTATGCTTATGCAAAGGAAGGAAACACTTCTTTTGACAACAACCTTGATAGCATTAATGATCCGTCTGTAAGGTTTTCTGGCCACGATGGCGGCACCAATACGCTTGTTCAGCAAAAATTTTTCCCGAAAAGCCAATTAATAAGTGTGACCGGCGATGTCGGCTTCGCGGAACCTCTTAATATGATTAAATACGGTAAAGCCGACGTAACCGTCGTGACTAGTTTTGAAGGGGAAGGCTTTATAAGCTCGAATCCAAATAGTATCAGAAAAATTCCCTCCAGCCCTATTCGAATAATTTCTATTAACATAAGCGTTGCGGCCAACGAAATACGACTTCTTAATATGCTCAACACAGCAACATACGAATTGCTTTATGATGGAACAATAGAAAGCTTTTTTACAAAATACAAGATTGAACCTTCAGTCCTTCTTCGCGTCGCCAAACCCTACCAAATCCCCACAACCAATTAGGTGTAAAATCAATATGTCATCCTGAACGTAGCGCAGCGGAGTGAAGGATCTAGGAGAAGGCACTAATCATCCGATCCTTCGCTTCGCTCAGGATGACCAAGAGAGGAAAACATGAAACACTGGATACAAATCCCCAAACTTGAAGGCGACACGTCGGCGCAAGCGCATGCCGATTTGCCGGACGGCACCTATGAACGTGAATTGGGCAAGGAAGGTTTTTTTGGCCCGGCCACGCACATGTATCACAAAAATCCGCCAACGGCCTGGGTAGATTGGCAAGGGCCATTAAAACCGCGCGCGTTTGATTTGACCAAATGCGACGCCAAACCGACCAGCCCCTGGGACGCGCATAAGGTGCTTTACAATAATTCTTGTAAATTCCGCCTATGGCGCACCGACGGCAACGATCCGCATAATCTTTATCGCAACGGCGATGGCGATGAATTGCTGTTCATCCATGAAGGCGAGGGGGATTTATATTGCGATTATGGCCGCTTGCCGTTTCGCGATGGCGATTACATCGTTTTGCCGCGCGGCACGATGTGGCGGCTCGATTGCAAAAAGCCGGTGTTTGCATTGCTGATCGAAGCGACCAACTCCAGCTATAAATTGCCGGATAAGGGCCTGGTCGGCAAGCATGCGATTTTCGATGCGGGGGCTATGGGTGTTCCCAAAATCGACGCCGCGTTTAAAAAACAACAAGACATCAAGGGCGCATTTAAAATTCACATCAAACGCCGCGAGGCGATTTCGGTCGTGACCTTTCCTTATAACCCGCTCGACGCGGTGGGTTGGCATGGCGATTTGATGGTAACGCAAATCAATTGGCGCGATATCCGCCCATTGATGTCGCATCGCTATCACTTGCCGCCATCGGCGCATACGACCTTCGTTGCCGACCGGTTCGTGATTTGCACCTTTGTGCCGCGCCCGTTCGAAACCGACGCACGCGCGATCAAGGTGCCGTTTTTTCACAACAACGACGATTACGATGAAGTTTTATTCTATCATCGCGGCAATTTTTTCAGCCGCGATAATATTCACGCCGGGATGGTGACTTGGCATCCGTGCGGATTCACCCACGGCCCGCACCCAAAAGCGCTTAAGAATGTGTTCGACATGCCGGCCAAGGAAACCGATGAAGTCGCGGTGATGATCGACACGCGTGATGCGCTCGAGATCGGCGATGCGGCGGTCAAAACCGAATGGAACGGCTATGTCGATTCTTGGAACGGGTCGGTGCCGAAGTAATTATCAACCCCTCCCCCGTCAATCGTAAAGCGCGTCTTCGACGCGGCGGGAGAGGGGATTTTAAGGAACATTCCATGCCCAAAACAACCCTGTCATTCTATCTCCACATCATCGCGATTGCGGTGATTGTTGTAGGATTGAATAATTACCTGTCATCCCGAACGCCCGACCGGGCGGAGGGATCGCCCAGTATTATATCTGGCGATTCCTCGTCGGCCTCTGGCCTCGCTCGGAATGACAATAAAGAAACCGTCTACGACCGCGTAATGCGGACGGGGGTAATCGGGTGAAAAAACTTTCGCCGCATTTTCGCCTGGGGGCAATGGTCGCAGCCGCAATTTTGGCCACCGACCTTCTCAGCAAGGAATATTTTTACCGCCTGTTGTTCGAACCGATGCGCAGGATCGAACTATTGCCGTTTTTCAACCTCACCGCAGTGTGGAATCACGGCATTTCATTCGGCATGATGCAGGCGGATAGCGAATTCGCATGGATAAAATTGCTGGCGGTGACCATGGCGATTACCGGATTGGTGTTTTATTGGTTGTGGCAAGCGGAAGATCGCATCACCGCGGCTGCTTGCGGCGCGATTTTGGGTGGCGCCATTGGCAATATCTATGACCGCGCCACATTCGGCGCGGTGCGGGATTTTTTCGATTTCCACATCGGCGATTGGCATTGGCCGGCGTTTAACATCGCCGATAGCGCGATTGTGTGCGGCGTCATAATTTTGCTGTTTTTGACTTTTAAATTCCCGCGAAACGAGTAGGATAAGCGATGCACAAAAAAACCGTTGTTCTATTATCGATCCTATGTGTGATGGCCGCAACCGGATGTTCGGATGTCAAAAGCAATTTGGGTCTGGATCGCCCGGCGCCGGATGAATTCCGGGTGATGTCGCGCGCGCCGCTGACCTTGCCGCCGGATTTCAATTTACGCCCGCCAGCGCCCGGGGCGGAACAATTGGCGGCGAAATCGCCCGAAACGATCGCCAAAGAATCCTTGATCGGCGCACGCGCGGAAAATAATTCCGCCATTAGCGCGGAGGAATCCAAATTATTGGAATTGACCGGTGCGGCCAATGCCGATCCCACCATCCGCGCCACGGTCGACCGCGAAACGCAGCAATTGATCGACGCCAACACCTCGATCCTCGGCAAAATACGCAATTTCGACCCGCAAGCGCCGGTGGTCGATGCAGCGGCTGAGAGAGAACGCATCGAAAAAAACAAGGCGGCCGGGCTTCCGGTCAACACCGGCGACACGCCGATGGTCAAACCCAGGAAAAAGGGGCTGTTTGAACGCTGATGCGCCAAACCCTTGCCGCTTTTGTATTTTTTATTGTCATCGCAAGCCCGATTTTGACATTCGCCGAAAGCGCGCAATTTCAATCAGCGGTTTTGGATAACGGGTTGCGCATCGTGGTCATCCCCAATCACCGCATGCCCATCATAACCCATATGGTTTGGTATCATGTCGGCGCGATCGACGAAACCCAAGGCAAATCCGGCATCGCGCATTTTTTGGAACATTTGATGTTCAAAGGCACGCCGAACGTTCCGGCGGGTGAATTTTCAAAACGCATTGCCGGGATCGGCGGTTCGGAAAACGCCTTTACCACATCCGATTACACGGTTTATTTCCAAAGCCTCAGCCGCGAGCATTTGGCGTTGGCGATGGAATTGGAAGCCGACCGCATGGCGAATCTGTCCATCGGCGAAGACGATTTCGCGGCCGAGAAAAAAGTCGTTTTGGAAGAACGTCGCGCACGCATCGACAACAACCCCGACGCCATTTTGGCCGAAGAAATGCAAGCGGCGTTGTGGCGCAATCACCCTTATGGCCGGCCATTAATCGGTTGGGCCAATGAAATATTATCGCAAAGCCGAGCCGACGCTTTGGCTTGGCATCGCCGTTATTACGCGCCCAACAACGCCGTCGTTGTGATTGCGGGCGATGCGACGCTCGATGACATCTTGCCGCTTGCGGAAAAATTTTATGGCGCGATTGCGCCGCGCGATATCGAACGCCCGGAAATCATCGCCGAACCCGATGCACGCGCCAAGCGCGAATTGACCATGCGCAGCCCGCGCGTGCGCCAGGTGCAATTTATGCGCATGATCGCAGCACCCGGATATTACACCGCGGATGACCGCAAGACCGCCTATGCGCTTGAAGTCTTGGCGAACATATTGGGCGGGCAAAGCGGCTTGCTGCACAAACATTTGGTCGTAGCCGATAAAATCGCTGTCGCCGCGGCCGCTTGGTACGATCCGGATAAACGCGGACCGACCGTTTTCGGCATCGCAGCCACGCCGACCGATTTGGGCAAAAAACCTGCGGTTGCTTTGCGTATCAGCGCGATTTTATCGGACTTAGAAAGAAACGGCGTCGCGCCGGATGTTCTAAACCGGGCTAAAAACCAATTGGTGGCCGAATCCATTTATGCGCGTGACAGTAATTACCGCATGGCCTATGCGGTTGGCGAGACTTTGATTCAAGGTGGCGATATCAACGATCTGATCGAATGGGATCAACGCATCGCGGCCGTTACCATTGACGATATCCGCAGCGCCGCAAAATTGTTGATCGATGAAAAGCGCGCGGTGGATGGTTGGTTGTTGCCGGAAGTAGGCAAAAACAAATCCGCAGAACCCATGCTGCCAACCCCTCCCCCAGCGATGCTCCGTTAAATCATGAAAAAAACATTTTCAATTTATTTATCCTTTTTGCTGGCATTTGTGCTCTGGCTGAAACCTGCTTTTGCTTTGGAAATTCAATCGGTCAAATCGCCATCCGGCATCGAAGCATGGCTGATCGAAGATCACACCCTGCCAATTATTTCATTAAGCTTTTCTTTCGATGCCGGAAATCGTTTGGAGCCCGCTGGCAAGGCCGGATTGGGAGAATTTGCCGCGGCGCTTTTGGATGAGGGTGCCGGAACGCTTGATGCCAACGCGTTTCAAAACCAACTTGCCGACGCCGCAATCAGCATGAATTTCGCCGCGGATACGGATTACCTCTCTGGGCATATTAAAACCTTAAGCAAAAATCGCGCGGCCGCGTTTGATTTGCTGCGTCTTGCCATTACCGATCCCCAATTGCACGCCGACGCCATCGAACGCATGCGCCAGAAAATTATCGCCGAAATCAAAAATAGCCAAAGCGATCCCAATACCCTTGCCAGCGAATTATGGCTGACGCATTACTTTCAATCGCATCCATATGGACAGATTCGCAGTATTGCTTCGGTTGAATCCATCACCCGCGCGGATATAAAAAAATTCCTGGATCAAATTCGCAACCGCCGCAGTTTGAAAATTGGCGTGGCCGGAGATATTACTCCGACAGCGCTAGCGGAGATTCTTGACAAAACGTTCGCCGCATTGCCTGATTTCGCCCTGGCTCTTCCGCAACAATCATTTTCACCACCGAATAGCGGCGGTGTTCTCCTTAAAAAACAAACCCTGCCCCAGACCGTCGCCGTTTTCGGCCAGGTCGGCGTCAGACGCAGCGATGCCGATTTTTATCCGGTATACATTTTCAACCACATTCTGGGCGGCGGCGGATTCGATTCGATGCTGTCCAAAATCGTGCGGGAGAAAAACGGCCTTGCCTATTCGGTTTACACCGGGGTTGAAACTATGCGCGAGGCCGGAATAATTTTGGGCGGCGTTGCGACAAAAAAAGAGGATTTCCAAAAATCCAAGGATCTGATCGTGGACATTTGGCGCGATTTCGCCAATGACATTACCGACCAACAAGTGTTAGCGGCCAAACAATTTTTAATCGGCTCATTCCCGTTGCGGTTCAGCTCTACATCCAGTATTTCAGCCATTCTATTGAATCTGCAACAGGAAAATTTGGGCATTGATTTTTTTGCGCGGCGCAATAATCTAGTTAACGCAGTCACGCCGGACGATGTGCGCAATGCGGCAAAGAAATATTTAAGCAATGACCGTTTGTTGTTCGCCATCGTCGGCGACTACAAACTTCCATAAGAAAGAACAATTATGTCGATTTACAAACAAACTATTTTCCCGCTACAAGAATTCAACGGTACAAGCCATCAGTCTGCGGTCGAAAAATCCAAGCATGCGGTGAAATCCATCGGCGATAAAATCGCCGATGGCGATTTGCCTTCGCTTGCAACCTCCCGCCGCACCGACGATATTGCCGATTTGATGGCAGCGGCCAAGCGTTTTTTGAAATTCAAACATGTCTTGATTCTTGGCACGGGCGGATCGTCCTTGGGCGGCAAGGCTTGCTATGCCCTTTCTGACCGCGGATTCGGCAACCCCAAATCGCCGCAACTGCATTTTATGGACAATGTCGACCCGGATAGTTTCACGGCGTTATTCGCCGCGATTCAACCGCGCGAATGCGGCATAATCGCCATTTCGAAATCCGGCAACACCGCCGAGACATTGTGCCAATTGCATATCATTTGCGATTGGATCGATGCCAAACAGAACCCGTCGCAATTGTTGGTAATTACTGAACCGGGCGGCAATGTACTGCGCCAATTGGCGGAATCTATCGGATGCGTGATCCTCGATCACAATCCCAAAATTGGCGGGCGTTATTCGGTTTTATCGAATGTCGGCATGCTGCCCGCGGCTTTGGCCGGCCTTGACGTCAATAAAATCCGCGCCGGCGCAAAAGACGTTTTGGATCAAACGCTGGCTGGCGACCCGACGATCACCCACGCCGCATCGATGGGTGTGGTATTGAACCGGGATCACGGCATTGCGCAAAATATCATGATGCCGTATTGCGACCGCTTGCGCGTTTTTGGTCAATGGTACAAACAATTATGGGGCGAAAGCTTGGGCAAAAGGGGGCTGGGCACCACGCCGGTGGACGCGCTTGGCACGGTCGATCAACACAGCCAATTGCAATTGTATCTTGAAGGCCCGCGCGATAAATTTTTTACGCTGATTTTTATAGCGCAATCGGGTTTAGGAAAAACGGTTACCCCGCAAGGCGCGCGCGATAGCCGCTTGAATTATCTTTACGGCCGCAGCATGGGCGATCTCATCGAAGCCGAACAACGCGCCACGCTGCAGACCCTGAAAAACAAGCATCTGCCGATCCGGTTGATCGAATTGCCCAAATTGGATGAATATTATCTTGGCGCTCTGTTTATGCATTTCATGCTGGAAACCATCGTTACCGCCGATTTGATGCAAATCGATCCGTTCGACCAGCCCGCGGTCGAGGAAGGAAAAATCCTGACCCGCGCCTATCTTGAAAAACTTGCCGCATGACCATCCGTATCCTGCCGCCGCATTTGATCAATCAAATCGCCGCCGGCGAAGTGGTCGAACGCCCGGCATCGGTGGTCAAGGAATTAGTTGAAAACGCGATTGACGCCGACGCAACCAAGATCGATATTTTCATCCGCGGCGGCGGGTTGGAGCGGATGACCATCACCGATAATGGCCATGGCATCGGCAAGGAAGATTTGCCCATCGCCATCGAACGGCACGCCACATCGAAATTGGCCAACGACGATTTAACGCAAATCGATCATTTGGGATTTCGCGGCGAGGCGCTGCCGTCCATCGCATCGATTGCGCGCATGACCATCACATCGCACAAAAGCGGCCAGCCCGACGCCTGGCAAATCCGCATCGACGGCGGGCAAAAACATCCAATCACACCGGCGGCGCACAATATCGGTACCACGATCGACGTGCGTGATGTGTTTTTCGCAACACCGGCGCGGTTGAAATTCATGAAAAGCGCCGCCGCCGAAGCCGCGCAAATCGCCGATGTCATTCGCCGTCTTGCAATCGCAAAGCCCGGCATAAGTTTTAGGTTGGCGGATGAAAACCGCATCATTTTGGATTTGCCGGCAAGCTTGGGAGATATGTTTTCCAAAACCCGCGCGCGCGCGATAAGCATTATCGGCGCCGAATTCGCCAAAAACAGCTTGCCTATAGACGCCGCGCGAGAGGGTACTAGGTTATCAGGGTTTATCAGCATACCGCGATTTTCCCGCGGCAACGCGCAGATGCAGTTTTTTGTCGTCAACGGCCGGCCGGTCAAGGATCGGCAATTGCTGGGTGCTTTGCGCGCCGCGTATCAAGACGTATTGGCGCCCGACCGTTATCCCTATGCGGTGTTGTATTTGGATGTTCCAGCGGTGGATGTCGATGTCAATGTTCACCCCGCCAAAACCGAAGTCAGGTTTCAAGACGCGGGCAAAATCCGCTCTTTGGTTATCGGGGCGATCCGTGAAGTTTTGCAAAACTCCCGGCATCAACGCGCTGATACCGCCGCATCATCCGCAATGGTGCTGGCGTTCCGACCCAAATCCACAATGCCGGCGGGCGCGGTATTCGAAAATAAGCCCGATTTCGCGTTCGATTATCCGCCGTTCGATTTTACTCCCGCTGCGCGCAAATTCGATGCCGACATTCACGCAGCAGCCGATGCCGAAACTTATCCGCTGGGCGCCGTCATCGCGCAAGTATTTGAAAATTATATATTGGCGCAAACCGCATCCGGTCTTATTTTAGTCGATCAGCACGCCGCGCACGAGCGCATCGTATACGAAAAAATAAAATCGGAATTGGCGGCATCGGCCATAAAACGGCAAATTTTATTGATCCCGGAAGTCATTCCCCTGCCAGCAGGCTTGGCAAGCATGCTTTTAGAGCGGGCGGAGGAATTATCGAAACTGGGACTTCTGATCGAAAGTTTCGGCGCCAACACGGTACTGGTGCGCGAAGTTCCCGCGATTCTAGGGCAAAATTCCATGAAAGAGATGATCGAATCGCTAGCCAACGAAATTTCGGAAGTGGAGGGGTCGCTTGAGATCGAAAAGAATCTTTGGCGCATTTGTTCCAGCATGGCGTGTCATGGCAGCATTCGCAAAGGACGGATTTTAAACATCGACGAAATGAACGCTTTGCTGCGGCAAATCGAATCGACGCCAAACGCCGCGCAATGCAACCATGGCCGGCCTAGCTTTATCGAATTGGGTCACAGCGATATCGAAAAACTTTTCGGGCGGCGTTAACCGGCCAGCGCGTAAAATCCGATTTTTGCCGCGCCATAAGCCCGTTCTAGCAGCAAGGTAAATTCGCCAGGCAGCGCGATAGATTCGGGTTTGCCGCTTTCCGCGACAATGACCGCGCTGCTTTTTATCCATCCTTGACGCAAGAATTCCGGCAAGCAAGCCGGGATCAAATTTTTTCCATAAGGCGGATCGATAAAAATTAAATCGAAACCAGACGGCGCAACCGGCGGATTCAAAGCGTCGAAAGCGTAAAATCCGCAATTTTCAGCGTTGCATGCGGCGGCATTGCGCCGAACCGATGTCAGATCGCAATCGATAAAAGCCGCATGCGCCGCGCCGCGAGAGAGCGATTCAAGCCCCAACGCGCCGGTGCCGCAAAAAATATCCAACACATTCAGGCCGATTGGGATTTGGTGTTCAAAGATTGCGGCGGGCTTTCCATGCTGCAAAATATTGAATATCGCCTGGCGCGCGCGGTCGGATGTCGGGCGAATATCGATGCCTTTTGGCACAAACAGATTGCGGCCTTTGAACGCGCCGGCATTGATTCGCATGACACGATCACCGCTTGCCGCGCCGTTTTGGCCTTGACGGCTTTTTCGGCTTTGCTGATTTCGATGATTTATTGAATACCGCTTGCGGCTTTTCGCCGAAATACCCCGGTAAAAGGTCGTATAATTGGCTTTCGCTGACCTCTTTTACTTTTCCGGCGGCCAAATCGCGCAATTCAAACGGACCATAGGATTGGCGCACCAACCGGTTGACCCGCAGGCCAAAATGTTCCATCAATTTGCGAATTTCGCGGTTTTTGCCTTCGCGCAATGTTATGAACAACCACCCATTGCGGCCGGTGAATTTATCGATTTCAACCGCAACCGGCGCGTAATGAATGCCGTCGACCGTTACGCCCGATGCCAAATCATCGACCATATGCGGCGGAATTTCGCCGTACACCCTCACGCGGTAATGCCGCGTCATGCCGGTGATCGGCAATTCCAAATACCTTGCCAGACCGCCATCGTTGGTCAACAGCAACAAGCCTTCGCTGTTTAAATCAAGCCGCCCTACCGAAACCACGCGCGGTAATGAATTGGGCAAATTGTCAAAAATCGTCGGCCGGCCATCCGGATCCTTGTGCGTAACCATCAATCCGGCCGGTTTGTGATACATGAACAACCGCGCGGTTTTTTGCATCCATACAAATGGACGGCCATTGACGGTGATTTTGTTATTGGGTGTAACCACGCAAGCCGGCGATGATAAAATCTTTCCATCCACCCCCACCCGGCCGTCCAAAATCCATTTTTCCGCCTCGCGGCGAGAGCAAAGCCCGGCAGCCGCCAGCACCTTGGCAATGCGTTCGCCCTTATTTGTCTGCTGTGGCGGATTTACGGGTTTCATGCGCGGCAGATATTGACAAATTCGTTGAATATTTTTTTGTCGATGGGTGATGCGTCATATTCCGGATGCCATTGCACGCCCAAACAAAACCGGTGCGCGGTGGATTCGATGGCTTCGATGACGCCATCGGGCGATTTCGCGCTTATGATAACGCCCGATCCGGTGGTTTTTACCGCTTGATGATGCGATGAATTGACCGCGAATTTCCCGCCGACGGCAATCTTATGCAGCAGCGAATTTTCAACAATGGCGATGTCATGGCATGGCACATCGAATGGCGGGGTTTGCGCATGCTCAAGCGCGTTTGGGATGCTGTCTGGAATATGTTGGATCAATTTCCCGCCGAGTGCGACATTCAGCACCTGCATGCCTTGGCAAATCCCCAGAACCGGCATGTTTTTGGCCAGCAATTGGCGCAACAAATCGATTTCGAACTGCGTGCGGTTGCTGCGCAATTTTACCGATGGGTGCACTTCGTTTTCGCCATAAAAGCTTGGATCCACATCGCATCCGCCGCCCGGGATCATCACGCCATCGGACATCGCCAAATATTCCGCCACGCATTCGCGGCGGTAAGGCAATAAAAACGGAACCGCACCGGCAGCGGCGATCGCGTCGGAATAATTCTCACGCAACGCGTAAAACGGCCGCTGCGCCGAAAAACCGTTGGGTTTCGCTTCACTCCAATCCAATACAATCGCGATTTTCGGTTTTTTCATGTTTTTTGTTGACCCGGTTTAATTTCCAATTACTGTCTAATCTATGCAAAAGCAGAGCATAATGCAAATCGCAATCGCCGAAGCCAGACGCGGCGCGGAGAATGGTGAGGTGCCGGTCGGCGCCGCGGTGTATGATCCCGCAACTGATACCGTTTTGGCGCAATCCGCCAATCGCACCAAGGCCTTGGGCGACCCGGCGGCGCATGCCGAATTCCTGGCGATGCGCGAAGCGGTGGCGAAATACGGCGCCAAGCGGATTTTGAATTGCGATCTTTATGTAACGCTTGAGCCTTGCACGATGTGCGCCGGCGCCATCGCGCATTACCGCATGCGTCGTTTATATTTCGGCGCGTATGACCCAAAAGGCGGCGGCGTCGATCACGGCGCAAGATTTTTCAATCAACCCACTTGCCACCACCGGCCGGAAGTTTATGGCGGGATACAAGAGCGGGATTGCGGCGATTTGCTGCGCGAATTTTTTCAATCCTTGCGGGATTGATCGCACGCATCGCGGGTCAAGCCGCCGATTTCTCGCGCGCGATGGCGCGCCAGCCGATATCGCGGCGGCAAAACCCGCCCGGCCAATCGATCAAATCGATCGCGGCGTAGGTTTTCTGTTGCGCCGATTGGACATTGGCGCCTTCGCCGACGACCGACAGAACCCGGCCGCCATCGGCGATAATTTTATCGCCGGATTGTTTGGTGGCAGCATGAAAAACATGCACATCGGATATATTCCGCAGCTTGTCCAACCCATGAATTTCGGTGTTGCGTTCATATTGTTCGGGATAGCCGTTGGCGGCCAACACGACGCCCAAAGTGGTTTTATTCAAAAATTTTGGTTGCGCCACTGAATCAAGTTCTCCACTGGCAGTAGCATAAAGCAACGCCAGCCAATCGCCATCCAGCCGTGGCAAAATTGCTTGGCATTCAGGGTCGCCAAAACGCGCATTATATTCGATCAATTTTGCGCCGGTTGCGGTCAGCATCAATCCGGCGAACAGCACGCCGGAAAACGGCGTTCCGGCATTTTTCATCGCGCGCGCCGTGGGCAGAATGATTCTCTCCATCACCTCGCGCTCGATAGCCGGGGTGAAGGCGGGTGCGGGCGAATACGCACCCATGCCACCGGTATTGGGGCCGCGATCGCCGTCAAAGGCGCGTTTATGGTCTTGCGCCGCGCAAAGCGGCACGACGGTTTCGCCGTCGACGAGGGCGAAGAAACTTGCTTCCTCGCCATCCAAAAATTCTTCAATCACCAAAGACGCGTGCTGATTATCGCCATTTCCCAGCAATCTTTGCGCCGCTTCCATGGCACCCGAATGAGATTCGGCGATGATCACACCCTTGCCGGCGGCCAATCCATCCGCCTTGACAACAATTTTTCCAGACATGGAAGCTATTGTTTTTTGCGCGTCGGAGAGAGAATAAACGCGTGTATAAGACGCGGTTGGAATCTGATGCGTGCGGCATAAATCTTTGACAAAACCTTTCGACCCTTCCAATTGCGCGGCGGCTTGATTCGGGCCAAAGGTTCTGATCTTTTTCGCCCGCAACCGGTCGGCCAACCCCGACACCAGCGGCAATTCAGGGCCAATCACCACCAAATCGATTGTCTCGCGCACGGCGAAATCGACCAAACCGTCGATATCGGAGATCGCGATGGGCACAATTTCCGCCAATTGCGATATGCCGTAATTGCCGGGCGCGCAGAACAGTTTTCGACACAGCGGCGATTTTTTAATCGCCCAACACAATGCGTGTTCGCGCGCCCCGCTACCAACTAACAATATTCTCATGACGACTTCCTTGCGTTATGCAGACTTTTATTTGCCCAGAAATTGTACCATAATGCGGCGCTATGAAAAACCCCTCATCTGACGGCCCATCATTGTCCAATATCCCGGAATTCAGCGTATCCGAGGTCGCCCAAGCCATCAAACGCGTGGTTGAAGGCGGTTTCGAACGCATCCGGGTGCGCGGCGAAATTTCCGGGCTTGCCCGGCCGGCATCGGGTCATATGTATTTTAAATTGAAAGACGCGGATTCCGTGCTGGACGGCGTGTGTTGGAAGTTCAGCTTGCCAAAACTTAAAATCAAGCCTGAAGAAGGCATGGAAGTCGTCGCCACCGGCAAAATATCGACCTATCCGGGCGGGTCGCGGTATCAAATCGTAGTCGACAGCATCGAATTGGCGGGTGCTGGCGCATTATTGAAATTATTGGAAGAGCGCAAAAAGAAATTGGCCGCCGAAGGATTATTCGATGCGGCTCGCAAAAAACCATTGCCATCCCTGCCGCGCGTCATCGGCGTCGTCACATCGCCGACCGGTGCGGTAATTCGCGATATTTTGCACCGCCTCAACGACCGATTTCCGTGCCATGTGTTGATTTGGCCGGTCGCCGTGCAAGGCGATGGGGCGGCGGCACAAATCGCATCCGCGATTGTTGGATTCGACCAATTGTTGCCCACAAAAAACATTCCCAAACCCGATTTGTTGATCGTTGCTCGCGGTGGCGGCAGCATCGAAGATTTATGGGAATTCAACGACGAAGCGGTGGTGCGCGCCGCCGCGTCATGTTCGATCCCATTAATTTCCGCCGTCGGGCATGAGGTGGATTACACCTTGTTGGATTTTGCCGCGGATCAACGCGCGCCGACACCCACCGCGGCGGCGGAAATGGCCGTTCCGGTGCAAAGCCAGTGGATTGCGGCGATTGCCGACAAGGCGTCGCGCCTCCATCAAGCGATCGTTCAGAAATTGCAATGGCATCAAAAGAATGTCGAAGGCCTTGCGCGCGGATTGACCCACCCGCGACAGACGATCGCATCCTTGGGACAGAAATTGGACGATAAATCAAGCCGTCTCGATCAGGCGGCGCAGAAATTCATTTTAACGCGGCGCAACCGTTTGCAAAAACTGCATTTGCAACCTGGCATTTTGGCCAAAGACATCCTGCATCGCAAACGCATCGTCGATTTGTGGGTAAAGCGGCTGGACAATGCCGCAAGCGTCATTCTGAGGCGCAAGTCGGATGCATTGTCCGGCGCGAATCGGCTGTTGCAAAATCTTTCCTACCGCCGGGTGCTAGAACGCGGGTTCAGTTTGGTTTTCAACGCATCCGGTGCTGCGGTCACGCGCATGAGCGATGTTGCCATCGATCAAAATTATAAACTGCAACTATCGGATGGCCACGCCATGATTGTGGTTCGGGATAAAAAACCCGATTGACTTAGATGTATCGTGCCAATAAATCATCCAGCCGTTCGGGTTGATCCCAAGCGACGGTCACCTTGATAGCTTCTAAATTTTCGCGCAAAGGTTGATCCAGCCGAACCAAATCCTTGGTTGTCGTCACGATGGTTAAACCGGCTTGATCCGCTTCGCGCTGCATCAACACGATTTCGGATGAATTGAAATAGTGGTGATCGGAAAAATCAAAAGTCTGCGCCACATTCAATCCATATTGCCGCAGCATATCATAAAATTTTTGCGGGCGGCCGATGCCGGCAAAGGCCAAAAGCTTTTTGCCTTTTAACCGATCGATTTGATTTTGATCCGGAACCAGCCTGCAAGACAGAATCGGCTTGTCTTTTGGAATGCTTTTTGAAAAACCGTGTCGGTCGTCGCCGTATAAAACAACTGCATCGGCACGCGCTAGCGCGTCGTCCAATTTCTCGCGCAGCGGTCCTGCGGGAATAATGCGGCCATTGCCCAATCCGTATTCGCCGTCAATCACCAACAGCGACAAATCCTTGTGCAAATAGGGGTTTTGGAACCCATCGTCCATAATAATGACCTCTGCACTTTCGGCAACGGCCAATTTGGCGGCACCCACCCGGTCTTCGCCAATCACCGTGACGGCGGTGCGGGTCAACAGAAACGCCTCATCGCCCACATGAATCGGCAAATGCAAATGCGGGTCAACCACCAAGGGGCCGCCATACAGGCCGCCATAGCCATAGCCTAAAAACACCGCCGATTTATTGCGCGCTTTAAAATATTCGCCAAGCGACAGGCAGATCGGCGTTTTGCCCGCCCCGCCCGCGACCATGTTGCCGACGCAAATGACCGGAACCGGCGCGCGATAGGCGGTTGCGAATTTGCGGCGCATTTTCCCCGCCCATAAAAATAACCAGGACGCCGGCGTAAAACACCGCGCCGCAGGGCAATCAATATGCCAAAATTCCGGCGTTTTCATCAACCCCCCATGACCGAATAAATGCGCGATAAAACCAAATCCAATATTTGATCCTGGCCTGTGGCGATTTGCTTGGCGCGCGCACCCAAATTTTTCGCCATAGCATCGTCCATCAGCAAGCGATGCGCGAAGGAATGCAGTTCTAAATCGTTCCTAACCACGATCGCCGCTTGATTGTCACGCATGGCACGGTCGAGATCGGCGAAATTTTGCATCTCCGGGCCATAGAGAATCGCGCATTCATACCGCGCCGGTTCCAATAAATTATGCCCCCCCTTGGATTTAAAACTGCCGCCCATAAAGACGATCTTCGAAAGCGCGAAAAACAAACCCAGTTCGCCGATGCTATCGGCCAAATAAATCTCGTTATCCGTGGTAATCGGGTCTTTGCGGCTGCGGGTGGAAAAATCGATTTGCGCCGCCGCCAATTCCGATTGAATCTTGCCGCTGCGGTGCGGATGACGCGGCGCGATGATGGTCAAAAGATCCGGAAAATCGCGGCGCAGCAGTTTGTGAATCGCGATTGCGGATTTTTCTTCGCCGTCATGGGTGCTGGCACAAAGCCAGATCGGGCGCGAGCCAATTTGCCCCCGTAAAACTAAATATTCGTCCGCATCATAGGGCAGTGGCAGCGCGGCAAGCTTCAAATTGCCGGATACTTCGACCGACCGCGCGCCCAGAAATTGAAAATATCTTGCATAGACCTGATTCTGCGCCATTACATGCGCAAAACATTCAAGCATCCGGCGGATGAACGCCGGATTTTTTTGCCAATTGGCAAATGACCGATCCGACATCCGCGCATTGAGCAGCATAAGCGGAATGCCAGATTCCGCCGTCATGACAATCAAATTAGGCCACAATTCCGATTCGACCCAAATTGCCAAATTGGGTTGCCAGTAGCGCAGAAAATTCGATACCCATTCAGGATGATCCAGAGGGACATATTGATGCAAAAATCTGCTGTGCAATTTGGCTTGCACCAACTGTGCCGAAGTTTTGGTGCCCGTGGTGAGCAGAACCGCGACATCTTCGCGAGCAAGAAGAATTTTGTCGATCATGCTGAAAACCGACTGCGCCTCGCCCACGCTTGCGGCGTGAATCCAGATCATATTGGTTTTTGCCGGGCGCCGAATGGATGCCACACCAAAGCGTTCGAAAATACGCCCGGCATCTTCCTTGCCCAAACGAATGCGGATTTTTAAATAAAGACGCAACAGCGGAGCAATCGCCCGCACGCAGCAACGGTATAGTTTTAAATTATCCATCCGCAACCATACCAAAAAACCCTATTGTTGCAAAGCAATCGGCGCATGCCCGCACATAATGTCCGACCGGTCGGTGACATCGCGTAAATCTTGTTCGAATTTAACGCGGAATTTTTCCAACTCCGTCTCGTCGGCGTCGGGCGGAACATAGATCGGATCGCCCCAAATATAAACGCCGCGCGAGAATGGCAAGGTGACGATAAACCGATCCCAGGTCTTAAGCACTCGGCGCCTTGTGGTTGCAACAGAGATATTGACGATCGGCAGTCCGGTCATTTTCGCCAGGTACACCGCGCCGGGCGCGGCGCAATAGCGCGGCCCCCGCGGCCCATCCGGCGTGATGCCGATACAAACCCCAGCCGCCACCTTGTCAAGCATTTCACGCATTGCAGCGGCGCTGCCATGCGAGGTCGATCCGACCACGGTTCCGATGCCGTAATGCCCAATCACCGATGAAATCAATTTTCCATCGCGGTGGCGCGAGATTAGAATTTCCGCCTTGGTGCCCATGCGCCAACAACGACACATCGACAACAAACGGTTGTGCCAAAAACAAACAATCATCGGCTGGCCGGCATCCCAAAATTTTTCTGCAGCTTGGCGGTTGACATGCTGCCAACGACCGGTGAAATACACCAATTCCATATATAAATACGCCAAATAAGCAATGACGCGTTCCGTCAGCTTGTTTTTAATCAGTTTGCGCCGCAAAGATTTGAACATGCTAGGATTGAACCAAAGCAAGATGAGATTCAGGTTCGGATTGAGATTGCAAGCGATAAAGCTTGGCATAAGCACCGCCCATCGCCAATAATTGGTGATGGCTGCCGGATTCGGCCACGCGGCCGGAATCGATCACATAAATTAAATCGGCGTTGGTTATGGTGGAAAGCCTGTGCGCGATGACGACGGTGGTGCGGCCGCGCATCAGATTTTGCAACGCGTCTTGCACCAAGCGTTCGGTTTGCCCGTCCAGCGCCGATGTCGCCTCGTCCAGCAAAAGAATCGGCGCGTTTTTCAACATGGCGCGCGCGATCGCGATGCGTTGCCGCTGCCCGCCGGATAATTTTGCGCCTTGCGGACCTACCACGCTGTCATAGCCATGCGGCATTTGCATGATGAAATCATGCGCGCCAGCGGATTTCGCCGCTTGAATGATATCCAATTCGCTTGCGCCGCTTTGCCCATAGGCGATATTGGCGCGGATGGTGTCATCGAACAGCAAGGTTTCTTGGCTGACCAGCGCCATGGCGTCGCGCAAGCTGGCCATGGTGAGATCGCGAATGTCCTGGCCATCGACGGCAATAACGCCGGATGCAATATCGTAAAAACGCGGGATCAGATTGAGTATTGTGGTTTTGCCGCCGCCGGACGGCCCGACAAGCGCGGTGGTTTTACCGGCCGGGATATCCAACGTCACATCGGTCAATGCATTTTTGCCGCCGCCATAATTGAAAGTGACATCGTGAAATTCGATTCTGCCATTCGCCAGGTTCAGCTGCTTTGCGTCTTTAGAATCGGTGATTTGCGGCGCGACCGCCAACAAATCGAATACCCGTTCCGCAGCGGCAAGGCCTTCTTGCAGACTGGCGTTCAATTTGGCGATGCTTTTAAGAGGTTCATAAGCCAACAGCAACGCAGTGATGAACGAAAAGAACGCGCCGGCGGTCTTGTGCCCGTCGATCACTTGCGCGCCGCCATATACTATGACGCCGGCAATCGCTACCGCGCCGAAAATTTCCATCATCGGCGCGTTCAAGGCGCGATAACGTTGCGATTTTTGCGCCAATTTATAAAGTTCGTTGGTCGCGGTTTCCGACCGGTGGATTTCGTCCTGTTCGGTATTGTTGGCTTTGACATGGCGCATGCCGTGGAAAATTTGTTCCAAAAACGATGCGTAAAAACCCATGCTGCCTTGAAAACCAGATGCGATGCGGCGCACGCGCTTGCCCAAACGGCTGATCGGCCAGGCGGTCAGCGGAAAAACGATCAAAGCAACAACCGCCAAGGCCGCGTCTTGGTAAAACAGCAGCGCGGCAAGAAAAACCAACGTCAGAATTTCTTTGCCGATACCGGTGATGGTATTCGATACCACCGTGCGCAGCATGCCGACGTCATAGGTAAAGCGCGACACCAACCCGCCGATTTGCGAATCGTGGAAAAACGCCAAATCGGCGCGCACCACGTGGCCGAACAGCCGATTTTGCATATCGCGGATAATGCCTTGGCCGATCGAGCTCATCACCATGGATTCGCCGTAAGTCGCCAAGCCCCGCACGACGAACACCCCGATCACCGACAACGCCACCGGCCAGAGCGCCGCGGCATTCTTGGCGATAAAAATCTCGTCCAGAATTGGTTCAATCAATTTGGCGAACGCCGCGGTCGATGCCGCGACCAAAGCCATCATCAACACGCCCCAGAACAATCTTATTTTATACTGCGCGATATGTTCGCGGAACATCCGCGCCATTAATTTTCGGGTCGATGACGATTTCAATTCTTGCATATTATCGTCCCGCTACCGTCATTTGATCGATCATCACTGTGGGGCTATCAACGCCATATTTGAATTCCAAATCATTCGCCGGGGTCAAATTCGAAAACATCTCCAGCATATGCCCGGCAATCGTCGCCTCAGAAACGGGATATGCGATCTTGCCATTCTCGATCCAAAATCCGGATGCACCCTGGCTGAAATCCCCGGTGATCATATTGACGCCCATGCCCATGGTTTCGGTGACATAAAATCCGTCGGCGATATCGGCGATCAATTGATCCGGCGTTGCGGATCCGGCGGCGAGAAAGAAATTGGTCGCGCTAGGATGCGGCGGGCTGCTGACACCGCGGCTTGCGTGACCCGTCGATTGCAATTTCAATTGCCGCGCGGAGCGGCAATCCAATATCCAGCTTTGCAAAACGCCGTCTTCGATAAAATTGCGCCGCACCGTTGAAATGCCCTCGGCGTCGAACGGGCGCGAGCGCAAGGCGCGGCGGCGCAAGGGATCGTCGGTAATAGTCATGCCGGGCTTGAAAATGCGTGCGCCCATTTTTGATTTCAAAAACGATGTGCCGCGTGCGATCGCCGATCCATTGATGGCGCCGGCGAAAGATCCGATCAACCCGCGCGCGACGCGCGGGTCGAACACCACCGGCACGGATGCGGTTTTGATTTTGCGCGGGTTCAATCTTTTGACGGCGCGTTCGCCCGCCTTGCGCCCAATCGCCGCCGGATCGGCCAAATCATCGCGAAACGCGGCGACGGTGTAGTCATAATCCCGCTCCATCGCATCGCCACGTCCGGCAATCACCGAGGCGGATATCGAAAAACTGGATTGGCTGTAATGACCGGTTAGGCCGTTGCTGTTGACCAAATAGACTTCGGATCGGCTGGTCGATGCGTCGCCGCCTTCGGTGTTGGTGATGCCGGATACTTCAAGCGCGTTGGATTCGGCGGTGCGCGCCCAATTTTCCAATTCCGCCTCGCTTACATCGGATGGGTCGGCATTGTCGAACCGGTGCAAGCCATGCAATGAATCGGATAAATCCGGCAAGCCGCAATACGGATCGTCGGGCGACAATTTGGCCATTTCAACCGCGCGTTCGACCAAGGCGTCGATATCGGTCTGTGCCGAATACGACACCGAAGCAATCGATTGTTTTTGGCCGACCATCACCCGCAAGCCCAAATCGCGCGAATCCGACCGTTCGGTCTTTTCAAGCTTGGATTGGCGCACGCTGACATTGCTGCTGTTTGAATTAATCAAAATGGCGTCTGCCGCGGACGCGCCGCGCGATTTAGATTTTTTAATGATATCTTCCAGAAACTGAAATATTTTACTATCCATAGAATTGCGCGATGTATTCCGTTAAAAATGCGATGCCAATTGCGGCACCTACCCAAACATTGTTTTTAAAACGCTTAAGCGCGTTTTGCGGATTACTCCGATCCAACGTCGCCACTTGCCAAAAACACATAACCAATACCACAATCAGATGGATAAAGTATACCGCACTAAAACCCATTAATACCCCAACCACGGAGAGCATGACAAGCATCGCGGCATAGCAAGCCGCAAGAAACGGTTTCAGAGAATTTCCAACAGCAATCGCGGATGATTTAATGCCGATTTTTAAATCGTCATCGATGTCTTGCAGCGCGTAAATCGTGTCATATGCCAATGTCCAAACCATCGCCGCCACATACAACAGGATCAACACCCATGGCACGGTTTGGGATAAGGCAAAGAACCCTACCCACACACCCCAATTGAACGTAATCCCCAAGAAAATTTGCGGCCAAAACGTAATGCGTTTCATCCAGGGATAGATCACAACCGGAATCAACGACAATAGCGCCGCAATCTGCGCCGCGTGGTTCATATCAAGCAACACGCCGGCCGACAATACCAGCAATACGCCGATCAATATTTTGGCGGCGAATGGGGATATTTCACCCGACGCCAAGGGGCGGTTTTTTGTGCGCAGGACGGCGCGATCCAAATCGCGGTCGCATAAATCATTGTACACGCAACCGGCGCTGCGCATTAAAAAACTGCCGATAAAAAACAATGCCGCATAAACCGGATAATCGGCGACATTGCCGGTCGGATCGAACAACGCCAATCCCAAACCCCAGATGCATGGGAAAAACAGCAGCCATACGCCGACCGGCTTGTCCCAGCGCATGAGGCGGGCATAGGTTTGGCATTGTTGGTATAAACGCATCGCGCTTGACCTTTGTTTTGAAACGGATAGTGTTGACGCATGAGCGGACAGCAGGAATATAGAGCAAAAACCCGTCTTTATCTAGAACAGGATTTAACGGCGGGCGCTACCATTGCATTGGATCAAAAAGCGGCGCATTATTTAGAGAACGTGCTGCGCATGGCGGTCGACGCCCATGTTTTTCTTTTCAACGGCCGCGACGGCGAATGGATCGGCAAATATTTGGGTGATAAATCCATGGCCGTCATCCGCCAAACCCGCGCCCAAATTCGCACTTTGGACTTATGTTTGATTTTCTCGCCGGTCAAAAAGGACGGCACGGACTTTATTTTGGAAAAATCCACAGAATTAAGTGTCGCGCGGCTGATGCCGGTTTTCACGGATCACGCCAATACGGATCGTTTCAATATCGAACGCGCCCGCGCCCATGTCATCGCCGCCAGCGCGCAATCCGGCCGGTTGGATATCCCGCATGTTTCCGATGCACAAAAATTGGACGCGTTGCTTAACGCCTGGCCGCATGATCATGGGATAGTTTTTTGCGATGAAATGCGCGACAGCGACGGTATCGCCGATGTGTTGGCGCGGGCGGATCACGGCAAGCCGCTGGCGTTTCTGATCGGCCCCGAAGGCGGGTTTAGCGCGCGCGAACGCGCCTTGTTGCAATCCAAGCCATTTGTCAAAAGCGCGCATCTGGGCGCAAATATTTTACGCGCGGAAACCGCTTGCGTTGCCGCGCTTTCCGCCTGGCACGCAGTTTGCGGCAGTTGGAAAAACCGGATTTAACCGCTATATGTACCCCATGCATAAAATCAAGCCCAGCGCCGCGCCGCTATCCAAAGCCGACATGATCGCGTATTTTCAATCCGGCGAAAAGCCAAAAAAGGATTGGAAGATCGGCGTCGAGTTCGAACGCTTTGCATTCGACCGCTCGAATTTTTCGCCCATCGCTTATCTCGGACGGAAAAGCGTGCTAGCCATATTCGACGGCTTGATTAAACAATATGGCTGGCAGCCGGTTTATGAAGGCGAAAACATCGTCGCGTTAAAGCGCGAAGAGCAGTCGATCACGCTGGAACCAGGCGGGCAAATTGAATTATCCGGCGCTACGCAAAAATCGATTCACGATTGCTGCGCCGAAATCACCCGGCATTTGGCGGAAACCGCCGCCGTTGCCGAAGATCTTGATATCGGATTTTTAAATATCGGATTTCATCCGACCGGCGCGCGCCAAGATTTCGATTGGGTGCCCAAACAACGCTATCGGATCATGCGCGATTACATGCCCAAAGTCGGCCATTTGGGGTTGGATATGATGCTGCGCACCGCAACGGTGCAAGTGAATTTGGATTTTGAATCGGAATCCGACATGGTAAAAAAATTGCGCGTCGGGCTGGCGTTGCAACCCATTATCGGCGCGATGTTTGCCAATTCCCCCTTTACCGAGGGGAAAATCAACGGCTATCAAAGTTTCCGCAATCAAGTTTGGCGCGATACCGATCCCGCGCGCACCGGCGGATTGGAATTCGCCTTTGACGACGGCATGGGATATGAACGTTATGTCGATTATGTGTTGGATGTGCCGATGTATTTTGTATTGCGCGGGGGAAAATATATCGATACCGCTGGAGAGTCGTTTCGTGATTTTACACTTGGAAAACTTTCGGCATTGCCGGGCGATTATGCGGTAATCGAAGATTTCGCCAACCACGCCACAACCGTTTTCCCGAATGTAAGGCTTAAGCGATGGCTTGAAATGCGCGGCGCCGATGGCGGCGACTGGGGGTGCTTGTGCGCTCTCCCGGCCTTGTGGACCGGATTGTTATATGACGACACCGCCTTAAATGCCGCCTATGACATAATTCGCATTTGGAAGAAAGAAGACCGGGATTATTTAAACGCACAATCCCCCAAAACCGGATTGGCAACAAAATTGGGTAGCGTCAAAATCGCCGAAATCGCCCGTAAAGTTTTAGAAATCGCCGATGATGGTTTAAAACGCCGCAATGCCAAAAACGGCGCCGGTCAGGATGAAAGCCATTTTCTATCGTCGCTGTGGGATATTGTCACAATCGGAAAATCCCCCGCGGATAAATTGTTAAATAAATTTCAGGGCGAATGGCAAGGAGACATTCAAAATATTTTCAAATCCGGCATTAAAAATCCGTAACCCGTCCCTTGTGCTGCCAATCGCCATGTTCGGTTGGATTTTGACCCTTATAGCCGCCGACTTCCTTTACCGGCGCCGCAACCGGCGGCTTTTGGGGTGTTGGATTGCGGGATTTATTTTGATTTGGATCGGTCATTGCTTTAATTTGCGCTTGTGCCGTGAAAAATCAAGCCTAAATTGGCGCTATGGTTAAAAAACGCAATACTGCCTCTGGATTACCGTCGCGCTTGATCGCGCTTGAAATCTTGCAATCGGTTTTGCGGGAACTGCAACCATTGGATCAATGCCTTGCATCCAACCGGAAGCTGGCAAAGCTTTCATCCGAAGACCGCGGCTTTGTCCGCATGTTGGTTGCCACCACCTTGCGCCGATTGGGTCAAATCGACCATTTATGGCAAGGCTATCTGGAAAAGCCGCTGCCAAAAAAGGCGACGGCAGCCGCCGATATCATTCGGCTTGGCATCGCGCAGTTGCTGTTTTTAAAAACGCCCGCACACGCCGCAATCCACACCGCCGTTGAAATGGCCGAACGCACCAATCATAGAGGATTCAAGGCCTTGATCAACGCCGTGCTTCGCCGCGCGCAAAACGAAGGTGACATCAAAATCGCAGAACAAGACGCGGCATTGCTCAACACGCCCGAATGGCTGATGCGCGACTGGATCGGCAATTACGGCGACGACGTCGCCTATGCCATCGCCAGCGCCCACATGCAAGAGCCGGGGTTGGATATTACGGTCAAATCCGATACTGAAAAATGGGCGGAGCGGCTCGGCGCGAACATCCTGCCGAATGGAAGCTTGCGCATAAAAACCGGCGGCATGATCGACGCCAAAGACGGATTTGGCGACGGCGCATGGTGGGTGCAAGATGCGGCCGCGACAATTCCCGCGCAATTGTTCGGCGACCTGCGCGGCAAAACCGTAATCGATCTATGCGCCGCCCCCGGCGGAAAGACGGCGCAATTGGCCGCTGCGGGCGCGCATGTCGTCGCGATCGACCATAATGCCAAGCGGCTGGATAAATTAAGCGCGAATTTAACGCGGCTTAATCTATCCGCAACCGTGCTATGCGCCGACGCCGCCCATTGGCAAAGCGCAACGCCGGTGCCGTATATTTTGTTGGATGCGCCTTGCAGCGCGACGGGCACTATTCGCCGCCACCCCGACATCCCGCATTTAAAAACCACGAACGATATCCACCGGCTTGGGGAATTGCAGTTGCAAATTTTGGAAAATGCCGCGCGCCAATTATCGCCGGGTGGGATTTTGGTTTATGCGGTTTGCTCGCTGCAAGCGGATGAGGGTGTCAAGGTGATTGAGAAAATATTGATGAAAGCGCCGCGCTTGAAAAGATTAGCCATCAAGCCAAGCGAGATTCCAGCTTTCGCCGAACTGATCAATCCCGATGGCGACATCCGGACGTTGCCTTGCGACCTTGGGGATTTGGGCGGAATGGACGGTTTTTACGTCTGCCGCTTGCAGGCGGCCGCGTAACCTGCTAACAAAACGTTATGCCGAAAATCAAAATTGCACCTTCTATCCTTGCCGCCGACTTCGCCAAACTTGGCGAAGAAATCCGCGCGATGGAATCGGCCGGCGCGGATTACATCCACATCGATGTCATGGACGGCCATTTCGTGCCCAATTTGACCATTGGCGCGCCGGTGGTCAAGGCGATCCGCCCGCACACCCAATTGGTATTGGACGTGCATTTGATGATCGCGCCGGCAGACCCGCTGATCCCGGATTTTATCGCCGCCGGCGCGGATATCATCACCGTGCATCCGGAATCCGGTCCGCATTTGCACCGCACCGTACAACTTATAAAAAGCGCGGGCAAAAAAGCCGGCGTGTCGTTGAATCCCGCAACCCCGATTTCTTCGATCGAATATTTAATCAATGAGATTGATTTGATTTTGGTTATGACCGTCAATCCTGGATTCGGCGGCCAGAAATTCATCCACGGCCAGTTGGATAAAATCAAAATTTTGCGGCAAATGATCGACCGCTCCGGCCGCGATATCGAATTGGAAGTCGACGGCGGCATTACCGCCGAAACAGCGCCCTTGGCGATTGCAGCCGGTGCCAATGTTTTGGTTGCCGGTACCGCCAGTTTCGCGGGCGGTGCCGGCAAATATGCCGATAATGTGAAAAAACTGCGCGCGGCCTAGGTTTTGGGCATGGCAAAACCCGCATCCTTACAATCCCATCCCAAACCGAACTGGCAAAAGCGTTTGGTAGAATTTTCCCGCACGCTGGCTTATCGAAGCCCGGTGTATTCGGCCATGCTCAACGGCGAAGTGCCAAATCACTTATCCAAAATACCGCGCGACGCGCTGTCGGGCGACGCCAATTCCGGCAACGCCATCATGCGCGGGATTTTTCCACTTGGTGGCAGGCATATTCCGGTCGAAATCAAATCTGGGAAATTTTCTATCTGGGACGCCAAGCTCTCGCCTCTGGCTTACGAAGAATTACATAGCTTTCGGTGGTTGCGGCATTTGCACGCGATAGGCGGCAACGCCGCGCGCCATACGGCGCGTCAATGGATCGAAGATTGGATGGCACGTTACAATTTATGGGATGAACGCGCCTGGCAACCGTTGTTAATCGGCGAGCGATTAACCGGCTGGTTCGCGCAATATGCATTTTTTGGCAATTCCGCCGACGATATGTTCCGCATCAGTTTCTTTCAATCCGTTATGCGGCAATTGCGCCATTTGGTGCGTTGCTACGATCGCGACAGTTTTGGCCGCGGACGGCTTTCAGCGGTCAAAGGCATGCTTTACGCCGCATTCGCGTTGGGAAACGATTATTTGGAACTTTCCCAAGTTACCGCTGAATTACAAGAGATGCTGTCACGCGATATCATGAATGATGGATGTTATTATGGCCGCGCGCCCGCGTTGCAATTGTCGGTTTTGCAGGATTTGATCGAAATCCGATCGTTGTTCACATTCGCGCAAATGCCGGTACCCGAAGGCTTGGCGGACGCGATCACCGCCATGGCGCGTGGATTGCGTCATCTACGCCATGGCGATGGCGGGCTTGCCAATTTTCATGGCAGTTTCGAAGACAGCCCGGATTTAATCGACGTGCTGATGCTGTCCGCAAACGTCAAAGGCCGCGCTGGAGAATCGTTGGACGATGGCGGATGGCACCGGTTAAACGCCGGACGGGCGCTGATGATTGTCGACGCCGGCTCGGTGCGATGCGAGAAAACCCATGCGCATCAAAGCCCGCTTGCGATGGAATTCAGCGTCGGACGCGAACGCATCATCGTCAATTGCGGCAGCGGCCTGGCGTTGGATCATCATTGGATCGAGGCATGCCAGAACATCAACGCCCATTCCGCCTTGTCGATCGAAGGATGCGATCCGCAACCACACTATTTTTTCAATGCCGAACGAAAAATTTCCGAAGGCAGCCTGTGGTTCAGCGCATCACACGATGCTTACCGCCATTGCGGAATTACGCATACACGCAATATTTACATGAATCCAACAGGCGACGATATTCGCGGCGAAGATATACTGTCCCGTGCCACAGACGGCAACCCTTCTTTCCCGTTTACAATCAGGTTTCATTTGCACCCTAAAATACAATCGATAGCCGCGCAAAACAGCGCAATCATCAAGACCGCAAGTGGCGGCGGATGGCGGTTGCGCACCAGCGGCGGCAATCTTACGCTTGAAGACAGCGTATATTTAGGGCAAAAAGGCCAATTGCAAAAAACCAAACAGATCGTCATTCGCGGCGAATTGTTAACCGACAACGCCCAGATCAAATGGGCGTTGCAAAAAGAAGGCAAAAAATAATCCATGTCTGTTGATCTGCGTCCGATTCGCCGCGCTTTGATTTCCGTTTCCGACAAAACCGGCTTAGAAATTATCGCCCCATGGCTTGGGTCTTATGGCGTGGAGATTTATTCCACCGGCGGTACCGCTGAGGCTTTGCGGAAATTGGGCGTCGCGCATGGCGATATTTCGCAATTGACCGGCTTTCCGGAAATCATGGATGGCCGCGTCAAGACACTGCACCCCAACGTGCATGGCGGAATTCTAGCCAAACAGGATGACGCCACCCATCGCGCGGCGATCGACAAACATGGCATCAAGCCGTTTGATTTAATTATCGTCAATCTGTATCCGTTCATGGACACCGTCAAACGCGGCGCGGATGCGGCCGCATGCATAGAAAATATCGACATCGGCGGCCCCGCGATGATTCGCGCGGCGGCAAAAAATCATGATTACATAACGATTATCACTGACCCCGCGGATTATAAAATTCTGATGGAACATATGGGCAAAGACGAAGGCCAAGTTCCGTTGTCGTGGCGCAAGGCCATGGCGCAAAAGGCGTTCGCCTTGACCGCGCGATATGACACAGCAATTGCAAATTGGATGGGATCGCAAAGTGGTCAGCCACTGCCGGAGCAATTACTGGTAACGGCGCGGCGCAAGCAAATTTTGCGCTATGGCGAAAATCCGCAGCAAATGGCGGCGTTTTATGCCGATCCGCAAAATCCGGCCGGGCTTGCCGCGGCCAGACAAGTTCAGGGCAAGGAATTGTCATATAATAATCTATTGGATAGCGACGCGGCGATGGAATTGGTTTCGGAATTTGACCAACCCAGCGTCGCCATCATCAAGCACGCCAATCCCTGCGGCGTTGCCAGCGGCAAAAATTTAACCGATGCTTATTTACAGGCGTTTGCTTGCGATCCGACCAGCGCCTTTGGCGGCATTATCGCCTGCAACCGCAAATTGGATGCGGCGACAGCAAGCGAAATCACCAAAATTTTTACCGAAGTGGTAATTGCCCCAGACGCCGATGCGGACGCAATCGCTATTTTCGCCAAAAAAACCAATTTGCGATTATTGCTGATCGGCACAATGCCCGACGCCAAGGCAGCGGGCGATACGATCCGCAGCATCGGCGGCGGTTTTCTGCTGCAAAGCCGCGATAACGCCGTAAGCGATGCAAAATCGGTGCGCGTGGTGACTAAGCGTACGCCAAGCGAGAAAGAAATGTGTGATTTGCTGTTCGCAGAAAAAGTTTGCAAGCACGTCAAATCGAACGCCATCGTTTATGCCAAGGATTTAACCACGATTGGCATCGGCGCGGGACAAATGAGCCGCATCGATTCCGCCCGCATCGCCAAAATCAAGGCGGCGGAATATAAACTCGATTTAAGCGGCTCGGTCGCGGCAAGCGACGCGTTCTTCCCGTTTGCCGACGGACTCGAAGTCATCGCCGCCGCAGGTGTAAGCGCCATCATCCAACCCGGCGGTTCGGTGCGCGATCAAGACGTAATCGACGCTGCCGACAAGGCCGGACTTTCGATGGTGTTCACCGGAATGAGGCATTTTAGGCATTAAACCGCTAACGACATCCGGATCGCCTTTTTAAACAGGGTCGGAAGCGCCACTTGATCGAGCACAGTTAAATCCTGCCAAAATCCATCATTGAAAACTTTTCTACCACTATCGCAGGCGTATAAATCCAGCCGCAAATCGAAATGAGTGAAACTATGCAGCACGGGATTTTTTAATTTTCTCCATTTTATTCCGCGCGGCAATATATGCGGCGATTTATTTTCTGCGGATTTGCAATCCCAGTTCGAGGAGGGAATTTCCACCATCCCGCCCAGCATGGACTTGCCCGCGCGCTTGCGCAGCAAAATCTGCCCCTTGGAATTTTTTACAAGCGCTGCCCAACCAAACCGAACCGGTTTGTTTTTTGCCTTTATCTTGATTGGCAATTGCGCGGCAATGCCCATTTTACGCGCCCTACAATCGGATGATAGCGGACACAAGCCGCATTGCGGCGCATCCGGCAGACATAGGGTCGCGCCCAAATCCATCATCGCTTGCAAATAATCGCCGGCGCGTTTTTGTGGCGTCAATTTTTTGGCATAGGACTTGATTTCCGGTTTTGATTTTGGCAAGGGCTTGCGAATCGCGAATAATCGTGAAATGACGCGTTCGACATTGGCATCGACCGCGTATTCCGCCCCGTCAAAGGCGATCGCGGCGATGGCGCCCGCCGTATAATCACCAATACCCGGAAGCTTCATTAATTCCGATTTTGTTTTTGGAAACCGCCCGCCATAATCACGCACCACTATGGCGGCGCATTTGTGTAAATTGCGCGCGCGGGCATAGTACCCAAGCCCCTGCCATAAATTCAAGACATCATCCAAATCGGCCTGTGCCAATTTTTGTATATTGGGAAACCGCGTTATAAACCGTCCGAAATATTTAACCACCGCAGGCACGGTTGTTTGCTGCAGCATAATTTCCGAAACCCACACCTTATAAGGATCAGCCGCCCCGTCCCCCTTGGCGCGCCAAGGCAAATCGCGCGCGTTTCGGTCGTACCAGGCGAGGATTTTTTGATCTATGCGTGTGCTGCGTTTTGGCATAGAATCTGGTTAGCATAAGCATGGAAAAGAATCAGCCCCAGAATCATAGAGAAAACCCGCGCCGGCGAGATGCCAGCGCGCGACGCAATGTGTTCGCGCCCAAACCGCTGTCTAGTTTTGTGCCGGATATTTTGCGCAATATTCCCGGCTTTGACACCGGCTTTGCGCAATTGGTAATGCACTGGCACAGCATCATCGGCGAGCCTTTATGCCATTTCACCACACCCGATAAGATTATCAACTCAAAATACAAAAATGACGGCGCCATCTTACAGTTGATTGTAACCGGGGCGGCGGCGATTGAAATCCAACATCAGCAACCGCAAATTTTAGAGCGCATCAACGGTTATTTTGGCCATCGCTGGATCACCGGCTTGCGGTTGGTGCATGGCACGGTGCAAAGCAAGCTTCGGCCAATGCGGGACAATGCCCAGCCGTCGGCGGCTCCCTTCGATCTTCCGCAAGATTTGGAATCGGTAAAAGATCAGGATCTGCAAACCGCCTTGCGAAATTTAGGCCAAGCGGTGTTTCGATCCACCAGCTAAATATAGAACCAGATTAAAGTTGCCGAAATAGCGCGATTGCGTTAGATTGCAATCGTAATTATGGAGGTTTTATTGCGCAAGATATTTATAATCGCACTTGGGTTGGCGGCATTGATATTGGCGGCCGGATATGGTTTGGGATGGGTTTTGGATCAAGACTCTCCGTATAAGCGCTTAACCAGCATCGAAATCCAACAAACATTGGCCAAGGCCGAACCGTTAGATGCAACCGCATCACCCAAATCGCAGGAAAAACAGCCCGAATCCAAATTATTGCCCGACCGGATTTTGGGCGACCCCAAGGCGCCGATCACAATTATCGAATACGCATCCTTGACCTGTCCGCATTGCGCGCATTTTCACAAAGACACCTTGCCAAAAATTAAATCCGAATTCATCGACAAAGGCTTGGTCAAATTGATCATGCGGCCATTCCCATTCGACGCTGTCGCGTTGGAAGGCAGCTTGATGGCCTATTGCTTGCCGGCGGCGCAATATTATCCTTTTCTGGATGCGGCTTTTGCCAGCCAAAACGATTGGGCGCGGGCGGCCGATCCCATTGCCGAGTTGAAAAAAATGGCGCGCTTGGCCGGGTTGAATGACGACAAATTGACCGCTTGCAAGGACGCAAAAAGCGGCCTTAACGAAGGATTGCTGCGTGGCCGTGTCAAAGCAGAAAAAGAATTGGGCGTGCAATCGACGCCGACATTTTTAATTGGGGAAGAAAAAATCGACGGCGCGCGCGATTTTGAAGTGTTCAAAAACGCTATCAATGCCGCCTTAAAAAGCGTGCAGAACGGCAAATCCCAATAAATACTGTGGAAAAACGGCGTTTCTGGGCAACATTGTCTCCCCTTTAAGCCATGCTTGGCGATAATAAGGAATAGGCGGCATGCGGCCAATCCGTCAAAATTGATGGCATCAAAGCAAATACAACATAATTACGGGGCATCATTGTGCAATTAACCAAACTGCGTCTATCGGGATTTAAATCTTTTGTCGAGCCGACTGAATTGTTGTTTGAACCTGGCTTGACCGGCATTATCGGCCCGAATGGATGCGGCAAATCCAATCTGGTTGACGCCTTAAAATGGGTCATGGGTGAAACGTCCGCCAAACAAATGCGCGGCGGCGAAATGGACGATGTGATTTTCAACGGCACCCAAACCCGCCCGGCGCGGAATTTCGCCGAAGTGGTCTTGCATCTCGACAACCATCTGCGCAAGGCGCCGGCCAACTTCAACGATGCCGATCAATTGGAAATCAGCCGCCGCATCGACCGTGGCGAAGGATCGAGTTACAAAGTCAATGCCCGCGATGTGCGCCAACGCGACGTGCAGACCCTGTTTGCCGACGCATCGACCGGCGCGCATTCTACCGCGATTGTCAGCCAAGGCCGCATCGGCCATTTGGTCAACGCCAAGCCGACCGAACGCCGCGTGTTGCTTGAAGAAGCTGCCGGGATCGTCGGCCTGCACGCGCGCAGGCACGAAGCAGAATTGCGCCTGAACGCGGCTGAAAACAACATCAAGCGCAGCGAGGACGTGCTGCGCCAGCTAGGCGAACAACTGGCATCGTTGAAAAAGCAAGCCAAACAAGCCGCCGCCTATAAAACCATCGCGGAAAGATTCCGCGCGACAGAAGCGTTGTTTTTCTATCACCAATGGCAAGACGTTTTATCGCGGCTTCGCGCCGCAGGAACCCGCCGCACGGAATTGGACGCCGAACTGCAGGAATTGGAAGGCCAATTAACGCATATTTCTGCGCAACAAACCGAATTATCCGCGCATATCCCATCTCTACGCCAAAAACAAGCGGAGCGCGCGGCGGCATTGCAACGTCTGAAATTGGCAGAGGCGGAATTAAGCGGTGAAGAATCCCGGCTTCAAGCCGCTCAGATCGCCGTCGAACAACGCATCGTGCAAATCGAAGGGGATTTAAAGCGCGAATCCGAACGCGCGGTCGATGCGGCATCGGCGATCGACGCCATCAGCACGGAACAAACCGAAAATCTCTCCGCCCAGCGGCAAAGCGCGGAAAAGTTAAACGATCTTGAAGAAACCTATCGCATCAAGGACCAATTGTTAAAAGACGCCGAGGAGTTGCTGCAAACTTTAAGCGACAAGATCAACCGGGAAGAATCGCGCTGGTCCGGGTTAAGCGAGCGGCAGAAACAAATGCGCGCGCGGCTTTCTGTCGTAGAAGCGGAATTGGATGCTGCGTTGGCGGCGCGTAACGCGCTGTCGGGAAGATTGTCGTCGGATCAATCGCTGCAAATGCGGTTGCAGGAGGTCGTTTTCGCCGAAGCCGAGATCGGCAACGCAAGAATAAAACTGGCCAATGCGGAGACGGCGCTTGCAAGCGCGCAGGAAAAATCCGAGGCCGCGCAAAAAGCCGCGCAGGAGTTTCATTCCGCAGCAGCGAAATTACAGGCCGAGGCCGACGGGCTTTCTGCAATTTTATCCTCCACCGAAGAAATCCGCGATCCGGTCATGAACCACATACGCGTCGATTCGGGATTCGAAGCCGCCCTGTCCGCGGCGTTGGGCAACGATTTATTTGCGGGTCTTGAAGATTCGGCAGATCGGTTCTGGAAATCCTTGCCGAATGTGGAATCTTGGCCATCCTTGCCAGGGGATGCAACGCCGTTATTGCAAGCTATTGCTGCGCCTGCCGAATTGCGCCGCGCGCTCGCCTTGGTCGGCGTGGTGGATGATTTCGCAACCGGTCAAGCGCTGCAGGTCGGATTGCAGATCGGCCAATGCCTGGTCAGCAAGCAAGGCGATTTGTGGCGATTCGACGGCTATACCGCACGCGGCACCGCGTCGCAAAATACCGCCGCTTATTTGCGCCATAAAAACCGTTTGGATATCGTCCGCGGCGAATTGAATGCGCATCTTTCCGGCCAAGCGGCCATCGCAGCATCGCTGGAAAACGCTCAATCCGATCTTGCGGCGGAAAAATTGCACGAACAGGCCGCGCGAAAAGTTTTAGACGCTGCGTATAATGCCCTGCAAGCAGCAAGAAATCGCCAATCGGATGACGCGCAACGCTTGGCAATTACTCAAGCCGAACATCAGGCGGCATCACATCAATGCGAAAAGCTGGCCCTGGAGAAAACACAGCTAGCCGATGATCTGAACGCGCTTGGCATGGAAATGGGAACGCCGCCCGACTTTGACGCTTTGCGGGCGACCATGGCTGGACAACGCTTGGGGGTCGAAGAATTGCGGCACATCGCGTTTCAAGCGCGCAGCGCATTCGATGCCGCCAACGCAGAATCAAAGCTGCGCGCGTCGCGCTTCGATCAATTGGATGGTCAATTGCGCGATTGGAAAAAAAGGCTTTTGGAATTTCAATCGCAGCAAACCTCTTTATCCGAACGGCTGCAGCAAGCGGTGGCCGAGCGCGCGGCATTATCAGAAAAACCCGCCGCACTGGCATCGCAACGGGAAAAGCTGCTCACCGCAATCGCCGAAGCCGAATCGCATCGCCAAAACGCCGCCGATGTGTTGGCCGATGCTGAAAAAACATTATCCGATATAGACCGCGCCGCACGACAACACCAATCCGAAATTTCCAACCGCCGCGAAGAGCGCGTGCGTCACATTACCGCGATCGAATTGGGCGAATCCGAGCGGCAAAAACTGTCATTCGACATAGAAGAACGGCTGGCAACGCCGCCGGATCAATTGTTGGAGTTATCCGGTTATGACCCCGCCGATTTACCCGATTTCGACGCGACCCAAAACCGTTTGGAACGTTTGCGGCGTGAGAGGGACAATATGGGTCCCGTCAACCTGCGCGCCGACATCGAAGCCGCCGAAATCGCCGGAAAATTAGAGCAACAGCAATCCGATCATGACGAACTTATCGCCGCCACCGCAAAATTGCGCCAGGGCATCAACGAATTGAACAAAGAAGGGCGCGAGCGATTGCGCGACGCATTCACCAAGGTGAATGAGAATTTCAGCCGCTTGTTCACCGAATTGTTCGGCGGCGGGCGGGCGTATTTGGAATGGACCGATGGCGACGACCCGCTTGAAGCAGGTCTTGAAATTTTTGCAAGCCCGCCAGGCAAAAAATTGCAAAGTCTCTCATTGCTGTCCGGCGGCGAGCGCGCCTTGACCGCCATTGCATTGTTATTTGCGGTATTTGAATGCAATCCGGCGCCTATTTGCGTGCTGGACGAAGTCGACGCGCCGTTGGATGAAAGCAATGTCGACCGGTTTTGCAACATGTTGCAAGCCATGGGCAAGCGCGGCGGCACAAGATATTTGGTTATCACCCATCACCGACTAACGATGGCGCGGATGGATCGGTTGTTTGGCGTGACTATGGGTGAGGCGGGCGTGTCCCAATTGGTTTCCGTCGACCTGGCACAGGCCGAAAAATTGCGGGAGACGGCTTAGTCTGTTTTAAAAGATAATTTATCTTTATATTTCTGCGTCTTACCGGCATCTAAACCCCTTGACATCGGCGGCGCAAACCCGTATTTTCCGCCTGCTTTGGAATTTTATAACCGACGGCCGATGGGAATTTTCAAATGACCGACCCAATCCCGCCGCTTTTGCCCGAAGACCGGGAAAAATTGCGGCAATTGGATCAGTTTGCAGAGCGAGTGCAAGCCGCGGAAGATCGGTTGGATGGAAAACGATCCGGCCTGATTGGGCAAGTAAATCGCGATTCCGGCCTCGCCTGGCGTGTGATGGTCGACATCGTGGCAGGGCCTGCGGTTGGAATGCTGGTTGGGTATTTGGCGGATCAACATTTTGGCACTTCGCCGGGATTTATTTTGGCGGGGTTCTTTTTGGGTGTTGGCGGCGGATTTATGAATGCTTATAAAACCGCAACAGGAAAAGGTTCTGCGGTTGGATTGAAAAATCCTAAAAAATAGTTTTGCTGGTTTGTAAAAGGAGTCGATCATGGCGGCAGGCGGGAAAATGGATCCCCTTCATCAGTTTCAAATTCAAACTTTGATTCCAATCGATATCGGCGGCATATCCTTGTCTTATACCAATTCTGCCTTGTTCATGACTTTGGCGGTGCTATTGACCGGGATTGCCATGATATCAGGCAGCCGCGCTGCGGCACTGATCCCGGGACGCTTGCAATCCACCGCTGAGATGTTTTACAATTTTATATTCGGCATGGTGCGCGATGCCGCAGGCGACGAAGGCAAGGCGTATTTCCCATTCGTATTTTGCATATTCTCCTTCATTTTATTCGGCAATCTTTTGGGCATGACCCCTTATGGATTTACCTTTACCAGCCATATTATTGTCACCTTTGCGCTGGCTGCCGCGGTATTTTTGGTGGTTACCGCGATTGGGTTTTACCGCCACGGCTTGCATTTCCTGTCCTTATTCTGCCCGCCCGGCGTGCCGTTGTTGTTGGCGCCGCTGATCATCCCGATTGAAATTTTCTCATACTTGGCGCGACCGATTTCATTGTCGGTGCGGTTGTTCGCCAACATGCTGGCCGGGCATATCGTATTAAAAGTAATCGCCGCGTTCATTACCATGATGGGAACGTTTGGCGTGTTGTTGTTGCCTTTTTCCATAAGTTTCGTCGGTTTCGAGATTTTTGTGGCCTTCTTACAGGCTTATATTTTCTCGGTGCTGACATGTGTTTATCTGCATGATGCGGTTCATTTGCATTAATCAACCACGGCGGTAGATAAGTTTTTTTTCAACGCGTATGTAATTTTTAACAAGGAGAATACAATGGATATGCAAGCTGCAAAAATGATTGGCGCCGGACTCGCGATGCTCGGCATGATCGGTGCCGGAATCGGTATCGGCGCGATTTTCAGCAATTTCCTGTCCGCCGCCGCGCGCAACCCGGCCGCGGTCGATCAAATTCGCGTGATGACATTCATCGGCGCCGCATTCGCGGAACTGTTGGGTTTGTTGTCGTTCGTTATCGCGATTTTGTTGTTGTTCGTTGTCTAGGGAATCATCGCCATGATGCCGCAGCTTGATTTTGCAACCTTTCCATCGCAGCTGTTTTGGTTGGCGGTGAATTTCGCGCTTTTGTATTGGCTGATGACGAAAATCGCCTTGCCGCGCGTCGGAAATATTTTGCAAAGCCGGGCGGCGGCAATCAAGGCGGATTTGGCCGGCGCCGCAAAGTTAAAGGCGGAGGCGGAGAATATCCTCCTCAATTACGACAAAACATTGGCAGAGGCCAAAAACCGCGCCCGCTATTTGATCAAGCAAGCCACCGACGATATTCAGTTCGAGCAAACGAAGCAAATGGCGGCGTTGGAGAAGAAATTGGAATCGCGGATGATGGAGTCGCAAAACAAACTCCACGCCGCGAAAACCAAAGTTCTGCAAGAAATCAAACCGCTTTCCGCGGAATTGGCCGATGTGATGGTCAAAAAATTGTTGCACCAGATTTTGGATAATGGCGACGACAAACAAATCATGAAGAAAGAAGCCATCGGCTAGACAAGAGGCATATTATGGACACAGCCAGCGAAAACCCGACATTGCACGCCGAAACGCATCATCCCGGCGGCCATCCGTCGCCGGTATTTTACATGGATCCCACTTTCTGGGTTGCTATTTCGATTGTGGCGTTTGTCGCGCTGGTCTATAACTCCGGCCGCAAATTTTTTATCAAATCCACCGATCGCTATGCCGCCGATGTCGCCCGGCAATTAAACGAAGCCAAGCAGCTCCGCGCCGAGGCCGAGGGAATGATCGCGTCCTATCGAGAAAAGCAGAAACAAGGATTTGCCGATGCTGAGGCAATTGTCAACCAAGCCAAGGCCGATGCAGAATCCCTGCGCGCGGAGGCTGCCAAGCATATCCGCGACACCATCCGCAACCGCGAGCAGCAATCCATGGACCGCATCGAACGGATGGAGGCGGAAATCATCAAGGAATTACGGGTTAAAACCGCCGATATGGCGATCGAAGCTACGCAAAAAATTCTTGAAGAAATTCTAAACAGCCAGCGCACCGCAAGCCTGATCGACCAAGCGATCCGCGAAATGCCCAAGCAGGTGCATTAAGCGATTAACGGAGTATATGATTCCCAGTTATATGCCTTTGTAAACACGCGCGGGTATAATAGGCGCGTTCTGGCATTGTTTCAGGCGGGTGGCGTGCGATAATACAATCATATATTCCCACAAGAACCTCCATCACTTCCCTTTGATTGCTGTGTATCATTTCATTGCTGCAAGCAAGAAGCGGGCCTTTAATATTAAAATGACTGGGTGTGTCAAGATTTGCAATGCTTCTAGCAACTATATAAGCCATTCGTAACCGACCTTCCGCCGGCAGGCGTTGGATTGAATCCAGAAGAATTCGGATACGTTGTGTGCATAGTCTTGTGTCTTTTTGTGCTACCAATTCTTCCAAAGCCGAGAAATCATCGACGTCCAAGGGATTGTGCCCGCTTGAATTGTTAATCCTGCCGAATAATTGTCGAAGTTCTTTCTCGCTAACACTGCCAACGCTAGCCGAATGACCCTTTATTCGCGGTTGAGTAACGCCACCTGGTGACTTTAAATTAACGCCCATAAATTGCCCTATAATAATCACTTATGGAAAAATTGTATCCATTTTGTGTATTATATCAAGGCCTAATTGGCTTGGAAGCTATAATTTCTTGGTTAACAACTTAGCCGCTTCGGATAATTGGCTCATCCGTTGATGGTCGTTAAACACGCCGTAATGCGCGTCGCGGTTGCTGTCGGGGTGGAAAATCATCGCGCGGGTGCGGTAAGCGGTCTTTATTTCCGCCTGGGACGGGTTGGCATCGGGGGTAAAACCCAACACGTATAACGCGTCGCGCCTGGTACGCACCCCTTGCACCAAGGGTTTAAAGGACAGGATTTGCAACAATCCTTGCAGTCTTTTGATTTCCGCCTCGGCCGATTCCAACTTGCGGATGGCGCCTTCGGCGCGTTTGTTATCAAGCGCGATGTTGACCCAACCCTTTTCCAAGGACAGCGCCAAACCCAATGCTTTGCGGATGGACGAAATATCGCTTTGTTGCGGCAAGCGAACTTGGATCCGCGGTTTGCGCGGCATCGTTCGACCGGCGGAATGGCCGGTCGAAACCGTTACAATATCACGATCGTTTTTATCCGGATCGCCCGGATCGGGTTGCGATTCGATAACATCTTGCGGGATCAACAGCATCACCGCGCGCGCCAAATCGCCGATGCCGATGTTATCATTGGCAACATTCCGGCTGCGTATCAGTGATTCAATTTCTTGGCGAAAACGCGATGAACACGGAACGATATAGGCTTTTTTATTAATTCTGGATTTCGACATAATTATTTTTATTTTGATTGAACAATGAATGAAATTTGTGATTGTATGGGATCAGGTGTTTTCGTCTAAATATAGATAGAGAATCTATATCTATGTTTTCCACAGATACCCAACCGCAATGGATAGTATGTCCTTATCGCAATGAAAACAAGCGGAAACTACAAATCCAGTTTCATTGTTTGGGGATGATTTTTATTTGCAACACCGCTTTGCTAGAAACTATTAAAAAAAATTCTGGCGTCATAATTTATTCCGCCGCCATCAATGTTTTCGCATTTTTCCAGCGCAAGACCGGTTGCCTTGCAGCCTGGGTTTCATCCAATCTGCGTCTTGGTGTCAAACGCGGCGCGCCCTTGAAATAATCCGCATCGCCCGATTTTGCGCGTTCCGCCAATCCGCGTATCACGCGAATGAATTGGTCGAGCGTTTGTTTCGATTCGGTTTCCGTAGGCTCCATCAACAATGCGCCATGCACTACCAGCGGGAAATACATGGTCATAGGATGATATCCTTCATCGATCATGGCTTTTGCGAAATCGAGCGTGGTAATGCCCGTTCCATCTAAAAATTTATCGCTGAACACGACCTCGTGCATGCACGGCCCATCGCCATAGGGCGCGGTAAGCACATCGCGCAAACTGGCCAATAGATAATTGGCATTCAAAACCGCGTCTTCGGCAACTTGGCGCAATCCGTCCGACCCATGCGATAAACAATACGCCAATGCGCGGATAAACATGCCCATCTGACCGTGAAACGCCTTAAGCCTTCCAAAACTTTGATTGCCATCGACCGATTCAACCGAGCGAAAACCGTTTTTATCGTGCACAATCCATGGCAGCGGCGCATAAGCGGCCAGTTTATCGGACAAAACCACCGGCCCCGATCCGGGACCGCCGCCGCCATGCGGCGTTGAGCAGGTTTTATGCAAATTGATATGCATGCAATCAATACCCAAATCGCCCGGCCGCACCCGACCGATCAGCGCGTTGTAATTGGCGCCGTCGCAATAAAAATAACCGCCGACGGAATGAATCAATTTGGAAAATTCGATGATATCGCCTTCAAACAAACCGCAGGTATTGGGGTTGGTCAGCATGATGGCGGCGACATCATCGCCCAATTTGGCGCGGAATTTTTCCAAATCCACCCGGCCATTTTCATTTTGCGGGATCGAATCCACGGTAAAACCGCACACCGCAGCCGTCGCAGGGTTTGTGCCATGCGCCGCTTCTGGCACCAATACGCGCCGCTTGTGCTGCAAACCTTTTGCATCCAAGGCCGCCCTTATCGCCAACATACCGCATAATTCGCCATGCGCGCCCGCCGCCGGCGACATCGCAACCGCGCTCATCCCCGTTAGGGTTTTAAGCCAATGCGCCAAGGTGTCGATTAGTTCCAATGCGCCCTGTACCGTCGATTGCGGCTGCAGCGGATGAAGATCGGACAATCCAGGCAAGCGCGCCATTTTTTCATTCAAACGCGGATTGTGTTTCATGGTGCAGGATCCAAGCGGGTAAAGCCCCGCATCGATAGCATAATTTTTCTGCGAAAGGCGGGTGTAATGGCGCACCACTTCGGGTTCGGACAGATTCGGCAAACCGATCGGCGATGTGCGTTTGCACGCACCCAATCGCGATTGAACCTTGGGCGGGGACGGCAAATCGACGCCGGTCTTGCCCTGGCCATCCAGTTCGAAAATCAACGCCTCTTCCATCACCAAACCGCGATTGCCGCTGATGGTTTCTGCGGTAGAGCTTCTAATATTGCTGTCCGGTCTGGTCGGTCTGCCTTGTTGGTTCATTTTTTATTCCTCTATTTTTCGGTCATCCCGGCGCAAGCCGGGATCCATGCGATGGTTGTTTATGGATCCTGGGTCAAGCCCGGGATGACAACTCTATAATTCATCCTTCAATGCCGCAACCAGCGCATCCATATCCGCATCACTGGTCAATTCGGTTGCGGCCACAACCATCAAATCGGCCAGGTTTTTATTATTGGGGTAAAAGCGCGACAATGGCACGCCCGCCAAAATTTTGCGCGCCGCAAGTTTTTCAATCACCGGTTCTGCGGCCTGATTCAATTGCACGGTAAATTCGTTGAAAAAATTATTGGTTACAATTTTAACGCCTTTAACCGATTGCAATTTTTCGGCCAATTGCACCGCCTTGGCATGGTTCAATTCCGCCAATTTGCGGTAACCATCTTCACCCAAAAGCGAAAGATGGATGGTAAACGCCAACGCGCATAATCCCGCGTTGGTGCAAATATTGCTGGTGGCCTTTTCGCGGCGGATATGCTGTTCACGGGTCGAGAGCGTTAAAACAAATCCGCGCTTTCCTTCTGCATCGAACGTCTGTCCGCACAGCCTGCCCGGCATTTGGCGAACATCGCGTTCGCGGCAGGCGAATAATCCGACATAGGGTCCACCGAAACTAAGCGCGCCGCCAAGCGACTGCCCCTCGGCCGCAACAATATCGGCGCCCATTTCGCCGGGAGATTTTAGCAATCCTAGCGACATTATTTCGGTTACAACACAAATCAGATAGGCACCCTTGGCATGGCAAGCATTGGCCAGCGCGGTTAAATCGGAAACTTCACCATAAAAACAGGGATATTGCACCACCACGCAGGATGTTTCGTTATCAATATATTCAACCAGGTTCTCGCATAACCCCTTATCCGCCGGCATCGATACGACATCGAAACCGGAATATTTCCCATGCGTTTCAATAATTTCGCGGTAATGCGGATGCACCGCACCCGAAACAATCGCTTTGTTTCGTTTTGTGATCCGGTTGGCCATTTGCACGGCCTCGACCGTCGAAGTCGATCCATCATACATCGAGGCATTGGCCACTTCCATGCCGGTGATCATCGACACTTGGGTTTGAAACTCGAATAGATATTGCAACGTGCCTTGGGAAATTTCCGGCTGATACGGCGTATAAGACGTCAGAAACTCGCCGCGCTGGATCAAATGATCGACCGAGGCCGGCACATGGTGACGATAAGCGCCGGCACCCAGAAACGACGGATTGCTTCCGGCCGCCAGGTTTTTTGACGCCATGGCGCGGATGGCCGATTCAACCTCGATCTCGCTTTTCACATGCGGCAGATCGACCGGTTTTTTCAATTGCGCGTTGGCGGGCACGTCGCGGAATAAATCATCAACCGACGCAACGCCGATTTTTTTCAACATCGCCGCGCGGTCGTTTGGGGTTAGCGGTAAATAGCGCATTTTTCTGCCTCAAGATTTTAGGGATTGGTAGGAATTTGATAGGGTTTGGCGACGCGGAGAAATGTTCCGGGGTATTCCGCATCATATTTATCCATGATGCTAGCATAGGCACCGCTATTGACCAATTCGCGTACTGCCGAATTTAGCAATTGCTGAAATTGTAGCTCGTCGATTGTGGTTGCTATAACATTGCCGAAAGCGCGCAATGGCGGCTGAACTTGCAATAAACGCAATTTGCCGGGATTTTCTTTTTCATAGTTTAACAGCATAATTTTTGGAAAAACCACAAAATCGGTTTTACCGGTTATCACATGCAACAAATTGTCGGCTGGCGTCCCCAATAGCGGCAGTGGGACAAATTTGATGTTCGGAAATTCATTTTTAACGATAGTTTCCAGGACATCCCCCTCTGTGAAAGCCGATGCGAATTCAGGTTTATTCAAATCAGCAATCGCTACTTGCTTCTCTGGAAAGCGTTTATCGTCTTTACGCACCAACACATCAAACGTCCAGTAGGATAAGGGCTCGGAATAGGCCAAAAATTTACCACGGCTAGCGTCATTCGCCATACCAGCACAAAAAGTATCAACTTTGCCAGATTTAATCGATTCCGGTATCTGTCCCCAATCAATCTCAGCCGTCCATTCGATTTTAAGGCCGTTTAACTTACCCATGGTATTGATTAGCTCGACAAACAGTCCGGACATCTGTCCGGTTTGTAAATCTTTGTACACGCCAGGGTTCCAAGTTCCATACCCACACCGTATCGTCTTGGTGCGCATCACACGGTCGTAGACGGTTTCTCTATTTCCTTTATTGTCATTCCGAGCGTTTAGCGAGGAATCCCCATAAGCCGTGGGGGATCCCTCGGCTACGCCTCGGGATGACAAATAATTTCCAAGTGCGAACACAATCACCGCAATCGCGATGATGTGGAGATAGAATGATAAAGTGGTTTTGGGCATGGGTTTATCCGATCATTCCTCCCCCTTCGGGGGAGGTGGCGCGTTAGCGCCGGTGGGGGTTAGGTTGCATTTTCCAGGCAATCGAGAATTTTATCAAGCACAGAATCGATCTCCATCAACACTTGATTGTTCCAAAAACGTAAAATTTGGAAATTCTGGTTTTTTAGAAATTCGTCCCTTGCTTGGTCGTAAGTCAGATGATTTGTTTCCGCATGTTGGCTTCCGTCCAATTCGATAATCAATCTTTTTTCGACACAGCAAAAATCGGCGACATAGGGCGGAATCGGATGCTGGCGGCGAAAACGGTATCGTGAAAGCCGTTTATCTCTAAGATAATACCAAAGCCTATGTTCGGCTTCGGTCGGCACGTTGCGCAAATTGCGCACAAATTCCAGATTCACCGCTTGCGTCAATTCCTATCCCCCACCCGCCGCTCCCGCCTTCGCTACGCTTCGGCGCGGCAAGTCGCGGCGACCTCCCCCAAAGGGGGAGGAAGATTTACAACCCCTGGATATATTTCTTATATTCGTCCTCGGTCATCAATTTTGCAAGCTCGCCGGAATTGGTGATTTTGATTTTAAAAAACCACGCATCGGTCATCGGCGATTGGTTGATCAGTCCGGGGTTGCCCGGAAGCTTGTCGTTAAACGCGATCACCTCGCCGCTGATGGGGGCGTACACATCGCTTGCGGCCTTGACCGATTCGACCACCGCCGCCGATTTTCCTTGCGCCACTTGCTTGCCGATCGCGGGCAAATCGACGAATACCACGTCGCCCAATTGATGTTGGGCATAATCGGTGATGCCGATGATGGCGGTATCGCCATCGACGCGGATCCATTCATGATCTTTGGTAAATTTTACGGCTGACATTGAAAACTCCTTATACTAACCACGATAATACTTGCTTGGGATAAAGGGTAAAGCGGAAATTTTAGCCGGCATATATTGTCCCCGCAGCAAAATTTGAACCGGCGCATTGATTTCTGAAAATTCGGATTCAACATAGCCCATAGCAATCGGGGCATTTAAGGTCGGCGCAAATGTACCGCTGGTCACAACGCCGATTTTTTTACCATCCATGTTGAAAATCTCGGCGCCGCCACGGGCGATTTGGCGGCCATCGGGGCGAATGCCGACGCGTTTGCGGGTGACACCATTTTTAAGCTGCGATTTAACGATCGCCTCGCCCAGGAAATTGCCGAACTCGCGCCGGGTCTTGGACATCGTCCATTTCAAATCGGCCTCGACCGGTGTGATGGTTTCATCGAGTTCATGGCCATAGAGGCAAAGCCCGGCTTCAAGCCGCAAGGTATCGCGCGCGCCAAGCCCGATCCAAGCCACATCAGGGTGGGACAGCAAAATCTTGGCCAGCGCCTCGGCCTTATCGCCATCGACCGATAATTCATAGCCGTCCTCGCCGGTATAGCCGGAGCGGCTGATGTGTACGAAAATCCCGCCTATCGATACGGTTTTCGATGTCATGAATTTAAGCAGCTCGATGCCGGGAATATGCGCCGATAAAACCGATGCGGCCATGGGGCCTTGCAGCGCCAACAACGCCTTGTTCGGCATGTATTCGACCTTGTCGTGACCCAAATAGCCGCGAATATGCGCGATATCGACCTGCTTGCGGGCGGCGTTGACTACGATATACAACCCACCTTTAACCCTTGTGATCATCAAATCGTCGATCACCCCGCCTTCGGGATTGGTGAGCAGCGAATAACGCATCGCGTCCATGGCAAGGCCTTGAATATCGCCGACCACCAAGCCTTCGAATTTTGCGATTTGCATATCGCCATGAATCATCACCTGACCCATATGCGAGACATCGAACAACCCCGCCTTGGCACGGGTGTGAACATGCTCGCCCATAATGCCCAAGGGATAGTGGATCGGCATTTCATATCCGGCAAAATTGACCATTTTGGCGCCAGCATCGACATGCATTTGATAAAGCGGCGTCTTGCTGGACTGAGCGGTTACAAACGGAGAGGTCATTCGGAATCCCTTTTCTGATCTTCAAAACCGACATAAATCGTATAAGGCTCGCCGCTTTTCATCAACGAAAGTTCGACAACGTCAATTAACACCGCATTCAACGAATCCGCTTGGAATTCCGGGATCAGCGCGCGGATGATTTTAGATTGAATATTTTGATCGCGATCGAATACCGCGGCAAAGAAATTGTTGTTTTTGGGTATGTTGATTTTATCATTGCCGCGCGTAAGCGCGATTTTAATCCCCAAATCCATCGAAACCTTATCGCCGGTTTCTGCGCATTTGCCGCCAAGCCGGATGATTTGCGCCTGCCAATCGGACTTGTCGGAACCGGCGGGTTTTTCGGCTTGAATCTCGGACACATCCTTCAGGATTAAAAATTCTGGACAGACGACGGGTTTTGCTTCCTCGGCGCCCAATCCAAGCATGCCGCAAGCGGTCAACGAGAGCATGAGAATGCATCCCGCCAGCACAACGCGCGGAGTCTTTACAACCGATTTCCAAACTTGCGGGGAGATCATAAACATTCTATGTTAAAACCGATGAAGGGCAATAGAGTATCGAAATGAGCCAAAATTCGCAAGCACCATTAATGATTTATTTGGCCGGGCCGCGCGGGTTTTGCGCCGGCGTCAGCCGCGCCATTAAAATCGTTGAAAAAGCGATCGATAAATACGGCGCGCCGGTGTTTGTGCGGCACGAGATTGTCCACAACCGGCATGTGGTCGAATCTTTGGAAAAAATAGGCGCGGTGTTTGTGGATGAAATTGATGCAGTGCCGCATGACCGGCCGGTGATCTTCTCGGCGCATGGGGTGGCGAAATCGGTGCCGGAATCCGCAAGCCGCCGCAACATTCAATATATCGATGCCACCTGCCCATTGGTCACCAAGGTGCATAGCGAGGTCGAAGATTTATTCGATGAAGGCTATCATATTATTTTAATCGGCCATGCCGGCCATCCGGAAGTGATCGGAACGCTTGGCCAGCTTCCGGCCGGCGCTATTGATTTGATTGAAAATGCGGCGGATGCCAAATCCATCGCCTTTGAACAATACGCCAAATTGGCGTATGTCACGCAAACAACGCTTTCGGTCGACGATACCGCCGAAATCGTAAAAATCCTGCAATCCCGCTACCCCGGCATTCGCGCGCCGAAAAAAGACGATATTTGCTATGCGACCACCAATCGCCAAGACGCGGTGAAAGTTTTGGCGCAGCAATGCGACGCCATGATCGTCGTCGGCGCTCCAAATTCGTCGAATTCTGTGCGTTTGGTAGAGGTAGCGCAAAAAGCAGGTTGCCAAAAAACAATCTTGCTGCAACATGCGGGCGAGATGGATTGGGATTGGCTCTGCGACACCCGGCGATTGGGCATTACCGCGGGCGCCTCGGCGCCGGAAATTTTGGTGGACGAGTTGCTTGCGGAATGCCGAAAAAGATTCCAAACCACGGTTGAAGAAATCATCACCACCCGCGAAAATATCGAATTCAAATTGCCACGGGAATTATTGTCCTGATATGATACGCCAAATCCGCGAACATGATTTGCAATATTTCTTGGTCGATTATTCGATCGGCCCGGCATTGCATTGTTTTTATATCGGACGGCAAAAGGATGCGGATGTATTCCGGCTTGAAACGACGACGGGCGTTTACCAATTGCGCTTGTCCGATTGTCTTCCGACCGATTCATGCGATCCGGTCATGCGTTTGGATGGCAGTTATTCGGCGGTGCTGTCGGGGAAATCGGCTTACATTGTCAAATTTTGCCGGGATAACGACGCGCCATATTATTTTTACAAAGAGAGTGCATGAACGCGGAGCGAGTGAAAATTTACACCGACGGCGCATGCAAGGGAAATCCCGGCCCCGGCGGATGGGCGGCGTTATTGATATACAAAGACGCGGAAAAGGAATTGTCGGGATACGAGGCCAACACCACCAATAACCGCATGGAATTGATGGCGGCGATCATGGCGGTTGAATCCTTGAAACGCGCTGTTGCTGCCGATATTTACACCGACAGCCAATATTTGCGCCAAGGCATTACCGATTGGATTCACAATTGGAAAAAAAACGGTTGGCGCAATGCGCAAAAAAAACCGGTGCAGAATTCGGATTTGTGGCAACGGCTTGACCAAGCGGTGAAGGATCACGATTTAAAGTGGCACTGGGTGCGCGGCCATAACGGCCATCCCGAAAATGAACGCGTCGATCAGCTTGCCAATGCGGCGATTGAATGCACCAAGTAATTGACAAATAAAGATTTTATTATAATTGATTTTATATAGCTATTAATGTACATTTTAAGGATACATTTATGACAATGGAGGGTTTTAATGTATCCGGCCTATAATTTATTCAATGTGCGTTGGAAAAAATCAAATGGCGAATTTAATCCAAACGACAGTAGATCACGCGACAAGGCCATTTATGTGAATATGTTCGCCAATGTTAGTCCGGCTGAAGCATGCTATGACATCATGGTACGATTTTATGGCGTTACACCAGAATCAACCGAAACAGCCGCGTTTAGAGAAGAGCATTCTTTAGCAGTATACGATGCCACTATGCCTACTAGTGCCTTTCGTGTGACCCCTCCACGCCAATTTATTCGCGGCAATAGCGATGAAATGCGCGCACTTGCCACCGCATGGCAACAAAAATTGCCACTTTATGAATCTGGCATAAAAATTGTCGAAGAGATTTTAGGTGCAAAACCTAAAACCATAACCGACAACTTATTCGAACTATCCTGGGAAGAACGTGATTTGGCGATTTGGAAGACTATGGGTCGTGGATTGCCAGACGAACAAAGGCAATGCTATAAACCCATGCGACCCATCGCCAAGGCACTATTAGCGCATACTAAAGGCGATGTAGATGATGCTTTTGTTATTGTCGCTATGGTCGAACGCAAATTGGAATACGCTAGATCACAGAGACAATTTCGATAGCACCTTATAATTATTTTTGCGTCGATTGAATCGCCTGCTCAACCACGCTCTCGCTCAATAACTCCGGCAGCGGCAAACCGGTTGGATGCGCCTTGGAATACACCGCGTTAAACGGAATGCCATAGCGGCCAAAACTGGCCAAATAATTTGCGATCATCGCATTCGGTTTGGTCCAATCGGCGCGCATGGCGACAACATCCGGTCGCGCCAGCAGGGTTTGAATTTTATCGGATTGAATCACCAAGCGTTCATTTAATTTGCAGGTTAAGCACCAATCGGCGGTAACGTCGACGAACACGGTCTTGCCGCCCGCAACCAAACCGCCAATCCGCATCGGGTCGAACGCTTGCCATTCAAATCTGACGGATTGTTTTGGCGCATCCATCACCGTCGTGGTTTGCGCCACCACAATGGTCGCAAGCCACAGCGCGGTTAAAAGCAAAAACACGCCCATGACCCGGCGCAAGGTTACCATCCATTTTCCCGGTTTCGGCAGGAGGTAAACCAATTGCGGGAATCCGGCGATTAAAAGATATGGCAAAGCCAAACCAATGCCAATCGCGGTGAAAATAAAATAAATTTCGCCGATTCCGGCGGAGAGTGCAAATCCCAGCGCGGTGCCCAAAAACGGCGCGGAGCACGGCGTTGCCAGCAAAGTCGCGAACGCCCCCATTAAAAATTCTTTGGACAGGCTGTGGCCGTCTTCAACACTGCCCATGCGGCCAAGATTGGCGATAAATCTTGGCAGGCGAATTTCAAATATGCCCCACAGATTGCCAGCAAAGATCAATAAGACAGCGATTAAAAATACCAAAAACGCCGGTTGTTGGAATTGTATGCCCCAGCCAATTTGCTGCCCGGTCAATTTCAAACCGACCAGAATGCTTGCCAAAAGCCAAAACGAGCAGATGATTCCGGCGGACGCGGCCAGAAAACTTTTCCGCACCCAGGTTTTTTCGTGATCATGTTTGGCAATGATTTGCAACAATTTGATCGACAACACCGGAAACACGCATGGCATCGCATTTAAAATCAACCCGCCCAAAACGCCAAGCCCGACCAACGCCAATATCGCCAGCCATGATTTCGGCGGCAAGGCGCGCATTGGTGTTACCGTGGTCTCGTAACTTTTTCCGCTATCAACCATGGTGATGGTGATGGGCGCGCGCGTCAATTCTTTGAAATCCTTGGGATCGTTGGCGCTGACTTCGACTGTAAATATTTTTTCGCCCGGCGATTGCCCGCGGGTGATTTGTGGCTTGCTAAACGCCAATGGCAAATTGGATTCTAAAAATACATCCGGTTTTGAAAATCCATCCGCCTTGAATCCATGAATTTCTATCGACGGTGCGGCATCTTGGCCGGCGATCAAAACTTGACGAATATTCATCAAACTTTTTTGCCCGCCGGTATCGGCGGCCGATTGATAGAATATATCGATTAAATCCGCCTCAGGCGCGGACAAAGAAAGGCCGTCATACAAATCCAATGCAAAGCGATAATTATGCGGCACGCAAATTTCTTTACAGGTTAAGTAATCGACATGGGCACGGAATTGGGTCTTGCTTTGCGCGGCGGACAGCGTAATTTCAATGGGCAAAACAATTTCGCCGGTATATCCGATGGTTTCGATTTTACCGATCGAAAAACGCGCCGGCGTCGGCCACAAGATTTTAGCCGCCGCAAGATTTTCCGATCCCGCCCAATCTATTTTCGGCGGGTATCCGGCGTCGCCCGGGCTGCGCCAATAGATGTGCCAATCCGGCGCGGTTTGAAAATGCAAACCCAGTAAGATTTTCAATTCTTTGCCCACGGTCGGGCTTTTGGCGATTAGGCGCAGACGGCCTTCGGCATTTTCCGCCCAAGGAGTCGAGGCGCCGCGCGCGCTGAAAACTTGATCGGATAATTGCTGCGCGGAAGCGGTTTGTGCTGATGCGGAATGATGCAGCAGGAAAATAAATCCCAGCCAAAGGAAAAAAATCTTGCGGCAACGCCGAAAATCATTGTGCATATGCGAGAAAACCCCTTAAAAACGCGCGATATAGCGCAAAAAATCACCAAAACAAACGAATCCTTAATCAAGATAAGGTTATTATAGTATATAATAAGGCCACAAGATTCATAATTGCGTTGTAACATTATATCATAGAAGGCTTTGCGGCAAATCGAATTATGATAGACGAAACAGCAAAAGACTCCAAATTTGAAAACGATTCCCGCTATCTCGCCGGTCAAGTTTTAATTTCCATGCCCAATGCCTCCGACCCCCGCTTCGACAAGGCGGTGATTATGCTTTGCGTGCACAATGCCGAAGGCGCGATGGGCGTTGTTATCAATCGGCAAAGTAGTTCGATATCTTATCCCGAATTGTTGCAGCAATTGGGTTTGCCCACCCATATCGTCGAACCCAAAAAGCCGGTATTTTACGGTGGCCCGGTCGAAGCCGGGCGCGGTTTCGTTTTGCATAGCGACGATTTATCCCAAGAAAGCACCTTAAAGGTCGGCGATGGTCTTGCCTTGACCGCAACAGTCGATATTTTGCGCAGCATTGCCGAAGGCCGCGGACCGCAACACACGCTGTTGGCGCTGGGTTACGCCGGATGGGGCCCGGGACAGTTGGAAAATGAAATTCAAAACAATGCTTGGCTTACGGTCAAGCCGGATTTTACGCTGGTCTTTGACGATCAAGTCGACACCAAATGGCTGCGGGCGATGGGAAAAATTGGCATAACCTTAAGCCATCTGTCCGGCACCGCCGGGCGCGCATAACCCTACGCCGCTTTTAACCCAAAGTCGCTCCATGCATCCAATGATCTGGGAATGCCAATTGCCGCCAGGGCCGGCGGGATGCGTATCATTTCGCTGACAACCCGGATGATATCGGATTTATCGACCTTGTCGATCTGCGATGCGATTTCATCGACACTCATCACGCGATTATAGGTCAATAAATGCTGCGCGGTTTGCTCGGCACGCGAGAATGTTTGTTCAAGACTCATGAACATCCCGGCTTTTAGTTGCTGCTTGGCGCGGATCAGCTCATCTCCGGTAATATTTTCGGCAGTATTTAAAATCTGATCGCGGATCACGGTTTTCAATTCCACGATCTTTTGCGGCGCCACACCAGCGTGTATAGCAAGAATCCCGCCATCATCAACGCTTAACAAATTGGCGGAAATGCCATAGACCAGACCGCGCTTTTCTCGAACTTCTTGCCAAAGACGGGATGAGGCGCTGCCGCCAAGCAAGGTAGCGTAAACCGAATGCGCAAAATAATCGGCGTCAAGCGTTCCAGCCGCCGGAAACGCCAACGCCAGATGGCTTTGTTCCACATCGCGCGGCATCAATACCTTATCCGGCAAAAACCGCGATTCCACCGGAACAGAGTTACGATGCGTCGGCAGATGCGTCAAATGGTTTTGCACCAGATCGCAAAATTGCTTGTGGTCGATACGCCCCGCCGCCGATACGACGGTTGATTTAGCGGTGTAGTGATTTTGTACGTAAGCGCGCAAATCATCCGGGGTCAATTTTTCAATAATCCCTGGACGTCCCAATATGGAATAGCCCATGGGCTGCTTGCCATAAGCGGCTTCTTGCAAATAATCCGATATCACGTCGTCGGGCGTGTCGTTCGATTGGTGAATTTCTTGGATGATGACTTGTTGTTCCCGCGCAAGTTCAACCGGATCGAAGGTTGAAAATTGTATTAAATCGCATAATAAATCGACCACCAGCGGCAAATCACCATGCATCGCGCGGGCATAATAGGCGGTAACGTCCCGCCCGGTATAGGCGTTGGTATGGCCGCCGACCGATTCGATTTCTTCGGAAATTCTTTGCGCATTGCGCCGCGCGGTACCTTTGAACATCATATGTTCCAATAAATGCGCGATACCGTTTTGATCAGGCCGTTCGTTGCGCGTGCCGACGCCAAACCAAACGCCGGCGGCGATGGTTTCTACATGCGGCATAAATTCAGTTGCTACCCGAATCCCCGACGGCAGTTGTGTGATTTCTATACCCATACCCTTTTGCCCCTATTTTACTCTTGCATAGCAAGATAGAGCATTATGGAGATAAAATCCATCGACCAACAAATATATGGCAAATAATTGAAATATAATAGAAATTATGTTTTTCTGACAAGATTGCAATAGCAAAAATATAAAACAAAGCCAAATCCGGTCAGCGCGACAAGAAACCAAGTCCAAGCATATTTAAGGTGGTTATTTTGTATAGAATCGGCGATTGACGGCCGAAGGCTGCCAAACCAGTTATATTTATTGTAGAGCATGTTCGGCATTATTTCGTATCCGGTATATTCTGCCAGGGCCAAGGGATCAATCCAATACCATTGATTCAAATGCGGCCGGTTGTCCGGGGCAAAGATAGGTTTTGAAAGTGGGGTCGATATCATCCAACCGCTGATATCGGCCTTGGTGGGACGGACTTTTGCTTGTTTGGCATTGTCGAAAATCTGCTGACGCATGGATTGGTCGATCCATCCGAAATTGACCATAATCGCCCGGCGGTTCATCTTGGCTTCGGTCATCAACGGAAAGTACAAATCATACCCCAAACGCGCGGCCGCATCTTTTGGCGCCATAGGGTTAATTTTCCCGGACATGAAAACCGGTTTGGTGTAATCGATCAAACCCGATATTTTATAGGGATGATAAAGTTCTTGATCCGGCAATTGATCTATGCTGCTTTCTTGCTCTGCCGCTTGAAGCGCGGATAGAATTCCGCGCTTCCATTCAAGGCGCGACAGCTGCCAAAACCCAAGTGCCGCCGACCCAAGCACCATGATCAAAAGAAACCCAACCAGACCCCAAACAGATTTTTTATGCCGCGTCATGGTTGGATAGAAAGATGTTCTTTGAATTCAATGCTATGCGCCCCACCAATAGATGCAGGCGAATAGAAACAACCATACCACGTCAACAAAGTGCCAATACCAAGCGGCAGCCTCAAGACCGAAATGCTGCTCCGGGGTGAAATGCCCTTTTCTGGCGCGCATCAAGCAAACAAATAGGAATATGGTTCCAACCATCACGTGAAATCCGTGAAATCCGGTCGCCATATAAAATGTGGTCGGATAAATCCCATCCTTGAATCCAAAAGATGCGTGCATGTATTCAAAAGCCTGAACGCAAGAAAATATCACCCCCAATAACACCGTCAACATCAACCCTTGAACCAATCCTTTTCGGTCGCCTTCGATCAAGGCATGGTGAGCCCAAGTTACCGTCGTGCCCGATAACAATAAAATTAACGTGTTGAACAGCGGCAAATGGAATGGATCAAACGGCGAAATACCCTTGGGTGGCCATACAAAACCGGTCGCTTCCTTTGGAAATAGGCTTGAATCAAAAAACGCCCAGAAAAAAGCAGCGAAAAACATCACTTCTGACGCGATAAACAACAACATGCCGTAACGATGATGGAGTTGTACGATCGGCGTATGATGGCCTTTATATTGCGCCTCGGCGGTAACGTCGAGCCACCAACGATAGGATATATAGAACAAAAGCGCCGCGCCAAGAATCAATAACTTTGTACCAATCGGCAAGCCGAATATTTTAATGTTCTGCATCACATCCGGGTGCATAAAGACCACCATACCAAACGCCATGATCCCGGCGGCGAACGCGGCAATCACAGGCCAGGGGCTTGGATCGACCAGATGGAAATCATGTTTTTGGCTCATTATGTCACCTTTTGTCTATTTTACAGTATTAGCAATGTTCGATTGCGAAATCAAATTTTGATCGGCAGCGCGGAAAAACGTATAGGACAATGTGATTGTTTCGACATCGCTTAGATTCGGGTCGTTTTCTATCGCCGGATCGACAAAAAACTGCACCGGAAATTCCGCGGTTTCACCAGGTTTTAATGCATGCCGGGTGAAACAAAAACATTGGATTTTGTTAAAATACACCCCAGCAATCTCCGGCGTTACGTTATAGGTCGATGTTCCGACAACCGTTTCATCGTCATTATTTTTAACGGTGAACGACATATTGGCGACTTCACCCGGCTTGACTTGGACTGAACGCAGCGATGGCTGGAAACTCCAACCCAAGCCCTGATTCACATCGGTATTAAACCGAATTGTCATCAACCTGTGGCCAGTTGCGGATGGTGCGGACTTGGCTACTTGCGTTGTGCCATCATACCCGGTCACACGGCAAAACAAATCGTATAGAGGCACAGACGCGAAACTGAGACCCGCCATAGCCGCACACAATAAAACAATCCGTACCATCATTTTACGATTTTTAATTGCTTGTGACGGGGAAGGACGCAACATCGATTAATTACCCCCACTGATTTTTGCGATCGTTATAAAATACAACAACGCCACGAACGCCACCAACAGTGCCCCCAACGCCCAATTCTTTTTAACTGTATTTTTTTGAACTTTATCGTTCATCAGAGGCCATCCATCATCAAAACCGTACAGATTAAAAATAAATACAAGATAGAATATCCGAAAAGTTTCCGCGCATGCGCTTGCATCGCCGCCGAGTGCGTATTCTGCAACCGATAGGCCAAAATGACGAACAGCGACGACAAGACAACCGCAATAACCGCATATACCGACCCCGCGGCAGAAAAATACCAAGGCAAAAGCGAAACCGGCAAAAGGCTAAGGCTGTAGTATAAAATGTATTTTTTGGTGACGTCTACACCGCGCACCACCGGCAACATCGGAATGCCTGCGCGCGCATAGTCAGCGGATCTGTATAGCGATAAGGCCCAAAAATGCGGCGGAGTCCACAAAAATACCAACAGGAATAAAGCCAAAGGCGTCGCATCAATCGTGCCGGTCACCGCCGCCCAACCAATCACCGGAGGAAACGCGCCAGCAGCCCCGCCAATAACTATGTTTTGCGGTGTTATACGCTTTAACCAAATCGTATATACAAAAACATAATATAAGATAGAAAATGCTAAAATCGCCGCGGATAAAATATTGACAGCCAAGCCTTGCAACAAAACCGAAGCAACCGCCAAAGTTACGCCAAAGCCCAAGGCCTGATCGGGCGAAACGCGTCCGCGCGGAATCGGACGATTTTTGGTTCGTGTCATCAACGCGTCAATATCGCGTTCATACCACATATTGATGCATCCCGCCGCGCCGGCGCCCACCGCGATGCACAACACGGTGGTCAGCATCAGCGCCGCATGCAAATTGCCGGGCGCTACAACCATCCCGGCAAAACCAATAAACACCACCAACGACATCACGCGCGGTTTTAACAAAGCCAAAAAATCCTCGACGCTGCTTTGATCGCCGGCGTCAAGAAGATAATTTGCTGTTGCGCTGCTCATAAAATCTAATGCCCGTTAGAATGGGAAATACGCGGCAGTTCTTCATAAGTGTGGAACGGCGGCGGCGATGACACCGTCCATTCCAGCGTGTTTGCACCCTCGCCCCAATAATTGGCACCCACTTTACGTCCGAAAAACAATGTGTGAAACACAATCGCGACAAACATGATCGCCGCCCCAAATGAAATGTAAGAACCGATCGACGAGATATGATTCCAATACGCATAAGCATCCGGATAATCCGGAATCCGCCGCGGCATGCCGGCAAGACCCAAGAAATGTTGCGGGAAGAAGGTCAAGTTGACACCGATGAATGTAATCCAAAAATGCAGCTTGCCGAAAAATTCATTATATTGGCGCCCACACATTTTTCCGATCCAATAATAAAACGCGGCAAACATGATAAATACTGCGCCCAAGGATAAGACATAATGGAAATGCGCAACGACGTAATAGGTATCGTGCATCGCCGTATCGATACCGGCATTGGCCAGCACTACGCCGGTAACGCCGCCAACGGTGAACAGAAAAATAAACCCAACCGCCCACAACATTGGAGTTTTAAATTCAATCGACCCACCCCACATGGTTGCAATCCAACTGAAAATCTTAATGCCGGTCGGCACAGCGATAATCAACGTCGCCGCCGTGAAATAAGCGCGGGTGTCCACGTCCAGGCCGGCGGTAAACATATGGTGCGCCCAAACAATAAATCCGACCACGCCAATCGACACCATCGCATAAGCCATGCCCAAATACCCGAAAATAGGTTTTCTAGAAAAGGTCGATATGATGTGGCTTACAATGCCGAATGCGGGAAGAATCATAATGTAAACTTCCGGATGGCCGAAAAACCAAAACAGGTGCTGGAACAATATCGGGTCGCCGCCACCGGCCGGATCAAAAAACGTCGCGCCAAAATTGCGGTCGACCAAAAGCATGGTGATCGCGCCGCCCAAAACCGGCAGCGATAGCACCAACAAGAATGCGGTAATCAGCATTGCCCAGGCAAAAAGCGGCATTTTATGCATGGTCATGCCCGGCGCGCGCATATTTAAAATCGTGGTGATGAAATTAATCGCGCCCAAAATAGACGACGCGCCCGCCAAATGCAGCGCGAATATCGCCATATCGACGGAAGCGCCCGGATGGCCGATTTTAGCGCTCAACGGCGGATAAACCGTCCAACCTGTTCCGGCACCGCCACCGATGAACATGGATCCGGCCAGTAGCAAGAAGGACGGTACTATCAGCCAAAAACTAATGTTATTCATCCGCGGAAACGCCATATCTGGTGCGCCGATCATAATCGGCACAAACCAATTTCCAAATCCGCCAATCAGCGCGGGCATTACCACAAAAAACACCATGATCAGCCCATGAGCCGTGATCCAGATGTTCCACATGTTAAGATTGGCTTCGGTCAGATATTGCAGGCCTGGGTTGGACAGCTCCATGCGCATCATCACCGAAATCGCACCGCCAACCAAGCCAGCTATGATCGAAAAAATAATATATAGCGTGCCAATGTCTTTGTGGTTGGTCGACCAAAACCAGCGCTTCCAAAATCCCGGCGCGTGATTGTCGTGGTGACCGCCGTAAGTAGCCGCATGTGCCATTCTATCCTCCGAAACCTAGTTTAATTTTGCTGTTGAATTGGTTGTGGGCGACGCATCGGCCGTGCCTTCTACTTTTGAAAACTTGGTTTGAGCTTCTTTCACCCAAGCTTCAAATTCGGGCTTTGGCACTGCCTTGATCGCAATTGGCATAAACCCGTGATTGGTGCCGCATAATTCGGAACATTGTCCATAATACATGCCGGGGCGGTCGATCCGTGTCCATGTTTCGTTGATGCGGCCAGGCACGGCGTCTTTTTTAAATCCCAATGCCGGCACCGCAAAAGCGTGCAAGACATCGCCGGCGGTAACCAAGATCCGAATGGTGGTTTCGGTCGGCAGCACCACTAAATTATCCGTGCCCAACAATCGCGGATGACCGGCTTTTTTTGCTTCATCGTCTTTCAGCATATAAGCGTCAAAGGTGAAGTTTCCATGATCCGGGTATTCATAGGTCCAATACCATTGTTTGCCGATCGCCTTGATGGTCATTTCAGCATTTTGCGCCTTATCGGCGAAATATAATAATCGCATCGACGGCACAACAATCGCCAACAAAATCAAAATCGGGATGATCGTCCAAACAATCTCAAGCTTTAGATTATGCGTGGTCTTGCTGGGTACCGGATTGGCGCGGGCATTGAATCGAAGAATCACATAAAGCAACAAGCCCAATACAAAAACCGTGATCGCCGAAATAATGACCAAAAGGTAATCGTGGAAATGATGGATTTTTTCCATCACCGGTGAGCCCGCAGCCTGCATATTGATTTGCCGGTCATGCGGCACGCCGATCATATCGGCGGCGAAAACCATGGGCGCGGCCAGCACGCCGCAAAACAAACAAAAAATAAATACGCTTATTCGATGGATAAAGTTGCAGTTCATGTAAAATCCATTCATAGGAGGCATTTTGACTAGCCATTCATAATCGAAAAGCGGCAAATTGTCACGGGCTTGCGTTTGATTTTGCGCGGTATTTTTATAATATGTGGAATTCCTTTTTGACCCTAGGCAAATGTCAATCACAGGCTATATACTAGAGATTGACTTGCCCAATAATTTTATTTTACCAATGGATCGCAAATGTCGCATCTTTTAACCAGTGATGAGGTCTTTTTCGGAAATGGATCCTCTTTATCGCTGCTAGATTTAGAAAACATGGTTAAAACCGGGCTCGCTAAGGCCGATGATGGCGAGTTATTCTTGGAATATTGCCTTTCCGAAAGCTTGGGATGGGATGACGGCAAGTTAAAATCATCCACATACGATATCCACCAAGGTTACGGATTGCGTGCAATTGCTGGCGAAGCCATTGGTTATGCCCATTCTACTGATTTAAGTCTGCGGTCGATCGAACGCAGCATGAATGCCGTCAAAAGCGTTACCAAAAATTATTCGGGTCATATTGCCGAACCGCCGGTTGGCACCAATAATCATCTCTATCGCGGCGACAACCCGATTGCGGAGATCGGTTTTGCCGAAAAAGTAAAAATATTGCAAGAAATTGATCATTATGCCCGGTCCAAAGATCCGCGTGTGAAGCAGGTCATGGCATCGCTCTACGCCGAATGGCAAGTGGTGCAGATCATACGACCCGATGGCCGCCGATTTGCCGATATCCGCCCGTTGGTAAGGATTAGCGTACAAGTCATGGTCGAACGGAATGGCCGCATGGAAAGCGGCAATTATGGCATGGGCGGCCGCAAAAATTATTCCGCATATTTGAATGGCGACAATTGGAAAATGATGGTGGATCAATCGCTGCGTCAAGCGGTTATTAAATTGGATTCAATCCCAACCCCTGCGGGCGAGATGACAGTGGTGCTTGGACCAGGCTGGCCGGGCGTGTTGTTGCATGAAGCCATCGGGCACGGATTCGAAGGCGATTTCAACCGCAAAAAAACATCCGTGTTTTCCGGCATGATGGGCAAGCGCGTAGCCTCGCCCGGTGTAACCGTGGTCGATGACGGCACGCTGCCAGACCGGCGCGGGTCCATTACCATCGATGATGAAGGCACCCCGAGCCGCCGCAATGTGATCGTCGAAGACGGAATACTAACCGGTTTTTTGCAAGACCGGCAAAATGCCCGGTTGATGCAAATGCAACCCACCGGCAATGGACGGCGTCAATCCTATGCGCACGCGCCGATGCCGCGCATGACCAACACCTATATGTTGAATGGATCGCATGCGCCGGATGAAATTATTAAATCGGTTAAACGCGGAATTTACGCAACCAATTTTGGTGGCGGCCAGGTGGATATCACATCCGGGCAATTTGTTTTCTCCGCCAGCGAAGCGTTTATGATCGAAGACGGCAAAGTCACGGCACCGGTCAAAGGCGCAACCCTTATCGGTAAAGGCGCGGAAGCGTTGAAAAAAATCAAAATGGTCGGCAACGATACCGAACTGGATCAAGGCATCGGAACATGCGGCAAAGACGGTCAATCGGTTCCGGTCGGCGTGGGTCAGCCAACCTTGCTGCTTGAAGGCATGACGGTTGGCGGGACGCAGGTTTAAAGATAGCGATTCAACCGCGCTTGGATTTGCGGTGCATGATCATCGCCAGCGCCAAAAGCGCCAATAATAAAACACCCAGCCACAGCCCCTTGCGGTTTTGAGAGGAGTCAGCGGGCATCAGCGTCTTGTCGGGATTGTTTTTCTGTTCAATCAGGCGGGCTTCTTTTGCCGTATCAACCCACCAAGTATCCAAGAATCCCAAAGCGTATTTAGGCCGAACAGCGGGGGCCGAAAACTTATCCCAATACGCCACGCGATGCGCACGAATATGCCAATTCGGAATGACATAATGACCCCATAGCAGCACGCGATCCAAAGCGCGAGTATAAGAGATCAGCTCTTCACGATCTTTGGATGCGATGATTTTCTCGACCAAATCGTCGACGGCAGGATTTTTGATTCCCATATAGTTATCGCTGCCGCGGGTGTCGGCGGAACGCGACGCCCAATAGTTGCGCTGCTCATTGCCGGGGGAAAGCGATTGACCGATCACCACGATCGTCATGTCGTAATCGAACTCTTCCATGCGCTTTTGATATTGCGCCGAATCGATGGTGCGAATCGATGCCTCTATCCCCAATTTTTTCAAATTATTGGTGAACGGCAACAGCACCCTCTCGAAAGCAGGCGTGTTCGATATCACTTCGAATTTGAACGGCTGCCCGTCCTTTTCCAATATGCCGTTCTTCAATTCCCATCCCGCTTGTTGCAATAATTTCTGCGCGATTTTTAGATTTTCGCGAATATTGCCGCTGCCGTCGGTTGTTGGTGGCACATATTCTTTGACAAAAACCTCGTTGGGAAGAATATCCTTGTACTTATTTAGAACCCGCAGCTCCGCCTCTGTGGGAAGCCCCCGCGCGGCCAGTTCGGAATTGGAAAAATAACTATGCGTCCGCGTATACGCGCCGAAAAACAACGCCTTGTTGCTCCATTCAAAATCGAACGCGTACCCCAATGCCTCGCGCACCATGGGATCCGAAAACAAGGCGCGGCGGGTATTCATCGCGAACCCCTGCATGCCGGTTGGAATTTCATGATTGATGTCTTGTTTTAAAACCAAACCACGATTCAGCGCGGGAAAATCATAAGCGGTAGCCCAATCCTTGGCGACATTTTCCAGTCGGAAGTCATATTCGCCCGCCTTAAAAGCCTCCAAGGCGATTTTCGAATCGCGATAATAATCATAGCGGATTTGATCAAAATTATACCGCCCGCGATTGATCGGCAAATCGCGCCCCCAATAATTCGGATCGCGTTCATAGACGATGGAACGCCCAGCATCGACCGATTTTATTTTATATGGGCCGCTGCCAAGCGGCGGAATCAACGTGGTTTCATCGAATTTATTTTTAGAATAATAGGATTTGGAAATCACCTGCATTTGCCCGACAATCAATGGCAGTTCCCGATTCGCGGTTTTGCCAAAAGTAAATTTTACTTTAAGTGGGCTTAACACCTCAACCTTGCTGACATTGGCGTAATACAGCCGGTATTGCGGATTGCCCTTGGTTTTAAAAGTTTCAAAACTGAATGCGACGTCATCGGCGGTCACGGCGGAGCCGTCCTGAAAACGCGCTTCGGGACGCAAATTGAAGGTGACATAAGAACGATCTTCGGGCATTTCAACCGATTGCGCCAAAAGACCGTATTCCGTAAACGCTTCATCGGCCGAGGATTCAAGCAGTGAATCAAACACGCTGCCAAGACCGGTTGCCGCCACGCCCTTTAATATAAAGGGGTTCAGATTATCGAACGTTCCCACAGCGGCCAGTTTGACCGACCCGCCTTTGGGCGCATCGGGGTTCACGTATTCAAAATTTTTGTAATCGGCGGGGTATTTAGGCTGTCCCTGCATAGCGATCGCATGCAAGGGATTTTCCGCCGATGCCGGCATCGCCAAGAACAAAAGCCATAAGAATAAAATTATTGGCCGCATCATCTCGTATCCTTGAGCCGGAATCATTCGCGGTTATTTTGGCAGTGGCGCCGGACTGTCGGAAAGCGTATGCAAATAAACAATAAGATTTGCACGATCTTTTTCCGATGAAATTCCTGCAAAACTCATTTTCGTGCCAGGTGCGTATTTTGCCGGTTTATGGATAAATTTATTTAAACTTTCATAATCCCAAACACCGGGCATGGTTTTAATAGCGTCCGAATATGCAAAACCATCTATATGCGCATGCTTGTTGTTGACGATATTCCATAAATTCGGGCCAACCTTGTTCGGACCGCCTTTTTCACTGCTGTGACAAGCGGCACATTTTTTAAAAACCGCCGCGCCTTCATCCGCGGACGCTGCCGCCAAAAGCGGGGAGATTGGCGGCAATTCCTTTGGCGCCTCGCTTGCGGTTGAGGTTGCACTGTCGGCGACTTCTACTTTATAAGCGTTTTCCTTTAATTTCTCTGGCGCAATAACGGCCTCGGATATAAACCCGGTAATCATAAACAATAAAAGCGCGCACAGAATGGCGGCGAAGATTTTATTTTTTTCCATTGAACTTCCTCTTGGAATGTTTCCTAGGTTATAGCCGGATTAAGGGATAAAATCCATCAGCGGGCGCAATTTTTTGTTTTTTTCTTTACGCGATAACCCCTTCGCTATACGCTTGTTGCATGAACCCGATCATTTTCATTCCGGCGCGTCTTGCGGCAACGCGATTGCCTCATAAACCCTTGTTGGACATCAATGGAAAGCCCATGATTCTACGTGTTTACGAACGCGCCGTAGAAGCGAATATGGCCAGGGTCTGTGTTGCGGCAGGAGATGCAGCCATCGTCGATTGCATAAAATCCTCAGGCGGCGAGGCGATATTGACCGATCCCAAACTGCCTTCCGGCTCGGATCGTATCTGGGCGGCACTGCAAATCTTTGATCCGAAAAAGCAACATGATGTAATCGTCAATTTGCAAGGCGATTTGCCGAATATTGACGGCAAAATATTGCGCGCAATTTTACAATTGATGGAGCATCCAGATGTGGATATCGGCACGGCGGCGGCAAAAATAACCGATCCTGCCGATATCGCCAAACCGAATGTGGTCAAAATCGCCATGGCTGGATCGCGCGCGCTTTATTTCAGCCGCAGCCCGATCCCACATGGCGCAAGCGATTATTACCACCATATCGGAATTTACGCTTATCGGCGCCAAGCGTTGGAGCGATTCATTCAATCCGCGCCAAGCCCATTGGAGGTATGCGAAAAATTGGAACAATTGCGCGCATTGGAATTGGGCATGCGCATCGATGTGGCGATTGTGGACAACATTCCATTGAGCGTCGACACGCCCGAAGATCTGGCAATAGCGCGGAAAATGATAAAATAAATCCGGCTGACTTTTGCTTGATTCCTGCTATATATAAAGGCGGAAAGTCGGTTGCGGAGGCATGGGTCGCTAACCCGGCCAGGGGCGAAAGCCAGCAACCGTAACGAATTTCAGCTTGTCGCGATCGGCTTTCCACTTTCCGGTGAACAGTGAACGGTGACGGTGAGCGGTGGAAAATCCTTTGTTTTCTGAAAATTCCAATACTCTTAACACCGGTCACGGGTCACCGTCACCGTCCACCGAGTATCGCGTCTTGGCGCGCAAATACCGCCCCACCAATTTCGACCAACTGATCGGCCAAGAGGTGTTGGTTAAAACCTTATCCAGCGCGATTGCAACCGGCCGCATCGCGCATGCGTTTTTATTGACCGGCGTGCGCGGCATCGGCAAAACCACAACCGCCCGCATCATCGCCCGCGCACTTAACTGCGCCAATGGCCCAACGATTACTCCATGCGGCACATGCGAACATTGCGCTGCGATTGCCCAAGACCGTCATATCGATGTGATGGAAATGGACGCCGCCTCACGCACCGGCGTCGACGATATCCGCGAATTGATCGACGGTGTGCGATACCGGCCAAGCAGCGGCCGGTATAAAATCTATATCATCGACGAAGTGCACATGTTGTCGAAAAACGCGTTCAACGCGCTGTTGAAAACACTCGAGGAGCCGCCAGAATCCGTCAAATTCATTTTCGCGACAACCGAGGTGAACAAGCTTCCCATAACCGTATTGTCGCGTTGCCAGCGGTTCGATCTGCGGCGGCTTGACGCGGCGGGATTGGCCAAGCATCTACAGTCCATCGCGACGAAAGAATCTTTTATTTTAGACGACGCCGCCGCGCAATTATTGGCGCAAGCCGCCGATGGATCGGTGCGCGACGGTCTGTCATTATTGGATCAAGCCATTGCCGGCGGCAAGGAACGGATTGCCGGCGATGATATTCGCGCAATGCTGGGGCTTGCCGACCAAAGCGAGATTTACGACCTGCTGCATCATATTTTATCCGCTAGAACGCCCGATGCGCTTGCGACATCCCAAAAATTATACGCTGCGGGTGCCGATCCGTTGATGATCGCGCAAGATTTGCTGTATGGCGTTCATGCCGTAACCCGCGCGAAAATCGGCGCCGATAGCGGCCGATTGCTATCCGATATTGAACGCAGCAAGCAACAGATGATCGCCGATCATATCTCGATCCCGAATCTTTCGCGCGCCTGGCAGTTATTGTTGAAGGGAATTGGCGAGATTCAAACCGCAACCAATCCCTATATCGCGCTTGAGATGTTGTTGGTGCGAATGTGCTATGCCGCCGATTTACCGCCGGTCGCGCAAATTTTGGAATCGGTCGAAAGAAGTCCGGAAAGGCCACCCGCCAGCCGCGCGCCGGCCACGGCATCCGCAACCGCGCCAACCGTTACCCGCGGAGTTGCGGCCGAAGGGAACCTGGCAATCGCGGTATCGCCGCCGATCGACACAGCCGCGCAATTATCCATCCAAAGTTTTCGCGACGCGGCGTTATTGTTCGCGGAAAAGCGCGAAATGATTTTATACCACGATCTATACCACAACAGCCATTTGGTCAGTTTTGCTCCGGGGAAAATCGAATTGCGCGTTGGCGATAAAGTGCGTCAAGCCAATTTCGTCAACCAAGCCGGGAAGCTCTTGACCGAATGGACCGGATTGCGGTGGATGGTTCTGGTATCGCAGCAATCCGGCGCGCCGAGCCTTGCTGAGGAAGACCAAGCCAGGCAACAATCCATGATCCGCGCCGCATCCGAAATGCCAAGCGTGCAGTCGGTTTTACAATCGCTGCCGGGGTCGAAAATCGTCAACGTCAAGTCGCTACAAACGGCATCGGCGGACGGTCAACCGGCAAAAAATGATACCTTTGAGGAGGAAATCTTATAATGGCCAATATTGCAAGCATGATAAAACAAGCTCAAGACGTACAAAATAAAATTCAGGATTTGCAAGTCAAGCTTGCGGACGTCGAAACGCTGGGAACATCCGGCGGCGGCATGGTGCAAGTGACTTTGACCGGCAAGGCCGAATGCCGGCGCATCAAAATCGATCCGGCCTTGGTGTCGTCCGGCGATGTCGGAATTTTAGAAGACATGATCGTCGCCGCCTATAACGACGCAAAAGGCAAGGTTGAAAAACAACTGGCCGACGAAATGTCGAAAATCACCGGCGGATTGAATCTGCCGCCGGGATTTAAATTGCCGTTTTAGGTATTGGTTATGAGCTCGAACGAACTTGAAGCCTTAATCGCGCTGCTATCCAAACTGCCGGGGCTTGGCCCGCGTTCGGCGCGACGCGCGGTTTTGCATTTGATTAAAAAACGCGATAAAATCATGGTGCCGCTGATTCAATCATTGCAATATGCGGCGGATAACATTTTAACCTGCAATCTGTGCGGCAACGCCGATACCATCGACCCATGCTCGCTGTGCCAGGACGGCCGCCGCGACCAAGGGGTGATTTGCGTGGTCGAAGAAGTCGCCGATTTATGGGCGATCGAACGCGCGCATGCGCATCAAGGATTATACCACATTCTGGGCGGCACACTGTCGGCGCTGGACGGCATCGGCCCCGATGATTTGCACATAGACCGCTTAATAGACCGCATTGAACATGGGAATATCCGTGAAATTATACTGGCCACCAACGCAACCGTCGCCGGACAGACCACCGCACATTATCTGACCGACCGACTGCAGGGATTAAATCTAAAAATTTCCCGCCTGGCTTATGGTGTGCCGATGGGTGGCGAATTGGATTATTTGGATGAAGGCACGCTGACGACGGCATTGGCCGCTAGGCGGCCTTTTTAAAAATTAAATCTTCTCAACCCACAACACCGCGCCATCGGCGCGCAGCACGCGCACAGAACTGCCTTCGCTTATGTCGGCACCAGACGCAATCCAGGACGAGTCGCCGATTTTAATCCGCCCTCTGCCATTGACAATCGGCTCGATCACAACGCCGGTTTGACCGACAAAATGCGCCGCGCGTTTATTCAGATTCGGCGTGTCGGTATCTTTTTGATAGCGTTTTAAATAAGTTTTCCAAATCCACGCCATCAACAAGGTCAATCCGCCAAAAATCAACAGCCTAATCATGAAATCCCATTCCGGGAATAAAATTGCGATGAACCCGACTACTGCGGCGGCCAAGCCCGGCCATAAAAAGAAAAATGTCGGCACGGCAATTTCAACGATCATGCATATCGCCGCCAATATAAACCATTCATAGCCCATTTCCATTTTATCTCTCCCTGCAACAAAATTTAACGGTCGTCTTCAAAAATCCGCTTCCATCCCAAATTGTCAAAATGCTTTTTGATGATATCCGTTGCGAAATAGGCATAAAAAATATTGCTAATCCCCCAGGTGATACCCATCAAGGCCAAGCAAATTACCCCATGAATCCAAATCCGGCGATAGAAAAAATAAACCGGCCCGAACAACAATACCGCCGTCGCGGGATGGTTTATTTCCACAATTTCGCTGGTTGTGGGGTTTTTAAATTGCATGAAATGCCCAAAAGAAGGGTACGTCAGGATTTAAAAAGATTCTCTTTAACCGGCTGTCCGTCGTTTGCGGCATTGCCTTGCAATTGCATTGATTCTTTGAAAATTTGCGCGATGCCGCCGATTGACCCGATCACGCCACTGGCTTCAAGCGGCATAAAAATAACTTTCTGGTTCGGCGCGCTTGCCATCGATTGAAGCGCGTCGACGTATTTCTGTGCAATGAAGTAATTGACCGCATGCACAGATCCGCGATTGATCGCTTCGGAAACCGACATGGTCGCATGCGCTTCGGCGTCGGCGGCGCGTTCGCGCGCTTCGGCGTCGCGGAAGGCGGCCTCGCGGCGGCCTTCGGCGGATAGGATCGCGGCTTGTTTTTCACCTTCGGCCTTTAGAATATCTGCTTGGCGTTGTCCTTCGGCATCCAGAATTTGCGCGCGCTTGTCGCGTTCGGCCTTCATTTGGCGCGCCATCGCATCGACCAGATCGCGCGGCGGAGAAATGTCCTTGATCTCAACCCGGGTGATTTTTACACCCCAAGGCGCGGTTGCTTCGTCCACCACCCGCATCAATTGAACATTGATCCGGTCGCGTTGCGACAACAATTCATCCAAATCCATCGAACCCATCACGGTGCGGATATTGGTCATGACCAAATTCAAAATCGCATTGGCAAGATCGTTGACTTCATAGGCGGCCTTGGCGGCGTCGAGCACTTGGAAAAACACCACGCCGTCGACGGTAACCATGGCGTTGTCCTTGGTGATGACTTCTTGTTCCGGGACATCCAATACGGTTTCCATCATGCTGATCCGCGCGCCAACGCGGTCGGCAAACGGCACGATAAAATTTAATCCCGGTTCAAGGGTTTTGATATAGCGGCCAAAGCGTTCGACGGTAAATTGGCGACCCTGCGGCACCGGCTTCACACTGGAATAAACCAGAACCAAAATCAGGGCGACAAAGACAAGTACAAAAATAAACGCTTCCATGGCACATCCCTATTTTAAAAAACGACACTACCGTTATACTCGATCTTTGCATGCGGGTAAACGGATTATTCGACAACTTTCAACACTTGCACGACCTTAGATGCGTCGTCTATGCCGTCGGCACCGGCATCTACATCCATGATCTTTGCCCCACGGCGGGTTATTTTATCCATACTTACTTCCATTTGACGCAGGGCATCGTCTCCCTGGCTTAAATACTGCTTTAATTTCCCTGTACGCTCTTGCAGCCTTTGCACATCGTCGATCAACATGCGGACTTCGTTTTGAATCACGCCCGCCTGTTCGCGCATTTTAACATCGCGCATGATCGCCCGCACGGTATTCAGCGTTGCCATCATAGTGGTGGGTGAGACGATCCAAACCCGCTTTTGATACGAATAATCCAACACATCTTCAAAACCGGCATGCAATTCCGCAAAAACCGATTCGGACGGGATGAACATCAACGCCGAATCTGCGGTTTCGCCGGATATAATGTATTTTGCGGCGATATCGTCGATTTTGCTTTTGATGCTGCGGCTGAAACTTTTTTTTGCGCTGGCAATATCTTGATCGCTTTCCGCGGCCCGCATGGCGCGATAAGCATCCAATGGGAATTTAGCGTCAATGCCGATGGGTCCCGGCGGATAGGGCATATGCAGCAAAAAATCCACCCGCGCGCCATTGCCCAATGTATATTGCGTTGTAAAGGCAGAGGGCGGCAAAATGCTTTGCAGTAAGTTTTGCAATTGCACCTCGCCGAATACGCCGCGGCTATAATTATGCGACAAAACATCTTGCAGATCGACCACATGCGCGGATAATTCGGTAATTTTGATTTGTGCCGCATCGAATACCGCCATGCGGGATTTTAAATCCGACAAGCGGTCTTCCATGCTTTTGCTGATGTTACGTTCTTGACCCTGCAATTGTTCGGCCAAAACGCGTTGCAACTGGGTTTGTTGTTCGGACAACATGCTGATCCGCCCCATCATCTCGCGGCCTATTCTTTGGCCGCGCAATAACCAAACCGCGCCAAACCCGACTATCGCCAAAAGAACCGCCAAGATGGCTGGGTTGTTCAATATTTCTGCCGTCACGGTTGCACCTGCCTTGTTTTACCGTTATATAGCATAGATCATGGCTTTATTACCAATATTGATTATTCCCGATCCGGTGTTGCGCGCAACGGCGCAGCCGGTCGCCAAAATTACCGCAGAAGTCGAGCGGCTGTGCGACGACATGCTGGAGACTATGTATGACGCGCCTGGCATTGGGCTTGCGGCACCGCAAATCGGCGTCAGCCAACGTATTTTGGTGATCGATTTGGGCGAGCGCGCAGACGGCGCAACGCCAAACCCGCTTAAGATCATCAACCCGGATATTATTTGGCGCTCGGATGACACCAATGTCTATGAAGAAGGATGCCTGTCCATCCCCGGAATCGGTGCGGAGATTACCCGCCCGGCAAAAATCAAGATTCGCTTTACCGCAATATCCGGCAAGACCGAAGAAATTGCCGCCGACGGCTTGCTTGCAACCTGCATCCAGCACGAGATCGATCATTTAAACGGCGTTTTGTTTATCGACTATCTTTCCAAATTAAAACGCGACGTGATCATGCGAAAAATGAACAAGTTAAAACGCGAAATCGACGCAGATGACGGCAATGCGCGCAAGCATAATCTATAGATATGTTTACATCATCAACACCCCCCCCACCAAAATCCCTACAGGATTTTGACTCCCCCGCAAGGGGGGAGTTATATTATTCTTCAACCATCCCCTCGCGGGAGGGTCAAAGTTGCGTCAGCAACTTTGGGGAGGGGGAGTAGATGAAAAGAATCGCATTCATGGGCACGCCCGAATTTGCCGAAGCTTCGCTCCGCGCGCTATGCGCGGCTGAGTTTAAGCCGGTTGTGGTGTATACCCAACCGCCCCGGCCGGCCGGACGCGGTATGAAGGACCAAAAATCGCCGGTGCATGTTTACGCCGAATCGCAAAATATTCCGGTGCTTTGCCCAAAGACTTTAAAAACTCCCGATACGCAAACCGAATTTAAAAATTTCAATCTCGATCTGGCGATTGTGGCCGCTTATGGCTTGTTGCTGCCGCAGGAAATTCTGGATGCGCCGGAATTGGGTTGCGTCAATATTCATGCATCGCTTTTGCCGCGTTGGCGCGGTGCCGCCCCCATTCAACGCGCGATTCTGGCCGGCGACCGCGAAACCGGCATCGCATTGATGCAAATGGATCGCGGACTCGATACCGGCGCGGTATTCATCCAAAAATCCATTCAGATCGGCGAAGATATGAATGCCGGGGAATTGCATGACCAATTGGCGCAATTGGGCGCAAATATGATTGTGCAATTTTTGCCGGATATTCTATCGGGTAAATTGCGTGCGACACCGCAACCGGCAAGCGGCGAGACATACGCGAAAAAAGTCGCCAAGGACGAGGCCAGAATCGACTGGCACAAATCGGCCATGGAAATCAAACGCCAAATTCAAGCATTCAACCCCTATCCCGGCGCGTATTTTGAATATCAGGGCGAGCGGATAAAAATTCTATCCGCGCGCATTGATTCCTGCGGCAAGGCGCCGCCGGGTACAATCATCGACGATCAAATGCAAATCGCAACCAGCGATGGGATTCTGATCCCCCTTACATTGCAACGCGCGGGCAAACAGCCCATCACTAAGGCGGATTTTTTACGGGGATTTTCCATTCCAAAAAACACCATCCTTCCCTAAACCCTGAACCCTAAACCCTGAACCCTTATCTTATGCCGCGCTATAAACTTTTGATCGAATATGACGGAACGCCCTTTGTCGGATGGCAACGCCAGGCCAAAGGCATTTCCATACAACAATCGATCGAAGAAGCGATTGAAAAATTCTGTCAGGAGAAAACGCCGCTAACCGGCGCAGGCCGTACCGATGCAGGCGTGCATGCACGCGGCCAGGTGGCGCATTTCGACGTCAGCCGCGAATTGGACATCGAAAAAATGGCCGATGCGATCAATTTTTATCTACGCCCCAAACCGATCGCGATTTTGCATGCCGAAAAAACCAATGACGATTTTCATGCGCGGTTTTCTGCGCGTGAGCGTTCTTATGTCTATCGCATCGTCAACCGCCGCACGCATCTAACCATCGATGCCAACCGCGCCTGGCACGTGATTGGCGATTTGGATTGGGAAAAAATGCATCAAGCAGCACAGCACCTGGTTGGCACGCATGATTTCACCAGTTTCAGGCACAGCGAGTGCCAAGCCAAAAGCCCGGTGCGGACGGTGCATGAGATCAAGGTTTATTGTCATCCTGAGCGAAGCGAAGGATCTGATTCGAAAGAGATCCTTCGGTCGCTAACGCTCCCTCAGGATGACATTTTCATTTACATAAGCGCGAAATCTTTTTTGCACCATATGGTGCGCAATATCACAGGATCGCTTGTTATGGTAGGTTCTGGCAAATGGAGCGTCGAGGATTTTATCCGCGCCCGCGACGAGAGAGAGCGCGCCCAAGGCGGCCCGACAGCACCGCCGGACGGATTGTATTTTTTAAGTGTTTTGTACTAGCGGCGTCTTGCAAAACTTTAACCGCACCCCCAAGGGTTGGAGAATTTAGATAAGCTAGAAGCGCGCCCAGATTTTTCTTTGGATCATTCCAACTTGACGACCCTGCAATAGAACATTCTAACGCGGATGAATCAAAATGATTGCTTAAGCCAAAGGCGCACAAATTTGAAACCACATCGATCCACGCGAATACCAACGCGGGATCCAATGTGCCTTGAAGGGCGCGAAATTCTAGCGTCTCATAATCTTGGCGCGGCTTTACTTTAGGCGGGGCCGGTTTGCCGTGTCTGTCTTGCATCGGCATTCTTAATGAACCGCAATACCTATTTTGGTTCCCGCGCCTATGCGGCGACAGCAAACTATCCAGCCCCGGTTCGAATATCCGGCATAAATTTACAACCTGCGCCGCAGCAAGCATAAATTTGTCGCTTGCACTCCAGTCACGCAAATCCACATGCACCTGAAAAGCGCAGGAAGCATTGACAGTCGCCCCTGCTTTTTGGAGAGCTTGCAACACTTTTTCCAAATCGTCTGCTTGCTGTGCGGTCGATATAATTGGGGAGGCCACTTCGGCGCAATACGTATCGGTTTTTCCGGTCGGAGGCGCTAGAGTTCCATCTCTCATAATTTGCCAGTATTGAAAGCGAGACTTAGGCTTATCTTGCTCCGCGAATGTTTTGCGATAGGCTCTCTGCAGGACGGGCAGCCCCAGACGGGCAAGCGCGAGTTCTGCATCGGTAGGTGTGATACCTACACATTCTATTTCCACGCTCAATGCGCGATCTGGCCAAGGATTAATCATGTATCCTTGTAAGATATTTATGTATTGCTGTCAATATAGCGAATTAGGCTTCGACAAATATTTTGCCAAGGATTTTTTTATATATAGCCGCCAAATCTTGCAAATCCTTGATTTTAACCCGCTCATCCACTTGGTGAATGGTTTCCGACGTCACACCGCATTCGACCACGTTGGGGCAGATTTCGGCGACAAAGCGCCCATCCGACGTGCCGCCATGGGTGGTGCATTCGGGCGTCCTGCCGGTGACTTCGCGTACCGATTCGGTGATGGCGGATAAAAACGCGCCCTTGGGCGATAAAAACACGCCGCCGGAAAAATCCATATGCAATTCGTGTCTGCCCAAATGCGCATCGCAAAGTTTTTTGATATGCGCGGAAAGCGTGTCCTTGGTCCAATTGCTGTTCCACCGCACATTGAATCCCAGCGTGATTTTATTCGGCACCACATTGGTGGTGCGGTTTTCGAGATCGACGATGTTTACTTCAAGCCTGCTGGGTGCAAAATATTCGTTGCCAGGATCGAGATCAATGCCGAAACATGCGGCGATGAATTTACCCGCGCGGGTTACGGGGTTGTCGAACCGTTCGGGATAGGCGATATGGCCTTGCGTGCCATGAATGGTAACGCTGGCGTTCATGGTGCCTCTACGGCCGTTTTTAATTTCCTGACCCAGTTCGGTTGGGTTGCTCGGCTCCCCCACCAGGCAATAATCGAATTTAATTCCGCGCGATTTAAGCCAGGTGATGATTTTTGGCGTGCCGTTTATGGCATAGGATTCTTCGTCACCTGTGATCATCAAGCTGATCGCACCCTTTGGTTTTTTTGACACCAGGAATTGTTCAAGCGCTGCGACAAAACAGGCGATATTGCCCTTCATATCCGATGCGCCGCGGCCATAGACATAGCCATCCGCGATTTCGCCGCCGAACGGATCGAATTTCCACGCCGCCACATCGCCCGCGGGAACGACATCGACATGGCCAAGAAAATTCAAATGCGGCGTAGCGTCACCAAGTTGCGCATAGAAATTGGGAATGCTAGGGAAGCCGGGTTCATCGAATGTCATGCGATGGCAAACAAAGCCCAGTTCTTTCAACGGTGCTTCCAGCAGATCGAAACACGCCAGTAACGCGGCGTTTTTCTGCACCAGCGTCTTCGCGTCGTCGCCCTTGGCAGGCGTCACGCTATTCTGGCGGATTAATTTTTGGGTTAAAGAAACAATATTCATTGTTTAAGCGTATAGCGTATAGCGTGTAGCGTAAAGATTAAAAATGTATTTTCTATACGCTATCCCCTATACGCTTACCCCTACGCCCTCAACAACTCATTAATCGCGGTCTTGCTGCGCGTTTGCGCGTCGACACGTTTGACGATCACCGCGCAATACAATGACGGACTGCCGGCGTCTTTGCCGGGCAAACTGCCGGGCACGACAACCGAATAAGCCGGAACGCGGCCATAAACAATTTCGCCCGATTCGCGGTCGACAATTTTGGTGGAAGCGCCGATGTATACGCCCATGCTGACCACGGCACCTTCTTCGACGATCACGCCTTCGGCGATTTCGCTGCGCGCACCGATGAAACAATTGTCTTCGATGATAACCGGCTTTGCTTGCAGCGGTTCAAGCACGCCGCCGATCCCAACCCCGCCGGAAATATGGCAATTCTTGCCAATTTGCGCGCAAGAACCGATCGTCGACCACGTGTCAACCATGGTGTTTTCATCGACATACGCGCCTACATTGATAAAGCAAGGCATCAACACCGCGCCCTTGCCGACAAACGCACCACGACGCGCAAATGAACCGGGCACAGCGCGGAATCCAGCTTTCGAAAACATCGGCGCATCCCAACCGGCGAATTTCGGCGGGACTTTGTCGTACCATGCCGATTCGCCCTTTTGCCGGTGCTTGGCGCCGCCGGGCATCAATGTCATTTCGCTTAACATAAACGACAGCAATACGGATTTTTTGATCCACTCATTGACCGACCAAACGCCGTCCTTTTTTTCAGCGACGCGGATTTGGCCGGAATCCATCGCATCCAAAACCAATTCCACCGAATCGCGCACCATACCCGCCGTACCTGCGGTCAACAAATGCTTGTTGTCCCAGGCTTGGTTGATCTTTTTTTCCATCGCGATGCTGTCCATGGATTTATCCCTTGTTTAAATTGATAACCGTTTGATTCAACCATGCCAGCATATCATCTGTTTGGTCATGAATAAAGCGTTCATAATCGTCGGTCGCGTGCGTGTCATGCGGCATATGCCCCCGATCATGCCGAATCCATAGCGTGTGCATGCCGATTTTTGCGGCCTGTATTAGATTGCGGATCAGGTCATCGATCATCAAAGATTTTTGTGCCTCTACGCCAAATACCTTTAGAAATTCTTGGTATGATGAAGTTTGCGGCTTTGGAATATAATTTCCGGCGGCGATATCAAATATGCCAGAAAAAACATCTTCAATCCCCAGACGCTCCATCACATTTTGCGCATGGTTTTCCGACCCGTTGGTATAAACATATTTACGGCCTGGCAACGCGCCAATTGCCAACACCAACGCTGGATCAGGTTTTAAGATGGAATAATCGATATCATGCACAAAATCCAAAAAATCTTGCGGGTCGGTTTTGTGATGGATCATCATCCCGCGCAAAGTGGTGCCATGATGGTGATAGTATTCTTTTTGCAATTTTCGCGCGGCAACCGAATCCATCGCGAGTTGTTTTGCGACATATTCTGTCATGCGGCGGTCGATTTGCTGCATCAATCCCGCTTCGCGTGGATAGAGCGTATCGTCCAAATCAAACACCCAATTTTCGATATGATTCAATTTTGCGCGGGTTGGCATTATTCACCCATTATATTTAAAATTTCCGCCTGCAATTCGACAATCCCAGTTTTTTTATGGCTGCTGACAAAATGCGCCGGGAATTTGATCTGCTGATGCGCTTGTTGTAGATTCTCGGCGGATTCTTTTAACGCCGAAAAATCTTGGTGCAGAATCTCGTCGGATTTGGTGAACACCAATTGATACGCGGTTTCAGTTTGATCCAACAGATCCATCATTTGGTTATCGCTGTGCTTGATCCCATGCCGCGCGTCGATCAACAAAAACACCCGCAACAATCGATCCCGCGTGGAAAGATACTCTGGAAAGAATTTATCCCAATTGCGCCGCTCGGATTCCGGCACACGGGCATATCCATAACCGGGCATATCGACTAGAATCAACCGGTCTCCCAAATTGAAAAAATTTAATTCGCGGGTGCGGCCGGGCGTTTTAGAAATCCGCGCGAGCGATTTTTGTCCCAAAATCGCGTTCAAAAGACTGGATTTCCCTACATTGGATCTGCCGCAAAAGGCGATCTCCGGCATTGCCAGCTGTTGCAAATCTTCCATGCGCTTGACGCCGCGCATAAATCGGCATGGCTTTTGAAACAACGCAAACGCGGATTTGGATTGTTGCGCAAGTTGCGGCTTATCCGGATTTCTTGTCATCCGGCACCGCATGTCGGGTTTTCAGGGCGTATTGCTGCAAAATTCCAAGCAGATTGCTCCACGACCAATATATCACCAATCCGGCCGGGAAGCTGGCCAACAGAAAAGTAAAGATATATGGAAACAACCCGAATACAACTTTTTGCGCGCTGTCCATCGGTGCCGGATTCAATTTTTGTTGCAGCCACATGGTAAAGCCCATGATAATCGGCCACGCGCCGACATGTAATGGAATAAACAAGAAATACGCCGGCGGCATCCAATCGATCAAGCCGAATAAGTTAAATATAGTGGTTGGGTCAGGGGCGGACAGATCCTGTATCCAGCCGAAAAACGGCTGATGCCGCATTTCGATTGTCACAAACAAAACCTTGTACAATGAAAAGAACACCGGGATTTGAATCAAAATCGGCAGGCAGCCGCTCAATGGATTAATGTTTTTGTTTTTATAAAACGCCGCCATTTCCTTTTGCATAGTCAATGGGTCGGATTTATAGGTGTCGCGAATTTTCATCAATTCCGGTTGAAACTCTTTCATCGCATTCATGGTACGGTAAGATTTATTGGCAAGCGGGTACATCACGCCCTTGACCACAACCGTCAAACATAAAATCGCAATGCCGAAATTGCCAATCAAGGTGTAAAGGAAATGCAGCACCAGAAACAACGGCTTGGTCAGGAAATAAAACCAGCCGAAATCGACAGCAAGATCGAACTTTTTGATGCCCAAATCCGCTTCATAGCGATCCAGCAATTTTACTTCCTTGGCTCCAGCGAAAAAATAATTTGTGCTGCTCGCAGATGTGCCTGGCGCAATGGTCTGCGGCGGCAAGGTATAATCAACCTGATAGCGGTTGTTTTCCGCAATCACGCTATGAGCGAAACGCGCCTTGATGGCGCTTGCCGGGTCGGGAGCCAATGCGGCAAGCCAATATTTATCGGTAATGCCAAGCCAGCCGCCGGTTGATGAAAATTCGGCGCGTTTTTCGGATTCTATGTCCTTATAGCGCTTTTCTTGCAGCGCGCCATCCAGGACGCCAAGCAGCCCTTCATGCAGAACAAAAAAATCCTTGTGATGATGTTCCAAATACCGCGCGATCAACGCATAAGGATGCAATGTGACATCCGATTTCCCGCGATTATTTACGATCTGCTTTACCGTCACCATATAGTGGTCGTCGATTGTAAAAACTTTTTCAAACACCAAACCCGCGCCGTTATCGTAACGCAATGTTACCGGCTGCTGCGGCGTCAATGTTTTATGATCCGCTTGCCAAAGGGTTTTTTCATTGGGCAGCGCCAATTGTGACGCCGAATCCGCGACCCACCCAAAATCGGAATAGTAGCCGTCTTTGGTGTTTTCCGGCGACAGCAGCAAAATCTGCTGGCTTGCCGCATCTACCGTATCGCGATAGCGCAACAAGGTTACATCGTCGATCCGGCCGCCGATCAGATTAATCGAACCGGCGATATTGCCGTTAGCCAACGCAACTCTTGGGCCGGATGCGATCGCAGCAACGCGATCGATTACCGGACGCGTGCGCGCCTGCTTGGCTTCAATTTCGGATAGAGCCTTGGTCTTGCTGGCTTCGATGTAGCTGCGTTGTTCCGCAACAATTCCCGGCTTGAAGAACATTTGGAACACGCCAAGAATTACCGCCGATAGGACGATGGCGAGGATAAGATTTCTTTGTTCGTTTTGCATAGTTTATTGACCCTTCGATAGATGAATATTTTCCGGCGGCGGGTCAAATCCATGCCCCCCCCAAGGTTGGCAGCGCAGCAGCCGTTTTATAGTAAGCCACGCACCCTGGCAAACACCGTGGATTTCGATGCATTGCTTGGCATAGACGGAGCAGCTGGGATGAAAACGGCAGTGGTGGCCTATCAATGGAGAGAGGATCAAACGATACAATTCGATCATAAGCAGGAAAAATGATTTTAACATGGCATGCTAAATATTGTTTCTAGGCTTGAATTTTTAAGCGGCTAAGGGCGGTCTGTAAATCTTTTTTTAGATCGGCAAAATTTTGTTTTACAGTCTCCGAAGTAGCAATCAAAACATAATTGTAGCTGGCGGATGCCGATTTAACGATTACCGATCGTGCCAAAATCCGCATGCGGCGTTTGGCGCGATTGCGATTTACGGCATTGCCAGCCTTTGCCGCGCTTGCCACAAAACCTAACTGGGGCGGGAATCCTTCTTTGACCGGTGCCACAAACAACCCCAAACCCTTTGTAAAATGCTTGCGACCTATTTTATATATTGACTGGAAATCAGAGTTGTTTTGAATGGTCGACCATGGTTTCCGAAGGGATACTGGCTTTGGGGAGTTAGGCATGGCTTTCCCTCAATCAAAAGCGATACGGATATCCCACGCCCAATTCGATAGGAATACCCAATATCTTACGCGCTTAGGGATTTACGGCCTTTTTTGCGGCGTCCGGACAAAATCTTGCGGCCACCCGTGGTTTCCATGCGCTTGCGGAACCCGTGACGGCGTTTGCGCACCAATTTGCTGGGCTGAAATGTTCTTTTTGGCATTGTTATATCTCCCTACCTACTTTTACGGCCCGTCATTTATCGCGAACAAAGCCAGCGGTATCATTGCTAGTTTTTAAGACGTGCTTGTATACTGGGTTTGGCTTGGAAAGTCAACACCGCATCAAAACCGCTTAAAATCCCGGCCAATGGGGGTTTTTCCTTCAATTTTAGGCGCAAAGACGGCATCATAAATCATGAATTCGAAATTCTTTGATTCTCTTTCGCTGCGAGTTTTGGTGCTAACCGTAGCCTTCGTCATTCTTAGCGAAGCGATTATTCTGGTTCCGTCGATCGCGCGATCCTATCAAGTCATCTTGCAACAAAAGATCGATGGCGCCTATTTGGCGAAAACATTTTTTAATCCGCGCGAAAAATCGGCAATCGTCGCCAATGGCGAATTGCTGCAAAATTTGAGCGCCTATGCGATCGTATATAACGACGCCGATGGAAGGACCGTAATCAGCGGCGCCCACCATCAGCAGCCCGAATTAGAAATCAATCTTAATGAGGTCAATATTTTCCAACTTGCACAGCTTGCGTTAAGCACCATACGAAGCCCGGAATCCAGAACTATCCGCATTTCTGGAAGCCCGGCACGTGATCCAGCGGTATCGATCCAAATGCTGTTGAGCGAAGAAAGCATTTATCAGCCGCTATCCGAATACACCAATCACAACATCCAATTGTCGGTCAGCGTGGCATTGATCACGGCGTTGTTGGTTTTTGCCGCGCTGCAATTTTATATGGTTGGCCCAATGCAGCGTTTAACAGCAGCCATGACAGCATTCCGCGGCGACCCGGAAAATCCGGCGCGCGCGATCTCGCCCGGCAACCGCAAGGACGAAATCGGCACAGCGCAGCGAGAATTGGCGATCATGCAAAATGGCTTGCGCATGGCGCTGCGGCAAAAGGCGCGGCTTGCGGCGATGGGCGCCGCGGTCACCAAAATCAACCATGATTTGCGCAACATTTTATCGACCGCGCAATTGGTGTCCGACCGGATCGCCAGCATTGACGATCCCAATGTGAAAAAGCTTACTCCGCGCTTGCTTGCGTCAATCGACCGCGCCAATGATTTATGCGCCAGCACCTTAAAATTCGCACGCGAGGGCATTCCGCAAATCGATCGCAGCAAGTTCTTGCTGACTGGCTTGATTGCGGAAGTATCGGAAAGCCTATCCTTGTCCGATAACTATGGGCTGATCGACGCGCAAGTCGCCGATAATCTTGAAATCAATGCCGACCGCGACGAAATTTTTCGTGTATTCACCAATATTATCCGGAATGCAATCGAAGCGGGAGCAAAGCATATAACAGTCACGGCCGAATATCGCGACAACGCCACTTGGATTCGCATTGCCGATGACGGGCCTGGATTAAAACCGACGGCACGCGAACGGCTGTTCCAGCCTTTCGCGGGATCGACCCGCAAAGGTGGCACAGGCTTGGGGCTTACCATCGCGCGCGATTTGATGCGCGCGCATAATGGCGATATCACCCTGCTTGAAACCAGCGAAAAAGGCACCGTATTCCAATTGTATCTGCCCGATCCCGTTGCTATTGATTCGCAAGGCGCAAATTCATCAATCCAGCCGGATTAGCAACCCTTTTAAATACGCCGTCTGCGGCAAATGCAAGTGTACCGGATGATCGGTATCCGCACCGGTTTGGCGGAGGATATTTCCGCTGCGGCCGGATTTCGATATGCCGGATGCGACTTGTTCGATAAAGTCCGCAACCGGCATATGGTAAGAACACGAAGCGATGAACAGGTATCCACCGGGCGCCACGACGCCGGCGCATAATTGCGACAATTTGCGGTATCCCATTTTTGCCGCGCCCAAATCCTTGGCCGATTTGGCAAAAGCCGGGGGGTCGGCAATCACCACATCGAATTTTTCGCCGCTCGCAACAGCGCCCTCTAAAAATGTAAAAACTTGTTCGGTGCGGAATTGACAGACTGCTTGCATTTGGTTCTCGGCGGCGGATCGCCGCGCAAGATTGATGGAATCTTCCGAGCGATCAACCGCCAAAACCGATTTTGCGCCAGACTTCCCCGCAGCCAGCGCGAATCCACCCAAATAGCTGTATAAATCCAGCACATTAGCGTCTTTGCATAAATCGGCGACCATCGCGCGGTTAGCGCGTTGGTCATAAAACCATCCGGTTTTTTGGCCGTTAATTATATCCGCATAAAACACAAGCCCGTTTTCTTGAACCGGAACCGGCGCGGCAATTTCACCGCGGTAGAAATATCTCTCGCTCTCAAGCCCTTCAAGCTGCCTCGCAGACGAGTCGTTTCGCACATAAACCGTTTGCGCGCCGGTCAATTCACAAAGCACATCCATCCAAATCGGCATAAGATTTTGCATGCCTGCCGTATTGATTTCAACCACCAATACATCGCCAAACCGATCGACAATAACACCCGGCATAAAATCGGCCTCGGCATGGATCAGGCGGTAATACGGCTTGGCAAAATATTTGGCGCGCAAAAGCAATGCCGCCTGGATAACCTTGCGGAAAAAATTAACATCCAGTTTTTGTTTTTCATCCCGCGATAAAATTCGTCCTGCGATAAGGCTCTTTGGGTTGAAAAAACCATGACCAAGAAAATCTCCCTGGCTGGTAAAGAATGTAGCTGCCGTACCTGGCGCCGCATGCTTCAATCCAGACGGCCAATCGATTTCATTGCTGTAAATCCATGGATGCCCGGTACGCACGCGTTTGTCGCGGCCTTTTTGTAGGCGCAAAGTCAAACCGGCGGCGGCTAAATCCTTGTTTTGCAATGCGGTTGTCATCATTCTCCGGCACTTGTGTTGTATTCGCCATCAGGCTATAGATAAAGCCCGTGGCCATATATGGCGCAAGAATATACTGTTTGCGATAAAATTGGAACCCATAAGCATTGTCATGAAGAAAACCCAAACCCCGCCCGCTCAGCTCCAAAGTGAGAAAATCACCGTCCGATCCATTCGTGCCCAAAAAGGCGGCGCGCCGATCGTGGCGTTGACCGCTTATTCCGCAAACCAAGCGAAAATCATCGACCGGCATGTCGATATTATTTTGGTGGGCGACTCCTTGGGCATGACGGTTTATGGATTCTCATCCACTTTGCCTGTGACGCTGGACATAATGATCAATCATGGCCGCGCGGTTGCAAATGCGCGACACAAAGCATTGGTTGTGATCGACATGCCGTTTGGCACGTACCAAGAATCCAAAGAACAAGCATACCGCAACGCCGCGCGGGTGATGGCCGAAACCGGATGCGACGCAGTCAAAATCGAGGGCGGCGCGGTAATGGCGGAAACCATATGCCACCTGTCATCGCGCGGCATACCTGTGATGGCGCATATCGGTTTATTGCCGCAATCGGTCCATGCCCATGGCGGCTATCGCGCCCAGGGCATCGAGGCCGAGTCCGCCAATGCCCTGCGCAAAGATATTCAAGCGGTAGAAAGCGCCGGCGCGTTTGCGGTTGTCATTGAAGGTATTGTTGAACCTTTGGCGCGCGAGTTAACTCGGCTTGCAGATATTCCCACAATTGGCATCGGCGCGTCACCGGAATGCGATGGGCAGGTATTGGTCATCGACGACATGTTGGGGCAATTTACCGATTTCACGCCGCGTTTTGTAAAAAAATACGCCGATGTGCATGGTGTGATCGATAATGCCGCCCGGCAATATAGCGAAGATATTCGAGCGCGAAAGTTTCCGGAAATGCTGCATTGCTTCGGCACAAAGCCGGAGACTAAAAAGAAGGCAGGCTGATCATTTACCCGCGCCTCAAACCATCCAACCGCAACACCATTGTCGTAAGAACCGTATCGGATTTGCGGCAAAAGATTGCCGAGCTGAAAAAAACCGATGGCAAAATCGGGCTTGTGCCAACCATGGGCGCTCTGCATATCGGCCATATGTCATTGGTTGAGCTTGCCAAAACAACTTGCGATTACGTGGTGTTGACGATTTTTGTCAATCCGATGCAATTCAACCGCAAGGATGATTTGGAAAAATACCCGCGCCCCTTATCCGAAGACATCGCCCTTTGCGCGCAAAACGCCGTGGACATAGTTTTCACGCCTGATGCATCGGAAATGTACCCCGATGATTTTACAACAAAAATTTCCGTGGGTGGCATAACCGAATTATGGGAAGGCGAATTTCGCCCCGGGCATTTCGATGGTGTTGCTACCGTGGTAACGAAACTTTTATTGATGGCCTTACCCGATCGGGCATTTTTTGGTGAAAAAGATTTTCAGCAATTAATGTTAATCCAAACTTTTGTGCGCCATTTGAATATCCCGTGCGAGATTATCGGCGCACCCACTTTCCGCGAGACGGACGGACTTGCCTTTTCCTCGCGCAATCGTTTGTTGTCGGAAGATCAACGCAAAATAGCACCGGCAATGTTTAAAATTATGACCGATATGGCTGCACGCATTAAATCGGGAACATCTCCTGATACCGCTTCCCAGCTTGCCAAGACAGAATTACAAAAATCCGGATTTGAAAAAATCGATTATATCGCAGCCGTTGATCCCGAAACCCTGCAACCTTTACCGAACGGCGCAACATCCGGCCGGATTCTTTGCGCCGCGTGGCTGGGCGGCACAAGGTTGATTGATAATTTCGGGTTCTAGGTTTTAAAAAAACATACAGCAATTGTGATTTTTATAGAACCCAAAGATGTTTCGCGCTTAACGCTCAGGATAACCCGCCTGAGAAGCGGGTCACTTCCTCACCATCGGCTGGACGGGTTGGCGTTCCATATCCCAAGGGAAATAAATCCACGTATCTTGGCTGACTTCAGTTATAAAGCTATCGACCATTGGCCGGCCTTTGGGTTTGGCATAGACGGCGGCGAAATGCGCGCGCGGTACCAATTGACGCAATTGCTTTATGGTCTCGCCGGTGTCGACCAAATCATCGATTACCAACCAACCCGCGCCGTCGCCGCAATCGACCGATTTGATCATTTCAATCCGGCCTTGTTGTTTTTGATCGTCGCCATAATAACTGGCAACGCAAACCGTATCGATCATGCGAATATCGAGTTCACGCGCGACAATCCCCGCCGGCACCAGCCCGCCACGCGTGATTGCAATAATGCCCTTGAATGGGCCGCGTTCCATAAGCCGCCACGCAAGCGCCTTGGAATCGCGGTGAAATTCATCCCAAGATACAGGAAAATTGCGTTTGAAATCCGTCGCCATAGCATCCCTTAACGGACGTAGAGGTGCACTTCGTTGACGTCGGCGGTCAGGCTGGATCGCATCGAAAGCCCGACACGCGTGGTTGGGATTCCCATATCGACGAGCGAGCGCAACACCGCTTCGGCCGATTTGCGCGCCGAACTGCTGCTTAAGGCTTGTGCCGCGGGATTGCCGCGACCGGGCGAGACGGCAACCAAATTAAAACTGGCATTGGGTTTTCTTTGCAAGGCCTTGTTTAAGGCGCTGTATAATTCACGCTCATACGACACATTGGGCTTGTCGAAACGAATCACGACTAGCGGCGCAGAGGCGGTGTCGGATAATGCGACACTGTCCACTCCCTGCGCCGCAAAATCAAAAGGGCGCGCGGTACTCGCCGGTGCGGATAAAAATGGCCGATTGGCCAAGCTCATTCCATAAAGCTCGCCATTCTTGATGGCAAGCGACAGGGTGGTTAAATTGCTGCGCTCGCTTCCCACATAGGCGGCTTGGCGGGCGACGCCTTCGCTTAGATCTTTCAGCAAGCGTTCGACCATCACGATCGACCGGTTGATGTCGTCCTCCATAATCCGCAATTGACGGTGGTCTTCATCGACCGCGCCGGAAATGCTGTAGCTGGATTTAACCGTTTCCAACATGAAATTGGCAACGGTCGAATTTGCCGCGACCATGGTTGCGATGTTATTAAGACGGCTTACATTTTCGTTGACGCGATCCAACTGCGCTTGCGCTTCGTTCCATTGCTGCACCAAAATCGGATTGCCGGGGGTAGTGCCAACCTGCAGCCGCGCGCTTATCGCGGCGACCAGACCGTGATAGGACTGGCTCAAAGACTCGGTTTCCTGGCGCAACATGTTGAATTGATCGCTGTTGTTTTGCACATTGATTTGCAAATTGCGCAATTCATTGCGCATCTGGTCGATCTTCATGCCGACTTCGGTGCCGGATGATACACCCGGTGTTGGCGGCATCATATCGAACGCCGCACCGTTCCAAGCGGGGGAGACGTAAGGTGGCGAAAACTCGCTGGTATATAAACTGCTTTGCGGCATGCTCATCGACGATGCCGGCATAGCGTTATAACCCTGTTGCGCGGGTTGCGGCGGATAGGATGATTGCGGCATGTACGCGCAAGCCGATAGGCCAAAGAGTAATGCGGCAATTCTTGAAATATTAGTCCCATGTTTGATCATTTTTATGTCTCGAATATCTGGTTATGGGTCATAGAAATCGACAGCCCGCTTTGTAATGTAAAAAAATCCACGCGCCAGCCATCCGGCGGATATGAACCCGCGCAAATTACAATTGGCTGATATTATAGAAACCGGTGGTGGTGTTCAAGCCCGATCATGGGGGATGGGTTGAAAAAAATATGGAAATACGGGAATTTAGAGTATTTTTTAAACATAGCTATGCGGCATAATATTTGTTAAATGGCGGAATGGTTATATTTGATTTCATGCCTTAGCAAGATAGCGAGCAAATTTAAACCCTTGCCAAAACAACCGATTGTGGGTAGTTTCTACCGCTCTTTGCGGACAATGTCAGCGCTGCTGGCATTGTCCGGAAAAATCTGACCGCGCTTCAAACTGGCCACTACCAAGAGCCCAGCAAGCACGAGGGGGCAAATAAAGCGAGGCCGCAAGGCCGAGCGAGAAAATGTTAAAAGCGGCAATAATTCTTTCTGGCCGCTAGTTTGGTAAGCACCCGTAGCTCAACTGGATAGAGCATCTGACTACGGATCAGAAGGTTTGAGGTTCGAATCCTCACGGGTGCGCCATTATATTTTCCGCTCGGAATTTAGCCGCCACTCCAACCCTAAATTCCTCGCGGGATTCGAACCGACGGCGACTGCCGCCCGCCCGTCGGGCGTAAAAAACTTAATGTATCCTCACGGGTGCGCCATTATATTTTCCGCTTTGACTTCATTGCGCGCTGGCTGGGACTGAATCAACTATGTTTTCCATGCGCGCCGCCAATAACTGCACAAAGCCTGCCGGCATTTGGTATGCCCATGCGCTATGTTTGGCATTAAATTGATCGACCCATTGTTGTTTGGCTAAATTTGCCGATGCCGCCATAAAATGATACCATATCCCATCAGCGTTTTTTGCTTGGATAATGGTGATTGTAACGCCGTCGGTTGAGAAAAATTCATGACGATGCCGTTCGGAATTGTTGATTGATAAAGACGCAATCGGTCGAGCGGTTGTGAAAATCTGCCCAGACCATAAATTGGGAAGACGCACAATCGGGCTATCCGCCCGCAGATGCTGATTTTCCGGCAAGTTGACAATTTTCCATGCTTGTTCGGTTAAATTTTGACGTTGCAATTGGATGACTCCAACTTCTCCGGCAGCTACGGTAATCGATTGAAAATCCGCCTTGTCCAAACCCATCCATAAATCAGACAGCCAATGCCTCGCATCCGCGGATGGTTTTGTTGCCATTTGCCAGTGGATTATCTGATCGCTTTTTTCTGCTCTGGCCAGATATTGCCCGTCGCCAACCGTTTCACCGATTAACCAATCATGCATGATTTGATTGTTAGAATTGCGCAATTGCAGCCGTAAGATCCCCGCTCGATCGGGCAACAATCCGGATTCGACAATTTTTTTCTCGCCCCAGGCTTTGATGCCAAGATTCACCGATGTCTCAAGATTGCGCAGCAATTGATTCACCAAATCCGCATCGACCGGGTAAGAATCGACATTATTCAAAACCCATCCATTGTCGGTTTTCAGAAGGTAGGTTAAAGCCATATCCTGGCGAATTATGATTTGCGATATTTGATGGGAATCGATGACGGTAAAATCGCGAATTTCAACCGGCGGCGGGCGCAGCGCAAAATACACCACCGCAAACCCCGCGATCATCGATAGGATGATCGGGGCGACAATTTTGATAAATTTTTTTTTGCGTCTGCGGAACAACGGATGTCCTGTAATGTCACCAAAAAAATCAACAGGCGCGGGTCCGATAGACCCAGCGCCGCCAAGCGGCAATAGCGATCACGACAACCAATAATGGCCAAAGCAAAATTAATATCAAGCGGATTGTGCCTTCCAACCGTTCAATGTCCCGGTTTAAATCATATTGTATTTGGCGCAAGGCTTGGCGAGATTGTTCGATGTCGGAACGCAGTTGTTGTATGTTTTCCGATATTTCCGCAACAGAGGTGTTTTGGCTTTGTATTTGCAATTGTTTTAACCGATCTTTTGCGGTGTTCAGTTTTTGTGTTAACTGCTGCTGTTGGTTGAGATATTTATCTTCGGCTTGCTGGCGGAGGTCATTTAAAACCTGCATCGGCCGGTGACTGGTGGCGCGGGTGCGGATTCGTAAAAACGCATCTCCGCCCAATAATTGATCGATCGCATTGACAATAAAATCCGCGTTGTCCGCCGATGGCATCACATAACCCGCGCGCAATGTTTCCGGAATCCGCGCCCAGAATCGATCGTCCAGCATATCCGAATCTGCAACCAAAACGACATTGAGCGGCGACAGGGATCGGGCAATATGTGTTGGCAAAGCAATATTGTTGTTTACGGCAAATTTGGGTTTTACATCGCCATAAACGCTGGATAATTCGCCTTGCAATCTTGCAGCCAGTATTCTTTTTTCGCCGCTATCTTTAAAATTGATTATTAATTGTTTGGGATCAGGATTATATAAAACATCACCGATTGGAATAGCCATGGTGTGCGTAGTGGTTGTCAAAAGCGGCGTCATGCGTAAAGCGGCGTTTGCATTAAGTGTAATCTCGCCGGTGGTCGCGAAATGGATGCGATGCACGCTTGCGGATAAGGTATCGCTTGGGTTGGCTTGATCCTCTCCAAGGCGCAACCAGGGAATATAATCTTGACCCTGCGGCAGATTGCGTCCAGATGAACCGTCATCAATCACCACACGTTGCGCCAGTGTGCGATCAGTGATGATTTTGCTTGAATCGATTCCGATCCCCCAATGATCCAACAGCAATTTTAAATCCGAACTTTGCGGGGCTGCGTTACTATCGGCAATTTGCCTTGCAGCCATAGCCTCGCTATGCGGATCAATCAAAATTACCGCACGACCGCGATTCAACATAAATTGATCAATCGCATAAACGGCGGATTCGGATAGATTTTTTGGATGCGCAATTAATAACAATTTTATATCATCGGGGATCACCGAAACATTGTTCGATAATTTTTCCACTTGGAACGATTGACGCAATTGCATCCAAAACAACCATGGCGCCGGCGCACCATCGCCGCTAGCCAATGGCGAAAACATATCGGAATCCATCGGCAGAGATGAAATGACGCCGATTTTTGGTTTCTGTGGATTGCGAATGCCATAAAACAAACGCGTCAAATCGTATTCCAGCAACGCTTCGCGCGCCGGATCGAATTGCGGAATGACCGCCCGGCTGCCCAGCCCAGCCTTGACCACCAACCCAAAATAAGCGTTGGTCGCGCCGCTGTTTAACGGTATCGGCTTTAGACCCAAATCATTCGCTTCGTCTTCCGATTCTGAAAAAGGTTTTGGGTCAATGACGGTGATGCGTATTTTCCCGCCCGATGCGGATTGGTATTGTGCCAACAACGCTTGTATTTTATGCGCATAAACCGTGTATTGAGGAACGCGGTAACTCAATGCAGATGAGAAATATAAATCAACAGCGATTGATTCATCCCAATCAGCCATCACATCTATAGACCCGCCGGACAAGCTGTGCCGGGAATCGGCGGTAAAATCTATCTGAGGGTCGTATATCGATTGATGCAACAGCCCGTTCGCAAGAAGAAATAAAGTTATTGCCAATACGACGTTCCATCGGCGCTTGTTACGAAAAAGCATAGATCGCGTGCGTTTTCCCGAGCGGCCTCGCAAATCGCTATTCACCATTCAACGCCCCGTTCTTGATAAAACCGCGCAATTGGTTAAATACAGAAACAAGCCCATCAGGCTTAGGAAAAACCCAAGCCCGGACATAGAAACCGCGCCGTCAATCATCTTGTCGAAATGCGTTTTTGTTCCAATCATCAGCAAAATATCCGCAAAATATCCAATATACGAACCGACAAATCCGGCGATCAACTCGCTGCCGGACATCGCGAACATGAAACACATGGCAATGCCCAGAACAAATGCTGCAACCTGATTTTTATGCATCGCGGAGGCGAATTGCGCGATCGACAAGAATCCGCCCGCAAGCAAAATCGAGGCCAGATAGCCGGTGCAAATCATCCCCCAATCTGGATCTCCCAAATACGAAACCGCCAATGCCATCGGCATGGTTAACATAATCAAGGCGGCTATCACCGCCCAAGCCGCCAGAAATTTGCCGACGACCCAATACGCCGCCGGAACAGGCCAGGTCATGATCAATTCTATTGTGCCTGATTTAAATTCCTCGGCCCAGCTGCGCATACCAACTGCGGGGGTGAGGATCAGAAGAATCCATGGGAAAAAGTCAAACATGGGAGCCAGATCGGCCTGATCACGCGACAATATCCCGCCAAAATACAATGGCAATGCCATCGAAACCGATAAAAAGGCCAACAATAATACCGCCATAATAGGCTCGGCAAAAAAGCTGTGAATCTCGCGCTTGACGATCGCAAGAAGCCTATGGGTCATGATCCTTGCTCCGTCGTAAGTTTGCGAAAATTATGTTCAGCCTGGCCATTGGCGGAAAATTCTTTGGCCGATACATTCGCAACAATTCGGCCTTGATGCATGATCGCCACAGAATCGCACAGAGCATCTATTTCTTCAAGAATATGGGTTGAAACCAGAATGGCCTTGTTTACCGCGATTTTTTTTAACATCGCGCGCAAATCATGTTTCTGATTCGGGTCAAGACCGTCGGTCGGCTCGTCCAATATCAACACCGGCGGATTCGATATCATCGCCTGCGCCAGCGCGACGCGGCGCTTGAACCCCTTGGACAAGGTTTCAATCAGATGATTCAAAACGGCCTGCAGTTCTGCGATTTCAACGACGGATTCGATAGCGGCCAAACGGCCATTGCGCCCAATACCGCGAAGCTCGGCGGCAAATCTTAGATAATCAATTACCCGCATGGCGTTGTAATGCGGCGCGCCTTCGGGCAAATATCCTATATGCCGCAAGCAGTCTTCGCGATTTGTGGAAAGATCCATTCCCATAATCGCAATGCGCCCGGAGTCGGGGGGCAGAAATCCGGACAGCAAACGCATGGTGGTTGTTTTACCCGCTCCATTCACGCCCACTAACCCCAAAATGCGCCCCAACGGAACATCCAACGACACGCCGCCAATCGCGGTAAAACCGGAAAATTTTTTAGTGATTTGTTCCGCGGCGATGCCGATCATGGGTTGGATTTATTTTTATTGGGTTTAGGCCGTGATTCGACAGAAGCTTTGCTTTGCGTTATTAAGCCCGCAAGATAGTCGCGTTCCGCGCAACCTTGCCCAGCATTGCAACTGGCTTGCAGTCGAGACAACATATCTTCGGCAAAACGGATTTGCCCAGAGAGGATATAAGCTTTCCCCACCTCGAACACCGCGCCGATTTGATAAGGGTTCAATGTTAAAGCGGCCAAATATTGATCGAGCGCGATTTTGTCTTGGTTCAACCCTTGATACGCAACACCCAAATAATAGCGTATTTCCGCGTTGCGCGGATATTTGGTTGCAGCGTCAATCAATAATTCCGCCGCTTGCCGGTATCGTTCTTTGTTCAACTCAAATTGGGCGTTTTGAATCGCCGCCTTTTCCGGATCCAACGAGGTAAATTGCGGCGTAAAAAACATAAAAATCCCCGCGACGATCGCCATGGAAATGAAAAATACGATAAACCGAGTTCTATTGGGGAATGTGGGGGAAGTCATATCTTGCGAAAGCCTTGAATGATTGAAACTATAATACTTGTTCTATGGCATTTTTTATATCATCCGAGTCCGGTTTAGTAAATGACGACCAGCTATCGACCAAACGGCCATTCTTATCAAACAGATATTTGTAAAAGTTCCATCTTGGTTTGCCGCCATTTTTAACACCGGAAATCCAACGATACAACGGATCGGCTTCCTTACCGACCACAGAAATTTTAGACGAGATCGGGAAATCTATATTAAAATTGACCGCGCAGAATTTTTTTATCTCGCTTTCCGATCCGGGCTCTTGATCGCCGAAATCGTTGGATGGCGTTGCGATCACATACAACCCGCGGGCGCGGTATAGCCGCCAAATTTCTTGCAAGGCGTCGTATTGCGGCGTGAAGCCGCACTTTGATGCGGTATTGACCAATAATACCGGATGCCCGCGGTATTCCGATAGCGGCATGTCTGCGCCGTCAATTGATTTTAGCGAAAAATCGTATAGACGCGCTGCATCATCATTCGATCCCGCTTTCGCAAATGAGAACCAGCTCATCATAACCCCCGACAAAATTAATACAAAAATCCATTTGCATTTCATGGCAAAACTCCGCCAAGCTGGCAGATTCTGTTCCACTCCTGATCCTGTATTGGCACAACGGACAACCGTGTTTGTTTTATCAGTGCCATATTTTTTAATGCTATATCGGATTTCATTGCCGCCAAATTGACCGGATTTTTCATTTCCCGGTCGAACGCGATATCAACCATGACGAATTTACCGCTGGCGTCGCTTGGATCTGGATAGGCCGTTTTCACAATCTTGACGATGCCGACGATTTCCTTGCCCTCATTGGAATGATAGAAAAAAGCCCGATCGCCTTTTATCATGGCGCGCAAATTGTTAGCGGCCTGATAATTGCGCACACCGTCCCAATGCGTGCGTTTATCGCGCATTAACTGATCGAAGGAATATTTAAACGGTTCGGATTTCAACAACCAATAGCTCATGCGCGATATATAGCGCAATTAGCGGCAAAGTTCAATTTAACGGAATCAGCGTGAAATTAGTTCATGCGTATAAATGGAATGACATAGTCAATTTCTTGCTGCGTCAAATTAAAATGCGCCCGAACATATTCGCGGATAATATTCATGAAATTGTCATTGACTAAAATGTTGTTCGTAGAGTTTTTGCTTTTTAAGCCGCGCCATGCGCCATTTAAAACAACACCGCGCGCTGGTGTCGCCATAAGCAGTGGATTACCTGTGACAATCATCCCGGTTTGTCCATTGCCATGATCGGTTCCCTGACCATTCAATGCGATCGCACGACCGAACTCTGATACGACAACAATCAAAGTTTTATCAAAAACATTTCTGGCTTTTAAGGTGTCTACCAACGTGCCTAAAGTGAGCGACAAGTGAGCCGCACGGCTTGCGGGATAAGAACCTACCTGTCCGGAATGCCAATCCCAACCATCTATGCCCATGACCGCGATCGATGGGGTATATTGATTGTTTGATCCCAATACAAGACCCGCCACTTTTGCTTGAATATGCGAACCCCAAAAGCTCGAGTAATTGCGAAAATCGATGTTGTTTCCACTCAAGGTTTGGTTGATAGAATCCCTTCTACTTTGCGCCGTTTGCAAGATGCGTCCCAACGGTCTGTTGCCCAATGTATCTTGCAGTCTTTGCATTGTGACTCTATCCGTCGGAATACCTGGAGGTGCATAAATCGCTGTCAATTCCGATCCACGCATTGTATCTGGCAATACCGGCGACGACGTCACTGCAATCGCGCCAGGAACATTTTCTCCATCCAACATTTCCAAAAGACGGTTCACCCAGCCCGATTTTCCAAGATGGCTGTTATCCGCTATATTGAGCCCATTATGCGGGCGGTGCATTTCGTTAAAATGCGACCCTAGATTTTCTGCGTCTCGGCACAGACCAACATTCATAAATGCCGTCAACTCGCCGCGCGCAAACATGCCATACATTTCAGGCATGTTTGGATGCATGGAAAACAGATCGCTCATGTACAAAGATGCCGCCTGCCCATTTGGCAGATTTTTTGCGCCGGGCGCGGGCACGGCAATAGGGCCACGGTAATTAACATAATCCGGGTCGCCATAAGCAGGGAACAATGTCAATTGATCGGCACCACCGTACAAATATATCACCACCAATTTCTTATCACCAACAGAGCCTGCGAATGAAACGCCGGGTGTGGAAATAGCCGCAGCAGCGCCAAAACATGCGCCGGTAGTTTTAATAAAATTGCGTCTGTTTAAAGTCATTTTAAACTTGTCTCTTTCAATCAGATCACTAGCGGGGCATCAATATTTCGCTGCTCATAACGGCGCAAACGATTGCATTTACCGGATCAGATTGCGCAAATTGCAGAATCTTTGTTGTGCTTCCATTGCCTGATTGCTTTGCTAATTCGCCAACAACATTATTGTAAAAATCTGCCGCGGATATTTTTGCCGCTATTGCCGGAGCGAGCATCAATGCATGATCTAAAATCGTGCTAATATTACCGTCATTCACCCATCGGCTGTTATCCATCAAGAACCCCCTGACATCCGGCGCTTGATGCAATGGCATATTCAAGGCGGGCAGATAATTGTTGATTACTTTGCCTAGAATGACTTCCTCGGACGCGCCGCCCACCTGGCTAACCAGCCCGCCAGCACGAATCATCCCTATAATCCATTCTATCGGCCGAGGGGCTTTGAAGCTGGATGTGCTTAAAGCAAAACTGTCAGTAAGCAGTGCCCGGGCAACGGCTATCAAGTCGCCTTGGGTATTCTTAAACACGGCCGCGATCCGATCTTTCGCAGCAAGAAAAGCCGGATCTGTGAGGTTATCGCTTATGAAATGATAAACCAGCTTGTGTGCGAGATGATCTGCGGTTTTTGGATGGCGCGCCAAAAGTGTGAGAATTTGATCGAGCTTTGCCGGTGCTGCTTGAGCCGAATACCCACCGGCCATCGTAACACCCAAAAATGGAAAGTTTTTTATGCCTGCATCGTGGTCTGGAAAATAGAAATAAAACTTCCCGCCGGTTCGACCCCATTGATCGGGTATTTCATTCTCCTGGCTGGACCATCTAAAACCGGTCCAAAGCCGCGCCAGTGATTTAATATCCACATCCGTATAACCTGCATCCGCACCAACGGTATGCAACTCCATCATCTCGCGCGGCCAATCTTCAACTGGGAAGGCTCCTTTTTTACTGGTATGCACGCTATACTGCTGCATAGCGGCAGGGAACCGGCTCACATTTTTCACGAGGTCTTCAAACTTGCCAAAAACACCGGGAAGAATAAGATGAGAAAAATACGAAAATGCCTGCAGCCCCATTTCTGCAAGGTCAACATCCGCCATGGAGAAATTGACACTAAAATGATTCATCCAAAACTGAGCGTAGCGGTGTAAGAACGGACGGTTGGTTAACGCCATTTCGCGTAAATATTTTCTGGCGTCTGCATCATACATGCCATAAATTTCTGCCAGCGCCGCAGAACCACGTATTGGATCGCCCGTCAAATTCCGAAGTGTGCGATAGCGTCGCAGGCGCGCATCAAAAGTAGCAAAGTTAGCTCCGAAATCCATATTGCTATTTGTCAATTGTCCAACAAGCCATGGCCGTGCGCCACCGGCATTGCGTATCCGATCCATTTCCGCGCCGAAGGAAAAGAATCCAAAGCGATTTGCTGCAAGCTGCGCATTAAAATTTATGCTTGCTTGCGCGCGCTTTCCAGGATCGGTTGCTTCCAATATTCCGCGCTTTAGCGTCTCACGATCTATAGGGTTGATCGCCATTTTCGCATTAACGGGGGTTCGGCGAAGCGCCATAGCCGCCAAAGCAGAATTGCGCGTGCGAACGGGTGCCTGCAAAGGCGCGGCCAATGGGGAAGGTTTACTTGGAGATTGCAAAGACTGATCAGATTTCGTCTCAAGCGCCATTCCGTTAATCATAGCGGTTTTGGTGCTGTTGGGTAAAATATCGGCCGACACGCCTGCTTGTGTGGCGATGTTATGAGTCAAAGATTGTCGCGGCGCGCGATTAAAAGTGTTTTGTACTGCCATCCGTCAAACCACGTATATGTAAAATATTGTTTTTAATATATTTTTTATAAAATTTATGTAACTAGTTAATATGGATAGGCTGTGCGATCCAGTAAAAAAAATACTATCACAAAATCGATACTTATGCAATGGAAATATTTCTTTTTAGGATAAATTATAAAACTTGACCCACTAGCCCTCTTCCTTGAATGGGCGGCTTAAAATCATCTCCGTTGCTTGGAGAAGATTGATTTTTCCGGAAACCAATTCGGCTACCGCAAAGGCTATCGGCATTTCAAGCGCGTAGCGTTCTGCAAAACGCGTAATGGCGGCAGAAGTCGCAATACCTTCAATGGTGGAAGATAATTTTTTGACCGCCACTTCCGCAGTCATGCCTTGCCCCATCAACAGCCCGAATCGAAAATTGCGCGATTGTTCGGAATAGCAGGTTAACATTAAATCCCCCATACCCGACAAGCCCATCAAAGTTTGCGGCCGCGCGCCAAGATGTGCCGCTAAACGCGCCATTTCCGCAAGCCCTCTGGTTACCAATGACGCGCGGGCATTTTCGCCCAATTGCATGCCGATCACAACGCCGGATGCAATCGCAATGACGTTTTTCATGGCGCCGCCCAATGCCACGCCAACCATGTCGGTTGTCAAATAGGGACGAAAGTATTTTGAACCGACCGCAGCGATTATTTGCTTTCCGATCGCATCATCGGCACAAGCCAATACCGCAGCCGTGGGCAATGATTTTGCGACTTCGCCGGCGAAATTCGGACCCGATAGAATCGCAATTGGGTTTGCATTGAAATATTGCAAGACAATTTCGTGCATCAAGGCGTTGGTATTTAACTCCACACCTTTGGCGCTGACGATAATTTTCATTCGCGGCTTCAGCAAGGGTTTTAGAAATTGACATACGCCGCGCATTTGCTGACTTGGTATCGCCAGCAATACCGCGTCCGACTTTCCAATCATATCCACATTGTTGGTTGCCAACAATCCATCCGGAAGCCCAATGCCAGGCAAATATTTTTTATTTTCTCGCTGATTTTCTATGTTGTTCGCTTCTACTTCATTACGCGCCCAAAGCGTCACATCGCGTCCAGCGCGCGCAATCGCCATTGCCAAGGCCGTGCCCCATGCGCCCGCACCAATGATCGTAAATCTTTCCATCGCTTGATCGGTCATGCGGATTTGCGCCCCATCGTTTCAAGCGGCCAACGGGGATAAGCGATCATGCATGGATCAGGCGCAATATCCGCCATCATTCGTTCAATAGCAGCCCAGGCGACCATCACCCCATTGTCGCCACATAAATTTTGAGGTGGCGTGACAATGACCCAATTATGCCTATCGGCTATATTTTGCAATCTTTTTTGCAAATAAATATTGGCTGCAACGCCTCCGGCGATTGCAATCGTTTTCTTGTGTCCGCGGGATTTATGCATCGCATCAAAAATGCTGATCGCGTTATTCAACCGATCGGCCAACATTTCACCCACCGCATATTGAAATCCTGCGGCCAGATCAGCGACGTCTTGCGGCGATAATGGTTGCGGCAATTGCATTGCGACGTGCCGCAACGCTGTTTTCAAGCCTGAAAGCGAAAGATCGCACCCTTTTCGCCCCAACAATGGAATCGGTAATTCAAATCTGCGCGGATCGCCATTTTTTGCCATTCGCTCAAGCTGCGGTCCGCCAGGGAACCCCAAGCCTAGTATCTTTGCGGCTTTGTCGAACGCTTCGCCGACCGCGTCATCCATGGTTGATCCCAATTTGCGGTAACACCCAACCCCTTCTACGGAAATAAATTGCGAATGTCCGCCGGACACCAATAACAGCAAAAATGGAAATTCCGTTTGATTGGTCAATCGCGCGGTTAACGCATGCGCTTCCAAATGATTGATCGCATAAATCGGTTTTTGATTTGCCCAAGCCAATGATTCGGCAAAACCAATTCCAACCAACAGTCCCCCAATTAAACCGGGCCCTGCGGTTACGCCAACGGCATCGATATTGTCTATCGAAATTGCCGCATCCGCCAAACATTGGCGGAATAAAATTGGTATATAGTCCAAATGCGCCCGCGCAGCAATTTCCGGAACCACCCCGCCATAGGCCTTATGTTCGGCGGTTTGCGTCCGCAAACAATGCGACAAAATTTTACCGCCGCTTTGCACGACAGCGATGGCGGTTTCATCACAGCTGGTTTCTATTCCTAAGACGATTTTCGACATTCGCCGCTTTCTATTGGATTGGTGCCGCATACGGTGTATAGTTATGATCCGCATCATGGCCATCCCCACGCAACAAATCAAGAGGCTGTTATGAGCAATACTCCTACCGCATCGATCCCCGCACCAACAAAGCCATCTTTTATACGCAGGATTTTCGCGCTGTTTCTAACCTTGCTGTTTGTAGCAATCGGCGGCGGGATCGTGTTTTATTCTAAAAATACCGCGCGCGATCCGTTGCATGACTTGCAAATGATATCCGGGCGCGACTCGCCCGCGAAAACGCCGCAAGCCGCAGGGCCAGAATCGGAATCGCAGAAATCCAGCGTGTTTGAACATGCCGCGTCCACAGAAATGGTGGTGGTTGACGATTCGATCTCCAAGCTGGATCAAACACCGCGACCCACCGATGAAACCAAGCCAATCGCCGAATTTGAGCAGCCCACGGCCGAGGTTAAAAACCCGGAATCGTCCGTAACCATAGCATTATTAGAACAAAAGATCACGGCGTTAAGCGAAAAGATTTCTGAATTGCAACGCACCACATCCCAACTGACGGAAAACAATAAAAATAATGTGGCCGGCAATTTATCGCTGCTCATCGCCTTGAACCGCTTGCAGGCAGCGGTTAACTCCGAAAAGCCGTTCACCGACGCCTTGCAGATGATGCAAAATTTAGCCAACAACAACCCCGAGATTGCAGAGGTGTTAAAACCGCTCCTACCCATATCTGAAAATGGAATCATCGGACGCGATGCGCTGGATCAAGAATTCCAAGCTATCGCCAAGAACTTGCTGCGCGGGCAAGCACGTGAAAACGCGCGCATTTGGGCAACGCAATATGCCGGGGATGGTTGGATGGCAAACAGCGTCGGCGTTTTAGCATCGCTGGTCACCGTCCGCCGAACGGATTTAGAATCAACCAATCCGATTGAATTGCATATTGCGGCCATCGAAACCGGATTGCGCGCAAACCATTTAACGGACGCGCTGGCAGCGGCAAAAAAAATCGAGTTGCCGTCCCAAAATGATGATTTGCAAGATTGGATGCAGAAACTTTCCAATCGCGTTTTGGCCGAACAAACTGCTGCCAAATTGGAATCCCTCATTCTTGGCCGTCTTTCGGACGGCGCAACCGTCAATTAAATCATGATTCGTTCAATATGGTTTTTTATTAAACTCGGCATTGCGGTTTTTGCATTGTCTTGGATTTTAAATAGCCGAGGTCAAATCGCCATCGACATAGATCATTGGCGCATTGAAACATCGGCGGCAATCGGTTTGGTTGCGGTAATCTGCATGGTTTTTATTGCAACGGGCTTGCTGCGGATCGGCGATTGGATCAAGCACTGGCCGGTTTATTGGCAGCGGCGGCGCGAGAAAATAGGGATTCGCGCCTTGACCAAAGGCTTTGTCGCAATTGCGTCCGGCGACGCCGATCTGGCGATGAAAGAGGCCAAACGCGCCGAACGGAATTTGCCCAACACTCCCTTGCGCAACCTTTTGCTGGCACAAGCAGAGCAATTGCGCGGCAACCGCCAGGGTGCCGCCAAATATTTTGTCGCGTTGATGCAAGACGAAGAAACCAGTTTTTTGGGGCTTCGCGGCTTGCTGAACCAGGCCATCGGGGACGGAAAATACGATCAAGCGCTCTCGTTGGCGCGCAAAGCGCATGCCGAGCAGCCCAATTCCGCCGCCATTTGGCGCAATCTTTTTATGCTTGAAGCGCGCGCGCATCATTGGCCTAATGCGGAAACAATTTTAAAGAAAATTGCTCGAGGTAAAGCATTGCCTCGTTCCACAAGTGACGAATATGCGGCAGCCATTGCGGTTGAAATGGCGCGGCTTGAGGAAAAGAACGGAAATTTGCGCCTGGCGGCTAGATTGTACAAGCGCGCTTTAACATCGTCTCCGGAATTAATTGCGGCGGCGACGGGCTATGTCGAATCTTTGTTTAAACAAAATCGCCGATTTTTGGCGGAACGCGCCTTGCAACGCGCCTTTGCAAAACACCCGCATCCCGATTTAGTGAATTTGGCGTTGATCTATTTTACCCATAGCGACGGTAAGATGTTAAAGACGTTGCGCCGGCTAGCCGCAACGCATCCCGATGACGCGTCGATCCATCGCGCGATGACGGAATACGCGATACATCGGCATCTATGGGGTATGGCGATCAGCCATGCGCGGGATATGATGCGGATTTTGCCATCGCAATCGCATTATCGCGTCTTGCAACGCCTGGTCGCATGCCTGCCGGCCAATGACGGGATCATGACCATGGAAGGCCGCAAGTTGCAAAATGAATTTTCCGACCCATCGATTCTGCGAAACGATCCGATGTGGACATGCCGCGCGTGTCACCGTACAGCAAATCTATGGCGCGCCAATTGTCCGCATTGCGGCGAATTCCAAACCATGCAATGGGGCGATGCGGAACGCTTCGCGCCTGTAAAAATCTCATCGCCATTCGATGCATGATCAAATCCCAAACATAGAAAGCCGGATTATATTCCGCGACGCGTTGATGTTGATTATCGACAAGCCCGCCGGACTTCCGGTACACAAAGGCCCCGGCGGCGGCGCGCATTTGGGAGAACATCTAGACGCCTTGAAATTCGGCCTGCCGCGCAAACCGGAATTGGCGCATCGTTTGGACCGGGATACGTCGGGTTGTTTGGCGTTGGGGCGAAACGCGCACGCATTGCGTGAATTGCAGAGATTGTTTTCCGCCAACAAAGTCGAGAAAATTTATTGGGCGATGGTGCATGGCGTGCCCGCGTCGCCATCCGGAACGATCGACGCCAAATTATACCGCAAATTGTTCAAGCCGGGGCAATTGGGATTCCGCATGATCGTCGACGAACGCGGCCAGGACGCTGTTACCGAATATAAAGTCTTGAAGCATCTGGGCGGAAAAACCCTAATCGAATTCAAGCCGCAAACCGGCCGCACGCATCAATTGCGCGCTCATGCGGCGCATATGGGATGGCCGATTATCGGCGACCGGCTGTACGGTTTGGACGCGGATAAAAAAGATAAAACAAGCGCACAGCTTTTTTTGCACGCGCGGCAAATTTCCATCCCGCTTTATAAAAACAAACCGCCGGTTACGGCCATTGCCGAATTGCCGGAGGGGTGGCCAAAATCGGCTAACATAAAAGAAGTGGTTGAAGGAAATTAGTCGGTTCTGACTGCATTATCTGGCCAAATGTGTTCCAATCAAGCCAATTAACCTTACCGGCGCTTCAGTGCCATCTTTGATTTTTAGCGGCATAGTCATAACAAAACTTCCAGTGGGCGGCAGGCTGCTTAAGTTGGCGGCATTTTCCACTAAATATTTTCCGGCGCCCAGAATCAATTTGTGCACCGGAAAACCTTCATCGCCACGATCCGAAGATAAAGTATCGGTGCCAAGACCAGCAATATCCCTAGCTAATAAAAGTTGAGCCGCCTCAGGAGATACCGAGGGAAAAAGGTGGTCATTACGATATTGCTCGGGTTTCTGCCAGAATCTCTCCCACCCTGTTTTGACCATTACCAAACTTCCCGCCGGAATAGACCCATGGGTTTTCTCGAAATTCATTATGTCTTCCGGTGAGACTTTGTAGCGCATGTCAGCCGTCGCGGACACATCAATTACAACACATGGCACCGCCAAATTCTCCAGAGACAGTCGATCGATAGTACTTGCACCCGGGATGCAATGCGCTGGCGAGTCCATGTGTGTGCCGATGCCTTCGTTCATCACGACTCTATGTATGCGGAATTGATATTCAACGCCAGGGTCATAATCAGAGTGGCGACGATGATCGAAACCGCACGATCCGTCCCAGGTTGGAATCGCCGGAGACAGGGCATGGGTCAGATCGATGAGTTTATAGGGAAAGGAGGTTAGCATTTTTTACCAATCACATTTTTTCCTAATGGAGTTTCAAAGATTATATCGCTCATGCTTCGCTGCTATCGCAGCTAAACAGAGCATAAGATTTTCTAAACTCGCTACACTCTTTAAAAAAATCTAATGGCGGATGAGGATGGATACTTTTGAAATTTCCGCCCGTCGGGCTTCGACACGGCAGCCATCACGAATCCCAACAGAGTGGCCTGCCACCCGAAGCTCCGCAGGAGCGTAGGGTGGCGGATGAGGAGGGATTTGAACCCCCGATACCCTTGCGAGTATACCGCATTTCGAGTGCGGCGCGATCGACCACTCTGCCACTCATCCGTTTAGTCGTCTGTGGCATCGTGGTCTAATTTCTTAGACGCTCGCGCTCCGCGCTTGCTTGGGCACTCTGCCACTCATCCGAGACAGGGTATAGGGTATAGGGTATAGGGTATAGGGGGTCAATATCGATATTTGCTAAAATGCTTGATTCGCCGCCGCGATTGCATTAGATTCCGTCTTATGAACGCATCTTCCGCACAAATATCACCCTTATTTTCAAGCAAAACCATGACATTTGCCCCGGCGAAACCTTTTGATGCGCAATTTATGGCGCTTGCACTTGAAGAAGCACAGAAGGGTCTTGCGGTCGGCGGCGTACCGGTCGGATCGGTTTTGATAGCCGATAACACAAAGATTCTGGGCGCCGGCCATAACCAGCGGGTGCAAGGCGGCGATCCAATCGCGCATGGCGAAATGGATTGCTTGCGCAAGGCCGGGCGGCAGAAATCCTATCAAAACACCACGATCTATACCACCCTTTCCCCGTGCATGATGTGCACCGGCACGATAATACAATTCAAAATCCCCCGTGTGGTGATCGGCGAAAACCGTACATTCGGCGGCAATGAGGAATTTCTCATGCAAAACGGCGTCGAAGTCGTGTTGTTAAACGACCCAGGATGCTATGCGGCGATGCAGGAATTCATCGCCAAATACCCGGCGATTTGGAACGAAGACATCGCCGAGGAATAAAATCAATAATTATGCAGAATGGATATTAATATTCGTTAATATCCTTTTATATATTTTTTCTTTCCAAAACATAAAAATAGTCGTATAGGAATTAGCTTATATACAAATTCCACGCAGAGAGAAAGATATGGCAGAAACAAAAACAAAACCAAAACCAAATACAATTGAACTTAGCCCAGCCGTTCGTAATTTTTTTGAAAACAGGGGTACTGTGGCTCATGCGGCACAAAACCTGACTTTGGGCGCAATGTGTTGGAATATATCTCGTGGCTATCCAGGAGAGCAACCAAAGGGTGGCTTTGCGTATGCTGTGATGAGCGCGGTGGCTGACGGAAACCCGAAGCATTTCGATCAATTTTCTGTTATTGACAAATCGCCAGATACAAACACTAAACTCCCAAAACGATGCTTGCCTGGCGGGATGACCACCACGGAACTTACCCAACTTTGTGTTGAGGCGCGTGGCAAGTAGACCGAGATTTCACATTGCTTTTGTCATATGGCTAAAAACCAAAAACCGATTGACACTGGCCGTGGAATCTTTATATTGTCCGCTTCTTGCCGGTGGGCTTTGCCCCCGGCGAGGGGTTAGAAAATTTATAAATATGATAAAAGGCAGGTTATTATGTACGCAGTCATTCAAACCGGTGGCAAACAATATCGCGTGAAAGAAGGCGATATTTTCTCGGTCGAGAAATTGGTGAAAGAGCCGGGCCAGGTCATTACCTTCGATTCGGTATTGGCGATCGAAGACGGCGCCAACATTCAAATTGGCAAACCGGTTTTAAAGGGCGCGAGCGTCAGCGTACAGGTATTGGATCAATACCAAGACGACAAGGTGATCATTTTCAAGAAAAAGCGCCGCCACAATTACCGCCGCAAGCGCGGCCATCGCCAGGAATTGACCTTGGTCAAGGTATTCGACATCTCGGCATCCGGCGGGGCGAAAAAATCCGCGCCCGAATATGCGGCGCGCGCGAAGAAAAACGCGAGCTCAGTCGGCGCAAAAAAAGCCAATATGCGTAAAAATAAAAACGCATCCGCCGCCAAAAAACCGGAAGCGGCAAAAGCGCCCAAGGCCAAAACCGCGAAAACAAAAACCAAGAAATCGTAACATATTTTTTATATAGAAAAATACGGAGAATAAAATGGCACAGAAAAAAGCAGGCGGCTCTACCAGCAACGGTCGCGATTCCGCAGGACGCCGATTGGGCGTCAAGGTAGCCGGTGGCCAGGACGTCAACGCCGGCGGCATTATCATCCGCCAGCGCGGCACCAAATTTCATCCCGGCAAGAATGTCGGCATGGGGCGCGATCACACCTTGTTCGCAACATCAGACGGCAAGGTCGAATTCCAACGCCGCGCCGAAGGCCGCACATTTGTTCATGTGGTTGCAGCGACCGGTAATGCGTAAGTATTTGTATTGCTGATTGAATATGGGCGGCTTTACGGCCGCCCTTTTTGTTGGAACTAGCATGAAATTCCTCGACGAAGCAAAAATATACTTAAAGAGCGGCGATGGCGGTGCGGGTTCGGCCAGCTTTCGGCGCGAGAAATTTATTCCCGATGGCGGACCCGATGGCGGCAATGGCGGGCGCGGCGGCGATATCGTTTTTGTCGCTGGTGAGAATTTAAATACGCTGATCGATTTCCGTTATCAACAACATTTCAAGGCCAAAGACGGCGAACGCGGCCGGGGCAAAAACCAATTTGGCGCCGCGGCCGACCCGATTGTGATTTTGGTTCCGGTCGGCACCGAAATTTTGGACGAGGATAAAACCAATTTGTTGGCCGATATGAACCAAGACGGCAAGCGCGTCGTGCTGTTGCGCGGCGGCGACGGCGGGTTCGGCAATACGCATTATAAATCCGCAACCAACCAGGCGCCGACCCGCGCCGACAAGGGCTGGCCGGGCGAGGAACGCTGGGTTTGGCTGCGTCTGAAACTGATTGCCGATTGCGGCATTGTTGGCTTGCCGAATGCCGGGAAATCCACCTTTCTTGCGGCAACTTCTGCGGCGAAACCGAAAATCGCCGATTATCCGTTCACCACGCTTAACCCGCAATTGGGCGTCGTCGCAGTCGACGGGCATTCCTTTGTCATCGCCGATATTCCGGGATTGATCGAAGACGCGCATTTGGGCAAGGGGCTGGGTACAAAATTCCTGGCGCATGTGGAGCGGTGCAATGTGCTGTTGCATCTGATCGATGGTGCGGTTGAAGACATCGAAACCCCCTATCGCACCATCCGCCGCGAATTGGCGGAATACGGCCAAGGGCTCGACCAAAAAACGGAAATTATCGCCATCAATAAATGCGACGCCCTAAGCGATGACGAACAAAACGAAAAAAAACGGCAATTGGAGCAATCATGCGGAAAACCGGTATTCATGATTTCCGCAGCAGCACAGAAAAACATCACCCCCCTGCTGCGCGCATTATGGGCGGAGATTGAGAAAGCCAAGCAGCAAGCGGCTTCGGATTCCGATGTATCTCTAGCCTAATTGTCATCCCCGTGCAAACGGGGATCCAGTACCGCGCGATAGCGCGGATAGAGTTCTATCGCCCGCCGATGCGGACTAACTGGATTCCCGCTTTCGCGGGAATGACAATTCTACTATAGTCCTATCATGATGAAAAAAATCGGGCTTTTGGGCGGGTCGTTCAATCCGGCGCATAACGGACATATACGCATGTCGCTTTATGCTTTGCGCACACTTGGCCTCAATGAAATTTGGTGGTTGGTCAGCCCACAGAACCCGCTTAAATCTTCTTCTGGCATGGCGCCATTATCGGCGCGCATCAAACGCGCCAAAACCGTCGCCAAAAATAAGAAAATCAAAATCAAGAATTTCGAATCGGTTTGGGGTACGCGATACACCGTCGATACAATTGCCGCAATTCAACAAAAATTTCCGCAACATGGTTTTGTTTGGTTGATGGGCAGCGACAATTTAATGCAATTCGACCGATGGAAATCTTGGCGCACAATCGCACGGAAAATTCCAATTGCCGTCGTTCACCGAAACCCCCCGGGCCGAAAATCCCTAAAATCGTCGGCGGCTTTGCACATGCGGAAATCACGCCTGCCCCTATCGCGCGCAGCCGAGTTGCTGCATCGCAAAACGCCGGTTTGGTGCTATTTGCCGGATTTCGGCGATCCAGCATCGGCAACCGCCATACGGACAAAAAAATCACAAAAATGGTGGCTGTTATAGCGGTTTTTCGGGATTTTGGTATACATTTTTTTAATAATTTGCATTATAATAAGGATGTAGTTTCACGTTACATACTCAAACAGGAGATCGTAGCCATAGTGAAAAAACAACATAGTGCGGCAGCCATTCTCGACCTGATCGAGCGTTGCTTAGACGAAGCCAAAGCCCAAGACGTCGTTGTTATTGATTTATCCGGAAAATCCACCATAGCCGATTATTTGATTGTAGCCTCTGGCACCTCGCAACGCCAGTTGGGCGCGATCGCCGATCGTATCAGCCAAACCGTCGATCACACCTTGTCGATCGAGGGGATTCCCGGCTGCGATTGGGTATGCGTGGATACGGGCGACGTGGTGGTGCATTTGTTCAAACCCGAAACCCGCGGTTTCTACAATTTAGAAAAAATGTGGGGCGCGGAATTGCCGCAACCTGCTGAGCAAGCTTTCACACTGCAGTAAGCCTGCCAGATTCTCGGCCAGTCGAATTCTTTCATTGCATGAAAGAATGTGTGCTATTGCTGGCTTTATGAACATTACCATTCTAGCCATCGGCAAAACCAAGGACGACGCCACAACCGATCTGGTCGCCGAATATTGTAAACGCCTATCCTGGCGGGTGAAAATTTCGGATCTTCCGCAAAAAAATAAAGCCGACGACGGGGCGCGATTGATTGCGGCAATTCCCAAACAGTCGTTTGTGATCGCATTGGATGAGCATGGCGACAATCTTTCCAGCCAGAAACTCGCCGCGAAAATCCAATCCTGGCAAAATGCCGGTCATTCGCATTTATGTTTCATCATTGGCGGTGCCGATGGGTTGTCGGCAGAAGTATTGCGCCGGGCGGATTTTAATCTCGCGCTTGGAAAAATGACCTGGCCGCACCGCATGGTCAAGGTTATGATATTGGAGCAACTCTACCGCGCCAACACTATTCTGTCCGGGCATCCTTATCATCGGGAATAATTGAAATTTACCTGGTCAAGAACTTTTGATTTTCCTATACTTGCGCCATGATTCAAAAAACCCAAAAGCCGGTCATTTTATGCGTTCTTGACGGATGGGGCTATCGCGCCGAGACAGCCGACAATGCCGTGGCACTTGCAAAAACCCCAAACTGGAATCGGCTGATTCAAAACCACCCCAAATCCATGTTGAAAACCTGCGGGCTGGATGTCGGCCTGCCACCGGGGCAAATGGGCAATTCCGAAGTCGGCCATATGAATTTGGGCGCCGGGCGCGTGGTGATGCAGGATTTGCCGCGCATCGATTTAGCGATCGCCGACGGAAGTTTGAGCAAAAATCCGATTTTGTTGGATTTAATCGCCTATCACCGGAAAAATCCCAATCAATCTTGCCATTTAATGGGACTATATTCGCCAGGCGGCGTGCACAGCCACCAAAATCACATTTTGGCGTTGGCCAAAATTTTAAACGATGCGGGGATACCGGTATGGCTTCACTTATGGACCGACGGACGCGACACCCCGCCGCAAAGCGCGCGTGGTTACTTATCCGTGTTGCACGACCAATTGCCTGCCATGCCACTTGTGCATGCGGCCACCATTTGCGGGCGATATTACGCCATGGACCGCGACAAACGTTGGGAGCGGGTAAAATTGGCCTATGACGCGATGATATCCGGCGGCGGCGAAACCGCTGCCGATATGATCGCGGCGGCGGATGCTTCCTACGCCCGTGGGGATAATGACGAATTTATCAAACCCTTTGTCATGTCTGGTTATAAGGGGATTAAATCGGGCGATACCGTGCTGTGCGCCAATTTCCGATCCGACCGGGTGCGGCAAATCTTTTCGGCGCTTCTGGACGATGATTTTTCACAATTTGCAAAGCCGCCAGTTTCCATCGCCTGCGCGGTTGCGATGACCGAATATTCCGAATCATTGGCGGCTAAAATGAAAGTTTTATTCGCGCCGCTGCCATTGACCAACTTGATGGGCGAAGTGGTATCGCGAGCGGGATTAACCCAATTGCGCATCGCTGAGACCGAAAAATACCCGCATGTGACGTTTTTCTTCAATGGCGGCGAGGAAAAACAATACCCCGGCGAAGACCGTATTATGGTTCCATCCCCCAAGGTCGCGACCTATGATTTGCAACCGGAAATGTCGGCGGCCGAATTGACCGATAAATTGGTTGCGGCCATTTTAAGCCAAAAATACGATTTCATTCTGATCAATTACGCCAATCCCGATATGGTCGGTCATAGCGGGATTTTATCCGCCGCGATCAAAGCGTGCGAAGCGGTTGATAGTGGGCTTGGGCGAATCATGGAAGCGGTTGAAAAAACCGGCGGTGTGATGTTGGTCACCGCCGACCATGGCAATGCCGAAATGATGCGCGACCCCGGAACCGGAAGCCCGCATACCGCGCACACGCTCAATCCGGTGCAATTGGCGCTGTTTAATGTCAAATCCGGTGTGTACGATTTAAAAGATGGACGGCTTGCGGACGTCGCGCCGACGTTGCTTGCCTTGCTAAATATCCCGCAACCGGATACCATGACCGGGCACTCCCTGTTGAACCGAAAATCCACAACCCATGCTGCGTAATTTCATTTTAATTGCTGTGTTATCGGCGTTTATTCCATCGCAGCTATTGGCGGGCGCCAATGTCGATGCGGTAAAAACCACCGCGCAAAAAAGCGGCAAAATCGACGATATTCAGCGCCAAGCCAAAGAGCTGGAGAAAAATCTGGAAGCTGAGCGCGCCAAACAGCAAGCGCTGAAGGAAAAGCAGGAATCCTTAAACCTTGAAATCCAAAAATTGCAAAAAGATATGGTGGATACGGCGTCGCGCGCTCAAGACCAAGAAGAAGCGTTGAATAAACTCGAAGACAGCTTAAAAGATTTATTGGCGCAAAAAAACAAAGCTACCGCCGCCATTTCCAAAAACCACGATTCGCTTTCGCATATCTTATCCGCTTTGCTGCGCATCAAGCGCCAGCCCCCGCAAGCATTGATGGCAATCCCGCAAACGCCAATTGAAACCGCGCACAGCATTATTCTACTGCGAGCGATGTTGCCGGAATTGGATGAAAAGGTGAAACAGTTAAAGTCGCGATTGGATGAAATCGCCGCGGTTGAAAACACCATCGAAGAAAAACGCGACGAGGTGAAAAATCGCACCGAAAGTCTCAAGCAGGAACAGACCAAACTTGGCAAGCTGGTAAAGCGGCGCGTAACCGCTCAAACCGTAAATTTGCAAGCGCAACAGAAGCAGGAAGAACGAATCCAGAAACTGGCCGATCAAGCCGGCGATTTGCGTGACTTGATCGAAAAATTGGAAGCCGAGCGCAAGGCGCGCGCGGCAAAGACGCAAGCGAAATCCAAATTCAAACCTAAACCCGCCAAAGAATCTGCCGCATTGGATAATTTCCCGCTTCCTGCCAAAGGCAAAATTGTCACTCATTTTGGCGAAAAAAACGATTTGGGCGCCCAATCCAAGGGTTTGGTGATCGAAACACGCAGCAATGCCCAAATTATCACCCCCTATCCAGGCGAAGTGGTCTATGCCGGGAATTTTCGTTCCTATGGACTGATCTTAATTATTGAAGTTGGGGATGGGTATCATATAATGCTATCCAATCTGGGACGTATCGATTGTGTACTGGGTCAAAATGTCGTCGCCGGCGAACCGATCGGCGCTATGGCATCTTCTGATTCACAGCCCAAGCTTTATGTCGAATTCCGCAAAAATGGACAGCCAGTATCCCCGCAAAATTGGCTTGCCCCCAACACCTAAACCACAGGTTTTATCCTATGAAAATCATTCGTCCGCTTCTCACATTTGTTTTTTTGATTTGCTTGTCTGTTCAACCGGCGTCCGCCGCTGATGCAAAAAAAGACAAGGAAGACCGCAAATCATCGGAAACTTATCAGTTGCTGAATTTATTCGGCGATGTGTTTGAGCGCACAAGACAAGAATATGTCGAGCCGGTATCGGAAGAAAAATTGGTCGAAGACGCCATTAACGGGATGCTGTCATCGCTTGATCCGCATTCCAGCTACTTGAACGCAAAATCGTTCCAAGACATGCAAGTACAAACCAAGGGCGAATTCGGCGGGCTTGGAATCGAAGTTGGCATGGAAAATGGCCTGGTCAAAGTGATTTCGCCGATTGACGATACGCCTGCGGCAAAGGCAGGATTGAAACCCGGGGATTATATCACCCACATCGACGGCGATGTGGTGATGGGATTGACATTGAACGAAGCGGTTGAAAAACTGCGCGGCCTGGTCAATACCAAGGTTAAATTATCCATCCGCCGGGAAAATACGGATCCATTCGATGTGACCTTGACCCGCGACATTATCAAAATTCAATCGGTTAAAAACAAAGTTCTCGATGATGTTGGGTATATACGCATTACGACATTCAATGAATTGACCTATCCAGGGCTGACAAAAGCCTTGGAAGACATCAAATCCAAATTGGGCGATAAGATGAAAGGCTTGGTTTTGGATCTGCGCAATAATCCTGGCGGGTTGTTGGATCAAGCCATCGCGGTCTCCGACGCATTCCTGGACAATGGCGAGATCGTTTCGACCCGCAGCCGTAAAGTCGAAGAAACCCAGCGTTACAACGCCAAACCAGGCGATTTGCTTAAAAACCTGCCGATTGTGGTTCTGATCAACGGCGGCTCGGCCTCGGCGTCGGAAATTGTATCGGGCGCGTTGCAAGACAATCACCGCGCCATCATTATGGGCACGCAATCATTCGGCAAGGGATCGGTGCAAACCATTATCCCGATCCCGGCGCATGGCGCCATGCGGCTTACCACCGCGCGGTATTACACGCCGTCCGGACGGTCGATTCAAAACAAGGGCATCACCCCCGATATTGATGTGCCGGTTGCAAAAATCGAGGTTCTAGAACGCGATAGCAAAGGCCGGCGCGAGGCCGATTTGCGTGGCTCGCTGCGCAACGACCAAGACAAAGATGCCGCAAAGCAGAAATCGGAAGATAAAAAATCCGAAGACACAAAATCCAAAGACGGTAAAAAATCCGACGACAAATCTGACGTCAAAGATAAAGAAAAAGATCAAGCGGAAAAATATGCCAGCGCCGAATCCGGGAAATTGGACGAAGACTTCCAATTGTCGCGCGCGGTCGATTTACTGCGCGGCATTTATCTTTACACCAAAGGTGGAGACAAAGTTCCTGAAAAATCGCCCAGCCCAGACAAAGCGGGCAATAAATAAAACGCCCTCATGACCGACAAAGCCGCGGCCGAAAAATCTCCATCCCGACTTCCTTGGTTGATTTTATTGGCCACGGTTTTTGTTGGCATTGCCGGTTTTTCCGCGTTGATCGGTTGGGCCATGGCCGTGGCCAAAGACACAGAGACGCGGCGCTTCGCCGCGATTCCAACCGCAGATTTAATGATCAAGCAAACGGATGTGGCGGATCAAATTCAATCCGCGACGGGCGGATCACCCAATGATTCAGCAAACGTCAACATCCCGACCCAATCGCCCGCAGCCACGGCGACCGGCGCGAGCGCAGCACCTCCTGCCCAGGGCGAGCCAAGCATAAATCTAAACGCCGCGCCCGAGGCGTCGCCAACGCCGCCCGTCATCAGCGGATTGCCATGGAAGGTATACGCGGCGAAATTCAACCGTTCCGACCCAAGACCCAAAGTCGCGATCATCATCGCCGGGCTTGGATTGCGCGCAAAAGAGACCTCATCGGCCATCGACAGTCTTCCGCCGCTCGTCGGCTTTAGCTTCTCGGCATACGCCAGCGACATCAGCGGCCACATCCAAAAAATCCGCGCAAAAAACCAAGAAGCAATTTTGGAATTGCCCATGGAGCCTATCTATTTTCCCAACAGCGATCCAGGCCCGCGCGCACTGCTTGTGTCGAATAGCAGCGCGGAGAATATAAAAATCCTTACAGCCATTGTGCAGCAATATAACGGCTATGTCGGCGTTATGCCGTTTATGGGCAGCAAATTCATGGCCGACGATAAGTCGTTCAGGCCTATTATGACCGAGCTAAAAACCAAAGGGCTGATGTTCATCGACAATGGATCCGCGCTGGGATCGCTTGGCGATAAAATCGGAACTGAACTGAAATCACCGGTCGCCAATGTCACATTGCTGCTGGACAATGAACCTTCGAAAACCGCCATTGACGCCAAGCTAAAGGAGTTGGAAGCCCAGGCCAAAGCCAATGGATTCGCCGTCGGCCTAGCACATGGCTATCCGGTTAGCGTGGCTAGAATTAAAGAATGGCTTTCGACCTTGGACGCGCGAGGCATCGCTCTTATCCCCATGACCGGAACTGTTGACGCAGCGCCGCATCCCTGATATGCGATGGACATGAAACGTGCGATCGAATTATACCGCCCTGGCGTCGGTATTATGCTTTTAAATGCGGAAAATAGAGTCTTTGTCGCGCAGCGCGCCGACAAGCAATTCGATGCGTGGCAAATGCCGCAAGGCGGCATTGATGAAGGAGAAGATCCCGCCAAAGCGGTCTGGCGCGAATTAAAGGAAGAGGTTGGAACCGACAAAGCCAAAATATTGGCCGAAAGCAAAGATTGGCATTTTTACGATTTGCCGCCGGATTTGATCAAAAAATACTGGCAAGGCAGGTATATCGGCCAGCGGCAAAAATGGTTTGTGATGCAATTCACCGGCGTCGATGCGGATATCAATATCCATGCGCATGAAAAACCGGAATTCAATGCCTGGAAATGGATCGCGGCGGATCAGTTATTGGATTTGATCGTGCCGTTCAAGCGTGATGTCTATAAGGCAGTGTTAAAGGAATTTGAAGGGGTTTTCTAAGTAGAGCCAAAAATAAACTCCCATAACTGTCATCCTGAGCGAAGCGAAGGATCTATCCACTAGCAACTGCAGTGTTTGGCCTCTAATACCGAATAGATCCTTCGCTTCGCTCAGGATGACAAACTGTATGATTATTTATTCAGGTGAGTATAAAAGGGTTTTTATGTTTGGCGATTCCTCGTCGGCGCTATCGCGCCTCGCTCGGAACGACATCCATCAGGCATTATGGATTGAAAAAACTAGAAAATTCCTAACGCGATCTTTGATTAGGATCATAAAGATAAACCACGCGCACTCCAGTGAAATCGTCAATACCGGCCACACCCTGAAACACATTGGCTTGTTGTGCGCCCAAGGGCTGACTTAATAAAGAAGAATTGATTTGTACCCCTGGCTGCGGCGGCGTGGGTTTTAGTACAGCCAACCCTGCCTTCAAGCGACTGGGTGACACCGAAAGCTTTGGTATGGGTTCTGGCTGAGCCAGTGCCTTCAAGCGAACTATCATATGCACCCTTGATGCAGGTTGATAACTATAAGACGGGGAAGTTGGTACGGGCGCAGATGGCGAAGGCGTTTGCAGCCAGGCGAGAAAATTTGCCAGATGCGTTCCCACATGCAAAACATGCATGGTCATCAAACTGGCCGCCAGTGCCGCCAGGCTGCGTCGGCGAATGCGCGCGCGATGCATAGATTTAGCGCGGCCGGCCTTGTATTGCGCCATTTCCGGATCGCTATAGGGATTGCGATTTTGTTTTCTTGATAAATTCTCAAATACATCTCTCATATTCTCTCTCCTAAACATTATGTCGCTTGTTTTAGTTCGCGATCCAATTTTACCAAATTGCGCTGTATTTTATAATACGCCAATCGGCCGATCCAGCGGTTCAGACGCCCGCCGGCTTTAAGGCCAACGGCCTTTAATACCATGCCGACCGCGCGGTCGATATGATGCGGGCGGTAATAACTATAGGCACCCAGCATATATTCCGAATTTTGAACGCCACGGTCATACGCGGCATTGTCATTGGCCACATTTGCGGCAAAATAAGCATAGGACAATTCATCGTCTTCCGTTTCGTTTACGCGTCCAATGGCTATTTTCAAACGGTTGAGATAACCGATCTTTTCAATGCCCACATATTTTTTGAAATATTGATAGAATAATTTGTAATGGCGGAATTCATCGGCGGCAATATGACGGCAGATGTCCTTTAGCACCGGCTCGTCGGTCGATTCCATAAGCGCGGTGTAATAGGAACTGGTGCCGGTTTCAACGATGCAGCGCGCGATCATCTCGCCGGACTTCGACCCGCGCAAAGACTGGCCGTTCGACGCCACCGGAACATGATAGCCAGATGTGAAGCGGCGGAACGCCTGCTCTAAATCAAAGGAAGGATCGGCCATTTGCGCCCATTGGCCAAGCGCCAGTCCGTGTTGGGTTTCTTCAACGCCCCAAGCGCGCGCGGCCGTGCAAAATTCGGCGTCATCAGCGAATAAATTGCATAAATGATCGGCGTATTGCCCGCCATTGTATTCGACCAGCGCCGCCGCCTTGACCAACGGCACGATTTTGGCGTCGACCTGCGCCGCGTCGAATTTATCCCATGCGATATCGGTTTTGTAATTCCAGTGTTTCATGTGTTGCATAGTCTACACCTAAAATTGGCATAAAAAAGGCGGGAAAATTCCCGCCTTTGAAATATGGTATTTTTTTGCGAACTACGCAGCGCCTTTGCGGCGGCGGCGGGCGTCCAAGAAACTTTCTGCTTGTTTATCGATCGAATGAATCGGACGATTTTTTTCATCCACTTGCACTTCTTGTGGTTGCCAATTCGCGGCTGCTGCGGCCGGAACGCTTGCAAATGTCATGATGATAACGATATCACCAGGTTTTGCCAAATGCGCGCAAGCGCCATTGGTCTGAATCACGCCGGATGCTTTCTTACCCGGTAAAGCATAGGTTTCAAAACGATTGCCGTTTGTGACGTTCACTACTTGAACCTGTTGGTATTTGCCAACGCCAGCCATCTCCATCAATTTTTCATCGATAGTGATGCTGCCTTCATAATCCAGATCGGCATCGGTAACTTTTACCCGGTGAATTTTACCGGAAAGCATGGAAATCATCATATGCGCATTCTCCCTATTTCTATCTCTGTTCAATTGCTACTGCCAGCATGGCTTCGCAAATTATTAACTCTTGGCGCAATTTTGAATCATCTCCACGAATTTCTAAATCAGCAGTGATTTTTTCGATACGGGATACGATTTCGTCGCGCTTTATTTCTGATAGAGGTTTAGCATAATCCGCAAGGATGATGCAACTGTTATTTTCTACAGAAACAAAGCCACTTCCGACAAAGAATTGCCGCTTATCCGCCCCCCCAGAACCATCGTTAAGTAATTGTATATTAATGATTCCTGGGCGCAAACTGCTCATCACCGGCGCATGCCTGGAAAGAACGCCGAAATCGCCTTCTGATCCGGGGATAACCGCCATCGTCACTTTTTCGGACAATAATGTGCGGTCGGGCGCGATGATGTCTAGTTGGAAAGTTTCGTTCATGATTCGCTTTCGTTATTTGCTGAATACCTAAAGCGGAAGGAATAATCTTTGCGCTTAGAGCATTACGCTTTACGCTATTTTGTATCCGCCGCCATTTTCTTCGCCTTGGCAATCGCCTCGTCAATTGTGCCGACCATATAAAACGCCTGTTCGGGCAAATCGTCATAATCGCCTTTTACAATGCCTTTGAAACCCTTGATAGTTTCTTCGAGACTTACCAATACACCGGGTGATCCGGTGAACACTTCGGCGACAAAGAATGGTTGCGAGAGGAAGCGTTGAATTTTCCGCGCGCGAGATACCACCAATTTGTCTTCTTCCGACAATTCATCCATGCCCAAAATCGCGATGATATCTTGAAGCGATTTATAGTTCTGCAAAACTTTTTGCACGTCGCGCGCGACTTTGTAATGGTCTTCGCCCAGAATCATCGGATCCAAAATCCGCGATGTGGAATCCAACGGATCGACCGCCGGATAAATCCCCAATTCGGCGATTTGGCGCGATAAAACCGTCGTTGCGTCCAAATGCGAGAACGAAGTCGCAGGCGCCGGATCGGTCAAATCGTCGGCTGGAACGTAAATCGCCTGGACCGAGGTAATGGAACCTTTGTTGGTTGATGTGATGCGTTCTTGAAGCGCGCCCATATCGGTTGCAAGCGTCGGCTGATATCCCACCGCCGATGGAATGCGTCCCAAAAGCGCGGAGACTTCCGATCCTGCCTGGGTAAAGCGGAAAATATTGTCAACAAAGAACAGCACGTCTTGATTTTCCTCGTCACGGAAATATTCGGCGAGCGTCAAACCGGTCAAAGCCACACGCGCACGAGCGCCCGGCGGCTCGTTCATTTGTCCGTACACCAGCGCGGCTTTGGATCCCGGACCGTCGGTTTTAATAACGCCTGATTGAATCATTTCATGGTACAAATCATTGCCTTCGCGCGAGCGTTCGCCAACACCGGCGAATACGGAATAACCGCCATGGGCTTTCGCGACGTTGTTAATCAACTCCATAATCAGCACGGTTTTGCCGACACCGGCGCCGCCGAACAGGCCGATTTTGCCACCCTTTAAATATGGGCAGAGCAAATCGATGACCTTGATGCCGGTAACCAAAACTTCTTTCTTGGTCGATTGTTCGGAAAATTCCGGCGCAGCGCGGTGAATCGGGTACATCTTGTCGGTAACGACAGGGCCGCGTTCGTCGATCGGAAGACCGATCACATCCATGATTCGCCCCAATGTGCCAGCACCGACAGGAACGCTGATCGGCGCACCGGTGTCGTTGACCGGCGACCCGCGCACTAATCCGTCGGTTGAGTCCATGGCAATGCAACGCACGGTGTTTTCGCCCAAATGCTGCGCTACTTCCAAAACCAGAGTCTTGCCGTCGTTTTGAGTATGCAAAGCGTTTAAAATCTGCGGCAACGCCACATCAAATTTTACGTCTACAACCGGTCCAATCACTTGCGAAATTTTTCCGCTGGATGATTTTTTTACTGCTGCTACTGACATTGTCTGCTCCTTAATTATAATATTAAAAACACCGTTCACTGTTCACCGTCACCGTACACCGACTAAACCGCCTCGGCACCCGATACGATTTCAATCATTTCCTTGGTAATATAGGCCTGGCGGGCCCGGTTATAGGTCAAATTCAATTTATCAATCGCCTTGCCGGCATTGCGGGTGGCGTTATCCATCGCCACCATGCGCGCACCTTGTTCCGACGCGTTATTTTCCAAAAGCGCGCGGTAGATTTGCACGCGCAGATTGCGCGGTAAAAGTTCGTTCAAAATTTCATCCGGGCTTGGTTCGAACTCGAAGACAGCCTTGGCAACGCTTGATACGGATGGCGGGTTTTCATTCGCGGCGAGGATGTTCAATACCGGGATGATTTGTTGCACCGTTACAATCTGGCTCATAGCGGATTTAAATTTATTGTAAAACATCGTGGCAATATCGAATTGTCCAGATTCAAACAATTCCATCACGCGGGTGGCGATACGTTCGGCATCGTTAAATCCCAATTGCGGTTTGCCGATTTCTTCGATCGTGCCGACAATCAACTTGGCAAAATCGCGGCGCAAATAATCCCGCCCCTTGCGGCCGACGCAAAAAACCTTCACCGTTTTACCCAAAGATTGCAGGCGCAGAATCTCGGCGCGCGCGCGGCGGCCGATGCTGGCATTGAACCCGCCGCACAAACCGCGATCGGAAGTCATCACAATCAACAAATGGGTTTGATCGGATCCGGTGCCGCGCATCAACACCGGCGTTTCCGCCGACATCGTGACATTTGCGGATAAATTGGCCAGCATTTTCTCCATCGCCGCCGCATAGGGACTGGCCGCATGATTGCGATCAACCGCGCGCTTTAACTTCGCGCCTGCGACCATTTTCATGGCAGAGGTAATCTTGCGCGTCGATTTGACGCTTTTAATCCGGTTTCTGAATTCTTTTAAGGACGGCATTCCAATTTCCTTTTTTCCCGTCATCCCGGCGCAAGCCGGAATCCATAGTATGGTTGCTTATGGACCCCGGCCTTCGCCGGGGTGACAAGCTTCGATTACCCAAACTTCTTTACAAAATCGGTCAAAAACGACTGCAGTTTCTTATCGGTTGCATCATTGATCGCTTGATCCTTGCGGATGGCATCCAAGATATCCGCGCCGGTAGAGCGCAACGCGCGCAAGAATTCCGATTCAAACCGCGTCACATCGGCGGTTTTGATTCCGTCCAAATATCCGCGCACGCCGGCGAAGATCACGCAAACCTGTTCTTCGATGGCAAGCGGGGCGTATTGCGGTTGTTTGAGCAATTCGGTCAAGCACGCTCCGCGCGCCAATAATTTTTGCGTCGAAGCGTCCAGATCCGATGCGAACTGCGCGAACGCAGCCATTTCGCGGTATTGCGCCAATTCCAATTTAATGCGGCCTGCGACTTGCTTCATCGCCTTAATCTGCGCCGCCGATCCGACGCGGCTGACCGACAAGCCGACGTTGATCGCGGGACGAATGCCGCGATAGAACAATTCGGTTTCCAAGAAAATTTGCCCGTCGGTAATCGAAATCACGTTGGTCGGAATATAGGCTGACACGTCGCCGGCCTGGGTTTCGATGATCGGCAATGCGGTCAATGACCCGCCCTTGTTCGCATCCGACAATTTCGCGGCGCGCTCCAGCAAGCGAGAGTGCAAATAAAATACGTCGCCGGGATAGGCTTCGCGGCCAGGAGGTCGGCGCAGCAGCAGCGACATTTGGCGGTACGCGACCGCTTGTTTCGATAAATCGTCGTAAATAATGACCGCATGCATTCCGTTGTCGCGGAAATATTCGCCCATCGAGCAGCCGGTATAGGGGGCTAAGAACTGCATCGGTGCAGGATCGGAGGCGGTTGCGGCCACCACGATCGAGTATTGCATGGCGCCTTTCTCTTCTAAAGTTTTTACGATCTGCGCCACGGTCGAGCGTTTTTGCCCAATCGCCACATAGATGCAGTATAATTTTTTGGATTCGTCATTGCCCGCATTGACAGTTTTCTGATTTAAAATCGTGTCAATAGCAACGGCGGTTTTGCCGGTTTGACGGTCGCCGATGATCAATTCGCGCTGGCCGCGCCCGATCGGAACCAAAGAATCAATCGCCTTAAGCCCCGTCTGCACCGGCTCGTTGACCGATTGACGCGGAATGATGCCAGGCGCCTTAACTTCGACGCGGCGGCGTGTGACATTGGTCAATGGGCCTTTGCCGTCGATCGGATTTCCCAATCCGTCCACGACGCGGCCAAGCAAACCCTTGCCCACCGGCACGTCGACGATTTGCTGTGTACGCTTGACAATATCGCCTTCTTTGATGGTGCGGTCGTCGCCGAAAATAACCACGCCCACGGTATCGGTTTCAAGATTGAGCGCCATGCCCTTGATGCCGCCGTTGAATTCCACCAATTCGCCGGCCTGCACCTTGTCCAAGCCATAGACGATTGCGATACCGTCGCCGACCTTGACCACCTGGCCGATTTCGGCGATTTGCGCATCGGCGGAGAAATTGGCGATTTGCTGTTTTAACACCGCAGAGATTTCAGAGGCACGAATTTCCATAACTATCTCCTTTTAAAAACTTAATATTATATTCTTTTGTTATCCCGGCGAAAGCCGGGATCCATTCCCAACCATCGCATAGACCCCGACTTTCGTCGGGGTGACGCGTTAACTTTCTATGCAACGGCTTTAAGTGCAAAGCCCAAGCCGTCCAATTTTGTTTTCAACGACGCGTCGATCAATGTCGACCCGATCCGAACCTTGATCCCGCCTAAAATCCCGGGATCGATTGCGGCGTTTAAAATGATTTTCTTGCCTACAAAAATTTGCTGCAGCTGTTTTTCGAGGCTTTGCATTTGCATCGCATCCAATGCGCGCACGGCGGTGATGTCCGCGACGATTTCGCCGCGCAATTCGCTTAATCTTTCCGCGAAAACTGTGGCGATTTGCGGTAACAGGCTCAATCTACGGCTGCGCGCGAGATTGCAACAGAAATTGATCAGCAAGCCGCTGCAGCCGGAGTTTTTAAGGATCGCATGGATCGCCGATTCTTGATTGAATGCCGATAAAACCGGGCTTAACACCAACATGCGCAATTCCCGATTCGCCGCGATCGCATCGCGCAATTGAATCAATTCGGCGTAAACTTTATCCGTCATTTTTTCCGCAACGCATAGATCCAACAATGCCTTGCAATAACGGTGCACCAGTTGTGAATTGGCGGAATAATGCGTGGTCACTTTTGCCCTTCTTAATTCAACTATCGCGGTTGCTGTGTCAAAACCCTGCGCCTATCGCATCTTTCGTGCACCAAACGCGCGCATCTTATAGCATCCGATCCCAAGCCGCGCAAGCTTTGTGTTTGATTTGTTTGGATTTTTAAAGGTTTTAGCGCAGCGTCGAATTATGTAATAAAATTACACGAATTATGGGGTTTTATAATCCATCCTAAACAAAACTATACGGATCGATATCGACTTGCACGCGGATGGATTGGTTGGTGGGTGCCTGTTTGATCCAATCGCGCAAATAGTCCTGCAAGCGTATATTGCGCGCGGCCTTGATTAGAAAACGCTCGCGGTATTTGCCGCGCAATTTGGAAAGTGGCGCGGGCGCCGGGCCCAGAATCCGCAAGCCTTCGACATTATGCGGAATCGCGCGCGCCAGTTTCGCGGTGTATTCCGAAACCCGCGCGGAATTGGTACCCGCCACGATCACCGAGGCGAGGCGCGAAAACGGCGGCATTTGCAGCAATTTGCGTTCTTCCATTTGCAATTCATAAAACGCCTCGCCATCGCCCCGGATCAGGGCTTGTAACACCGGATGCGCGCTTTGATAGGTTTGCAAATAAACCCGTCCCGAAAGATCGCTGCGCCCCGATCTGCCGCCCACTTGCAGCAGCAATTGATAGGTGCGCTCGGCCGCGCGCAAATCGCCGCCCGATAATCCCAAATCGGCATCGACCACACCAACCATGGTGAGTCGCGGAAAATGATAGCCCTTGGCGACCATTTGCGTGCCGATGATAATGTCGATCTCGCCCAGTTCCAACGACTGTACCAGCTCGGCTATTTTCTGCGGACTGTCGGCCAGATCGCTCGACATCACGCTTACGCGCGCGTTTGGCATAATCTGTTTTAACTCCTCGGCGATGCGTTCGACCCCAGGTCCTATCGGATGCATGTTGTCTTCTGCATTACAACTGGCACATTTTTTTGGCTTTTGAATCGAATAGCCGCAGTGATGACAGGTTAGTTTACCGCTTTGCTGATGCTCAACCAGCCAGGCGCTGCATCGCTTGCAAGTTACTTTTGTGCCGCAAGACCGGCACAGGGTTAGCGGCGCATAGCCGCGCCGGTTGAGGAACAGCAGGCTTTGTTCGCGGTTTTCAATATTCTTTTTCAATTCGTCGATCAATTCATCCGACAAAAATCGTCCGCGCGGCAATTTGCATGCGCAAAGATCGATCACCCGCATTTGCGGCATGGTGGCCTGATTATAACGTTTGGATAAATGCACGCGGCGATATTTTCCGCTTTGCACATTGGCGAGCGTCTCTAAACTTGGCGTTGCGGATACCAGCACCGCCGGAATTTTTTCCAAACTCGCGCGCATGACGGCCATGTCGCGGCCGTGATACAGCACGCCTTCTTCCTGTTTATACGCGCCCTCGTGCTCTTCATCGACTACGATCAAACCCAGATCGCTAAACGGCAGAAACAGCGCGGATCTGGCACCAATCACCACTCGCGCGCGCCCCAAAGCCACATCCAGCCAGTTTTGGCGCCGCTCGGAAGTTTTTAGATCCGAATGCCAAACGCTGGCTGCTGCGCCAAAGGCATCCGAAAACCGGCGCAGCAATTGATCGGAGAGTGCGATTTCCGGCAGCATCAGCAACACTTGCTTTCCGCCGTCAAGCGCTTGTTCAATTGCTTGGAAATATACTTCGGTTTTGCCCGATCCGGTCACCCCCTCGAGCAAGGTTGCGGAAAACTTTCCGGTGCCAACCTGATTGCGCAAAATCCTGGCGGCATTTTCCTGCTCTGGCTCTAAAATCGTCGCCAGTTTTTGATAATTGTAATCGCGCTCCATCGGCGTTTTACGCACGCGTTTTTGAATCGCAAACACCGATTTTTCCGCCATGACCATTTTCAACACGGCGCCGCGCGGATTCATGGTATAGGCGGACACCCAATCGACAAACTGGCGCATGGCGTCGCCCAAGGGCGGTATCGGCAAAACGCCCAAAACAGATTTTATTTTATGCGCGGGAACATCGCTTACGGTTTTCCTCATCCAGGCAATGCCAACCACATCCTTGCCGCCGAAATTAAGCCGCAAATAACTGCCCGCTTGTACGCCAAACGCCGCATCCACGCGGTAATCGAAGCCGTCTTTTAGTGGCAAAGGCAGAAGAACTTGCCAGATTTCTTGGTTTGTGCTTAATGTCATAAGCGTATAGCGTATAGCGTATAGCGTATTGGGTAAAGTGCTTTTACGATCTAAACGCTACAGACTAACCGCAAAACGCTAGGATAAAATATGAAATTTTTTGTTGATACCGCCGATGTCAAGGAAATCCAGGAACTTGCAGCATCCGGTTTGTTGGACGGTGTTACCACCAACCCGTCGCTGATCGCTAAATCCGGACGCAACTTTCTTGAAGTCATCGCCGAGATATGCAAAATCGTCGATGGCCCCGTATCGGCCGAAGTCGCCGCGACGGATTACGACACCATGATCAAAGAAGGCGATAAATTATCGAAAATCGCAAAAAACGTAACTATCAAGGTACCGCTGACTCCGGATGGATTGCGCGCGTGCAAATATTTTCGCAACAAGAATATTTTGGTCAATGTGACATTGTGTTTTTCCCCCGCGCAAGCGATCTTGGCGGCCAAGGCCGGGGCGTCATTCGTATCCCCGTTCGTTGGACGCTTGGACGATGTCGGTACCGACGGCATGCAATTGATCGCCGATATTTGCCATATTTACGCGCAGTACCCCGAATTTAAAACCGAGGTGCTGGTGGCATCCATTCGCAACCCGATGCATGTGGTCGATGCCGCGAAAATGGGCGCGCATGTGGCAACCATCCCCGCCAACGTAATCAAGCAGTTATTTGCCCATCCCCTGACCGATAAGGGGTTGACCCAATTCGTTGCCGATTGGCAAAAAACCGGGCAGAGTATTTTGTAGGCATTCGGTTTGGGATTTTATCGAACCGCACCCATCCCGCGCCGCTGATCGATCATCGCACGCATGCCGTTTAAGTTATAGCGCATGATTTCGCCATGCGGCCCGTCGCGGTCGCGTTCCAACATAAAAACATCGCCATTCGGCCCGCGCGCCGATTTTCGCGCATCGCGGATTTTGGCGATATCATCGGCGTCCAATTGAATGCGATCGATATGTTGCATGGATGGGATATGCGCCCCGTTGCGCGCGCCGACAATCACCGCCGCCACATGCGGTTGTTGCAAGATATAGGCGTTTGCCACAACGCTGGCATTAACGTCATGCTTTTCGCCAATGTCGCGCAAAATGCCAAGCATGGTTTGGAATTTCTCCCACCCGCCGAATTCATCGATGATCAACCGATATTTGGTATGCGAACGGTTGGCGTCTTGATCCGGTTCCGGGGCGCCGATGAAATCGTCTTTGATCAACCCACCCGCGACCGTGCCGTAACACAATAATTTTACGCCATGCTGCGCGCACACGGCTTGCAAAGCCGTATCACGGCTTGGACGATCATCCAAAACCGAATATTGCATCTGGTTGCTGATAACCGGCACGCCGGCATCGATCAATTCACGCAAATGCCGCCCGTCGAAATTGGTTACGCCAATTTCGCCGATCAATCCAAGCGTGCGCAATTCGGTTAGATGCTGCGCCACCTCAACATAGCGCGGGATCGAAAAATCCCACCAGTGAAATTGCACCATCGGCAATTGTTCAATGCGCAATCGCGCCAATGACCGTTCGATAATACATTTGGTATCGGCGAAATCGACATCCGCCAACACATCCAAATCCGGCACATATTTGGTATGAATTTGCAATGGTGGGCGGCCGTCCGGCGATGGATTGGATGCGATATAATCGCCCAACAATTCCTCGACACCGGTGTAAATATCACCGCAATCGACGGCGTGAAATCCGGCGCGGGCGAATAATCCGATATCGTGCATCGCCGCGTCGCGGTCAAAGGCACCATGGCCGGACGATAATTGCCATCCGCCGCGAATAATGCGCGGGGTTTTAAAATTGGCCGATAATGAAATTTGTCGCATGTTTTTTCCTATTTTTTCTTATTCAATGTCGTCTCGCTATGACGGAATATTTTTTTGCCGATACGCGATATTTTAAAACGCCCGCCGCAAAACGGATCGGGACAGGCAATAACAGAATCGGTCGCCATCCAATCATTGTCTTGCAAAACGCGCTGTTTTGCGGGCAATAATGGCAATATCGCCGCCAGTGGGTAAATTGGAAACGTGTCTTGCCCCAGTTTTAAATTTTCACCACTCAATTCGAAATAGGATCCGACCGGATGATTGCAGGCCATTTGCGCGCCATCGCCAAGCGGCATTGTTTCAACGCGCAAATCATACAATGTGAATTCATCATTTGTTGTCGCACTCATTGTCCATAACCTCCTCTAAATCTTTGAATTAAGTCCCTCAAAGCATGGAAGGGACAACCGCGAATTGCCCTCCTATGCATTGCACTTCGTTCCCGCAAGAGCTCGATGCCTTCTCCGCCCGTGCCTTCGCTGGCATTTGTTACAACTTCGGGAATGAATTTCACTACCAATTGCATGTGCCCTCGACGAAAAGCGGCGAGCGATTGCTGCAATCTGGCAAAATCGGCGGCCAGGCATTCCGGATCGCCCAATTGGTGGATGGCATCAAGGACAGATTTCGATTGTCCAGCGGCGGCAATTGTGGATTGGCGTGCATGCCGTTCCATGACCGGGTAGCTAAATTCATGCAAACCCAGAAAACCCGTAAATTCGGGCGGCAAATATTTTCCGGAAAGCAGCAAATCCAATGTCGGTACTTTGCTGGAATACAACCCGCTTGGACCCGCCATATTCCCGGCAAACGGACATTTTTTCGATACAAAGAAAACACGGAACCGGTTGAAATCTTCGCCTGACATCGCCTTGAATCTTGCCATAATTTCTGTGGCCCGATCCAACGGCACAAGGGCGGTTTTTAAACAGGCGCTGTTTACATCCGGCGCATCAATGAATTGTTGCAGCGGCGATATCGCGTCGCCAAAGACAGCTTTCGATCATTTGATGACCGCGATAGAAATCGGCTTCTTGCTTACCGCACGCACCATTTGTAAATGTGCGCATATCGGATGGCGGGTTATTCAAAATGACGTCTTGATAGGATAAAATCGGTTGTTGCCTGGTTTTATCCGATAAACATTTTATCAAGAATCCCAGGCTCAGTCCGCATTCTAAACCATGCGCCCGCAAACCCGCTTCGAGCATCATGAGATCCAGACGCGCAACTCCAAGTTGGGATTCTTGAAATTTAATGGGATTGGCCACGATCAGTTTCTCGATGCCCATCGTCAGCTCATCTTTTCTTACTTGTAAAATGTCGATTCCCAAAGCACGGGTTGGCCGACCTCTCCGTTCATCGCAAAACGCTTTAAATCTAATTAAATCGGCAGGAAATCTTTCCACCACATAATCGCTGAGAGCGCCCAGCGGGCGAATTTTTTGCGTTGGTTCGGCTTTGTTGGACGTTTGAAACAACTGGCCAATATCGGCCATTCTTATAATTTGTGACATGACAATTCCTCTTCAAAAAATGAAGTTAAAATAATAAAAGTTATGGATTTTAAATATGCAAAAAGAATGTGGTGCGGCCTAGCGCCACCAGATAAAACATAGGAATTGTGCGGTTTTAATCATTTGCATAATCGATTCTTACCACATCGATGATATTGAATCAACAAGAAAATGATAATGTTGAAAATTGTTTCGCATATTAGCGGCGAATTAAGAATTGATCGTTCATAATAAAGCATGGCACCGAAAAAACCCGATTCACCGATCCAAACATCACCGATAACCGCCGATCAAGTTCTGGCGTATTTAGAAAATCACCCGAATTTTTTGATCAAACATCCGGAATTGATCGAATCGCTGACCCCGCCGAATCGGCATAGCGAGAACCGCGTGGTCGATTTGCAAAATTTTATGCTGCGAAAATTGCAACATGACAACGCCCAGTTGCGCGGCGTCAATTCCGGCCTGATCCATCATTCGCGCGAAAATTTAACCGCGCAGCAACGCGTGCATTCCGCGGTCATATCCATTCTATCGGCCATCAGTTTGGAAGATTTGCTACACATTGTTACATCCGATTTGGTCATGCATTTGGGCATCGACGTCGTATCGTTGTGTTTTGAAGCCAATGACCTGCTTCAAGTCGGCACGGTGCAACACGGCATGCAGATTTTGGATCCGTTTCTGGTCGATGAGATCATGGGGTCGCGCGGCATTTTAATGCGTTCCGACATCGACGGCGACCCGGCGATTTTCGGCGCGGGTGCGGGCATGGTGCGTTCGGACGCATTGATCCGCTTGTATCTTAGCGATACTACCCCCGATGGCTTGCTTGCTCTCGGATCGCGCGCAATCGATGCGTTTCACCCGGTTTTTGGCGGCGAATTATTGGGATTCCTTGGCCAAGTTATTGAAATCTCCATGCGCCAGTGGCTGGATATAGCGGAATAGCGGGATATAGTGTCTAGTGTTCAGTGTTGAGGGTTTGTGATTTTCTCCTGGACACTAAACACTGAACACTAGACACTGTCTTTATGTTCCCACAATATTGCACCGATCCTCTTTGCAAAATTATCCAGCAATGGTTTGCCTGGATGGAAAGCGAGCGCCGATTCTCCGGAGAAAGTCTCGACCGATACCGGCGCGACATAGGTTATTTTTTTGAATTTCAGCAAAAGCATCTTGGGAAAACTCTCGATCTACATTGTCTACTTGCCTTAGACGCCGCCGATTTTCGCGCCTTTCTGGCCGACCGGCACGCGGATGATTTCGCCAAGGCCAGTATCGCGCGGATTCTATCGACCATTCGCGCATTCTACAGGTATTTATCGAAAAAAAATCTGGGGCAGAATGCCGCGATCTCTATCATCCGCGCGCCCAAATTGCCGAAACACCTGCCGCGCGCAATATCATTGGAGGAAGCATCGCTTGTCATAAACCGCGACAACGGACTTTCCGACATCAAGTGGATTCAAAGCCGCAATGTCGCGATTTTCATCTTGCTTTATGGTGCGGGGTTGCGCGTTGGCGAGGTTGTAGCGCTTAATCGGGATGCGGTACCGATGCCGGATATATTGACCATTACCGGCAAAGGCAAGAAACAGCGCCAGGTGCCGATATTGCCGGAAATTCAGCAGGCGATGAGAGATTATATCCGCGACTGCCCGCATAGCGGCGGTAAAGACACGCCGCTATTTGTTGGAGTTAAGGGAAAGCGTCTAAACCGCGCCCATGTCGCCAATCTGTTGCAAAAACTGAGGATTGAATTGGGATTGCCCAATCACACCACGCCACACGCGCTGCGGCACAGTTTCGCTACACACTTACTTAATAACGGCGCGGATTTGCGCGTGATCCAAGAATTGTTGGGGCACAGCAATTTATCGACCACACAGCGTTACGCCAAAATCGAATTTCAGAAAATGATGGATGTACACAACAACGCACATCCGCGCGCAAAGAAAAATCCGGTTTAAATATCAGCGGGTTTTGGAATGACTTTCCGGCGCATGAAGCCGTAAATCACAAAACCCCAGTCGCCAGCCATCAAAAACAATGGATAGAGCAAATTTGTAAAATTCGGATCGGGTACGGCAAACAATGCCAGGAAATAGCGCAAACCCGCCCAGAAATAGGATCCGATCGGTTCACCCCATGGATCGTTCCAGGTCTTCCGAATGGTCGGGTAATAACTTGCGCAATCGATAAAAATCAAAAGCGCGAAGGTCGCGATCAGATTTTCGCTGAAATACCAAACTGGCATCGCAATCAATGCGCCAATAAACGCTATCCAATCGGTTTTTGTAATTTGTTTTTCACCCGCAAACAGGGCGATAGCCGCAATAAAAAAACAAGTCGCCGATACCGAGGTTAAAACCCAAACCGACGGCCCGCCATGGCTTTGATATTGCGCGATGGTGCCAAGCCCTACCAGCAAGCCCCAATTTAACCATGAAAATACATGCGGCTTGGCGGTTTTTTTATAGATTGCAAACAGATATATCGCGTAACGGACAAACGTCACGCCAAGCGCAAGATAGGCAAAAAATTCTTCGCGCGGCAAATCAACATTGAAATCAAACATGAATGGCGCGGCCATCGAGGGCAAGCGCCGCTTCCTTGACAGCCTCGTTAAGGGTCGGGTGCGCGTGGCAAGTGCGGTAAATGTCTTCGGCCGATGCGCCAAATTCTATCGCCAGCGCAATTTCGGCAATCATCGTACCGGCATCGGGTCCGATGATATGCGCGCCGATGATTTTGCCGCTGTGTTCGTCTTCGAGAATTTTAACAAAGCCATTGGTGTCATCATTGGTTTTGGCGCGCGAATTGGCGGCGAAGGGAAATTTGCCGATTTTGTATTTTGCACCGGATGATTTCAATTCCTCTTCGGTTTTGCCCACACTTGCGACTTCGGGATGGGTGTAAATCACCGCCGGAATGCAATCGTAATTCACGTGCGGTTTTTGTCCGGCCATCATCTCAACTGCGGCGATGCCTTCTTCCTCGGCCTTGTGCGCCAGCATGGCGCCGCGCACCACGTCACCAATGGCATAGATTCCTGGAATTTTCGTTTCAAAATGATCGTTGATGGCAATGCGTCCCTTTTCATCGGGAGAGAGACCGACATTTTCCAATCCAAGTCCTGTGGTGTTGGGCTTGCGCCCAACCGCAACGAGAACCACATCGGCCTCCATCTCTTCGCGTGCGCCGCCTGTGGCAGGCTCTAGCGTCAAAATCACGCGCGTGCCCGCCTTGCTGGATTGTTTTTGAGCACCCGTAACCTTGGTCGAGAGGCGGAAATCCATGCCCATCTTGGTCAAAATGCGTTGCAACAATTTTGCGGTTTCTTGATCCATGGTCGGCGTGATGCGGTCCAAAAATTCGACCACGGTCACTTGCGCACCCAAACGCCGCCAGACGGTTGCCATTTCAAGCCCGATATAGCCGCCGCCGATCACCACCAAATGTTTCGGCACCTTGTCCAATTCCAAGGCACCCGTCGACGATACAATGTTTTTTTCATCAATCGCGATGCCGGGCAGAGAGACCACATCCGATCCGGTCGCAATCAGAATTTTTGCAGCAGCCAGTTTCTGCTTTTGTCCCTTATCGTCGGTAACGGTGACTTCGCCCACGCCGGTGATGCTGCCCAACCCTAAAACCCGCGTGATTTTATTTTTCTTGAACAAAAAATCGATGCCGCCGGTCAATTCCTTGACGACTTTGTTTTTGCGAGCGAGCATTTTATCCAGATCTAGTTCAATCGATTTGGCAACGATGCCGTGCAGTTCGAAATGATCGCGCGCGTCTTCGAATTTATGGCTGGATTGCAACAGCGCCTTGGACGGGATGCAGCCGACATTCAAGCACGTTCCGCCCAGTGTGGTACGTTTTTCAACGCAAGCAACCTTCATACCCAATTGCGCAGCCCTGATCGCGGCGACATAGCCGCCCGGCCCCGCGCCGATAACGATGAGATCGAAATTTTGTTTATCCATAATTCACCTTTGGAGAAAAGCGTATAGCGTATAGCGGAAAGCGTATAGGAAAAGATTATTAGTAGAATCTATACGCTATCCGCTTACATAGCCAACAACAACCGCTGCGGATCCTCAATACATTCCTTGACGCGCACCAGGAAGGTGACCGCCTCGCGCCCGTCGATGATGCGGTGATCATAAGATAGCGCGACGTACATCATCGGGCGAATTTCGATTTTGTCACCAACCGCGACCGGGCGTTTTTGAATTTTATGCATCCCCAAAATTCCCGATTGCGGCGGATTCAAAATGGGTGTCGACATTAATGATCCGTAAATCCCGCCATTGGTGATGGTGAACGTGCCGCCGGTTAATTCATCGATCGACAATTTTCCATCCTTGGCGCGCTTGCCCAATTCGCCGATTTTCTTTTCGACCTCGGCAAAGCCTAGCATATCGCAATCGCGCACCACGGGAACAACCAGGCCTTGTTCCGTGCCGACCGCGACGCCTATGTCATAATAATTTTTATAGATAATTTCATCGCCGGAAATTTCGGCGTTGACCGCCGGAATTTCTTTTAATGCTTGGATACAGGCTTTGGCAAAAAACGACATGAAACCCAATTTGACGCCATGAGTTTTTTCGAAAGATTCCTTGTATTGCTCGCGCAGCGCAAGCACCGCGGTCATGTCGATTTCATTAAACGTAGTCAGCATCGCGGCGGTGTTTTGCGCCTGCTTCAAACGTTCGGCGATTTTTTGCCGCAGGCGGGACATTTTAACGCGTTCTTCTCTTACGCTGCTCGCACTAGCCGCCACGCCAACCCTAGTGCTTGCGGCGGTCTGTGCTGCAACCGGCGCATTGACAATATCCATCTTGGTGATTCTGCCGTCCTTGCCGCTGCCAGTCGCCGGCACGATTCCGGTTTCGGCCATGGCTTTGCGCGCTGCAGGGCCAGAGATATCCGCCGCAGCCGGTTTCGATGCCGCGGGAGATGCCGCGATTTCCGATTTCATCATGGGCGCGGGCGCGGATTTAACCGCCGCACCGGATGCGCCAATTACCGCGATCACGGTTCCGACCTTAACGTTCGATCCGACCGCGACCTTTATTTCCGATAAAATCCCGGCGGAGGGCGCATTGACTTCGACCGTGACCTTGTCGGTTTCTAACTCCGCGACCGCTTCGTCGGCGCGCACCGCATCGCCCGGATTTTTCAACCATTTGGCGATGGTGGCCTCGGATACAGACTCGCCCAGGGATGGGACTTTGATTTCGGTGGTCATGGTCAACCTCTATGTCGTTAATGCTTCTGAAACTAACTTGGCCTGTTCCTCGTTATGGCGTTTATAACTGCCGGTTGCGGGGCTGGCTGCTTCGGGGCGACCAATATAGACCGGGCGGTCTTTGCGGCCAAGGGCATTTAATGTGCCTTCGATGCGGCGGTCTAAAAACGTCCAAGCGCCCATATTTTCCGGCTCTTCCTGGCACCAGACAATTTCCGCGCTTTTATAGGGTTTAAGGGCGGCTTGCAAATCCGCGTCGGGATAGGGATAGAATTGTTCGATACGGATGATTGCCACATCGGTAATTTTTTTGGCTGCACGCGCCTCGATCAAATCATAATAAACCTTGCCGGCGCACAACACTACGCGCTTGCATTTCGCCGCGTCGATTTTTTCGACCTCGCCAATCACTTTTTGGAAAGAAGTTTTTGGCAAAAATTCATCGAGTTTCGAGACGCATAATTTATGCCGCAGCAGCGATTTCGGCGTCATTAGAATTAGCGGCTTTCTAAACGGACGGTGCAATTGACGGCGCAGCGCATGGAAATAATTTGCAGGTGTCGAGCAATTGCCGACCACCATATTATTTTCCGCGCATAATTGCAGGAATCTTTCCAGACGCGCCGAGGAATGCTCCGGCCCCTGGCCTTCGAATCCATGCGGCAACAGCAGCACCAGCCCGCTCATCCGCAGCCATTTCGATTCGGCGCTCGATATAAACTGGTCGATCATCACCTGCGCGCCATTGACGAAATCGCCGAACTGGCCTTCCCAGCACACCAATGCGCGTGGTTCGGCCAAGGAGTAGCCGTAATCGAATCCCATCACGCCGAATTCAGAAAGCGGCGAGTCGATTGCGTCGAACGCCGCCTGTTTGTCGCGGATGTTTTGCAGCGGCATGTAACGTGCGGCGTTTTTTTGATCGTGCAGCAACACATGGCGTTGCGAGAACGTACCGCGCCCGACATCTTGGCCGGACAGCCGCACGCGGAAATTTTCGCACAGCAATGATCCAAACGCGAGCGATTCGGCGGTAGCCCAGTCGAAACCTTCCCCGCTTTCCAACATTTTTTTCTTGGCCTCTAATTGGCGGGCAATTTTGGAATTCAAATTGAATCCCGCCGGCACGCGGGTCATCGCGTCGATGACTTCCTTTAAAACATCGCGCGAAACGCCGGTTGCGACTTCGTTTGCAGATGCTTGTGATGTGCCAAGCCCGCTCCACGCGCCCTCCAACCAATCGGCCTTGTTGGGCTTATAGGATTGCGCCGCCTTGTGCTCGCCTTCCATCATGGAATTAAACTGATCGACCATTTTTTGGCCTTCATCGGCGGGCACGACTTTTTCCGCCGCCAACTGTTCGGCGTAAAGAGCGCGGGTGGTTTTTTGCGCGGCGATTTTTTGATACATGATCGGCTGGGTAAATGCCGGTTCATCCGTTTCGTTATGTCCTTGGCGGCGGTAACAGATCATATCGACCACCACGTCCTTTTGGAATTGGTGGCGGAATTCGGCGGCAAGCCCTGCGACATATACAACCGCTTCCGGATCGTCGCCGTTGACGTGGAAAATCGGCGCCTGTACGGTCTTTGCGACATCGGACGGATAGGGGCTGGAACGTCCATAAGACGGCGAGGTGGTAAAGCCGACCTGGTTATTGATAATAAAATGAATCGTGCCGCCGGTGCGATAGCCCGGCAAATCCGAAAATCCAAAACATTCAGAAATAATGCCTTGGCCGGAAAACGCCGCATCACCGTGCAGCAACACGCCCATGACGGTTTTGCGCTCGGCATCGTTTTTCTGATCTTGCTTGGCGCGCACGCGGCCAAGCACGACCGGATTGACGGCCTCGAGATGCGACGGATTCGGCGACAGGGTTAAATGCACGGTAATGCCGTCGAAACTGCGGTCGCTCGAGGTGCCCAAATGATATTTAACGTCGCCCGATCCTTGCACATCGTCTGGATTTGCGGAATTGCCCTGAAATTCCGATAGAATCGCAACATAGGGTTTTCCCAAAACATTGGCGAGTACATTGAGCCTGCCGCGATGCGCCATGCCGAAGACGATTTCGGCGACACCCAATTGGCCGGATTTTTTGATGACTTGTTCGAGTGCGGGGATAGTGGACTCCCCGCCTTCCAGACCAAAACGCTTCGTGCCGGTATATTTGACCTGCAGAAATTTTTCGAACCCTTCGGCCGCCGTCAGCCGTTCCAGAATCGCGCGCTTGCCGAGCGTGGTAAAATCCCGGTGGCTGCGATTCGATTCGACGCGCGATTGAATCCAGTTACGTTGTTCGGGATCCTGTATATGCATGAATTCGATGCCGACGTGGCCGCAATAAGTTTGCCGCAAAATCGGCAGCAATTCGCCAATAGTGATCATCTCGCGTCCGTCGAACGCACCGCCGATAAAAATTGGCCGGTTGAAATCGGAGGTGGAAAATCCATAAGTTGCGGGATCGAGATCGGCGTGATAACCAGGTTTTATCAAGCCGAGCGGATCAGTTTGAGAGAGTAAATGCCCGCGCACGCGGTAGGCGCGGATCAGGCTTCGCGCCTGCATCGAGTCGATAATAGCGGCGTGATCGACCGCAGTCATTTGTCCCTTGATGGCGGCGTTTTTATTGGCAGGCGCCGCAGGCGCTGGGTCATTTAATCCGATAATTTTCCCCGGGCGTCTGTTCCAGGATGCCCCCGAAATATCGGCCAGCGCCGCGCGATCCTCGTCCTGCAAAGTTTGAAAAAACTGCACCCATGGCGCGTCCACGCTATTTCTGTCTTTGAGATATTTGGCGTAAAGCTCCGCCACATAAGGTGCATTGCCGCCGGATAAAAAAGAAGATTGGATGGTTTGTTCGCGAGTCATTTTATTGATCTTTATATTTTTCCAGCATCGCCTCTAGCTCTGCTGCCAGAGCGGGTAAACTGCTAAGAGTGGTTTCATAAATAATTTTAAAATCTATGCCATCATAATCATGCACCAACCGATGACGCAAGCCAATGATTTTGTTCCATGCTATTGCTGGATTGGCCTTTTGCACTTCGACAGGCATATGATAGGCCGCCTCCCCCAACACTTGCATATCTCGCAACACTGCCCGCCACAAAAATCCGTTTTCTACAAATTGCTCGTACTGTATTCCATCCATCGCCTTTGTTACAAAGCGCGCGGCTTGCACCATGTCATAAAGACGAATGGAAATCTTTTTCTTGCTAAAAGATTTGGGTGGCATCACGCAATATATCCTGTTTAATCCATGGATGCAGCGCATCCTTGGTTCTAAAATCAATTTTATGGCGAATCCATTTTCGCAATTCGGTTTCAATGTCGAACAGTTCAAAATACCCCATCGGCTTGCTTAATTCACAAAATAAATCGACATCGCTGTCCAAACGCATATCTCCTCGCGCCGCCGACCCGAACAACGACAAATGTTTTACTCCCATCGCCTCAAGATCCGCGCGGTGTTTTAAAATCTCAGCAATGATTTGTTCGCGGGTCATTTTGAAGCCCTACCCTTGCATCGTTTAATCCAAATCCGCCGCGCCTGCTCCGAGCCCGCCCGCCATGATTCGGGCAGCCGCGCAATCGCCGGGTTTTCAACATATGCCTACGCAGCATCGCCGAGTAAGCATCCTGATCCATTCCGACGGAAGGTTTCAGGGTCTTGCTAAAATCATGGGTCATGAACATTTTTCTATGCTGCTTTCATTTTTTTCAACGCTTCGACCATGGTAATGCCGAGCGACGCGGGCGAGTCGGCAACCAGATATCCGGCCGATTTCAATGCCTCGATCTTGTCGCCAGCACCGCCCTTGCCGCCGGAAATAATCGCGCCGGCATGCCCCATACGCCGTCCGGGAGGCGCTGTGACTCCGGCGATAAATCCAACAATCGGCTTTTTAATTTTTTGCGACTTGACGAATGCGGCGGCACTTTCTTCGGCATCACCGCCGATTTCGCCGATCATGATAATGCCCTCGCATTCAGGGTCTTTATAAAATAATTCCAACACGTCGATAAAATTGGTGCCGTTGACCGGATCGCCACCAATGCCGACGCAGGTGGTTTGACCCAAACCGGCAGCGGTGGTTTGCGCAACCGCTTCATACGTCAAGGTGCCGGAACGCGAGACAATGCCGATTTTGCCGCGCTTGTGGATATGGCCAGGCATGATGCCGATCTTGCATTCGCCGGGCGTGATAATGCCGGGACAATTCGGTCCGATCAAACGCGATTTCGATCCGGTCAGCACGCGCTTGACCTTGACCATATCAAGCACCGGAATGCCTTCGGTGATACAGACGATCAATTTCACTTCCGCTTCGATGGCCTCTAAAATGGCATCAGCGGCGAATGGCGGCGGGACATAAATCACGCTGGCATCCGCGTGGGTTGCGCGCATCGCGTCTTTCATCGTGTCAAACACCGGCAGATCCAAATGCTTTGCGCCGCCCTTGCCCGGCGTGATTCCGCCGACCATTTTGGTGCCATAAGCAATGGCTTGTTCAGAATGAAAAGTTCCTTGCGCGCCCGTGAAACCCTGGCAGAGGACTTTTGTTTCCTTGTTTACTAAAATAGACATTATTAATCTCCTAGTTCCTATTTTTCCTGGGGCATAGGGCATAGGTGATAGGGCATAGAAGAAGAAGTAAAATCCCTATGCCCTACGCCCTATAACCTGTACCCTTCTCTTAAGCGGCTTCCTTAACCGCCTTGACAATCTTTTGCGCCGCATCGGCCAAATTATCGCCCGATACGATCGGCAATCCGGATTTGGCCAAAATTTGCTTGCCCAAATCGACATTCGTGCCTTCGAGACGTACCACCAGCGGCACGTGCAAGCTGACTTCGCGCGCGGCCGCAATAATGCCGTCGGCGATCACATCGCAGCGCATGATGCCGCCGAAAATATTGACCAAAATGCCTTCGACATTCGGATCGGATAAAATGATTTTAAAAGCCGCCGTCACGCGTTCGCGCGTGGCACCACCACCGACGTCGAGGAAATTGGCAGGTTCGGAGCCATAAAGTTTGATAATGTCCATGGTCGCCATCGCCAATCCCGCGCCATTGACCATACAGCCGATTTTACCATCCATCTTGACGTAATTCAGCGAATGTTTGGCCGCCTCAAGTTCCATCGCGTCTTCTTCCGATTCATCGCGCAGTTGTTCGATATCGGGATGGCGGAACAACGCATTATCGTCGAAATTGATTTTGGCATCGAGCGCAATCACGGCATTTTCTTTGGTCACCACCAATGGATTGATTTCGACGATCGAGCAATCCAATTCGATAAAGGCGCGGTACATGGCCAGCATGAATTCTTGCGCAGCACCAATTTGTTTGCCCTTTAATCCCAGGCCAAAACAAATTTGCCGGCATTGATAGGGTTGCAAGCCGACGGCCGGGTCGATTGCCGCCTTTAAGATTTTCTCCGGCGTTTTCGCGGCGACGGTTTCGATTTCCATCCCGCCTTCTGTCGAGGCCATCATGGTAATGCGCGACGTGGCGCGATCAACCAGCATGCCCAGATATAATTCGCGGTCGATATTGCAACCTTCTTCGATGTAAACCCGCTTGACTTCCTTGCCGCTTGGGCCGGTTTGATGCGTGACCAAGGTCATGCCGAGCATTTTTTTGGCGGCTTCTTTGGCTTCTTCAACCGATTTGGTCAATTTGACCCCGCCGCCCTTGCCGCGGCCGCCGGCGTGAATTTGCGCCTTCACCACCCAGACCGGGCCGCCCAATTGACGCGCCGCCGTTTCGGCTTCCTCGGCGGTATACGCAACCGCGCCGCGCGGCACGGAGACGCCATATTGCCCTAATAATTTTTTTGCTTGGTATTCATGGATGTTCATGGGAGTTCCTATTTTGTCATTACAGTGGATATTTTAAGATAATCTGCTTCAACTGGCCAATTAATTCCGGCAAATCTTCTTGAACTGTTTGGAAAACCGTGTCTGCTTCGGTATGAAAATAGCCATGCACCAAATGATTCCGCATGCCAATAATTCTTTCCCAGGCAATGGAGCTAAACTGGCTTTGGATTTCCTGCGGAACATGATTTGCCGCTTCTCCAATAATTGTAAAACAGCTGATAACGGCACGATAAATTACCTTGTTCTCTAAAAATTCTGTAATCGAAAGCGACCCTGCATATATACTACAGCTTCTTCTGCCGCCAACATCATATCTTCGATGCGAAACCGCCAATCGCGCGCAGTTTTAGAACACATCAATTTTTCCTCTAAAATGCGATCTTTGAGTCTTGGATGTAGCCCGCCCTGGGTTACCAAATCAACCGAACGGTGTAAAATTTTTTGCATCGCTAGTTGAATACCCACAAATTTAAACAACCCCATCGGCCGCTTGATTTCCACTAACACATCCACATCGCTTTCGGCACTCAATTCATCGCGCGCCGCCGAACCAAAGATGGATAGATGCTCGACACCCATATCCTGAAGCTCTTTTTGACGGGAGCGAATGAGTTCGATCACATAATCGCGGGTGAAATTTCCGGTCATCGGACTCGCTTCGTTTGGTATTCATGGATGTTCATGGAATATGTCCTTAATTACATAAATTTCTGGACGATAATGTCAAAACCGATTTTTTGTAGAACCGGGTCGGCGCACGGATAAAACGGCAAACCGTGATCGCATCCATCGCTTTCTATTTGTTCTATTCTTTGGTACCAATCGATAGCCTTTGCTCGATCTTGGGTTAAAGAAACCTCAATTCCATTTGCCGACTTCATTTGCCCAATATACACAAAGTGAATGTTATCCGAAGTTACGGTTGCGGGTTTAGTCTTTAGAAATTGTGCGGTTATGCCGGCGATATCGCTTAATCCTATCGCATCGAATTGGCTTGGGGATTTTACGACTATCAATATTCCTTCGATAGAATTTGGGCTACATATATCCATATTTCCCAAATCTTGCGTTCGGATCGGTTCATAATCCAAATCACAAACCGCGCCAAACACAGCCGCGGTGTTTTCTATAATCCACTCCGCCGCCTGTTCGTATATCTCATCTTGGGATATTGGCATGGTTAACTCTACGCCGCCTTTGCCTGAATTTCCTTGGTGACACGCACTAGTTCCTGAACCGCCGCCACCGATTTGTCGAACATCGCCTTTTCATCCGGGGTCATTTGGATTTCGACGATTTTCTCGACACCGTTTTTGCCGATGACCACGGGCACGCCGACATAGATCCCTTTGACGCCATATTCGCCGTTCAAATACGCGGCGCAAGGCAGCAAGCGACGCTTGTCGCGCAAATAGGATTCGGCCATTTCAATCGCCGATGCGGCGGGCGCATAAAACGCCGATCCGGTTTTTAGCAGCGCTACGATTTCCCCGCCGCCGTTGCGGGTGCGGTCGACGATTTTGTCGATTTTGGCCTGTGTCGACCAACCCATTTTTACCAGATCGGGCAACGGAATTCCGGCAACGGTCGAATAACGGGTCAATGGCACCATCGTGTCACCATGTCCGCCAAGCACGAATGCGGTCACATCCTCGACGCTGACATTGAATTCTTCGGCTAAGAACCAACGGAAACGCGCCGAATCCAAAACACCGGCCATGCCGACGACCTTGGTTTTAGGCAAGCCGGATACTTCTTGCAGCACGCCCACCATCGCATCAAGCGGGTTGGTCACACATATAACAAACGCGTTCGGGCAATATTTTTTGATGCCTTCACCGACAGCCTGCATTACCTTTGTATTCGTGCCGATCAAATCGTCGCGGCTCATGCCCGGCGTCCGGGGCTTTCCAGCCGTTACAATCACCACATCGGAATCGGCTATCCCGGCGTAATCGTTGGTGCCGGTAATTTCGCAATCAAAACCCAATACCGGCGACGCTTCGTCAATATCCAAACTCTTGCCTTGGGGCACGCCGTCGATCACATCGAACAACACCACATCGCCCAATTCCTTAAGCCCCGCCAAAAGCGCTAGCGTGCCGCCGATTTGCCCCGCGCCGATTAATGAAATTTTTGTGCGTTTAGCCATGGTGAGTTCCTTATTATTATGACATTGAGGTGGCAATTCTTCTACGATCGCCGGTTGTTAGCATTGTGAAATTAGCATTTTAACCATTTCAATCCAAGCACTTTGCGAGCTCTCACTATATTTAAGCTGTGCACACGGTGCATACAGGCTGGCTGTATTCAATGATTGCTTGACAGCCGCAATCGCGGGATATAAATATATTTAATGGATACAATATGCGCTGCTTTGCCCTCAAGCACTATAGCGCCGGAGACAGACTCTGCTCCGGTCCGCGCCATTTTCCTGAAAGATTTAGAATCTTTTATGCAGCCGTTTTTGCCGCGATTGCAACAGCGGCATGGGTGGGATGAAGAAACGATGCGGCTGCTTGGGGCGCGGTTGCGCGGCAGCAATCTGCTGAATATCGTTCGCGCTCGCTCCTGGCCGCGGGAAAGCCTTGCCGATCGGGACGCCATGATCGCAAATACGTTTAACATCCCAAATGTGCGCAGAAAGATCCGCCGCCAAGTCTATGCTTTTGTTCTGGCGAATAGCATCTTACAGTATTTGGGCGAGGATGTTGCGGTTGAACAATTAACGCCGCTGACAAATGAACTGAACCGTTATGCGCTAGAGATTGATTGCTTTTCAAAAGAAGCCGTGGAACTTGCCAAATCCCGTTCCGGAAAAATCCGTCAAAAATTCGGGTTGTCCTTGGAAGAACAAATGATCCTGTGCTGTAAGTTTTTAGGGGTTTCGACCAAGACATTATGTGAAATTGCCAAAGTCAATATCAAGACGATGAATACCAGGCTGTATTTGATTTGCAGAAAATGCGGCATCGCGCCAAGACCGCGCGTGCGCGGCACCTATAATCGCTGGAGATGCGCGAACGCCTGGATCGAATTTATGGAGCGGCGTACGGAAGCCGCGCGCTGAATTTATTTCTCCGACGCCAAATAATCCTTCGACTGCATCTCCAAAAGCCGCGACGCAGTGCGCGCGAATTCGAATTCAAACTCGCCGCCAGTACATAATTTATCGGCCGGCATTTCCGCCGAACAAATCAATTTGATGCGGTTATCGTACAGCACGTCGATGAGCGTGATAAAACGCCGCGCTTCGTTGCGGCGTTCGGCGTCGAAAATCGGGATATCCGATAAAATTAGCGTGTGGAAATTTTGCGCAATCGCCAGATAGTCGCCAGCACCATAGGGTTTTTCGCATAATTCGGCAAAACGCGTCATGGCCACGCCCTTGGCGGCTTTGTCGACAACCAATTTATGCCCCGATACTTCGATGGTTGCCGATTCCGCCGCCGCGTAATCGGTCAGCGAGGCAAACGCCAACGCCAAAATCGAGGCCGATTGCGCATCCAGCGGCGTGTTGTACAAATTGATTTCGGCGATGCGCTTTCTGCGGTAATCCTGCCCGCCTTGAAAGCAAAACACGTCGCAATTGGATTTTAAAACATCGATAAACGGCAAAAACCGCTCGCGCTGCAGGCCGTTTTTATAAAGATCTTCGGGTGCGGCGTTCGATGTCGCGATCACCACCACACCCGCGTCAAACAACGCGGTAAACAGCCGCGATAAAATCATCGCATCGGCGATATCGCGGATCACCAATTCATCAAAACACAAAAGCCAAGCTTCTTCGGCCAGTTGCCCCGCCAACGGGATTAATGGATCGGCCAGATCGGGATTCTGTTGACGCAAAATGAACAGCCGGTGATGCACGTCTTGCATGAATTGGTGGAAATGGATGCGTTTTTTCTGCGGCATCGGCAGGGCCATGAAAAACAAATCCATCAGCATGGATTTGCCGCGCCCAACGCCGCCGTGGATGTAAAGGCCTTTGGGACGGCGGGTTTTGCCGCCGCGCCAACGCGAGACAGCGTTCAAAATTCCGGAATTTTGATTGGGATGATAATTCGACAATGAATCGGATAGTTCTTCTAGCCGCAAAACAAGCCGCAACTGCATCGGATCGGATTTTAATTTCCCCCCAGCGACCAATTGCTTGTATTTTTCCCGTAAACCCATATCCATGGGCAATGGTGTAATTCAAATACAGCGATTAATAAAGCCGATCCCGCCCCGGTTATAACCGAATAATATTGGCGCAATATAATTACAATATATATAAGAAAATATTTTTGCATCGCATCAAATAATCACCTATTCGATAACAACAATATAGCTATGCGTTATTTGCATTGGACGTATGGGCGTAATTATGTTGTAACAAATATGCAATTTTTTGCGCTTTTATGGAAAATGCCAATTTGGGGAAATATACATGAAGAGACGAATTAAACCGGGCGACAACACAGACCACAAAACCAGACGCAATGGCCGCAGTGCCAGCAGAACCAGACTTATGCTTGATCATGTTACAACCTGGATTAACGGGGGACAGGATGCAGCACTTGCGCGCGCAGTACGCAAAGCCAAAGCAGCAAATGGTGCCAAGCATCGCATGGGGCTTGCCGGAGAAGAAATTGCGCCTGCAACAGCGGCGCCAAAGTTCGTACCGATGGAAAATCCAAAACCAATTGCGGCAGAACCGGAAAACCCAGGTATCATAAAAGTCGACCCAAGCAATAAAACGATTTATACCACAACTGTTCTTGAATCAGCCGAAACGGCAGCCATAAGAAAATTCATCAAATCGCTGCAAGACATTGCTAATCGCGAGGCAAAATTGCGTCAATTATTCCTGGTTGAATCGGTCGATAAAAACAGGCCGCAAGTACGAAATATAAAAGATTCGCTTGCAAAATTAGCGGTGCAGAAAGCCGAACTTATCCGTGCCGAACAAGAACGGTGGGACACGGTTGATGCTTATCTGGTTGAATCGCAAGAAAGAGTGCTTGGCGGTTCGCGAAGAGAATCCATGCGGCGAATACTTTCAAGCAGAGGAAAAGGCGAATCAACAACCCGCAGCGTGATTCATTTTGTGAGTGACTGGGAAAATGCGCAAGCTCATCGCAGACGTGCGGCCGCTGGTGTGAAAGCAAGATCCCGCGCCGCGTAAATCGGCACAGCCAACAAAAAGCCGGAATTTCTTCCGGCTTTTTTTGTTTGGGATGAATTTTTGTTTATAGTTTAATGAAGTATAAACTTACATAATTGTCATCCTGAGCGAAGCGAAGGATCTATCCACTCGATAGGCCACTGTTTTGCTTCTAAGATTGAATAGATCCTTCGCTTCGCTCAGGATATGACACCCAAATACTTTAAACCTTCCGCGCCACCATCAATTGCTTGATTTCACCGATAGCTTTCGCCGGGTTTAAGCCCTTGGGGCAAGTTTTGGTGCAATTCATAATGGTGTGACAGCGGTATAATTTAAACGGGTCTTCCAAATCGTCCAAACGCGCGCCGACCGATTCATCGCGGCTGTCCGCAATCCAACGATAGGCTTGGAGCAAAACGGCAGGCCCCAAATACCGGTCGCCGTTCCACCAATAAGACGGGCACGAGGTTGAGCAGCAAAAACACAAAATACATTCCCATAACCCATCCAATTTGGCGCGTTCGGATTCCGATTGCAAACGCTCGCCGCCGGTTTGAATTTCTGAATCGGCAGACAGCCAAGGCTTGATCGATTGGTACTGCGCAAAGATTCCGGACAAATCCGGCACCAAATCCTTGATCACCGACAAATGCGGTAGGGGAGTAATTTTAACATCGCCACTAACATCCTCAATCGCCTTGGTGCAAGCAAGAGTGTTGGTGCCGTCGATATTCATCGAACAGGAACCGCAAATCCCCTCGCGGCAAGAACGGCGGAAGGTCAGCGTGCCATCGACTTCGTTTTTGATTTTTATCAGCGCGTCCAACACCATCGGCCCGCATTGGTCCAAATCGATGGTATATTCATCCAAACGCGGATTGTCCGGCGTTTCCGGATCCCAGCGGTAGATTTTAAATGTCTTGGCGCGTTTCGCGCCTTCCGAAACCGGATAGGATTTTCCGGCGGCGATCTTGGAATTTGCGGGCAATGTGAATTCGGCCATGATTTACCTCGTCAAACATCCTATTGGCCGCAGATTTATCTTGCGGGGCGGCTTTGCGCACAAATCCCAGTCAAGCAAGGGTTCCTCCTCACCAATCATATCAAATGGAAATGGTAAAACAGGACAACACTCTTCCCGATTGATCCGTTGCGATGGGGTACGATGCGATTTAACCATGACACAACACCTAACGCTTGAAAAGATTGACAATATTTTGATTCGACGCGGATTCGACCGCCGTCATTTTCGGCTCACGCGGTTTTGGCATCACCGGCACCGGGCCGTTTTCGATATTGGCGTTCGCCGCATCGGCGAAATCCTCGCTATAGCGCAAATGCGCGTCATCGACGCCCCACATGACTTGAGACCCCAAAATATGAATGGTGACCTGATCTTGTTCCGCCGCATTGTTTTTTGTCATCGCCTTATCCTTTGTAAAAAAATAACGTTTATCTTTGCCCGCGCGGGCGCTGTTTTAAACCTGCGATTCTTAGCTTTTCCGGCGGCAATCCTAGCACGGAATCGGATAAACCGGTATACCCCGAATATCCAGGGCCGCAGGGCAACAACTGTTGTGGCAAGCCAAATAGTGCCAGATGCATGATCAAATGCAGGCTTAGAGAGTGAAATTGGCTCATGAATTATGCCCTCTATCTTTCAATTCTAATACACCCTTTTTTTCGGCGGCACCGGTTGAATATCGTTCGATAGCGTGTTCATATGCACCGGCCGGTAACCGATTTTGGTTTTACCCGCCGCGTCGCACCAGGCGATCGTGTGTTTCATCCATTCTTTATCGTCGCGATCTGGAAAATTTTCATGCGCATGCGCGCCGCGCGATTCATGCCGGTTTTGCGCCGACGCCAATGTTACAATCGCCTGCCCAACCAAATTGTCCAATTCCAATGCCTCGATCAAATCGGAATTCCAAATCAAGGATCGGTCGGAAAGTTTCAAATCGCGCATCGATGACGCCACATCGTGGATTTTCACCATGCCGTCGTCCAAATTTTTGGTGCTGCGAAACACCGCCGCATGGCGTTGCATCACGCGTTGCAAATTTTCGCGGATGGTGCCGGATCCCAATTTGCCATCGGCATTGCGGATTTTTTCAAGCCGGGCAATCGCCGCATCGCCCGCGTCCTGGGGCAGCGGATGGTGCGGTTGGTTGGCACGCATGGTTTCCGCCGCGCGCAAAGCAGCAGCGCGGCCGAACACCACGATATCCAGCAGCGAATTCGTACCCAAGCGGTTGGCGCCGTGCACGGATACGCACGCGGCCTCGCCGATCGCCATCAGACCCGGCACGGTTGCATCGGGATTTTTATCGGTCGGACGAATGACTTCGGCGTGGTAGTTGGTCGGTATGCCGCCCATGTTATAATGCACCGTCGGCAACACCGGAATCGGTTGTTTCGTCACATCGACGCCGGCGAAAATTTTTGCGGTCTCGGAAATGCCTGGCAAGCGTTCGTGTAAAACCTTGGGATCCAAATGTTCCAGATGCAATAAAATATGATCCTTGTTGGGGCCGACGCCACGGCCTTCGTTTACCTCGATCGTCATGGCGCGGCTGACCACGTCGCGGCTAGCCAAATCCTTGGCGGAGGGGGCGTAGCGTTCCATGAACCGTTCGCCCTCGGCATTGGTGAGATACCCACCCTCGCCCCGCGCGCCTTCGGTGATCAAGCATCCGGCACCATAAATCCCGGTCGGATGGAATTGCACGAACTCCATATCTTGGAGCGGCAAGCCGGCGCGCAGCACCATCGCATTGCCGTCGCCGGTGCATGTATGCGCCGAGGTACAGCTGAAATACGCGCGGCCATAACCGCCGGTTGCCAACACAACTTGGTGAGATTTGAATCGGTGCAATGTACCATCCGCCATGCACAGCGCAACCACACCCCGGCAATTGCCGTCGGAATCCATGATTAAATCCAATGCGAAATATTCCACAAAAAACTGCGCGTTATATTTCAAACATTGTTGATATAGCGTGTGCAAAATCGCATGCCCGGTGCGGTCGGCGGCGGCGCAAGCGCGTTTAGCGGGCTCACCCGCGCCTTGATCCAAAATATGGCCGCCGAACGGGCGTTGGTAAATTTTTCCATCCGGCGTTCTGGAAAACGGCACGCCGTAATGCTCCAATTCGATCACCGCCGGAATCGCGTTTTTGCACATATATTCGATCGCGTCTTGATCGCCCAGCCAATCCGATCCCTTGATTGTGTCGTAAAAATGATTTTTCCAATTGTCGCCGTCGCCCATATTGCCGAGCGCTGCGCCCACGCCGCCTTGCGCGGCGACAGTATGGCTGCGGGTCGGATACACCTTGGTGATGCAGGCGGTCTTAAGTCCGGATGCGGTCATGCCCATGGTGGCGCGCAAACCGGCGCCGCCGGCGCCGACAACAACCACATCGAATTCATGATCGGTAAATTTATAGGATTGCAATGCCATCAAGCCATTCCCTTTGTTTCAATTAAATCATGGCAATTTTCACAGTCGCATACAAAACGCACGCCAACGCCAAAACCATCGCCAATTTCATTGCGATCAAAGCGGCGATTTTTTTCGATTCCGCATGCACGTAATCTTCGATGATCACCTGCATACCAAGCGTGCCGTGATACAATCCGACGGAAAGCAATAATGCGAATGCGACCGCGCGCCAGGGCGTTTTTAAAAAATCACGAGCAAAATCGATATCGTTCAGCAATAACGGGAATATCGACGCCGCAAGCCAAATAACCAAAGGGATCAATGCGACCGCGGTTACGCGCTGCATCCACCAATGGTGGGTGCCGTCTTTGGCCGAACCCAGCCCACGCACCCGCGCCAGCGGAGATTTCATCGATTGATGGCCATGCGTCATAAGTTTATTCCCACGCTGTTGTTATGTGCCGAAATACCATGTTAAAGCGGTAAAATACAACGATGCCAATACCACCGCATAACCGGATCGGTATGCGTCCGCCAATTCAAATCCATGGCCGATATCCCAAAATAAATGCCGCACGCCGTTTGATAAATGATAATACAAACAAAATACCCAGCCCAAAATCATCAATCGGCCGATCGCGGTGTTAAAAAATTCCTGCATCGCGGAAACGCATTCCGTGCTGGTTGCCAGCGCGAACATCCACCATGCCAAAATTAATAATCCAAAATAAAGCACAACACCGGTCGCACGATGTGAAATGGACAACACCGATGTCAATTGCGGGCGATACACCTGCAAATGCGGCGACAACGGGCGAGGATAGGTTTTCGGGGTATCCGGCATGATCGACCTTAATGTATTCAACTATGTGTAAAGTTTTGTAACGCGCAAGTCAATATTGCGCGGCCAAAATCAAAAACAATTATTTTCAACGACTTGACCGCGCGTAAGCCAGCAAAAGCGGTCGATTTTGCCATCGCGCGAATACACGTAATTCGCCGTCATGGCCGGCAGCAATTGCGGCGCTATGGGAAATTGCCGCGGCAAGAAATTCGCATCCGCCCACATAAACACGACACATTGATTCCATTGGCTGTTGCCACGACCGAGATATTCTTTGCAATATTTGCGCGCTTGGCGCTTGGTTGGGGCGGGTTTTTGAAGCGCATCGGGGGATAAAAACGCCACATGGGTAACTTCCTGGGTCATGGTCGCCGAAAACAGCGGCACATCGGGTTCGGGCGGCGGCGCCACGCCGAATAAATACTTCCAACCGCCATAAATCAACCATAACAACAGCACGATTAACGCAATTGCGAATAATCCAATCATCACATCGCCAAGCCGCGAGGGCGTACGCATCAAATTTCCTGATGGCATCAATTGCGAGCCAAAGCCCATCACGGCGCAGAACACCAGAAACAATCCGCCCGCGATGTAAAAGATGATGTTATCGAAACCCATGGAGCCAAGCGTATAGCGTATAGCGGAAAGCGTAAAGGGGGAAATTTATATTTCTGGATTTTTTGTCCCTTGCCCGTCCTTCGAGACGGCTTGCTAGGCAAGCCTCCTCAGGATGAGGTATTTTACTTATGCTGAGGAGCGGTTTAGCCGCGTCTTGAAGTATAAGGTTTCTTTCCCCTATCCGCTATACGCTATACACTAACTTTAAGCCGCTTGCTTTTTATCCAAATATTTCTCGGCCAGAATTTCGGCGATTTGCACGGCGTTGAGCGCCGCACCTTTGCGCAAATTGTCGGACACACACCAAAACGACAGGCCGAACGGTACGGTCTTGTCGCTTCGAATACGGCTGATAAACACCGCATCTTCGCCCACACATTCAACCGGCGTGACATAGCCTTCATCGGCGCGGTGATCCACCACCGATAGCCCCTTGAATTTTGCCCAAGCGTCCTTGGCTTGTTTAACCGTCAATTGCGATGCGAATTCGACATTGACTGCCTCGCTATGGCCGATGAAAACCGGCACGCGCACGCAGGTCGCAACCACATCTATTGCCGGGTCAAGAATTTTTTTGGTTTCAACCATCATTTTCCATTCTTCCTTGGTCGCGCCATCATCCATGAACGCATCGATATGGGGGATGACGTTAAAGGCGATTTGCTTGGTGAACACCTGGCGTTTGTCGTCTTGATTGACATAAACATTGCGCGTTTGGGTGAACAATTCATCCATCGCCTCTTTGCCGGCACCCGAAACCGATTGATAGGTTGCAACCACGACACGCTTGATTTTGGCGATGTCATGGAGTGGCTTTAACGCCATCACCATCTGAATGGTGGAACAATTGGGCACAGCGATGATATTTCTTTTTTTATAGGCGGCGATTGCATCCGGGTTGACTTCGGGTACGACCAGCGGGATATCCGGCTCCATCCGGAATAGCGAGGTTTTATCGATCACAACCGCGCCCGCGTCAGCGGCGCGCGGCGCGAATTCCTTGGATACGCCCGATCCGGCAGCGGAGAAAACGATATCGACACCTTTAAAATCGAATTTGCTTAATGCCTCGATTTTAAGAATTTTGTCTTCGCCATAGGACACTTCGCGGCCCGCCGATTTATCCGATGCGAGCGCGTGAATTTTCTTGGCCGGAAAATTGCGGTCGGCCAAAATATTCATCACTTCGCGCCCGACATTGCCGGTAGCGCCCACGATGGCGATGGTGTAGGTCATTGCCTGCTCCTTTGTTATAATTGCTGCTTTTAAGCGTATAGCGTATAGCGGATAGGGCGCAGAAAATCCAGCTTTTTTAGAGTCACTATACGCTATACGCTTTACGCTATACGCTTTATCACTTCATCCGCCATTTGCGCCGTGCCCAATTTTGTCATGCCGTCTTGCATGATGTCGGCGGTGCGGAAGCCGTCGGCCAGGGTTTGCGAAACGGAATTTTCCAATTTCGACGCCAGTTCCGGCTGCGCCAGTGAATAGCGCAAAGCCATCGCAAGCGACAATATCATCGCCAGCGGATTGGCAACGCCCTTGCCGGCAATGTCTGGGGCGGAGCCGTGCACCGGCTCGTACAGCGCGTATTTTTTACCATTCAATGATGCGGAAGGCAACATACCGAGTGATCCGGTCAGCATCGCCGCCTCGTCCGATAAAATATCGCCGAATAGATTGTCGGTGACAATCACATCGAATTGTTTGGGGTTGCGCACCAATTGCATCGCGGCGTTGTCGGCGTACATATGCGACAATTGTACATCGGAATATTCGGCCGCATGAAGTGCTGTGACTTCCTCGCGCCACAGCTTGCCGCTTTCCATCACATTGGCTTTTTCGCAAGAGGTCACTTGCTTTTTGCGGGTGCGGGCGAGCTCGAACGCGACGCGCGCGACGCGTTTGATTTCGGATGTGGTATAGACTTGGGTGTTGATGCCGCGCCGCTCGCCATTGCCCAAATCCTCGATCCCGCGAGGGTTGCCGAAATAGACGCCGCCGGTTAGTTCGCGCACAATCAAAATATCAAGACCGCTCACGATTTCGGTTTTAAGCGACGATGCCGAAGCCAAAGCCGGAAATACGATCGCCGGGCGCAGATTGGCGAACAAGTCCAATTCCTTGCGGATTTTAAGCAAACCCGCCTCGGGCCGGATATTGTAATCGACCTTGTCCCATTTGGCGCCGCCCACCGCGCCCAGCAAAATCGTTCCGCATGCGCGCGCCTTGGCGAGCGTCGAATCATCAAGCGGTTTTCCGTATTTATCAATTGCGGTGCCGCCGATGACGTCATGTTCAATCTCGACATTCAATCCGCGTGTCATCAAATGCCGCAACACGCGCTCGGCCTGCTCCATCACCTCTTGGCCGATTCCGTCGCCGGGCAGTAAAAGAATTTTCATTTTTTCTATACGCTTTCCGCTTTACGCTATACGCTTATCCTTGATTCCACAACCACGGCATTTCGGTTTTTTGTCTGGATTCGAATGCGTCGATTTTGGAAGACAGCTCCAACGTAAGTCCGATATCGTCAAGGCCGTTCAACAAACAGTGCTTGCGAAACGCTTCGACTTGGAATTTAATCTGCTCGATCCCGCTGCCGGTGATGGTCTGATTCGGCAGATCGACGGTCAATGAAAATCCGGCCGGATTCTGCGCCAATTTGGTCAATTGATCGATTTTGGCTTGGTCCAAAATAATCGGCAGCATGAAATTTTTAAAACAATTATTGTAAAAAATATCGGCGAAACTTGGTGCGATCACAGAAGCAATGCCGAAATCCATCAACGCCCAGGGCGCGTGCTCGCGGGACGAGCCGCAGCCGAAATTTTCGCCGGCAATCAAAATCTTGGCACGATCCCATGGCGGCCGGTTTAAGACGAAATCGGATTTCTTTGCGCCTTCCGGCGTAAAGCGCAGATCGAAAAACAAACCTTTGGATAAACCGGTGCGCGCAATCGTCGTCAAAAACTGTTTTGGAATAATTTGATCGGTGTCAATATTGGGGGTCGGCAAGGCGGCCGTGATTCCGGTTAGGGTGGTGAATTTTTGCATATCATAATCCTCTATGAGACCCGTCACCCCGGCGCAAACCTGGGTCTATACCCAGCCATCGCATGGATCCCGGCTTACGCCGGGATGACGCGCTTGTTTTTACTTCAGGTCAAACTCCCGCACATCACTCAATCTTCCATTCACCGCCGCCGCCGCCGCCATAATCGGCGAAAGCAGATGCGTGCGCGCCCCCCGGCCCTGGCGGCCTTCGAAATTGCGGTTGGAGGTCGAGGCGCAGCGTTTGCCCGGCGGCACCTTGTCCGGATTCATGCCAAGGCACATGGAACATCCCGGCTCGCGCCATTCAAACCCGGCCGATTTGAAAATATCGGCGATGCCTTCGTCCTCGGCCTGTTTTTTCACTAACCCCGATCCGGGCACCACCATCGCCTGCACGTGGCTCGCCACTTTTTTGCCTTTGACCACTTGGGACGCCGCGCGCAAATCTTCGATCCGCGCATTGGTGCACGATCCCAAAAACACCATGTCGATTTTGACATCGGTCATTTTCTCGCCGCCCGTAAATCCCATGTAATCCAACATGCGTGAAACCGCCTCGCGCCGTTTGGGATCGCTTTCATCCAAAGGTTTAGGAACATATCCGGTGATGGGTACTACTTCCTGCGGCGAGGTGCCCCAGGTTACTTGCGGCGCTATATCGCCGGCCGGCAAGGAATGTTCGGTGTCGTATTTCGCGCCCGCATCACTTGCCAGATTTTTCCAATATTCGACCGCGCCATCCCATTGTTCGGGAAGCGGCGCCATCGGCCTACCCTTGATGTAGTCAAAGGTCTTTTGATCGGGCGCGATCATGCCGGCGCGCGCACCACCTTCGATCGACATGTTGCAGATGGTCATGCGCGCCTCCATCGACAGATCGCGGATGGCGGATCCGGCATATTCAATCACATGGCCGGTGCCGCCGGCGGTGCCGATTTTGCCTATAATCGCCAAAATAATGTCTTTTGATGTGACGCCAAAACCCAATTTGCCATCAACCGTAATGCGCATATTTTTGGCCGGTTTCTGCCACAGGGTTTGGGTTGCAAATACATGTTCGACCTCGGATGTGCCGATACCGAATGCAAGCGCTGCGAATGCGCCATGCGTGGATGTATGCGAATCGCCGCAAACGATGGTCAATCCCGGCTGGGTCAATCCCTGTTCCGGACCCATCACATGCACGATGCCGTTTCTGACATCGCCCATGGGAAAATAAATAATCCCATGCTCGTTGGTGTTTTTGGTCAAGGTTTCGATTTGCAATTTGGAATCGGGATCGGCAATGCCCAAGCGACGGTCGGTGGTCGGGGTGTTGTGTTCGGCAACCGCGCGAATCGCCGGAATGCGGCGCAATTTGCGCCCGGCCGCGCGCAGCCCCTCAAACGCTTGCGGACTTGTGACCTCGTGAATCAAATGGCGGTCGATATATATAAGACAAGTACCGTCGTCTTTTTTATCAACCACATGCGAAGCCCAGATTTTATCGAATAGCGTGCGTGGGTGGGGCATGGGAATAATCCTAAAAAAATAATTACTAAACCCAGTCTATCCCCGCGGCCATTTAGTTGCAACTATTTGTAAGCGAACGTAATCCAAAACGACTTTACCATCTTTATCACGTGGTAGTTTTTGTTCGGCAAACATTGTGGCTTTACCAAGAAAATCCTCGCGTTGTTCTGGTGTTAGCGAAGCTGTGTAATTGCTGGTATAGCCTTTGAGAGCCGCGCTTAACTGCCCGACCTCCAAGGGGGTAGGGCGTCGGAACAAACGCGCCATATTTACGTCAAGCCCCGCTTCTTCTAAGGTAGCGGCGACGGTTTTGACGGTAGGATGATAAATATATTCTATGCCATCCATATTGGCGAATTGTGCATCGGTTCTGACAAGTGGCGCCAGCGTACCCGGCATATAGGCGCTGGCCATTCGAATAGCGTTTTGTAAAACGTAAAGATTCGATTGCCCAGCTTGCAGCACGTTTTGCGTAAACGATCCGCCCATTTCCGCAACCAGCCGTCCACCATTCTTTAACACACGCGCAATTTCCGCGAATGCTTTTTCTGGATCTCTTAAATAGTGAAATACCGCATTGCTATAAACGGCGTCGAATTTTCCCGTCCATTCCCGTGGCAATTTTTCGACATCACCCAATACGGCGCGATCACCCAACAAACCGCGTGCTTTATCGACTTGTTCTTGTGCATTGTCGATTAGTGTGACATCAACACCCTTGTCGAGCAAATCTTTGGCTTGTTTTCCGGTTCCACCGCCAGCGTCCAGAATTTTTTCGCCAGGCTGCGCATCTAATAGTTCCAAAACGCCCGCGCCTAATTGCGTGACATAATTCAGCTTTTGATCGTACCCGCCCCAATTTCCGGTTTGATTGCCTTGATCGCTCACATTTTTCTCCATAATTGTATTAAATGTTATTGTATCTTATAAGATTACAATATGCAACTTTATAAAACTGTTATTTATCAATATGATATGGTGGGATTGGCATTGAAAATATGAGTTTTACGGCTTCGTATTTATTTTTTAGCCGAGGTCGAAATTATACCCGCGCGGCGTCGGTGGGTTAGCCATGCACATCACAGATTTTGTCGAATAATGTGCGCGGCGCGGGCATGGGGATCCTTTAGAAATTGTGGTAGATTTGTTTGCGGTGATCGATGTCCACTATGATGATTACCAAGATTTCTTTCAATACCCGGTCAACGCCCCCTAACGCAACCCCCCTGGCAAATTGTCTATAGTTCCGCCATAATTGTCCGCGATAGTGGTTGACACAATAATAATTCAAAGGATTGTTTATGCGTTTGATTTTTGCGGTGTTGATGGGATTGATTGTGGCGGGTTTGTCCCCGACCGAATCTGCATTTGCCGCCGGTGCGGCGGTGGCGGATATTTACCAATCGCACCGATCCGAAATCGGCGAAATCGAGGATTATCTCAATTCCATCAAAAGCTTGAAATCAAAATTCAGCCAATCTTCCAGCAACGGCAACGCCGCATCCGGCACATTGTATTTGGCGCGGCCGAATCACATGCGGTTCGTATATGACGACCCGACACCAATCGAATTGGTGGCGGATGGCAGAAATCTGTTTTATCTGGATACGCGGTTGAAACAAGTATCGACCGTGTCGGTTGAAAACTCGCCCTTGGCGCCGATTTTGAAATCCAAGGCGTCGTTGGACGACCCCGCGATCCGTCTGATCCAATACCAAAATAAATTCGGCGAACGCAGCTTGACATTCACCCGCGCCGATGACCCGTCCGGCGGCGAAGTGACCTTGCAATTTTCGGAAAAGCCGATGCAACTGCGCCGATGGATTATCCGCGACGCACAGGATGTCACCACGACCGTATCCTTGCTTGATGCTGAAAACAACATCGATTTAGACCCGAAATTATTCGTATTCCACGATCCGCGTCCGTTGAACCAACGCATTGATCGGTGATTCATGCGGTATATTTTCCCCGAACCAAAACATGTGTCGATTGCGATCCACAATCGTGCCGACCGGTTCCCGGTGCGGCGGGTATTTTGCGTCGGCCGCAATTACGCCGCGCACGCGCGCGAGATGGGATCCGATCCGAAACGCGACGCGCCGTTTTTTTTCATGAAGCCGAATGATGCTTTGGTCACGGCCAATTCCATGGCGGAGAAATTAACAATCACCTATCCGCCCATGACGCAAAATTTGCATTTCGAAGTTGAATTGGTTCTTGCGCTTAACAAGGGGGGAAATAATATCCCCGCATCCGATGCCATGGCATGCGTTTACGGATTTGGGTTGGGCTTGGATTTAACCCGCCGCGATTTGCAAAACCAATTTAAAGAGCGTGGCCAGCCATGGGATATGGCCAAAGGTTTCGATCAATCCGCGCCCATTTCGCCGATCATGCCGAAATCCGATTTGCCGGATATCGGCGCGGCCGATATCACGCTTGCGGTTAACGGGCAAATCCGCCAGCAGGCGAAGATTTCCGACATGATTTGGAACATGGGTGAAATTATCGAAAAATTATCGGCCTATGTCCGAATCGAGCCCGGCGATTTAATTTTCACCGGCACGCCCGATGGCGTCGGGGCTATCATTCCAGGCGACGCGCTTTCCGCCCGGCTGTCGGCATTGCAACTGGACGCTGAAATTATTGGCTTGATGGGCAATTGACCAACGGGTTGGGGTTGACCACTACATCGCCCTTGGCATCAAGCGACAAATTCATCCATCCGGCATTGGTTTGCACCGATTCCCCCGCGGCGCGGTAATTCCGGCCGGCGACAAGACCAGACCGGGTTTCAAATACCTTGCAGGCGCGCAAACATTTGCCGGGGTTATTCCGCGATTCACCCCAACGGCACTCAACACGTTTGGGGAATGTCGGCGCCGCCGACAATGCCCAATTCCCGGTTGCCGGATCGCGCGGGCATTCGACGCGTTGTTGATTTTTCCAACTTGGGCGGACGCCCGATGCGCTATCGACCGGCCATGGTGGCGGATTGGATCGAATATAAGAATCTTCGAAATAACAAAATTTAACGCAATGCGGCAATGATCCGGCATTGGGCGTTTTACCGGTTGCCGGATCGACCGGCGGCAATTGATCGCCCATCAGTCCTAGCCGGCAAAGCCGCGAATTCGATAGATTGTCGATGCGTTGGATAATGCAATTTCCAGCATTGATGTAATTCGGCAAATTGGGTTGTGGGCGCGCATCGACGGTTTTGCAATATTCTTCGCCCCTAGTTCCAATGGCCGGGGTTGCAGCTGTGGTTGGTGGAGCGGCGGCGGCCGATGCGGCCGCGCTCAAAATCAATAGACAAGCGACCCATAATCGAGGCGCCAAACATCGTAACAATGTCCATTTTGCCATAGCGTTTGTCATGTTTTCGCATTATACCATAGCCGGTTTAAAATTTCTGCCCAATTCCACAGGGCAGCGGGGTGTTCATGCCAAAGCTGTTGCTAAGCACTTGGAATATCAATTCGATCCGGCTACGGTTGCCGTTATTGATGGATTTTCTTGGCCATCATCAACCGGATATTCTGGCGGTGCAAGAGACCAAAGTCATTGACGATTTATTCCCATCCGATGCGATCAAATCCGCCGGTTATCCGCATATTTGCTTTACCGGCATGCCGGGATATAACGGGGTTGCGATTTTATCGAAAATTCCGCTTGACCTGATCCGGCTTCCGGATTGGTGCGGGAAAAAGGATTGCCGCAGCATCGCCGCACGATTGCCGAATGGCGCCGAGATTTACAATTTTTATGTACCCGCCGGCGGCGACATCCCCGATCCAAAACAAAACGAAAAATTCGCGCATAAATTACAATTTATCGGCGAGATGGAAAAATTCTGGGCAAAGACCGTCGATAAAAAAACACCGCGGGTGTTGATGGGCGATTTGAATATCGCGCCCTTGGAACACGATGTGTGGTCGCATAAACAATTATTGGATGTGGTATCGCACACGCCGATTGAAGTATCCGGGCTTAATGCCACCGCCGCCGCAGGCGGTTGGATCGATGTGGCGCGGCATTTTATTCCGGCAACAGAAAAATCCTATAGCTGGTGGAGCTATCGTGCGCAAGATTGGCGCGCATCCGACCGCGGCCGCCGGTTGGACCATATTTGGGTTTCGCCGCCATTGCATGACGGGCTGTTATCCTATGCATCGCTCAAAGACGCGCGGGATTGGCAGAAGCCGTCGGATCATGTACCTATCTTGGCAGCGATGAAAATGTAAACTGATGCGGTTATTTTAAGGGGAGCAAGTCGATGAAAAATTTTAAAACCATGGATGAATTGAATCTTTCCGGCAAACGCGTTTTGGTGCGCGTGGACTACAACGTGCCGATCAAAAACGGCGTCGTATCCGACAATACCCGCATCGCTAAATCCGCGCGCACGATTTTGGATTTATGCGCTGTGGGGGCAAAAGTGATTCTGTTGTCGCATCTGGGGCGGCCGGACGGAGCGCGCAATGCCGAATTTTCGCTAAAACCGCTTTTGCCGGAAATTTCCAAAGCGCTTGGCCATAAGCCGGTCGCATTCGCCGACGATTGCATCGGCGATGCGGCCATCCATCAAACTCACGCTATGGCGGCGGGATCGGTGATGCTTTGCGAAAATGTCCGGTTTCACGCGGGCGAAGAAGGAAACGACCCAAAGTTTATCGCTGCATTGGCCAAATTGGGCGATGTGTTCGTGCATGATGCGTTTTCCGCATCGCATCGCGCCCACGCATCGACCGAAGGATTGGCGCATGTGTTGCCATCCGGCGTTGGCCGTCTGCTGGCGGCGGAACTATCGGCGCTTGAAAAAACGCTGGAAAACCCCGCGCGTCCGGCGATGGCGATCGTCGCTGGATCAAAAGTGTCTACCAAGGTTGAAGTGTTGCAAAATTTATTGCGGAAAATCGACGTCCTTGCGATCGGCGGCGGCATGGCCAATACGTTCTTGCTGGCCAAGGGATTGAACATCGGCAAATCGCTTGCCGACCGCGAATCGATTCCGATCGCCAAGCGCATTTTGGATTCTGCACAATCGCAAAATAAAGAAATTATTCTGCCGGTGGATGCAATCATAGCCGGCGAATGCAAATCCGGTGTCGCAACCGATATTGCGGCGGTTACGGCCATCGCCGACGATAAAATGATTTTGGATATTGGCCCCGCGACAATGGTGAAAATCGCCCAAAAACTTGCCACAACCAAAACGGTATTGTGGAATGGGCCGCTTGGCGTGTTTGAAGTACCGCCATTCGACGGCGGCACCAATGCGGTCGCACGCGAGATCGGAAGATTGACCCAAGCGGGCGCGTTGCTTTCGGTCGCCGGCGGCGGCGATACGGTTGCGGCGATAGAACATGCCGGCGTTGCAACGCAATTATCCTATGTTTCAACCGCGGGTGGCGCGTTTTTAGAGTGGCTGGAGGGCAAGGATTTGCCAGGAATCGCCGCATTAAAATCGGCGGCGTTGAAAAAAGCTAGCTAACGCGCTGCGAAACCACCCGCGATTTCGGCATGATCACCGATACCGTGGTGCCAACCCCTGGCGCGCTTTCCAATTCCAATTTGCCGCCATGCAATTCCGCCAATGCCGCCGAAAGAGGCAATCCCAAACCGGTGCCTTCGTTTTTCCTCGCCATGCCATGATCGATTTGCGCGAACGGGGTTAGCGCTTTTTCGATATCTTCCGGCTTTATGCCGATGCCGGTATCGCGCAGTTGGATGACGGCGTTACCGGATGCGTCGATCGCGGTTTGAATCTTTACCACCCCGCCGGATGGGGTGAATTTAAGCGCATTGGATAGCAAATTGATCAATATTTGCCGCATTTTTTTATGATCCGCGCGCAAGACCAAATCCGCGTCGACCGCATCCGATTCTACCCTCACGCCCAATTCGCGCGACTTTTCGGACAGCATGCGCATGGTGGATTGCACCACCGAAATCACGCTGACATTTTGTTCGGATAATTGCAATTTGCCGACTTCGGCTTTTGAGACGTCCAAAATGTCGTTGATGATATTCAACAGGTGCGTGGCGCTGTCGTGAATATCGTGGCAATAGGTTTTATATTGATCAACCCCAAGGCCGCCCAATTTTTCATCGCGCATGATCCCGGAAAATCCAATAATGGCGTTTAATGGCGTGCGCAGCTCGTGGCTCATTTTCGCGAAAAATTCGCCCTTGGCTTTATTCGCATCTTCGGCGTGCTCGCGCGCTTCGATCAACTCCAACTCGCGTTTTTTAATGGCGGTTATATCGGTGTGAATGCTGACCCGGCCATCGTCGTCGGTTTTATAGCTTTGAATCAACAGATGCCGCCCGTCGGCAAGCTTGACTTCGATGGGGCGGCGAGCGACTTCCCAATGTTCAATCCGCGCGTCGATCCAATCGCGTGCGGCGATACCATCGGTTATTACATCGCCGCGCAACACCGCTTGTTCCAGCCAATCGCGCTTTAACATGCCGGGAATCAACAAATGTTCGGTATTGGGGTAAAAATTCTTAAACACTTGATTGATCATCACCAATCGCCCGTTGCCGTCAAACAATGAAAATCCCTCGGAAATGCTTTCAATCGCATGTGCCAGGCGGCGCTCCATCAATTCGGCCTGGCGTTGCGCTTCTAATTGCGCGGTGATGTCAGTCGCGGTGCCGCGATAGCCGGTAAATTGCCCCCCGGCGCGGTCAAAATTCGGCATGCCGGATAAATGCAAGATATGGTGCTTGCCGTGGCGGTCGATGATTTTCATGCGCAGATTGCGGAACGGCGTCAAGCGTTGCACCGCCATCGGCAATTGCGTGACCGGGTCGATTTCTGCGGATTCAAATGCGCCCAATTTGAATATATGCGCCCCTGCCAATTCACGCGAATGGAATCCCAAAATCTCCTGGATTCTTTGCGACGCCAACGTCAAACGCAAATCCGCATCCGTCTCCCACACCCAGTCCGCGGTCAATTTGGTCAAATCGTCCAAGCGGTTTTGCGTCAGCATCAGCCGGTTTTGCAGCATATCTTCGCGGCCAACATCGCGGTATTCGCTGATCACCAGCGGCACGGCACCGCGTTTCAGTTTCACCAACCGGTGGTTCGATTGAAAGACCGCCACGCGATCGTGATGTTGAATGCGCACATGATATTGCAACGGCCGGTTCAGGACCTCGAGTTGTTGGATGATTTCAATCAGATCCGGTTCATCGCCGGAAAAATGATGCGCGCCGATATGTTCATCGAACAGTTGATTTTGATAGACCACGTTGCCCGAGGCGTCGACGATCCGGATCGGGCAAATTTGCGCGGCGATTTCGGACAGCATCGCGCCCATATCCGGCAACTCCATTTTCACAAGCGGCTTTTTAGCCTTGGCAATCGCCGGCGGACGCGTTTTATTTTTTTTCGATATGGCAATATGTTTGTCCGGCAATGGCGATCTCTTGTATCTACGGATTTACGTAACGGGATGAGACAATCTTTTGGCTTGCGGCACCGCCTTGCGGCTGGATTTATTGACGCTGTCCAAATACGCCGGATTGCGTTGCCAGCTGCGCAATATATTTTGCGCGGTGGTTTTCTTCATTTGCTCATAGTAGTTCAATAACTGAGTCATTTCGTTAACCCTGGCGTCTTGCCCGGCGCCGCGCGTCAGGCGAATCAATTTATACAAATCGGAAAATTGATGGGTTTCGAAACCGATTGCCTTGCAAGCAAGCGCGATGACTTCGCCTTCGGCGTCGAATACGATCTTCTGCATCGATGCGGCGTCCAAATCGCACATTTTTCCAAACAGGCCGACAAATAGCGGGATTTCGCCGTCACGCAACGCTTTGGCCAAAAGCCCCGGCGTCAGCTCTTTGCTGCTTGCGATGGCATCGACCAGTGCCTGGGTTTTCCGGCTATTTTCTTCGCCATCGGCTTTTTCGATCTCAGGCGCGGCTTGTTCCAGCGCGGCGTCGATTTTGCTTGGGTCAATTTTGAAATCCGCGACGATTTTCTTCTTCAAGCTTTCGGAAACCCAGCGGTACATTTTTTTGGCCATTTCCGGCCTTAAATCCGACCGCAGCAGCAGCGGATTTTGGAACGAATCGACGCGTTCGGATTGTTCCACCAAATAGTCCAAGGTCGCTTGGGATATCGCAGCGCTTTCATTCTTCAGCAAGGCGGTGATTACGTCCTCATGCCCGGTTTCGACAAGGGCGGATGAGACCACCGCCGAGATGTTCTCCCGCATGGCGATCGCCATTTGATGCTCTTGGGTGCGGTGCTTGATGATCTCCAGCAATTCGCCATCTTGCAACAATTCGCTTTCCAACAAGATCGGCTTTGCGACATCTATCTTATCGTTGGCCAACATCACCACCAATTCTTTCGGCGCCGCCGCATCGCGCGCCAGGGTGATGGAAAGCCGCTGGCGCACCTTCATTTCCACATCGTGCAAAAGCTTGTTTAAGATATCCACCATCAGCGCGCGTTCTTGATCGGATGTTTGGAAATCCTGATCGATCATCAATGCGCTAAGTTGGCCGAACAATTGATTGCGGCCCTGGACGGTTTTGGTTTCGGCCAATTGAATCAATTGATGCAGTTCATTGGCCGGAGGTTGAAGTTCTGGCATTTTTATTCTCGCATACCTCTGTTGGGTGTATAAATGAACACAGGATCACAACGACCGATTATATTTTGCGGCATAGAAGTTTAGAAAACTTAAATAATCCGATTGTGCAAAAGATAATTCTTGATGGCTGTATGCCCAAAAACCATTCTTTGCAAAGACTTCTGAGCGGCAAAAATTGACCTAAGCCATTGAAAAAAGACATAAATCATAAATGTCACAGCATTTTGTGATTGCCGCCGGATTTCCAAGATTAACCGATAATTAGGTGTTTTGCGGTTAAATGGAGGTAATAGAGGAAGATTATTACATGCAAATTAATTCAAATACCTCTTTTCAAAATATTGGCACAAATCCTGGTTCCCGTCCCGAGGTCAACCGCGAGCGGCAGAATAACGCCGCAACGCAGGCCCTGACCAAGAAAGCGATCGAACCGAATGGCCAGCTTCAGACCGTGATCGACCAAAACGATCGCGCGAAATTATTGGCGAAAACCGCCTATGCTGGAGCAAGCGCCCGTGGCAGTATCGTTGACATAAGAGTTTAAGGGAGAGCATAAGCCCAACCAATTTCCAGAAATTCCCCGGAAGGGGAAGACGGTATTTTTCATCTCCATCACTTCAAAAAAGCCGCAGCACGCGGCTTTTTCTTTTGCATCCCATCAATTTTGCACAAGTTTCCGGCGATTTTTGCTATGATTGAGTCATAACATAGGAGATAGCGATGCTATTGAAACCCGTCTTTCAGCCGGTGATGGTTTTTTTAGAAGCCGCTTCTGTGGCGTTTTTGTTTTTGCTGGTGTTCGGAACCACGCCGATCATCGTGGTGATGCAACCCAAATATAAACAGCACGATACCGATTTGTTGTGGACTCTGTCTTATGCGGTATTGGCGATTACTGCGTTGTTGGTGCTGTTTTATTATGTTTGGAAAAAATACACCTATAAAAATACGCAATACCAATTTTTTTCCGACCGCGTCGGCTATGAAGAAGGATTTTTGAATATCCAGAAAAAAGAAGTGACTTATGACCGCATTCTTGAAGTGCAATTGTCGCGCAATATTTTGCAGCGGTTTTTCAATCTGGGAACCATCATTTTAAGAACCGCGGCAACCACCATGGATTACGCGGCGGTCAACGCCGCCGGCATCAAAGTGCGCGACATTGAAAATTCAGAGCAGGTTTACAGCCAAGTGCGCGCCCTGTTGAAAAAATAGCGGCTTAGAGCCCAAGCAAATTTTTCGAAAAATCGTCCGGATTGAACGCTTGCAAATCGTGCCTGTCTTCGCCCACGCCGATCGCGACGATCGGCAAGGCGGTTTTCTCGGCGATCGCGCAAATCACCCCGCCTTTGGCGGTGCCGTCCAATTTGGTGATCACCAAACCTGTGAGAGCGATCGCCTTGCCGAAATTTTCGACTTGCGCGATGGCATTTTGTCCGGTGGTAGCGTCCAATACGATCAGATTGTCGTGCGGCGCGGATGGGTCAAGCTTTTTCAACACCCGCGGTATTTTCGCCAATTCTTCCATCAAATTTTGCTTGGTGTGTAGACGGCCTGCGGTATCGACGATCAATACGTCAAAAGATTGCTTCCGCGCCTCAAGCAGCGCGTCATAGGCCAATGCCGCCGGATCGACCACGTTCGGACGATAGAAAAATTTGACGTTCTCGGATCGTTTGGCCCAGACATTCAATTGTTCGCGCGCGCCCGCGCGGAAAGTATCGGCGGCGACGACCATTACGCGATGACCCTGATCTTCCAAAAAACTGGCCATTTTGCCGATGGTGGTGGTTTTACCGGCGCCGTTCACACCCGCCACCAAAATCACATAAGGCGATTTGGCTGCGTCGATGGAAAGCGGCCGCGCATGCGGCGTCAATTTCGCGGCGATCATTTCCGCCAAAACGCCGCGCAGGGTTTGGCCGTCGATATCGTTGGCGAATTTGCGCCCGGCCAATTCTTGGACAATATTGGATGATGTGGCAACACCGATGTCAGCGGCGATCAGGGCCTCTTCGAGCCTGGCAAGCGTATCGGCGTCCAGTATTTTTTTGTTGAAAATATCGTCCAGCTGCCCGCCCAGGTGGGACGCGGTTTTTTGCAAGCCGGTTTTCAACCGCGCCAAGAGCGACAGCGATTGATCCGCCGCCAGATCTTCGGCGTCCGATCGTTCGATTTTTTGAGTTTTTTTACGAAATAGCGAAAGCATTATGCGTATAACCTTGTTTGATCGGCCGATTGTACCACACGGCGGATGATTTTTCCAATCGCTGCCTGATCATCGCTGGATTGCAAGGAAACGGCGGCAAATTGCCGGCTATGGCCTACTCCGCCGCGTTCGACCAGAATTTCTTCGGTCATGCCGATGCGCGAATTCAAATATTTTTGCAAATTACCCGCGCCGATTCGCCGCAATTCCGCGCCGCGCTGTTTGCGGACGTCGCCGGGCAATTGCGGCATGCGCGCCGCTGGCGTCCCGCGCCGCGCCGAATAGGGGAACACATGCGCGTGGACAATGTTGCATTCCATCAAAAGATTTTTGCTGTTTTCGAACATCGCTTCGTCTTCGGTTGGAAACCCGGCGATGATATCGCAACCGAACACCACATCCGGGCGCAATTCCCGCGCCCGGGCGCAGAATCGGATCACGTCATCGCGGCTGTGGCGGCGCTTCATGCGTTTTAAAATCATATCGTCGCCGGATTGCAGGCTGATATGCAAATGCGGCATCAACCGCGCTTCGTTCGCGATCAGGCCCCATAAATCATCGTCCATTTCGGCCGGATCGATCGACGACAGGCGCAAACGCGGCAATTCCGGATTCAACATTAAAACCCGGCGCAACATTTGCCCCAATGTCGGCTGCCCCGGCAAATCCCGGCCATAAGATGTAACGTCCACGCCGGTGATGACGATTTCGTTATATCCGGTTCTGACCAAATTCTGAATTTGCGCGGAAATTTCGCCGATCGGCACGGAACGCGAATTGCCCCTGCCATACGGGATAATGCAAAATGTACAGCGGTGATCGCAACCGTTTTGCACCTGGATGAACGCGCGCGCTTGTTCGGCGAATCCGGCGATCAGATGATTGGCGCTTTCGCGCACCGACATAATGTCGTTTACAATCGCGCGTTCGCCCAAATCGACGGCAAAACTTTTGGCTTGCATCTTTACGTCATTGCCCAAAATCCGGTCGATTTCCGGCATGGCGGCGAATTGATCCGGATTGGTTTGCGCCGCGCAACCGGTTGCGATAATGGTTGCGTGCGGATTCTCGCGCCGCAATTTGCGAATCGCCTGGCGCGATTCGCGCTCAGCCTGGTTCGTGACCGCGCAGGTATTGACGATGATGGCGTCTTTCAATCCTGCGGATTTGGCATGCTCGCGCATCACTTCGGATTCAAAGTGATTCAGGCGGCATCCAAAAGTCACCACGCGGGGGTCTGAATGCGTCATGCGATTTCAATCTCGCCTGAAAAACTGGTGGCGCACGCGCCGCTCATAATGACATGGCCATCGGGCAAATATTCTATTTCCAACCGCCCGCCATCCAAGATTACGGTTACCTTGCGTTCGGTCAAATTTTTTCGTGCCGCCGCAACACCCGTGGCGCATGCCCCCGTGCCGCAAGCATCGGTGATGCCGACACCGCGTTCCCACACCCGCATGCGGATGGTTGTACGGTCCATCACGGTTGCAAATTCAACATTGGTTTTTTCCGGAAAAATTTTATGACGTTCGATTTGCGGCCCGAATCTTGCGACGTCGAATTTCTCGCAATCGTCGATGAAAAACACCGCGTGCGGATTGCCGATATTCACCGCCATGGCCGGCGGCAATTGCGCGCCGATAATATCGATCGCAATCGCCGCGGTATCGCGCGCATCGGATAGCGGGATATCGCGCCAATCGAATTTGGCAATCCCCATATCGACCGATACATAGCCGGGGCGCAAGCATTCGCATTCCAAAATCCCGGCGGCGGTTTCAATGGCAATGTGATTGGAATTTTTTTCATGCGCCAAATAATCGGCGACACAACGCGTAGCGTTGCCGCAGGCCGAAACCTCGCCACCATCGGCATTGTAAATGCGCATGAAAATATCGGCGGATTGGTCGCGCGGCGGATCGATGATAATAATCTGATCGCATCCAATGCCGGTTTTGCGGTGGGCAATCGATTGGATTTGCAGAAGGCTTGGCATAAAAGCGATTTTCCGCCGATCCAGAACCACAAAATCATTGCCCAAACCATGCATTTTTTGAAAATTGATTTTCATTTTATGCCTTTATTGCCCAGTTGCACAACCTAGCGGAAAATTCGTATCCGTACAAGCCATTGATAAAACAAGACATTATTTGAAATAATATTTCAAATCCATGATTTTGTAGACAACTATATCCAATTTAGAAAATAATAGTTTACTTTGTGACTAAATTGTTATACAGTGTTACAAATATCAAAACAATCTTGACATAAAAATATTGTTACGGTTAAATTTAATTAATATGAACTAAATATTACAAGAAACTAATAAACAGGAATACCTAATATTTTTAATGTCAATATTAAGGAGGGAATGAAATGAGTAATGATTGGTTACAAACATCGGAAACTGGTGATCGAGGTCAGACCCATGGCGGTGGTTCTGGAACTGCTGTTCTTGTGGAGGTTAAACCATCAAGACCAAAAGTTTCTGCACAGCAACTAGAAGGTCTTAATAATCCGGAATTAAGGGCGAATAGAATCAACAGAAGAGTAGAAACAATTGAAAAAAAGCACTCAGGTGGGCGCAAATACGCCGCTGTACGCGCTGCCACCAAAGATAAGCCCGTGCAATTAAGCGATGGAACGGTATATCCACCGCGCACAGCAGATGACAAAGCGTATTTTGTTAAAACACATCCGGGTCTTGCACGCGCTTTGGGTTATAATATAAAAGTCATAAAAGCTAGGTAACTATAAAAATATTGACACCCCGGTTAATTTCTTTTATAAGCATCCCATAAATCAAATTTGGAAGGAAATCTTCCACGCCAGTCGACGAGTTTCGTCCACTGGCGATTGTTGTTTTGAAGCATTTTTTAATGTTCCTAGTACCTAGTTCCTAGTTAATAAAAAACGGGCGGGGGTAATACTAGGAACTAGGAACTTGGAACTAAGGACTAATGTTTAACAGTCTATCCGATAAACTCGGTGCGGTGTTCGACCGTCTGAAGCGGCGCGGTTCGTTGCGCCCCGACGATGTCGATGCGGCCTTGCGCGAGGTGCGCGTTGCATTGCTGGAAGCCGATGTGGCGCTTCCGGTGCTGCGCGATTTTCTTGCCAAGGTGCAATCCCGCGCGGTCGGCGCCGAGGTATTGCAATCCATCACCCCGGCGCAGCAAGTCATTAAAATCGTCCATGACGCGCTGGTTGAAATTTTGGGCGGCAACGGCGACGCGGATGGCGGTTTGAATATCGCCGTAACGCCCCCCGCCGTCGTATTAATGGCCGGCTTGCAAGGGTCGGGGAAAACCACTACCTCCGGAAAGCTTGCCAAATATCTGTCCGAAAAACACCGCAAAAAGGTGCTGTTGGCAAGTTTGGACATCTACCGCCCGGCGGCGCAACGCCAATTGGAAATTTTGGCGGAACAAGTCGGTTGCGGCAGTTTGGAAATTATCGAAGGCGAAAAGCCGCTTTTGATCGCCGAACGCGCCATGCGCGCCGCAAAACTTGAATCCTATGATGTTTTGATTTTGGATTCCGCCGGACGCTTGCAAATCGATGCCGGATTAATGGCGGAACTTGCCGCGATCCGCGATTTGGCGAAACCGGTTGAAACCTTGCTGGTCGCGGATGCGTTAACCGGCCAAGAATCCATCCATATCGCCAAGGGGTTTGATGCCGCAATCGGCATCACCGGCATTATTTTAACCCGCATGGATGGCGACGGACGCGGTGGTGCGGCATTATCCATGCGCCATGTCACCGGAAAACCGATCAAATTTTTGGGCGTCGGCGAAAAATTGGATGGGCTTGCCGCATTCGACGCCAAGCGCATCGCCGGGCGGATTTTGGGCATGGGCGATGTGGTCGGACTTGTGGAAAAGGCGATGGAAAATTTCGACGCCGCCGCATCCGAAAAAATGGCCGCGAAAATGCAATCCGGCAAATTCGATTTGAACGATATGTTGGATCAATTCCGCAATATGCAAAAAATGGGCGGGATTTCGGCGATGCTCGATATGCTGCCAGGCATGGGCAAGATCAAAAATCAAATCGGCCAAAAGGGTGTTGACGATAAAATCATCAAACGCCAGGAAGCGATTATTTTATCGATGACGCGCGATGAACGCCGCATGCCGGATTTAATCAAGGCCGGGCGCAAAAAGCGCATCGCCGCCGGTTCCGGCACGCGGGTCGAGGATGTCAATAAATTGCTGAAATCCTATGATGAAATGCACAAGATGATGAAACATATAAAAAAGGCCGGTATGGGCGGATTGATGCGCGGCGGTTTGGGACAGATGTTTGGCGGCGGCGCAAATATGCCGCCGAATATCGATCTTCCGCCAGGATTCAAGATGCCGTAGTTTTAGTTTTAGTTTTTATTTATATTTTTAATTTTTAACAAAAGGAGACTCTACCGCATGCTTAAAATACGTTTATCCCGCCATGGCGTCAAAAAACGCCCGTTCTTTCATATCGTCGTTGCCGAACATACCCGTTGCCGCGACGGCCAGTTTGTCGAAAAATTGGGCACCTATAACCCGATGTTGCAAAAAACCGATGAAAAGCGCGTGGTGTTGAATGCCGAGCGGATCAAATATTGGATGTCCGTCGGCGCGCAGCCAACCGACCGCGTCGCACGTTTTTTGGGCGAAGCGAAAATCATCGCCATGCCGAAATATAACGAAACCCCGAAACAATCCGCGCCAAAAGCCAAGGCGCAGGAGCGGATGAAAGCCGCCGCTGATGCCGCAACGCAACCAGCCGCAGAAGCCGCGCCAGCAGCCTAAAGCAAGGGAATAGGGCATAGGGCATAGGGTATAGGGTATAGGGAATCGATATATGTGTGCAATGAATCTAAAATCCAATGAAAACGTCGCGTCAATGCGCGGCGTGGATTTTTCTGCGCAAAAATCGAATCTGATCCTGATGGGTATGATCGGCAAGCCAAAGGGCGTCAAGGGCGAAGTATGGATTTATACCTATACCGCGCAACCGAAAGACATCGCCGATTACGGCGCATTGTACGACGATGCGGGGCGGCGGATTTCAATTTCAATCCGCCAAATCAAGTCGCCGCAAGTTGTCGCCACCATCGACGGCGTGAACGATCGAGATGCGGCAATGCTTTTGCGCGGGGTTAAATTATTCACCCGGCGCGATCAATTGCCACCACTTGCCGCAGGTCAATTTTATTTGGCCGATCTCATCGGCATGGATGCCGTCGACCGCGACGCCAACCCGATCGGCGTTGTCGTTGACGTCGCGAATTACGGCGCAGGCGATATCGTTGAAATCAAACGCCAAGGGCAAAAAGAGTTATTATGCCTGCGTTTTGCCGCCGATCACATCATCGATGTCGATCTGGTCAACCGCCGCATAAAGATATCGATCCCAGATTTCATCGAAACGCGCGAGGGAGAGGACATGGATCATGCGTAAATCGACCCCGCATGCGGCGCCGTTGTTGCGGATCGCCGCGTTGACATTGTTCCCGGATATGTTCCCGGGACCATTAAGCCATTCTATCGCCGCCAAATCGGCTGCGGACGGGATTTGGCAATTGAACGCTATCGATTTGCGCAGATTCGCGGATGACAAACACAAAACCGTCGACGACACGCCATTTGGCGGCGGGGCAGGCATGGTGTTAAAGCCCGATGTGGTCGATTGCGCCATCGATCATGTGCGCAACGTCATGGGTTTTCAGGACGCACCGGTGATTTATTTTACCCCGCGCGGACGGGTATTCGATCAAACGCTGGCACAAAATTTGGCCACGCGCAGCGAGATGATTTTATTATGCGGCCGCTATGAGGGCGTCGACGAACGCGTGATTGAAAAGCACAATATGATTGAAATCTCGTTGGGCGATTTCGTTTTGTCCGGCGGCGAGATTCCGGCCTTGGCGATGATCGACGCGGTGGTGCGCTTGCTGCCCGGCGCAATCGGGTCAAGCGATAGCTTGGCGTGCGAAAGTTTCGAGCAAGGGCTGCTTGAAGCGCCGCATTACACCAAACCCGCCGATTGGCAAGGCCGTAAGGTACCGGAAATTTTATTGTCCGGCCATCACCAAAAAATCGCCGATTGGCGCCGGCAGATGGCACAAATCACCACGGAAAAGCGCCGGCCGGATTTATGGCGGCGATATCAACAACAAGCGTAAATATTTTTAATCTTTTAACACCGAAGGAGACTATTATGAGCAAACTGCAACAAATCGAAAAGAAGCTGACCGCAAAGTTGATGGCAGCGAAAAAAACCCCGGAATTCGACGCCGGAGACACCATCAAAGTGCAATTGAAAGTCGTCGAAGGCGAGCGGGTGCGCTTGCAAGCATTCGAAGGGCTTTGCATCGCACGCAGCAACAAGGGCATTAATTCCAATTTCACCTTGCGGAAGATTTCATACGGCGAAGGCGTGGAACGCGTATTCCCGGTCCATTCGCCGCTTTTGGCATCGATCGAAGTCACCCGACGCGGCACCGTTCGCCGCGGCAAGTTGTATTATTTGCGCAATTTGACCGGCAAAGCCGCCCGCATCAAAGAAAAATTGGGTGCGAACGAACAAGATGATGCAGCAGCGGAAGCCGCATCGGCGTAAGCAGGAACTGTTGTTAAAGCCGCCAGAACCAGCACCTATGGTGGTCTGAATACATAACTGTACAAAACATGTCATCCCGGCCACCGAGCCGGGATCCATTCATCCTATCGAAAACACGCAAAAAGTTGCATAGGTTAGCAACATTGCAATGGATCCCGTGTCGCGCTCCGCTTGCACGGGATGACAGATTCCGGTGAACGCCGGCTACCCATACATTTGGTCTTCTGATTCGATCAAAATTTCGCGCTTGCCGGTGGCGTTCGCGGCCGAAACCACCCCGCGCGCTTCAAGATCGTCCATGATCCGCGCCGCGCGGTTATAGCCGATCGCCAAATGGCGTTGGATAAAACTGGTCGACGCCTTTTTCTCGCGCATCACCAATTCCAATGCGCGGCGGTATAATTGATCCCCGCCATCCTCGCTATCGGCCGCGGCGGCGGCAAAGGCGGCGGCCTCCTCTTCGTCTTCGGTGACGGATTCCAAATAGCTCGGCTGGCCTTGATCGCGCAGATATTTGGCAACCGCTTCGACTTCGCCGTCGCTGACATAGGGGCCGTGGATGCGCGAAATGCGCCCGCCGCCCGCCATATAAAGCATATCACCCTGCCCCAATAATTGTTCCGCGCCAGGTTCACCCAAAATCGTGCGCGAATCGATTTTCGATGTGACTTGAAATGAAATGCGGGTTGGGAAATTGGCCTTGATCGTGCCGGTGATCACATCGACGGATGGGCGTTGCGTTGCCATAATCAAATGAATGCCCGCGGCGCGCGCCATTTGCGCCAGGCGTTGGATCGCCGCCTCGATGTCTTTGCCGGCAACCATCATCAAATCGGCGATTTCATCAACCACCACCACAATATAGGGCAAGTGATTTAAATCCAGCGGTTGATCTTCATGTACCGGTTTTCCGGTATCGGGATCGAATCCGGTTTGCACCGAACGGATCAACACCTCGCCTTTTTTGCGCGCATCGGCAAGGCGCAAATTATATCCTTCGATATTGCGCACGTTCAATTTCGACATCGCCTGATACCGGCTGTTCATTTCCTTGACCGCCCATTTTAACGCAACAATGGCTTTTTTCGGATCGGTCACAACCGGGGTCAATAAATGCGGGATGTCTTGATAAACGCTCAATTCCAACATTTTCGGATCGATCATAATCAATTTGCATCGATCCGGCGGCATGCGGTAAAGCAGCGACAAGATCATCGTGTTGATCGCAACCGATTTGCCAGACCCGGTCGTGCCGGCAATCAACAAGTGCGGCATGCGCGCAAGATCGGCGATGATCGGTTCGCCGCCGATATCCTTGCCCAGGATCAGCGGCAATTGCAATTTATCGGCTTGTTCCGCGCTGATTTCCAGCAACTCGCGCAGATAGATAGTCTCGCGCCCGGCATTGGGCAATTCGATGCCCAACACGCTGCGCCCCGGCACCATCGCGATCCGCGCCGACAATGCCGACATGTTGCGCGCGATATCGTCCGCAAGTCCGATCACCCGCGCCGCCTTGGTTCCGGGTGCCGGTTCCATTTCATAAAGCGTCACGACCGGGCCTGGGCGAACGCGCACCACTTCGCCTTGCACGCCGTAATTTTGCAAAACAGATTCCAACATGCGGGTATTGCTTTCGATCGCGTCGCGGCTTTGCACTTCGCCGGTTTTTTTAATCTGCGGCTTTAACAATTCGACCGACGGCAATTGAAAATCGTCATTGGATAAATCAAGCGTTTGTTGCTTGAATTCGCGCGCAACAGTTTTTTTCGCCGCATCTTCCACCACCAAAGCGCGTTTTTTGCGTTCCGGCGGTTTCGGAAGTTCCAATTTTTCGACTTTTTTCGGCGTCTCGGGCATCGCGGGCGCGGATTGCGTTCCGGCCAATAACGATTGCACAGCGTTGTAGCACCAAACGGCGGCATGCCCGATGCGGCGGGCGGCATAGATTAAAACCGTGCGCGCGATTTCCGCGTAATAGGCCCATTCTTCAAGCGAAAGCCCCGCCGACGCCATCATCAAACCCAAACCCAAACCGCCAAACACCAAACCGATCAATACCGCAACTGCGGCATGCGTTGAATCAACGATATTGATCGCGAATGCAAATACCAATTGCCCGACCCAACCGCCAAAGCCGCTTGGAAACGGCCAATGGTTTGGCACATCGATCGTGGCAAGCGCGCCGGCAAACAATAACAATCCAAGCGGCAACAACATCGCCCGCAACCACGCCGCCATAGTTTCAATCTTGGTTACAAGGCGGAATCCCCAAATCAAAAACACCACCGCCGGCGGCCAGGACGCAAGCCCAAAGGATTGCAGGGCAAAATCGGCGATATACGCGCCCGACACGCCCAGCCAGTTTTGTACCGCAGCGATGCTGGCGGTATTGAGCGACGGATCGCTTGCGGAATACGACATTAAGGACAAAGACAACGCAGCGCCAAGCAGCAAATATAAAAATCCGGAAAGCGGCGATTGATAATCATCCCATACGCGGCTTAGAAGCGCGCGCAAGGGGGAAGGGCGGGATTTTTTAGCGTATTTGCTCATGCTACCGGCGGCTGGCGATTTTAGGTCAATGATGCTATGACTATAGCGCAATTGAGCTTGAACATAAATGCTATTCTACCTAGCGGCTTTTTTATGACCGATAAACAGAGAAATAAATCATTCCGCGCCGATCCATTCGACACCATCATTGTGGGCGGCGGATTGGTCGGCGCTGTCCAAGCCTTGCTGCTGGCCAATGCCGGCGGCACAATCGCCATTGTCGACCGTCAGAACCCCAAAACCATTCAAAGCGCCAAATTTGACGGCCGCACCACCGCAATCAGCCATGGCAGCCATTTGATATTGAAATCGGCCGGCATCTGGGCGGATTTATCCCGAAAATCATGCCCGATCAATACAATTTACATATCCGATGGCGGCGGCCCCTGGCGCATGGATTTCGACTATCGCATGGTCGGCAACGCGCCGATGGGGCATATCGTGCTGAATTGCGATTTACGCCGGGCTTTGCATCGCGCCATGGCAAGCCATAAAAACATCTCGCTGTTTGCACCGGCTGAAATTCTAAGCGTCCAGACCGACTCTTTTCGCGCCACGATCGACCTGCGCGCCGCGCCAAAAGACAAAACGCAAACGATCACAGCGCCATTGTTGATCGCCGCCGATGGACGGCGTTCCTCCCTGCGGGATATGTTCGATATCCCCTGCCGCCGCCACGATTACGGGCAAACCGCCGTTATCGCGACCGTGGCGCATGAATTGCCGCATCAGAACGCCGCGTTTGAATGTTTTTTATCCGATGGACCCTTGGCGATATTGCCAATGTCGGCGATCGGCGGCAAACATTGTTCTTCCTTGGTGTGGAGCGAGGAGTCGGAACGCACCAAAATTTTAATGCGGCTGCCGGACGGCGAATTTTGCGATTTGCTGCAACAAAAATTCGGCGGCGGCTTGGGGGGGTTTGCGCTTTTATCGCCGCGCCAAGCCTATCCGTTGGATTTGGTTGCCGCCAGCCGATATTACGCGCCGCGCATGGCGTTGATCGGCGATGCCGCGCACGGCATTCACCCGATCGCGGGGCAAGGATTGAATTTGGGATTGCGCGACGCTGAAAGCCTTTCGCAATTGTGGCGGCGGCAGAAAAAATTGGGTTTGGATTTCGGCAGCGCGCAGATGCTGGCCGATTACGACCGCGGCAGGCGATCCGATGTGTTCGGCATGATCGCAGCAACCCATGGATTGAATTGGCTGTTTGGACGCACGCATCCGTTCATGCGCGGCTTGCGCGGGGTGGGTTTGAAAATGGTCGATTATTGCCCGCCACTAAAGCAAGCTTTTATCAGGAAAGCGATGGGGCTTTAACCGCGCGATAGGGAACTATAATTTCCGCGCTTCGTCAACCAACATGATCGGGATGCCGTCGCGGATCGGATAAGCCAGACCCGCTTCACGGCTGATCAATTCGGATTTTTCGCGGTCATATTCCAATTTCGATTTGGTCAGCGGGCAAACCAAGATTTCAAGCAAGCGCGGATCGACTTGGGTATTCGGTTGGGTATTGTGCGGGCGGGTATTGGGCAGATGCATGGAAAATCCCTATTGTTTTTCGTTGCAGTTCTTATCATGCACCGACATTTTTAAAAGACAAGCCATAATTTTAGTGCGCTCGGTCAAATCAGCCGCTTCGAGCAAGGCTTGCTGTTCCTTTGGCGCAAACGGGCAGACCATGGCCAAATTATTCACCAGAACATAATCCGGCGCAGCTTCGATGGTTTTCCAATCCACTTGCATTTTATGGCGGCGCAGAAAATCCTTAAGCGACTCCATAATGCACGCGCGGTCGATTTGAATCTTATCCTCGCCGTCCAAATCAGATGAAAATTTGTCCCAATCGGCTGTGATTTGGCGGTAGCCGCGCGCGGCAAGCGATACGGTTTTCAATTTAAATCGGCACACGCCGTGCAGGGTGATCAAAATCCGGCTGTCTTGGGTTTCAACAAAAGAGCTGATCCTTCCGGCGCAACCAATATCGTATAATTTGGTATTGTCTTCCATCGATTCGCCGTCAACCGGTTGAATCAGGCCGATCAGCCGCGACGGGGTTTGAATCGCATCCAACACCATATTGACAAAACGCGGTTCAAAAATATTCAACGGCAATTGCCCGCCGGGCAGCAACAAAGCCCCGGGCAGGGGAAAGATCGGAAGGTTTTGCGGCAAATCGGCAAAACCGATTTTAAATCTCTCGAAACAAGCCATGCGTCACGAAAACAGTATAGAGGAAAGTTTTTTGCGCCCCGACGCCGCGCGCGGATCGTCGAATCCCAAAGATTCCAAGATTTTCAGCAATTGCCGCCGCGCGGCTTCGTCATTCCATTTGCGGTCCATGCGGATAGATTCGATCAATGCGTCGACAGCGGATTCCACGTCGCCGTTCGCAAAAAAAGCCGCGGCTAGCTCAAGGCGCGCCGCATGATCGGACGGATTCGATTGAATCGCGGCCTGCAAAGCCGCAAGCGGCGTTTGCGGCGCCGATTCGGCCAATTCCAACGCCGCCAAAAGCGGCGCCACATCCGCGTGCATTCTGTCGCGTTCGGAAAATTTCGCGGCAATCTCGCGCGCGCGCGGCAAATCGCCGGATTTGCGGTAACATTGCGCCAAACCCGCAAGCGCGGGCAAATGCGTTGGTTCAGCGGTCAAAATTTCTTGAAACATCATCGCGGCGCCCGCGACATTGCCATCAGCAAGTGTTGTTTTCGCCGCCGCCAATAATTCGGCCGTATCAAGCGGCTTTTCGCCGCCCAGCAAACGGTCGATAAAACCGCGCAATTCTTTTTCCGGCAAAACGCCCATAAACGCATCGACTGGCTGCCCGCCGAAAAACCCATATACCATCGGCACCGATTGAATTTGCAATTGCGTGGCCAATTCGCGGTTTTTATCGATATCGATTTTGACCAGGCGGACTTTTCCCTGATAGCTTGCGATCACCTTTTCTAAAACCGGTGTCAGTTGCTTGCACGGCCCGCACCAGGTCGCCCAAAAATCCACCAGCACCGGCGCGGACTGGCTGGCTTTAATCACGTCGGTCATAAAGCTTTTGCTGCTGCCGTCCTTGATCCAGGATTTGGCAGCGGCTTGATCGCCGCTTAAATTTAAAACTTCCATGATGTCGTCCAAAACACTTGTTTATTTCACTGCCATTATACCTAGGTGTATTGCGGAAAAATACAAGTATTATGCTTGCGATAATATCATCGGCTCGTGCCCGGTCGCGCGCAGGAACTTCAATAAATCCGCCGATTGTAACACAAGCGTCGCATCGTTGCGCAGCGGGTGGAAACAAACCAACCCGGCGGCGGCAATCCGCGGGTGCAGAACCGCTGTAACGCGCGGCGGTTGGTCGAACATCAAGCCGAACGGCGTCACCGCACCCGGGGTCAAGCGCAACACCGATTGCAATAAATCCGGCCGCGCGAAAGACAGCCTTGCCGCACCAATGTCTTTTTCAATCGCCACCAAATCGGCGCGCAGATCGAATGGGATGGAAACCAGATACAGCCGATCTTTTTTATCTTTCAAGAACAGCGTTTTGTTATGCAGCCCTGGGATTTTATTATGCCAAGCCAGCCCGTCATCCACGGTAAAAAACGGTGGATGTTCGATAATTTGATATTTTATATCAAATTTTGATAATAAATTGAATAACTCTTGCATATTTTATGATATTATAAATACTATTGAAATTATTGCGGGTTTATGACAATATCCTGTTCATATTAGGGATACGATATAAAACAATAAATTCAATCGGTCAATCCCGCCGATGTATGTTTGGGGCATCATTATGGCAAAACCAGGTTTTCGAGGATTTTTACAAGAAGCGGTTGAGCCCACGGCTTTATATCGCGATTACCCATTGGGTTTGCTTTTTGCAGCGATTTTAGTGGGAGGCGCTATGTATTTGGGGCTTTTACCCAGATTTCCGGATATTGCATCACCAACACCGGCGAAAGCAACAGAACAGCCAGCAAAGGCAACTGTTAAACCAGTAAAAAGGTTTGCGGATAACACCAATCAAAATATAAGATAACCATGGAACCACATGGATCCGGATTTATGCCGCGCCGCGATCTTTCGTTTGAAAGAGACCGCAATTTGATTATCCTATTTTCATACGGATTGTTGACGGTTTTGACATTGACGATTATCGCGGGGCGTTTATTTGTCGATACGCGTTCAGATAATGCGCCATTGCCCAATGGACGACCCGCATCACCGACATCGCCAGAACCCAAAAAAGCCGCACCACAAAAACCGGCGGGCGATAAACATAAGCTTGGACGCGTGGCCATACAACGCGCCAAGGCATTGTAAAGCAACGTTTAAATCCGCTTGAAATTTTTCTGGCATGCCGCTATGATCCACGCTTTCCAGTTGGCGGTGATTGTTATGCACTGTCACTGTTATGCGGGCGTAGCTCAGCGGTAGAGCGTCACGTTGCCAACGTGAATGTCGAGAGTTCGATCCTCTTCGCCCGCTCCAAATTTCCTGAATCATCTTTACATTTCTGTGTGGATTTATTGCGTTTGCAAAGCGGGATTTTGCGCGCCGTCAAAGCTGTGCTATATATCCTCTGGCGATTCCTTGCCATACCCAAATCACAGTTACAGGATACCTCCCTTGACAAAAATTGCCATGAAACAAAGCCATTCGAACACCGCCGCATCCGACGACGCCCGAAGACGCGCCGCAGTATTGGCGCAAATCGCGAAATCCGGCGGCGGAAACCATTTGGAATCTTTCGCTAAAATCTACGCCGATGCGATCAATGCCGACGATCTGCTGGCCCAGCCGGCGGAATTTTTCGCGCATTGCATTATGGCCGCATGGCAAAGCGTTCAATCGCAAAGCGGGCAAAAATCCGACATTCGCGCGATCTTCCCGGATAAAAAAAATTCGTGGCTTCGATCCTATAGCTTGATTTCGATTGTCGGCGTGGATATGCCGTTTTTGGTCGATTCGACCAGCAACGCGCTTTATGCCGAAGGCTTGGAAATCGAAGCGGTGGTGCATCCGACGATTTACTTGGAAAAAAGCGGCAAATCGATCACGGCGGTTCACCCGCCGCGCCATTTGCAAAAAGCCAAGCCGATGACGGGCGGATCGCGCGTTTCGGTCATCCAATTCATCATAAAGACGCCGCACGCCGATATCCCGGTGAACGCGGTTAAAGCCCGATTGCACCAAGTTCTGGACGATGTGCGAAGCGCGGTCGAAAATTGGCAAGTCATGCGGCAAAAATTGGCGTCTGTGATGTCCGAATTGCCCGCAGGCATTCCAACCCCGTCCGAACGCGAAGAGGCGCGGCAGTTTTTAGAATGGCTGGATCAGGATCATTTCACATTCTTGGGCTACCGCGCTTATGACTACCCTAAAACAGGCTCGGAAGGGCAGATCCGCGTAATACCGAAAACCGGCTTGGGCGTGATTGCCGACCCGGATGTGCGGGTATTCGGCGATTTGCGCGACCGCGATTCCAGAAACGCGGAATTGCAAGATTTTATTGGCGACAAATCGCTGATTTCCATCAGCAAATCGAACGCCATATCGACCGTGCACCGCATGGTGCCATGGGATGTCATATCCATCAAGCGGTATAACGCAAAGGGCGCCGTGATCGGCGAACACCGATTTGTCGGGTTGTTCACCTCGCTGGCTTATTCCAGGAACCCGCGCGACATTCCCTTGCTGCGCAAAAAAGTCGATAACATCCTTGCCCGCACCGGGTGGAGCGTCAACGGGCATAAGGCCAAAATTTTAATCGATGTGTTGGTGTCATTCCCGCGCGACGAATTGATCCAAATAGACGAGGACGAATTATTCACAATCTCTATGGGGATTACCCGGATTCAAGAAAAGCTGCGCACCGCATTGTTCGTGCGGCGCGACAAATTCGGGCGGTTTTATTCGGTTTTGATTTACACCCCGCGCGACAGCTTCACGTCCGATTTGCGGCAAAAATTCGCCGACATTCTGCAATCGCATATGGGCGGCAAAATCCGCAATTTCTATACGCAATTAAGCGACCAGATGCTGGCGCGCATCCATTTCATTATCGACGCCGACGGCACAGAGCGGCACAGCTTTGATGTGTTGGAGATAGAAAAATTTCTGGCCGAGGCGGCGCGGCGCTGGCACGACCGATTGCGCGAAAACGTATTGGCCGCATTCGGGCATGGCGACGGCGTCGGCATTCTGCGCCGCTATGGGTCGGCGTTTTCGGACGCGTTCCAGAATTTATTCCCGATGGACGATGCGATCGTCGACATCCGCAATATCGAATTATTGCTTGCCGGCAAGGCCGCAAGCCCGGATTTGGGCGTGCATTTGTATGAACGCGGCGACGCGGACATCGGCCAATGCGGCTTGGCGCTTTACCGCCTGCATCAGCCGCTGGCATTGTCGGATATTTTGCCAACCTTGGAAAATTTCGGTTTCCGCGTGATCAGCGAGAATTCCATGCCAATCACCCCGGCGCATGACGGCAAGCCAACCACCGTTTGGCTGCACGATCTGTCGATTTGCCGCGCCGACGGATTGCCGATCGTTCCGGAAAATCTGCATGCGATTTTCGTCGATGCGATGGGCGGGGTGCGCCGCGGCGATTTCGAAGACGACGGTTTCAACCGCTTGGTTGTCACCAACGCCATCGCTGCGCGCGAAATCGTTGTTTTCCGAAGCTATGCGAAATACCTGCGGCAAGTCGGGCTTACCATTTCGCAACCGGCCATTGAACGCGCGTTGGCCAAGCACCCATCAATCACCGGGGATTTGCTGCGGCTCTTTTACGCCTATTTCGATCCGTCTAAAACCGCAACAGCTTCTGCGGCGATGCTGGCGGCGAAATACCAGGCGGATATTTTAATCAAGCTGGATGCGATCACATCGGTCGACGAAGACCGCATTTTGCGCAAATACCTGAATCTGATTCAATCCACGCTGCGCACCAATTTCTTTCAAACCCGCGCCGATGGATCGCCCAAAAATTATTTTTCCGTCAAGCTGGCCAGCCCCAATATCGAAGACATGCCCGAGCCAAAGCCGTATTGCGAGATTTTCATTTGCTCGCCGCGGGTCGAAGCGGTGCATTTGCGCGGCGGCAAGGTCGCGCGCGGCGGCATTCGATGGTCGGACCGGCGCGAGGATTTCCGCACCGAAATCCTAGGCCTGGTCAAGGCGCAAATGGTGAAAAATACCGTGATCGTGCCGGTTGGGTCGAAAGGCGGATTCATTGTTAAACAGCCGCCCGCCGACAAAAAACTTTTATCCGGTGAAGTCACCGAATGCTATAAAACCATGATGCGCGGCTTGTTGGACATTACCGACAACATCAAGGGCGGGAAAATCGTACGGCCGCAAAATGTTGTTTGCCGCGACGATGACGACCCATATTTGGTGGTCGCCGCCGATAAAGGCACCGCCAAATTTTCCGATACCGCCAACGCCGTATCGGCGGAGTACGATTTTTGGCTGGGCGACGCGTTCGCATCCGGCGGTTCTGCCGGATATGACCACAAGGAATTGGCGATTACGGCGCGCGGTGGATGGATTTCGGTGGAAAGGCATTTTTTTGAATCCAATGTCGATATTGGGAAAAACGCTTTCTCGGCAATCGGCGTCGGCGATATGGCCGGAGACGTGTTCGGCAACGGCATGCTGCGGTCAAAGACCATGCGGCTCATCGCCGCATTCAACCACGCGCATATTTTCATCGATCCCAATCCGGATGTTGCGAAATCTTTCGCCGAACGGCAACGTTTGTTCGATAACCCCCAATTGTCCTGGGCGGATTACAACGCGAAAATCATATCCAAAGGCGGCGGCGTGTTCGCGCGCGACGCCAAAAAAATAAATCTTTCCAACGAGGCGCAAGCGGCGCTTGGCGTCACGACCCAGGATTTTACCCCGGCGCAATTGGTTCAAGCGATCCTGAAAGCGCCGGTCGATTTATTGTGGCTGGGCGGCATTGGCACATTCATCAAAGCATCGCGGGAAAGTCATGCCGATGTCGGAGACCGCGCCAACGACGCGCTGCGTATCGACGCCAAGGATTTGCGTTGCAAAGTCATCGGCGAAGGCGCGAATCTGGGATGCACCCAATTGGCGCGAATCGAATACGCCATGGCCGGCGGGCGCAACAACACCGATGCGATCGACAATTCCGGCGGCGTCGATTGTTCCGACCATGAAGTAAATATTAAAATCCTGCTCAATGCCGTTGAACAAGACGGGCGATTGACGCGCCCGGCGCGCAATAAGTTGTTAAAACAGATGAGCGACGAAGTGTGCGAGCTGGTTTTGCGCGACAACCATGAACAAAACTTGGCGTTGTCGATCATGCAGGCCGACAGCGTCCGGACTCTTGACGAGTACGCGCGGCATATCCGGCTGCTTGAAAAAACCGCGAAATTGAACCGGGCGATCGAATTTCTGCCGACCGACGACGATTTATCGGATCGCGCCATCAACAAGCGCGGGCTAACCCGGCCAGAGCTTGCGGTTATCATGGCGTATACCAAAATGGGGATTTATGACGCGCTGCTGTCTTCCCGCACGCCGGACGATCCCGCGATGGCGCCGGATTTGATCGAATATTTCCCGAAACCATTGCAATCCAAATACGCAAAAGACATTCATGCGCACGCCTTGCGGCGGGAAATAATCGCAACCGCGCTGACCAATTACATCGTCAACCGCATGGGCGTGAAATTCATCCATACCATCGCCGAGGTCACCGGATGTCCAGTAGCGGACGCGGTTTTGGCCTATGCGACCGTGCGCGCGGTTTTCGGGCTGGATAAGACATGGCGGGATATCCAATCCTGCGGCGAAAAGGCGCCTGCTGCTGTTCAGATACACATGATTCAAGCGCTGAACCGGTTCATAGAACGCGCCACAATCTGGTTCCTGCGCGGCCGCAAAATCCGCCATGGCCTGTCGGATTGCCTGAAAACCTATCAGCAGCCGATCGAAAAGATACATTCCACGCTGCATAAAATATTGCCCAAGCACGATTTGGCGATTCTAGACCGCAAAATCGCCGATTATAAATCCAATCATGTGCCGCATGGGCTTGCCGCCAAAATTGTCAACAGCCGGATGCTGGGCGGCATTGGCGACGTGATCGATATCGCCAACGATTTGAAAAAATCGCCGACCGATGTCGCGGAAATTTACTTCGCCATCGGCGAAAGATTCGGCTTGGACTGGATGCGGCGCGCCATCAGCAAGGGGCACAGCCCGTCAGCCTGGGAAAGCCGCGCGGTCAGCAGCTTGATCGACGATCTATTGGCGATCCAAGCGCGGTTAACCAAGTCGGCGGTTAAAGCCAGCAATGGAAAAACGTCCTCCGACCCATTGGCGTCTTGGCTTTTGGGCAATCGCCAACCATTGGCGACAATCGACGCGCTGTTGTTGGAAATCCAAGCAGCGCCGGTATTGGACGCATCCATGGTCACGGTCGCGATATCGAAAATCCGCACATTGTTGGCATAAATTTATGCCGCAACACCCATCGCCCGGCGCACCGGGGCGTAAGATTTGCGGTGATGCGGCGTGATGCCATACCGCGCCAGCGCCGAAAGATGCGCCTCGGTCGGATAGCCCATATGTTTGTCGAACCCATATTGCGGATGTTGCGCCGACAATTCGATCATCAAGCGGTCGCGGTGGACTTTGGCAATGATGCTGGCAGCCGCGATCGATAGGTCCACATTATCGCCGCCGATGATAGCGCGCGATAGGTAACCCCATTCTGGCAAGCGGTTGCCGTCGACCAACACCATTTCCGGCCGTCGCGGCAGTCGTTCGACGGCGTTTTTCATGGCCAACAGCGTCGCGTTCAAGATGTTGATCCGGTCGATTTCCGCGGCATCGATTTCGGCGATGGCGCAATCGGCATATCGGGTAATTTCGATATATAACTGGTCGCGCATTTTGGCGGAAAGTTTTTTGGAATCGCGGATTTTTTTCGAAAATTCATACCGACCAATATCGTTTGGCAAGATCACCGCCGCCGCGACGACCGGTCCGGCGCATGGCCCGCGGCCGGCTTCATCGACGCCTGCGGTCAATAATGACGAGGTTGTAAATTGCAGAGCATGCATAGCATCGCAATTATACCCATGCTAGGACAACTGCCCTATTCTCTTTTGCAATGCTTGCAAATCTGTCCACGCGTCTTTTTTATAGGCGGGCGTGCGCAGCAAAAACGCCGGGTGATAGGTAACCAATGCGGGTATCGCCGCCTGGCCGTCATGCGGTTTGTAATCGAGCCATTGGCCGCGCATTTTCATGATCCCGTCCTTGCCGAACAGGGATTTCAACGCAACACCGCCCAAGCACACCAGAATCTTTGGCGCGACCAAAGCGATGTGTTTTTGCACAAACGGCAAGCAGAGTTGCATTTCCGCAATCGTCGGCGTGCGATTGCCGGGCGGGCGCCAGGGTAGAATATTGGTGATATACACGTCCTCGCGGCGCAGTTGAATCGCGGCAAGCATTTTGTTCAACAATTGCCCGGCAGGACCCACGAATGGCAAGCCTTGCTTGTCTTCCTCGGCACCCGGTGCTTCGCCAATGAACATCACCGTGGCATTGGGATTGCCATCGGCGAAAACGGTTTGCGTCGCGGCGGATTTATATTCGATCCCGGAAAACGATTCAATCGCGCCCCGCAACGCGGGTAAATCATGCGCCGCATCCGCCAGAGTTTTGGCATCAAATGCCCCAGACGCGATCGGCGGTTGCGACAAAGGCTTTACGGCAAGTTCGGTTTTTGGTTTAAAATTGCCAAAACGGTAAAGCCCCACCGGCTGGTCGCCGATGGCTTCGTCGGCGCCCATCGCGCACAGAAATTGCAATTCTGACAAGCCAGTTTGATTCATGTTGATACCGATACCATAAAGCCGCGATGTTGGCGAGGCATGTTGCGGCCATATCCCCGATTCCCGATGCGTTTTTTACCGGCTTGGGATATAATCGGCGGCAATAAAGTTATCGGAAAACCCCCTATGTCAGAATCCATGGAATTCGATGCGGTGATTATCGGCGGCGGCGTCGCCGGATTGTCGGCCGCGATCCGATTAAAGCAGCTGGCGAGCGAAAAAAACCGGCCGATTTCGGTTTGCGTTCTGGAAAAAGGTTCAGAGATTGGCGCGCATATTTTATCGGGCGCGGTGTTCGAAACGCGCGCATTGGATGAGCTGATTCCAGATTGGCGGTCGCGGAACGCGCCGGTCGACACCCCCGCGAAATCAGACCAATTCCTGTTTTTAACGAAACATCGCGCCATCGCCCTGCCCACCCCGCCGCAAATGCATAATGACGGGAATTATATCGTATCATTGGGGCTTTTGTGCCGTTGGCTTGCGACCCAAGCAACCGATTGGGGGGTCGATATTTTCACCGGTTTCGCCGCAACCGAAGCGGTGATCGAAAATGGCCAGGTCGTCGGCATAAAGACCGGCGATATGGGTTTGGACAAAACCGGGCAGCCCACCCCGCAGTTCCAACCCGGCGTGCATATTTTGGGAAAACAAATTATTTTGGCCGAAGGATGCCATGGCAGCCTATCCAAACAGATCATCGAAAAATTCGATTTACGCCGTGGGCGGGATCCGCAAACTTATGCGCTTGGCATTAAAGAAGTTTGGCAGGTTGACCCGGCCGTGCACCGCCCAGGCGCGATTTTGCACAGCATCGGTTGGCCGCTTGCAAGCGACACCTATGGCGGATCGTTTTTGTATCATACGGCGGACAACCAAATCACGGTCGGGTTTGTGGTGGGTTTGGATTATCAAAACCCCTATCTTAGCCCGTTTGAAGAATTGCAGCGTTTTAAAACCCACCCGGCGATCGCCCCATATTTCAAAGGCGGCAAGCGCATCGCTTATGGCGCGCGCGCGTTGAACGAAGGCGGATGGCAAAGCATCCCGCAATTGTCTTTTCCCGGCGGGGTTCTGGTCGGCTGCGCCGCCGGATTCATGAATGTGCCCAAAATCAAAGGCAGCCATTTGGCGATGAAATCCGCCATGCTCGCCGCCGAATCGGTATTCGAAACCATCGCCCATAACGCGCCCATCGCCGGCGATTATGAACCGCGACTGCGCGCATCATGGGTTGGATCGGAACTTTATGCCGTGCGCAACATCCGTCCGGCGTTTCGCTGGGGATTGTTTCCTGGATTGATATATGCCGCGGCGGATACATATATTTTCCGGGGGCGCGCGCCGTGGACATTGCGCCATCATGCGGATCATGCTTGCTTGCGAGCGGCTGCGAAATCAACCATGCCGGATTACCCCAAACCGGACGGGGTGCTGACTTTCGACCGCTTGTCGTCGGTGTATTTATCCGCCACAAATCATGCGGAAAACCAACCGTGCCATTTGCGCCTGTCCGACCCCAACCGGGCGATTTCGGTCAATGAGGCGGTTTATGCCGCGCCCGAGACTCGGTATTGCCCGGCGGGGGTTTATGAGATTGTCGGTCACGCGGGCGAAAAGAGATTGCAAATCAACGCGCAAAATTGCGTCCATTGCAAAACCTGTGATATCAAGGATCCGACGCAAAATATTACCTGGGTTCCGCCGCAAGGCGGCGACGGCCCAAATTATTCAGAAATGTAAGATGATAAAGGATTTTTCCATGGCGCGCCGATTTTCGATTTTATTGCTGCTGATGCTTTCGCTATCGTCTTGCGCTTTCGATGATGCGGATATAGCCGATGCCCCGCCGGATGCGGCGACCTTGCCCATGGCCATCGACGCTCCGGAAAGCCATTTCAACATGCCGGATGCGGTCGGCAGCTATGGCCCGGACGGAGTCGCCGGAAGCTATCTGGCAAGCCGCGCGGCGTTGGGCGTTGCCGATTTCAAAGACGCGGCGATTTATTTGAACCGAACATTGGAAAGAGATTCGGATAATCAATCGTTGATCGAACGCACCGCGGTATTGTTCATCATGGGCGGCGATGTCGATCGCGCGGTGCCATTGGTAAAACGTTGGATCGAAAATAAACCCAATTCCGCCCTGCCCCATTTGGTTTTATTCCTGGACGCCGTGCGCCAAAACCGGTTTCGCGAAGCCGAAGATATTCTAGACCGCATGCAGGCATTGAATGTCAATAAATTGACCATACCGCTGCTTTATGCCTGGACGCTTTCCGGAGAGGGCGAGTTCGATGCGGCGATTGAAAAAATCCGCCCGCTGTTTGCGCATGAGACCGCCGCCGGAATCGTTTATTTGCACGCCGCGCTAATCGCGGAATACAGCGGCAATTTGCAATCCGCCTTGGATTACAATCTGAAAGCCATTGGCCGGTTCGCAACCGTGCCGTTGCGGATTTCCATGAATGCCGGCCATGTATATGAACGCCTGGCGGAGGCGGATCAAGCGCGCGCGCTTTACGACGCGTTCACCAAACGCAGCCCCAACAATTATGTGTTCGATGCCGCTTACGCCCGTCTTTCATCCGGCCAAGTTGCGCCCGTTAACGTGCGCACCGTGCAAGACGGCATCGCCCAAGTGCTTTACGATATCGCGACATCCTTCGAAGGCCAGTCAAGCAATGAACTGGCCGTGGTCTATTCGAAACTATCCGCATGGATGAGCGGCGATTTTGAATTCAACCAATTGTTGCAGGCCGAACTATACGAAGCCTATCAGCAATATTTGCCGGCGATCGCGATTCATGAAAAATTGCAGAACCATCCGGCATTCGGCTGGTCCGCAAGTTTGCGGCTGGCGCGGGAATATACCAAGGTCGGCAAGACCAAGCAGGCTATCGCAATTCTTGAATCCCTGCGCACCAAATTCCCGAAGCGGGTCGAGGTGGCGACCATGCTTGGCGACATTTATCGCACCGAAAAAGATTATGCCGCCGCGATCGAGTCCTATACACAAGCGATTGAAAACTCCGAACCGGTCGAGACCGGTGATTGGCCGCTGTTTTATGCCCGCGGCACCGCGTTCGAACGCGCCAAGTTATGGGCTTCGGCGGAACGCGATTTGAAAAAATCCTTGGAATTGTCGCCGGACCAACCTTATGTGTTGAATTACCTGGCCTATTCCTGGGTCGAGCGTGGAGAGAATCTCGACGAGGCGCTCGCCATGCTGCAACGGGCTTTCTCTCTTGCGCCGAACGATGCTTTTATCATTGATTCGCTGGGATGGGCTTATTTTCAATTGGGACGCTATGAAATGGCCGAGCCGTATTTGCAAGCGGCCGTTGAAATCCGCCCATTCGATGCGCAGTTGATTGATCATTATGGCGATGTGTTGTGGAGATTGGGACGGGAAGAACAAGCCACCATTCAATGGAAGCGCGCTTTGTCCTTTAAACCAGAGGCGGCATCGATAGACGCGATCGAGCGCAAAATCAAATATGGCTTGGATGCGGCGGTGGCGGACGGCAAAGATGCCAAGACCGACGCAGCCGAATCGACGCCAGCGGTGCATTGATTGCCGATCTCCTATACTATCGTCGCGCCCGCGAAAATCAATTTGACCTTGCGCGTCTTGGGCAAGCGCGGCGATGGATATCATGATTTGGAAAGTTTGATCGCCTTCGCCGATTATGGCGATGTGTTGGAATTTTCTTTGATTGATGGCGATTGCGACAGGTTGCATATCGGCGGTTTATTCGCCGCGCATGCGCCGAAAGACGGTCAAAATTTAGTTTTACAAGTTTTGGAGCGGCTGCGGCGGATGGATTCCCGGCTGCCTTTTTTGCAAATCCATTTGCTTAAAAATATTCCCGCCGGCGCCGGATTCGGCGGCGGATCGGCGGATGCGGCGGCGGTTTTGCGGTTTATTTGCGATACCCTGCCGCAATATTTGCCGCCGGATTTCAACGCGATTTCTTTTGCATCGAATAACGGCGCGGATGTGCCGGTGTGTGTGTTTTCAAAGACGTCCATCGTGCGCGGCATTGGCGACCGGGTCGAGGGTTTGGACTGCATGGCCCGCCGGCACGCGATTTTGATTTATCCGCAAATTTCTATCGCTACAAAAAATATTTTTAGCGCCTGGCGCGGGAATTCCACGGCGCCGGTTTTGGATTCGCCTGAAAAAATCGATGCGGCGATCGCGCGCATCGATCAACGTTGCAACGATTTGTTGGCGCCCGCCATCGCCGCTTATCCGCCGCTTGGCGAATTTCACCGCTATCTGGAAAAATCGGGATGGGTTTATGGCCAAAGCGGCAGCGGATCGGGGGTTTTCATCCTGGCCGACAACACGCCGCAGCAAAGCCGCATCAAATGCAATATCGAGACGGATTATCCCGATTTTTGGGTACAGCCGGTAATGATTGGATAAAATTCTAGATCGGGAAATTAAGCCCCAAACGCTGGCCTACCAGAAACGCGGCAAACCCCAGCGCCAATAAAATCGCCCAATGCAGCACAATCCCCAGCACAGAGACGCCGGCGGCGCGATCCGCATTCGACGATACCGCATCCGCCATGACGAGCGGTTGGTAACTTGCCGAGATGCCGTCGAATTGATAAGCCGATTTTGGATTGTCCGCTGCATCTGCAGCCGCTTGCGGCTTCGGCAGAAAAATTTGCGACGAGAGCAATCCGTCTTCCATCGCCGCCAAGCGGGATTCTAGTGCCGCCAAATTTACCGCGAAATTTTCTTCAACGGCGCGGATAGTTTCAACAATAGATTTCATATCCGATTGCAAGGATGCGATGTTGCCCGATTCCGCCGGCGCGGACAGCCGGATGGTGGTATTGAACAACCGCTTGCCATCGTCGGCTTTACCGGCGACGATTGCGGGCTTTGGGGCGGTCACAGCGGCTTGTTCCAATCGGCGGTCGGCGATATGGAAAATCGCCGATTCCAACCACACGCCCATCGTCACGCCGGCTTCGGCGGCGGCGCGCTTGGCGATGGATTTGGCTTCTTCATCGACTCCTTTAATACTCCAAGCGCCTAGCATCACTGACATGTTTATCCTGTTTATTTTAAATTTTATAATTTACTGCGTTGGAAAATTCTTCCCATGGCCTGCGGCCGCGACGTCAAAATCCGGCGCGGGTGGGTTATCGTTTTGCTCCATCGCTTGCATGCGATCGGTGAGTGCGCTTAACTTTTGATCCATTTTTTGCAAGTAATTTAACAATGCGGATTCGTCCGTATTCGACGAATTGGCCGCGCTGGGAGTTTCGGTTTTTTGCCCATCGCCCATGGATTGTTCGGTTAAGCGCAGAAACAAAGCCGCATCGTTATTGGCGGCGCGGATCGCATCGGACAACCATGCGCCGATGGTCTTGCCGGACGCTGCGGCGGCTTCCTTGGCTTTGTTTCGCGCGGCGATCGATACGCCTTTAACGCTCCAGGGAATGGTGAATCCGCTTTCGGATTTAAAAGAATCTGACATAAAACGCCCGGGTTTTCGAATTTTTAATGCGGTCGGAAGTTCTGGTCATACCAGAAATAGCAAAATTTGCAAGGGCTTAACCATATATTGTGGTGAATATTTCGAAGGCGGCATATTTTTTGCCGCGCGCGGTAAAGGTCGTGCTTGCATTATTTCTTGCTTGGGATTATTTTCTTTTTCTCTTATCTATGGATCGGTGGGTCAATCAACCACTATCACATCCTTGTTGGGGCGTAGCCAAGCGGTAAGGCATCGGTTTTTGGTACCGACATTCCTAGGTTCGATCCCTAGCGCCCCAGCCAGTTTTTTTTCTAGAAATATTTCCGCTCGCTATTTCGATAAATCGGCCAAACGGTATCCGCCGCCTTCGGTGATGATGAGGCTTGATTCGGAATCCTTGCCCGCATCGGGATCTTCGATTTTTTGACGCAACCGATAAATATGCGTTTCAAGCGTATGCGTTGAAATGCCGGAATTATAACCCCAAATGTCGTTCAACAACACTTCGCGCGGCACCACACGGCCTTGCGCCTTGTGCAATTGGCGGATGATGCCGGATTCTTTTTCGGTCAATTTTATTTTTTTGCCGCTGGTGGCGTCCACCAAAACCTTGTGACCCGGCTGAAACACATATTTGCCGATGCGCACTTGCGCGTCTTCGGCGTTTTGATGCTGGCGTATTTGCGCCCGGATCCGCGCCAGCAATACGTTGAAACGAAACGGCTTGGCGATATAATCATTCGCGCCCGCATCCAAGCCCAAAATCATATCCGCGTCGGTCGCCGCAGCGGTCAACATGATAATAGGCGATTTAAATCCGGCGCGGCGAATCAAACGGCAAGTATCGCGCCCGTCCATATCGGGCAACCCGACATCGAGCACGATTAAATCGATGGCTTCCAAATCTTTGATTTTATCCAGCGCCGGCGAGGCGCGGCTTAGCTGCGTTACGCGGAATTCTTCATAAAGACCCAATTGCTCGGCCAAGGATTCGCGCAACGCGTCGTCGTCGTCAACCAATAAGATGTGTTTTTTCATCGATAGGATAGAGATTCCGAAAAATTTTTATCGGCCAGAATGGCCATTCCATCCCTTTATATTTTTTAAAGCGGCGCACTGCAACGATTTTCCGCCCACACCGGCGGTCATAGCGGCAAATTATGCCGGAACGAGGCGTTATCGCGCCCAAAGCCCCGTTCAAGTTGTTGAAATATAATGGTAATTTATACGGCCGGTTGGCATGTGGCTTGCAAGGCATTTGGCAAGTTGGAGAGAATCTTATGTCCATCGACGCGTCCTATTTATCCGATTTATCGCCCTATAACGCTGCAATGCCCCGCCGGCGACCAGTCAACAGCGCCGATGTGGTGACCGATTTTCAATCGCTGATCAACCCCACATTAAGAGATATCGCCGAAGGCCAAGCCAAAACCGCGGTACCGGTCGGTGAGAAATCCAAAATCGAAGACCGCAAAGACCAACAGGAAAACGACAAATCAACATCGGCTGATAAGCCAGAAGACAAAGAAACGTATGTTAAAGAAACGTATGTTTATGAAGAACGCCCGTTAAACGGCAATGATAATGCCGAATCCGTAAAACCGGTCGATGGCGGCGATTTCAACCTTGCCGATATCATTGACGTCATCAACCCATTACAAAATTTCCCGGTGATCGGATCGATTTACCGCTATTTCAGCGGCGATGAAATTTCCGGAACCGCGCGCGTGATCGGCGGCGCGATTTACGGCGGACCGCTTGGATTGTTGCTGGCAGCATCGAACGCCATTTACGCGCAAGAACACAATGACAAGGATTTCGGCGAAGTCATAATCGCCGAAATGCGCGGCGAAAATGATGATCAAAAGCAAACCCAGATCGCATCCGAATCAACCGCCGAACAAAACACCACCGCAAGCGATAGCGCCGATGAATCCCCCGCAACGCCGGCCAATATCGCCGAATTGCCCGAAGCCGAAGCCGCAGCGCCAATGATCCTTCCCGCATCGCAGACGGCCGACCGCAGCGATGTTTTAAAACCAATTCCAAGCGTTATGATGCCACAACAAATCGATGCGCAGCAAATGCCGGAATATATGATGCGCGCCTTGGACAAATACGAAGCGTTGATCCGCGACCGCAATCAGCGCGCCATCGCCCCCTAGCCCTGCATTAGACCCGGCGCTTTGCAATCCCCGTTAAACGGCGTATACAGGAACGCATGAACATCAAGGTCGATACAAAATACCGGTTGTTATATTGGGGCGGGAAATCATACCCCTGCGCGATCGGGAAATCCGGCGTCGCACGCGGCGATGAAAAAACCGAAGGCGACGGCAAAACCCCGACCGGAATTTTCCCTTGCTTACAATTGTTTTACAGAAAAGACCGCCTCGCTTTGCCCGCCCTGCGCCTGCCCGCTTCCGTCATTTCCGAACAAGACGGTTGGTGCGACGATCCCACCCGTCCGGAATACAACCAACATGTGCTTATACCATTTTTGGGCCGGTGCGAGAAATTGTGGCGCGAAGACGCGGCGTATAACATTATCGTGGTATTGGGCTATAACATAAACCCAATCATACGCGGCAAAGGCAGCGCGATATTCCTGCATTGCGCGCATGAAAATTTCGATGCGACTGAGGGATGCGTCGCAATAACGCAAGACGCGTTGTTGGAAATTCTGCCCCAAATTTCCGCCGATACGGCGATCGACATCCGCTAATTCCGCGCGCCGAAAATCGCAGCACCGATCCGCACCATGGTCGCGCCCATCGCGATCGCGTCCTTGAAATCGCCGCTCATGCCCATGGACAATTCTGGCAAGGCATGTTTTTCGGCAATACCTGCCAATTGCCGGAAATACGGGCGCGGATCCAGGCCATGCGGCGGGATCGCCATCAACCCGACAACCGGCAAACGATAATCCTGCAAGCATTTTTTAATGAATTCGCCGGCCGATTCGGGCGCAATGCCGGATTTTTGCGGCTCATGGCCGATATTGATTTGCACCAAAAATTTTTTGCCCGGCAACCTGTCGCGATGCTTCATGATCTCGCGCGCCAAGGATTCCCGGTCCAATGTATGGATGCAATCGAATAGGTCCAGCGCCTCTTTGACCTTATTGGTCTGCAATGCGCCGATCAAATGCAACGAAAGGTTGGGGAATTCCGCACGCAATTTAGGCCATTTTTGCGCGGATTCCTGCACCCGATTTTCCCCAAAAATGGTTTGTCCGGATTCAATCGCATCGCGGATTTTCGATTCTTCCATGCCCTTGCTGACTGCGACCAATTTTATCGTTTTCGGGTCTCGCGCCGTGGATTCCGCCGCGTGTGTTATCGCGGATCGGACGGTTTCAAGATTCTGTTTTATCATGCCCCAACTATAGCGCATAACCGGCGCAATAAAAAAGGGGCGGCAGAACGCCGCCCCTTTAAAGTTAGTAGCGGCTTGTTAGAACCACACCGTCGATCCGACCATGAAGCTGGTCGAGTCGTAGTCGGCGGTTGCGGTCAGCCCGCTGCCGATTGCGGTATTGCCGTCATTGTCATAGCTGTCGTAACGCACTGCGGCATCCAAGGATATCCCCGGTCCGAGCGCATATGCGCCGCTTAATTCATAGGTATCCAGTTCCGGCTCGCGCGTGGCGGTTACTTCATATTCGCCATGCGTCCATCCTAAACCGACCGTATAGGGGCCGGTTTTATATGTGCCGCTTACGCCATAGACCGTCACATCGCGGTTGTCGCCCAAACCGTTTTTCAGTTGGGTATAGGCGCCGCCAAAGTTGAATTTGTCAAAGCCCAAATTCAAGCCGAATTGGTAAGCTTCGACATCGTCGATGGATCCGGTTTCATTGTCCGATCCGGTATAGCCGGCAGATGCCTGAACATCCACTTTATCGAATTTGCCGTCGTAATTGGCGGCGAGCGACCATGCTTCGGAATTGCCGCCGTCGTTTTTCAACGATGTCCGGCCATTGTTGTTTTGACCATCGGATGTTGCATCCGGAGCATAGGAAAGTCCAAACGAAAATCCGTTAAAGCTGGGTGAGAGATAAATCAACTTGGTCGAGGATGGTTCGACATATTGAATGGTCGAATTGAACCCGGCCGAGTTGTTGCTGTAAGTGGAAAGATTGATCAGCGGGTTGTTCGAGAAGCTTAAGAACTCGCCGGTTAAATGATCGGCGTTAAATACTTTCGACGCCACCGGACCCGATACGGCCTTTAAAATACGCGATGCACGGTATCGCCGACGCGGATTTCACCGAAATTGCCCTTGATGTACATGATCGTATCATCCACCTGGCCGTTGCCGGTTGATGACGCGGTCACCGTTTGGCCTTCCAATTCAATCAGCGCGCCAACGGTCAAGCCATTTTGCAGCGTGGTTTCACCGGTAATAAAAACTTCGACGTCTTGCTTGATGCTGTCTTGGCGGCGATCGTTCGCGCCCGATGCTTGCGGTTGCGAGGCACCGTCATCTTCGTCGGCGATGATGCCGAATCCGGCCTTGTAATAGCCGCCTAGACCCAGCTTTACGCCGCTATCGGCTTTCGCTGCCACTTTAGCGGGCTTTGGCGGAGCAGCGTTGGCTGATGCCACAAACGCGATGGATAGAAGTACCGCGAATATAATTTTTTTCATTCTTTTCTCCGTAAATTACAATTAAAATTATGAATTAAGATTATGGATCCAATATATATGCCCCCGAATTGCTTTCTTCGAGTTGACGCATCATACCGCCATCACGCGGCATTTGCGCATGGGCAGGTTTTATCAACAGGCTGTGAGTAATTTTTTGTGGCGTGCACGACACAAAAAAATTGGGGGATACCGCTTCTTCCGCCGGTATGTTTTTGGTGGTTTGACCAATCATGTCGGTGACTACAAGGATAAATTTCAGACTGGATCGATAAACCAACACCGCAGATGCGGGAAAATAGACCCCGGCTGGAGTTTATCCTAGAGCCGTCATTACGGCGCAAGCCGGAATCCATGCGTCAAGCACCGCAGGCGGGGGTAGGTGAACCCCGGCGTTCGCCGGGGTGACGAGTTATCGTTAAGCCGTCATTCCGGTCCCCGCTTGCCGCCTTCGCTCCGCTTCGGCGCGCCTAACGCTAACCTCGTCGAAGCCGTAAGGCGTAGACGGGTCGCGAGGATAAACTCCAGCCGGAATCTATGTACCAACACCGCAGATGCAGGAAAAGAAAAGGCGGCCAAAAAGCCGCCTTTCCCGTATTCGAACTTGGATCAAAATTAGAACTTGATCGAAGAACCAACCATAACAGCGGTCGACTTATAGTCATCGGTCGCGGTCAAGCCGGAACCGATGGATGTCGAGCCATCATTGTCAAAGTCGTTATACTGCACGGCTGCATCCAATGTGATTCCTGGTCCAAGAGCATAGGCGCCCGAGATCATATAGGTATCCAATTGGGGTTCGCGTGTAGCGTTAACTTCGTATTCGCCACGGCTCCAACCCAAACCAACAGTGTATGGTCCGGTGTTGTAGGTACCGCCTACTTCATAGCTGGTTACATCGCGGTCGTTGCCAATAGCGTCCTTCAACAGGCCATAAGAACCGCCAACCATGAAGTTGCCAAAGCCCAATGCCAAGCCAGCTTGATAGGCTTTTGCATCGTCTTGACCCGTCACGTCGTTATTGGTGCCGGAATAGCCCAACGAAGCCATGACCTTTACATTGTCAAACTTGCCATCATAAGAACCGGCGACCGAATAGGCCGAAGTTCCAGCGGTGGTGTTTTTCAATGCGGTTTGGCCGCCATTGTTTTGTTGATCGGATGTCGAGCTTGGAGCATAGGACGCGGCCAACGAGAAACCGTTGAAGCTTGGCGTCATATAAATGATTTTTGTCGAATCATTTTCAACGTTGAACGTTGTGCTGTTGGTGCCGATGTTGCTGTTGGCTGCGGTAAAGTTGTTACCGGTCAAACCGATCAGCGGGCTGTTCGAGAAGCTCAACATAGTGTTGTCTGGATCGGTGGTTGCGAAAATTTTCGACGCCATCGGGCCCATAACGGCCTTCAACTTGCGCGCATCATCTTCGTCGCCGACGCGGATTTCACCGAACGATCCCTTGATATACATCCAGGTTTCGTCGATTTGATCGGTCTGCGTTTGGCCTTCCATTTGCACGCGGGCGCCAACGGTCAAGCCGTTGTCCAATGTGCTTTCGCCTTGGAACCAAATTTGTACTTTTTGCTTCAAGGATTCTTGACGACGATCGTTCACGCCGCTGGCTTGCGGTTGTGTTGCATCATCATCTTCATCGGCGATCAAGCCGAATGCGGCTTTGTAGTAGCCACCCAAACCAAGCTTTACGCCTTGGTCAGAGGCAGCCATCGCCGATGCCGAGAAAAACATCACGGCCAATACGGCGGTAGTACCTAGTAGAAACTTTTTCATTTTTCCTCCAATACACTTCAATGATAAAAATCTTGTTTGGTTTGACGTTACCGTATCACTAGCTTCCGACCACGATGCGATGCGGTCAAACATCAACAAGACAGAAATAGACAGAAAAACTTTTGATTCAATTGATCGTTTTACGAAATTGAACCGCGAATGATTCTGTCTTCTGTGGGCAAATTATCCGCTTTGATATGTAATGCCAAGTCATTCTCGCCACATTGTTGTTGTATTCAAGCCATTGCGTGTTTTTTTGCCACAAGACAAAAAGGTTAATATTTTCACCGTGTTAACTAATTATGTGCTTGATATTGTTGCAATTTTGTGTTGCATTGACGCCCTTATAAGGTCTTACTTGCACCTTATATATAAGTATGATTCCTTTTTTAACCCCCTTTAGGTAGGTTTTTATGCGGTCTGACTTTAAAAAATTACTTTCATTAGCGTTTTTTGCTTTTACTTTGGTGCTTGCGGGATGTTCCGGCGTAAAAGTCGGCGAAGGTTATACCAACCCCAATTATGACGACATCGCACGCGACAAGCAAAGCGAATCCATTTTTGGCGATGGCGGATTGAGCGTTGGCGGTAAAACCAAAGAAGACAACAATGGCGGCGGCGGCATCGGCGTGAATGGATTTTTGTGGCGCGCAAGTTTGGATACGATTTCATTCATGCCGCTTATTTCCGCGGATCCGTTCGGCGGGGTGATTATCACCGATTGGCATTCCCCAGGCGGCGGCGAGGACGCCAAGACCGAACGTTTCAAATTGACGGTTTACATTCTCTCCAAAGATTTGCGCGCCGATGGGATCAAGGTCTCGTCGTTCAAGCAGCGGCTGGATAAATCCGGCAATTGGATCGATAGTCCGCCCGATGCGGCCACCGCCAATAAAATCGAAAACGCGATTTTATCCCGCGCCCGCGAAATGCGCATCGCGGCGAAAAAGTAAAGGATGACTTTTCTGGTTTTACTTTGAATCCTGCTTGGTTTTATTGCATTATGCGCTTTAAATCGTAATTCATTTAAAAACAAAACAGCAATCGTATGACCGTCGACACCACCCGATATAATTTCCGCGAGAACGAGGCCAAATGGCAAAAAGCCTGGGACGACCGCCAATGTTTTACTGTCACCGAGGACAAGTCCAAGCCTAAGTATTATGTGCTGGAAATGCTGCCCTATCCATCGGGCAACATCCATATGGGGCATGTGCGCAATTACACGCTTGGCGATGTGGTGGCGCGCTCCAAAGTGATGCAAGGTTATAATGTGCTGCACCCGATGGGTTGGGACGCGTTTGGCCTTCCCGCCGAAAACGCCGCGATGGAGCGCAAGACCCATCCCGCTGCATGGACCATGGCCAATATCGCGCAAATGAAATCGCAATTGCAATCCATGGGGTTATCTTATGACTGGTCGCGCGAGGTTACGACCTGCACGCCGGATTATTACCGGCACGAACAAAAGATGTTCATCGAATTTTACAAAAAGGGTTTGGCTTATCGCAAGGAAGCATGGGTCAATTGGGATCCGGTCGACAATACGGTGTTGGCCAACGAACAAGTCGTGGACGGCAAAGGTTGGCGTTCCGGCGCCCCGGTCGAACGGCGCAAATTAAGCCAATGGTTTTTGAAAATCACCGCCTATGCCGATGATTTATTGCAGTCGATCGAACGCCTTGCCGGATGGCCGGAAAAAGTGCGCTTGATGCAGGAAAATTGGATCGGCAAATCGATAGGCGCCAAAATTCATTTTAAATTGGACAACGGCGAATCCATCGCCGTGTTTACCACTCGCCCGGATACGATTTTCGGCTGTTCGTTTTTGGCGATTGCGCCGAATCACCCCATCGCCGAATCATTGGCCAAACGGAATGCCGATGCGGCGCGGTTTATCCAACAATGCCTGCAAACCGGCGGCGGCGCGGCCGAGCAAGAAAAAGCCGAAAAACTGGGATTCGATACCGGTATCGCCGCGTCGCACCCGTTTTGGGCGGGGAAGAAAATCCCGGTCTATATCGCCAATTTCGTGTTGATGGAATACGGCACCGGCGCGATTTTCGGCTGCCCCGCCCATGACGAGCGCGATTTCGAATTCGCCACAAAATATCAATTGCCGATTCTGCCGGTGGTTGCGCCGCGCGATGCGGCATTGCAGAATGATTTGCCGTTTATCGGCGATGGCACAATCATTCATTCCGATTTCCTCGACGGCCTATCGGTTGAAGACGCCAAAATCCGCGCCATCGCGGCATTGGAAAAAATCGGCGCGGGAGAGTCGGAGACCACCTGGCGGCTGCGCGATTGGGGGATTTCGCGGCAACGCTATTGGGGCTGCCCGATTCCGATGGTGCATTGTCATTCTTGCGGCGTGTTGCCGGTTCCGGACGCGGATTTGCCGGTCACATTGCCGGACGACGTCGATTTCGACCATCCCGGCAATCCGCTGGACCGCCATCCGACCTGGAAGCACACAAAATGCCCGAATTGTCAAAAACCGGCATTGCGCGATACCGATACATGCGATACGTTTTTTGAATCCAGCTGGTATTTCGCGCGCTATTGCTCGCCAAACGCGGCGAATGGAATCGATTACGACGCGGCCGCGTATTGGTTGCCGGTCGATCAATATATCGGCGGGGTGGAACATGCGGTGCTGCACTTGCTGTATTCGCGGTTTTTCACCCGTGCTTTGCGCGATTGCGGTTATTGGACTATTGACGAGCCATTTTCGGCACTTTTGACCCAAGGCATGATTTGCCATGAAACCTATAAGGATCAAAACGGCAAATGGCTGTACCCCGACGAAGTCGAAAAACGCGGCGAGGGCGCGCGCCGCCTATCCGACCAAACCCCGGTTGCGATCGGCCGCAGCGAGAAAATGAGCAAATCCAAACGCAACGTGGTCGATCCGTTATCGATTATCGAAACTTATGGCGCGGATTGCGCGCGGTTGTTCATGGTGTCGGATTCCCCGCCGGAACGCGATTTGGATTGGTCGGCGACCGGCATCGACGGCGCGTATCGGTATTTAAACCGCCTGTGGCGTTTGGTGTTGGAAAATAAAAACCGCATCGCCGCAAATTTAACCAAACCAACGGCGTTTTCGTCGGCGGCGATGGATTTGCGCCGCATCGCCCATAAAACCGTCAAATATGTCGGCGAAGACTTAAACCAATTTCATTTCAACAAAATGGTGGCGCGGTTGCGTGAATTGTCCAACGCGATCGAAGAATTCGATGCAACCGGCGCTGATGCCGATTGGGCGCTGCAAGAATCGGTTACCGCACTGATTAAATTGTTCAGCCCGATTATCCCGCACATTACCCATCAATTATGGGCGGAATTGGGGCATGCCGATTTGCTTTATTTTGCATCCTGGCCGGTGTTTGATCCGCAATTAACCGTCGACGACCGCGTTACCATCGCGGTGCAGATCAACGGCAAAATGCGCGGCACGATCGATATGCCGCGCGACGCGGCGAACGACGCGGTGCAGAAAAAAGTATTGTCCGAAGATTTCGTGATTCGAACTTTGTCGGGCAGCGCGCCGAAAAAAATTATCGTCGTGCCCAACCGTATCGTCAACGTTCTGGTTTAAGCAATGGGCGGGAAAATCATGCGTCACGCCTTTTTACTGCTTGCGATTTTATCGCCGCTGTCGTCCTGCGGCTTTGCGCCGGTATACGCCACGCCAGAGGCGCGCGGCACGGGCGGCGAGGCATCCGAATTGCAATATGTCGATATCGACCAAATACCGAATCGCGCCGGGCAAGAATTGCGCAATAATTTGATTGCGATTTTACCGCCGGGGCAGGGTGCGGCGCGTTACCGGCTTGAGGTGAAATTATCCGAAGCAATCGACGATTTCGGCATCCGCCGCGACACCACCGCGACATTCGCGCGGCTGGCGGTGACGGCGCGGTATCGGTTGTTCGAACGGTCGATTGAAAAACCGATCTTGGACGGCACCGTTCGCGCGATCAACAGCTATAACATCCTGGCATCGACCTTTGCCACGCTATCGGCCGAGGAAGACGCGCGCTCGCGCGCCAGCGAGCAATTGGCGCAAGATATTAAATTAAGGCTTGCGGCCTATTTCAAGGGAAGAAGCGGTCCATGAAAATCGCCCCCGCGCAAATTGAAAATTTTTTAACGTCCACACCGCCCACCTGCCGCGTATTTTTATTCTATGGCCCGGATGAGGGCATGAACCGGATGCGCGCGCAATCGGTGATTCGAAAAAAACTGGGCGAAAAGCCAGACCCATTCGCATTGGTCGAATTCCAGGCAGGGGAGCTGTCCGACGATCCGGCGCGGCTGCTGGATGAAATTCAAACCTTACCGTTCGGCGGCGATCGCAAGGTGATTTACATCCGCCAAGCCAGCGAAAATTTAACCGCCGTGATAACACAGGCGATTGAATCCTGCCCGAAATTTTCAACACTGATTTTAGAAGCGGGCGAACTTTCACCCAAATCCGCCTTGCGCCAAGCTGTCGAATCCGCCGATTCGGCGGCGGCGATCCCCGCCTATGACGATGAAGGGCGCGGATTGGAAAAATTCATCCGCGATTTCATGGCCGCATCCGGCACAAAGCTTTCCGGCGACGCCATGCCGGCGTTGTTGAGCCTGCTGTCAGCCAATCGCATGGTCAACCGCCAGGAATTGGAGAAATTATTGCTGTACATTGAACCCATAAATATCGTAACCGAACAGGACGTCGAATCCGCGCTTGCGGCGCAAACAAATTTGGGGCTGGACGATGTGGTTTATGCCGCATTTTCCGG
>FRDC01002514.1_pt1 | contig 203656 bp, 208 predicted proteins | sample 1106171 | NCBI WGS metagenome assembly FRDC01 (sample SAMEA3930566, study PRJEB13176) | freshwater metagenome | biome: Drinking water system; feature: drinking water; material: water | place: Singapore | collected 2014-12-20 | reverse complement strand
TCCGAAGCCTCATGAATTGCTTCGCCATCGCCATGGAATTCGTCGACGCCTTTACCTTCATGCGCTTTGAACCGAACGGCCCGGTCAGCGGTCATGCGCAATTGAAGATGTGCAGCTCACTCATGGACTACATCATGCGCGATCTCGCCGTGCACTATCTGGAGCGCCAGGATTTAGCGCAGGTGAAGCTCACGCAGGAAGATCTTCGCGGAGATTCCGTGAAGCCTTACACGAAGGCGAACGGCCGGGGGAAATATCTTCCACCCGCCGAGCAAGTCTCGGGACGAGACGTCGCATCCGCCATCCTGTCTGCTCGGGCCAAAGGCTACGAAGGGGATCCTTGTCCGGAATGTAATCAGTTCACGCTCGTGCGCTCAGGCACCTGCGCGAAGTGCATGCAATGCGGAGCGTCCAGTGGCTGCTCGTAACCTTTAGGAAACAACAGATCTCTTACCCTGGTCGATTGGAGGCCATGTGAAACATCGCCCTATCTTGTCGTTGTCCTACTTCGCGACCAGCATCTTGATAAGTCCATGCATGACCATCGCCCTTATCATGACCCTCATGTGTATGAGTGAGATTCCCACCTTGGCCGCCGATACTCTCTCCGTTCAACGGGCCGAACAATGGCTCACTAAAATTGACCAACGCCAGTATGCCGAGAGCTGGACATCCTCTGCCGTCTATCTCAAGCAGGCGATCGACCAGGCCCAGTGGACCAAAACGCTCACCTCTCATCGACAACCGTTCGGCCTAATCGTCTCGCGTCACCATCAGAAGACAGAGTATCGGAACAATCTGCCTGGCGTGCCCAATGGGCACTACGCCATCCTCTATTTTCTGACGAACTTTGAGACCAAACTCGAAGCGATCGAGACCTTGGTATTACAACAAGAACCTGACGGCGCATGGAGATCGATCGGGTACACGATTAAGTAAGACCGATCGCTGCACAGCCGCCAACCCAGGGCCTGAAGAGAGCAATTCCGACTGTCGACATGTCCTCACTGATACGGCCTCGTCCGCTAACTCACATCGTGGAGATCCCATGAAACATCACTATGCCATCCATGCAGTCTTTCATAACGTCCCAGCCAAAGACGCCCATCAGTCCGCAAAAATCACAGCGAATAATCCGCGCTTGGCCTGTAACGAAGGGTTGAAAGAAATCCTCAGGCGAGACGGCATCAAAGGTCGGCAGCACAAGAAGATGGTTGTCAGTATCTTGCGAGTGGACAAGGGAGTCGAGGATTCCGGTCAATCAGACACGTAATAACAGACTCAGGCTTTACTCATTGGACTACACCCTGGATGGCTCATCCGGCCCCACGATGTCCCCACTGCAAGACCGTCCTCAGTCCCGAGTGGACGCATTGCCGCGTATGTCGACGACTTATCCCCGTGGCCTCGACCGCTCAGGCACCTTCGCCTTTTCGCATACGGAAAGGAATGGATCTCGTCTATTGGAATCCTGCGACGGAGCGTTCAGAAATGGGACGAGTTGCCTCCACCCTACAGGATCACGGTCGCCTGACCATCCTCCTCGAGAGCGGTCAGCGCATTGGAGAAGGACAGGTGCGCGCAGCGACCGAACGCCATCCCGACGGCACCGCCTCGAGGGCCTATCTCACCAGATACGAGCCTAGGACCATGTCATTGACCCCGACTGTTCCGCCCCCCACATCGTCAGCCCCGCCAACCGACTATCAACACTGGAAGGAACTGGCCACCGCCACAGAGGGGATCACCCAGGAGGAGCCGAGATTTCAGCAGGTCCTCGCCATGCTGCAACGCTGTGAAACCGTCTTTCTGTCCGGCGATCGGGCAGCCTTTCTCCGGGCGAAACAACAAACCCTGAAGTACATCGCCGCTTCCACTCCGCGCATCAAGAGTGATCGACCGGTTTCCGCCGGTCCCATCGCTAAGAGCGCTTAACAAGCAGCGCTCCTACAAAATTTCGTCTGGACCACAGGTTGTCCACTCTCACCGCCCTCATTGGAGGTTAAAGTATGTCCTCGCTCGTAAAGTCCTTTCAAAAAGCGTTAGAAGCCGGAGTGCCCTTGATCGGCGTGCACACGCCAGATCCGGCGCTCACGATCCACACCCTGGCTCAGAGCCGTCCAGCCAGTCTCACGAAGCTCCCTCACGCCGTCTTGCAATGGGACGTGATGAACGGACTCGCCATCACGCCGTATGAAGCGACCCTTCGCGCGGAGAAACAGGTGCCCAAGCAGCTGCACAGCCTTGAACTCCTCCAGGGCCTGCTCTCCGACGCCGGGGGCACCTGGGCTAAACACCTTCCGATGACGCTTCAGAAGCTTGCCGGCGTCCAGGAGAACACGACCATCTTCATTCACAATGCCCACCGCTTTTTGCACGATACGGCCGTCATGCAAGCGCTTTGGTCGTTACGCGATCACTTCAAAGCTGGGTCACAGAATATCGTCTTGTTAGGACCGCAACTGAAAATCCCTCCGGAGCTGATCTACGACGTCATTCTCCTGGAAGACCCGCTTCCCTCTCGCCCCGTCCTCGAAGATATTCTCACGACCCAATACACCAATTCGGCCGCTGAATGTCCCGCCTTGCCTCCCCTGACACCGGACAATCTGGCCAAGGGCGTCGATGCGCTGACGGGGCTCTCTGGGTTCGCCGCCGAACAAGCGATCGCCCTGGCCATGACGACGAAAGGCTTGGATCTGCCGAAGCTCTGGCAACGCAAGTATGACACCATTGAACAAACCCCCGGATTGAAGATCTACCGCGGCACCGAAACCTTCGCCGACATCGGCGGCGTCACTCACATCAAAGGCTTCCTGAGCCATATCCTGACCGGCCGGCGACAGCCGAAAGCTATCGTCTTTCTCGACGAGTTGGAAAAGGCCGTTGCCGGAGCGAACAGTGCCCATGGAGACAACACCGGCGTCTCGCAGGACCTTCATCGGCAACTCCTCGAGTACATGCAGAACACCGATGCCACGGGCATCCTGATGCTCGGACCGCCGGGGTGTTCGAAAAGCCTCGTGGCGAAAGCCGCCGGCAACGAAGCGCGCATCCCCACGATCGAACTGGACCTCGGAGGGATCAAGGCGAGTCAAGTCGGGGCCAGTGAACAGAACATGCGCCAGGCCTTAAAGGTCATCTCGACCATTTCCAACGGCGAAGCCCTCTTCCTGGCCACTTGCAATAGCATCGATGCGATTTCGCCTGAACTCCGGCGCCGCTTTCGGCTCGGCACGTTCTTGTTCCCCCTTCCCGGTCGGGAAGAGCGTGAGGCGATTTGGCGAATCTACCAAACGAAGTACGCCTTCGCCGAAATCCCGAAGACCCTTCAAGATCTGCCTTGGTCGGGTGCGGAAATTCGCCAATGTTCGGACATCGCCTGGCGATTGAATGTGCCGCTCGAAGAGGCAGCGCAGTTCATCGTCCCCGTGGCCACCAGCGCCAAGCAGAGCATCGACGATCTCTATGCTAAAGCCGATGGAGCCTTCCTCTGCGCCAGCTACCCGGGTCCGTTTCAAAAGCAGGCGCCTCAACGTGTGTCACCCTCACGCAAAGCCCTGAACCGGAAAATCGTCATCAGCACCCCCACCCCCGGGGCCGCCTGACCGAGCCGAGCGTAATACGGTTCTACCCACCACCGATAAGGAGATTACGATGTCGACCGCCGTCCACACTCTCGACAGCCTCACGGCCCACGACCTTTTCTCAAAAGCCGCCTGCATGACGCTGACTCTGCGCAAGATCGGCTTCAAACGCCGGTGCAAGGTCAAGATCAAGTCGAAGGCCGATCAAGCCATGTTCCGCATCACCAAGAGTTTGATTGCCTGCGACGAATATCATCGGATTGAGAAGCTGGACAGCCAGATCCGCCGCCAGCTGCATCGATTCGACCTGCCAGCCAAAATCGGGAAGGGGATGGCGCTCGTCCCGGCCGCGGCTCTCGTCCAACTGAGCGCGCTGGTCGAAGACTTTCGCAATCAACGGGCTGCCCTCATCGATGCGTTTCTGGACGTCTATCCATCCAAGAAACAGGAGGCCTCGGTCAAACTGCTCGATCAATTTAAGGAGGAGGAATACCCCACCCTGCACGACGTCCGTGAGAGTTTCGGCTTCGATGTGCAATTCATCGCGTTTGACCTGCCGGCGTCCCTCCAGGCCATCGATCAAGACCTCGCCGACCGGGAACGGGAAAAATTGATGGAAAAATTCAAAACCTACGGCGAGGAAATTCGTGGGGGCCTGCGCCAACTCCTCAAAGAGTCCGTGGACACCCTGTTGGCGAAACTCACCCCGGAGGACGGCGGTAAACCGAAACGACTCCGTAGTTCCGCCGTCGTCAACCTGGTGAACTTCCTCAACAGCTTCGACGGTAACAACGTGAGCAACGATCGGGAGTTGGAAAAACTCGTTGTGCAGCTCCGGAATACCCTCCAGGGGGTGACACCCAGGCAACTCCGGCGGGATGACTCCTTCCAACAGATTGTCCGGAGGAGCCTCGATTCGGTTCGGACCCAATTGGACGCTATGTTGATCGCCACATCCCCACGACGGATCCTGGTCAGCGAAGAAACTGATTAAGGTCCCAATTCGTCAACGCCGGGAGGCTCCCATTTCCCCAGCACCGCCGTCGACCCCCGCATTCGAGGGCCGTAATATCAGAACAGGGGAGCATTACCAGCTTCGCTGTAAGGACTCGACGGCCATGACGACGCACAAACCGGTGCTGCCATCGCTGAACCCCTCACCTCCCATCCGGCATCCCACAGGGGTCACCGCACATCTGCAACGTGTGGGGGTCCAGCTTGCTGCCGGGAGCGTGGTCGCCCTCTTTCTCGATCACCACAATCTCCCGATCCACCACGTCCGGTATGACTGGCGGGCCCTCTCGCCCGAAGGCCCTCATCCTCGGGAGATTTTCTGGGAAGCCATGAACATTGGCGCGCGTTTTGTGATCCTCGTGCACCGTCACCTCACGCTCGAGACCGGCGCCTTCGAACCGGATGTCGAGCAATTACACTACGCCAGTCACTGTGCCCTCACGGGGCAACTGTTAGGCGTGCCGGTTCTGGACTATCTCATTGTGAACGAGACGGTAAGCGTCTCCCTTCTGATCGACCACCGTCAGGACCTGACCACCATCGCGCGTCGTCTTGCACGTCCCCAGATGCCCATATCTCCCGTATGCCTAAATTAGACCCTGACCTCCTTCACCAAGCCCGCCAAGTCAATCTGCTGCAGTACCTGAAAGGACTGGGGCATGAGCGCGTCAGCGGCCGCCAGACGCACGGGTTATTTCATTCGCCCCTGCGGGAAGACCATCACCCTTCCTTTCGGGTAAGTTATAAAGATGGGGTCTGGAAATGGGTGGATTATGGAACCCAGGAGCATGGCGACGGCATCGATCTGCTCATGCAGTTCCACGGCCTCAGTTTTCAGGACGCCGTGGCGCGCCTGCTCGGATGTCCTGGATCATCCGACGACGCGCATCCGTTACCAGTGGAGCGTCCGGCCCTGACGCCCCCACAAGTCCGACGCATCTACCGCGACTGGCGCAGTCGAATGAACCCGGAACGGGAATTCCTCGTTCGGCGATACTTTCTCGATCGACAGCTAGCCTTCCCGGAAGAACTGGGTATCGTCTACATCGAGCGGACGGTGAACGAGGACGGACTCACGCTGCCCTTCGTCGGGATTCCGACCCCTTCCGCACATTCTCGCCTTATGACGTCAGTGGAATGTCGCGCACTAGGCGGAGAATCCGTGGACAAACACTACCGTCGCCGAACTCTCGGCGACAAAACCCTCTGGGTGATCCGGCGTCCCGCGGCGGGCCTGCTCATTACCGAAAGCATCTTCGATTGCCTCGCCGGCAACCAACTCCTCCAAAACAAAACGTCACTCTGCGCCCTGAACAGCACCAATAATGTGGATCGGGTGCTCCCCTGCTTACAGCAGTTACGCCCCACCACCGTGTATCTGGCTTTGGACCACGCGGTCGCCTCAAGAGATTCAGCCACCAATTCACGCCACGACCCCGGTCCGCGGGCGCAAGCCAAGTTGAAACACGACTTGCTGCAGGCCGGATTTCGCGTCGTTGAAATTCAGCACCATGTGCGGGCCGGCGTGAAAGACTTGCACAAACTGCTTCTCCGCGATCCCACGCCGATCAACCTCACGGAGTTAGATCAGCAGGCACCCACACCGTTCTGCGCCACCACGTAACGCCGCCTCTAACGACTCAGGAATCACAGCCGCCGTCTGTAATAGCCTCGCCGGCGATTCAGTTCGCCCCGTTCACCCGTTCTCCTTGAGGAGGCCCTCGTGCCAATCGACGAACAACGCGTCGCGTTAGCCGATTTTCTCCCCCAGTTCTCTGATGCTCTTTGCACGTCCACTGCGACTCAGCTCATCCCCCGATTTACTCCGGATCTACTCGCGGCGGCCGACGTAACCTTCACGCGCTTCGGGGAACCGCTCCTGCCGGCGCAAGCCAACATCGCCGCGGCGTTAGCCCATGCCTATGAATATTGCACGAGCGCGATTTGTGCCGCGGAAATGAGCACGGGTAAGACCCGCATCGGCACAGCCGTCAGCGCCCTCCTCCGATCGCGCCGGACCATCGTCCTCTGTCCCCCTCATTTAGTAAAAAAGTGGCAGGCTGAGATCGAGACCCTGCTACCCGGCGTGACGGCCACGATTCTCCGCTCGCTCAGCGACATCGACGCGTTCGCACAGCTCCGCAGTCGGAGTGGATGGCCGGCCTTCGCCATCCTCAGCCGAGAAAAAGCCAAACTCAGTTATGCCAAACGTCCGGCCCTCGTCAGCAAAGAGACGATTCACGCACATGAACGATACGTCCGCTACCTCTGTCCACACTGCGGACACCAGGTCCTCAATGCGGACGGGATTCCCCTGACGCCCCGCACCATGCCGTTGAACCACCAGTGTCAGCAATGCCACGAACCGCTGGCCACCTTTGATCCGGACGGACCGCGCCGCGTGGCCTTAGCCGACTATATTGGCCGCCAACATCCCCGTCTCTTTGACCTCATCCTGCTCGACGAATCCCAAGAAGCCAAAGCGCGCGCCTCCGCGCAAGCGCTCGCGTTCGCGTTATTGCTCAGTAAAGCCGGGCGAGGCCTGGCCCTCACGGGCACCCTGTCCTCTGGAAAAGCCACGTCGCTCTTTTATTTTCTCTGGCGCATGAACCCGACCATCCGCAACACCTTCAAGATCACCGAAGAAGCCCGATGGGTCGATTTGTTCGGCACCTGGGAGACGCGCACGACCGATCTGGACACGCATAAGGTCTTACTCGCCGGTAAACAGTCCAAACGCCGCGTCCATGTCACGGTCCGTGAAAAGCCCGGCATCTCGCCCCATCTCATTCCCCATCTGGTCGGCAACACCGCGTTCTTCCAGTTACGCGATCTCGGACAATCACTGCCAGCCTACGCTGAGCACGTGCATGAGTGTCAGATGCATCCTGTCATGGCCGCGCAGTATCAAAAACTCAAAGACGCGGCGCGAGAGCTCATACCCAAAGGGCGGCGCACCCGAGACGGCCATCTCGTCAGCAGCACCATTCAAGCCCTCTTGGCGTATCCGGACCGCGCCTGGCAGGGGGAAACCATCACCAACCGGGATGGCGTCGTCACGTTCTCGCTCGATCCCCTGGATCCCAGCAGCCCGTTGCCCAAAGAAGAGGATCTCCTTAAGCTCGTTCAACAACAGCGAGCCGCCGGCCGGCGCGTCCTCGTCTACTGCACCCACACCCGCACTCGAGACATCACTCGACGCTTGGAGCAACTCCTGAGCGCCTCCGGCATTCGTACCACCATCCTTCCTATCACGGTGAAACCCGAGAAACGGATGGAATGGATCGATCAACGGACTCAAGCCGGACTGGACGTCTTGATCTGTAATCCGAAAGCGGTCCAGACGGGACTTGATTTGATCGCCTTCCCGACCATCGTGTGGTACGAGCCCGAATATTCGGTCACTGTGGTCCGCCAAGCCTCACGTCGCAGCTACCGGATTCCCCAAAAGCTGCCAGTCGAAGTGCATTTTCTGATTTACAAGCACACGGCCCAAGAACATGCCCTGGCACACATCGCGGCCGGTATCAACGCCAGCTTGCAAACCGAAGGCGACGTCGATGCCGAAGGGATCAATGAGTATCAGCAACCGGACGATCTCATGACCCAACTCGTCAGTGACGTTCTCGATCGAAATACGACGGTTTTGAGCGCCGAAAGCATGTTCGCCCAATTGGCCCAAACCTATGCCAAACTTGCTCCACCGTCCTTACCGGCTCCGGAGCCGCCGCACCCGGAGGCCCCACAGCCTTACGATGAACAGCCGGACCCACTCCCGATCTCGCTCGAAGCTCCGATGCCGTTCCGGAAACCGTCCGCAGCACCTAACACCACTCAACTCACCCTCTTTGCGGCATGAGCCCGGCCATGACCATCGATGAGCTCCGCTACTTGAGTACCGAGCATTACGACGCCATTGTGGAAGCCTATGCGATTCAACCCACCACACGAGAGGTTCTCCTGCTCTCATTGATTGGCGAACCCGATGCGATTAAAGCCCTTCGGGCTTCACTCAGCCTTGGCCTCCCCTTCACGATCACCGGTGTGACACGCTGTATCTGGCCACAGGAGTCGGCTCAAACCTTGACGCTTCAACAGCGCCGGCTACCAGCCGGCCCGCACGCCGCCCTCTGGCTGCCACAGCGAGGAACGAGCATGGGCATTCAACATGACACCCATGCGTACCTCATCTCCCGCACACCCGACGACAAGCACTGTCCGCCAAGCTTTTTCTCGATCCTCGATCGCGTTTTTGCCTGCCCGATACGGGAAGACTGGGCCGGCGCGTTATGGGAGGAAGCCCGTCAGCAAGGCTGGCTCAAAATGATGGACTGTTACAACTGCACGGTCTGGGAACTCGAGCCGCAGCCGGACGCTGTTATTCGCTGGATTCAACAGCAGCTCCGCAGGCGTCGACTCCCTGTCGATACGACGCAGGCTGTTACCGCGTAAATCGCTGGCCACTTCCTCCCAACCCCAAGCATCGCCAGGGGCAGTTGACCGCTACACGAGCTCGATGTATCAGTTTGTATAAGGAGTGCGAGCATGAGCCGCATGGTACGAAAGCAAGTCTATCTGGAGCCGGACCAAGACCGTCTTCTCAAGCAGCAGTCTAAAAAGCTTGGGGTGACGGAGTCCGATCTGATTCGGGGAGCCATTACGCAGTTCCGCCGCCAACCCGCCGCCTTGCCTTTGGACCGACAAGCCTGGAAGGACGAACTGAGATTCATCAAGCGCCGAGCCAAAATCACGACACGCGCCCATGAGCGCCGGTGGACCCGCAAAGAGCTCTAATGAACGACTCGGCCGCGTTTCTCGTTGACACCAACCATACTGCCCAGGAAAACGAGAAAAGAGGAAGGAATCAACGGCTCGGACCTGATATGGACTTGTGCGCGATCTGCATAAAGAGAGCCTCGCTTTCCGCAAGTAGCGGCCGCCAGACCTCCGGGGGATTGTTCGGAGATAGATTGAATTGCTCAATAAGAAGGCGAATCACGGACTCAATCGATACGCGACTTGTAGGAAAATGGACGTCCTCCAAGGCTTGTCTTGGAGCCAAACACTGTTCGGTTAGAGTCCCACGAACATGAACATGCGCTGAGGGATGCGGATCAGGAGGCTCTCGAATATAATCGTAGCGAAAAATCCATCGCTCACCTCCCATGTCCATCTGATACTGGAAGTTAGAGCTCTCCACTTTCACTCTAGGCCCTTGATCAGTTTTGGTCAGAAAAAGAGTAATGGCAACCCGTAGATAACGCCCATCCGTAAGTTTTATCGGATCGGTCGGACCCGCCTGTCCACCAATCACGTAAACGCCGTTTCTAGGCCCTCTTGTCAGTCGCGCGGCAGCTCCAGTGGTTAACACCGTGTGGCCCAATAGAAGCTGAACGAGATCTCGAAACGCTTTGAAGGAGTCTGGATCCTTCCCAGCCATATAAGACTGGGTCAGGACTCGGACTTGGCCCAGGAGGGAATGCAGATCAGGCGGCGGCAAACAATGGATCGTCCTCAGCTAGTAGGCTTGTTAGGGCTAGTAAGTCAGCTACTTTGCCGCAGTCTTTAAGTTCACCAGCCTTATAACGGCGCACGAGTTCCTTGGCGTCTATCCCTAGACGTCGCTGTGCTTCCTTATCGAGTTGACGAGCAATCTGCTCGCGAGTCAACTCAAGGGTCGTTTCTGGTGCCATCGCCTTACCTTCCCTATAGCCAGTCGTATTCTACTGTCTACGTCTCGGCTTGTCTACAAGTATACATGTTGACATGGACAACAGACATAGAGGAGAGCTCCCCCAAGGATTGATTGAGCAGTGTTTGCCTCACAGGCTCGCGCTTGAGACCAAAGGTTGCGGCTAATTGTTCGGTTCTTCGGCTGATGGCGGAGTTACTTCATACAAGTAGAAAACCCACCCATCCCATAGGACACCCCCCACATGAGACCAACAGCAAAGGCGAAGGCCGGCTATTATCCCGCGCCGCCGAGCATCGTCACTGCCCTTGGGCGTTACATCACCAACCCTCACTTACAGCCAGGCCGCCTGCTGGATCCCTGTGCCGGCGAAGGTCTCGCCGCCGCCCTGTTACTCAAGCAATTCCCTGCGCTGGATGGGTATGCCATCGAGCTGGACAAATGTCGTGCGGAACAATGTCGGGCTCGGCTGACACACGTCCTTCGTTCCGATGCCCACGTCGTCAAGATGCAGCGAGACAGCATCAATCTCCTGTTTTTGAACTCGCCGTACGACACGGAACGAGGCGGGCTACGCACCGAGTTTACATGGCTAAAACGATGGACCCCCATGCTCCAACCAAAAGGGGTCTTGGTGTATGTCATTCCTGACGCCCAATACTCCGAGCAGGTTCTCGAATACCTCAGCACGTACTACCGCGAGCCGTCCCTGTTTCGGTTCCCGGATCCCGAATATCACCGGTTCCGCCAAACGGTCTTTATCGGCACCAAGGTCACCTCCCCCAACCCCTCTCAACTCGTACGGACCGCGCTCTGGAATCTCCTCAGAAAGCAGGCGTTGCCCGTGTGTGGCATCAATAAGGCAAACTACGTCTATACTCTGCCTCCGCTGGCCCTCAAACACCCCATCGAATTTTCCAGTCAGTGGATGGATCCCCTCGATCTCTACGCCCTGGCCCATGAGCAAGGGCTCTGGCAGGATCGCTCAACGCTCGACCTCCTGAATTTCAGCCAGACACAGCTCGCCAACCCGTTACTTCCGCTCCGCATCGGACACCTGACCCGCATGATCATCGCCGGCATGTTCAATAACCAAACGATCCACCAAAACGGCGCCCGCTGGATTATTAAAGGACGGGGTCGAAAACACACGCAGGAGCTCCCCCCACTGGTGGAGAGCGTTCCGACGAAAGAGGGCCTCGAAGACCGCACGCATTATCGGACGATTGAGCGATATGTTCCAGAAATCCGGGCCTGGAATCTCACCGAAGGTCCCGCATTCGGCACCTACATCACGATTGACCCATGAGGTTGATGATGAAACTTACCATCCCGCGCCTTCCACTCCTCGCGACCTTAAAGCTGCTGCACGGCCTCCCCCAGCGGTCAGTCAGCATGCCGATCCTCAAATACATCCGCATCGACGCGACTCCGACCACGCTCCTCTTAAACGGAACCGATCTTGAGATCGGCATCCAACAGCGCCTGGACGTCAGCTGTCAGGGGAATCGGACCTTCATTGTCCCGACCGAGCCGCTCCTGGAGTTCATCCGCGAATTGAACACCGAGACCATCGATTGGCAGCTCGATGCCGACAAGAATCTGACCGTCCAGGCCGGAAAGACCAAGGCCAAATTCAAGCTGGCCAACCCCTCGGACTATCCCACCCTGCCCGCACCGCCCCAACCCCTACTCTTCACTCTCCCCGCCTCAGACATCGATGCCCTGCTCCAGGAAACCCTCCCGGCCGTGGGAGACGCCGATGCCCGCTACATTTTCAACGCCATTCGCTTGAGTCTCCTCGAGGGCGACGGCCCGACCATGGAATTGGTGGGCACAGACGGAAAGCGTCTGGTCAAGACCCATCGCGCTACTGGAACATGGCTGACGACGGATCACGAGACCAAAACGGCTCTACTCCCGAAAAAAGCGGGCAAACTCCTCGCCACGATGCTGGGGCAATCCGAAGCCCCCACCATCGGCGTCGGGCTTTCCCCAACCATGATCGGGTTTCACCTCGGCACCCTCTGCCTCACTAGCCGGCTCATGGAAGGGAGCTTCCCAAAGATCGAGGGGGCCCTGCCCAAGCCCACCGCCCCGCTGTTCTCACTCCCGAAATTGCATTTCGAAGATCCGCTTCGACGCGTCTCCGTGATCAACGGCCGCGACGGGAAGCCTATCCGGCTCCAGATCCGCAGTCATGACATCATCCTGAACGCGACTAATGTCGATTTGGGTGAGGCCACAGAATCCATCGATCGGCCGGAGCCCGGGCGGGAACTGACGGTCGGATTCAATACGCTCTTTCTCTTGGATGCCTTAGAGTCCATGCCCGGCGAACACTGTCATATCCATATGGAATCGCCCCTCTCACCCTGCCTGCTCACCACCCCCGAGCGGCCGGAATGGCGCCACGTCGTGATGCCGATCCAATTACCGACGTAACTGTCTCAGAGTCTCACTGACACACGGCAGGCTCCGGACCATCCTCGGATCTCCGATGGTGCCGCACGTAATAGTCCGTTAGAGGCGACCCCTCCAACTCTGGTTCACCTTAGCCAAGGAGTGCTTCTATGTTCCGATTGTCTGTTCCCTTACTCTGCCTGGCCCTACTGCTCAACGCCTGTGCCAACCATATGACGTTGAAGCGGGAAACGAATGTGAAAAGCAGCAATACGATTTTTCTCCGTCCCACGATGGACAAATCTGTCTACGTGGAGATCCGCAACACCTCGGACAATCCCCACGCGACGTTGCTCGATCTCCCGGCACGGCTCCAAGCCAAGGGCTACACGATCGTTCAAGACCCGGACAAAGCGCATTACACGGTTCAGGTCACGACCGTCTTTGCCGCAAAAGCCAAACCGGGCGCGACCATCGATAGTTTGATCGCTGGCGGGTTCGGAGGCATGATCGGAGGATCGATCGGCGCGGCGAGCGCCCTGGGGAGTCGCGCTGGATATGGCTGGATTCCCGGTGGTGCGGCGATCGGGGCTGCAGCCGGATTGGTCGGATCGAAACTCACTGAAGACGAACAAATGTCACTCGTCGTGGACACTCAGATCATCGAACGAACCAAAGAACTGGTCGAGCAGACGCTCACCTCACAGACTACTCCTGGCACGGGCATGCCGACAGCCTCCACCGGCCTCTTCAACCTCGGAGGGCCCTCAGTCAGTCCGCCCCACGCCGGAGACAGTGTGGAAAGCTCCCAGGAAACCCGTCGCGGCTACGAACGCCTACACAAAAATCGCTCGGCCGCCATGGCCCAAGAGATGTGGATGAACGAGAAGGACGCGGTGCACGATCTCGTCCTACGTCTCACGGAAAGCATCAGCGGACTCTTTTGACCGAGCCAGCCGCCCTGGGATGCCACCCGCTGCCTTCCATGTCGGGCAAGCGATCCTCTGGTTCGCCAAACAAACAAAAGCCGGGGAACCGCAATATACGGTCCCCGGCTTCGTCGTCAAAACGACGCCCAAACGCATCGCCATCCGGGTGGTCCGTCAAGACGCCACCCTATGTATTCGCTACGTCACCTCACGGCGATTACAAGCCGCCAAACGATCCACGCCGTAAGTCAGAGCGGGACATACCCTTGGCGAATGCCAAACTTGGCGACATCGATACGTGTTTTTAGATTCAGGTCGCGACGAATCCGATTGTAGTAAAACCGCATGTTGGTCATCGACATGTTCAAGACGGCCGCAATCTCCTTATCCGATTTCCCTTCCGTCACCAACTGGACGATTTCCACCTCCCGTACCGTGAGTTCTCGCCTCCGGACATACGGCGCCTCACTCCGAGAGATCCGAGAGAGTTCGCGCGCGACTTCAGGGCCAAGTTCCTTCGAGAGATAGGTACCGCCGCCTAGCACCGTCTTGAGGGCTTCGGCAAACTCCGGAAACTCCACTTTCTTGCTCACATAGGCTTTGGCCCCATTATGAAAAGCCCGTGCGATCCGCTCAGGATCTTCATGCATGGTCATCACCATGCATCTGAGTCCTGGGCAAGCCTCCTGTATCGCGACCAACGCATCCAACCCATTCAGAACCGGTAGCCCAATATCCACGATGACAAGATCGAGCGAATGGGTCTGGACATACTCCACCAGTTCTCGACCGTTTCGGAGTACCGCGACAACTTCATGACCCAGGTTCTCCAATACTCCCTTCAGGCCCTCAGCCATAAACAGATGGTCGTCACACAGCACGATTTTCGCCATCGCTCCTCCGCTCTGAGACGCCTAGACACTCACGCGGCGGCGGGTAGTATGGCGAAAGCCTGGTGATTCTGTCCAGAGGTGGGTCACCCGAAATCCGCCCTGACTATGGGTTTGTACCCTATATCATTATAAGAGGAAGGAACCGCTCATGAGCACGGTCCTCGAAGAAGCCCCCACCACCACGCCAGAGCCCACGGTGACCAGTCAGGAGTCGACCGAGACCCCTCCCGCCATTCCGGCCACCACAGTTGATCAACCGGTACCTGCCTCCTCCCCCGGCTCCTCCACCACGACCACGGAGGAAGACCTTCATGACGATGATCCGGTCGGTTCACTCGAACGTGATCATCCCTCCTTCGAACGGGCCACCGTCTCACTCATTCTCCAACTCCTGCCGGAAGACGGCCATCCCGACGGCCGGCTCATTCTCGCCGCGGTAAAAAGCCATAACCTTCCCCCGCTGACCACGCTGGTCCGCCTCGATTCCATAAGTCCTCTGCCTGGCTCGCTCCACTCTCTCCTCAACAACTGGCAGAAGCAATTAGCCGAGGCACTCAGTCGGCGCACCGCTGAACGTGCCATGCAGGCAGAGAAAACACGTCGTGAAGCGGCCGAACGAAAAGCCGCGCAGGCGGCCAGGACCTCCGTGCCGGCGAAACGAGTTCAACGATCGAAAATGTCCAAACGCGCCAAGCCGCCCGTAGCTAAGACGTCACGGGGCACAGCTCAAACTCATTCAGCCACACCTCCTGAACCACAACGACACTTGTTCTAACTCAAGGAGCGCACCATGATTAAGCTCTGCATCGAAGGCCAAACACTCGATCTACCGCCTGAAATTGCCGTCAGCGACGATGCCATCCGGCGGGCCATGGCGCCGGTGTTTCCTCAGATCGCCACGGCATACTTCACCCGGACCACCGACACTGACGGGGTCACGACCATCAAAGTGACCAAACGGGCCAATGACAAAGGCGCGCTCGACAACGTCCTCGACAAGCTCCGAAAGGCTCCTCGCCATGTCAACCCCATCTTCCCCCTGTATCAACGCCTCTACCTCAATCCCCAGCGCTTCCCTTCGGCCGAAGACTTCTTTACGATCCAACGAAACCTCAGGGGCACCATCGACAAAGGGCAGGCGGAAATCACCTTCGTCCGCAACCTCCGCATCGCCTTGGAACAGGCCCCTGGCACTGCCAGCCGCCGCATCCCGATGGGTTTCTAGATTCCGGCTTCCTCTTCACGACCACCTTGAACGGCTCAAAGAACACGAACACGTCACGCTCTCTTTCATTCATCGGGAGCTCGCGCATTTCTCTGACCTCCTCACGATTGTCCCGACCATCCGGACGCTCTTTCCAAGACAGGCTCCGCGGATCATTGGGACCGCCCTCAGACAGTCTCCCAAGGACATACCCGCTTATCTGTTCCAGCCGCTGATCGACCTCATAGGACGACGCCACTTTCCCCTCAGAGAGTGGGATCTCGAGTATGTCCTCGACGTGTTCCCCGTGATACCGATCGAGGGCCTCAATTACGATGAAGAGTCGGACTTCGAAGGGGAGCTCGTAGCATTCGGCTTTGCGGCGGCCTGCTGCGGATACTACAGTCACGCACCGGCGTGGGAAGAACTCCAACAGCGGCTGGGATCCACGGCGACACTTCCAGCCTGCGTGCGGAGCGGCGAACACCGTTGCCACTTTAACCAATCCCTCTTCACGGCACGCTGCCTCGCCGAACCGTCACCAGTTCGGGAATTCCCGGTCATTCTCGATCTCCTCTCGCATGAGACGGATTGCCTGTTTCTCGATAGTGCATCAGCCTACGAGAACTACGAACACTCGTACACCTGGTCAACGAAAGATATTCGCCTGCTGTCGAAAGAATGGAAGCGCGGTCAACAGATCCACGCCACGGCCACCCGATGCGCCCGCACGCTCGAAGCCCATCCGCATTATTGGAACACGATCTTTCATCACTGGGACGCCCTCTGCCGCACCTCATCCAAAGGTAACTCATGACCCAGAAGACTCAGCCGGAAGCCGCACTATATTTCGTGGGCGATCAGCTCCTGTTTGAACATCGGAACCATCAGGGCGCGATCATCCGCAAATGCCTGTCCCCGGACGCCGCCCGACAGGCCTTTACGGACGAACCCGTCGATTCTGGTTGGCTCAGTCCCCAGGTGATTCGGTGGGGGCAGAGTCACATGGGGCCCTGGTGCCTTCAACGTCACGATCCTCAACGGTACACCCTCCGACTCAATCCACCGATTCTCCATCCCACCACCCGCACACCGCTACACATGCTCTGCGTCACACTTCCGGGATTGCTCTTTCTCGGGCTCAAACGGACCTACTATCTGTGGGCGTATCGGCAGTGGAAAGATGATCTCACAACCCTCTATCACGCCCCCTTGCCGAACATCCATGAAGACGGGCGAATTTGTTTCGGGTCCGCACGACCCCCGATCGTCACCGGCACCACCATTGCCGACGCCTGGCGGCTCTTTTGGGACTCGCACTTCAATCAGGATCTATCACGGCACCGAACCCGACGAGAGACAGGCAATGTTCTCGAGTTCCTCACGGAGCTCCATAGCGAAACCGAACCCTCACGGCCCTTTCCCCAGCACGAGTTGAGACCGACGAACTCCACTGTTGGCGATCTCATCCGACAATTGGCGCAACGCACACCGCGAGGCAAAGAATGAGTGCCCTTTTTGTTCGAGATCTGCTCGCAACGGACCCGCTGCCTCCCCCAGCGTCGGTCCTCTATGAACGAATCCTAGCTGGTAACGGTCTCTTTCTCCGAGGTCATCGCACCCATCTTCAGGTCCTCTTCCCGATCCAACACAGGCGGGTCCCAGGCCTCGTCACCCTTGATCCGCAGATCCGACTGCTCCCTCCGCTTATTCCCCGGTTCCTGATCGAGGCGATCTTCATCGAAGCATTCACCGCTTGGAAGGATGCCAAGGGACCGCTCGAAAGCCTCTTTCATCTGACTTCTACCGACAGGTGGACACTGACAGTGCCCGATCAAATTCGCACCGTCACCTCCGTTCGACCACGCGATCCCGAACAGTGTCCGTCCTATGCTGACTGCCTCGTCGAACTCCATTCGCATCACGAAATGTCCGCACGATTTTCTGCCATGGACGACGCGGATGAAACCGGCTTCCGCATCTACGGCGTCTGCGGCAACTTTCGTCGACAACCGCACATCACGTTTCGCGTCGGGCTGTATGGACATTTTTATTCCATTCCAGCGCATCTGGTTGCCGAACTCCCCTCCGGCGTGATCGACACGTTTACGCTGAAAGAGTCATGAACGAGGCCTCCATGACACCGACCCCCGCCCCGATCGATCGGCAGTACATCAACAGCCGACGGATCTTCCCGCGACAATCGCGCATGCTGCATCTGATCCAGGTCGGCTGCGGGGGCATCGGCGGACAACTGGCTCCGAGCACCGCCCGGATTGCCCGAGAATGCGCCGGTAGGTTTGAGGACGTCTCTGTCAGCTTCTATGATGGAGACGTCGTCGAAGAGAAGAACATCCGCCGGCAGCAGTTCTGCGAAGCAGAAATCGGACGGAATAAAGCGGAGTGTCTCGCCTATCGCCTCAATATGGCCTGGGGACTACAAATTGCCGCCTATCCCACTCATGTCCCGCAGTCCCTTGCAACGATCCGAGTCGATCCCAACGCGCTGACCATCGTGATTGGATGCGTCGACAATCCCAGGGCTCGACGCACCCTGCACCATTATCTTCTGTCCGCCGCCGATCCCCATGCTCTGTGGTGGCTCGACGGCGGCTGTCTCCAGACCCATGCCCAAGTGCTGCTTGGCAATGTCGTCAGGCGTGAACGACTTCATTCGGCCTTTGCCTTGCCAGGACTCTGCACGTCCCTCCCTTCACCAGGATGGATCCACCCAGAACTCCTTCAAACTCGACGTCGCCGTCATGAAACTCGAAGACGTTCCTGCGCCGAACTAGCACAGGAAGACCCGCAATCCTTGACGATCAACATGGTGGTGGCTTCGCACATGGCGGATTACTTGGTCCGCCTCCTCCTCACGAAAGATCTGTCGCGATGGGCCACCTACATCGACATGGACAGTGGAGCTGCACGATCGCTCTACGCCACGCCCGAGCAAGTGAGTCAGAGTCTAGGGCAGCCGCTCGACCTGTTCCAAACCGCGCCAGCACTCGAAGCGCCCCCAGCGTGACCGAGTCATTATTTTGTCAGATCCGCCTGCACCTCCTATGTCTCACAAAGAGAACGAGAACGATCCCCTCAATGACTTCCTCCACAAACATCGGCGATTGCCGAAACTCGGGGATGACCCACCTCCCTATTCTTACCGCGGCTGGCTACTCCGGTATGTGGCGCTCGCCCATACCGTGATTCCCGAGGTCAACAACCGCTGGGACTATCACCAACGTACGCTCCGCGCCGGCCGGCTGCTCGACGAACCAATACCATCGATCGACTTTTTGGGGTGTCCTGATGGCGCGACTTTGAAAGCCCTCACCGGATGGATGGTACTGACCGAGCGCCAAGGCAGCAGCTGGAACGGCCTCGGTCTGTTCGTCGACTGGCTCGCCTATGGCCTGGCCGTCGCATCACAGCCGCCGCAGATACACGAGGCGTTGCAAATTCGTCTCTATCAAACAGTGCAGATCCACCTGCTCCTGCAACATCCGTACGACTACTTTGGCCACATCATCTCCGAGCGTCGGTCCACAGGATGGAACCCCCACGCATTTTTTCCAACGCCTACATCTGTTGTTGACTTGATGGTGCAATGCACCATGGATGAACTTCGGTCACACAGCACGCGCTCCGCACCATCTTCCAAAACGGTGTTGGATCCTTGCTGCGGCACCGGCCGCATGCTGCTCAGCGCCTCCAATAGAAGTGTCCGGCTTTACGGAATCGACATCGATCCGTTGCTTTGCAAAATCGCCGCAATCAACGGGGCTCTCTACGCGCCATGGCTTGCGTTTCCCTTCCCTGAGCACTATTTCACAACACCTGCGCCTCCCTTTTCGGCGGTTACCGAACCGGATGCACCTCCGCACTATATCGTCCATGCACATCACCACCATCCACCGTTGACACAAACGACGTTTGATTTCGAGCCAGATTCAGAACCACAACCCGCTTAAAGCGAGCGCTCGTGAGGCCGTATGACCACCTGTGGACGCTGCCATACCTGTGGTCGCCCTATCACGATCATTCTCGACGAAGAAGAGTATTGTGCCTTTGATCAACAGTATCAGCGGCCCCTCGCGCATGGGTGGAAGAATGACCAGCCCTCGGAGGTAGAACAGCGTCCCTGTCCCTCCAGCGAGGGGGACCATGTTGAGAAAGCGACCGCGGCATCTGATTCAGACGTCGATCAGCCGGAAGAATTACCCATCATCCACCGATATAGTCGGAAGGATGCGATCGACGACGGCATGCTGGTCGACATTGCAGAAACGACCCGGCAAGAATTCGGAATTCGGTTCGCCCTGGCCCTGACCGCAGCAGTCTGGAATGAGTATGTCGTGGTGCCTGAAGGACTCATAGGAATTCAGGACGAACAAGGGCGTTTAGCCGACATCCTCACGATGCTGCATCACGCGGCGAGACGCAGCCACGATGACCGGCTTGTGTTTTCCGTACTCGTGAAGAACAGTGCGGATGAGACACCTGCTCAGCCCGTTCAACTAAAAGCTGTGGTTGATGGCGGAGACGACGGTTTGGGAGCCATCACGATTATGCTCCCCCACGAAGATTGAGGTTCCCCATGGAGATCCTACTCCTCGAGACATGTTCCTCAGACGACGACTACAACGGTGATTGCGACATTGCCGCCATTCCCCTCACGCAGGACCTTCTCAAGTGCATCAGGCGGATGCACCGCCTGGCGCGTCAGGTCAAACGACGACTACACGACTTTAGAGAGCTCGCCGTGGTTTCATTCACCGCCACCTTCCTTTCTTATGCAGACGCCACCGCGCTCTTTGGCGAAGTGAACTTGCCCAACGGACTGCCAACACTGGTCACGGGTAAATTCCCCACCCTCGACGACCATCGTCAATCCGTCGATTATCCCCGACTCTGCATGATTGAGGATGACGTCTGGTGGGAAGGTGTGGTCCGCCACACCTCCGTTCGAATTGCCACCCTTTCCGTCCCAATCAATCACCGATACTTCGACGCGCGTCGATCATCTCACCAAGGTTGATCCGTTCATCGCTCATGAGGATGACATGTCTCGATGGATCCAGTCCTTCGAGGTTCCCAGCACTAGCGGGCCGGGAACCTATGTTGTCAGCCGCGATAAGCAGGGTGTCTATGCCTGTTCGTGCCCACACTTCATCTACCGCCGAGGAGCCTGTAAGCACATCAGAACCGTGCAAGAGCATGCCAGGACCGCCCCCACGCACCCTGTACCCCCGACGTGTATAGCCGCAAATGTCTGCGCCGTGACTGCGGGAGAGAACAACACCGTGCTTGTCCCCTTACTTCCTATCGGTCACACCGATTTCTTGGCAACCATGATCGTCGACCTCTTACTTCATCGCGTTCCCTTCGACCTTATTCGACGTCATTACCACCTCCCAAAGCACACATCGAGACAAGACTATATTGACCACGTCCTCTCTCATGGCCGCTACATCTATGCCGGCGCCGACGGGCGGTTCACCAACAGGTACATCACCCATACCGATCACTGGCAACTTCCAGAGCCGCTCCACTCACAAGAATCACCAGAGGCCTACCATCACCGGACCGGTGCCCCACTCGATCTCGTGCGAATTGCTGTTCCCCGAGCAGCACCGACAGAATCTTCAACCACACGGTCAATCGCACCCGACCCATCGCCACCCGCTCCGCACAGACGCTACGGCCAACGCCGGATCATTCTGCCAACTGAAAGCGAGACCTTCGAATAACGTCGCTCGCTTACATCCTCTTATTCTCCACCCGTAATAGGATCAATGAGTCATTTCTGTATCACCACTTCTTCCCAGGACCAGTACTTTTGTCAGAGGAAGCCCAAATTCTAGGGCCATGCCGGAAAGAGATTCGCCTGCACATGACCAAGAAAACATCAATCGAAGTGGAAGTAGGGAACTCATGATCCGGTCAGCCAGAGCCCGATCACTCCTCACTAAACACCAACGCTATCGATCGCTGCTCTGGTCCTTATTTACGTTTATTCTCACCCTATTCGCGATGCTCCTTCTTTTCGGAGGCCCACTCCTCCTCATTCAAACGGTCACTGGTCTACAGGAACAATCCGTCAACCATGCCCCCAGTTGGCCCTGAGCAAGACGGGTATTCATTGACAGCCTCGCACGAAGGCGCGACCATAATCGAATGGATGCGGCGCATCTCCGTGGAAAGCTACTCCACGTTCAGCATCTTGCTGACGCGTGGATTCGCAACGGCGGCGATCCGGCCATCCCGACCGACATCATGCAGAAGTTTTTAGCGGAAGCTAAAGAAGGAAAGTGGACGGAAGCCGAGCGGATCCTCAATGACCTACTTGCCAGCCTCGAAACTCCTACACCCCAGACCTCTTCTCATCCAATAAACCTGCAACAATCACGAGTAAACACTGGCCCAAGCAGATCCTCGGGTCACCGCTCACGCGGATCAGTTGAGAAGAGAAAGAGTCGTGGCGGGTTATCTTCCTAGTCCACATGGATTGAACCGACACACCATCCAGTATGCAGTTTCCTAAAACCCTTCGGTCAATTTCCGTTCCGAACGTCAAATGCCATCCTCTTACTGACTGAAACCCCCTGTTTATTCATCTTTCAGAAAAAGCGAGATTTAAATGTTGTTTTAGGACTGACGACTCACGGAAGTTGACCCAATGTGGCCGTATCCTCGACAGGAGGATCATCATCCACAGCAAATGGCTACCTTGCCGCCATCCATTATTCACCCAGCTCCCCCCTAACCATTTCCGCTCCCTCCCCACCCGGATAACCCAAGTTTTTTCCCTTCTCGTTGAAACGCCGCCACCAACGCCCGGGCACGTGTCGTGCGAATTCGACGACTCAAGGCTAACTCCCGCACTTCCGCCATTACCCGATATCGGATTGGGCGCGTAAAACTCTCGATCACTTTCAACCAAAACGGTTCGTAGGCTTGGTCCGGTCGCCCCACAAAATCATAGATTTCCTTCAGGGCCTGATCGCGATCCTCATTCACGGTCACAGCCGATCCGTCGGGAGCTCCTCCCTCATCCCGAACCGCCAACACCTCACGAACCGGCCCCCGCTCAATTTCCTGCAGACGTTGCTGCTCAATCTGATACACCTCATACCAACAGGGCCCCGCCTCCCATCGCACGACAAAATCCTTCGTCCCATCCGAACCCCGATCCAGGGACCATGAGTTCAAAAACCCGAGCGCTTCGAGTTCTTTATGTGCCGGCTCCAATTGCCGACGGATTTCAGAAATCGCCCTGAGACGCTTCAAACTCAAATTCGTCGCCAATTCTGTGTAGGATTCGCTGGCCATCCCACGACCGACACGAAAGAGCCCATGTAAGTGCTGGTACAACAATTTCGTCAGATCCCGGCGCAGGGCCCAAAACACTTTTTGATCCTGAATATGGCAGTGAAAATTATTCAGGTTCGCCCAATACCAATCGGCCAATTTGATGCGGTGCGCCCATTGCGCTCCCGAGGATTCCGTAGCCCCCAGTTCTTCTCGATCGATCCGTTCAAAGATATGCACGCCAGACTCCGCGCGCCGTTTCCGCTTGCTCTGACGGAACTCCTGGAGGACCAATCCGCTCAGTCGATCCAAAAACTCTCGCACTTCCCGTTGCCGGTCGCCATTGGGTTCCCGGCCGGTGAGGCGAATCAGTTCCCGACCGCTGATTTCCAACACATCCGGCACCATCCCCTCGCGCTCTGACACCATGGTTAACGCCCGCTCGAACGCCCGGAAATACTCCAAATCCAAAACCGTCGGATACCCCCATTTGGCACTCGGCAGGATCTCAATGGGCACTTTCATCACCGAGCCGTTCACTTCCATCACCCGCGTGACCACCTTTGATGGATTCTCCGGACCCACCTTTCCCTTCCCCGGAAGCTGCCACATAGGAATTTCTGAGATGGAGACTTCAGAATGGATCAGTCCATCACGCTGCTGTATCGCGGATTCCTTCTTCCGAAGCGGGTTGTCACTCATCGTGGCCGTAACGTAGATTTCTCTTCTACGTAAGTCTCTACGTGAAACACGCGACTTTCAGATACCCCAACTCCTAACCCCGTTAATTCATGCATCTTCTGTCCAGGCCGATTTGTGCGAAGCCTCTCACTTTGTGCCAACACTCTCACCGGCTTGTCTGCACCCTCTCGATTTTTCCTTGTTTCAACCCTCTCACCCTTGTGCCAACCCTCCCACTTGAGGTCCCAATTCTTGTGCGAACCCTCCCATCCCCTCTCCCTCTGTGGATAACCGGTTGCCCTCCACGTCCAGGTCTGGCACTGGCACTACCGCCCCTGGTACTGGGATTGCCAGGGAATTCGAATGTTTGAGGGGTCCCTCCTGAAAACTTCATTTCCCTACCAAGTATTGGCCGTGAGCAGGAAACACGGGGGAAAGCCGGAAAAGGTTTGCTCGACTGAGAGGGTTGGAACAAGACCGATCGCGCCTCAACACAGGACCAGCGAACCGCTACCCCTGCGCTTCTTTGAACCGATTCAAGCGGGTGGTGACCTCCGCCAGCTTGGCCTCAATCTCGTGAATGTCATTGGCCCGATTCGGGTGAAACCGCACTGTCAGCGTGAACGGTCCATCCTGGCTCTTGGCGGAGAATCGTACCGATTGAGCCCCCTGATTGGTCCGAGGAATCCGCGTGACCTCTTCACGGATCCGGTTCGAGGACCAGCCTCCCTCGATCGCTTGTTTCGCCACCCGCTGTAACCGAACAAGATTCGAGCGGAGCGGCAACAATTCCTGCACATGGCTCAACGTCAGGGGCGCCGGTCCCCTGAGCGTCATGTCCAAGATCGCCTCGGGGAGCTCCAACACCTGGAGGGCGCGCGTGATGCGCCCTTTATCACAGCCTAACCGATGCGCGAGCTCGCTCTTCTGATACCCATGCTGTGCGATGAGCTTCTGAAACCCCTTCGCCTCTTCGTACCCCGTCAGGTCCTTCCGCAACAGGTTGTCGATGAGCGCCTCAGCGGCCGCCTCGTGACTGGGATCGTGACGAATCAACGCGGGAATGGTCGTCTTCCCTAAAATCTGACAAGCTCGCCACCGCCGTTCCCCCGCGACGATTTCATACCGCCCCTCGCCACGCGGCCGGACGTGGATCGGCGTCTTGACCCCTTTCACGCGAATGTTCTCCAACAACTCCGCATCGGGCTCGACGTTCATGCGTGGCTGATCGGGACTCGGATCCAGCAGTTCGAGGGAGAGCTCATACACCTGCTCCGCGCTGGGGGTGCTCTCCGTCTTCAAGAGTGGCGAGGCGGGGCCCGGTGCGGGTGAGAGCGAAGGCTTCGTCTCCTGGCGTGGAAGCGGCATCGTGTCGGACACAGCTGGTCGAACAGGTACCGGTGGCGCCGCCCGTTCCTGCGCGGCCTCCCCAGCCACTGTGTGTCCTATGGTCTCCGCAATGATCTCCTTGACCGCCGCTTCATTGGTGACCCCTAAGCCGGCGAGCGCCTTACGAGACTGCTCCTCGAGCGTCTGACGTTCTTTGGAGGGCTTCCCCATCAGTGCACCTCCGCGACGTCGGCCGGCGTCTCAGTGGACACCTCATCAGGCACGGATTCCTTCTTCTTCGTTTTCGCCACCCGTGCCATCACTTCCACCGCTAACCCCGCATAATCCTCCGCGCCCGATGCCCGGAGCTCTTGCTGGAAGATCGTTTTATTGAACATGATCGCTTTACCGAATTCCGTGTTCTCGCGGATCACGGTTTTGAACACCTGAGGGCCGAAGTTATCCCGCATGGTCTTCACGATCGTCTTCGCGACGTTAGTGCGCATATCACAGCGCGTCAGCAAATACCCCAAGAGCTCAGTCTTTTGATCGGTCTTGACCACGTTCACCTGGGAAATTTTGTTCTGTAATGACCGCAAGCCATCAAGCGCATACTTGTCTCCCGCCGCCACCGGCACAATCACATAGTCGGCCGCGTAGAGCGCGTTCGACATGAACGTGCCTAGATTCGGCGGGCAATCGATCAGGACCAGTTCATAATTGGCAAGTAAGGCTGATTGCTTAAACGCCGCATCGAACCCCAACAAGGCGCGCGGCGTATTTTGGATGTAGCCTTCCTGCTCGAAGAGATCGATGTGGGACGGGATCAGATCCAGATTCTTCGTCGTGGTTTCGACAATCGCTTCATCCAAAACCGCCTGGCCCCCTAACACCTGTGCTAAGGTGGTTTGGCCTTTGTAATCGCGACGCTCGTGCGGGAAGATAGTGGCGGTGAGGTTGGCTTGGGGATCGGCGTCCACGACCAACACGCGTGCGCGGTTCGAACGAGCGATTCCCGCCGCCAGATTCGCGGTAGTCGTGGTCTTTCCAACCCCGCCTTTGTGAGTCCCGATCGCGACAATTACGGGCATGGCAGGCTCCTAGTTATGATGAATTGCGTGGATGGTTGGAAGCCATTACCGAAATTTGCACGGCTTGTCAAGTCGGAATTCCCCCAGATATGGTGTCCACCCGCGGATTGCCCACTGGAGCTTGTTCAAAAGCCGCTCATGAGTCAGAAGGGAGGTGGACAGTAGTTGCGATGAAATGCCACCCCTATTTTCCCACCGTCACTCATCCATAGTCTCCGTCTTCAGAGGTGAAGAGTGGCAGAATACAAACATTTGAAAGTTGCGGCACCGCAATTGGAAAACATTGCACCCCCTACTGACATGGCTTTTGCCATATGTGGAAACATTTGTAAGCTGTCTCAAAACTATTGTGCGAACCACAAAACCTTAAATCTCAATACAGAGCAGTTAGGAAGGTTTTCATTTATTCAACAATGGAAAAAGAAATCTCCAATGGACTAGATGCCTTACTGTAAACGTTTGAAAGTTGCGGCACCGCAACTGTTGATGCAAGTATAAGAAGTAAAATGTGTTTTAGTAGTGTGACGTAGAAGTAGATGGGAAAGAGGTAAGGGGAATCGGGTCCAAAAAGGCCGGGAGAGCCCGATCAATACGAGGTCCACTGAGGAAATTGCTGCTTGATGCGCGCGCGGCCGGTCAATTTGAGGTAGGCCATATAGCGAAAAACCTTTTCTTCATCCGCCTGGGGCAATTCGTAGCCAGAGGCGCGAAATGCCACGAAGTGCTGGCGAATCTGCTGACGCAGGTCCTCCCGATCATCCGGATCCATCGTCCGAATCTGTTGCTCCAGTACCAGGAGATCCGAGGCGGTAAATTGGTCGAGCCGGTGGGCCATCTCGGTCGGCGTGAGGCGCGACTCGAGCTCGGGCCGAAGGATGACCACTTCATATTGCGCCTTTTGAAAGCGATCGGGCTTGACCGTCACCCGTAACAGTTTGTGATCGATCAAATGTTTTCTGGTCGCGGCCACGTTGTTCGGCGCGCGATCGACCCAGCGGGCCATCTCGGCTAACGTCACCCGGATGCGGGACTTGCCTTCACCCTGGCAATGACGAATCAGTTGGAGATAGAGCCGTTGTTGATGGTCGGGGAGGGCACGAAACGTCGGATGATCTAATGTGCGATGGAGGATCTTGATGTAATCGAGCGGCGAGAGCCCCGAGGCATCCTGCTCAGCGGCCGGCGGTTTCGGCGGTTCATTTTCCCCTTCCCCAAACTCGGCCGCCCACGCTTCTTCGTCAACGCCTTCGGATTCTTTCTCCACTGCTGCGACCCCCAAGTTCAGGACCCAGAACGCGTGCTGCATAGCATATGTAGACGTATAGGTGCAAGTACCTAGACGTGGAGACCGGCCCTCACGTCCATTTCGAGTGGAGTCGGGGATTCCGACAATCCCGGACTTGACTCTTGACGGATTCTTTTGGTCGGCGTAGAAGGAGGCGGGTCCAAATCGGGCAGGGAAGGCGGATGGGGCAGTCCGAAACAAACCTTCTCATGGGGTCGACGTCATGACGACGGCCGTGGCGCGTCGGCAGCCGCCAGCCACACCGGTGCCCCTTACGGACGATCCCCCGCATCCCATCGCCGTTCTGAACCACAGCGGGCTGATTCGGGCCGAGCTCGAGATCGCCGCGTTCTGTCAGCGACTGAAGAACGGCGGCACGGCGCTTCCGAGCACCGTCCAGACCTATCAGAAACGCCTTCTGTACTTTCTCACCTGGCTCAAATCCCTCCCGGCGGATCCGCCGGCATCGTGGTCGATCGAGCTGATGTATGCCTATCGGGCGAATCTGGAGCGGACCTGTCGCTCGCCTCGCGCAATGAACGGCTACGTCGTGGCTTTGCGGCAATTCGGGATCTACCTGAAGACGGTCTATGGCCGGTCGATCGATCCCGCCGAGTTCGTCAAAGGCTGGAAGACCGACCGGGCCCCGCAACGAAGGCCGCTGCCCGTCGACGACGCCCGGCGCTTTCTCGTGCAGCTCGCCATCGATCCGCGCCACACACGACTGCAGCGCCGGCGAAATTATGCGATGGCGTATCTGATGCTGAAAACCGGCCTCAGGGAGATCGAAATCAGCCGGCTGACCATGCAGGACCTTCAGCCCGGGGAGCCGGGGAAGTATTGGCGGCTCTATGTGCATGGGAAGGGGAGGGCGATGGCGGACGCCTGGGTGAAACTCGTGCCGAAGGTGTATCGGAAGCTACGCGCGTACTTGCGGTATCGGCCGGCGGATCTGGATCCGGAGGCGCCGCTGTTCGCGACCACGGCACCGCTGAAACACGATGGATCCTTACGTGCGAATGCCGAACGGCCGATCGGACCGCGCAGTATTCATCGGCTGATGACCGAAGGGCTTCTGCTTGCAAAAGTGAAACATCCAGGGATCGTCGTACACAGTCTCCGGCACTCGGCGGCAACGTATGCTACGGTGAATGGTGCCCCGCCGAGCCAAGTCCAACGCATGATGCGGCATCGCCATTACGCAACGACGGAGCACTATGTGCGGGAAGCCCAGCAGATGATGGAAGGGGCGGAGCAGGCGATCACGCAGATTTAGAATTATCCGTTATCTTTTATGTCTTTCATTTAAGAATAGCGATAAGAGTCTAAGGTTGTCAGCGCGGTTCTTTGATCACATTTTCGATTATTACAGTGATACGTTCATCTCTCATGAAGGGGACGATGTAGACGATCGTGAGTAGGAGATCCCCCGCCTTTCCTCATCAGCCGCCATCACACAAGATTTCGAATATAACTAACACGGCGCTGCGATATATCGGATCGGATTTCTCGCACCGTCTGGGAGCAGATGTGCGACGGAACCTCCTCTGTAACGGTTTCTGACAGAAGATTCCGCTAATCTGCCCTCGAACTCCCAGCGGCCACGGACGTTGACAACCCTCTTCTTCCGATATTGGTAATGCGTCGTCCCCGCCCGGTGCCAAGCCTGGATCTTGTACACTTCACGAACCACACCACGATAGACAGCAAACGCATATACCAATTGATTACGCCTCTCGCCAACTTTCCACACGCCTCGTGTGATTTCGTATAGCCTCTGTGCTTCTATTCCAGGTGTGTAAAGCCGATTTATCCGGATCAATACCGAAGGCTCTCGGATGGTGATCGGTCGTGCTGCATAACGGGCGATTATGTCATCGAGCGCCTCCCTGCCATGCATTCGAGCATGTCTTCCTCTAATCTTGTTGGTTAATTGTCCAAAGACGTCCAGGAGAGCGCACTCTACCGTATATGCAGTGGCTTCATCTCTGAGACCATGAATGAGTATGTCGACGCGATGCCTCCGGAGACGCCGTAGATGAGCAAGAGCCCGCTGTCCACATCCTTTGCCTATATAGCGAATTCTGTTCTTTTTCCTATCAATGTAGAGATAGACATACCAACCAAGCCGCTTGACGACGGTATATGGGATCCTATCTGCGTTCATGGAGGTTGCCTTAGGACCTCTACTTGCCTGGGAATGAGGCGCCACTACCAACAGTCGTCTGGCTACGAGTCCCCGCAGCTTTAACCGCCTCGTCAAATAGCGTTGAAATCGCACCCAGAAATTCTCTGGAATGCATAGCTGGTCGCTCGGAGATGATAGGGGCCGCATTTTCAAAAATGGCTCGAACCTCCCCAGCACGTTGAACCGTTGATCCGGTCCCCCGATATTCAAAGGCAGTCATCCAATCCCGAACTTGATCGATGAAGATTCGTCTCGCCGCTAAATCATGAAGTCGGGAATGTACTTCTTGTCTGACTGAACGGACTGCTTCTTCAATATCTCGTTCTGCAGGCTCCGACGGCTTCCAAGCTCGTGGCTGTGCGATGAATGCATCCAGTTGCTCAGTGACGAGACGGATCAAATCCGCGACTGGCTGAAGCGTGTCATAGCTATCGGACCTTTGATAGGCCAGTCGCCTGGTCAGGGCTTTGATCCTGGTCCAATGTTCAGGAAGGATCGTTGAGTAGGAATCTAGACCCAATCGAGCGTTCCAGATTCGGTGGAACTTTTCTGCCGCATACCGCACCGGAATGACAAGCCGGTCAAGGTCGTAAACCGGCGTGGAAGGTACGTACGGCGGCGGAGTGATGGCGGCCTGGAAAACAGTGAGAAGATGATTCAACTGTGCTCGAGTGGTACGGGCTCCCTCCGGTAATACTTTATGGATATTTGACACGTAGAGAACGTGTTTATCGAGGAGGCGGCGGCGAAGTGTTCTAAGCGCTGACAGATCCGAATCTTGCTCAAGGGCCTGAAGCGCATTCTCAAGCGAACCAAGCACATGACTTTTTTTCATGGTGGCGGTTGGAAGATTGTCGCCCTCCAGCTGATCATAATGGGTGAAAACAATGGAGAGTTTTGCGTCATGACCTGTGGCGGCCAAACTCCGCAATACGGCGACCGCACCTGCTTGCATGGGCTGCTTGGCGCTATCCACGAGCAGGATGACGTCAGCACGGTCATAGCGCCTCGTCAGGGTGGTGGGTAGTGTAAAGTTTAGCGCCGCCGTATGGCCGAGCCCTTCACCATCCATTAAAACCATCTTGAGTTGTTCATCATCGGGTGCCCATGTCGGAGAGAATGGGCCTGAAACTCTTAACCCACTAACGAGTGGAGTCAAGAGTCGACCGAAGTTCGGTGCGTAGTTGCTTGAGAACCGATTGACGGTTTTGAGAAATAGTGCACGCTCGGGCGATTCATATGTCCAGGTCAGCGGCCATCCCGAACGATCAAATTGAAAAGTTCCTATATTGACGTTGTCGAATTTGGCTCGTACTTCGTCAAAGATTTCATCAATCAGCGACAGGGCCTGATCATTGTTGAGCACATTCTGTTCGAGCAATTCGAAGAATGAATCCCGGTCTCCTGCTTTCAGCTGGCTGAGATCATCGGATGAATAATTGAGAGCCTGTGAGACCCTTCTACGTTCCAGAGCGCCTAGCTCGAGAATGCGATCGATGAACCTTCTTACCGTCGCCTCAAAACGCTTTCGTTCCTCCGAATCGATCTCCGATACCTCTATCGGTTCTAAAGGACTCTCACTGTGTTCCACTTCTTCATCTTCAGTTTCATCACCGTATGGAGACGCGACATTCCCAAGGAGGTAATTCAAGCGGAAGCGTTGCTCATTATGCTCAAAGAATCGTCTTATCACCTCGCCTTCCGGTGCTTCTTCGGCAGCAGCTGACACTGAGGCGATGAGGCACTCCTCGATATAAGATCGAACAAGGTCGTCGGAGAGGAATGAGACGACCGCCTTAAAAGGCCCCGGAGTAGTGATGATTTCGATATCGAAAACCGTGGTTTTGGCGGTCGATGTTGACGGAAATCTATCGCGCAGACTCGTTCCGATGAGTTGTCGGAGCAACGTCGTTTTGCCCGCACCAGTTTGTCCCAGCACGAGCACTCGTGCGTATCCCTCTTCTCGAGTGGGGAGGGGAAGGGCGGCATCTCGAGCGCTCCAGGAATCTTGCAGTTTCGATTCAATTTTGTCGTAAAATATCGAAACGATTCTTGGATCAAATTGCCTCGCTGCCCGATCTTTTGCGGTAATTGTCCAATAGGAATCGTCCCCCAGAATTGTGTTTATCTGAGAAACGAGACGGTCGGCCTCCTGGTCGCTACTCGTTCCGAGTCCCTTTCTCAGCCGTTGGAATTTTCCATCCGCATCCGGCAGCAGCGGATGATGGAAAATCAGGCACCAACCTTCCCTGCCCTGGCTTCGATTTTTTGCGGCCCGAAAAGATGTTTTCATACGCCCTCCGTTGTTCAGAGTTGTTCACGTATAGTGCAAAGCGCAGTTTGATGTCAACATAAAAAGTGAACAACACAGAACAACCCATATATTCAATCATTTAAGTTTATTCTTTGCGTTGTGGCGGAAGATGACGGGGGAAACCCCGGGGAGTGAAAATTTGTCGATCGGTGCCTAAAGCATGAGAACCGGAGCGAAAATGGCAATGCCTTGTTTCACCGGTCTATCAGCCAAATTTGTCAGAGCGCATAGCTCAGGACTGGGCTACTGGAAATAAAATTGGCCGACTGACACACAGAACCTCCGGTGGGGGAGGAGCTCCGGAAGTATTGGCGGCTCTATTGTGAGGCACAGCAAATGATGGAAGAACCAGAACAGGCGATCACACAGATCTAAAACAGGCCCATGCTCGGGTTGGGCGCATAAACGCCTTACAGATTCGACGTTCGTTACAACATTCTAGAAGTTTCATTCCGGGCCCTACACCTAACCGAATACCAAGGACATCGGTTAGGAGGCGTATCGCGAACCGACCTTTAGGTGAAATACCGAAACCGCGCATTGACCTTCTTACCACTGGGGACGTGCTTCAAGATATCGCCAACGCGCCGGGCAGCTCGGATCGTTATTGGGTCACCCGTATCGAATTGAGTGTTGTTGAAGTTTAGTTTCGAAAGGCCCACAAGCTCCTGAGCAAGGTCTGAAGCACTCGTTTCGCCATCGTCCCGAAGGAATTCCAGAGCTCGAGGAATGTAAGCACCGGGGTAAACCTGAAAATACGGGACTGTACCCTTCAGATATACAATTCCTGACTTTCCATCGAACAGGAGCGCCGTGCCGCGCACCATCGGAGAGTCGCCCGCCCGGAGGACGCGGGTTTCTGAACGTCGCACGGTCACTAGATCAAGAACCTCTAGCTTCTCCTCGTCCGCCGCCCGCTTGAAACCCTCCTTCTCATTCTCGTTGAAATAGGAGGTCTTGTGTATGACCAGCCGCGCCGGCATGTTTTTGTGCTCACGCCGGTACGTGGCCAAACCGTTCGCGAGCAGGTCCTGCGCGTCGTCCTTCGCCAAATGGGGACTACGGTCGTCCTTGTCATAACTCGCACTGCCACCTTGCACTATTAAGCCTTCACCGCGCTCGTCGAATACCTGCGCGACGCTGGTCAGGAGCTTGTCACCTGACACGCTACGAAAAAAGCTCACCCCAACGTAGCAGGTTGTAAGCGTCGACGGCTGACGGGCAAGCCGCCAGGGTACGCCACCGGCCTTATAGTAGAGCGCCGTATGAAAATTCCAGGCGGTCGTGGCCTTATCCTGTAACCGCCGTTCACGACCAGGTCGGGCGGATGGAGACCCATACGTGTCCGGACGCACGATTTGACACGGTAGCTGCAAATCAAGCGCTTGTGCTTTAAACACATCATGAAAGTTCAGCGCCGTGGGAGGCGGTGCCTTTTGGTGTGGCGCCGCCTCCTGCAACTCATCGATCGGCGCGTCAGGTCCGGCAGCATGTCCTGTATCGCCAAGCGCAAACACCTCCGCCGGAGGTGCGATAACTAGGACGTGTAGATTGCTCTTCGCCGCCAGGTCACGGGCATGATCCATGAACGTCTCGACGACATGCCGAAGAGGCTGGGCCTTGGCTAGGGCGGCTGTCAGTTCATGTCGGCTAATAGTCCTGGTTGCGGCATCCGATACCTCTAGAGACGTCCCGAAAATGTCCTGCGTCATTCCAGGAAAAGAAGGCCGCAGCGCGGTCAGTTTTGTTTCATCTGTTTTGACGCCATGCTTGCATTGCTCTATCCAGTCACGGACGCCATCTAACGTCGCTGTGGTGCCCACGACTCCGATCCTGATGGGCGATGGCACTTCCGCTGCACCCTTGTCGAACGCGCCGTGATTTGTAAGCCCGCCCCGGATGTCCACGTGCAACTGATTCTGATGAAATGCGAGCTGGGGCTCCTCAATGATGTGCAGCTTCATCATTCAAGTTCCTCGTCCCGTGAAGGACGCCCTGCAGGAGCATCTAATGCTGTGAGGGTCCTTTCGTCGACACCCGATGAAAAGCGAAAAGAAGCAAGAGGGGCAAATTCGAGCAATCGCACCCGATCGGTCCGGGTCCACGGTGCGCGGAGGGTTGCCTGCCAGATCAGTAACTGGCTTAAGACGGACCGATTTCTCTCGAGGCGCTTGATTCCAGCCAATCTGCCCTCGTGAAAGCGGTCCAATTCTTTTCCATCCCGCGTGAAGCGATATGTCGGGTTGATCTCCAGATACCATTCGTCGCCCAACAGGCGAAAACGAGCATGAAAGGCGGTGTGACGGAGAGACTTGTACGCCTTTCCTTTTTTGTCCTTGCTTTCATAGTGAGCAACCACGGTCGCTGTGCTACGCAGTTTGAGGTTCCCATATTTCAAACGGCGCGGCTCTTGGTCTGGATAGCCGATGAACGCGTAGATTTCTTGATCACGATGGTACCGAACACCATGACACCACAAATCGTCGCTCAGGGCTCTATGGAGCAAGTGCACGAAGATGCGTCGCTGATTCTCGTCTTTTGAGAATGCCCATTCCGTAGTGTCGAATTGATCCAATCCACCAATATCGATGAGCCGCTTGAGGGGAGAGGTTTCGGGGTCGACGAAACTGTAGAGGTTGTGCTCATAAACGGTCCAGCACCCTGGCACATACTGGGCCGGCTTTGAAGAGGCTCGTTTACTCAAGCGCTCCCAACCGTCCCGACGCGACGTGCACAGCGCAGGCGCGACGAAAAGTTTTTCTGGAAAATGCCGGAGCGGGAGCAAGTTGGCAAAGCCCTCTTCCAATCCCGACGCTTCCTCAATGACCGGTGGATGTTTCGTTACGGCAACCATTCCGCAGTCAGACGATAACTCGGGCAGCTCCCGGACCGGAACCGGTTGCGTGCGCAGGTAGGCGCGCGTGAAAGCCGCAGCGGCAGCGCAGGCGTACTTTGTCCATGCGTCTTGGCGCCGGAATCCAACGATGTCACTGAGGCTTCGAATGGCCAACATCGGCGTCCTGTCTCGCGTGGCGCGATGGACCCCTGAAGACTCCATTTCTACTGCGAGAATGCCGCGGGCGGTCGAAATCCAGGGAATGAGAACGTCGGGGTCTTTGACTAGACGATCACTTGAGGCAATGGGCCCAGCGCTAAAGATTGGTGGGCGTGGTGCGGCATTGCTGCCATAGTGCACCTGTAGCTTCTGACGCACGCGACGTTGCCAAGTCTTCGGCCCATAGAACCTGCTCTGTGATAAGGTTACCGCTGGTTTTGAAGGCAAGTCCTCCCACCAGTCGCCCAGCTCCGAGGCCCGTGCGTTGAGATTGGCAATCCCTCCGGAAATGGACCTAGCAATCGGGCCTCCTCCGACGTTATACGTTGGACTCTCCTGGAAGCTACGAGCCTCAAGACTGAAATCAAGGATGCGTGTCGCGAGGACGACATCCCCGAGACTGATATCGTCTGAAGGTACTCCTCCGGCAATGCCGACGACAATCAGGAGGGAAGGTTGAAGATCGTCGATGAGGTCTCGTGCAGCCTCCTGCGCCTCGCCGTTGCCCTGTTCGAGTTGGCGCACGATCGCAAGCCGATAACTTGCCCCCCGTCCGGCGTCTGTGCTGCGCAAGGTGTATTCGCGGTGTCGGGCCTTATGAATCGCGTGCCCGTCGGGAAAGGCTTGTAGGATAGCCTGAAATTCGTCTTCTCGGATCGTTAAGATCCCAACATCTATTATCGGTGCAGTCATCGGTTCTCTCCGCAGAGAGTTCCAGAGCTCAACGTGAAATACCCGGTTAGACCCGAAAGCAAGGCGCCATCGTATATCTCGTCGGGGTCATACGCAAGAGAGTAAATGAAGCGCCTAGCTGGAACCTGCGATTTCTTTCCCAGACTATATAGTTACTTCCTCTGCGGCTTACGGAGACTCAGGCTCCCCATCGGTAGCTTGTATTGCATCCTACAACGGAATCAGTACAATACGGACCTCTCTAAGGCAGAAGCCTCCTATGCCGCCAACCAGGCGATCAACCCCAAAGACCAGAACCAAAAAGCGATCCCCCGATCAGACGACACCTCGCGCAAGGCGCCGACGATTTATTCACGCTCGAACAGCCGCTCCATCGCGGCCACCAATCGTTGCGCCGGCGTTCGAATCGGTGCTGGCAATGTCCAACATCGCGCCCCCGGCAGCACCGCCGGCGGCGCAAGCCTGGCCATACCGGAAAGCCGTGTTCATCCATGGCATCGAGTGGCTCTTCGACAAGGATCTGCGAGGCTATTCGAGGGATCTACAGAATGGCATTCTAGCCAAGCTGCCTCGGGCGTTGAGAGCAAGCTTCGATCCAGCTAGGGACTTCGTTGAAGTGCTCTGGTCTAACGTGGTAGAGGCAGATGAGCGCAGCATTATGGCAGGCCTGGAGATCGTCGGGTACATTGCGAGCGGGAATTTCCCGCTTGCGGTAAAGACCGCTGTCAACGAGCTCGCGAACGTCGAACATGTGGCGGTGCTCCAGCCGGACAGCAAGTTGACACAGTTTCTGGGATATCTGTTGCCGGGCTCCACATTACCAGGGCTCAGCGTCGCTGAAGACGCGGCAAGCGCGATCCTCGATGTCGCTTTCTATTTCACCGATCACTATGGCGACGCCATTCGTAAACGAATACGCGAACAGCTCGTCAGTGGCATGAGCCAAGCAGGCCCACCCGTAGTCTTCGCGCATAGCCTCGGCTCAGTGGCCATCATCGACATCATCTTAGAAGACTTGCGGGCGGGGAAGCCGTCACCCGTAGGCCGGCTTGTCACGGCAGGCTCCCCACTCGGTCTCTTCAACGATCCAACCGGCATCGGCGTGGCGTTTCAAGCTCTGATGTGGGAAAACTATTATGACCCCGCCGATTTCGTGGCGCCATGGAACCCGCTTGCGGACAAAGGCTTCTTGTACGTTAGCGACTATCCCATTAAAGTCGAAGTGCTGCCCGCGCTTGGGCATCTTAATTATTGGATGAGTGAGACAATCGCGTCTGCCATGATCACCGCGCTCTTTGGATGAGATCTCCAATGCCAGTACTGTTGCTGTGTCTCTTCGCACTTGTCTATGGCTGTGCCACCGCCGTGATCCCAGCCAAGGTCAAATACGTCCCATTGTATGAGGTCCCTCAGCCAGGATTGCCGTCAGAAGGGCAGGGCGCTGTCGCCAGCCTCCACACGGGTCAGTTAAAACTGTACCTGCCGAATAACCGGCCCGGCGGGCATCCGTCCAAGCCGATCTGTTTTCGTCTCGTCCCCGGGCAAGATCATGCCGCCTCACCCTACCTCGTTCAGTGGGAGTCGCTGAAAGCATGCGGCGGCGGGCTAGGCGTGGATGATTCAGAAGACCGTGTTACAGCGCAGATGGGCGGCATGACGGAAGAGGAGTATTCTCAGCTGTTCGTGGTATTCCCCTCGAATTCAAAAACCCATCCCTTTCCATCCGGAGGCTGCCTTCCGAGCATGCCTGCCGGGTCGGGCTGTATCGAGATGACGATGGATATCAGCATAAAAGAACTCAACAAGATGTACGTCGTGATCTATCCCAGGGCACAAGCCGATCTTTGGGACTTACTCGACGGCATACAAGTTCAATAACTGCCTGAAGTCGTCTACAATTGACTTACTCTTAGGTCTGATAAGCGCGCTTATGTCAACTAGGTAAAATACCTTATAACCGCATCCACCTCCACTCTCTTCCTGCTGGGTCGTGACTGGTGCCGCTCTTACCCTGGGGCTACTTCGGATGACCAGTAAGTGTAGTTGTCTCGCCGGAACGAGCAAAAGGCCCGCGCAGTTGCATCCGTAGCCGGAAGATCACGAACTCGCCAGGCTTCTCCGGCGCCACCCCGATGTGACAAATGAGCGTTCCATTATCGATATCGGTTTGGGTCATGGTGGTGCGATCGCACTGGACAAAGTAGCTCTCCTTCCGGGTCCCGCCTTGCAACACCCTCGAAGCCCACATCACGCAGAGATGGCCGTTGAGGTCGCTCACGATTTGTGCCCACAAGCCAGCGTCGTTGTGCGGCTCTGAGTGCACCCACTCTAATCGCGTAAGGCACCACTCTTCCAAGTGCTCCCGGACGAGAACAGCCTGGAGCCCATAGGCGGGGGTGAGTTCCTCCAGCATCATGGGAAAGGACGTCATGGCCCAAGTGCATGGGCAAACTGCGTGCCGACAACACGAACAGGGTTGGCATGACCATTTCGAGTCCGGACGGCTAGTTATGAAGCGGTCATCCACGTCGCCTGTATCAGTGGAGATACGACTGATGAAGAAGAGATACAGTCACCGATAATGATGGTATACCAGTGCATCATCCATCTATCAGGCTAGGGTAAGTTTAGCTAAGAGGACCGCCCATGGCGAAAACTCACACTGCCAACATCCATGAAGCGAAAACCAATTTATCTCAGCTGATTACCGGAATGAATGCTGGCATCGAAATTATGATAGCTAGAGCCGGGGAACCCGTGGCGAGGCTGGTCCCCTTTAAGGGCGATCGACCCGTTCGTCGTCCCGGGTATCTGAAAGGGAAAGTCCGTATTGGGAAAGATTTTGATGCGCCTCTTTCTGACGCTGTCCTGAAAGGCTTCGAACCCGGACGCCCATGAAAGCCCTCCTCATTACCAGCTGCACCTTGGGTATGTGACGGACAACGGGCCAGACTGATGTGGCCAAGAGGCATTGAGCGCGGAGCCAATGACGCCTACCAGACCCCACCAAAACGCCACAGACCGGCCACTTAGCCACAGTCACTCTGATTAGCTTGAAAGACGTGTTGAGCAAGTTTCAGGACTTAGCGATGCCTTGGTTAAGGTCTAGCTGTTGCTAGAAAGCCTGACGGTCGTAACCAGGAGGGCGCCATGAAAAGAGCATCGCTTTTCGTTCTCCTTGTGTTTCTGCCATGGGTCCTGTTCCCAACGCTGAGTTTTGCACATGGGGGAGGACTCGACACCTACGGGTGTCATCATGATCGGAAACACGGCGGCTATCATTGCCATCAAGGTCCGTTCGCAGGGCAGACATTCGCTTCGAAAACGGAGATGCTCTCGCAGCTAGAGGCTATCACGCGTCCGCCTGACGATCTGTCGAACCGGGCTTAGCGGTGAGGAGTCGTCCGATGGCTTCCTGGCTCGCGACGTTCAACAAACTGCCGCGAAGAAAACTGCGCACGTTGACTATCTATCGAGATGCCTGCCGGCGCAGCCACCGGGTGCTGGGGACTTACCTGGCACTTAAAGCATGGGGGAAGCGCGTTGATTGCGTCGTGGTTGACCGCCACAGTCTGTTTGAATATCTTGGGATCAAGGCGATGCGAGGCCAGCGGTTAAAGTGGTTGGAAACGGACCTGAAAGACTTCTTTCCCTTCACAAAGGCGCTCTATCGGAGTCCCCTTGCCCATGGCTCGACCTACTTTTCAAGACTACCTTTCCCGAAGCAGGTCTTCGATGGCAAGATGTATGACCAGGAGCGGATTGAACACATTCAGGCGGCGGGGCTACGCACCGCTCCCATCACCCTGCCGACTGAAAGTCGGATGATCACGTTTCTCGTCTCGGCTGCCGCGGGGATGAAAAGTTCTAGATAGAGGGCTGTTTCGATCTCGTCTACAATGCTGCACCGATGTGTGGAAGATTCGGCCAAACCTCAGCCCAAACAGCAATAGCCGAAATCTTTGAACTTGAAAGCCTGCCACCCTTTAAGCCGAACTTCAACGTCTCCCCTACTCAGCAGGTAGCAGCAGTAAAGTTAAATCCTGAATCCCAGAAACGAGAAGGTGCCTTACTCCGATGGGGCCTCATTCCATCCTGGGCAAAGGATACGAAAATCGGAAACCAGTGCATCAACGCGAAATGTGAGACCATCGCGGTAAAGCCGGCCTTCCGTTCTGCCCTCAAAAAGCGGCGATGTTTGATAATTGCTGATGGCTTTTACGAATGGCAGGGAGTGAACGGGCGCAAGCAGCCTATGTGGATCACCCGACGAGAGTAGCGCACGTGATCGAAAAACCGGTATTCGATATCGGGTTTCCCCGACCACGCAAAATTCGGAAAGAATGGCGTATGCTGCCTTTACTTGAAATGGAACGCAAGCCCAGCCATAAACATGTTCGTTCTGTACGTGGCGTCGAATTCATTGTCTGAAAACTTGAACGTAGACCGGTTGTGCTTGAACTCACCAAATAGAGCGATGCGCTCAGTTACAAAAACCCGCAGGCCTGCAAGCACGTTCAAGCTGGGCGCCATTGTGAAATCGTCTGAAAATGTGTTGGGCGTTTGCGCGATATCGGCCACGTTCACACCTCCCCCGATTCCGACATAAGGTTGGAAAGTCTCTCCCGGATACCGCGCGAGCAGGTTAACGGCAAAATGAGCCACTCGCATTCTTGTGCCGTCAATCTGCTGTGATCCGCCTGGTGTCAGGGTAGCGGTCTGAGCCTTGATGTCCGGCTGATTGAAGAATCCTTCAAACTCCAGACCTAGCCAATTGGCTGCACCAGGAAAGTATCCGCCGATTTTCAAGCCGTAAGCCAGTCCGCTCTTCAGCGCAAGGTCTGTGGACGATATGCCCGAGGAACTACCTGTGCCTTTGATATCGGAGAGATCAGATGGAGAAGCGTATCCGACCTGGCCGGCGATGTACATCTCGGCATGCCCTGGAGATACCAGGAAAAGGACCAGCCAAAGGACTGCTGCTAAGAGAAGCGTTCCCCTCATATACCCTCCTTTTTTTAGCCATCCTTCGGCCGCATCAAGAATCACCTGATGCCAAACTAGCTCGCCCTCTGCTAGCGAGAAACTAATCCCGTTACCTTGAACCGCGCTCGTATCACAGCTCATAGGGTGAGGCCCACCAATGATGCAGTGCTCCACCATTTGCTCTTGCAAACGGCCAGGTCGAGCGCCCGGTGGAACTGGTTGCTTTGTACGCCGATCAATGCAAGAAGCGTCGGAGTGCCGGATTTCTTGAGAAGATCAAGGTACGTAAGATTTGATTGACTGATCTCGTCCACAGAAACAGTCTCGATCAGAACCCCGTAAACTGCTGATGGCGTTAAACTGGACATGTGAGGGAGAGTGCCATTCGGAACGACTCTCCAACGGAATCGTTCGACATATCCATCGTTGCCATACTTGCTCGGGCTAATGAGTATGACAACACGTAGCTTTTTCATTCCAAGAGTTCCCGCATTCCCTACTGAAACGCCTTTGTCATTCTTAAAGCGCAACGTTCTGATAGGCCAGTAAGCGGTTCTCCTCGAGCGGCACGTGACTGTACTTCGGCGGCATCATCCCATTCTGTCCCAAATATCCGATCGAGCCATGGCGTCAACAAGCCATAATTCTTAATGTATCTTGCATGGTGCATGGCGTGATACGAGGGAGAGTTAAATACCTTCCCCATAAGAGAGTCGTAGTAGCCTTCTCTCCGAATCTCAAAATTCGCATGACCAAGCGTGTTAGTGAGGAAGTACAGTATGTAGTAGGCGAAAATGCCAAAGGCGGATAGCGGTCGGATTTGAGAAAGCATTGAGAGCATTGCCAGGATGCCGATCGAGAAAATGAACTTCTCCAGAAAAGAGAAAGAGACCGACGTCCACGGCCCTGTCAAAAGAGACAAGTGATGCTCTCGGTGGATAAAGTGCAGTCGTTTCGCATGCATCGCGACGTGCGATGCGTAATGCCACGCTTCTGTCCAAATGAACGTCAGCAGAAACGTCGCGAGAATGAGTCCCAACGACTCATCCTCGATGTGGAGTAAGCCGGATGATATGAAGCCGAGAAACAGCATTGCGTGTACAGGAGTGGTGATGATCGAATTTCTTATCTCGCGCGCTCGTTGGCCCTTCTTCTCTTGAATCTTGTAAACGACTTTTACCGGCCTATTGTTAGCCACCCAGTCGATAACCAGCACGAAAGGATAATTGATGATTCCAAGTATGCACCCGTAGATCGCCATCGAAGTCGTCATGCCTACGCCTCCACCGGCAACCCGATTTCCCAGACATCCTGGTAATTCGGGTCGAGGAAGACCTTTTCATAACCTCTCGGCTTGAGTAACGGGGTTCTCTCTATGACCTCAGAAATATTCTTGTGAAAGTCGCAAGCCATGAGATGCATGGGACAGCGGAGACCGGGGTAGGTTCTTCCTTCAGATACCTTCTCGAGATGGCAAACTCGTCTATAAAACGCAAGATGGTTGGTCCGCGCTGCCGCAATGGCCCAATCGGCCTTTTTTCGTGCGACAACCATGTTGTGGCGAAGGAGAATCAGCACAAGACGTGAACTCACGGATGCCAGATCTGGCTCCGTCACCAGACGGTTGCCGGAACATATTCGAGCGTCGGGCGGGATAGCGGATGAAATCGCATCGCTATATGCCTGCATCTCGGGAATCTTGTGGGGTTCGTCTGGGTCAAACCAGGTGTTCCTAAGGCTCCCGATCACCCTTTCTTCAGAAGTTAATGCCCATAAGATATGGTTAGGTTGATGATCATACAGGTCTTCAAAGGACTCCTTCTCATTCGGGTCAATCGCGTCTTCTTTTCGATATGCCCGGTATCGGAGACAATACACCTCATCACGCAGTTCGGGAGAGTGAACCCGCTTGATACGAAGGGATTTTCCATTCTGCAACACGTCTGACATTGGCGGCTCCTTTCAGATCAGCAGAACATCACACCCGGTCAAGCCGCATAAGAACGATCGTGTCCTCTGCCGCATGATTAATCTCGCAGGACACTTTTTCTGACTCTGGAATTCCATCGGCCAATTGCCGCATGGCATCCGCGTCACGATAGATGAGTTGCCAATTCATATAAGCTTCCATGAAGCCCACGTCCTCGATACTCGGGAGATAGTTAGCGACAAGGAGCCTCCCGCCCGCTCGGAGCATGCCAAAAAGCTTCTCTGTCAGCCGACGCGCAAAACGATCCTGGAGGTAATCATAAAGTCCGGCCGCATAAATGAAGTCGAACTTATCCTCGCCAAACGCACCATTCAGAATAAGCTTGACGGACCCTTGCACCGTTTCGACAGTGAGCGGTCCCAGATCCTGCTCCACTACTTTTAGGCTGAGAGCGTCATGATCCAGCCCGACAAACCGCCCAACTGCACCGGATCGAAATGACTCAGCCTTTAATGCTTCTCTTAAATGTCCACACGCGACTGAAAAAATATGGGGCGACGGTCGGAGACGAGACACCTCATCGATCGTCGTAGCAAGGATGTCGGCACGCGTGCGGACAGCCTGTGGCGCCTTACACTGAATGGTGTGCCTGAAAATAGCTTCGCCGAGAGGTGAGACCGGCCGTCCACAAAGACCTCGCCAGTCCTTACGGTAAATAATGTCAAGAAGTTCGGCGTCCCCCTGATACCCTCTCGGTTGCGTATAGGCTCGCTGAGTGAGTGGATCTTCATGCAGCAAGAGCCGAAGTGGATGATTACGGCACTGTGCGATTGTCGCCATCCATTTCTGGCCGGTCTGATGGAGCTTCATCTGCCTCAATTCACGTGACAGTGCCGTTATGACCTGCGGTGCCCCATCAGGGCGCCTCACCAATTCAGTATGAGACCAGTCCAGAATGGAGTTTAGTTGCTTAGCTGCCAAATCAATCACCCTGACTCCTTGTCCCGATGGATTTTGAAACTGCCAAGAGATCTTCACCCATCGTTCGCGAGCTAGGTTGAGCAACCGACGTGCCGAGCCATGCTTGGTTGGCATCTCATGAGTCAGCAGGTTTAGAGAGGTGTCGTTCAGGAAAGACGGCTACTGTAACTCCTTGTTATGTCATGACGGTTTCGCCAACAAACAAAGATGCCTCTGAACTAGAGGGCCTGGAGGAATTCTCTGCTGCTAGAGGGAAAATGGGGGATATCCACGCTTAGTGGGAAATCCCTCTTCCTTGAGGCGCATGCCACGCAGCAGGAACGGCGGGTACGATAGGTACCCACTGCTGATCCCATGTGAATGCCGTTCGATGACAACGGTGCTTCTTCTGGCATGAGGTTTGATAGATGTTTTTCGTATATGAGTAAGATCTTTCAAAATACAGCTCCTCTTTTTGTCGGTTCATGCATTGTCCTACTTACATTTTCCCCTGGATTTAGCGTTGCCTCTCCGCCAGCTTCACACGAAGCCTACATCTACTATGTGGACGACGGTCATCACCTTGTGCAGGTACATAGCGAGCATCCGCCTGCAGTACTACAGGCTTCCCGCTGGGAAATCAGACTGTTTATGCGAGGCGCATCTACAAGAGGACGTTACTGGTGGGGGCTCATTACAGGACCGTCATATGAAAGCGTAATACAGCAGCTCAGAAGGGAGCAGGAGTTTCAAAGAACATATCTGACCTGGACCGGGTACTACCTCAACGAAGATTTCACATACTTGAATTTTCTCGGTCCCATTGCCGTGTTGAATACTGAGAGCCGGTCAGATCAAGTAGAGATCAAGCAAAACATCGATAAGCGGCTCCGAAGCTACGCGGATCAGCTAGATGACCTATTCGCTGCCTACGAGAGCTTGCGGCAGGAGCTCGCAAAAGATCCTTCAAAAAAGATTTCGTGGCGGCGGCTTAGGGGCGACACACTAGCCTGTTTATATTACATGTACGTCTCATTACTGGAGCTAAGGAGGTCGAAAGAGCGGCTCGCGAAGGCATCTACCCGTGAACGGGTACCAGAAATACCGGAGCAGATCGATGCGTTTTTCACTCACTCCCGTAGTTGTATTGGGGAGTTTCAACATGCCGTCGCTTTCGTGAAGAGAAAGATGGAAGGTGGAAACTATCCCTGGCACACAGCCCGTGTCTTGTCAGGAATGGTTGGATTGCCTCCGACACGGCGCAACTTGACGTAAAACAATGAACCGATTTATGACGGTTTATCTCTTTCCAGCCACTAGTACGAATCAGGCTCACTCGAGGTCACTCTGGCTCACTCTCGCTCGATGTCTTCATGGATCTGGGGGTTACGGGTTCAATTCGTGTCGGGCGCATAAGTTTTCAATGACTTACGGCGATATAACCCATCCCGTATCCAATCATGTAGACGTTGTGTAGAGATCTGTCTTGTGGTATACCGCGTGTCGCGGGTATGAAACCACTACCAGACTTCGGCAAGGACGTTAAAAGGTACCTCAACCATTACGTCAACAGACTCAAGCCTTTCAATCATTCCATCGATCAAAAAAGTCGGAGAAGCAACCGCGTTGGGCCTGGATTGATATGTTTCATCTGTGTACTCTTATTCGTCACTCAAAGTTTTGCAGCAGAAATAGGAATAAAACAAATCGATGAATTCATAAAACGACTGATCACCCAAAATCCCCCCGTGCGATGGGTGGAGACTTACTATGAAATCAGAATCATCGATCGGTTCGAAGTAAAACAGGTCCAAAAGGTAAAGGACAAGGACATCTACGAAGCAGAGATTGAGTTTAATGTTGTCAGCATCAACAAAGAAGACGAGAGAACTTGGAAGCTTGTGAAGAGGAAATTACCAGAACCGAGAAAGGAAACGATGAAGTATAACTTTGTGATTGAGGACGACAAACTCATGCTTTATGGAGTACCTCATTCATGGTCATATTCTTTAAAGACAAAATAATATAAATCCTTGCCATGCGGCCTCTGGTTATTCCACCAAAATATTGTGCGAGCTTGGCATGACTTTATGAGTATACGCACCAATCACTTCCCTGGCATGAGCACTATGTTACTTCGAAACCTTGACGCCTTCCTAAAATCAAATAGTGCCGGCTGTTGGATGGGTAATGTGACATTTGTGACATTCCGTTGATCGTCTTCACCTTCGTAGACCAGATACGCCCCCCGATCCTGTCCTGGAATGCCAAACGTTTGCAGAGCTCGGCTCTTCAACTCTTGCGCCAGCATTGGGACTCGATCAACCCCATAAGCTAGCCACTCAATGAGCGTAATGCGCCCGTCCTTCGGCCGGTAATCGGCCTGCTCGGCTTCCAAGCCATCATGGACCAACGCATACGTCAGGAGTCCCTGTTTGATGCGTCGGCTTTCCAAGGCGACGTTATCAGCCTGACTGGCGGCAAGTATGCGCATCCCCTTATCATAGGCGAGCTGTCCCAGACCACGGCTGCCCATTGGTCCAGGTTTAAATCCCGTTCCCTCGACTGACGCGGCAGACTGACAGGCGTCAACAATCATCACTAATTCAGCCGCATCGATGTCGCGGAGCCAACTTGCCAGTTCTTCGCTTGAAATCGTTTTCCTCAGGAGGTCCGGCTCAATCGTTTTTTCGTGCCCTGGCCCGATATCGGAAGGAAAGAGATAGAAAATCCCATGCTCATCACGGTACCCATGAGTTGCAAAGGATAAGATCACCAAGTCGTTCGGTGTAGCAGTTACCAAGCGGTCGAAGTTGGGAAGTGTTTCGCGCTGTTCGTCGGATACGGCATGCCCGGCGAGGAGACCCAGCACTGCACGAACCTGGTCCTTCGTCGCGCCAGCTCCTTTTGAACCATGTCCTGTTTCACTTCTTCCGAGAGTCAACGCAACGGGAACAATTTCTTCGTAGTCATGGCTTTGCATCAAGCCAGCGACCACGGCAGCTTGCAGTCTCAGCGCATCGTTGACTGCGAAGCGAAGATTCCACGATGGATTCTGATAGGTGTTCACGCCGACGCTAATGACATACGCTCGCCGTTTGATGGGCCCCTTTTCTTTTTGGACCGTGAACCGACGCCGGGCAGTTTCGCCTTTAATGCGATCGCAGTTGAATGCGTAAGCGGAGAACTCCAAGTCCGGCGGGTCAGCATTTCGAGGCACCTGTATTCCGCTAAGACGTACTGTCGCCACCTCCGATCTCTCGTCTATTTCCAAGACCCCATCATTTGCTGGCATATATCCGACCAGTTGTCGATTGCGGAACAGGCGGAGATCGTACACTCCATTGGAAATACGCCCATGGCTTTCATCACTGCAACTGCCGGTCGGACGAGTCACCTCGACGGTGACGGCTAGACGCTCGGTATTTTGACTGTCTGGCGAGATGTCCCGGATTACTACACGCGGCGTGTCCACATTGACTGTAGCCAGGGACTCCACGGCTGCCAACTGCTCCCCGGCCAAGATCCGTCGCAACAGGTCAGGCTCATAGTAGTCCTTCATGAAGGCTTCCACTGGCAGAGGTTTGAGAGGATCACTGGACCGTATCCAATGCAACCCGTGGACTTCCTCCAGGTCATCAGTGTCAAACCGGCCACCAGGATCTACAACGACCCAGTGCCCATCGGCCAGGGTCACCAGCCGACACAATTCTTTCTTCGTCCGGGCATCCCATAAGAAGAGCGCTGTCCCATCTGATGTGTAAAGAAGCTCCTCATTCTGCAAGAATCCCACGTCCATTACCCAATCCACATGTCCATCAAACCGATGAATTTCCTTGCCGGTCTCACGGTCCCACAACCGAGCGGTCCTATCATTGCTCCCAGTCAAAACTAGCCGGCTGTCTAAAGACATGGCTATTGCTGTGACATCATCGGAGTGGCCAGCGAGTTCAGCCAGCACTTTCCCGCTGGGATGCTCCCACACGGTAGAGGTCCGAGACGAAGAGCTTTGCGTCGTGGCAATGATCCGCTTCTCATGGGAGAACACAAATCGGGTCATCAGGATTCCCCCACCGGGTAACAACTCCCGCCCCGTTGGTAGGTCACGAAGTTGCAGGACGGAGCGATCGTCATGACCAGGTCTACCCAAGTAGAAGATTTTGGTCGCAATCATCCGCCCGTCGTCGAAAAACCGGCCGGCCCCCAGGGATCCGGATGCCTCTTCGAACTGAAGCACCTCCTTCTTCGTCTCACGTTCCCAGACATAGATCGTGCTGTCGCGCATACCGCCAAAACCGGCCAAAACCAGTACGCCATCAGGCGAGATATCCACAAATTCGACACCCAAGGTCAACAAGCTCTTTACCTTGGGATCAAATAACCGGTGTTCCAATCTAACGCCTAGATCCCAGACACGTACCTGAGAATCTCGGCTCCCACTTACAAGAAAACGTCCATCACGAGAAAAGGCCACTGTAGTGATAGCAGCGCCGTGGCCCTTCAATTCAGCGATCAGGTCTCCGGAAGAGGTATCCCAAAGCTGTATTCCCCCCTTCCTTCCAGGCTCTTCCTCTTCATCGCCGGTCGCTAACATCCGGCAGTCGGCAGAGAATGAAATTCCGTTCCACCACTGGTTGTGAAATTGCCGGATGAGCTTGCCGGACGAAAGACTCCACAAGCTTATGGTTGTCTTATCGAGTTCTCCACTCCTCAGAAGGAAGAATTCACCCTGACCGCAGATCTCCGGCGCAAATACTTTGGTTGCCAGGCCTTGGAGTGAACGGATCTCTTCACCAGAGAGCGTGTCCGCTAGGCGCACCACATCGCTACTTGTTACGGCAACACGGCTGCCATCAAGCGACATCGCTAGTGCCTTCTTTTTATCGGGTCCGCCATCATATCCTGTGAACCGCCGAATCTCTTTGCCTGTTTTCAGATCAACCACTTTGGCGACACTCTTTGCCTCATCGAATATGCTGTCTTTGGATGCTGGACCCATACCGATTAGAAGAAGTGATTGTGCACGCGGTAAGAAAAGTATTGTAGCCACAGGAAAAGGCTCTGACCTCTTTTGCACATGACGGCCAGTCTGACGTTCCCAAACGTTCACGGTGCCATCAGAGCCTCCGGATGCCACTAGCCGACCATCCGGAGATACTGCGAGCGTGAGAACTTCGGCCTGATGCCCTTTAAAGATGCGGACCGTTTTGCCATTGCTCACATTCCAAAGGCGTACCTCGCCTTTAGTGTCTCCGCTTACTACGTGCATTCCATCCGGTGCATAACCTACGGCGGTCAACTCGCCCCCGTGGCCAACAAACCGGCGCAGGCGGTTACCAGTCTTTAAATCCCACAATCCCCCCACATGCTCCTCGGAACACATACAAAGGTTGCTGCCAGAGAAAATAAACTGCCCATCTGGCGAAAAGACAAAGTCTTTGGAAAAACGGTCCGACCAACGTCTCAACTGTTTTCCCGTTTCTGTTTCCCATTGGTAGACAATCCCGAAGTTCTCCCCTGCGAGGATGTAGCGGTTGTCAGACGATATGCCCACGGATACGAAATGTTTCGGCTTCTCATTCGGTATCTTAGGAGTGTTGACAAATTTTCTAATTTCCCGTCCCGTCCCAGCTTCCCAGAGACGTACAGTTCCGTCCATTCCCCCAGTTACGACAAACCTGCCATCCCGAGAAAAGTCCACAGCGAGGACAAACCCAGCATGACCCAGCTGGATCATCAGCTCAGGCATTGGCGCCTGACTCTGCACATCCTGCTTCGTTGGCTTAGCTTCTACAAATGTGTGCATCGAGACTACATAGCACATAGCGAGCAACGTGCCGGGGATCAATGGTGGCAATACCTTATGTCCATATCCTTCTGTCATGGAAATTGTCCGGCTAAGCCGGGACCAGCACAAACTTGAGCGGACTGGTCCCGTCCTATTGACGTACCAGTCCTAAGGTAATCCAAGTTGCTCTTTTAAAGATGAGTATTCTGCTTGGGGAAATTGCGCGAGCACGGGAGACAAGCGGGGGTTTAACCATCGCATCAATTCTTCCATCTTCTCAGCCGGCATTGCGGTGCATCCCGCAGTTCCAGTATCAGCGTTTTTCCAGATATGGAGAAAGATACATGAGCCATCGCGGGGGGTCGTGGGATCCTGATTATGTTGTACTACAACCCCCCATCGATACAGTTCATCATTTCGCTTCATTTCCTCATCACTGTTCCAGTCGACCTTAACATCTTGGCGATTGATGATCTGGTTGTAGTATCGAGAGGAAGAGTCATCGATGCAGCGAGTAAGGTCACTAGAGGGGATGTACGGGAGATGAAGATCACCCGCTTGTTCATCAGTGGCATACCCAAAGGCAGGTCCAAGCTTGAAGATACCTGCTGGCGCTTTTCCATCTCCTTCCTTCTTGAAAGATCGGGAAACAGCTTGCCCATTGGCGAAGGTTCGCGCCCAGGCCATCCCATTCCGACCAACGACAACAGGAATCGGATCTCCGACAGGATTCCACGGCTGTGCGATTGATGAACGTTCATATCGTCGCAGTTCACCGCCCACAGTTCTCCAGCCACTTGTTGTCACCAAAACAAGCTGCTGCGCATTGCGAACATTCATGAACTCCTCCGCATTGGCTGCGCCTCCAAAAGCAAGAGCAATGATGAAGCACAATACGGTCGTCTCAACAAAGTTCCTTCCTGAGTGTGCAGCAATCATCTATTTCCTCTTCTCACGGTGAACGCCTTCAGACTCGAGCATCGATCAATACAACATCCAGCTGAGCACATGACCATCCTTGACCTGGAAGACGATGCGCTCAGCTTCATAAGTCAGAAATTGTCCTTCTTGGCCTTCCATGCGACGGGTTGGGTGCCCATACTTCTCTTGAATGTCTTCAGTGGGACTGCCGAGAGAGATTCCTTGGCTCGTTTTTCCGGTGTACCCAGGCAAAGTGCGGAGCATCACATACGACAGGGGATCATCAGTGGTTTTTACAATCACCAATTGAGCTCCGGCCCCTTCGCTCCATGACAAGGTCACGCCTGGCAAAGCTTTTGCCATTGGCACCTGGATAGCCGGAAAGTCCTTTCGGTTCAGTGGCGCGGGAAATTTTGTCTTAGCTTGTACTGGAGTGAGTTGAAGAATCTGTTCGACTTGTGTGGTTTTTACCCCTTGCTTGATTGAAGGCAAGTTGGTCTGTCCATTGGAAGAGCACGGAAGCACCGCGAGGTTGGTCGTTGCGGTGTCGTATCCCAACTTTTGGGCTGCCGTAAAGTCTTCCTTGGCGGCATCACATTTTCCTGCGCTCGCATTGGCAATGCCTCTGGCACTCACGGCAAGAGCTCGCGCGCGAGAATTGTTCTGTTCAACCGCCATAGTCATGGCCTCGGAAGCCTCGTCGACTGCCGACCCCGTTTTCCCAAGCAGATTCATTACCAAGGCACGATTGATATGTGCGGGAATGTAGGTCGTGTCGACAGAGCTTGCTTTGAGAAGTTTCGCGTCGGCTTCGCGGAGCCACTGCTCTCTCTCGACACGGCGTGCGTTGGGCGGATTTGCGTTAGAGCTTCGCACACCGTCAAACCGCATCTCGGTATCGACTTCCCATGGGTAGATAAATGGGACCTCTTCTTCATCGAACAACGTAATGGCATGCATAGCCCTAGCCAATCCCGCGTTCCCGAGTACCTCACGACTCGGAAACTCGTCTGAGACGACATCGAAGAGCCTTGCGGCGGCCAGCGGCGCTCCAATAAGCAAGCTATGGTAGGCAGCATCAAAGACCACGAGCATTTCATTCAGTTTTTTTGCCACACCGAGAGTGATGGCCTTCCGTTCCTCAAGAGGAGGATAACCAGGAAGCGGATTTTTCACATATGTGGCGTAAACTCGATCAAGGACCCGAGGTGCAACCTGCAATACGGGGTAACCTGCTAAATGTCCATAAAATCCCGCGGTATAGTCAGCTTCCGTTTCAGCCCGCACACTCTCAGGGCTCGTACCCTCTTTCAGGATTTTGCTCGTTTCCCCCATATGGTCAGCGATAAATCCTCTTACCAAGTCGTGGGTCCAGGCATGTCTTCGCTGAAAGTGAGCTAGCTCGTGTCCTAAAATGAAGGCCAAAGCAGGCTCGGCGTCCCCTCCGAATGAACCTGTGAACTCGCCAATATCCTCACGAAGAAAGATCACATCACGCGACGGCTGATTAGAAGATGCTGGAGCGAAGCTGGCGGGACGAAACATCGCGGGGCCAGCTAATTGTTGTTTTTTGATGAACTTCAATTCCGGAGGGGTTCGCCCGTCGCCAGTGGCGCGGACCAAGTTGGTATAGATCTGTTTAATGCCCTCTTCGGTGAGTGTTTCTGAACTGGCTGCCACATCGAAAAAACTAAGACAGCCGATGATACAAGCGAGGCCGATAGGCACCACCAGCCATCTGTTCGTCTTTGGGAAAGGTCTCATCCGGATCAGAAGGCCATATCCATGTCGGAGAACAGCATGGTCTCTGTCGATCTGGGATTGGTCTGACAACAACGGAGATAAGCGGCGTGTACAAGCCTCGCAAGGGCCGGCAAATAATGCTGACGCCACGCCCGCCTGTACCATTCCTCCGCTGTAACCAAATTCGGCTGAACACCCAGCTGTCCCCGTTCATAGGCGAGTCCTAGCATGTACTGCGCCCGAACGTGTCCCTGCGTTGCAGCCTTTTGATACCATTCAAGGGCTTGCTTCCCATCGATCGGTACGCCAAGCCCCTTTTCATACGCACGCCCGAGTTCATATTGAGATTGGGCGTGCCCTTGAGCAGCGGCTTTCTGGAACCATTGCACTGCTTCACGGGGATCCTTCTCCACTCCACGACCATAGGCATAGATCGAACCGAGCACTGATTGGGCCAGCACGTTTCCAGCGAGTGCAGCTTGTCGTAATTCCTCCAGCGCTCGCTGTGTATCTTGCGCAAACCCGAATCCGGTTGTAGCTGATTGATCACTCAGATAATCATTCATCGCTTGATTATCACCCAATGCAATTGCCCGCTCGATGTGTTGAAGGGCTTCATCGGGGTTCTCTGGCACACCGCCACTGCCTGAGGAATAGAGTCGGCTCAGGGCCTGTTCGGCGGGTGGGTATTGATGTTCAGCCGCTCGGAGATACCATCCTGCTGCATCATGTGATCCGCAGTCTGAATGACTGGGTGAGGATTCACACTGTCGTCCTAATTCATATTCGGCTGGCCCGTAATCACGTTCTGCAGCACGTCGAAACCGGTTTACCGCTTCGATAACGTCTTTTGGTAGGCCACCACGGCCTTCTGATACGAAACGACCAAGCGCATAGTCAGCCGGCGCATAGGAACCGGCTGCAGCGCGCTGATACCAGACGGCTGCTTCCCGATCACTCTGGGGATATCCAGGAGATCCATGTTCATACGCTGCGCCAACGAGATAGGCCGCTTCAGGAGACCCTTCTTCGGCTACGGCTCGTGCCCAATCTACTGTTTTCATATTGGTTGAATCGGCCGGCGCCGACACGGGTGAGGATTGGGCATGGCGAACCAGGTCAACATAACCTGTGTCGATGACCTCGCCGTTTGAAGACAGCACCGCATAGGGTGCAACCACTCGTTGGTCGGCTGGAATCGGTTGTGACACGACAAAGGTAATAATGCGACCGTCTGTAGACCACGTGCCTTGCTCAAAGACGATGGCGCCAGTGGGTGGGGTCAGCCCCTGGATCTTGCCGAGCCCCGCTTCAATCACATCAAGAGTTTGGCGCTGTTCGACTAACTGTCGGTCTGCCTGGCTTACCCGTTGGTCAAGGTCCTGACCCTCTTCTTGCAGCTTGTTTTTTTCCTCCGGAGTACCGGTAAAGCCAAAGCCCTGCCGCTCACCTCCCTCACCAAGAGTTTGGGCAACAACCAGACGGCGCTCACGCATTGCGGCCAAGTCTCGAGTCAATTGCGCTACCATCATGGTGGTGGACTCTTTTCGTGCAGCCAGCATCGCTCGCGCCTCGGACGGGTTCATGATGGATGTGCCCGCTGCTAGTTTGAAGCTGACGCCACAACTCCAGACTTCGGGCGTCCGCTTTTGTCCTGTGGCCTCTGGGGCAAGCCGATTAGTCTCTTCAAACTTCGATACGCCACAATCAACACTCGTGCCTTTAACCCAACAGGAATGGGCGCCGAGTAAGAACAGGCACAAAGGAAGGACTGCAAGTCGTTGTCGCTGGAATAAAATCATCGTCTTGTCTGCCTAAAAGTCATGCGAGAGCTATCGATTGCAATCGTCCATCGAAGGGGAAGCGGCTTTCCTTGCTCTCGCAGAGGAAGGCGTGAAACCGAAGCCAATCTTCGATTCATCAACGGGAGTGAAATTGCAGTCCTTATCGCTAACACAGGCCATTTGTATGTTTCTTCTGCTACTGACTTCCTGCTGATCGGGCTCCTCAGTCGCACACCCTCGGTCGCTTACGCATTCCTGCACATCCTTGCCATGAGGCTGCCGGTCTTTTGGGGCGGACTTCGGAATCGTCGCGACAGTCGCGAAGCCGAGTTCAGGCCCAACTTTTGATTCCTCATCTGGAGCGAAACAGTTGGTGTCTCTTATACAAGCAATCTGGGTGTCCTTCCCACGAAGGGCTTGTTCATTTCCTGGTTCGGTCGTTGCACAGGTGTCGCTGTTCGGGCAGGCCACCTGCACATCCTTGCCACGAATCACCCCCTCATTTGGGACGGTCTTCGAATCCGGCGAGCCAGAAGCGAAGCTGAAGGCGGATCCAACATTTGATTTTTCATCGGGAGCTAAGCAGGTTTTCTCGCTTATACAGGCGATCTGTACGTTCTTCCCGCTGCTGACTCTCTGCTGTTCAGGCTCCTCGGTCGCACACCTCTTGCTTGCACAGGCAATCTGCACATCCTTGCCACCCGACTCCTGGTCTTTTGGGGCAGTCATCGGGAGCGCCAAGGGGTCTTTCTCGGGGTCGTTCGTCGCACAATTCTCAGTGTTGCAGGCAACCTGCATTCTGTCGAACTTCGTCCTCGGATCATCCGGAGCGGCGCAGTTGCCCGAACTTATACAGGCCACCTGCACATCCTTACCACGAAGAGCGCGGTCTTTTAGGGCCTCATCAGTTGCGCAGCTCTCGGTTTGGCAGGCAAACTGAATCTTATTTTTGAAGTTGTCCGTTTTCTCGTCTGGGGCGGCACATGCTTCGGTCCCACAGGCCATCTGCACATGCTTGGAACCATGGAGCTGGTTTCTGGGGCGAGTTTGTCGAGCGGCTGAAGCGGGTGCAAAGCCAAATCTGGCGCTCATCCCCTCATCGTCCGTCGCGCAATTGCTGTCGTTTAGACAAGCAACCTCGGTCTTGTTTCGGGGTGTCGCCCGTTCTTCGGAAGGCGCAGCACAGTTGTCACTCCCACAGGCAACTGCGCTTCGCGTGGCCCGCACCTCATCCGGAGCGGTCTTGGCAGTTTGAGCGGCAGGCGCAAAGCCAAAGCCGGACCCTGTCCTCGCCTCATCGTCAGGAATAAAACAGGCCTTATCGTTTAGACACGCTATCTGGATGTCCTTGCCGCGAAGGAGTTTCTGTTGCTCGGATTCCTCAGTCACGCATCGTTCTCCGACACAGGCACCCTTAGCTCGGTTCAGAGAACGAGTGGTGGTACCATCGTCGGTCGTCGCGCATCTGTCGTCGGCACAGGCAACCTGTATGTCCTTCCCGCGAACTCGATCTTTCTCGGACTCATTTGTAGCGCACGCATCGTTCATGCAAGCCACCTGAATTTCTGCTGTGCGCTTCATTCGCTCGCCTTCAGGAGTTGCACAGCGGTCGCTGTCGCAGGCGCTGGCCAGTGGTCGCCCCTGTGAGGATTTCCTCGCGTTAACGGTCATGGTCTTAGGACATCCTGGTGATCGCCCGCCTCCGCTCGAGCCGACTTCTGTTGACTTCTCGGAATGCAAGTTAGGCGCGGCTGGCTCGTCAGGCGTAGCGCAGCGCTCACTGAGACAGGCAACCGTCAAGGGGGCGGGGGCAGAGCATGCCCCATTCGCCAGTGCCAAGAACAGCAGCGCAACGGTGAGGCGATAGATCTGTGTATATTTCATGGTAGGCCCTCCTGTTTTGCCTCCGCCTACTGCAAATCCTCTACCCTGAGCACAAGGCCAAGAACCCCACCTAAATTCGCTTGTAATACATGTCATCCCACTCGCTGAGGGCACCATCGTTAATCCCCAACTGCTTGGGAACTCCACCAGACATGGGAAATCCCACAGAAATCGGCCTCGGCATGGCAACCACATGCATGCTTCTTCAGTTTCCGGCAACCAATTCCCATGCAGCACCACCCTGCACAATAAAAGGTGCCCACAGTCTAATGGGAGGCAATCCTTGGTACTTGCCTCGCAGTTCCTTCAAGGTATTGAGCTGGGCCTGCCTAAGCGCTGCGGCAGGGCCAGCTCTTTGCAAGTTGGTGTAGAAGGCCCGCATTTGCCGAGCCGTGTATCTATCGGAAACGGCCCACAAGCTCATGACCACGTTCGAGGCGCCGGCCAAGATAAACGCTCGTCGGAGCCCAAACACCCCCTCGCCGGTCCGCACCTCTCCCACCGCTGTCTCGCAGGCTGAAAGTACGACGAGTCGAGTGCCATTGAGATCAATCGCGGCAATTTCAAGCGCCGTCAGCAATCCATCGTCCACTGTTTCTGTTTGGGCGAGCCTGTTCGCTCCCGCAAAGGCCAGTCCCGATCGGATTAACGGATTTTCGTATTGCATCACTGGCTGCTTGTCGCTAGATCCTCGCACGCCATCAAGATCCGATAGAAAAAAGCCGTGCGTGGCAAGATGCAAAATTTTGGGAGAGTGAAGAGATTTAATGGATTCCTCTGTGGCTGCCTCGTCAACTACAACTCGTTTTTTCCCAGGAAGCTGGATGAGCGGCGGGATATCGTTCGCTTCTTTGGCAGTGCCGGGCAACGGACGAAAGGAGCCCGAAAAATCCCGAGAACGGATCCGCCCTTCCTGTACTCCATTCGAAGGCGCTTGCTCCTGAACATGGACATCGAATGCAGGATTGGCAGCGAGGAACAACGCGACATCGTCTGGCGATTTGGAGAGCGCCGTCTGTATCAGATCGCGTCCAGAGGTCACATAGGCTAACTCATACCGTTCGAGGAGCGGCCGGCCCTCGATGTCGATCATCGCGGCAAACGGGAAAAGGCTGAGGAGGCCATCTGTGCTAACCACAATGCGCTCTGCTGATACGAGCTTCTCCTCGATACGACTCCAGAGTCGTCGGTGCAGCTGCTGAAAGAGCGCTGATTCGTTCACGCCACTTGGTGCTTTGGCTAATAGTCCGGCTCTGCCCCGATCGGCAGATGGACGAACGGCATCCAGCCCTTCCACAACAAGAGATTCGATGTCTTCGGCGTCACCCACATCGATCAGACTGATCTCCCTATCCCGCTGCACGACGAACGCGAGGTATCGGAACTTCTGGGTGAACTTACCGTGAGTAAAGTCGGCCTCGTTGGTCTTGACAAATTCCACCAATGCGGACCCTGGCATGAGCGACTGGGTGACTCGTTCGATGGTCACGGCCTGTTCGCTCGCTCGCCGAGACAGTAGCGCGCTATCTCGGGCCAACTGCCCTTCGAGTTCGTCGATTTGGCGTCGCAGTGTGGTCAGACGCTTTCGATAATCCTCCATCGTCATGCGCTCTGGCTGGTGAAAGACGAGCCTGGCAAGGTCACTGCGCAAGGCTCTCAACCGATTCCAGTCTTCGCGCTGTGTTCCAGACTCGCGTTCGCGGACTTGGAGAGTTTCCGCTTCTGCATCGAGCACCATGCCTTTCCGCTGCAGAACCAGCTGCAATCCCTCTTGGACTGCCGTGTGATCGGCGCTCAGATGCTGGCGGATCAATGAGAGTGCTGCCCAATACGTATCCGAGACCAGTTGGAGGCTCTCGAGCTTCTGACGCTCTGAGCTAAAGGCGAAGAATTGACGGATCATCGGCTGTTCGATGGCAAATGCCTGTGTGAACAGTGACAGTGCCGAGACGTATTTGTCCTCCGCCGCTTCAAGAAAGGCCAGGTTGTAGAGGGATCGGGCGACGTCAGGGTGCTGCTCGCCAAGCATCGTGGTTCGGATCCGCAGTGCTTCTTCCTGCTGGCGACGAGCCTTGAACCGGTCGCCTCGTTCCCAGGAAATTTTTGCCAAGTTGTTGAAAGAGACAGCCGTGGCCGGGTGCCGCGAGCCCAGAACTGTCTGTTGAATATCGAGGGCATCCGATTGGAACAATTCAGCCTGTTCGAGATCGCCGGCCAATCGGCTGTTCTCTGCAAGGTTGTTGAGGGTGAGCGCCACCTCGACATGGTTTCGCCCAAGTGCCTTCGTTTGTATACGCAGCGCGCGGGTCAGTACTGTCCTGGCTTCCTCATACTTGCTCTGGCGGCTATGGAAAAATCCAAGCTGATTTAATGTGAGCGCGACTTGAGGATGCTCCCAGCCGAGGGCCTGCTCCTGAATGGCCAGGACACGTTGGTTGAGGGAGCGGGCTTCAACATACTGTCCCGCCTGAGCGAGAAGAATCGAGAGGTTGGCGAGATGGATCGCAAGTTCCGGGCTCTCCTTTCCCAGAGCCCCCTCCTTGATGGTGATCGCTTTTCGATAGAGCGGCTCAGCTAACGCATAGTGCCCGGTTTCACGATAATACTCCGCCAAGTTGTTCAGTACGTTGGCAAGGTCCATATGCGTAGGCCCAAGCGCACGCTCGAGGATCAGGCGCGCCCGCTGGTAATGGGACTCTGCTCGAGTGTACTCGCCACGTTGGAAGGCAAGGTTTCCAAGACCCAACAGTACCGATGCAACGATTGGATGGGCGTCACCCAAGTCGGCCATGCCCACCTGCAGTGCGTGATCGTAGGTCTCCTCAGCTTGTACATAAGATCCTTTCAGCACATACAAAGAAGCCAGATTCGCTAAGGTCGCCGGAACGGAGGTCGGGTGGCTCCGTCCCATTTTGTGGATAGCAAGAGCTTCCTGAAAATACGATTCGGATCTGTCGTATTGGCCGTCCTGCTTATAGAGTTCGGCAAGCTTTCCTAGGAGAACGCCGACATTCGGGTGGTCTACGCCCAGAGTCTCGCGTCGAATATCTAGTGCACGGGAATAGGCCCTCTCGGCTTCCTCATACCGACCCATACGCGTATAGAGGTCACCCAGATGACCCAATGAGTCCGCGACGTGGTCATCCAGGTGTCCATACCGGTCTTCCTCGATTTTCAGGACACGCCTGAGGAGGGGCTCGGCTTTCCCGTACATGCCGCGAACCATGTACAAGCTTCCAAGGCGCTGAAGATAAGGCTCCAAGTCAGGATGGTCGGTTCCAAGAGCGGCTTCTTGAAGCACAAGCGCCCTGTGAAACGCGTTTTCCGCCTCGTCGTACCGTGCGTCCGCATTGTACAGATCACCAAGGAATACCAAGGTCGGCGCCAAGTTCTTCCCCTGCGATCCTTCCAACTCCTCAACTAACGACGCGGTTCGCTGTGCGTGGGGAATTGCTTCCCTCATCTTGCCGGCATTCTTCAACGTCAGCGCTTGCTCGTATGATCCCTTAAGATCGTCTTGTAGCGTGCTGCAGGCCACGAGACCTGAGAACAACAGAACCTGTCCTGTAAGCAACAACCGAGGTGAGAGTACCTGAAAAGAAGCTTGCGGTTCTGTTATCTTCCCGAATAACATTCGTTCTGATTGCCCGCGAATAAAGCAGCGACGAACACTATGGACCTAGTAAAGCAACAGACGCCTTAGTGTGTTCCTCTCGCTTCCAGCTAAGTTCCACCTCTCAACGACTAATTGACCGGCATCATTGCCGCAAACTAAAGCAATCTGTCCTTCCATTGCGGAGATACGAATCACCACTCCCAACTCCGCGAGAGTAGAGACAGTCCATACATTATTCTCTCCCTCTTCGTTGACGACTCCTGCGGCTAGGATCGGCAAGAGTTGGATCTGGTTTGTCATCGAAACTTGAGTGGCTGAATTTCCCCCGGACTGTGAGCTCTCTTTGGATGTCACATTGTCGGCATCTTTGCTCGGGTCCTCTAAAACTGATTCCTCCATCTCCGCACTTGATACCTTCTGCAACACGAGCCTATCGTTCTGCAGGTCAACAGAGATGGACTCTTGCTTCAACGACAACACATGCGTCGCGATGTTCTCGAGTTGATCTGTGGTCAACTCGGCAGCGCGAATGGTGGCAACGAGGTCCTTTCCGTCGGATCGGAATAGCAATTTGACATCCGACTTCGGCCGTACCGCTTCGAAGGCTCCTAACGCATCGTCAAGCGATTGCACAGCGACGTCGTTGATCTGTTTGAGTTGTGCACCAACGAATTTACCAAGCCCTTGTGTAGGAGAGTTCGGCAGAACGGCTAGAAGCGCAGGTGGAGCAGTGGTATTCATTAGCAGGCATTCCTGACTCGGCAGACACATGATCCGGTGTGTCTGCTGCAGGACCAGTCCTGTAAAGGCTCGTCTGACCCGCCCATTGTTGGTGAGAATATCCTGCACGACCCGTTCGGCAATTTTGGCTTCGAGCGAAAAATTCATTTGCGGTTGCCAGATTCCGTTGATCATTCCTTTTCTGGTCACCACGCCGACAACGTGTCCCGACTGATCCACGACCGGCCCTCCGCTGTTTCCGTGGAACGTTGTGGCGGAGGTCTGTAAATAGCCGTATCGTGAGGTCAGTGTGTCGAACATCCGATTCTTGCCACTGATAATTCCGTTCGTCACAGTATAGGGGTATTCGCTTCCTGGATTGCCGACTGCGTAGATCGGTTCTCCAATTCGTGGTTCCCTATTCCGAAAGGTGACTGTACGAATCTCAGCACCAGGTGCCTTGTCAGCAAATTCCAAGACGGCAATATCATAGAACGAGTCAGCGCCCACGATCTTCATTGCGTACTTTGTGCGATTGACACTCAACGAGGAAATGGCGAAAGGAGAGTCTTTGGCGCGCTGGATCACATGGGCGTTGGTCACCACATACTTCTTCCCTTGATGCTCAATAACAAATCCCGATCCCGTGCTTTCAACGCCAGTCAGATCCAATGCTTTGCCATAGGCAATATTGCCTTGTGTGCCGGCGAACCCAAATGGACGAGGAATCTGCTCAGACTCATAAAGAGCGACAGTCACCACAGCGTGTAGCGTGCGCTCTAACATGTCAGAGACAGATTCCGCTCGGGTCGTATCGGGAGCCAAGAGGAAGGCGATCAGAAGAAACGAGAGGTATGCTCTGTAGGTAAAGAAGTTAACCATGCCGCACCTCCTAGGCTGAGATAACTGGGAATCGCGGCGTAGGATACCTGTTAGAATTGCGCGCAGCAACTCCCTATCGGTGGCATACCGCAGCAATTTTGTTCGACCGGACAGACGCTGCTCCTCATATACAACTATGGTTTCCCTAATGCGATAAATCCGGCCCACGCTTGAGGATGTTGATATGCTCCTCCGAGCTTAATCATGTCCCGCTGCGCCATAGCTAGCGCCGTCATACGGTCTTCTCCTTGCAGGAGATGCTCGTAAAACGCTTTCATAAGAACCGACGTTTTCCTGCTCTTCACGGGCCACAAAGTCGCTACGATGCTTGGAGCATGGGCAGTCGTAAATGCTCTGGCCAATGTCGCGTATTCCAGTCCCTTCTTGCCGAGGCTAGTCTCACAGGCTGACAATACGACAAGACCAGTCTTCTTAAGGTCGAGCGACATAATGTCGCCTATCTCAAGGCGATATCCGTTGGCAAGGAGCAAGTAGCTGTGTTCAGGAGCATCTGAGTCCAACGTCGCGTGTGTCGCGAGATGAATAAGGCTGACGTCTTCAGCTTGACCGATGAAGTTTTCGTACGACGCCTCGGGACCTACTCTCTCTGTCAGCGTGCTTTTCGTTAACTCCCTCACTGCTTTGGCCTCATGCCGTGCACTTGGGAGAGAACCGTCTGGATCTGCCATGATGAGACCATCATGAATAACATGGTTGTCTGTTTTGATGGCCAAGTTGAGAGAGTAAAGCGAACTGATATAGCCGATCGTAAACCGCTCGACTGCATATTCGCGCTTGGATTGCACCGTCCTTATCAGTGCCGCAAATGGCACATAGGACAATCGGCCAGTTGGGACAACTAGCACAGTCTTTCCGGCAAGCTCGTCTCCAACGGGCCCGAGGAGGTGGTCATAGAGCCACGCCAATGTCTCGTCTAAACTAGCGGTATAAAGCGCGTCGATTCCATTCAGGTAAACATCGTCCTCGGAGGCTTCCCTATTGCCCATGGCCTTTGCCACAGTCATTGCTTGCTTGTCGAGATCTTCTTTCGAGACTTGAACCTCGCGTAGCCACGCGCGTCGTGGGGTGACAAGATGGATGTAGAGAGTGTCCTTGGTGGGGAGGTACTGGACCACTATTTGTCCTTCGTGTAGCTCTTTCTGGACGGCCACCAGATCCAGAGGATCCAATCGCAATACTTGATGAAGGCTTGGGTTCTCCCGTTCGAGTTGTGCCAGCAGCGTCGCATGTTTCTTCTTAAGCTCCCGGAGCTGATCAGATAACCTTGCTGCGGGTTTTTGAGGAATCTTACCTGTACCAGACTCGACTCGTGTACCTGATTCCTGAGCGTCTAACAGAGGATTCTCATCTGAAGAAACGATCGAAGTCCTCAATGCTGATTCGACTTGCTGTTTCGAGTGCTGAACTTCACTAATTTCCCGCAGGATCGCGGCTTGCTTGCTGCCAGGCTTTATTGATCGCAAGACGACGTCAGCTTCTTCGCGAAACCGTTCGGCCTGCTGCAACGCGAAGGCTTCGGTTTCAAGGCGATTCGCCACTAAGAATGAAGCCGAGCTCCCCTGGGAGTCATAGATTAACAATCCACGGTCTGTTCCGGCGTATATTCGCCCGTGAGCGTCAGTCGCGACTGCATGAACCGCACGAGCGCCATACTGGCCGAGAGCGTGATCATCCGGCAACATTTGGTTGAGGCGGTCTGGATACAGCCATGTACCAGCTGTATATAAGATGACCCCCCCTGCTGTCCCGAATAGCCAGCTGTCCCGATCGAGTCTTGCCCCACGTGTTCCAAGCCACAGTAGCGGGGTTTTCTCCCTGAGACGGTTGTAGGTGATATCATGTAAATCGGCATAGGGCACATATTGGCCCTTCTGATGTTGAGCAAATCCGTTGACTGTTCCTACGATCGCGCTGTTTCCATCAATGGGGGTATACCCTGTCATAAACCAATACACGTCGCCCGTTCGGTGCAACCGCGTAAAGCTTGCTCCATTCCATTCAAGCAGGCCGCCGCTCAATGTCAGGCCATGGTAACTGCGATGCCCCTCATCGGAGGCCACAATCCAGATTTTCCCGTCAACCGTTTCAACAATCCTAGAAATCCTGTCGCTACGCGCGGGGAACTTGGCACTATCCTTGTAGATTGAGAATTCTTCGAGCTGCCCATTGTTCCATCGGAACACCGATGGGCCGATTGTGGCCCAAATGGTCCCATCACGCGCCACCAATAAGCTAGACAACGAAATAGGCGATGACTTGATGTCATCAGGCAGAGTTGGTGAAGCCGTAAACAGTTCTTGCGGATGACGCGACCCCTTGTCAAACCTCAGGATCGCGTTTCCATCATTGGCAACAAGACGGCCCTCAGGATCCTTCTGTAGATGAGTGGAATACCCGGAGAGGAGTAGCTGAAGTCCTTGCCGGACATCGCGGTGGTCGACAATATAGATGCCATTATCCCCTGCTGCGACGTACGTAACCTGCGCTGTGTCATCGGAAAGAATGTCATGGACATAGATCCCTTTTTGGACAAATGTCTGCTCTTTCTCGTGCACATACAAGCCTTCATGTGTTAGGAGCGCCACCTGCTCACCTCTGCTGGCGCTGGCGTGTGGGCCGGTCCGAATGCCAAGACGTTGTGCTTCGAGAGGCAACTCCATATGCTCAAAATGGCCATCGGAGAAGAAGCTGATTCCCACATCCGTCAGCACTGACACCGCCATGGTGGTGCGGTTAATTGGAAGGAGGGTTAATCCCTGTAGATCTTTTGCCACCTCAATAGCCTCTTGGTCCGGTGCTTGCCTTGGGGGCTCAGGCTTTGTCTCTGACCAAAGGGACGTGAATACCTGTCGTCCCTTCAACCACCAAAACTGCTTCAAGGCCTCGGACCAGACCGCATCAGCCACCGGCTCGCGCGTGAACCAGTGGTCTCCTCCGTCCTTGCTGGCAAACAATCCTTCGGATGACGCCACGACAACCATAGGAGCCTGACCCGGTTTGTTGCTTGGATAGACCTTTAACTGCGTGATGGAGGCATTGACCAATGCCGCAATCGGAGTGTCTATCTTAGCCTTGCTGGCGATAAGACGTCGTAATCCTTTGGGCGTGCCAAGCCACACTTCGTCTCCAACAGTGGCCACGCGCGCGATGCGTGGGGTCGGCAGGCCTTGTTCCGTTGTACGTGTCAATACGACAGGGCCGTCATAGGCACCAGCCATTCTGACGAGGCCGTTGGCCGTTCCAAGCCATAGCGTTCTGTCTTCCGATTCGGATTCTTCAATCGACAGTATTTCCGATGTTGCCGATCTTCGCTCCGGGGCCTGCCTCGTAAATCTGCCGAGTTTCTCGTCGAATCGATAGAGCTCCCAGTAGCCACGCTGACGAACCAACAATCCCTCAGTCGTTCCGACGACAAGATGCCCGTTGCCACGAATGGTGACATGATTGAGCGTTGCCGAGCGCACGCTCGCGGGCAGCAGATCGTCGGCAGAATAGCGCCACCAAAACCCTGAGATTGCCAGATCAGATTTGGGAAACCAGCGCGCCGGCTTCGCTAGAGCGAGAGTGATTCCATCAACTTGTTTGACCCAGCGCGATAGGCCCTTATCCTTCGTTCGTACGGCCTCATTTCTCAGCCAATCCTTCTGCCGCGCCCAAGACTGATACTCTTCGAGCGAGAGTCCTTGTGGATTAGTTTGTTGTAGCAGCCGAGCCAAGAGGTAGATGTTTTCCGCTTCAATCCTTTTTGCTTCGATGGAAGACTTCTTCGAGCCGGCCGCTCCATGAATCTCCTCAATGAGAGACCTGGCTTCCTCGTTATGGTCGGGGTCGTCAGCAAGATGATCGATTAAGTACCGCACGACTGCAGTCTGAGCTTCCAATCGATGGACGCATGGCGTGGCGTTGCACTTCGTCGGCTTGCGAGAGGCAGATCGCAACCCCTCCAGTGTGCGGTCCTGATATTCTATGTGAGGAATCTTCGTCAATTGATTGGCCTGGAACGGTCTAATGAGATCTAGGAGTTCCTGAAACGTCCTCGTAATACGCAGAGCGATATTTCTTCCTGCAGAAGAATCCACCTTCGCGATAGATCCGTCCTTCGCATACTCTACCGTTAGCTCTCCGACACCCTCTACCGAAATCCAAACGGGTTTGTGGTTCTGGTTGTACCGAAATTCAACTTTGGTCCCATCACTAGTAGTGATCCGCTCGATATCATCTTGAAGTGTTGTGCCTGTGTAGCTGGACCGAGAATAGGAAAGGCCTACTCGTCTTGCTCCTGATCTGACGCTGAGGAGGTTATTTCCATCCTGGTCATATTCTGCCTCTATGGCTGCGGCACCACGCTTGAGGAGCAGTGGCCGGCCTGAGATCGGATGGTCTCTGCGAATCACCACTTCACCAGTCGGGTAGCCCATCGTCGCAGTCATCGTCCGATAGTCAAAGTCGACTATGGGACCGGATTCTTCGCTCAACGCCCGGTGCCTTGCGCTCTCGTACCAGGACACATAGCGGTCACTGTTAGACAAGTCGTTTGCACGTCCATACGAAATTCGATAATGCTCACGGTAATCTCCAAAGCGCCCATGGCATTCCCCTTCATGCTCCCGTGCATCATTATCATAGTGATTAGGCATGTGAGTTTTGATCTGGTCAATTAAGGACAGCGCCACGATACAGCTTCCACCCCAGCGGGCATGGGCGTGATACAACTTTTTCAATCGTGCTGCATCATAGGGATCACGCTCCACCATCGTGTGACCGATGCGGGCCACTCGCGGAAAGCCGAGAGAGCTCAAATGATTGTTAAGCAGCCATATGAACATTGTTCGGCTATCTGGATTTAGCATGGCATAGGAAAGCGCAGCATGCGCTGCCTCAATATTTGCGCCACGTAGAGTCAGGAGTCGTGCTTTATTGTAGTAATATGAGGAAAGGTTTCCCCCTCCTATCCGATATTCCTCGAGATCATGCTCTGCTACTGTAAGCAAATCAGATTGTGGTGTGGTGCGGTTTGACCGGGCTGCAACCAGCCAAGGTTTGTAGAGCAAGATGTCCAGGAGACTGTCCGGGCTATAGTGCTTGCCTGCTACGGCGGCTTGCAAAAACGTCAGCGCATCATCGTCCCGCTCTTGCTCCAAAAGAACTTCTATGTATACCTCAAGGGGCCAGGACTGATTAGGATTCGCTTCTATTGCACGCCTCCACAGGTCAATCTTTTGGTTTTTGGTATTGTCGCCCTTGATGCGGTTGGCTGCTTCGGTCCAAAGTTCTTTACTCCAGGGGTTGGTCTTGGTAAGGCTTTCAAGTTCCCGTGTAACAGCAGCCTCGTCCCCTTGTTCTCCAAGCCATTGCAACAGTTTGCTTCCCATCCAAGGGTGAAACTCGCGGGAAAGTGACTCGCGGACCAGAGCAATGGCTTTTGGTTTCTGTCTACCCTCCGCATACGCCAGAGCTAGTTCTCGTTTCAGCCATTCTGACTGTGGAGAGAGACGGTTCATTCTTTCCAACAACATGATCCGCCCATCGACATCCGCTCCGGCAGATAGAATGGCACTGCCTTCCATTACAAACTGCAGTGGCTTATTTTCTAGACTCACGCTCAAGCGTCCCCATTCAAGCTGCGTCTCCTCATTCGGACTGGCCCGTCGAAGAATCTGAAGCCAAAGCGTTTGAATGTCCTGGGCCGAAGGATCTGCCGCCAAAGCTCTTTTTGCATATGCAAGCGCGATGTCCATTCGCTCACTGTCAAATTCCAGCTGTGCATATGTTCGGAGCAACTTTGCATCATCTCCAAATTTTTTTAAGGCTTGATCGAGCTCGGCCCTGGCTCTGCCTCGTTCTCCGGCCTCAATGAGCACTGCGATCAACTGACGCTCGGTCAAAACATCACGATCTTTGTTCTGCGATCTATGAATACGCTGTTGCACAGCTATGGTCCGCCGAGCCTCTTCCATCCGTCCTAGCCTGATTAAGAGAACTGGGATAGTGTTGTGATTGTAAAAGAATGGATAGTGTTGAAATTCTTCATTTGCAGCTGCCAAGGCCTCTTCATATCGAAAGTTGTTTTGAAGAAGTTTGGACTTTCTTGCAGATGCATGGCTGTCCAATGGATAGGATTGCAACCACTGATCCACGGCATGCAATTCCGCAATGTGATCAACAGGACGGAAAGTCAGCAGCGCGAAACAATACTTACCGAAAGGAGTATCCGCGAGCGAATGTGGCTGTCCTGGAGAGATAAGGGATCGGAGCTCGGTCCTCAGATCCTCATAGTCCAGGGCTTTCCCGGCATAAACTTGTAGCGCGGCTGGAAACCAATTCGGAAAACGCTGCGCTGCCGATCGAAGATAGAGGAACTCTTCGCTACCCAGGTCTAATCCAGCTGCCGCATTCATCAGTTCAAGCAATGCCCAGGGATCATCTATCTCTTCGGCTCTGTCGGCCGGATATCTGTGCAACAATTCCCTCAATCGCCCCTCAGCTACCATGAGTTTTATCTCCGGGAAGGGCCCGAGGCGCTGACCTACTTTTGAATTCCTGGCCTGATCCCAGGCTTGCTTTAACTTGCCCTGGTTATCCTTGATGGTGACCCAAATTTGCGGGGAAAATGGATGTGGTGTCGTTGATGACAAGTCTTGCTCGATCTCTCGAGCAAGGTCATCTGGCTTCCCATCAACATACATCTGAGACCAGCGGACAATCCGAGGATCGTCATATAGTTTGACCTGGCTCCAATTCGAGAAAGAGGACGATTCCAAGCCGACAGCTGCAACGGAGGTAGACGCCACGGCAAGGGCAAGCCCGGCCATGATGGCGCGCTGCATCTTCAGACGGCTCATTCTTAACGCTCCTCAGTTGGTTGTTGCACCGCCACAGTACGACAATGCTTAACCAGGTATTCCAAATCGTTGGCGTACCTTTCGGGAAGATTCTTAAATCGTCTCCGGCATCCCTTGAACGCTTCCTCTAAAGAACCATATTGATTAGCCACTTTCGATAAATGCTCATGGTATGCCGCAAGTTTGAGCTCAACTAATTTAGCCAGGGCGGGATCGTTCGCTAGGGCTGCCGCTGCTCCCGTCTTATCCATCTGGTGATCGACTAAGGCGTGAAAGCAGATCCCCTTAAAGCGGTGTGTCACGGTAGTTCGGTCGCGTTCTAATGTGTCGGCCGCCGCTTGCAAATCGAACCGATGAGCACGCAAGCAATCAAGAAATTCACCGTCCCCTGCGATATCAAAATCACCACCTCGTGGAGTTGAGGAGATCGTTGCAGAACTCGCTTGCCCCTCTGTCTCGAAGCGCAGATCCTGCGGACCAATTACTGCAGTGTCTGCCATGAAAACCGTGCGCTTTAGGCAGCTTTGGAGTTTCCGAATGTTCCCTTTCCAAGGATGCCTGCTCAGCGCATCAATCGCCGCTTCAGAAAGCTTTAGTTCTTGACGAGCCGGGAAGATCGCTTTCTTCTCCTGCTCGAAGAAGTGTTCCGCCAAGAGCGGTATATCACCCCGCCGTTCTCGAAGGGGCGGAAGACGAAACTGGATCTCGCTAAGGCGATGGTATAAATCTTCGCGGAATTTAGCTTGCTTGATCTTTTGGATGAGATCTGCATTCGTCGCTGCAATTACTCGGACATCGACTCGGGTCTCTGTACCGCCGATCTTATAAAACATCTTCTCTTGCAACGCTCGCAGCAATTTCGCCTGGGTCCCGAGGTCGAGGTCGCCGATTTCGTCAAGGAAGAGCGTTCCGCCATGTGCCTGCTCAAAAAATCCCTTTTTATCTGTGTCGGCTCCAGTAAATGCGCCTTTCTTATGACCGAAGAACTCGCTTTCTGCCAGGGTTTCGGGGATGGCTGCCATATTGACCGCCACAAATGGTCCGCTCCTTCTTTCGCTCAGTTTATGAACGGCACGGGCAAAGACTTCTTTCCCGGTGCCAGTCTCGCCAAGCAAGAGGATGGTGAGCATGGATGGTGCTGCCTTTTTGAGATCACGAAACAGCGTTAGGACAGTACGATCCTGAGAGAGAATCCCGACCTGAGCGGCTTCCTGCTGAAGTGAGACGAGGTCGGCCGGAATGGGGGATTTTGACCGAGCCGATGAAATAGACAGCTCTGCCAGTTGTGTCTGCAGGCTCTGCATCGCGACTCGATCTTGTGTCGCCTGTGCTTGTGCCTTGGTCAGTTCACGCTGCACCGCTTCCAGTTGTCGTTGCATCCCTTCGGAATGGGCTGTGGCCGATTCGGCCTGGTCTTGAAGGACCGTCAGGTCTTCTTCCAGCTCTTCAACGCGCGTTTGTTTCACCGCATACGAATCTTGAACTGCGCGATAGTCCCGTTCTGTTGCCTGGTATCGTTGCTCCAGGTTTCGGGCCAACATCTGGGAGGCCGTCCCTCGCATCACCACCGCGCTTCCGGCGGAGAGGAACAATCCCAGAGAGGGAATAATCATAGGAAGGACGAGGCCCTGTTGTGCGAAGAGTAACTGAGAAGTGCCCACGTACGAGGCCAGCATGAGTATCACCAAGCCAACGCCGGCCCAACCGGATGAGACCGTCATGATGAACGCGCCGAACAGCGCCATTCCGATTGCGAGTAAGCCAGTGACGACCTTGGATGGTGTATGGAATGTCGCATGCGTCAAAAGAGTATTGATGACGTTGGCGGTGATAAACCCTCCGGGAGCATCAACCTCGTACGGTGTGGCTCGTTTGTCCGACTGATAACTGGCGTGGACCAACAACACGACTTTCCCTTTTACCTGTTCCGCAAAATCCTGTACCCGTTTCTCGTGGATCGCGTCCCATACCTGGACGAAGGAAAGAGGGCGCACGTCGGTCCATCCGCTTGCATAGTTCACAAGCAATTTCCCATCGGCATTGAGCGGGAGGTCGAGGTCCTCCGGCAGAGGAGGAGTGTTGAGATAAGCCGATACCGCGGCAATCCCGAATGCAGGGATCACCTCGTTTTGGATTGTCACAAATGGTGTAATCGAGCGGTAGAGGCCGTCGCTGTCGGGCTCAGCATTAATGTGTCCGATGCCCCGAGCTCTCTGTGCGAGGGTGTCGAGAAATGAACCGAACCGCTCATGGGTTTGATCACCGTTGCCCGCCGTTCCGGGACAGGGGTCTTCGAACCGAGTGCTGACAGGGTAGATGACTGACCCAGCGTGGCTCGTAGCCTCGAGGAGCGCCCGGTCGCTCGCCAGGCCTCCATTGGCTTTTGGACTCGGACAACGAAAGAGAAAATCGGGAGCGATGACCGCCGCACCGGCCTGACTTAGGCCGGTGATCATCTCCGCAAAGATAGCTCGATCCCATGTCCCTTCTCCGAATCGTTCGTCGCTTTCTTGGTCCCTCATGATCAGGACTAATGCTGGGCTGACCTCGATCGGTCCCCTCGATCGGAACCGGGCGTCGTATGTTTTCTGTTCCCATGAGGTGAGCAGTTCTGGAATGGCGATCCAGAGTGCAGCGGTACCGATGAGGGCAATCGCGGTGGCAACGAGGACACTGGGACCCTTTGTCATCCCAGCGAACGGAGGCATCATGTTCGCGTCCCTATCAATGGGTTTAGCACGATCGACCGGGAGCCCCTATGATATCGGGTGGTTTACAAGGCTTTTTCGGCTTCACTGGCACGCCGCGCGTCGGGTCTGGTTCTTCAATGTTTCGGGCAAGTACCTGCAACCCATCGAGTAGCTCGTCCGTTCCTGACGGTGTGGCGCTCGGGCCAGGTCCAGAGAGTGGCATTGACTGGAGTTGCTTTTCGAACACCACCGCTTGGCCATAGAGCTCGTCTAGTTCGAGCATCTCGGCGGTTAACTCTGCTTCCGTCATTGATTGCTGCGCGTAGGATAGGCAGCTCTCAGCAAATCGAGAGCGAATTCCTTTCACGATGCGGTCCCACACAGCCCGATACATATCCGGAACAGAGCCGGAGCCGCCGCTGTGAAAGGGATATTGGCGGGCGGCGAGCGCTTCCATCGCCTCATTTGACGCTCCTTGTGTCCCATGGCACCGTGTGCCCATACTGAGCCGGTCGCTAGCCAAAGCGAATTCCGCATCAATTCCGGAAACGAGCGGTATGAGAACGAGGGACAGAACGACAGGGTGGAGACTGCCAAGAGCCACACGAGATTGCCTCATGAAGCCTCTCGTCGATGAACTGCCGCAAAAACTTATCACTCACCTAACAAGTAATCGGTAGGCGGCGTATTGTAAATGGTCTTTTACGAAAGAACAATTCCTATGCCTCGGGATGTCTCCTCCCCGGAGCGGGTTTGCCGCAATAACACAGGCGCTCAATGAGGGATTTCCCACAATGATGTGGATTCCCCCACTTCCTCTAACAGGACGCAGACCCGCGCCGGCTCTCTGTAACAATTGATCGCCTATTTATTGAGACGGCACGCCATGAGATTACAACGAGTTTCGTGAGCTGCTCCTTTACAGGTGCGGGGGAAGCATCACCTGGCATGTCGGTTGCTCAATGGGTCCGTCGAAAGACCGGCGAATCGGCATGAGAGGACGGACGGTGGATCCCTTCAGCCATCACAACAGTGAAACCAACCCCACACTCCAAAAGGAGCTTGCCGCCGATCGCCCCAGAACGTCTGTGGCGCAACTGTCGCGACATGAACGAGAGATTTTGATCGAACGGGGATTTCGATCGCTGTATCGCTGGTATCTTCAGCAGACCCACAGTAAGCGAAACTGGAGCCCGGACACGAGTTTTGACTGGTCCTCTCTCCGTCGTGACCACAGTCCTCAGATCGTAAACATTGTTGAGGGCTTCTACGCAGTCGAACAGTTTGCGCCTGATTACACGACGGAACTGACACGACTGACCCGAAGCAATTATGGGAGGTCGCATTTTCACATTCAGTGGGGCGCCGAAGAGGAACGTCATGCTGATGTCTGGTGCAACACGTTGCTTCACATGCATGGACGCTCGGCCTCGGAGATTGAATCCTACACTCATGAGCTCCGACGATCGGCTTGGTCGCTTCCTTGGAATAATCCTATTCACATGATTTTCTATACAGTCCTGCAGGAGCGAGCAACTGAGCTGATTTATCTCAATCTGGCTAAACTGACGCAGGGACGAGTGGCACAGCCTTGTGTGCCTGACCATCGTGATCCCGTCCTCGCCCACATAGCGAGGACGGTGGCCATCGACGAGGCTGCCCACTTTAATTTTTTCCTCGAGGGAGCACGGCTCTATTTGTTCTACCAGCCGGACGAAGCCATTCCTGCGCTTACGGATGTGCTTCGCGGGTTTATGATGCCGGCGGCGGATCTGATTCCCAATTATGACGAGTTCACACGCGATCTCTACGAAGTCCAGCTGTTCGGTCGTTGGAAATACGTGCGAGAAGTCGTCGATCAGGCCTTGGCCAAACTCGGTGTCCTCGGTGTCCGAGAGCTGGAATCCGCCATGCTCGATAGTCGGCATGGAGCGCCTTCTCCCGCTGAAGACACCCTACTTGTTACCGCGTGGACCGGTCTCGATGGCGCTCTCCTTGAAACGACTGTTCATCGGCTCTTTTCCCGGCTCAACGAGTATGAGCGTCGGGTTGGCGCACCGCATGGTCAAGAGGGCACGTTCGAACTGTTGACGCTGCCCGAGGAAGCCAAGATACCGGCAGGATGGTCATAAGGATGGTGAGTTTCGATTTCTGTTTACATGAAAGGCAGAGAGGACGGAACTCTTTGATTGCCATTGTTTCCTGTAGAGCGAACCGTATGACGACTCTCGATATGCCGATATCTGTCCCGTCATTGTGGTTAAGCCTTGTTCTCAGTCCCGGCGCAGGTGCGAATGATCGGGGGGAAGGTACGCGAGTCCCTGTGGACAAATCGACGACGCTTATCAGCCTCTTACTCGCCGGATTGCTACTTTTGCTGTCAGCCTGTCATGCCGCTCGTCCCCGCCTCGCAGCAGACGGGCCCTGTGCGGACCTGGAAGGTCAAATTCCCTTTGATTTACGCCTCGAGACGTTGCAGCTGGTGGCGGAGGCTTTTGACCGAAAATGTTACGAGACCGTGCTAGTGGCAGGAACACGGGCCAGAGCGGCGTATCGGGATAAAACCTTTTCAGTGATCACCGAGATGACTAACGTCCTGATCCCGGACGGGAGCTTGACCGATTATGTTCTAGAAAGCTACGAGCGCGGCTATTTGAGCGTCTTGCTGGCAATGAGCTACGTCAATCTCCACCGATTGGAAGAGGCGAAGGTCGAGTTGAGGCTCTTGGATCACGAACTGTTCACGCCGTTGTATAACTATGGTGAAGATCCAGTGAACCTGCTCCTATCCGCCGTACTGTGGGAACTGGTCGCGGAGCCACAGGAGGCTCGGGTGGACTGGCTACGTCTTCGTGACCTGGCCTTCCCACGCGAGAGTATGGACGTTTCTGTTCGGGATTTTGCGGCGCGACAGGTCGAAAGGATTGATCGCCGAGACGCGATGCATGCCCCGTGGGAGATTTATGGCGTCGGCAAATTTCCAAACCTCAACTGGGAGCTTGAGTTTTTTGGATCTGAGAACGGATATTTCCTCGTCGCAGCCGACGAAGCGTTTCCCCTCTCTTGCGTGTCCGAAAGTGGCATTGAGGTCTCGACGTCGTCCTGGCTGGCGAAGATCGCCTCCCGTCATGCTCGCGACTATCACCCGCTACTGAATCTCCAATCATGGATCCGCTTGCCTTTCGGAATGACATACAGTCTCGTGCCTTTCACGGCGGGAACGGGCCTGCTGTTGGGGGGCTGTACACTTGACGCAATGGGGCGTGGAAACGGTTCGCTATGCCAGCTCTCAGTGGAGCTCGGAATGAACCTTATCGAGACCACACCCAAGGTGCTGAAAGGAGCATTGCAACCGGATTTGCGTCATTGGAAAGAGGTCCCCGCCGCCTTCATTGTCACGACTCGGGCTGAACGCGAGCACGACAAGTGTTTTCGAGAAGCCGGCGACTTGGCCCACCTCCTGGCATAGGAATGAACGGTCATGCGGTGACCGAGTAAAGGGCAGAGCCATGTGAGATATAAATATCCTAAGTGAAAATATAGAGCCATTTGGACTAATTGATTTACCTGTGTAGTCTTCTTAAAATCCTTATCGCTCCTTGAGAGCGAATGCGTCTCTAAATCGCCACTCAGGAGGCGGTAATGAGTGCACCCGGGAACAATTCGACTTCCTACCATTCGAAATATTGGGCATCCTCACCGGCAGGCACTGCCTTCCTCGCTTGTAGCCTCTTCCTCAGTATAGACAGCATAGACAGCTTCGCTGGGACACCAGAATCGACGACGACTTCAACATCTGCCATATGCGAAAAAGCATCCATATCTGTAGATTTTCCTACAGTGTACTTTCACTGGGACAGCATGCGACTCGGTCATCAAGCGAGAGCGCGTCTCAAACCACTTATTGCGTATCTCAAGAACCACCCGGAAATAAAGATTCGGCTGATAGGTAGCGTGGACGAGCGTCGGACTCAGGCGTACGGCCTTGTCCTTTCTGGCAAATGGGCTGAGATCGTTAAGAAATATCTGCAGATGAATGGCGTCCAAAACCCGCTTCAAACAGTCGCTTACGGCAGAGAGAGACCTGTCTGCTTTGAGCACAATGAGGATTGTTGGCGAAGAAGCAATCAGGTGCGAGTAGTGCAATGGTGAGGACATTTTGCCGAGTGTACGGATAACCACATGAAAAGATTTGCACTGGGCGTTCGGGAGCAAAATTGTTTCGTTGGAATCGACGGCTATGGCGCGTTTCTAAAGCCTTCCCAGATTCGCCCAGGCATCTTATCCCTAGAGGAGGTCTAGAGGTCTAATGGGTACACGCGTGAACAATGCAGTGTCAATGTTCATCGCCTTGTGGATGCTCGTGATCTACCCGCAGGTTGGGCGGACGGCAGATAAAGACAAGCTCCGTGCCGGCCCCCAGGTCCAGGCCCAAGAGATGCCGATGGTGCTGGTGCCGGCCGGGGAATTTACGATGGGCGACAATCAAGGGGACGACGATGAGCGGCCTGCCCATCGGGTCTACCTCGATGCCTTCTCCATGGACCAGTATGAGGTGACCGTCGGGATGTACGCCGCGTTTCTGAAGGCGACGGGGACAGCCCCGCCGCCGGATTGGAAGATCATGAACCAGGCGCAGCATGAGAAGCGACCTGTGGTGAACGCGACTTGGGCCGATGCCGCTACCTATTGCAAGTGGGCCGGGAAACGGCTGCCGACGGAGGCGGAATGGGAGAAGGCGGCACGCGGGAACGATGGCCGAACCTACCCCTGGGGCAACGACTCTCCCACGCGACTCCATGCCAGCTTTGGGAAAACGAAGTGGGACAACCACGCCGCCCTCGTGCCGGTGGGCACCTTCGAGGACGGGAAGAGCCCCTATGGGATCTACGACCTGGCGGGGAATGTGTCGGAATGGGTCAGCGACTGGTATGACTACGGGAACTACTATAAGAACAGCCCAGGGCAAAACCCCAAGGGACCGACCACCGGAGACTTTAAAGTGATCCGCGGCGGGTCGTGGAATAGTGATCCACAGTTCCTGCGAACTGCGAGCCGGTACGCCAACTGGCCGACGGTCCAAGACGATAACAACGGGTTTCGGTGTGCGAAGACTCCGTAAGCCCTTGGCTCTTGGTCCTTTCGCACTGCAAATTGCGGCTGGAGCCTTCCTTATACAGGAGGTTGTCGATGAAAGACGTGAATAAGGTTCCTCGTCGAGTGGCGCCTCCTGTTATGGCGCTTCTGCTGCTAACGAGTGTTGCCCATGCCGGCACTACCGAAGGCATTATGGCCTACGAGCAGAAAGACTATGTCACAGCGCTACGCGAATTACAGCCGGAGGCGGAACGTGGTGATGTCGAAGCTATGTTGCGGCTTGGGTGGATGTATCGATACGGCGATGGCGTCCCGGAAGATGTTGATGAAGCGCTGAAGTGGTATTTGCGCGCAGCTGAGCGCGGCCATGCCCGGGCGATGGCGGACGTCGGGATGGTTTACCATTTTAATACGGCACGCAGGGATTACTTGAAGGCCTTTGAGTGGTATTCCAAATCGGCGGCGGCCGGCAATGCGATGGCGCATTACCATTTGGGTCAGTTGTATGCAAAGGGGTTAGGAGTGACTCGTGATCCACACGAAGCCATTACATGGTATCGGAAAGCTGCTCACCTTGGGCATAAGCCAGCTTACTCTGAATTGGGCGTCATCTATGCGGCAGGAGAACTTATACCAGCAGATTGGATTGAGGCTTCGAACTGGTTCAAGAAAGCTGCCGATAGTGGCGATGCACAATCAGCGTATAACCTCGGACAACTTTATGCAGACGGTGGTCATGGGCTGGAGTCTGATGACCAGGAAGCGTTTGTGTGGTTTCACAAAGCTGCAGAGAAGGACCATCTGTTGGCTCAAATCCGACTTGCGTATATGTATAAGAACGGCAGAGGCGTAACAGAGAATCTAGAAGAGGCCATCAAGTGGATGAAACGCGCGGCAGAAAAAGACGATGCTGAAGCTCAATACGAGCTAGGGGAGTTATACGAACGCAACCTTGAATGGGCCGAAGCCGTACGATGGTATAAAAAGGCCATAGAGCCGAAGGCCAAACCGCGTGACACGGGGCTGTACTTTCCAGTTGACCTTGCGAAAAGAAGGCTTCGTGAACTCCACGCGATCCCTGGAGTTGTGGCCACAGATTTCATCGGGGTGGACCTAGCAGGAAAGAGGGTCCAATTATCAGACTCCAAAGGGAAGGTGATACTTGTAGTTTTTTGGAGGACGGGCTGTGGATACTGTCGAACGCAATTACAAACAGTGGACTCCCTTGCCCAGCACTTTGCACGCCACGAATTGTCCATTCTGTCGGTGGCCCTAGATCCTAAAGAATTCGTGCAAGAGTTCCAGACTAAATATAAAGTGAACGTCCTCCCGGTAGTTCTTGATAAGGCATCGCGCAACCACGTGGACGATTTCTATTCTATTCGGGCAGTTCCTACATCATTCTTGATCCGGAAAGATGGAACTATTGCGTATCGGGTACCATGGGCAATAGACATGACAGATGCCAATTTCATCAAGTTTGTTCGGCAAATGATCCAGGAATAAGCGGTACTCGACGTGACGCCATTTGGTAAGAGCCCGCGTCAGAGTTTCGAGTTTTGCTGTTGAGATAGAAGACTTGGTCGTGCCTATTGATCCTAAGTTGAGTTACTGGATTCCGACATCTATGGAATCTGCTCATCTATCTCCCAATTCTTCCAACAATTTGGATGGCTCAGACCTGAGTTTCCAAACGAATCATGAAGACTCAGACTGTGCCTGGATTGAGCAGTCTGCCTTTGATGGAATCACCGAAGGCCAAATCCTGCTCGGGCTGCTGTATGAGCGCGGGCTGATTACACCATTCATTAACGATTTTCAACGCGCCAAGTCGTGGTATCTCACGGCCTCGGAGGCGGGAGATGCCCATGCGAACTTCCACCTCTATCGATTGAGTCTCAGTGGCGCTGCCATCGGATTGCTATGTAGGAGTCGTAGCCATGACGGCCTTGTCCTAGCGGCCAATGCAGGGCACTGTCTGGCGCAGTATGAAGTGGGGCAAGGTTGTGGATACGGGACGTTCGACGAGCGTATCTGTCAGGACCCGTCATATTGGTATGGACTCGCTGCCAATAGTGGGTTGGCCGTTGCTCATGATGCCCTTGGTCGGTGGGAGCTCACGCAAGTTTCAGAAGAACCACGGGGAGAGAAATGGGCTGCCAACCACTTCATGAAAGCTGCCTGCCTGGGCCATGAACCGGCCGAGGAGCGGGTCTGTGGTTTTGATCGGGAAGTACTTTTTGACATAGCCTGCTGGCGAGAGGCTGTGAGTTGGTTCAAAACGATGGCGAGGAATGACGACAATCCGGTAGCCAACTGGATGCTCTCGAAGATCTACGCTGACGGTTTGGCAGGAAACCCGGATGCGTTCAAGGCAACATTTTGGTTGGTGCGCGCTGCTTCATTGGGCCATGCCGTCGCCCAATGCACGCTCGGCAGCCGCTATGAGAATGGAATCGAAGTCCCTCAAGATCTTGACTCAGCTCATCTCTGGTATCACCAGGCGGCCGATCAAGGCTATCTGCCAGCGCAGATCGCCGAAGGACGCCTCATTGAGAGCGGCCAACTCCGCTGTTACCACAGCCTCGATGATGCCGTGGACTTTTATCGCCGGGCGAGTTCTCGTTCCTTGGTAGCACAAGCTCGTTATCTGCGGTTTTTGATCCACAAGAAATCTGAGGGCCGCGTGCCACTCTCCGCACTTCCCATGCCCACCTGGTTGCAAGGCGATGACAAGTGGATCATCGACGACTGGTTGGAGTAGTCGAATGGCGAAGAGCAACGCGACCATGTACTGGAGGGCTACATGAAAAGATTTGCATCAAGGATCCTATCTCTCACCTTAGGATTTGTCTTGCTTACAACTGCTTTGCCGGACTCCTTACTTGCTGCAATCAATGACGGTAAGTTTGCCCTGAATAGCCACAATGGAAAACTATTTCTGTTGTTCGGAGGGGTAGAGGTTAATTACACAGGCGGCTACAAGACGCTGGATCAATGGATCCCTCTTCACCATGGATTTCTGATCCGTGGGATACATCTCCATCCGAAGCCCGGGGATGAAGCGGAAGATTTCCGGCTTCCAGATCTCAAAGGGAACTTTATTTCGCTAAGCCGCTTCCGTGGCAAGATAGTTCTGTTAACGTTCTGGGCAGAGTGGTGCTCGCCTTGTCGGGACCATATTCTTTCACTTGAGCAATTGTACAGACGTTTCGGTCGTGATGATTTAGAGATTCTGGCAGTTTCTGAGGATGTTCTTGGCTCTTCCGCGACTCTGCCGTTTTCGGAAAAGCATCAGTTGACATTGCCGATAGTCCATGACCCTGAACAACAGATATCGCCTCGATATGACGCAGCAGACTCAGTGCCCACGACATACGTTATTGATAGAAGAGGAATCATCATAATGCGAATCTCTGGGGCCAGAGACTGGAATAGCCCACAGGCTACTGAGATGATCAAACAACTTTTAAATAGGTGAGTACGCGCTGATGGAGAATCACTCTGACGAGGCAATTCACGATGCACCGCCGCGGAGAAACCTGAGACAAATGGATCATTGACGACTGGTTGGAGTAGATAAATGTGGGAAAGGCCATCACATATTGCAATAACCTCAATATGAAAGCAATTCGCTTGATCATAGGGATCTTGACGCTGCTGATGATAGTAGTCAACTGGTCAGTGGCTAAACCCGATGCCGCTGAAAATCGAAAGACTGGTACATATCGGCCGATACAGTCAGACAACCCGGGTATGGCACGCCTCGTCTTCGAGGCGGCTTATCAAGCCATGCTCATCGGCGAACCATTGGCTGCGGCTCGATTATTGGATCATGTCTCCACAATCTTTCCTACTCCCGCTGTCTTTAACAATGCAGGGATCGCCAGAGCCTTGCATGCCATTTCCCTGCAGGATAAGCAGGCGCCGCAGCTTATGTTCCCTTGGGTGCTTGATACAGATTTGCGGCTCGAAGATGTGGTGATTGTTCGCCGGAACGTACCAAAAACTAAAGGACCAAAGTGGATAAGCGAGGCCAAGGATCAGTTGATTCGAGCCGTACTCCTTGAACAGAAACTCAAGGACGGCACGCATTATCGGCCGTCGGTCATCAATCATCTTTCTATCGAAGCGCTTCGAGGTCGACTTGGTACTGTGGTTGATGATGCAGCCGTTACTCTGTCGATCGCGGGAGACAAAGGCGATACCTGGACAGAGGCACTTGCGTGGACCGCGCTAGGAGTTGCCTATGCCAGGTGTAGCCGTATTCCTGACGCCGGCAGAGAGGACCTTCTAAATGCCGAAAAGCTTGGATACAAACTCGCGACCTTGAATTTGAGCATTCTTGATGGTTCGTCGCCCTTGCCGGCGGCCGCTTCGACGCGGATAGACCTCGAGACGTCCACTGAAGAGCGCATTGAGGATTTCACTCCAGTTCAGGCCGACACCAAGTTTCCGGGGAAATCATTGCGTTATTTTCGAATCGCTGGAAATAGCCGCGCATCGTTACCAGGGGTTGCTCTTGCCTCGAAGGAATACACCGGTGCACAGCTAGTCACCATTCGCATCATGCCAGTGGAAACGAAAGAAAGGTCCAGAACTTATGTTCTACTCCGCGCGATAGATGGGTATGCTGGCCAGACTCGCCGTGGGCTGGCAATCGGTAGCCGAGTTGAAGATATCCGCCATGCGTATGGCCCGCCCAGTCGTATCATCGATAAACTGGATGGGCAATTTCTTATTTATGATGTCCCTCGAATAGTCTTTGAGGTGAAGCAGGGTCGATTGATGAGCTGGATGTTGTATGAGCCCATCCCACCACTAGCTAGGAATCATCCACGGTTAGGCTGAGCGATGCGAATGAGCATACATCAAACACTGCGAATCTCTTCGTTCTGCGCCATGTTGATTTCGTTTGGCTCGCTTTATTCTGTGAATGCTACTCGATGGGTGCCTGAAGAGTTGATCTGTCCGTTAGATCAAGTCCCATTCACCGCCGATGTCCTTACATCGCGGAGCAGCCTGATCAGCGACTATCGCCTGGATGGCCGCCCAGAAGGAATAGGAGCCGGCCCGTGGCCGTTATTGGTTTGTCCTCATAACGGCTTTGTCTTCTTCGATGCTCATCCGTGGAATAGCTCGCAGTTAGAAAAACTGCGCGCCTTCGTCCGCTCACCGATCTATCAGGAGGCGATGACGGAAGCGGAGACCTATTATCGCCTGGCACGAATTTATGAATACCTCGGTGAGCCATCTGTACGGATTGCTGAGGCCTATCTCTACGCGTCGTGGGAAACGCCCTACGATGATTTCGTTTTGTTTACACGGAAGTTTATCCTGGAGTCCCCTGAGCCCACTGATCGCCTCGCTGCCGAAGCGCACTACCGCTGGTATGTGGATCAGGCGCTGTCGATGCGTTTCATCTTCGGTGCCCGATTGACGAAAGCTTCAGCCGCTTCTACTACACGCTGAAAAGAGGCCAGGGCGTCCTTGTTTTCACGCTGCTTCATCTCTTCCTTATATCGAACACCGTTCGTGGCGTGTCCTGGCAATCCACCTAGGCTCGTTCTTATGAAGAGAGATAGCGGCCGGACGAACCCCTTTTGAACATCCCATATAGATCACAACCTATTCGCACGTTGCAAAGCGCCCGACTTCCCACTTAAACTGCAGCTATTCGGCCAGTTGTCAGCCCGTCCGCCTGCACACACCTAAGTGTGATGGCAAATGACAACTCCTTCCCTCCTCGGCTAGCAGTCCTTTTTGATAACCGGACTCTAGCGGTAACGCAGGCACCGCGCCACGAGTCCGATTATTAAGGAGGCTACCATGTCCTTCCAGTCAAGCTCTGCTTATAAAGAGCAAGCGGCTCGTCTACGAGCGTTTCTTGCCAACAAAGGGATCGACCTCAAACATACAAATGCGCTGGAAGCCGTCGCTCAAATGCAGGGGGTAAAGAATTGGCATGTTCTCCAAACCCTCGCTGATAAAGACCCAGGCACCCCTACCCAGTCGTCGACCGGCAAACGTTTCCAGATAGTCGACCCAGACTCTTCCTCTACGACTCGCATTACTGTGGATCTCCCCACTGAACGGGAGGAAGCCTTCTACAGGTTATTAGTCGAGTTTTCGAGAGGGGATACTGTGCATGATGAGGCGGTTCGGCAACAAGCCAGAGAGCGGGAGCAAGGTCTCAACTCACTGGGGGAGCTCGCTACGGTTGCCCGAGGCGATAGCGGGCAATGCCGGTACATCGCTCGTTTCCTTGCCGGACTGTACAATGGATCCCGGTTCCCCTTCGATCTGACCGATCTTCGAGCCATCGATGACAGTCTCTTTGAGCATTGTCTTGCGGTTCTCCGGCTCGATCATCGGCCACGTAAGGAAGTGCATGACTACTTCCCCAATGGGTCAGCACTCTGGGAAAACGAAATCATTGACGCTTGGAGTTTGGATCGAATGATGGCGCTAGACGCAGCTAGAATCCTTGTTGATTTTCTTTGGCATCGAAGCGATAAGAAGTACCGACCTTTGGCCGACGACATCGAGGCCTGGCGCAGAGACATACAAAATCAAAGGGACGAGGAATGACAGTACGATCGCGGGAACGACGTCGTCGGACATCTGAGAAACAGCCTCTTTCCTCGGCACATGCGCCCCATAAGCGGGCGTTATCTCCGCTTCCGCCGGTTTCGGAACGGATTGTCGAAGCACTGGCGCTGATTGTCTTCAAGACCAAGAGTCGGCCATGGCGACGTCTTGGCTATGCAGGAGACGGCCCTCTTCAAAGAAACATCCTTAACGCCATTGCCACGAACACGACAGAAATCAGACCGACCGAACTCTCTAAAATGTTCGGCGTCTCCAGGCCAACCGTTTCAGAAGTTCTCAAGCAGCTAACGAAAAATCGCTATATACGCCGGCGCGAAGCCCGACACGATAGACGAGTCATACGACTCAGCGCGACAAAGAAAGGCTTACAGCGAGTGACCAGCAGTCCGATGGATGATTGGGCAACAGCGTTGCGGTTAGGGGCCATGCAGCTTTCAAGTGACGATCAACAGATCCTTTGCGAGAGTCTCACTGCACTGACGGACCATCTCTCTATGAGCGTAGCAAAGTGAAACAACGACGCTCCTAGGAAGTGACGTTAGTTTATGCGTTTGCGAACCGCTCGCCGGCCGACGGTTATTCGTCTCAATGTGCCCAAGACCCCCCCTGTATCGGGCGGGCTCAGCTGTTCGTAGCGCTCTTGAAAGGCCGCAGGAGAACAGGAGGCCAGCTCCCCATCTTGCTCCCTGATAATCCAGTCACCACGATTGACTATCACCACACCCCGGGACGTGTGTAGCCGAAGCTTGACCTGCTGAGTCAATTCGTTTTCGAAGGATACTCGACCGCGACGGAGTGCCTCAACGGCCCAGTCCGGCTCTTCCTCCTGATCGCGCCCACCAGTCCAACGAAATGCTTCAAGAACCGTCCCTCCCTGCCGCACTTTCATATCCGTTCCTTGCTCATCCTACTTGACGCTTGAAAAGGTCCCCACGTCCCGCCTTCTGGCTATAGCGAGGATTTTTGATCTTGATCCAATCGGTGACGTTATCATTTCCGTAGACACTCATCGCCCGCTTCGCCACGATCCCCTCCAGATCCAGCTCACAGGCGAGTTGGAACAACTGCCGGCCGGCGCCCTTCACATGGTCAACGTAGAGGATAGACGACGATCGAGAGGGAAGAATCCGCTTCAAACGCTTTTTCCGCGCAACCAGCGGTAAGGCGCGGAGATCTTCCCCGTTCACCGAAAGCACATCGAAGGCAACGTACTGCACCGCTTGCCGGCTCTTCATGAGGTCGGCGAAGACCGGACGTCCATGCGCATCGAAGACCACAAGCTCTCCATCAAACACCGCACGGTCCGCACGCACTTCCCGTGCTAGGGCCATACCAAGATTCTGATATCCGCCATACTTATGGTGCTTGCGCGAAAAGAAATGACATCGGCCGTTTTCAAGAATCGCCAATGCTCTCCATCCGTCATATTTCATTTCAAAAATCCACTCTGGGTCGTCAAAGGGGGTAGGACGTTCGCTGAGCGTCTTGAGGTGGGGGTAGTTCAAGCGGCCGACTTCCGTTGGTGTGACGGCCGCGCCCTATATCGCCGCAGAGCCACCTGGACCCGTGCGCCTCCAAAGAGGCGTTCCAAGCCAGCGTAGGTGTTGTGTCGAACCAAGCCAGTGGAGGCGAATAGGCGATCAAAGATTCCCAGAATCACCGGGTCGCCCTTCTTGTCCGCCATCCAGGCAATGATACCTTCTGGACGAACCTCGTTCCTCCGAGTCGGTCGCGGCCGTTTGGTGCTAGGACGTTGCATCAGGTCCCCACTGCAACCTGCCCGAAGCGGTTGGTCAGAAACTTTTGAAGCGTGATCGCGTTACGGGCCGCTTTGCCACGATAATGATTGTTGAAAAACACATAGGTCTGTTCCGCCTGTTTGGCGACAGTGGCGATGGGTTCCACCCACTGGGAGAGTTCGCTCTCGCTGTACTCATAATCATACCGCTCATCCCGCGTCGACGGCTTTTCCCATTCTCTGGCGTTCTGGCCATGGAAGCGGAAGTACGCGATCGGTCCGGTCACTTCTATCCGGCTCGTCGGCAACTGCAGGACTTGAGGCATATCGACAATACACAAGGCGGCGCGGAGTTCACGGAGAAAAGCCATTGTCTCTTCGGTGAACCACTTCGCATGGCGGAATTCGATCACCAGTCGTGTCTGGGATTCGAAGCAGTCAACCAGCCATCGCAGGTACTCCACATTGTCAGCAGAAGGCAGAAAGGCCATCGGAAACTGTATCAAGACGCCGCCGAGCTTGTGTTCCGTTCGATAGGCCTCCAGCATCACGCGGAATTTTGACAACGTCTCTTGGGCCCTGGCTCGAGTGCCGTGGGTGAGATCCCGATGAGCCTTGACGATGAAATCGAAGTCCTCGGGGACTTTCCGCAGCATGCCGTAGACCGACGGCAACGCCGGCAGCTGGTAGAACGTCGAATTGATCTCCACCGTTTTGAAGTGTTGCGCGTAATAGAGCAAGCGCTGCGGGGGTTTAATCGATCGAGGATAAAACCCGCCGACCCAGTCGTCGTAGGCAAACCCGCTCGTTCCGATTCGGATCGATGCGAACATGCTTGATTCTACCGACCATCGTGAGGGCCACAGAATCGGCAGTTTTCCTAGGTTGACCATCACGATCGCGATGTGTAACCATTGGTTACTTTAAATGTGAAGCACGTCACTCCGTCATCGCACCACGGTGGCGATGAGAAAGTGTTCTGTAGCGCCTTCAAAGTGAAGTGGCTTGGAGGCTACTTGCTCGGCGAGTCCGATCCCTTTTGTGCGGTACCTATTTTCGCAATGCTCTTCTGAATGGCTTTATCAAGATCAGCTCCAGAGGTACACGACTTCATCAAGAAGGCCTGCGCTCCGTTTTCTAATGCCAGTTCTGCGAACTCTTGCAGCTTCAAACGCGACAGGAAAATGACAGCAACCTGTGGAGAAGTCCCAGCGGGAATGAGGCGAAACAGGACTTGGAAGCCCGACATATCGGGCAAAACCAATTCCAGGACGACACAATCAACTCGCTGTGAACGATACACAGTCAGTCCTGTTTCTCCGTTATCCGCCTCCAGAATGACGTACTTTGATGACGATTGCTTGAGGCAGTGCACCCAATACTCCCGCTCATTATTATTGCCATCAATCAGTAAAACGGTAGGATGAGAAGACTCTTTCACGGTGGAGATTGAGACGGGGACTTTCATGACTGCACCGCCTCCTCACATTACCGACCGCTAGCAATGTAGGCCGCTATCCTCATGTGTAAGTGGAAACGCGCGAATCGTTACGGCCCGATATTACTACAATGACTTTAGTCTTATATCGTAGACCTGGAAATAGGGCAGATAAGGAGTGGTGGTGACCCGTTTGATCCAACCGCCCGCCGCCGACCATCAAAGCACATGCAATTTATCCATTTGCATACTCATAGCTCTCTATCACCTATGGAAGGCGTGCCCTCGCTCATCGAACTTTGCTCGGCACTCCGTAAACAGGGCAGCCGCTATGCCTGCTTAACCGACACCAATGGGCTTTATGGAGCCATCCGGTTCATCGACAAGGCTCGTGAGCAGCAGCTCAAGCCGATTCTCGGGGCCGAGCTTCGGCATGGCGACCACCGGGTCATCGCCCTGATCCGGTCGAGTGAGGGGTATGCCAATCTGTGCCGGCTCATCTCCTCCGTACACTGCGATCCCGGAGTGGATCTCGTCTCGGCGGTCGCCGCGCATCGCACCGGCTTAATTCTGCTGAGCGACGATGTTGCCGCAATGCAGCGGTGGAAGCGCGATTCACCCGCTGACTTGTACGTCGAGCTCACCCCTGGCGAGCTGATGCATCAGGCTCTCGCCTTCTCGCGCCAGTCCCAGCTCCCCCCGGTCGCCACCTGCCGCACCCGTTTCCTGCGACCCGAAGACGTCGTATTACATCGTGTGTTGCGCGCGATCGCGCTCAATACAACACTCTCGCGCCTCCCGGCAGATGCCTGCGCAAGCGAACATCACTGGCTCATGCCGTTCGACCGGCTGCAACGCAATTTTCCGCATGCTCCCCAGGCGTTACGGAACACGCTCCAGATCGCCGAGCAGTGCAAGACCAATTGGGACTTCGAGGACGTCATCTTCCCCCAATTCCGTCAGCTCGAGCGTGCGGAAGCATGGGAGGTCTTGAAGGAGAAAACCTATGCGGGCGCCACCTGGCGCTATGGGTCCCTCACGCCACCGGTTCGTGAGCGCATCGACCGGGAACTGCGCATCATCGGCGAGAAGGGCTATGCTGATTACTTTCTCGTCGTCGCCGAGATCGTTGAGCAAGCCCCGCGCACGTGCGGCCGAGGTTCGGCCGCGGCCTCGATCGTCTCGTACTGCCTGGGCATCACGCACGTCGACCCCCTTCGTCATCATCTCTTGTTCGAACGGTTTCTCAACCCCGGGCGCCAGGATCCGCCCGACATCGATATTGACTTCGCCTGGGATGAGCGCGATCGCGTCGTCGATTGGGTCTTCGCCCGTTATGGTGCCCGCTCGGCCGCCATGGTGGCCAACCAAAATACGATCGGCACGAAAGGGGCGCTGCGCGAGGTGGCCAAAGTCTTTGGCGTCCCCGACTCGGAGATCAAGAGCGTCAGTGCCAGGATCGGCCGACGCGCGGCATTACTCGGTCAAGCTGCCACGCCTCACAACTGGGTCACCCGGGTGACCGCTTCCCTGCGCCTGGAACCGCCATGGCCGGAGATTCTGACGTACGCCATTCACATCGAAGAACACTTTCGAACCCTGTCTCTCCATTGCGGCGGCATCGTCATTGTACCGGACGACATTCGTCGCTATGTGCCGATTGAAATCTCCGCCAAGGGACTACCAGTGGCCCAACTCGAGAAGGAGCAGGTGGAGGCGATCGGCCTGGTAAAGATCGATCTCTTAGGCAATCGCTCACTGGCCGTGATCCGAGACGCCTTGGCGGCCATCAAGCACAACACGGGCACTACCATCGATTATGCGACCTGGGATCCCATCCAGGATCCGGCGACACAAGCCCTCATTTGCCGTGGCGACACGATGGGCTGTTTTTACATCGAGTCCCCTGCCACGCGGTTGTTGCTCAAGAAACTCTGGGGCGAGATGCCCGCGGCGCGAAAAGCGAACGCCGATGTGTACGACTACCTCACGATCGTTTCCTCGCTGATCCGGCCGGCCGCCAATACCTTTGTGGATGAATTCATCCGCCGGGCCCACGGCCGGCCGTACTCGCCCCTGCATCCTCTCTTTGATGAGCTGCTCGCCGAGACGCATGGCATCATGGTCTACCAGGAAGACGTCATGCAGGTGGCGATGGGACTCGCCGGCTTCTCCGTCCACGATGCCGATGGGCTTCGAAAAGTCCTGAGCAAAAAAGATAAGGTGCGGCGGCTCATGGACTACGGCCACCAGTATGTAGCCGGGTGTGCGAGCCGAGGCATTCCGCCGCATGTTATTCGGCAGAGTTGGGAGATGATCCTGAGCTTCGCGGGGTACAGCTTCTGCAAACCCCATTCAGCCAGTTACGCTCAGCTCTCGTTCAAGTCATCCTGGATACGAGCGCATTATCCCGCCGAATTTATGGCTGCGGTGATCAGCAATGAAGGGGGCTTCTATGCACCGTGGGCCTATCTCTCAGAGGCACGCAGGATGGGGCTTACGGTTGCGCCCCCCGACATCAATCAGAGTCAGTGGCACTACACCGGTCGGGACCGGCTGATACGAATAGGATTGATGGCGATCAAAGGCCTTCGCGAATCCCTTGTCTCCCGACTGATTGAAGAACGCGAGACGCACGGCCTGTACCGGTCCTGGCAGGACTTCTTGGCGAGAGTGCGGCCGGATACGGAACAAACCGTCTTACTGGTCAAAGCCGGATGCTGCGACAGCATCGCCGGCGAACTGACGCGGCCTGCCCTTCTTTGGCGGGTCTACGCTACTCCCCAGGGAAACGGCCGTCAGCCAGAAAGCCACCCGGGCCCCGGCGCCCTTCCGATCCCCGAAGACTACTCGCCGCAGACGAAGCTGGCGCATGAGTGTGAGCTCTTTGGCTTTCCGATCAGCCAGCACCCGCTCGATCGCTACCAATCCCTTATCGTGAAAGTACGGCCCGTTCCTTCCGTCGATCTCCTAAGCCATCTTGGACAGCGAGTTCGCATGGTGGGCTTGCTCGTGACGGAGAAAGTCGCGGAGAGCAAGGACGGCCACCCGATGGAGTTTCTGACCTTTGAAGATCTCCACGGACTCGTCGATGTGACCATGTTTCCGGACTGCTATCGGCGGTTCTGTCAGATGTTGTCAGCAGGATCACTGTATCTGATCGAAGGACGGGTTGAGGCCTCCTTTGGTGTACCGACCGTCATACTTACCCACCTTTCGCTGCTCACCCAGGAGATTGAGGAGCCTAGTATGGGGATATGCCGATAGGCCGGGACTAGCAAACGTATTGGTTCCATATTGCAGCGGATTTTTCGCTGAGCTAGACTCCTCACCCGTCACCTTCGGTGCCGTGCTGGAAGAACTGGCTCACAATATGGACGAACAACAAGAACGACGTCGATGTACGATCAACCTACCAACTCGTATGATCAACCAGGTTCGGTATGTCGTCCAAAAAACCGACCAGCTCACCTTGGCCGGCTTCTTTCGATCCGCCATCACTACAGAGCTCAAACGCTATCGACGCATCGGGGTCCCCTCTAACCGACTGATCCGTCTCCATCCTGGGCGGCCCAAAAAGCGTAGGACCCGGTAGCGCCAGTATTTCGCACGGTTTCTTCCAAGGCGCTAGTGCTCACCGACCGATTCGTATGCTAGTGTTTAATGGTCCGCAAAGTGTTCACTGGAATTCCCGGCATGGGACTAAAACATCTCAGCCAAAAACTTTATCGGATCCGACGGTTGGCCCTCCAGCAAGCTATTCAAGGCCTTCCATTGGCCGACCTTCACCAGGCATTGAGCCAAGTACGGGATCACCTCCGCCATGGACAAGTGCGACGAGCAGAGCGACGACTGGATAAAATCATTCGACAGCTCGCGCCCATGTCAGAGTCGCGCGAACGCCGCCATGCTGCATAAAGAGCCCGGCCCGCCTCCCATATTAGATTTTGGATCACCCGGCCCCATAAACGCATGAATACAAGAACGGGCGAGATCGTCCACAAAGGGAGGCGGCGGCACGTATGAGTAGGCACGTTATTGATGCCTCCGGCATCCTCATTCTGTCCCTTCTCGCTGTGGCTACCATCAGTGAAGCGTGCTCGCCCGCAGAGACCAATCTGTACGAACATTACACGCATCATGAATTCGTGTTTCGCGGCACGGTCAACAACAGGATTGGCGATGCCGGCTCAGGACAAGGACTCTACGCGGTCGTCGTCGACGAGATCTTCAAAGGGTTACCCGACAAAGGCATATGGGGTGGAACCATCCAGCTCGTTCTTGGCGAGACCGAACAATGTGGAATTGGCATTCCAAAACCACACCAACCTATTCTCGTATTTTCCAATGCCGGCGATGTCGTTCGAACCACCTGTGGATCCCGATTGATCTGGCGCGAAGCCGAACAACAAGAACCCTTCCTCAATCCCACAATGGACGATCTCATTACCCTTCGGCGGATGCTCTTTCCCAAGCACCGAACCAGCATCATTCCCGATAGTGACAGCGCGCTACATCAAGCACTCAAAGCCTTCATTCCACTACTTGGACAAGAACGGTTGACCCAGTTCCTGCCGCTCCAGGTCACCAGCACGCAATCACAAGGAAAACCAAGCGAGTCATTCTGGCATGTCCAAGGAACTCGACGTTGTCCGCCCGATGAAACCACCTCATGTGTCAAAGGAAGCATCACGGCAGACATTCATCCGTGGACCGGAGACAGCATCCATATCTTCCTCTCCTCCCCATCTCAGAACCCCGCACAATAATTCGAAACGCACCGGTCAACTCACGGACTTTCCTCTTCCGTCTGCACCCACACAACGAGTATCACTTATGAAACCCGCATACACAGTCCCCCTGCAGGTGGGCATGATTAGCCTCCGGACAGCAAACGCCTACGTCGAACAATTCCATCGACATTGCCGGCCGGTGCAAGGCCATAAGTTTAGTTTAGGCGGCTATGCCAGAAACCCCTACTGCCCTGATCTGTGGCGACTTGCCGCCATCGCGATCATTGCCCGGCCCGTGGCAAGACATCTGGATGATGGACAGACATTGGAAATCCGCCGCCTCGTCTCCAGTCCCGGCTGCCCACCCAATATGTGTTCCAAAATGCTAGCTACCGCGCGGCGCCTGTGTAAGCGGCTTGGGGTGACGAGACTGATCACGTATACATTGGCCTCAGAAAAAGGAACGAGTCTCCGAGCAGCCGGGTGGCAACCGTTTGTGGTCAGTCATGGAGGGAACTGGCATCGACCAAGTCGGCCGCGGCGTTCCTCGGGGCCTGAGGAGGCGAAAATCCAATGGCACGCGCCACTTTAATCCTCCGCTGACGTCAATAACCCCAACCCAAAGTCAGACACCCATGGCTCTTCCGCACCAGCTACAACTGTGTGACACGCAGCTCTGCCCCCAGAACAACCTTCTGTGGCGGCTTGCTACGCTCAAAATGTTTCTTCGCCGAATCCAATTGCCGCACACGGAGCATCTTCTGAACTTCCGCATTAGTCGCCCCATTGTCGATCGCAAACTGCACGGCAGACAGCCGCAACGTATGACCTGCGCGCATCCCATGATCGGCGATCTTGGCCGTCCGAGAGGCCCGATATAAGCGAAAGCCCACTCCTTTAGGCGTCAACCGTCGTTCCCCCCGCGGTCCCGGCTTGGTTCTGGCAAATAAAGGATCCCGAGGCCGTCCAGCCTCCCGCACCGCCAGATAGCGATCGAGGGCACGTTTCGCCCCCGGCGTCACGACCAACGTCTTCCGGTCCCACTCATAACTCTTACTGGGCGTCCGTAGGACCCACCGGAGCTGCCCGTCCCAGTAGCGTCGCTCCGCGTAATCCCGAAGATTCAACTGACAACATTCAGAAATACGAACTCCCATCGTGGCCAACAAATAGACGATCGCTTGATCTCGCAACCCAGCTTCTGAGGCGTCAAATGTCGCTACCAAGCGGCGAATCACAGATGCTTCCCAGCTCTCGGAACGCAACGGATCATTTGGGGTCTTGATTTCCACGTACTCGGCCGGACTTTCTTTCCACATATGATACGTCTGTTGCAGATAGCCACAATAGGCCCGGATCGCCACCATCCGCAGCTTGATGGTCTTCGCCGTCAGCGCCCGCGGCTTCAAATCTGGATGCGTCTCCTTTCCCTCCAAGAAGGCGCGGTACCGCTCGAACAGTTGCGGAGTCCAGGACCGGCGCTTGCCCTCACCATACAGCCACCATTTTTCAAAACGGCGGACCTGTCGGAGATATTGCTGGATAGTCTCCAACGACAAATCTTTCTTGATAAGTGCCCGGGAAAATCTCTCGGCATGCACCTCCACGCGAACCGTTCGAGAAGAATCTTCACTCGTAATCCAGTCGGCTTCTTCTCTGCTCATTGCTGCCCTCCGTTGCAATCAGACGATCTTATGGACGACCATCATCGCACAAATACGCGTGTGCACAAAGCGGCCGGCAGCGGCCGGGCCTTGGATGAGGCTAGTACTGTCTAAGATGGGGTAACCAAAAGCGCTTTTGGTTACCCCAATCATGCTTGGTAGAATACCAGTGGGGGCCCTATCCGTTTGTGGCGTCACCTTTACGTCTTAACAGCAGTGTTCGACAACAAATTGTAACCGTTACTCATCGGAATGCACGAGCGATGCTTTGCTGTTCATTGTCCATGTCTGCGTTGTTACGGGGAAGGCCCAACTAGACGGGGAGTTACGTGGTTCTCTCGTTTAGGGCTGGTAGGTCTCTCACAATTTTTAAGGTCTCCATGCTGACCCGCACGATCCGTTTGACCAAGTCCAGAATGTAGCGTGGCTGTTTCTGCTCTTTGGCCCAATCATTGGGATCATTGCGGATGCCGCTGTCCTTGTCTACGCTCAGTTGGTAGCGTTCTATGATCCATTCGATTGCAGACTTCCCGTTAACGACGTAGTCATACGCGTCAATCGGAATGCCCGTGAGGGTGATATACGAATTGTAGTGGATCGTCGTCTTATCGACTTTCTCGCCTCGCTCCCTTTGCTCGGCTGTCACCCGGCCGAAAGTGAGTTTTTGGACAATAAAGTGTTTGGGAGAGTCAGAAAAGAGCTCCGTCGTCACTTCTTGAACAGGCCACGGCTCAACGCTTTCATAGTTCAGGTGCAACTCGGCCAGCGCTCGCCCCGCCCGACTGAACCTCCAAAAATCGCCAGTCTGTTGTGTGAGGGGGATCCGGGGCAGCATCTTTTTCAGATCACTGGAGAAGCGAGTGCGATACTCATTTGAGTGCAAGATGCCGTAGACATAGTAAAACACGTCTTCCTTCGTAACCTGTTCTTTGTATGCCGCTCTAAAGTCGGAAAGCACCGAGTCAGTGACCGCTTCACGTCGGTGATACCCATCTATCAGTTCGCCTTCCGGCTCTATGCTGAGCAACTGTCCCTCACGCGGTTCATCCTTTTCGTACAGGTAAAGGGGGAAGCATTGGCTTGCGCCGTTAGCATCAGCCATGTGGAGATCCGCAGGGCAGTCAGTTATCAATGCTGAGAAGTCCACCCTGTTCCCTACGCCTGTCATGCAGATCAACCTATTGGAAAACTTTGGCGTGGGAAAGATCCGAGGAAACTGACCTACACGGTGAACCATGTCACCATTGACGTACGCCGTCATCTTGCAGAATGGGCGGTATAGCGCTTTCGTCACGCTCATCGGTTCGAACTTAATTGTGTGCAATCGCTGCAAATCTTGTAACAGACTGCTTGACCACGAGATTTGCTTAGGATCGGTGTCGATGAATGTTTTGGCCAATTCAGGCAAATCTTCTCGACGTTTTCCTTTGCTATAGCTAGCGAAGCCTTCGACCTGATCATTATAGAAGCGTATCATTCGACTGACATTAGATGTGAGCAATGCCCGGGAAAAGTTGTAACACCAGGCGTCCCGGGCCGTCTCCAAGCCTCTGGAGTATATTTGGAAAATTGTCTTTTCAGGGGTTTCTCTTTTTTCGCCCACGGAGACAAATCGCTCAAAGGCAGGATCGCGCTGGTTTATCCAGTCATGGCTGGCATTCGGATGAATGAGGTGCCACTTCTTCTCTCGCTGGAGGCCTGTAATGCTTTGCGCAGTGCGGATGAGGCCCAATTTGTCCTCCCGCGAGCGATAGTCTCCGATGTCGTGATAGTACAGCTCGCATCCTTCCGTCTGTGAGGGATTGCGGACGAAAACAGAAATCGCGATGCCGGCGCGGCTGCCCGATCCAAAGATTTTGCCGCCTTCCATCCGAGACGTTTCGCCGGCCGTGCGCTGATTGCCGCGAAGGTTAAAGACATAGATGGTCGAAAATTCGCCTGTCAGGCTTACCCGCAGTCCGTCTAAGGCATTGCCATCGATGAACGAATTGTTGGAAACGAAGGCAACGACCCCTTTCCCGTTGATGCGGTCGCTGGCCCACCGGATGGCGCGAATATAACTGTCGTACAGACTGTTCTTGTTCGTCGCGCTTGATCGAGCGGCATAGGTGTGACGGATCCGCTCATCGAGGATCGGATATTTGAGATTTTGATTGTTGGCATTAGCGTCGCCCTGCCCAACGGAATATGGGGGATTGCTCATGACGACGGTGATCGGCGCTTGTTTCTGACGCTGCAGACGGCGGTTGTTCTCAGGAAACATCTTCTCTTCCAGTTCACCCTTCGTTTCGGAGAGCTGGAACGTGTCCGTGAGCACAATGCCGTCAAACGGGCGGTAGGTTGACTTCGCAGCTGAATGATCTGCTCGCTGAAGTCGATAGAACGTTTCTTCTATATTAATGGCAGCAATGTAATAGGCCAGCAGGACGATCTCGTTGGCATGTAGCTCCTGCTCGTATTTGCGCAAGAGATCGTCTGTCCCGATTAGACCGCTTTGCAGGAGCCGAACGATGAAGGTGCCGGTTCCAGTGAACGGATCGATGACATGGACGCGCTCGGCACCGAGCGATGAATTGAACTCCTGTTTCAAGACATCTTCGACGCTTCTAATGATGAAATCGACGACCTCGACCGGCGTGTACACGATACCCAACCGCTCAGCCATTTTCGGAAACGCGGCCCGGAAGAATTTTTCGTACAGCTCGATCACGACGCGCTGACGCCCGGCCGCATTGTCGATGCCGGCCGCACGCTGACGGACACTGGCGTAAAATTTATCGAGCGTTGTCGTCTCTTTTTCGAGCGCCTGATCCTGCAGGGTATCGAGCATGTGCTGCATGGCTTGGGAGACGGGATTGTGCTGGCTGAACGCGTAGTTCTCGAAGAGTGCGTCGAAAACAGGGCGCGTAATCAGATGCTGAGACAGCATTTCCACAGCATCGACTTCGGTGATACTGGGATTGATATTCTCGCGTAGGCCGGCGAGGAACTTGGCGAACGCTTTCTTGTGCCGAGGCTCGCCTCCTTCGAGTAAGGCATGGATGCGGTCTGCATGTCGATCCGCGATGACAGCGACGTCTTGTGCCCAGCTTTCCCAATACCGGCGATCGCCACACTTGTCCACGATGCGGGCATAGATGGCATCCTTCCACTGCTCCAACTCGGGAAAGGCGAAGGCGATTTGAATGACCCTGGGGCGGCTATCTCCATCGCTGACGCTATCGCCCTGGGAACTCTTATCATCGGCGCCGACCCCGACCACTTGAATCACGTCAGGACGGTTCTTGTTGAGCTCAATTTGGTTGACGATCGCATTGAAGCGGTCGTCGTGCGCGCGCAGCGCCTGGAGGACCTGCCAGACGATCTTATATTTCTCGTTGTCCTTTAGTGCTTCTTCTGGCGGGACACCAGCCGGGATACCGATGGGCAGAATGATGTAACCGTAGTGCTTGCCCTCCGCGCGTCGCATGACGCGCCCCACCGACTGTACGACGTCTATGGTGGATTTCCGTGGATTGAGAAAGAGAACCGCGTCCAAGGCGGGGACATCGACTCCTTCGGACAGACACCGCGCGTTCGACAGAATGCGACAGGTGTTCTCTGGCGAACTCGCTTTGAGCCAGTCGAGTTTCGCATTACGCTTGAGCGCATCCATCGTCCCGTCAACATGCTCGAGCTCACACTGCAGCATGCCGTCTGAATCCGCATGGGTGTTCCGATAAGCGGATACGATCTGGCCAAACTTTTCTACGAAGGCCTTCGAATCTTTGATCGAGCGTGAAAAGGCGACCGCCCGTCGCATGGGAGCCGCATCCGGTTGATAGGCCGTGCTGCCCTGAACGACGCTTGCCTGATCAAACTTCTTGGAGAGCCCGTTCCAACAGCCGGTGATGCGAACGGCATCATCGAGGTTAAGTTCTTTATTCGGATCGGCGAGTTGGCGTTGAAACGCACGGGTCACATATTTCTCATCGACAGCGAGGACGAGCACCTTGTAATCGGAGAGCAGGGCCTTGCTGACGGCTTCGCCGAAGCCAAGGCGATGGAGCACGGGGCCGAACCGCCCGACATCATCCATGGAACAGAGTTCAGCATCCACCTCGCCGGCCTTCTTTTTGGCCTCATCGGCATATACCCTCGGTGTAGCGGTCATATACAGGCGTTTGCGGCCTTTCAGGAACTTCGCGTCGTGTACTTTGACAAATTGGCTTTCATCTTCACCGCTGAGCGTGACTCCGGTCGTGCGGTGGGCCTCGTCCGAGATAATCAGATCGAACTCCGGGAGACCTTTCCGTTGCGCCTCGGCGACGGCTTCAATGGACTGATAGGTCGAGAACACGACGGTCATTTGCGAGAGGCGTTTCTTTTGCTCGGAGAGGGTATGTAGGGCGCGGTAGTGCTTCACGATGTGCGAGGCGGAGGTCGTCGGAGGGAAGGCTAAATCGTAAGGTGTCAGGTCGGTCTTGTCCTCATCCGGTTTGCGTTTGTCCTTCCCGATGCTGGTATCGGAGCAAACGGCTAAGCAATGGAGGGGGCGAGCGGATTCAGCGGTCCATTCGCGCAGGCTTTGAGCGAGAAGGGAAAGTGATGGTACAAGAAAGAGTACATGCCCATGTGGGGTAATCTTCTCGGCGATACGAAGGGCGGTGAAGGTCTTTCCCGTCCCACACGCCATGATCAGCTGCCCACGATCGCTACTTGAAAACCCGTCTAAGACGTTTTTGATCGCGGTGTTTTGATGCTCAAGCGTTTTCTTTTTCGGGCAGAGCGACAGTGCGTCCGGACGCTTGAGGCTAAAGCGCGACCAGTCGATTGGGCTTGCATCCAGGTCGTGAACCGTCAACCGCGTGACAGGCTTGGACTGGTTGATTAAAGCCTCTTCGGCATTCTTCCCCCATCGGTCTGTTGTGGACACGATCATGCAGGAGGTGAACAAGTCTTTGCCAGCGGCGGTAAAAAACGAATCGATGTCCTCTTTAGAGATAGTGTGCTCGGGGAGATAAAACTTGCACTGGATGGCGCAGAAATGACCCGTCGCCCGTTCCTCGGCGACAATATCGATCCCCACATCGCCGACTTTCCCTTTGCGCGGCCATTCATTCCACAGCCAGACATTGGAAAAGCGTTCCGAATAAAGGGGATCGAGTTCGAGGTAACGGCAGATGAGCCGTTCGAAGCGGTCGCCTAGATCGCGGTTCGAAGTGGCTTCGGCACGAAATTGAGCGAGGACGGTATAGATGCTTGGTTTCTGATCGGTCTCATTGAGCATCGTAAAGTGCGGAGACCGTAGGAAAACAGACGCTTTCGTACGATTACGCAGGAAGAGATTTACCTATTTTGAGCAAAGAAAGCAATTCGGATGTGATATTTGCTGCTTCGCATCTGGATAAAAGTCGGGTTGTTTGCGTCTTAAAGCAGAGCGGTTCGGGGCAGATCACCAAGACTTATCGCGTGATGGCTGGTTTAGAGGATTGTTCTCGTTGAACTGCTGCTCGAGTGCCCGAATAACGGCTTGCCGTCGATGCACCGGAGTCAACTTCCGAAAGATCCCTTGAATACGCGCGCGCAACTCCCGCTCCGACACACGATACTCTTGACTGAGTTCCCACAGCGAAGCACTTCGACGTAGGTGCCGAATCAGCGCCTGCTCCTCCGGGGATAATTCAGGTAAAGGCAAGTCACCAGATCCCTCGCGATCGCCAGCGGAACTATCGGCCGGCCCCGCGGTCTGCGCGTCATCCATGTTGCAGAACTCCACTCTTGCCTGCGCACATTCAGCCCATTTCTTGACGCGCCACATTATCAAGCTATGCTGCTTAGATGCGAATGCCTCCGAGGCATCACCGCGATACCTATGAGGTATCACTCAGGCTCACTCGCCGGCACTCCCGACGGGTTCCATGAAGGGAGCCATGGATGGAACTACGACAACTTCGCTACTTCCTTCAGATTGTCGACGCCGGAGGGTTCCGAGCCGCCGCCGATCGTCTCTCGATCACCCAACCCTCGCTCTCACGACAGATCCGAGATCTCGAGCTTGAGCTCGGCACGCCCGTCCTCCTCCGGGGACAGGGTCCGGTCCAACTCACGAAAGCCGGAGAGATTTTGCGGAAACATGCGACCAGGTTGGTGCAAGGTGTCGACCTTGCCGCTACCGATATCTGGCAAGCGGTCCAGACCACCCCCTTAAGTGTGACCGTCGGGACCATCCCTCCGGCGCATCAACATTGGCTGCCCCAGATTCTCGGCCGGTTCACCCCCAAGTACCCACGCGTCACAGTCCAGGTGAGGGAACTACCAGGACCGCGACTGGAAGAAGAACTCGCTTCCGGCCACTTGAATTTCGGGATCGGGATCGTCCCGCCCACACGCGCCTCTCTTCGCGGAGAACCCTTACATCAAGAACATCTGGTCTGCATCGCGCATCCCGACGTCCTTCCACCCGCAACGAATCTACTCACACTGAAAGCCCTCGCAGGCGTCCCGCTAATCCTTCTCGACTCGGGCTTTCACATCCGTCGCATGATCAATCAGCTGTTCAAACAGGCCAAGTGTAGACCCCACGTCATCCAGGAACGCAACACGGTCGAAGGCATTCTCACCACGCTCCCTCACCTGCCGGCCGCCACCATCCTTCCGGAATTCGTTCTTCGAGGCGCCGCGGCCTCCTCTTTTCAAGTCCACCGCATCACACGCCCCCTCCCGAAACTGTCGATCGGCCTCTTATGGCGCAAACATGACCCCGGCTGTCCGGCCGCCAAAGCCTTGGCCAGCGAGACCCGCCACTATTTACGGGAACAAGGAAAGCTGTCGACGGCGAATTACAACGGTGAGGCGGAATAAGGCGCGAACACTTCGAGGCGCGTCCCGGCACTTCGACGGGAACTGATCTGCACACGACCTTGGACCAACCGTAACCGTTCTTCCATGCCAAACAGCCCAATCCCGCTCGAGGTCGTCCGCCAGACCGTCTGATCGAGCCCGACACCATCGTCATCGATCATCATGAAGACCCCATCGGCCTGCGCACGAACCGCCACGACCACTCGAGTCGCCTGCGCATGCTTCTGCACGTTCCGAAACGCTTCTTGAACCACACGATACAACGTCATACTCACCAAGGGCGAGAGCCGATGATCCACTGCCTCGGCCGACGGCACCCACTCGACTTGAATCTCGATCGGGACGAAGGAGCGGTACTCCCATGCCAACCGTTCCACCGCCCCCACAAACCCCAATTGTCCTACGATTGACGGGAACAACTGGTGCGCTTTCGTCCGTGACCAATCGGCAATCGCCCCCAGTTCTTCTCGAAACCGCTTCAACAGCTCCGCCACCTTGGCCGCGTCAGCGGGCGGATTCGCCATGGCCGCCCCCATATGAAACATCACACTCCCGAGCTTGCTGCTCCACTCATCGTGAAGTTCCATGGATAGTTCTTGGCGGAGCTCATTATCCACACGCATCAACCGCTCGGCCAAGAGCTGAAGGCTTTCGGCTGTCCGTATTACCGAGGAATCATGCTGCCCACGCTGGCCGCCCTGCAACGCCTGAACGTCCGTCTCTTCCGCCGCATCCAATAAGGACAAGATCCGGGAGCTGCCCTGATGATACGCCGCAAACAACCGATCGAACTCCGCTAGAGGGATCTCCGAATCTACAAGCCAGTCCCACCGCTCCGACCGGCGCAACAACCCCGAATTGACCTCGGCCATTAAGAGCGCCAGATACACACTGAGCGCAATGATCCGATAATGCGCGACAACGGCCGCAGGAATGGGCACCACGGAAAACAGAATGGCCGCAAACCCTTCGCCTGAAGGAAGCCGCCCGCCAAAGCCCAGGGCTGAACGAATGCCATAGCGCTGAACGAATCCCTCTTGTATCGGCACATACTGGCTGCCTGAGACTTCCTCTACGTGAAACACATTGAAGGCGGTTTCGAGTTTGTCGAGGACGAGGTCCACATGCACGTCGGCTGAGCCGGCGAAGGAAATTTGAACCTGCCGAAAGAGCTCCGCGAACATCGGAAGGCGGGTGGAGAAGTCCGGAGCATCCAGCGCAATGCATCGGTAGTTGTGGGAGAGTTGCGGGTAACACCAGGTCGGCTTGATGCCGCAGGAGCCCATTAAAATGAGACAGCGACCGGCCATGCACGAACACCTGTGCGTGGCCAGATCCTCGAGGTCGGCCGGAAGGGGATCGTCAGACGGGGGAAAGGTTCGCGTGACAAAGACGCGCGACAACGCGATGGCCGGCGCCCCACTGTCCGGGTCCCGGAGCGAGTCGTACAACAGTTCCGATACCGCTTGACCCACTTGCGGCACCGACCGCACCTCGCGCCCAAGGCGCAACATACGTCCGGCGATGACCGTCGCTTCTTTGAGCGTTAAGGTACCAGGATGAAAAATCCGAGTAGCCATTTCTCACTCCGTCTCGAGAGCCATCCCTCAGTGCAAGAAGACGACCATCTTCTCGGTGAATGCCACCTGTCAAACAACAGAAAGAAAGGCTTGAATATGCCTCTCGATGAAGAGGCATCCTATTAAACCGGTCAAGACGGGAACCACTGGCGGATCGGCCAGTATTAACAGTCTGTATCGTATCCGATACTCGCCCGTCTACGCGAGGATACAGGAGTGGAGGGAACACCCCCTTTCTTCTGACCCCTAATACGGATGAAGAGCGCCCCCGGTAAGATTCATGAGCGACGGCCATCAAACCGGAGCTTTTTGACTCGATAAACAACCGTAAATAACAGACTTCTCCCGAGCCATCAGCAACCTCCCGGGTCCTGGACGACTGAATTTTCTACCGACTCGTCCGATCATTTGACTCCTTCCTCCCCACGACTCGTAATAGCTCAGGGAGCAGGAGGAAGGTATGCCCCTCAGCACGCCGCCCATGGTCCCCACTCAGCGACGACCGTCGGTATTGCTCAGCGTCCGTCGACCGGATCTCAAGGCGCAATGGGACCCCGAGAACAACCCCGACACCTGCTTGGACCACCACAGTCCCGACTCCATCTACCGAGCTTCGTGGATCTGCTCACAAGGACATCGGTGGCAAGCCACGATTCGCTCCCGCTGTCGGAAGCGGAGCGGCTGCCGACGCTGCACGCTCCTCACCCGACTGCGCGCGCACGACAGTTTTCCGGCCCGCAGTCTCCGCGTGCATTCTCCCGCCATTGCCGACACCTGGCACCCGGACAAGAACGGCACCTTCACCCCTGACGATGTCACGTACAGTTCGCGGGCGCGCGTATGGTGGCGATGCCCTATCAACGCAACTCATATTTGGTGTACCAGTGTGAATAACCGGCAGCGCAGCGGATGTCCGTTCTGCGCGGGACGCTACACCGTCGAGTATCGGCAGCGCGATCGGAACATCCACCCCCTCAGCCAAACTCACAAAGAGCTGGCCGAGCTGTGGCACCCCACACTGAATGGCACCTTGAAGCCCGAGGATGTCACAGCCGGTTCCAAACGCATTGTCTGGTGGTGTTGCCCGCAGGACGAAACCCACCTGCAGCACATGAGCGTCTATCATCGGACCCATTTTACGATCGTCTGCCGCGCCTGTCAGAAGATCCAACGCCAAGTCCAGAGGCTGCGACGCGGCGCGCAAACGCCCCTTGCAATCTGATGAGAGAGGGGCTATAGTGCGCCGTCACGTTTCTTAACTAATGGGTTTAGAAATGTTGCACGACCAAGTCAGCCAGGCCCCAGTTGACGCGAATTCGGAAGGTCCCCGGAACCCCCGTCAGGACCAGCAGGCCGTCTTGAACGCCTTTGCGGCCAGTCGCCATCTCCATCCGAAGCAACTCGAACTCCTGCGCTACCTCAATCAGCGCCGGGACCCCCGCAATTCGACCCAAACGGTCCCCCTCAGTTACACGCATCTCCATCACGCCACCGGCATCACCATCGAACATATTCGCCGAAACGGCCTGCATCGCCTCTTCGCGTGTGGACTGGTCAGCGTCGTCTACCAAGGCCTCGGGGGCACGATCTATCGTCTCCATTACGACAACCCCACCCTCCAGCAGATTTTTGAACGAGTGGGGCCGGCACCGAGCGAACCGATGGGAACGGGGCCAGACCTCGGACCTCACGAAAGTGAACTCGCGTCCCTGGAGCGGCGTCTCGCGGTGCTCACGCAATTGGAGGATCGCCGGCGGGAAGTGCAGCAAGCGGAATTCCTCAACGCGCTCTCGGTCGACCAACGGGCATGGCTGGTCGACACGGCGAAAACGGCCGTCGACCATCAGGAAGGTATCCGGTTCGTCCGCGATCGCTTTCCGCACTACGAAGCCCAACGCCTTCGGCTGATCGAGGAATGGGTGGCTCGAGCGAGCTACGGTGAGACCGTACCCTCTCGACGGTCCACGCATCCCACGGAGAGCGTATGATCCATTGGCCCCTGCAGGCCTCACTCCTCATTGCCTGTGTCGCGATGATCACGTCATCGGCAGAAGCCGGGCCGCCAACGCAGCTTCAAGGCAACGTCATCTCAGATCCATTGACCGGTCTGACTTTGGTCCTGCCGCATGGATTGCATGTGGCCCGGTACGCGGATAACCCCGCCCTCCCTCCACCGACGCGTCAGGCCATCCCACGCGTGCTCGTTCTCGTTGAGGATCACCTGCATTCCGCATCTAGCAACACGCTGATACCCATCGGGAGCCTGCCGGTGATTTCGATCGATCTCCTAACCGGCGAGCGGGCCCAGTTCAATCGAGTGTTTCTCCGGCCCGAATTTCGCCGGCGCATTGGCGATCGGGAGGTCTATGGACTCCCCGCCCACCAAGGGCCAGTTCAACACCAACTGTTTTACTATCTCGTGCCCCTCTCGGCCGATCAGCTCGTGGAAATCGCCGGTCACCGCTATCAGTTCACAGACCGTCACGCGCCGCCAACCGGCTACGACACTTTGATCTCCGAGATTATTCAGTCATTGAATTCCACAAATTTTGAGGGCAAGGAGAGAACTCAAACGCCAGGTTGGGCATACCCGGACTCATGAAGGCGCGTCTCCTAGCGTCTTGACACGCTTGGACCGAGTTGGGTAGAAACACCACTTCACTCAAGGAGGTTCCGACATGGCTAAATCCCTCACTAAGATCCAGACGGCAGAATTCCTGTCACAAAAGTCGGGGTTGACCCGCAAAGCGGCCGTTCAGTTTTTGGATGACCTGGCTGCACTCGCGCATCGAGAAGCCAAGAACGTCTTCACTCTTCCGGGTCTCGGCAAACTCAAACTTGCCAACCGGAAGGCGAGAATCGGCCGAAACCCGCAGACCGGCGAAGAGATTAAGATTGCAGCCAAGCGCGTCGTCAAATTCCGCGTCTCGAAAGCCGCCAAGGACGCCATCCTCGGACGCAAATAGGCCATGGCCACATTGCTGAGCCAAGATGAAATCATCCTGCTCTCTCGGCTCAATGGGTAGACGCTCCAGCCCACCATCAATCCACCGCCGCACGGAGTGCTGCCATCGAAAGGCAGGTCATTACATGCCCCATTCTTCCACGAAACCAGCACTGCAAGTCGGCTCCCGCGTAATCGCCAAGCAGAAGACCGGCGTCTGCGAAGTTGGAGAGATCGGACTGGTTTACGAACGGTACCAACACCTCTCAGGAGACCAAGAGCCGGGTTTTTCCATTATCTTCGAAAGCGGCCGCTATGATGGGTTCTCTCCTGGCGAGATCCGCTCGATGATCACCCTCACGGGAGAAGTCGAACCGTCCCTGGCGGGATCCAATTCACCAATGTGATTACTCTCTGCCGCGATTACGAGAACCGGCGATTTCAGTTTCGCCGGCCCACGCCATAACGTCTCCCTGCTTCTCGTCCGCTGCTACACGACTGCACACTCCGATCGTATTCGTCCTTTCGCCTCTCCCTCATATGAAAGGAGCCGCCATGAGTCATATCGCGGAAGTCAACTTGCTCGTCCAAGATCTCGCAGCACTCGCGCGGGCCTGCCAGCGACTCAAGCTGGAATTTGTGCCCAACCAGACCTCCTACCGTTGGTACGGACGGTCGGTCGGTGACCATCCGCTGCCGACGGGATTCACCACGGAGGAGTTGGGACGATGCGAACATGCGATTCGAGTCCCCGGCAACGACATGGCGTACGAAATCGGAGTCGTCTCCCGGCGGGATGGGAAGCCCGGTTATGTGCTGCTCTGGGATTTCTACCGGGGAGGCTATGGTCTGATGGACTACGTTGGAGAAGGGGCTTGTCAGCTCCAACAGGCCTATGCACTCGAAGTCACGCTCCAAACCGTCGCCACGATGAACCATTGCGTCATCGGCCAAACCCAGCTCGAGGACGGCTCCATCGTGCTCGATCTCGCTCAACAAGGAGCTTAAATGTCACACATCAAGGTCACGATCAGCAAAACCGGCATGGTCACCATCGACGTTCTGGACGCCGTCGGCCCACATTGCAGCCTCTTGACGAAGCAGTTGGAGGAGGCGCTAGGAGAAGTTACACTTGATGAACTCAAACCGGAGTTCTTCGAGTCACAACCCACACACCATGACACCATTCAGCATTAAAATCGCCCAAGACGGGACTATCTCCTTCATTTATTACGACCAGCTCGTCCCACTCCTCCACGCCGGCACAGCCGCCATTCGTCGTGTCTCGCACGTCGAGCCAACCAGGACTGGGCAATGGACTGCCGATCTAACTCCGGTTGGGGGGCCCATTTTAGGGCCGTTTGTTCTCCGTGAGCAGGCTCTCCAGGCAGAAACCACGTGGTTATCGCAACATTATTTACGATCACCGATTGTGCCTACGCCGTCCTCTATCAGCAAGGCGCTTCAGAGCTATTCCCCTGAGCACAATTAGGGCATCGAAACAACCACTCCCAGAACTGGCTCCACCGATTGTCCTCAGCCCCCATCTCTCCACCACTGGCACGTAATAGCTAGTTGAAGACCAAATAGGCCCCTTAAAATATGACACACAGGAACGGAACCCCTCCCAGCACCAATAAACACATGAACCGGGCTTCACTGCGTGACCCTCGGCTCGATTCCCTGGCTCGCCGATGGACGCTCGCCGACCGGACACGCCTTTACAGGTACGTCGACAACATCTCAGCCAGCGCCGGGCATCATTGTGGGCCAGCATTCAGCAGGCGTTGCACGAGGCGCCGCGCGAGCCTATGTCTCTGCTCATCAGTGTGTAAACCCCATTGTTTTCAACACAAGAACCGGAGCCTTACTGTGACCATACACTCATCATTTCCTCGCTCCTGTCCGCCACCGCCAGATCCAGAACAACTCAATCCGAAAGTCATCCTCGCCTGCCTGAGTCGTGGAGCCATCCTTCGAGCTGACGGCGACCGGTCCGTCACCCTGCAGGGCCGACATCCCGATCGGGGGACGAACTGGACAGTCCACATCTCGCGTGACGTGTTCCATGCGCTCCTGACTCTACAGTTGATCACCGAGACGGAGTCTGTCGCCGCACCGGATGGATTCACGCACTATGCCGCCTCCTTCAGATTGCCGCGCCTGGGTGCCCTCTTATCGGCACAGCCTGAAGTGCACGCGGTCTAACGCTCACCTCGCTCTGAAGCTCACCTGTGTCTTCAGCATCCATTTCGCGACACCAGCTCGATCGCACGGTGTTGCGAGCGTATTTACGTCACGCCGACCTACCGTTGTCGAATACCGAGCTCTACGCCGATGTCGCACATCAACATAGGCTTCCCTCTTCCGCGTTGACCACGACCCGGCCGGTCGGAAAGACAGGCCAACGACACAATCCATTTCGGCACGCCGTCCGCTGGAGCCAACAAACGCTCAAGGCTCTTGGTCTCCTCGATCGACTGGACGACCGACGAGGTCTCTGGGCTTTATCCGATCCACTCCATCGGACACTTCATCGTGCACGAGCGGGTGTGCGACTTGTGGCGATGTCAACGGAGCTCGGGCTGGCCATTTGGGCCTCTCATCACGAGGTCTTTCCATTTCTGAGAGAACCGATCACCCTCTGTCTCACATCGCCGCCGTATCCATTGCGGAAACCTCGCGCCTACGGGAATCCCAAGACCGGCGAGTACGTCGACTTCATCTGTCGGGCCCTCGAGCCCATCATCAAACAGTTGGTCCCTGAAGGGTCGCTGTGCCTCAACCTGAGTAATGATATCTTCCTCCCGGGCAGCCCCGCGCGTGCGCTCTATCGCGAGCAGCTCTTGCTGACTCTGTGTGAGCGGTTCGGCCTGTTCAAGATGGATGAGATTATTTGGGTCAATCCCGCCAAGCCGCCTGGACCAACAGAATGGGCCAGTAAGCGCTGCGTTCAACTCCAGACGACGTACGAAGTCATCTACTGGCTTGCCCGCTGTCCTGCGAGAGTGAAAGCCGATAACCGGCGCGTGCGTTTACCGCATTCCGCTCGACATGAGGCCTTCGTCGCGGGTGGGGGAGAACACAGCAGCCGCACCAGTAATGACGGCGCCTATGCCGTCCGTCCAGGGAGCTTCAGCCGGCTGAGTTCCGGACGCATTCCCCGCAATGTCCTGACGATGAGTCATACCTGCGTCGAATCCCATCAATACCAAGAGAGCGCCCGCCAGCTCGGGGTCCCGCTGCATGGAGCGGTTCAACCGATCGCGCTTTCACGGTTTTTGATCGAGTTCCTGACTGAGCCGGGTGACCTTGTCGTCGATCCATACGGCGGTACGCTGACCTCGGGCCTCGCGAGTCAACAGCTCAACCGATCCTGGCTCGTGTGTGAGTGGATCCTCGAGTACATCCAGGCCGGCGCCGAGCGGTTCCGCCCCTATCCTGGATTCCAACTTCATCCAACACTGTCCTAACTTCCCATCTGCCCCCTCCCCATCGATCGCTCCATAGAAGGAGTGTCCATGCGACCACAACCCATCATCCCGACCATGAAACCCGAAGAGCCGTCGATCATGATGGGAGATAAATGTACGAGGACATATGATTTCGCCACACTCACCAAAACAGATGAATGGATTCATCTGGCTCCTGCACGCTTCGGACTGAGTCGTCCTTGTTCTTTCAGTCGCTCGACTCGATGGACAGGCGATAGCTACCGGTACGATCTCTTTCGCCATCGAGAACGGCCATGGATGGGATTACGCTGGTCGCATGCCGAGACCGGTTGGCTGATCGAATACGATCGATCCGCGAGCGGAGTACACCTGCTTCTTTCCCACATCGCTGCACTCCCTGACGAATCGACTCGATGGGACTTTTGTCATCTGATCGCACAATCCATTGAGAAAACAGGGTCTCATGCGAAAGAGGAAGAGGCGACACGATGGCAAACGGCGATTCTCAATAAACACATTCGGATCCGCCGGCGACATGGGCTGCGACAGGTGCACATCCTCGCACCCTGGGAGATGACGGAGGCCAATTCTCAACCAAGCCCCTCTGCTCAGTAGCTAGTAGCTATACCCAGGCTCCAACCCCGAATCACCGAAGAAGCGATCGTCCGCCCACGAACGTGCCAGCCTCCAAGTCGTAGAAGCAGTTTCCCCTCCACCTTCTGACGGACAGACACATACACGCTATGAGCGATCTGATTATCGACAGCTTTGCTGGGGGAGGCGGCGCCTCGCTTGGGATCACCTGGGCGGTTGGCCGGCATCCGGACTCTAGCCCGGATTGCAGGCATTACTCGAGAGCTAAGGGAGCGCAACCGGTGAAGAAAAAGATCCGAGGACTGATATGGGTCGTCGCTAAGTGGCCGCGCAATGCCAACCTCGAGTTATCTGCATCGAAAACGTCCAGGAAATGGCGGATGCAGGACCACTCGTACCTCGATGGGCATGCCAAGACTGTTCCTGGAAAGGGCGTGAAGCGCAAACGGTCCTCCGACGTCGGATACGTCGTTGCCCTCGATGTGATTCGTCCAACATTCACGAGACCACTGACATGGTCCCCGATCCAGATCGGAGAGGGATTACGTTTAAACGGTTCATCGGCCGACTCCGCAATCTTGGATACACCGTGGACTGGCGGGTGCTTAACGCCAGTGCCTATGGCGCTCCCACCCATCGACGCCGGCTCTTTATCGTTGCGCGCTGTGATGGCAAGCCTATTGAGTGGCCGGCACCGACGCATGGCGATCCCAAAAAAGTCGCGATCCATAAATTAGCGCCCTGGCGGACCGCTGCCGAATGTATTGACTGGAGCCTCCCCTGTCCGTCCATCTTCGACCGGAAGAAGCCACTCGTCCAGGCCACGCTTCGGCGCATCGCCTACGGGATCAAACGGTACGTGCTTGACAACCCTTCCCCGTTCATTGTCGACATGCAACGCAATAATCGGGCAAAGGGAATCGATGAACCGCTCGGCACACTGACCACACAGGGCAATCGATTTAATCTCATCACTCCGTATATGGTCCGGTGTAACCATGGAGGGAATCATTTTCGCGGGCAACGAGTCGACCAGCCCATGTGTACGGTGACGGCCTCACGAGACGCCCATGCGATGGTCACCCCACACCTCCTGCGAGCAGAACAGCACCATGAGCCAGACCTCGCACGGGAACAGCTCCCGCTCTTCCGAGATATCTACTCCGCTACTGAAGAATCACAACATCTAGCCCAGGTCGCGAGCTTTCTTTACCGCTACTATGGCGCAAGCATTGGGCAATCTGTGGATGAACCGGCTCCCACTGCCTCTGCAGTTGGGCATACCTCCCTTGTCTCCGCCTATCTCGTCAAACATTTTGGCGGGGTCATCGGGACCTCCATCGAAAACCCACTGCCGACGACAACCGCCCGAGGGACCCAAACCCAGATCGTGACGGCGAATCTAGTTCATCTGAATCATGGTGCCAAACAATGGTCCGGCGTCGATGAACCCATGCACACCATTGTCGGCAGCGGCAACCATGCGGCCCTCGTGTACAGTTTTCTCACTGAGTATCTTGGATCGGATGTCCGAGTGATCTCAGATGAGGGTCCCCTGGCCGGGCTCATCACGATCCGGATCCGTGGGATTCTTTACATCATTACGGATATCGGCATGCGCATGTTCACCCCGCGCGAACTGGCCCTGTGTCAGGGATTTCCCCCCGATTACGTCCTAACCGGATCCAAAACGAATCAAGTACAGAAGATCGGAAACTCCGTTTCTCCCTACGCCGCGGCCGCCGTTGTCGCAGCCAACTACTCTCCCACGGTGTTTGCTCAGGCCCACGCCGCCTAACAACGAGTGAGCGAGCCAGCGTCTCCGCTTTTCACCGTAGATCGCCATAAAGGACCGCAGATATGCTGCACTGCCCGAGAGAGCATTGCCACGGGTTACTGCTTCCCACCAACGACGAGGAGGGCCCGCCATGGCGCTGCGTTGCCTGTTCAAGACGATATGAGGCCGTGACCTCGATTCCCACACACTCTCGTCCTGCACACCACCGGCCATCAGCGTCCGACTCGTCTACTAGGAAGTTCTTATGAGTCCCAGCATACTGAAGACACTCAACCCAGGCATGCCCTATCGTGTTCGGATCAAGGGCGGTCGACGAAGCATACGCATCTTCAAATGGTCGGAGACCCGTCAACCGTTTGGAATTCTCTGCGCCGTATTCACGTCACGCGTTCAGGGGCCCCTTCAGGTGACGGTGGTCGACCGCCGCACACTCCGGTTCAGCGGCCGGCATATCCCGGTCAGTGAGTTGAGCGTCCCGCACTATGACTTGATTGAGTGCGCCTCCATGAAAGGCGCAAGCATGTAGCAGACCTGAGGGTCCAATGTCCGTACAATACGAGCGACGTGGCACCATGGTATATGCCTCCCATCCCAAACCAGGACGATCTCGCTTTCTGTGTGAATGCGTCACCACGGCCCAGGCTGATGCAGTCGTCGCACACCTAAATGCCAAACGGACGCGTGGCGAGACTCCTGGACGGCAGCTTGTCCAGGACTTCCTCCGCGCTTTCCGTCGGCCAATTTCGCGCAACGAGCCCATTAATGGGAGCAACGCCGTCGAGTTCCTGGTAGGGTTCTATCACAAGGCCGCAGTGGCGCTAAAATCCCCACATCGTTCGGCCGACGGCGCGCGCTCATCACGAGTCCGTGCCTCGATAGTCTCATAATCCTCTCTTGTGGTTTCATCAAAATCCGCGTAGCATTCCAGCATGGGACTGGGTGAGCTCTATTACTCGATCCTCTTACTCAATAGCATTGCCCTCCAGCACGCCACCGTCCTCCACGCTTGTACGCTCCTCAACGATCCAACTTATTGTTATGAATACATCCCCTCACGTTTGGACATGCAAGACGCCTTGCTCTGGTGGGACCCACCTTCAAGACTGACCCCGAGCCAGTTTTATCACTACAAGGATCCGCAACCGCTTCCTCATACCCGAGCGGACGTCACCTGTCCTCCCTCGACTCCTCAGACCTGCAAGTAGGACCGCGCCCTCGCGGACAACGACCCGTAAACGTCTGCTAAAGACAACCGATCATCCTCTGACCATTCCTCCGCACCGCCGACCCGTAATATCCACGGTGTGGGGACGATGCGACTCACTTCTCCTCAGACCACGGACCCCCATGCACAGCCCACAACTTGTGACCGCCATGACCTTCAACGTTTCGATCAACACCGTCCTTTTCCTCACCCTCTTCCTGGGGGAAATCCTTTTGCTGTATTTGCTCCTCTCCGGGCTGTTGTACGGGTTGTTCAAACTCATGCGATCGGATTCCCGGCCGTAACTTCGTATTTCAGGAGAACGTCAATGTTCTTCCGCCGAATCACCTTGTTCAAAACACGTGAAATCGGTCGCGATGGCCGACCGTACCTCACTCGCTACATTCTCTTTCGTTGTGCCTCCCTGGGGATCTACCTGCATCAATTTCACCGGTCGGACTTCGCTCTGGCATTGCATGACCATCCGTGGCCTTTTGTGAGCATCCTCTTCCCCGGCGGCTACTTGGAGTGGCACAACCAGACGCTCGACGGGTCCACGATTCGCGTCTAACCGCATTGAATTGGTCGACGATCGATCGCTCTGGACGCCTCTTCTCGTGGGCCGGCGGGAACGGAAATGGGGCTTTTTCTTGCCCACCGGCTGGTGCCACTGGCGACACCATAACGAAGCCCTCAACATCTGTGAAGACGAGCCGTTGGTCACCAGCGGCAAGGATTAGATTGGAGACAGCACCCGCACTTTCAGTAGCTAGGAAGATGACGTCCCGTCAGACCACGCAAGTCGGTCCATTATCAGGTCACACACTGGAGGAGCTGACTCATGACCGGATTCAATAAAGTTGTGCTCTTGGGCCATCTCACCAGAAACCCGGAGCTGCGATACACGCCAAACGGAACCCCGGTCGCGACCCTGGGTCTGGCCATCAATCGCAGGTACAGACAGGGAGAGGAATTGAAAGAAAACGTCTGTTTTGTTGACGTCGTGGTGTTCGGCAAGCAAGCTGAACATTGCGGACAGTACCTGTCAAAAGGTCATGGGGTCCTCATCGAGGGACGCCTTGAGCAACGACGCTGGGAGACCGAGGACGGACACAAGCGCAGCAAACACGAAATACTGGCACAGCAAGTGACCTTCATGCCGAAACCGAGCGGGACATCACAGGAAGAGATCCCGCACGAAGATCACGAGGAATTTTCGCACAGGTAGATTCCGTCGCACCTTCCCCATCACTTTGCAGGAGGAGGCTTCCACATGGGTACCCTCAAGATCATCGGATTTCTTATCGTCACCGCCGCGCTGGGCGCCTGGCTCATGCGAGTATGGGGGGATAGAGACCGCCATCAATCCCTCATCCGTCCGATCGTCCTCGCCCTGATCAGCATCCTGCTTTACACGGCACTGCAATCGGCCGTCGGGATCATTGAGCCCGGTGAGCGAGGTGTCGTCGTCCGTTTCGGAAAAACGACCGACACGATACTTCAAGAAGGGCCTTATGCCGTCATTCCGCTTGTCGATGCGGTCGAAATGATGACCGTCCAAACTCAGGCCTTTTCATCGGAAGCCGCGGCCGCGTCCTTCGATCTCCAGAACGTCAAGACCACCGTCACCCTGAACTACAACCTGGATCCGTCCCGGGTCAATTGGGTCTATCAAAACCTACGGCGCGATTGGCAAATGCGCATTATCACGCCGGTGACGCAGGAAGGGGTGAAATCGGTGACCGCACGCTACAAAGCCGATGAATTGATTCAAAAGCGGCCCGAGGTCAAAGAGAAGATCGAGCAATACATTACCCAAAAACTTCAGCAACACGGCGTCCTGGTCGACCAGATGAGCATCACCGATTTCCGCTTCAGCGATGCCTTCACCCATGCGATTGAAGCCAAAGTCACCGCAGTCCAGGACGCGCTCAAGGCGGAGAACGAATTGCAACGGGTGAAGTTCGAAGCCGAGCAGAAGGTCGCCAGAGCCCACGCGGAAGCGGAAGCACTCAAAGCTCAGAAGGAACAGATCACGCCGCAGTTGATCCAGCTCCGGCAGATTGAAATGCTACGGGAGAAATGGAACGGGCAAATGCCATCGGTGGTCCTCGGATCAGGCGGCACGGTCCCTTTCATCGACATTGCGAAGCTGGCCCCCACTTCACCCGCCAAGTAGTAGCCCCTCCCTTCCACGAAAAGAGGGCTGTCTGGGGCCATCTTTTGCGCACCACACAGCACATAATCATGACCGCTTCACGCGCACAGGCGCTCGCCCTCGGGCAATTCTTCACCCCGATCTGGGTCTGCGAACTCCTCTTCCATCGCTACTTCCGCCACCTCTCGTCGTAGGACTGTCTCGTCGATCCTGGTGCCGGCACCGGTCATATGTTGGCTGCGGTTCCCCCTGAGATTCCGGCCATCGGGGTTGAAATTGACCCTGACCTTGCTCGACAAGCCGAGGCCCTCTCTGGACGGACCGTCCTCGTTGGAGACTTTCGCACTCTGACACTGCCGGTACAGCCGACAGCGGTCTACGGGAATCCTCCGTTCCAATCGCGTTTGATTGACAGCTTTCTTACCCGCGCCCATCAACTCCTCCCTCGAGAAGGGACTGTCGGCTTTATCTTGCCGGCGCATGTTCTCCAAACGAGTCGACGGACGATGCAGTACACCGAGCAGTGGGCCTTAGAAGTCACCCTTCTCCCACGCGACATTTTCAAGCGTTTGCATTTATCTCTCGTCTTTGCGTGTTTCCGAAAGGGGGCCCCGCGGACGCTTATCGGCCTCACGCTCTTTCCGGAAACGGCTGCCTGGCGGGACTTCCCTCGACCGATCCACCATCTCTTAGGGGCCAGCAGCCGGAGTGTCTGGGTAGCGGCGGTCCGCGAAGCCCTTACCCAACTCGGTGGCACCGCGACCCTCTCCGCCCTCTATCGATTCCTGGCGCAGAAACGCCCCACCGGCAATCCCTGGTGGGAAGCAAAAATCCGGCAAACCCTCAGGCACTATCCAGACCTGTTCGAACGGCTCAAACCGGGACTCTATACGATCCGGCAGCGTACACTCGGCCCCATCACCACCCAGCCTGGGCTCTATGCCTAGCCAACGGTTTCAGAATCAGCGGATCCTTCTCTCCGTGGCCCTTAACGGATGCTGGTTTGCGCTCGCGGCCTCCGGGGAGTTCGTCCTGCCCTATCTCCGAGCGGAACATACGTTCACGGGCCTGCTGCCCCACCTGAATGAGCGGTTGAGCGCAGGCTTGATTGCTGATCCTTCTCGACCTGAGACCGCAGAAGACACGGTTACGTTTCTAGAGTGGGTCGGATGTGTGTATGTGGAATTCCTCAACCCGGACGACCTGATTGCTAATCCCACTCGCGTCGAATTCTCTGGAACGATCCAGCCGATCGCCACCCGCGATGTTGGCCCGTATTTCGCCATGCCGCCCGCGCCCCATACAGGGCTGATGTAAGCTCCATCCGATTGGCGCCCCGCTCACCTTCCTCATTCATCGACAGTCCTTGTTCTGCGCATCCTCACCCTCAGCCATCCGTCGACGCCATTACCGACGGCTCAGTGACTGTTCCAGGGGTTCAGATCCCGACCATCACCCGTAACTTCTTCGGTCCACCTAATCTATGCGCTCCCGACTCCGTCATTGTTCATCTCATTCAAAAGGTCCTGCTATGTCGACAACCCGGTACCCGGTTCAGTTCGTAGTGCCCCGCTTGGACGTCAACGAGCATACGGTCTGTCTACGTCAAAGCCTGCGTTACCAAGGAGCTGTTACGAGACAAACAGGCGTTCCGGGATGCGCTGATCCCTGGCTCTCACGAACTGGACGAAGGAGACCAAGACAGGGCAACGGGCTTGGGAAGACAGTCAGCAAATACCGTCCTTGTCAACGAAGCAGAGCTGGAGGCGTGGCCGTCCGCACGGCGGCGACCTTTCACCCCACCGATTGCCCCCCAATCCCTTGATTCAGAAAGTGACCCACACTGGGTCCCCACTTAGGCCCACCACTTCTCCGCACCGGCCACCCGTAATATGCACCTAGTCATCGTCTCCGATGAGGTTGTGTATGCCCCGTGTGCCTTCACCCATCCAGGAAGTGCCAGTCACCATCTCCCCACCCCCCCATCTTCCTCCCATTCAACTTTGGGAAGATCTCCGGAGCCTGCTCGCAGAACTGGATTGGTTTGTCACCCGGGATTGGACGCAGATCGTTGCCAAAGCCGACGTCGCCAAAGCCATCATTAAACGGGCCACCCGAGCCGCACTCATGGCGGAAGATATCCGCACGGATCTCTTCCATAGCCTGCCTCCCCATCCACCTTCAGAGACCAATCCGGCCGAACCCAACCCAATCCGAGACTTCCTCGAGTCCTCATTTCATGACCCAACTCCGGTCGAGGACATTCCGCAGGTCACCGCGATCCCGGTCAGCGTCGATCAGGTCATCCTATATGAGTTCGGCCAGCCCAAAGAACACGAGCATCCGCTCTACGTCCATCATCACGTCGTCAATTTTTGCGCGGCCTTCTACCATGAAGACCAATTCATATTTGCCCGAGCTCATCTGCAGCTCCTTCTGACACCGAGCAATCACCTGAATTGGCTCGCCGGCGTCCGCTCAGTCGCCGTGGATCAAACCAATAACCCGCTTCCGTACGTCCCGGACGGCACCCTCTTTCATACGCTCGGGACCGGCATTACGCAGTTGATTTATCTCCACCAGACCGAACTGATCATGAAAATCAAGCAAGGCAAGCGCTTCAGTCACGAGTACAAGCTGAGCGGAGCCGTCATGCCGGCCGGCATGACCATGATGCAGACCGTGGGCTCTCCAACCACGGAACGGCAGCAACCGTCCTGGATTAATCCGACCACCTAACCGGAGACTGTCCCATGTACGACGCAGTCCGCCACGGCACCAACCACTTCATCCTCTATGCGAAGGGACATTATCGAGAGGACGTTCTCTTGGACGATCTCAAGAAGATCATGGCCCATCGGCTCGGCTGGAAGCCGGATGATGTCCAAATCAAGGACATCGTGTTCCTGCTGTCCGGGGTCGTTGAAACTCTGACCGTCAATCGGCCCAACTTCTTGCAAGCATTCTTGATGCGCATTCGGGAAGATTTCTTGGTGTGGCCAAATGTACTCCCCAGGTCCAAACAGCCAACCTTCGACGAAGTTCTGATCCAAGCGTGTTTGGGAGAGTTGGGAACCGCTGAGGTCAGATCTGGCGCTCACGTGCGTATCAACCTTGGCAGTCCCGATCCCACGATCTTGCCGCTTCGTAACCCAAGCAAAGCAGGAGTATTGGCTGGATGCCAAACACTTGATGCAGCAAAACGCACCGACGCTCAACGATCTCACATGATCTCACGCTGAAATAAGGAAGACCAAATGTGATGACGACCTTGCCCCTCAAGAACAATTCCCTGCTCGAGCGGTCAAAGAAACACCTTTCACTTGTTCAATTCCTCCTTCATGGCGTTGCCATCCTCCTCGCTTTCATGCTCCTCGTCCCACTCATCCCACCATCATTCATCGGCAACCCTGAAAAGGTCATTGCCGACCACCTCATCAATGACGATCCTCTCTATCGCCATGCGTATCGGAATCCTCCCACTCTGCAATTCGTAGTCCGCAATCACACGACCTATCGAATTATCAATGATGTGCCGGTCGATGACTGGCATCGCCTCATCACCGTCGAATTTCGCACGTCGGTGATGACCGAGTTGCTCCAGCCCCTTGTTGAACTCGCCGACCCGCTCACCCCCCTTGGGCAGCGCATGCGCACGCCAGGACTCCAGTACGTCCTCGTCACCGACGAGTTCGAGTTAGCGCCAACAGGCTGTGGGTATCGCGTGGTCCACGCCACGAATCGTCATGATCCGAAAGCCGTTGCGCAAACGGACCCTTCTCGATGGAGCGAACCGGTGCCTCTTGTAATGGGGAAAGGCCCGTTACCTGGCTTTCACGCGATCGGCGCGAAAGCCATTAACCCGATCTCACAACTGCTCGACCATTCTTGTCTGTAGCGTGGAAGAGAAAGGAGGTGACTACTATGACCAATCGGCTGTTTGTTGGGCCAGACGAAGACGAGCATGAGGATCACGACGATGACGGCTTCTAGGAGCGTGGATCCAACGGGAAGGAGAACTCAAACGGGCGAGAGTCCTCCTTCCCTCAATACAGATTGTCTTGAGAGGAGCCCAGGCCAGTTAGGAGGCCTTCTTCATGGTTTCCAAGCCGTACATAATGAAGATCCGCATGAGAACCTGGTAGGGAATGCCTTGTTGTTTGGCCAGCGCCTTGAGCTCCTGGATCGTTCGCTCCTCCAACGCGACGCTGGTCGGCTTTCTCTTCGTGTCCTTGTAGCGCTTCATGGCCGAAAGGATGCGCTCGGCATCCAGGACGACCGGCCTCTTATATTCCTTCAAAGATTTCACGCGCCATGGTTTCATACTGCACTCGTTCCTTTCGGTGGGCCGGCCGAGCGCTAATCACCCGCACTCGGCCTTGCCTCAAGACGAAGGCGACCTGTAGCACTCGCCCGCTATTCGCCAACCCCACGGCCCCGAGCCGCTGCTCTTTGGTGACGGGGGCAATCTGAACTCCCAGAGGCAAGGCCCGTTTCAAGCGAAAGAGGCTTTCGACTTCCTCGATCGACACGCCGTGTTTCGCCTCACTCTTGTCACGGTTGCCGTGGTCCCATTCAAATTCGAACAGCGTCGTTTCCAGCAGCCAAACCAGTAACCACTCAACAAAGAGCCACTGCGCCATATCAAGACACTATGTAGCCACTATCATAACATTACGTCCGCCTGGTTTGCTAGCCATGTCGAACCGCCCGGCCCATGCCTCTGCCCGCCGCAGTGTCACTGCCATTCCATTGATATCGATCGTCCGGGTTCACGTGCGTGGTGCGCTTGTCGCTCACGGCGCATTCGCTGGTTTATACCAGATATCGAGGACGTGCTGGCAGCAATTCATTGCCCGTCGGTGTTGCTGCTTGCCTGGTGCACCCGCCTGTTCGCCGCATCCGGGCTGGCCGCCCTCCTCCCACCTGACTGCATCTAGTATCATCCTCGTTTATTTAGTTATGCTCGGCGGCACCCTCTACCTAACCCTTGCCACTGAAGAACTCGCTATTAAAATCGCATTCGGCCTGATCGCAGCTGCCCTCACCTCTTAGACACCGTACCTCTACATCACCTCTACATCGCCATCAAACGCGACTATGATGAAGCGTTTGAGCGTCCATCTTCTGACCGCAACTAGTAACAGTTCGCTGACTACCTGACTGTGTATCCAGAACATCTCCGGCATCTTGAACGTGCGCTCGAACCTGACGGGAGTCTGATCTAGGGCGATTAAAGTGGCTCGGGATCTCAACGAGCTTCAATCCGATATGCACACAGGGAAACGCCAGTTCACCGCCCTCCTATCACAAACCCACAGCGAGAATCCTACATAAAAGGACGTTGAGGAATCCCGTTCTAAGACGTGGTCCCGTTTAGAAGAGACATAAGTATTGGTTGTATTAATGACACGCACCTTTGGCCACTGAGTGCCGACCAAGAGGGGACACGTTTGAGGGGGTTGCAGAAAAGCTACGGTTGACGCACTTAATAAGGGCACGATCCGCTGCCTTATTAGGAGACTGCCATGACCAACTCTCAACGTTTGTTCCGCCTGTTTTGTTTCTCAGTTGTGGTAAACCTTATAATGACCGAGGTCGGCCTCGCAGCCAAATGGACCAACACCTATGACAACATGGATCGGCTGACCGGAAGGACCGATCCACTAGGACGATCGGAAAGTCTTGCCTATGACCTGGGAGGCAACCTCACACGATTTACGGACCGGAAGGGCCAAATCACAAACTTTACCTACGATCCATTGAATCGGCTGATTGCGATTTCTTATGCGGATAACAGCACAACGACCATTTCTTACGATTCCGTTGGCAGACCGGTTGCACTGATTGATTCCATTGGTGGACGGATCGATCTCGCATACGACAATCTGAATCGAGTTGTCCGGGAGACGACTGGGTTGGGCACAGTCGCCTATACCTACGATTCGATTGGTCGGCGCGCCTCTATGACGGCGAACGGCCAAGCACCGACCAACTATAGCTACGACACAGCGTCCCGACTCACCCAGGTAGCGCAAGGTGCCCAGGTCGTGGTGATTGGCTACGACAATAAGGGACATCGCACCTCGTTGAACTACCCGAATGGAACCACCACAACCTACAGCTATGATGCCGCATCACGTCTCACCGGGATTTTCCATGAGCGGGGCGTTACCAATGTCGAGTCGATTTCCTATGTGTACGATGCTGCGGGAAACCGAACAGCGGCCGTTCGCGGTAGCAACCCGGCTGCGATACTTCCTGGGACGCTGCAGGCCACGTACGATGCGGCCAACGAACAGATCAGCCTCAACAATGCGCTGTTTACGTTGATCTATGATGCAAACGGTAATCTCTTGAGTCGGACCGATCTTACAGGGACCACGACCTATACATGGGATGCAAGGAATCGTTTAATAGCAGTAACGGGTCCAGGCCTGACAGCCAGCTTTGTCTATGATGCACTCAATAGACGAATCAGCAAAACGGTAAACGGCATAAGCACACAGTATCTATATGATCGGAATGACATCGTTCAGGAAATAAACGGCAGCGCCGTTACCGCCACCTATTTGCGAAGTTTAAACGTCGATGAAGTTTTTGTTCGGATGGGTGCATCGCCCGAGTACTATCACACGGACGCTCAAGGCACCACGATGATGCTCACCGATGCGACGGGCATTGCCAAAACGACGTACACTTATACACCGTTCGGCGAAACGACCGTCACAGGGGCAGCCAGCTCGAATCCTTTTCAGTTGACGGGCCGAGAAAACGATGGTTCTGGCCTTTATTACTACCGCGCGAGATACTACAGCCCATCGCTCCACCGCTTCATTAGTGAAGATCCGATCCGCTTTCGAGGTCGTGATATTAATCTTTATCGTTATGCCTATTCCAATCCAACTCGGTTCCGTGACCCGCAGGGACTTTGGGGATTTGGAGGTGACATAGGCGCGTCAGGAGCTTACGGTATTGGAGTTGCAGGTGCTGCATTGAACTCAAGTGCCGGATTTGGAGCTTTCTGGGGAGGTGATGCAGGATTGAACCTAGGCTGCTTTGAGAGTACAGGAGCGTTTATTGGTGGCCCAGGCTACGGCCCGAGCTATCCAGAAGATGATACCTTGAACGTTGCTTTGGGTGCTTTTGCCGGAGTGGGTGGTGGTGCGTTCTTAACAAATGCCAATTCGGCCAAGGAACTCGAAAGTACAAGCTATACGGCTGCCTACGATATGGGAATCGGTCCCATAAATTTTTCTTTTAGTTTGAGTTACGGGTATGGAGATGATGGACGTTTCTTGTGGCTGGGGTCGCTCAGCGCAGGCCCTGGCGTAGGCGTTGGGCGCACACATTTTTCGACTAACACCACTTCGGCCTCTGGGCTATCGTGTGGGGGAATGGGGGGAAGGAAGTGAGTTCAAATTTATTGGGTGGCATGTGGATGCTTTGATGGCAGTGCTGGGTGCTGCAATCGTATTTTTCCTGATGCTTTGGGTCCTGGGTATCGTTTTTGATTACGAAATCAAAAACGAAGCAATCTATTACCGTCTATTTCGTATCTTCAAAGTCGGCAGGATTGATATGGAGAAGATCAAAGATGTACAAGCAGTAAATGCATGGCCTGTCCCGAATGGAGCCGGCATCCCTCCGGATCACACATTGCTCTTTGCAGTTCGATGGCCAAGCAAAGTCTTCAATAAGTCTTGTGTATATATAAGAACGAAAGACGATCGTCCGCGAGTGTACATCCTTTCCCCAAATGAGCCAGCACAGTTTGCGGATGAAATCCGTAGATGCATCGAAGCATGATTTCGTCCGTCCCTTAGAAAAGATTCAGGAGCAAGTGATTGACTGGCTCAGAGGATACTGAGTGATTGCGTGTATCAAGTCAGGATGATTCGCCCCAGCGGCGGATGGACGGATGCGCGGCGCGGATCGCGCCAAAGCGGTTACAGCAAAATCTTGCCCTGAATAAATTCAGGAACAGGCACATGAAGGCGCTTCGCCGTTTCTTGTGGTTCACAGTGTTCCTAGTCATATTTTGGTCTGTCTACGTAATAAATGACAATTCGTAAAACCGTCCGAGGGTGGCTGCACCTGACCAAGGTCGAGTTCATGGACTCAATGTTCATGGAACGGTCGTATATCTGACGCACGAGGAACAGGTTCTTTTTTGGGTAGCTTTAGGTGCTCCACTTACCTGGCTCATAGTTGTCCTACTCATCGACGTTTACGTGTTAGGGCAAAAAGATATCCGGAAATATCTCAAAGAGATAATGCCTTACCCCTCCGCATAACAAGACGCTCGGGTTCACTCGCTATGGCCTTCCTCGTTGGCGCGTTGTGTGTTTCCGCTTTCTTGGTCTTACTTGGGAAAATTATGGCCAGGAGAAGGATCGTCGCGGGGAGGCAGCCACTTTCATTCAACGAAATTCAACGCCTTTGCAATACTGAGGTTGACATGCAAGCGTTGACGCGAGTCCTTACAAATTTGGGTCATGGCTATGGACTGGACCCCAATCTCATTAGGCCTCATGACCGCCTACAGCCTTTCTATGACCTCGATTCGTGGAGTTTAGGACTCGGCGCCGACCGAATCACCAAGTGGCTGACCGAAGAAGGTGTGACTGGCATTGACACACAACCCAGCACTGTTCTCGAGCTTATCCATCTAATTGAAGATCGCCAGAAGAAGACTTAAATCGTTATCGTGCCGAGGCCTGAAAAACTTGGGATAGAATCCAAACTACTAGTGAGTGTCACGGTGATGATGTCGAAAGACTGATCCACGGGTTTTTCCCGCCGGCGAGGCACAATCATGTAGACGTTCGATATTGAGACAACCACGGTCATTGTTTAACTTGCCTTGGCATGACGACTCGCTGACCTCCCTCGGTTCTGCCCCACCCTCTTACGCGAGGGCCCCAATTCCACCCGTACGTGTCTTCCAAGCGCTGCGGCGATATTCACCAGCGCGTCCAAAGAGAAGCGCGACACCCTTCCGCGGAGAAGATCGTTCATCCGCGGCTGGGTAACGCCGCACTTCGCGGCCGCTTCCGCCTGCGTCCAGTCGTTGGCTTGAATGATCTCGGTAATCTGCTGCATGAGACCAGATCGCGCGCGCAAATTTGCCGCCTGCTCGGGCGTATCTGCCAATGCATCCCAGACACTCTTGAAACTCTGAACCACTTTACTCATGGGTACCTCGCATTAGTTCAGCGTACCGTTTTTTGGCTACTTCGATATCACGTGAGCTGGTGGCCCGGGCTTTCTTCTGAAAAGCATGGAGCACGTACACTGCTTCAGCAAACCGGGCCACATAGATCACCCGATAAGTACCGGACTCGTCCCAAACCCGAAGCTCTTGGACGCCCCTGCCGACCGGTGGCATCGGTTTGAAATCAGCCGGTGTCTTCCCTCGCTGGACTTGCTCCAGCTGATATCCAGCGTCATGCCGAGCAGGCTCAGGGAACTGCCGTATAGCTTCCAGCGAATCTCCGAGGAAGCGCAGTGGTTTCACGATTCCATTATATCTGGTTGGATATAAGTGGGCAAGATTTATATAGGGCTATTGTCCTTAGGACTTTCGCAACATCCTACAACTTAGATTTGTTACTCGCCCGGGCGCTCCGCGCAGTTCGCTCCACGCAATGACTCTCGGGACCGAGCTGCACAGGAGGCACGACTACCATGCGCGACGAGAACTACTGCACCATCGGCGGCCGCATTACCCATCCGCCGGCCATCTACACCACCCAGCACCAAGGCTATCTCCTCTCCTTCTCTATCGCCCACCACACCAACTATCCGACCCGCAATTCCGTCGTGTACTACGAAGTGAAAGTCAGCGACGGACACGATCGGACCAAGCTGGAGGAGTTTGCGGCCTGGCTCCTCAAGGGACGGAAAGTCGTCATCCACAACGCCGAACTGCAAGTGAAACGCTGGACCCCGTCCGACAGCGACGAAGAAAAGACGAGCCATCACCTGTTCTGTCGCATCGATCAGATCCATTTGCACGACGTCCAGAAGGCGGCAACCGCTGCCGCCTAACGTCCACCTTTCCACCGTGTTGCCTTCAAGGAGTCCCACTATGTACTGCATCGACCAGGACGGAAGCCCGTATGAGCTCGAAGAGAAACCCTATGCCATGCCGGCGAAGGTCGTGGTGGAGGAGGGTGAACGTCCGGAGGAGGTCCTAACCACACTCGAAGCTCATTTCCAAGACCTTGCCGAACAGTTCGCTCAACAAGAGCTCTCCCGCTACTACAGCCGGGAGAACCGCTACGAAGATGGGATCGCCCAACCGCATTTCCCGGTAGTCTTGCACGACGTCTCGCACTCCACCAAACCCCGCTCGATCGTCGTGTTACCGGATGGACGTCATGCGGTCTTGCTGGATCCGAACCGGATTCAAACCCTCTGCGGCGTGCAAGAAATCATGCCGCTCCATCAAGCCAAGCAGCTCCGCACACGGAAGAACGGCAAGGGAGAGTGTCCCCGGTGTCATGGACGACACCTCCAGGACATCCAGGTCGTCGCGGAAGAGCCCGTGTCACCCCCCACGCCCATTCCCTGCCAGAAGTGTCACGCGAACCTTCGGAGTTCCGCCTACTGGGACGGATCCGATACCCTGGTGTGTCTCCATTGTGGCACGCGCATCAGCCGCCCTCTGGTGGCGCTCAGCCCCGAAGAGACCGATGCGAATGACTCCGCCATCCAACAGGCGGTCGTGATCGAAACGGCCGATCCGATCTTGCCAGACCAGGACGACAAAGACGGCTTAGATTCTTTTGGAGAAGAGCTCGAAGATGCCTTACACGAGTGCACCGGTGATGAAGACGACCACCTGTCGCCCTATGACGAGACGGTCAGCGTCGAGCTCATTCCGGAAACGACTCCCCTGAACCAGGATGAATTGAAGGACATTCATGCCATCCTCGCCCACCCATCAGCCCGCTTCGACGCGACGCCTCGATCGACGGTCTTTCAGCACATCCTGGCGCTCGCCGAACAGCGGGTCATCGATCCGGACAATGAACAGGCATTTCAGACCGTGCTCGCCCAGGTGATCAGTGAAGAGGTCGGCCAGCTCGGCGACCTCATCCATGCGCCGGCATGTCACTTATTCAAATCCTCGCAGTCACCATTGCGGCAAACGCTCCTTGATCGAGCCATTCAGAACACCGATAGCGCGGATCGACGCATGGCCGTCTGGGCGGCTGCCGGACGACTCCTCCATCACACCACCGAGACGTGGCTCAAGGATTTCCATGCCGACATCGATCCGAAGAACGTGCCGGCCGGCCGCAAAGCCCGCGCCGCCTTCTGGGCCGATCTTCGGCAACGTCGGAAAGCGGACGTGCAACCGATCATCGAGTGGCTCGAACAGCTCAGTCGGGAAGACTTAGCACTCCTCGCGGGCGATCCGGACACCAGCCATCCGTTCGTTCACTGCCCGGATCCCGACGTGTTCCAACCCACGCACACGCTGCTCGATCCGCTCATCCACTATCTGGCGAATGAGCTCCAGCGGTTCCGACAGACCTCCTCCGGCTGCCAGCTCCTCGCCGGAGACTACGGCCTCGATGTCCGCACATTGGAGACCATTGCCCACCAGTCCAAACAGGGGCTTCCCCAGGCTCCGCATCCCACAGTTCCCCAGCCCTCCAGGCCGCACCTATCGCCGTCGTCCGTGTAGATCTCTGGCGATCCAGAGAGATGAGAACCACCCTATGTTATCGAAGGAGGCCGCACCGACCATGTAACATCCGTTCCTCATCTCGACCGCATCGCTCAGCTGCGCCTCGTCTGAGCTCGTTCCGTTACTCATCAGCGAAGGAGTCTCTCCCATGAATCTCAATCAGGTCAATTTGGTCGGCCGCCTCACGGACAGCCCGCGGATCGTCGAACTCCAGACCGGCACCGTGTGCAACTTGAGCGTGGCGGTCAACGGCATGCCCAAGAAAGGCACCAAGGAACAGACGGTGGAATTCATACCGGTCAGCGTGTTCGGCAAGCAAGCCGTCACCTGCGGATCGAACCTGGTCAAAGGCCAGGAAGTCCGCATCGAAGGGCGCCTGCACTTTCGCAAGCAGAAGATCGGCGACAAGTCGGTCACGGCCGGGGAAGTCCGCGCGAGCTACGTCCAGTTCGGCATGAAGCCGAGATTGGCGATGCCGGCCGCCGCCTGATCACGGCCCGTGCGGTCACAGGGCAAAAAAAAGGGGAACTGGTCGGGCTCACAATGGCTGAAAACGTTCAGTCCGCTTGTGTTCACTCATACCGTTCCCCTTTTCCCCTTGTCAGAGGCTGAATCTGGCCCTGATCGAGTCAGGCACACCAGATTCGCCTCTGACACCTTCAGCAGACGTTAGGCCACGAGCGATAACGCCGTCGCAAACGCCTGTTCGCTCACTCCAAAGCTTGGAGCCAAAATCCGGACCCCAGCTGGTATCGAGCGAAATTTTCTCACGCGTTGCCGACATGATCGACACCAAGACCTGATCTTGGCATACACATTCGGCAACCCGACCTCTTCAGCTCCTTCCGGCAAGAAGTGACGCAGGTCTTCATCCGTACTTGCCACCAGCCATGCGACAAATTCCTGCTCCTGGATCGGCGAGAACCGATCACAGCCAGCCGTCAATGTCGCCGCCACCATCCACACCAGACCCAGCCGCTCACGAGGGACCGCAAGCCTGTCCAGATCTGCCATTTCACCGCTCCCAGCCATCGATGGGGTCAGTCGACCACACATCGTGACATCGAGTAAGCGGCGACGGAGGGTGAGGTGCTGAGGCGAAGCCCAGAACTGCACCAATTCCCGAGTCATCAAGGCGTCCACCAAGTCCTCGTCATATTCGGAGTCGGACTCAGTCACAGACTCGCACGACCCAGTGGTCTCTGACGCGGGATTCGTGCCTTCGGTCATTCCGACCATTTCCTGCACGAGATCGCCGGTCTCTGGTTCGTCGAATCCCCCACCTTCTTCTTCTTCGACAGTTCCACAAGCAGTCTCTTCCGACTCCCATTCCGTCGTCGGTATGCGGACTTCCTCCTCATCCTCGCACTCACGGATGGGCGCCGCTAAGACTGCACGCGTATTCTGCGCAATGAGGTCCGCATCCAATCCTAATAACGACGTCATGCCCTCCCATCCACATAAGCAATGGGCAATCAAGAGCATGCCGTCACGGAGAAACGTCAGAGACGAGCCCTGACAATGCGGACAACGGATATCCTGATTCCTCTCCGAGTGATCCGACGTCTGCACAGAAGCCGGTGTGCGACTCTGTGGGCGCCGGGTCACTTCGGATCGGTGGTAGCCATCGCATCGAGAACATTGCAGGGGACCAGTCATCCATCGGACGCGACTCACCCCATCCTGCGCCTGCTCACACTCCGTCAGTTGCACCGGAGATTGGAGCCCGCAAAATGGAATCGCCCGAGAGTGATCGATCCGTCGTGCCAACCGCCCATCTTCCAACCCGATGACATACCCACCCACTTTCGTGTGGCGCATCGGCGACGGTGCGAGCGGGGCATTCTCGTCCTCGAAACGGTTTTCCTCAGAGGTTCGTGCGTTTCGAAGTTGACGGTTGCCATATTCCTGTACTTGCACTTCATAGAGCCGATTGCGAACACGCAGCCAGTTCGCCGGTGACAGGCGATACCGACCACTCTCTAATTCCGCAATCAACCGTTCCAATTGTTCCTCATCCAAGCGTTCAATGCCCGTGCGTCCCGGCAACTGCGGACCACGGAGCAATGCGGCCAACGAACGGAAATTGGTCATCGTCATCATGATGAACATCCTTTCTTGGACACCTCAAATGGGTGCCAGCGTGAGATGAAAGTGTGTGAGTGAATGAGAAGAAGAACGACCAGAGGGACGAGAGCTCGTGAACAGATGGGGTTAGCTCGCGTGATAGGCCATGTCATTGAGCGAGGCATACGCATCGCCCATGGCATCCATCGCCTGGTCACGGAGTATGGACAGGTCTTCCTCTTGATACCCTGTATAGACCCGCAATGCTTCTCCAGCGATGGTCCCTAATTGCTTGGCAACTGAGACGATGTACGCGGCATAGGCATATTCTCCATCCTCAGGAACACATGCATGACGACCCCTTGTCGCTTCAGCCCTCAGTGTGTCGGCCAAAGCACGAATCGTCATCGATACACCCCGATAGTCACAGATCACGTCGGCAGCGGTATTCCGAACAACCTGGGTATCGCAGGTCCGACAGGGTTGTTCAGACCAGCACCCGCAGAATTGTGACTCGAGTTGGATCAACACAAAGTTGCGATGAGATGTTAAACGCGCCTCAAATGTGGCATCCATAGAGCCCCTCCTTTCGAAGTGCCGACTCAGAGATCAGCGGACAACTTTCCCACCAATAGCTGCGTGGGCATAACGTCGTGCCTGTCAATTCATCGGTCACACGTTGCACAGCTTCGGCAGACGCATAGGCTCCCACTTTCTGGCGCGCCAACGATTCCGACGCATACAGATGGACAGGGCGAATGCCGGCTGCATCGCGCTCATACACGACGAACAGCATGTCACACGTCGGCGACAGTTCCAGTGATGCGCAGACAGGAAATTCTGCAATGCCCCAGATCCGATCGACCGATGCTTCCTGACACACTCGATGCTGTACATACTGTTCTGCAGACGACACATCGCGACAGACCATGGCAATCAATCCATCAGACGACGCATCGACCGCACCATCAAGCACCGCAAACACCGACAGGCCCGTGTATACCGCTGTCTCCATGGGACACCTCCTCATGTCAGTGGGGAATAAGTGATGAGACAGAGCGGCGATCGCGATCGGCAACATGGATCCGCATTGCCAATCGAGAAATCTGCATGCTAGAGTGCTCCTGAAAGAGGAGACCCCACCATGGCCAACCAACCGCTCGTCGAAATTGGACGAATGTTATGGGAGTTGATTCTCAGTCGACCGATCACCCGAGAAGTGCATGCCGCCTACGTTCAAACGGATGCCTTTCTGATGATTGGCGACGACTTGGAGAAAATCCGAGCGCAAGTTCGGATCTTGGAGGAAAGAACAACACTGACTCCTGAAGAAACGGCCCTGGCGACCAAGATCAAAGCTTCAGTCGACGCTTTATCTCGGTCTCGACTTCAATCGGCTCCACTCCACGCGCCGGCTTAACGACGTAGTGGTCGGCACGCGATTTGACCCAGCTCACCATTTCCGCATCGATCAGATTGTCCAGCAAACTCAACACTTGGTCATAGACCAAGTCATACACACGACGATTCACCGTTCCTTGCTCTAACGTCACCATCACGACGTGATGGACAACTTCGACTGTAATCACCACACGATCCATTGACATGGCACACCTCCTCCTGCCGTCGTGACTCGATGAGTCCGATGGCGTCCAAAATGGTTAGCACACGAACCGTTGGATCACGATACGAGACGAGACGAACACCCGACAGACGTGAACACGTTTGCGATGATCAGGTTATCGCAGAACGAAGCAGGCAGGTTGATAGCGAAGCAGCAGCAGGCAGGACATTGACAGAGAACCCCACGAACAGCAGCAAGAAACCGATTCGAAGAATCGGCGAGGAGAGTTCGGCAACAATGCCTACAAGAAATGAATAACTGGCCGTAGTCTACGCTTCCACTCGTCCCAAGACAAGCCACTCCCCATCCCCCTCAGCCGCTCCACCACCCCACCGCTTCGCGGTGCCGTTGTTCATCTCCGAAGATCTCCGACCAGTAATAGGACGCGACTGGCGCTCGCCACGAGCGCAGTCCGTTCGGTGCAGGATTTCACGGTCTCTGATGATCCCTGAGGAGGTCCACGATGCCGGACTCCGTGCAGATTCCCACCATGCCATCCTCCCTGTTCGAATTCACGCAAGCCCTCCGGCACGCCATCCGTGATGAGTTGAATGCGAGAAAGACCCCGTCGAACGGGAAACCTTTAAGCGTTCCGCTCTGCGACGGGCACGTGCAAGGCCGGTTCGGCCGGCATCAACGCGTCACCTTCCGCAGTCCCCTGATGCCGCTCCAGGATTACCTTCAAGACACGCAGGGCGAGCTCGTCATCGACGGTCGGCCTCACCCCTGCGTGATTCTCGGGCTCACCCTCGATCAACTCACCCTCTCCCTGACCGCCGATCTCCAGGATTACATTCCGGAAGCCCGACTCAGCGTGGATCGCATGCGCCTGCTCTTGGCCTTGGATAAACGGCTCGCCAACATCCAAGCCCATCCCCAGGATTATCTGACCTCACTCGCGATGAAATGTTTTGGCACGACGAGCCTGCCAAATCCCCTACCTGTGCAGGCCACCATCGCCCCAGATCCCTCGTTAAATCCCGAACAATTCGACGCACTCCTTCGCGCCATGTCGCATGACTTCGCATATATTTGGGGACCACCAGGCACGGGTAAGACGCTTGTGATCGGCGCCTGTGCGCACGTGGCGTTCACTCGCGGACAACGGATTCTGATCGCGGCCAACACGAATTCGGCCGTCGATCAAGCGTTAGAATCCGTGTTGGCCCGCCTGCCCCACGCCCCGACCGGCGCCATCATCCGCTACGGTCTCCATGCGGAAGACGCCGCCCCCACCATCAAACCGGTGACCTTGGATCACCTGGCAGCCGGTGTCACTGGGACACTTGAACAGCAGATCGCCACGCTTCGGACAGAGGAGGCCCGGCTCGCGGACCGTCTTCGCGGGCTCGAGGCTCTCGTGGCGCAACGCCGAGATCTGGACGCCCTCGATCAACGTATCCAGGCCCTTCAGCGCACCCACGACACTCTTCAGACCGAGGCCGCCGCGGCTCACGACACCGTGACCCAGGCCACGACGGCCCATACCCACTTCTCCGAAGAACTGGAGACCTACTGGCGGGCCTCCGCGTGGCGCCGGCTCTTGCTCCGACGACTGCCGATCATTCAAGCCGACCTTCTGGCCAGCCGATTGGTGCTTGAAGACGCCGCGCAGATGCACCAAGAGATTCGAGCTCAACAGCAGCAGACGGAACTCGCCATCACGGACCTCCTGACCACCCGCCGCCTCTTTATCGAGAATCTTCCCGCCCAGCTCTCGACCAACGCCGATGCGTCCATAGAGACGGACGTGCAACAGCATCAGCACGCGCTCCGTACGATCCAAGACCACCTGGCCGCGGTCCAGAGAGAATTACTGCAGCTCGAGACACGGCTGATCCAACAGGCAAAAATCGTGGCGACGACGCTCACACGGACGTACAGCGCACCGCTACTGGAACGGGAACGCTTTGATCTCGTCATTATCGACGAAGGTTCGATGGCGAGTCCGCCGGCCCTGTTCACGGCGCTCTGCCTGGCCACCACTCAAGTCATTATCGTCGGAGATTTTCTCCAGCTCCCGCCGATCGCGGAAGCCACGACTCTGCATGCCCAGCAATGGCTGGCAACCGACGTGTACAAACTCGCCCGGGTCTCCCACGACCACGACCCACGGGTCGCCGCTCTCCGCACCCAATACCGGATGCATCCGGACATCGCGGCCGTCGCCGCACGCCTCTATCAGCGGTCCGGACTCGACTACCGCACGGACCAACACATTCGCCTAATGCGGCAGCCGCTCGTCGATCAGGCCCCGGTCCCCGGTAAAGCCCTGGCCTTCATCGATACGAGCGATCGCTCCTGTTGGATCGAGAAAGATTACAAAGGGTCTCCCAGCAATCGCACCCATGCCGCCTTAGCCGTCCAACTCGCCCAGGACGCGCTCGACGCCGATCCATCCCATCGACCGACCATCAGCATCATTTCACCCTACCGCCACCAAGTCCGTGTCATTCAGGAGCTGCTTCAGCAAGCCCAACTCACGAGCCACGTCGAAGTCGGGACGATTCACAGTTTTCAAGGACGCCAAAGCGACATCGTGATTTTCGATACGACCGTCACCGGCGATCTCACCCGGACCATGCTCGGCCGCTGTGTCGGGGACCACAGTCCCTGCAAACTCATGAACGTGGCCTTCACACGAGGGAAGAGTAAACTGCTCATCCTCGCCCATCGCCCCTCGCTCTCCACTCTGGTGAACGTCCCGAATTCACTCCTCTGGGACGCCTTTCAGCTGGCCACAGCACAACACAGTATTATCCCGTCACGGAGGGTGAGCCCAACCGGATCGCCTGTGGCGACTCCTCCCACACCCGATCGCGTGGACACACACGAGCCGTCACCGCCCACCACACGAGCCCTCCTCGCGCCCGTGATTCCGCTCAAGCGGCGGGCGCCGAAACTCTACCTGATCCGCCACACGTAATAGGTTTCTATGACACCGGAATTTGCCGCGTTACTCCGACAGGATCCCACGAAGGCCATCGCTCAGCTCCGGGACGATCCGACGATCTCGTTTTGGCTCAAAGACATGCTGCTCCACTTGCATCGGCGGGACTTGCTCGACGTCCTCTACGATCTCGACTTACTCGTCAATGTCGTGGAGGCCCTCAGTGACCATCGGGCCGGGCGCATCCCCCGACCGGGCAGTCGACTCCACCCCCTCTCCCCTGAGAGCGAAGAGGAGGAGCCTCAACCAGGGCCTTTCGAGGCTCCTCTCGATCAGTGTCCAGCGGAAATCTGTATCGGCGGAACCCTCGATCGCTTACTGATCCCCGACCTGCTCACCACTGTCGGCTCATCGGGGGTCTGTTTAGGGTGGGAGACGCCGCCCTTCACCCCGACGACTGAGCCCGAATTGTGCCAAGCATTGGACCTGCACCATCATCTGCATTTCTACAACAGCTTTGCTCCGGAAGGAGAATTTCCGCTCCTCGAAGCCTGGCTCATCCAGCATCAACTGGGATTCACGCGCACGTCCATGGGAAACGGGTCTTACCAAGCGCAGCGGGCCCAATTCCGCCGTGGTCTGCGCACGCCCATCGAACACGCCGTCGACCAGGCTGGCCACGAGCTGATTGCACGCCCCGCGCTTTGTATCGCTCTGCAATATCTCAAGGAAGGCGCGATCGAGCATGCGGAAACACTCTTGGAGCGCACCATCGGGCCGTCACTGGCCCCGTTGCCCCCGTTTCGGATCGAGGCCACCTTGCGCCATCCCATCCTCTCGGACCATCCAGCATGACGGTTGGCGATTCGCCAACAGGCCGGTGCGCCGGTGTTCACCCTGATCACCGGAGACACAATGACGGTCTTGGACTTCCTCACGCAATTTCATCTGCCCTGTTCCAGAGAACGCCCTCCGGCCCCTCCGAGTCGCAGTGAGCTTCGACGTTGGTTCCAACAGCAGGCCGTCCAGATCAACGGACGGCGGGTCCGTTGGAATGACCCCATCGAGTTTCCCGTTTGGCAATGCCTGTTCTTCCCCCATGCACCCAACAGCCGCGTCACCTTTGTCGATCATCCTCGGAGAGGCCACGTCGTATCCAGTAAGACAAAAGATCACTCCACAGCGGCGATCACTCGCGAGCTTCAGGTCACAGGAACCGCATACTCACGAAGGACGCTATGACTCGCTCCTCTGCATCCGCTTCTCGCTGGTATACCGATCGCGGCGCGATCCCTGGCGAGCCCCTCTGTTTCTTGGATGTTCCGGCCGGCCTCGCTCCTGACTATGCGTCAGCCACGATTACGGTAGTGGATCTGGGTGGACCGGACAACGGCGCTTACCTGGCGACGGTTCATACGCCTCGTCGACCTTTTGGATCGAAACCGCTGACACGCGGACCGTTCGACACCTTGGAAGCTGCCCAAGAGTGGGCGGAAGCCCACGCGGTCATCCCGACCACGCCGATTCCCGTCACTATCCTTCCGGAAATCGCGGTTCTCAACACCTATCGTCCACAAGCTGGGGAGATTTTGATCTCCATCCAGGAACCCGGACGCCCCCCGATCGTGCCCTACGGCCGCTTTCTGGCCATCCATCATTTCGGCGCCTGGGACATCCCCTATCGCATCCTCGACGAGGAGAAAGATCTGAAACCCCTCAGCCTCGATGACGCGCACGAGCTCATTGAATTCGTCCTACGCTATCGGAATCAGATGACGGCGCTCACAATCCACTGTCACGCCGGAGTTTCGCGGAGCCCGGCCGTCGCCCTTGCCCTCGCCGAATGGGTCGACACCACGCCTCATGCTTATGCACTGATCGAACGCTACCCGTGCTTCAATAGACAGATCTATCGGACACTCTGTCAGGCCGCCCAAGACAAAGGCCTCATTCCCTCCTAGTTCCCTTCCGCAGGGGGAGCGTCGCGAGGAGGTCCTATATCTTCCACCGTCATGACAATGTCTAGACAACAGAGATGTGAGCGAGCTATCGTTATGGCCAACGTGGTGAGCGATGCGAGCCCGTGCCCTTCGGACGGAAAAACTCGATCTTCGAGTCAGCCCCTCGACCAAGCGAACGCTGGAAGCGGCCGCCTCTGTTTCCAATCGGACCGTCAGCGACTTTGTCCTTGAAAGCGCACTGACCCGAGCAGGTGAGGCCTTGGCCGATCGGCGAACCTTCCCGTTGAGCAAGGCCAAGTGGACGGAGTTCTTAGCCGCGCTGGATGCTCCGACTCGCCCCCTCCCTCGGATGCAGCGTCTCCTGAATGAACCAGGCTTCTTTGACGCTACAACGAAGCCACGCCCCCACAACAAGCGTTGATGAGGCGGATCGACAAGCTTCAACCGCATCACGATGTTGAAGCTTTCGACTGTGGGCAAGAAGCTCTTAATCGCTTTCTCAGTAAGCACGCACTGCAAAACCAACACAGCGGCGGCGCGCAGAGTTACGTAGGATTAGTCGAAGAAACCGTTATCGGCTACTACGCTCTCGCTGTGGGATCAGCAGAACTCGAACATGCCCCCAAGCGAGTGAAGAAGGGGCTTGCCAGACATTCCATTCCGATCATGCTATTGGCCAGATTGGCAGTGGATCTCCGTTGGCAGAAGCAAGGGGTCTGTGCGGCGTTATTGAAAGACGCGATGCTCAGGACTTTACAGGCGGCCAGATTGCCGGCATTCGCGACTTGGTGGTCCATGCCAAAGATGCGACGGCCAGGACATTTTACAAGCGCTTCAATTTCATCCCATCGCCAACTGATCCATTACATCTTTTTATGCTTCTCAAAGATGTTCGGAAGATCGTCTCATAATCCTTCTGTGATCAACCATTAAGTCCCCTGAAATAATCTCAACATCTCCACGCCAGCCTTCATCCACCTCTCAGGAAAGGAGAGAGCGGTATGACTCCACGACCACTCACCCAGGACGAACGGAAAGCAGCCGAGGCGGCCTTTCAGGCCAAACCACTCAATCCCGACTGGACCGCCCAAGCTCAACACATCTATTGGAGGATCTACGACGTCAAGCACCACGTGACATCAGTACAACGTCAACCTTCACCATCCCTACAGCCCTCCTTCTCAGCGAGCCCAAACCCTCCACTAAGCGCTAGACCGGTCCAGGCGTGGCACATCCACTTTCTCGACGTGGACGATCATGTCGTCATGCTCTTCCCCATTCAGCACTCGACGACTGAACTCCTGGCTATGATCAAACGGCTGAATCCGGACCGGCCCTTCCGCATGCAGCCGCTCAAACAAGGCCATTTCCCCTTAGAGGCTCCCGACCTGTTGTTACTCAGGAGCCTCTTTGCCCAGGACCCACGGCATCTCACGCACGAAGGCGAGGTGAAGTTGCATCGAGACGATCCGCCTTCCTCGATTCTCTGCTCTCGCCAGTGAGTCCAAGGCACAACCGCGCCCATCTATGCTCGCCATTCGTCGGATCCACAAGGCGTAATACCCCTTCAACCCCTTTGAGTCCTCAACCCCTTCACAAGGAGGGTTCCATGGCACGAATACTCCTCCTGCATCCAGACAGCCTCCGCAGGAGCCTCTATCGAAAGGTCTTGGAAGCCGATGGACATGAGGTCAGTGAAGCCTCCCTCCCCCTCCACGAACTTCTTGAACAGGACCGTCATGCCTATGACCGGATCGAAACCGAAATACCTGACCTCACGCAGGACGCGCTCGAATGCTCGCTCCTGCACGCGACCGGTTTCCGCTCACATGACGAGGCCCATGTCTGACCGCCCTACACGCACACCACAGCAACCATCTGCCACGGCGCCCCACTATGTCGCCAATCCAGGGATCGACGACGATGGCGACTGCATCGTCTGTGGCCTTCCTGTTGAACGTGTCGATGACACGGAGGCCCCGCATAGTTGTCCGCCAGGGTTTGGGACTGAGAGGATACTCACGCTGGCCGATGCCAGGCGGGCTCAACAGGTGTATGACGGGATTCGGAACGGCAATCTCGGTCTCGATGCCCTCCTGCAGGCCTTCGCAGCGATGAAGCACGCAGGGAGACACCGATCGCCACGTGAGCGGGCTCGCACCTAACGGCCTGCGGACAGGCAGCCTACGCACAGGCCTGGATCGGAACACTTTGAAATCCAGGAGGGCTGTGATGGGCGTCATGACCTGTCCAAGCACCATCTCAGGCGGCTACACGCCAATCTGCAATACCTGTGGGACCACCCTGTGCTGGGACATCTCAGAACAGCAGTATGCCGAAGAACGAGACTTTTGGGACGCCTGGCAATGTCGAGACTGTAACCCGCGGGCTAATGGCGCACGACGTCGCTGGCTGGCAACTCACACCAGAGAAGCCACTTCTGCCCTTCCACCGGCCACTCTTCCGGTGTCCCGTGGGTGATCCCCGCCGTTTCCACGCGTTTGCCGACGTTATCGCGCGCGCGCTCCACCCGTCCATGATCATCGCGGATGTTGCCGGCGGCAAAGGCTACCTGCAAGCCGCCCTCAGAGAGCGCGGCTTTCGCTCCATCACAACCTGGGATCGACGCCGGCGAACACCGATGAGCCGTCGTGGACATCGCTACGGATGGTTTACCTGGGATTGTCCGGCCCGGTATGACGCGATCGTCGCCATGCACCCGGACGAGGCTACCGACCACGCCATTTTGTATGCGGCTAAGCATCAGATCCCTGCTCTGATCTGTCCGTGCTGCGTTCGGCCTAGTGCCCGGCTCTTTCTCGAGCCCTACAAGTATCACCACTGGTGTCGACATTTGGCCTCGCTTGCCACCCAGGCAGGCCTAAAGGTCGCCTGGACCACGCTTCCTATTAACGGGCGACGTGATGTGATGATTCTCACTCCGCCAGCGCCCGCCAATACAGGTAACCACTTTCTCGCCTCGGCCTCGAAGCAGTTTTCTTGATCAGTCGGGTTCATCTGGTGGGCCCTCATCCTGCTCATCGACGACCATGACAGTATCCGTTATGCCATGGCGCATTGTCTCAAACAGGATGGCCACAGCGTCGTCACCGCGGACAATGGCGAAACGGCGTTGGCCGAAGCGCTCATCACCTCTTTTGATTTAGTCATTACCGACATGCAGATGCCTAAGATGGATGGGCCGGCGCTGATTGAGGCTCTCCGCTCGCATCGGCTTGCTCTACCGGTGATCGGGATGACCGGCGGGCTCGCCGCTCATGAGGTCGAATGCCGACGCCAACACTGAATATCCGGGCACTGTCATCAAAGCCCATGGACCTGGGCACGCTCCGCCGAACCATCCGCGCTCAGCTTCAGAAACAACGCCCCGCTGATTCCCACGCGGCGTAATCATGTCCATCTACCGAAGGAGTCGCTTCATGAGGCTAGCGATCGCCTCCGACACAGCGGAACCTAGGCGGAGGGAGCTCTGGTCGGAGAGAGAACGGTTCGGCTGGCGAATCACGGAGCGACTCCCCCTTGAGCAGTTTGTGCTCGATCGATCTCGAAACCCCTGATTCTCGTACCTATCATGGGCGCCCCAGGCAAGCGCTTTATACGTATATTCGCCCCTGGCCAAATGGCCAGCTGCTATGTTGTGCCCTTGTGATACAGTTGCAGGCAAATCTATGACCCACTCGACTCTGGCACTTACCATCCCCACGGACACAGAAATCCAAACCCTCTTGTTCAGCGAGCCTATTCATAGTTATTCACCAGAAGAAGTCGAGCGATTCCTCCGCGACCTTTGGACCGAATATCCGACGAGCCGGCTTATGGTGTCGAGTCCCGCCGCACTCATTGAAACCTCCGCCACGACCGGCAGACGCAGCCTGATCGAAGGACACATCGCGATTCTTGAACGCACGGACGAGACGTCCGAATCCACTCGCTATCTCCTCCAGCTCCTCGGCGGGCCGGATTATGAATCGTTCTACATACACGACAGGTACCGTTTCGCCGCCATGGGACAATCCGGGTGGTCGGCCTGTGCCGGCACGGTCGGGGTCTTGAACGCGTGTTTTGTGCTGCCCGACTCCATGCAGTCAGCCTACGACGCCTTTACACGTGCCTATCTTGAAGGCCCATGCGTGAGCTACCCGAGGCCGCTCACCGAGACCGAACGGCTGGCGCGACAAGAACTCGCTAAGCTCCTCTTTCTCGCGAATCTCCGACGATCGCGCATCAAATCAGGGCTTCCAGATCTCGCCTTCCTGAACTAGTCCAGACATAATCCCTTCTCCACCCTCGCGCTCTTCCTTCCCTCTTTCTCTTCGACCCTGTTCCAGGGTAGCCTGCGCACATTCTCTCGTCATTCGTCCTTGAAGACGAAAGGAGAAGCTGATGAAGCTGGGTATCACTGGACACCGACCGCATCGACTTGGCGGCCACGATCCTGAAAATCCCGTCATCCGTCGAATTGAACATAACCTGATTTGCATTTTGACCAGCCTGAAAACCCACGGATATGCGGTGATTGGGTTGACCGGGATGGCTCTGGGCGTAGATCAAGCCTTTGCCCGGGCGTGTCTTTCCACACAAACCCCCTACCACGCCTACATCCCGTTACCGGAACAGCCCAATCGATGGCCTGACTCCTCACGAGCGGTGTATCGCGACCTGCTTACGCACGCCGCCCAACAGCACCTGACCGCGGCGCATGTGGATTCCGATCAGGATGTCCGGCGCGCCCTGCTCGACCGGAATTCGGACATCGCCCGGGATGCGCAGGCCGCGATTGCCGTGTGGGACGGCACCCCTAGCGGCACTGCGGACGCCGTCCGAAAGTTCCGCGCGCTCGGGCGACCGCTCTTCGTTCTTGCCCCCAACGCGTCCGTCACGGACGAGCAGATCGAGACCTGGATCCGCCAGCTCCCACCCATCTAACGAACGAACCATACTTAGACACTTCGGTCAGACGACCCTGTTCCAGGGCAGCCTGCTCCTCTCGCGACAGCTGTAATAGCTATAAGAGGAGACAGGAATGACACGGTTGACGCGAGCACAGATCCGACCGGGGGTGCAGGGGATCGATACCACAGTGAAGAGCGCGACGGGGCTCTGGCGCGCCTTCGCCCCGCGCTGGGACATGGTGATGGGCTATAAGAACGGCACGCTCAGTTGGCGCGAGTACTGCGCGCAATACGCGCAGATTCTCACGCGTGTGCCGAGAACGGTCTGGGATCAATTAGCCATGCAGCCCGAACAAACCGTTCTCTGTTACTGCCGTTCCGGCTGGAACTGCCATACGCACGAACTCATTGCGTTCGCGGTTCGGCAGTTCCCAGAACGGTTTGTGGATGGGCGCGACGACGCCTGTCGTCCGCCAGCATCGTGAATGACGGCCCTGATCGTTGAAAGGAGTCTCGCCATGGCAGCCATCAAAGAAATCTCCGGCAACCTTTGGGACTTTCATCGAGGCGGGAAGTGGATCGTGATTCCCACGAATGGAGTCATCAATAGCCGCGGGGACGCAGTGATGGGGGCCGGCCTCGCCAAACAAGCGGCGGAGCGCTTTCCCTCACTCCCCCGCCTCCTCGGACAGTCTCTCCGCAGCACGGGCAACACTCATTACCTGTTCCCCTCCATGCGGATCATCACGTTCCCAACGAAGTACCATTGGCGACATTCATCCGATCTCACCCTCATCCGCACCAGCATCGGTCGACTCGCGCTCGCGCTCGACCGGTCCAATATCGAGGAAGTGTATTGCCCGCGGATTGGATGCGGCTTAGGACGCCTGCAATGGGACGTCGTCCGTGATGCGATCGCCCCGCTGCTCACTGAACGGTTTATTTTTGTACGACCGAATGAGGGCGATTCATAGCCTCGTTGTGTCTTCTTCGGCCCACTCCGTGGGCAGTGCACCAGCTCCATGATATAACCCTCACCATGGAGTGCCCTATGACACCGCTTGCGATCGCGCAACAGTTCGCTGAGGCCCTGCAAGCTATCGGGATTAATGCGGAACCGCATGCCAACTCCCTCTCGAACGGCTATGGACACAAACTGACGGTGCAAGACCGTTCGGGCGCACGATTGGGGAATCTCGTAGTCTACACAGGGCAGCACGGTCCGCGTTACACGACCAACGAACTGCGCACCAATTCCCCAGACCTGCTCAAACAGGTTCAATCGGCCTGGATGTTCTGCCAAGGCCCCTTGCCGACGTCCGGGAACCTCGCCGAGAAACCGGCTGTTCCATCTATCACTCCTGATACCCTCGAACTCTGGGTCGACGGCGCCTGTCTTCATGAGTGTCTTCATGGAACCACCGGATTACGCTTCGGGTGGGCTTTTGCCGTCTGCAAAGACGGAGAGATTCTCCACCAACACACAGGGTCCACGATTGCGCCCCATGCCGTGTGCCATAGGAATGTGGCCGCCGAGATCCAAGCGGTGATTGCCGGCGTCCAATGGTGCACGGATCAGGGCTATAGAAGCATTACGATCTTTCATGACTATGAAGGATTGGAAGCGTGGGCCACAGGACGCTGGAAAGCCAACACTGAATACACGCAAGCCTACCAACGCAACATGCGAGGAATTGAGACCGCCATCAATTGGAAGAAAGTCCCGGCCCACAGCGGTGTGCCGATGAATGAACTCGTCGATCGGCTCGCCACCACGGCCGCCAAGATGTCGTTCGAACGACATGCCCTGCCCCACGCCAAGCCCAGCCAGTAGATCAGACCATACCGGGTAGCAGGATGGCACCTCCTTACACTCAAACATCCTGCAAGTCGCTTCCAACAGTATCCACATCGCAGTTGGATTATCTGTCAGTTCACACATCCTTCTCCTCCCACCCTCGAGCCGAAGGGAAAATGGAATGATTACTGAAGTCTTTGTGGTTATGTGGCACAACCCAGCCGGAGTGAAGGGTTCGTTTGTCTTGCGCGGCTTCTTTTTGAGCGCGCCAGAGGCCGGAGAATTCATTGATGGGGAATGTGAAAATTTAACGGATGCAGCAGGACACCACCGAGATTGGCGAGACTATACGGTTCACAGGTTTATTGAAGAAAAGGAAAGGGCATGACCCGAGTTGGGTGACAACGTACAGCTGCCCATTGAAAGGATCCCATGACCACCCATCGGACCTACACCTGTAATCTCTGTGGGGACAGGATTGTGGAGCCAGTAGATGGAATTGGCCTCTACTTTGGCACCGTCGATGAAGAGGGGCGCCATCAGCCCGACATTCGCTTTTCTAATAGGGTGCTGCACGACTGCAACACCCACCTCTGTACCAAGTGTCTGCGAGCCATCGGACTCTTGCTCGAGAGGACCCGTCTGCATGTCACGGCTTGAACAGCTCCTTCATGAGGCAGCGAATACGACACCCCACCGGGGAGCATGTGTATGACGACATCAAAGACACCGACGAAAGGCTGGAGCGGGCTTGTCACAAAACAGGCTCACATTCACCTCAGCCATTTCTTGCTCCCCTTAGGTTTGTCTCACCTCACCGTGGACGAACTCCTGAACCGAATTGATCAGACCTATACGCTTGGTAGCCAGGCACCACATCTCATCAACAGCGACGGCCATTTGACCTTAGGACTCAATGCCCCAGGCAACCATGAACTCTTGGTTCATCCCAATAAAGACTGCGTGACCCTTGTGCCTACTTTCTACGTACAGTCTTTTGAGCACTTCACGCCAGCCTACGCTCAGCAAATTCTTCCGCTCATCGGTGACAATAGCTGTGGACCAGATTCTGCCCAAGAGTTGATGGCAGACCTTCAGCAAGCATGCTGTGACGCCGCTCTTCTTGACCATCCAATCGCCCTCAGCTACGCCAGTCTCTTCGATTTGTTGATCTTTCCACAAGGTCGCTGGCTGGTCTATTCGAATGTGCTCTACTCTTCAGTCACGTTACTCCGAAACCACGACTTGGACTGATTCATACACATTTCACCGTTCGAAAAGCGCAGGAGCAGCCCACGAGGCACTGCCCCTGCGCCGGCATCACGTCTTAGTCCTTGATTCGGACATTGATATAGACCTCAGAATCTACAGTCGGGAGCTGAAGAAAGGCTTCGCCGCCTCCATTACCCGGGAATTCCAAAAATCCTGGGGCCCACCGTGTGATATGGATCAGACGGCCGAGCCTCGGGCCGAACGGAATTGCCCGCACGTTTGTCTGACCAGGATCGAACCGACCGGAATCATAGAAATCTTGCCCGTCTCGCACTTTCACGGAGAGCGAGACCCACTTACGGCTCTGATTCACGGCGGTGAAGGTCATTTGAGAGGAAGCCTGTTGAACTGGCGTACAGGCGAACGCCTCAATGGCGAAGATCGCACCAAAGCCGCCCGATGGCGTCAGGATTGTTTTCGTCTGTGCGCTGTCACAGCCTAATGCACTGGAAGCTGCCCAGACCTGTAACGGCCACAGAGCCACGCCCACTGCGACCACCAAGACCCATCCCGCCCACGAAGGTTTATTCATGGCTGCCCTCCTCTCTGCATGTCGAGCAGAAAGAGAAAGAATGATGCCGAATACAACCCCGCAGGACTGTTCAATCCTTAAAATGGGATTAGAAAGTTACGTGGCTAAATCCCCTCATCCTCATCACACACTGCGGCACCTTTCTCACGCATCCTGAGACCGCTTCTCAACGTGTATCGCCATGCTCGCCATAGCCTCACTCACATCAGTGTTCTCTCTCGCAGGACTTAGCCGCTATCTGCCAAGCATCCGAAGAACTCACAGGCATTCCGCCCGACCGGCACGCCGGTAGTGTCTCCCTGACGGACGACTCGGACGACGACATGCGTCACGTTAACGACTTTTGAGGAGATGGTATGCGACAGCGCTTCACCCGACACAGACCGATCGTGTGGCTCATCGGTCTCACGATGGTCATCGCCTTGAGCTGCACCGATGCTCTGGCTCTGCCACCGTCCTGGGATCGTTGTCTCCAACGCGAAGCTCAGCATCTGCACCTTCCGGCGGATCTACTACGCGCGTTGGTTTATACCGAATCGCGCAATCATCCCTTCGCCATGGCCTGGACCGATCGCATGGGGCAACGACACAGCATGTATCCGAATACGGTACACGAAGCCCGGCAGCTGATGACAAGGCTTCTCCGTCGCCATCAACGGTTCGATGCGGGACTGGGACAGGTGAATAGCATCCACCACTTTCGCGTCCACCATCCCAGCGACCTCCTCGCTCCCTGCACCAACTTGCACGTGGCCGGACTGGTACTCCGTGAGAACCTGGATCGCCATGGCTACACCTGGCAAGCGCTCGCTGGCTACAACGGCTCCGTCGGGTCCACGAACTACATCGAACTCGTGCATCAGAATCTCTGTCGACAGCCGAATCCCTGGTGTGACGGTTCGTCCCTGACCATCCGAACTCATCCGGCACCCACAGACCCGTTGCCCACACATGAGCGGCAGCCAGTAATGATTGCCGCATCAGTTGAACATTCAATAACAGACGCTCAGCAGATCCCTCACTCGAAGCCAGACGACGTCCCATCGATCATGATGGTGGGAACTCTGTCGTCGACAGCCGTCACGTCCCAGGAGGACTCTATGACAGTGATAGATTCGCTGATGGAATCGTTCCCCAGCATTGTTGTGATGTTGAGCTTCTGTCTGCGGCTGCTCATCCCCAGCCTGATCTTCCTGGGTTTCATCCTGCTCCTGAGCTATGGCATTCAGGTCATGTGCTGGGGCTTAGCCCTCGCGCGTGACAGCGTGCGAGACTTAGTGCGAGGTGAGCGGCCATCGTTTCCGCTCCTCACCCGGTCCTGGTCTCCGCATCCCATCCCAGTCCTTCCCAATCGATCGGTCAACTTAAAGCGCTAGCAACTTCGGAGACCCGCCTGGCGGGTAGCACAACCCTTGGATGACTGTCTGAGTCTCCAGAGGGAGGATGCGATGACACGACCGTTACAGTGCGCGACAGCGCTCAGTCTCAGTATTGCGCTGATGGGACATGCCGCCATGCTGGGACTCGGCTGTACGTTCGGGCGATACTCCGCGATCCGTCAGCAGCTCGTCCTGCGTGATGACTGGCACGGAGAAACTGCGACCGTCGTCATCAGCCGAACAGGCCTTCCACACTTTCGTTATGAACTTGGAGCCGTCAGCTCACCCGCATTCGGCCGGCGTGTGACACGACTCCTTCGAGCCTTCGCACGCGAGACGCAGGCTCCGCTGATGCCCACTCTCGCTGTACAGGCCGCCTGAGATTCGACCTGGCCGTACCAATCGACTCAGTCATGAGTCATGCAACAATAGGAGGTTCCTATGTCCACGCCCAATAGCCCATCCACCCGGACGAAGCCCTGGAACGACGTCAACAAGGTCGAAATCATCGGCCGCGTGGGCGTGAAACCGGAGGTCAAAATCACCAGGAAGAGTCCGGTTACGAAGACGACCGTGTACCTGACGAACGAGTACGACGCCGAAGGCGGCAAGCGCATCAAGAACACGACGCGTGTGCCGGTGCTGCTCTACGGCGATAAGGGCACCCAGTTCGCCCACGAAATCGACAGTGGCGATGCGGTGAAGATCACGGGCCGCTTGCAGGAAAACAAGTGGCAGGATCCCGAATCGCAGCAGATGCGCAGCCGCTTGGAACTCGTCGGGTTCGAGTACGAGCTGGTGAAGAAGAAGGTCCAGGACGCGGCGTAAGTCGCTTTCTCGCTCGAGCGAGGCTGAGTCAATCGGGATGACTCGGGCACCAATCCATCTGGGTCCGGCGACCGGATGGCGTGGGTCCTGCGCCAGTGCCCTTTAGCGTGTGACTGAAGTCGACGCCGTGTAGTCCATCGGTCCTGTGGCCACAGACGATGGACAACATATAACAGCACGGATAAGGCTTGGTTTCGTACAAGCCATCACACCCTCTTGAGACGGCAAGATAGTGAGAATACCGTCACCCCTCTGGCCCGCTGGGACGATCGCGGGCCACTCCTCTTTTCCAATACCAGGCGGTACCGCCAGGTGGATGGGAGGCACTCATCGCAGCTGGAGGATGAATGGACCCCGGTGATGACTTCGAGAATGAGCCATCTGATCCTGACGATGATGAGGCTCCTCGCGATCTCACCCCTCCGCTTCCTTGGTTCCAAGAACCCGGCTGTATGGATCCCGACCGCTGCCTCATCATGGGTCATCACACCCATGGGGACTGCATCACCAGCGACTTCGCGGGCTCCTATGAGCTCGATTCCCCCGCTGATTAAACGCTCGAGTCCTCATCTCGTCATCTGATCAATTCGATTACGGACCACAGACCCGCTGGGCGGGTAGTTCCGATCAGGGGCGAGATCTGTGTCGACAACCCGGAGGTTCCCATGCACTACGCCATCGTGCTCGTTGTATTCCTGTCCTGTTTGCCCCTATTAGCCCAGGCGGAGCCCGTCTTGGCGCCGACGGCCATTCCACTGCCGACTCCGCATCTGACGGAATCCACCTTGATTCAAGGGACGGGATGGTCAGGTCGCGGGAACGTGCAAGAAGGGTTGGCCTGTGAACTCGCCGAAAATCGGGCTCTGGCCCAATTGAAAAAAGGCATTACGCTGGCCCGGACGAAACGGTTGCTGTCACCAGAAGAACTCAGCCAGGCCCTCCCGATCCGTATTCACAAACGCTGGGACCGAGCCGAGGGACGTTGCATCGTGCAGCTTGAGCTGGAAGTGCCGAATCAGCCACGATCCTTGTTCACCACGACCCCACCACGGCAGTATTAACCGACGGGAACCTGGCGGCCCTTCATCGTGAATCACTTCAAGGACCTAATCCTTTCATTATCAAAGGTTTAACGCCTTGACATGGTCGCATTGTGGGGCTATATTCACCACACGTACTTGCTCCCCGCTCGATATGCTGAAAGGCCTCGGGCGGGGTTATTTATTTCTGGGGGGCACCTTCCATTCCGCTAGAGCCCGCAGTCAAGCGCGCCATCACGTTCATCGACGGTCAGAATCTTTACCGTTCAGCCAAAGACGCCTTCGGCTATACCCACCCGAATTATGACGTGCTTGCCCTCTCGCAGGCGGTTTGCGCCCAACGCGGGTGGACCTTGAAACAAGTTCGGTTTTACACGGGCATTCCCGACCAACAAGACGACGCCAAGTGGCACTACTTCTGGTCTGGAAAGCTCGCTGTTATGGGTCGCCAGGGCGTCGTCATCTACTCTCGACCTCTCAGGTACCATAACGTCCAGATCAGACTTTCCGGGAAAACTTATACGCAGCTCGTTGGGAGAGAAAAGGGGATCGATGTACGAATCGCTTTGGATGTTATACGGCTAGCACATCATCGAGACTACGACGTCGCAGTCATCTTCAGCCAAGATCAGGATTTGTCGGAGGTAGCGGAAGAAATCAGAGTAGTCTCTGCAGAACAGGATAGATGGATTCGAATAGCCTCAGCATACCCATCAAGCCCAACGATCACAAATAGCCGCGGAATCAATAAAACGGACTGGATAAAGATTGACCGCACCACCTATGACCAGTGCCTGGATCAGAGGGATTACCGTCCAAGGGGGGCCTAGCCCCTCGTGGATTTCATGCAGTCATCGTACATGACCAAAGCACAAGTCCCGGCAAATTTGCCAAAGGATTCAAAACAACCCGCTAAGTCAGATTCCGATCCATTGTGATCCCTGCCAATGATCTGGTAACCTCCTATCAGATTGAGGGAGCACCATGAGTAACACCCTCTTCCTTATCCTCCTTGCTGTTCCAGGAAGTTTAGTCTGTGCGCTGGTGATCCGGCGAATCCTGGATCGCATACTCGATCGCTTCCCGCAGTACTTTGCGGACAGGGCAAACGAGCCATCCGGTCAGAACCATTAGGACCCGAAGTGGTACTAGTCACGCAACAAACACGCAACCCCGCGTCGATCTCGTAACGACATTCGGTCAGTCCGACAGCCTGTTCACTTATCTCTTCGTCGGTGACGACCATGACCGCCATCCTCCTTCTGGCTTTGCCCATCGCCCTCCTTGCGGGCTACCTGGCACTCCGCATCTTGGTGTGGAGTTTTCAAACCTTCCCAAACATCTTCGGTAGAACCAGCTCTAAACCACGCTGACCCCTCGCCGGCGCGGATTCTAGATCGCTCACTATCCTTTCGGACGTGAGTCGATTGGGAACGGATCGATCTGGGCTCGCTTCGCTCGCAGCCTGAATCCCACGGTGATCTTTCTCACTCAGGAGGACACCATGAGCCCACACCGGTTCCATCTGCCCACCCTGCAGCTGAAACGCCTCCAGCAATTGGAACGACGCGAGCTCGACGATCTCACCCGTCGACGCGTTCGACGACAGGAACGTGAACTCGCCAATACGCACGAAGCGCGAAGCCGGGTGCGTGAAGCGTTGGGCTATTCCCCGCTCGACCGACTGCGATAGAGCATCACCGCGCGACCAGCCCACGTTTGGTTTGAACGCATGCAGCCCTGGAAAGAGATGGCCGCTACGCCCACACCTTGCGTGGGCTTCGCGGCCGGGAAGAGAGAACATGGAATCTCCCGAAAACTCCCCGAACACACAAAGCCGCCAGTACCGTATACCTCGGATCAAACTCCACGTGATTCGAGATGGCTACGAACCGGCGACCTTTCGGAAGGTCAACGACAGTGGGCAAGTCTTTTCGTTTCTGCAGAAGTACTACGCCGGCCATGATCGCGAAGAAATGACGGCGCTCATGCTCGATGCGAAAAACGGAATCATTGGGTTTCATACCATTGCCATCGGTTCATTGACCCTAGCCATCATCCACCCACGAGAAACGTTCAAAGCCGCCATCCTGCTCAATGCGAGCGCCGTCCTGCTCGCGCATAATCATCCCAGCGGGGATCCCACACCGAGCCAGGAAGATCGAGAGTTAACCAGGAGGCTCGTTGAGGCCGGCAAACTCTTAGGCATCCAGGTCATGGACCATCTCGTCATTGGCCATGATCGCTATATCAGTTTTGGGGATCAAGGCTGGCTCTAACAACTGAGGCGGCACGGCTCATCGGGGGAAAGACGCCGCTTCGCCCACACGTTGCGTGGGCTTCGCGGCGGGGAAAAGCCGTGCTGAACAGCTACGACCACAAGAGATTCGCTAAGACCTGTCCAGACCCTCGGCACGGTGGCAGCCACATCGGCTTTGATGTCCACCGGTTCTTGATATGGCCATGATGCGTGTGTTGCCGCGGCCGGTCCCTCGAACCGACAGGCCACACACGGGGCAATTGCCCCAGCACCGGTGGCGGGTCGGGGCGGCTTCGCGTGAGCCTTGCTCGCACTTCGCCGCCAGTCGCTCCTTCGTCTGTGGCATGCCCTGACCTCTTGGTCATTGGTACGGACCTGACTCCCACACAACTCGTGGCCACGCGTCCGGGCACTCATCAGGCCTCCACTCGCCAATCTCCGTCAACGACGTCTGTCGCATCAACGGGCCATAGGCCTTCACCTGATGCGACGTCCACTCGACCTGCTGCACCAGTTCATACCGCCACTGTTCAAACCGCCCGACTCCCATCACCGTCGTTAATATCGCCGGCCGCATCACCAGTTTCCCTTCCCGTTGCTCAGGAGCTACGCCCAACACGACGAGCACCACCGCCACGCCCTTCGTGACCCGCGCACGAGACACCGTCTGCTGCATCACCGTCACTCTCGACTCCAACGTAAACGGATAGGTCTCCCATTCGTCTGTCGTACGGACACAATAGACGTACCCGTCCGGCTGCATCAGTGAGCGATGTTCAATGGGACGGAGTTTTGATAGGAAGCGCCGATGCTCTTCTGTGGCCCGATCTACCACCACCGCCCAGTCCGCTCTGTCAGTCTCACCGATCATGGCCGCTCCCATCTCCAAGTACTTGAGTGGCGGACGTTCGAGAGCTTTCTCCGCCCAGCGGTAACGTGGACACCGTTGTCCCAATCCGGCCCCAGGTTCCCACGACAAACAACACCGCGCCTACCAATAAACAGGCCTGATCCACCGCTCCATAGATGGGATACCGTGCAAGCACCCATCGGTCCTTCGACGGCCACCACAGTTGGATGCCCCCAGACAGCGCATCCAGAATCAGATGTGACCCCCACCCTACACAGAACGCCATCACCAGGACCGGCGGGATCAAACACAGAAGGCCGACGAGCAGAAGCAGGATCACCGTCAGGAGCGAGTGACTGACCGTGCGATGCCCGAAACAAAACTTCATCCAAAACGCCAAAAACCAGAGCCGCTGTCCGATCACCGAATAGGGTTCGTCAATGTCAGGCACCAGTCCCCCGATCGCCGCCGCGAGGGAGAGAGTGGGGTCGCCCTGGGAGAAAATCGCGACGAGCCCGGCCGGCACTACGGCGTGGGTTCGCCCAGACATGCGCGCCTCTGCTGTTCGTCCCGGTCCCGTTGGAGCAGCTTCTTCTTCACCTTCTGACACCGATAGAGCAGCTCCGCATAGCGACGGTTCTCGATATGAAATTTGCCCTTGATCCGCTGGGCCATGGTTTTCGGGAGCATCCCAATCCGCTCCGGCGTCTGGGTGTACTCCCGCTCGATCAACCGATCGAGCCGGTCCGGCGTGCGCTGGGGAAAAGCCTGCTTCGCGATGATCGGATAATAGAGGCGTCGGAATAAGGACGGCATATCCCGCTTCGTTCTATTCACAAGGTCGAGAAACTCCGCCCGCAACGCCTTCAGCGTTTCATTCGCGAGGTTGATCCCGCGATTAGATTGACGATGCCGATACTCATCCAGTCGGCCCGCCTGATGGACGGGGTCTTCCCCGATTCCTTGGGACAATCGGACGACTGGGGGCGCCTCAGGATCGGTCATAGGGGGACTCCACCGCTCCGACCGGTAATAGGACTGTTGTGTGTACATATATTCTATATAGTGTATTGCGTAGCAGAAACCGGCCAGCGCCTCGCCAACTTTCTCTCGCGGTTCCTTGATCCTCTCTGCCCGCTCCAGTAGTCATCACTCCCATATTACGGACCGCTCGTCCAGTGATCCGAACGACCGCATTGAGGCCATTCCCCTGTTTCCCTGGAGCACCATGAAGGCGGTCACGACGACGTACGGGATCTTTCCCTGGAATCGTCTGATGTTAGGTTTCCGCTCGCATCCCGGCACCGGCACCGGCCGCGGAGCCTCCAGGGATTTCCCCGGAGTTTCCCTGGAGTGCCTTGGGGCAGAACGGCCTGGGACGCGCCGTTCCGCTCATCGACCATCACCATTTATATAGAAGGCGGCGGCAAGACCATCTCCTCGACCCCGGACCTGTCTCTCTTCTCCTCCCTCGGCGCCCGTAATACCCGCTGAGATGACCCCCCACACCTGAAGGAAGGAGACAGACGCAATGTCCCACACCTCCACAAAACGCCGCGCCAACGGAGAAGCCTCGGAACAGAAACGACCGACCGGCAAACTCGTCGGCCTGGATATCGGCTACGGCCATACCAAGATCGCGATGCACGACGGGACCCGTCACCTGTTCCCCTCCGCCGTGGCCGCCATCCCGCCCAGCACCGTCGAACAGTACGGCGCTCCGGTGGCGGACGATGAAGTCGTCGTAGAGGAGATCCGCTGCATTGTGGGACATCGCGCCATCGCCCACCCGGATCGTTTCGACAACTTGCATAGCGTCTGGTGGATCCTCCCGCAGTACCGGGCGCTCCTCCAGCAAGCCGCGAAGGTCGTCCCGCCTCAGTCGGTCGTCGTCACGGGCTTGCCGTTGCAAGCCTACGTCGCGTCGCAAGCGCGCGAGCTGGTCAAAAACTTGGTCAAATCGATTCTGAAAGCGAAACGCGTCTTCGTCGCCCCGCAAGGCGTCGGCGCCTACTACTACGCGTACGGGCAATCGGACTCGCTCAAGGAGAATCAGAAGATCGCGATCGTCGATATCGGCACCCGGACCACCGAATGTATTGCGATGGCTGGGCGGGAGAATCTGCCGACCCACTCGGCGGGACTCGAGCTCGGCGTGAGCGACCTCTATCACACCGTCGCCCGAGAACTGAGCGAGAAGCTCGAACGACAGGTCGACCCCTACGAAGTCGAAGGCGTCATCCGACGGGAGCGAGAGATCCGGGCGCAGGGACGTGGGTATGATCCGCAGGCGATCGACAACCGCGTGAGCCACCTCGCCGCCGCGCGGGCCCAGGACATTCGGCACCGGCTCGTCGGTCTCTGGGGGGAACGGGCTCCTGAATTCGAGCTCGTCGTTTTCTGTGGCGGCGGCGCCCACCTGCTGTTCCCCTTCCTCAAAACCTACCGCGAGGGCGCCGTGCTCTTGCCCGAGGCCCAATTCGCCAACGCGCTGGGCTTCCTCGACATTGCCGCCATGATGGCCCCGGAGGAGCTCATCCACGACGCCCCCGAGACCCACGACTCCGGATCGCCGGCCCTGCCGCAGGGGGCCGAAGCGGTCGCGGGCTAATCGATGCCCTTCGATCGACGCACGTTCTGGATCTACTTTGCCGCCAAACATCCCGAGCAGGACGCGGCCTACCGCGCGTTGGCGCGTCTCTCTCCGGCGAAACGGCAAGCGACGTTGATGGAGTGGCTCCTTCGCGGCTGGACAGCCGCACGCCGCCGGCAGAGCCGTGGGCGCAGGACGAACGCACGACCAGCCCTCGCAGCCCCTTCAGCTCCGCCGGCCGACGTCGACGACGTCCTGCTAGGCATTCGGGACCGACCGCCCCAACGACCCCTGACGACAGTTCCGCTGCCACTCGAGCCACGAAAGGATTCGAAGACATGATCCGTTGGATTGTTTCGCTCCCGTCCCGATTCCAGGGATGGATCCTGAGTCTTGCCCTCCTGCTGGTCGCGGTCCCGGCTCAGGCCGGCACCTGGATCCTCGATGCGCAAGGCGGACAGCACAGAACCAAATTCGCCTGGACGATCGCAGGCCCGGGCGGCACACCCAACGTGCTGTCTGAATTAACCTTCAAGAGCACCGGCCCCAAAGGCACGCTCAACCTCCGCTGGCTCAGCGAATCCGAGACGTTTTTCGTGGACACCCGCTTCACCTATGGCCTGAATGACTCCGGCGAAGTTCGTGATGACGATTTTGCCTTGAACGATCGCCAAGGCCTGTTCTCCCGCAGTATGTCCACGATCGGCGGCAACAGTCTGTATGGTGTGCAGGGGCAACTGGGCTGGCGGTTTCTCAACACCGAACACATCGCGATCGCGTTCACGGCCGGCTATGCCTTCGACTACACCTCCTTTCGCATGACGGCGCCGGCGACACAGATTGTGCCGGCCGTCCCCGTCGACTTCAGTCAGTTGAACAGCATGTACAATGCGCGGTGGAACACGGTGACGATCGGCCTCGAAACCCAGGTGCCGCTGCATCCACTCCCGCTCGCGTTCGTCCTCAAGGGTCATTACTGGCCCAACGTGGACTATACCGGCAAAGGCTTCTGGAACTTGCGGGAGGGGTTTCAACAGAACCCGTCGTTCCGCCATCAAGCCGATGGCAATGGCGGCGACGTCGACGTCAGTCTGTTACTGCGCTTCACAACTCGGTGGCAGGCGACGGCCGGCTATCATAAGATCTGGATGAAGACGAGAGGCGGGAGGGATCAGACCTTCTTCACGGACGGCTCCAGTCCGGTGATTCCATTTAATGGCGCCGACTATCGGGCGAGTGCGTGGTATGCCGGGATCGGGTATCGTTGGTAACACCACTGAAACGAAAGAAACATATCCTCGCCAGTCTGGTTCTTGTGCGTAATCGGTAGTCACTCCTCGGGCTCGAGCGCCCAAGGTCTTTGGGACAGATCATCTGAGAAGCGGAAGAAATCCCCGATGGAACTGTTCGATGAATCGATAGGAGAAAGAGGGGGGACACTCTACAAAACGCGGCCATGCCCGGCACCTCAAGGCAAAGTCGGCCGGGCCAGTAGAGCCCTAGATCGCATCGTACTGCCGTTTGAGTCGATCTTCCCGTTTGGCATTGATAGATCCCATGACGAAACTCACAGCCGGAATCGCCAGGCAAAGCATTGTGCTGATGACCACGAAGAATCCTGATTTAAACAAGGCATTCCGCATGTCCACCAACCACAGGAAGGTGGTATCCCATTGCTCTAAGCCCACAAAGGGCCGGGCCATCCAGTACCCCGACGTCATGACGTGGGAGATCACTTCCGGGGTAATTTTCAAATACAAAAAGTGGTAGATGAAGAAGACGAGAATCATCTTCAACACGCTTCCCGTGACGAACCCGCCGTAGAGCTGCCAGATGGCGTGCCGGCAGACCGTCCCGAAGAAGCACCGTCCCAGATTGAACGCCATTAGGATATTGTAGCCGAGCATATAGCTGATCCCGATGAGCATCGAAAACAGTTGATCCAGGGAGGTCGGATTCACCGATCCGAAAATCGGCACCACTCGATCGAACACGCCCATACTTAATGGGACAAAGAAGAGTGTGACGAGCGTATCCGCCCAACCCCCTTTTAATCCGACGTCGAAGTACCCGATCTTTTCGTTCAGGAGGAGGAAATGTTGCGGGATCGGATTGCCGGTCCGTTCGACGGCCGACAGTTTCTCGATGTCTGAAATCGCCTCGAGCAGACTCTTCGGCTTCGGCCGCGGTGTCGTCGACGGAAAGAGCGGCCCGCCCGTCCCTTTGCCAAATATCCCGTTCGCTTCTCCCATCAGGGTTCTCCAATCCCCAACAACCGCGCGACCGACCCTAAATATGCAAAGCACGTCGTGAAGATGAAAAACATTACGCCCAACCCGAATTTCTGCTTATACGTCCCGTACCAGAAGGAATAGAACAAACAGACCGCGGCGCCGATGCGTGCCATGGTCCCCTGAAACATCGTATTGAACACGGACAACCAGAGCCGGCGATACGACTCCTCGTCCATGTAGGTCAGCGGATCGAGGAAGTCGAAGAGATTGGCCATCACCGGCTGTACAGACGTGAGCAGCTCTGGTCCCAGCAGGATCTCCATGTTCCTCCTGTCCATCTACCGCACGACGCAATCCACATTGGCGAGGAAGCTTTGTTTCCTCGCTTCGAAGGTCGCCGGCCGCGTCGCAAAGGCTGATTCCACGATGGGCAGACAGTAGGCTGAGAAGGTGGTCTTGGATCGCATCCGCATCGTGTATTTGCGGCCGTAGAAGCCTTCCCCAATCGGCTCCGACAACACCCCCGCTTGACCTAACGATTTCGCCAAGGACCGCAGCACGTCCTCCTTATCGGAAGCGCGCAGTAAATGGATGTCGACAATCCGCTTGCGCCGCGCCAGATCGCGCACCACCTCATATAGCGCGCTCGTCTGACAATAGACGACCCCATCCAGCGTGATACCCACCCACTCCTCTTTGCGACCCTTGGTCGCGCTTCCGACATTGATCAGCGGATCCACCAACGCCAGGAAGTCCTGGACGGTAAACCAATCCGCCCACCGCTTGATCTCCATGCTCTGGGACGCATACGCGACTTCTTCTTCCCGCGCGCAGCCATCCGCATGCTTGAGCAGTGAGGCAAACCCGTCACGCACATGCCGATGATGCGCGCCGATCACTTCGCAGACTTCCTCCAGCCAAAACGCGTCGTGGCCTTCGAACGCTTCTTTCACCTTCACGATGCTGATCGCCGGATGATCCCGCATGGAATAAATGCCTGAGGCGCGAAAGGCCGGTATCTTCCCTAAATCATGCCCCAGACAGGCCACCAACAACTTGGGCAACAACGGCTCGGGATCTTTATACATCTTTGCTAACAAGGCCACGCCATGGCGTGTCACCCGATGCGTATGATCCTTCAAGGTCACTTGGGCCAACGTGTCCCGGATGCTGTACAGATCGGCGCACTCTTCATCGCTCGTCTTCGCTTCGAGTACCACTGACGGGCAACTCCCGTAGGTTTCCAACATCTCAATGATGCGGACGATGGGCACCAGGACCCCTTGCGCCTGCAAGAGCCCTTGATGGGGCATCACATAGTCTCGAATCAGAGAGGATGAAGGAGACAAGGTCGGTCCAGGTGAGGCCGCGGCAACCGGGGAACCGGAGTTCACCGAGGCCACCGACTGACCGGCGTGATTCAGATTGGGAGAAGGCGCAGCTGGAGAACTCAGCGCCTCGGTCATCGACAGTTCGGTGCCAGATCCAATCCGCGTTCCCTCGTTGGTGACGGGGCGGAAATCATCGTTGTACCGTCTCCACAAGGGAGACAACTCCTCGAGCCGGATGTCCAGCCGTGCCGGAGCCGGCAAGGCTTGCCGGCGCACATATCCCAGCAGTTTGAGCGGCACCCGGATCGCGGCCGACTCTCGCAGATGCTGCCACGCCCTGGTCATCACCGCCACACCTCTGGCGCCTCGAGGAGTTCCAGCTCAGAGAGCGGACACACCTGCTCGATGGGGCGACCTAATAACGAAAATACGACGGTCGCCTCTGATCCGGACACGCGAACGACTTGCCCCACCACTCCCATTCGCTCCCGCGATAACTTCACGAACGCATCGACGGCAATCGGGGGGTGAGCCGGCTCCGACGTCAACAGGGCCGTGGGGGACTCGGCGGCCGGCAGGACCGCCCGTACCCCTCGCCACTTCTGCACCTCACCCAGCTGCTCACAGGGCACAATCGCCCAGAGGTATCCCATCCCCAGATTCTGGCAGGCCCGTGCCCCACAGGACTTCAGAAGGCGCAGGACCCGTGACGCAGCCCCGCTCTGCACTTCCACAATCACCGTCTGTTCCTCAGATCGGTTGACGGAGCTCCTCATGGCAATTCCTTTAACGCACGGTGGATCTTCCAAGGATAGTGCGGGTTGTGTCCGTTATATCGTTCGATGGCGGTCCAGTTGTATCCATGTCGATCGATCGACTCCCTGAGAATCCGTGCCGCATACCGGAGGTTGACGCAGGGATCCAAGAGCGAGACTGGATGGACCTTAAACCGCTCCATGTTGACCGTATTCACCTGCCCCAGACCCACATCAAAATTGACGTTCTGTTTCCAGAGGCGCGTGACGAGCTCGACCGCCTGCTGGTAGCTCCTCACCACTTGCGGATGGCTTTGCCCTTTGGCATTGATGGACACCGACCACGGATCCCACGTGCCGTTTTCCACGCGGACAATGGCCCGTAAGAGCCGCGGATTGATTTGGTACGCGGCCGCGGAGCTGTTCACACAGGTGCGATAGTGAGCCGAGTGATCGACAGGAGGAGACGTTCCGGCGGCACTAACCCAGGGTACCCCCATTGCCCCGAGCACAAATGCCACGGCCATCGCTTGTGCAAATCCAACACGCCACACGATTCCCTCTTCGAGGTCGAAGGTCTGGGGCCCGGCATCAACAACTGGTCCCGGAGAACGAACAGGCCTGGGTTCGCATCCTTGCCGCCACCGCTGATTGATCGTAGTTCGAGGTCACGTTCGCAAAAAACTCCGTCCAATTCATCGCCTGAAAGTTGAGCGACGCAAATTCATTGATCGTAAACCCATCACAATCCGGCAGGTCCGGCGTGCCGAAGTTCTGACCTAGCTGCGGCTTCCCTTGTTCCTGCACCATGCGGCCGAGCATCGATTTGAAGGTGCAAAAGACGTCTTCCTTCCGGGCGCACACCTTTCCCACGAGCAAGCCCCACCATTCGACGCAGCGGGTCCCGACGTAAATGACCTCTTTGGCTTTCTTGTCCGCCGCTAAACTGACTTCCTCATCCGAACAACTCCCCAGCATCCTCGAAGGATCGTCCGCGCAACAATCGATGAACACCGTGCCAAAGGTCGAATAGTCGCAGCGCTTGGGTGTGCCGGTGAAGATTCTCAGATTGTCTTTATCGAACCCGTTCTGCACGTCCTTGATGAGGGCCATCATTGTGGCCGCTTGTTGGAAATTCGTGTTCGGCCGCGTCGAGGTATCGGTACAGAACGGCACGTAACTCCCTGGAGTGCCGCACGAGTTACAGGATTTGACGTCCTGTGTCTTCGTACACACCTGACCGCCCGGGCAGTCATAGGTATTGGTGTAGATCTGACAGGTACCGGAGATCGGGTCCACCGTGGTACAGAGCGACCCCGTCTGACTGCACCCCGCATCGCGATAGGGCTGGCACGAATCCGGAATTTGGGTGGTGATGTCGTATTCAAAGCGCGTCGTCCAGCATCCTGTGTCCGGGCTCACCGTATAGGAGCTGCGTGTCAAGCCGCCCAGAATATTGATCGTCCCGGAGGCCATCCCATTGAGCACATAGGTGAACGGAATGGAAAACGACGTAGGAGTAGCCCAGGTCGCATACCCCATCGTGAAGGACAATCCCACCCCAAAGCAGGAACATCTGCGATTACAAAAGGGAGGCGACCCACCGTACGAGATCGTGTCCCCTTCGCGCATGATCCAGGTTCCGCCGCCCGATTGGCCATTCGTACATCCAAACTTGTTCTCCCCCACCGCATTCCCACTGACACTGAAACTCATCGTATAGCCGCCTAGGCCGTTGGGTGTCGGGATGCCATAGTTGATGCTGTAGTACCCAGTCCATGTCCCACTGCCTTGCACTTGGGCAAACGCCTGTGAGGTCGGAATCAAGATTGTGACGCCGTTATAGTTCGGACAAGCTAAGATGCGCGCGCTCGTATCCACACAGGCCTGGGACACCGGAATGGCCTGCCCTGACGCAATCAGGCCAGACCATGGAGCGCATCCATTGATGAACGTTTCTGTATGAACCGGCGGAGTCCCGTTCGGAGGTGTGCCGCAAGCTTGGGCCGTCAACGAAGGCGAATAGTCTTGGTTACACACGAGACGGGTCACCCCGGGCATCGTGCAGGTCTGCGTCGCCGGCGGCCCGGGCGCATATTCAATGCAGATCGTGGAGACGCTACACGTTTCGTTCGTCTGTGGGTTAAAGACCCACGTCGAAGACACCTGATTCGCGGACACGACCGGCGCCGATGTACTTAAGTTCCATCCACCCGTCTGAGTCTGCATGTCTTGCACCTTGGTGGCATTCGGATCGGTGACGAGCGCATTTGTCCCATCGGCATTCAAGGCCGAGACATCCCCCGTCGTATTGAAATACCCCGATTGCGACGCACCGGCACAGCCCGCGGACGTACATCCCGATGAGCCATTGTATTGGGGAACCGCAGACTGCTGACTATTCACCCTGGCCGGATTCAGGGCCCCCGTCGCGCGAATATCCTCACGCGTACACTTGGCTTTGGCATACGGATCTGTAATGCCGGCGCAATGGGATGCCCAGGTCGTCGTAGAGGAAGCGAACCAAGCGAACCCCATCACCGTCAGGAAGCAGAGCTGACTCCACCGCCGGCCGCATCGTGTATGCAGAAGGGTCCTCATCGGGACAACACTCCCTCAGGCCGCCCGAGATTCAGGCGGCGCCGTCGGTGAGGCAGCAGGCTGTAGCGCCACGCTGCGCTCCACTTTATGAAGCTTGACGGCCGTCCCATACATCGTGGCCTGCATCATCGACATGCCTTTAGAAGACACCGGGATGACGCTCATGGAAAACCCCAGGATGGCGTCAGGCGCACCATAGACGTCAGAAGTATAGATATCGTGCGCCCGATCGCTGAGTTCGCGCATGGCGGGAAGGATGAGGTCCGCGTAAACGGAGTTGTTGTAGGTCCCAACATTTCCCCCAAAGAAGTCTTTGACTCGAGCCATCACATCGCGAAGCACGCCCATCCCCTCCGTCCGATGGACCAGGATCAGACCCAGTGGCTGCACCCGATACTCACCGTCTTCGAGGAGAATCCTGGACTCATCCAGACTATAGATGGGCAAATACGCTCGCTCGTTCGCCTTCGCCATTCACCCCTCCTTTCACCACTCCCTACTTCAGGGCTTCTTCTCCAAGGAAGAAGCGGACTTTTGCGCGGTCTGCACCGTGCGCTTCCAGCCAATCAAATCTCCCAACCATTGCCCCCACGTTTGTTTGGGCGCTGGCGACGCGATGGCTACTTCCTCTGGTTTTTTCACCAAGGGCGACGATTCGTTTGCCGCCGCCTGCATCTCCGGGCTGATCGTCGGCGGGGCGGCCGATGAGGTCGTTGGCACGACAGGAGTGGCCATGGACGGATCGCCAGCGGACGCCGTAGTCCCAGCGTTCGGCGTACTCGAGATTTTCCCCTCGCTACTTAAAGGGACCGCAGTTCTCTGAGAGGCCTCCTTCGTCTCCGTCGTAGGTTTTGACGCCTGCGTCACCGGCTTGGTCTCCGGCAGGGGCTTCCGCCCTTCCACAGCCGGGGACAGGCCCATCTGCTGCTCCATCGCCCGCTGCACCGCACCTTTCTCGACATGTTTCTCTTTGGTCTGGTCCACTTCAGACTTACCCTTGTCCTGAACGTCTCTCGGTTCCGCCACTTTCGCTGCACGCACCGGCGCCGGTTTCTTGAGCGTATCGACTTTCCCAGAGAGGGCCGTCAGGGATTGGGATACGGCTTGCTCGTGCTCAGAGATCGTTCGCAACACTGATAAGGTCTCCGCGGCTTGAAGCGATAACTTGGACAGTTCCGACCGCACCTGCGCCTGGTCCTGAATCAAGGTCGTCATCCGCGATTGATTGCCTTTCAATTCGTTGGTGATATGGGTCACCATCCCTTCGACGGCGGTCAATCGCAATGATTGACCGGAGTACGCCCGATTGAGCGCATTGACGTCGGCATGGAGTCCGTCCCGTTCAATGTCCTGCTCGGTTTTCACCGCACGCAGATGTTTATTGATCTCCACTTGATCGTCATATGCCCCTTTCCACACACATCCGCCGAGGCTCATTACTGTCACGACCGAGACCAGCACCTTCCCTATGCCTTGCATACAGCCTTCCTTTCTCGAACGTAGATGACGTCCTTCATCCTTACGCCACGGCCGCGTGAGTCGATGATTGTCCTACCCCGGAAGCTGGCGACCCCTTCGATTCTTCCTCGGGACGGCGCAATCCCTTCGGTTCCTGATAGTCAATCTGCGCCGACTGACATACCTGACCGACCGCGGCATTGAGTCCTTGGACGAGTTCCAACGCCTGCTTCAGGCGCCCATCTTGTTGAATCGACTCCAAGCTCACCATACGCAGCATGAGCAGCACCTGATCCATCCGAATCAAGGCCTCCACCACCAACCGGGTTTCATCCGTTTGGGGAATAATCACATGGGCATCTGGATGCTGGGCGAGCCGCATCCGTTGAGCCGGCTCGTTCCCCAACACGGTCGACGTCATGATGAACTCCCCACCGGATTGCACGAGCCACGCGCGGACATCCGTCAACCACAGTTGAATCGGCTCGATTGCCTTCATCACCGCGGCGATCGACAGCGGCATCCCGATTAGCCGCCGGAGTTTGGTCAGCGCCTTGTTGAGGGGATAGACCATGCGAATCATCACGCGTGTTTCCGGCGCCCGCGGGACAATCACTTGGCTGCCGTACTGTTGAAGCCGATCGAGGTTCTGCGCTCGCCGTTCTTCCTGGGACATCCGTGCGCGGCGCCCCGGTTGCGGGACCCTTCCATTGTTCTTCTCAGGCTGAGACATGAGCGACCCTCCTCTGCGTCTTGGCAGACAACTCCGTCGAGTCTGCAGACACAATCCGAATGGCATGACCTGTCAGCCGACTCGCGACCGCGACGTTCTGACCACGCTCACCCAGAAATCGGCCCATCGCCGCCGGATGCACCACGACCGTCGCGGTCCTTTCGGGACGGCACAGATCGATCTTCACGATCGAGTCCTTCGGAGCGGGTTCCAACGCCATCTCGATGTAGCTCGCGATCATATGGGAATACCGAATCACGGACGGCTGAAGTCGCGTGTACGATCGAAACTCTCTCAGGAACGGCATACACAACTTGAGCGGATCTTCCCCGCTCGGACTCGACACCGCCATTTTGAAAAACGACGCGTGCTGAACGGTCGCCACCGCATCGACGACCAAGCGGCGCTCAGCAATCAGGGCACGAAAGACCATCTGGCAGAGATGACGAAGAAAATGGCCGGATCGCTGAGTAAGAGTGGGATACATTTCTTCGGTGCCGATCGCGGGCACGCTATGAATGGCGGCGCAAAAGCGATCGTGCACACGATACGGCCCGTCCGCATTCGCCGTGCGCAACACGGCCAACTGATCCGTCCCGCCGATACACGCCAAATACCCTTCCCGATCCATTCGGGCCTTCACAATCACGCCGAAGACAAAATGTCCGACCTTATCGAGTGCCATAGCGTGCTATTACGATCCGGTCATCCGCTCATGGGGGTGGACTTCAAGACTCTATGACTTTGGTTTGACCGCCGACCGGCCGTACCGTTCGATCTCTTCGCGCCACATCACTTGGCACAGACTGTACGGGACAAACACCACGTCGACTTTCCGCTCCGGCACGACCACTTTGACGAGATAGCGCCCTTGGTACTCGCCCGTCACCGTACTCACCTGCAACCCTTTCGCGCGCAATCCATTGACGAAATCCTCAGGCCCCCGCCACGGGGCCAGATCCGACAAGTCTCCCGCGATCGTCGTCACGGCGGCACAGCCTCCTTGTCCACTGGCCACCATCCAGTAATCCGTCGACGCGTGGCTTGCCTGACCAATACATCCGCCCACCACGACCAGGGCGACGCACAGGAACCGTACTGGATTGCGCATAGCGGGCCTACAGACGGAGAGCAGTTAACTAGGATTCGGAAATATGTAATACTGGAGGGATATTACGAATCACGGATGGGGAGATGCGGGCGCGTTCATCCTTACGACAGATCGGAGTGGGTCTCCTGTCGCTCCTGGCTACCGGATGCCAGTCGAGCTACTTTGTGCCCATGGAAATCGCGCCCTTTACGATCACCACGTCGGACACCAAACGCGAACCAGTCAACACCCCGCAGATCGAACTCACCGCGCATTCGGATGGACTCGGCTGGTCGGTCCGCGTCACACAGGACTGGGTCATTGACAGCAAAGAAGAAGAAGTCGAACGCTGGAGCGGGTACCGGTACCGTCAAAGCAAAACCACAGGACGACAAGTGCTCCTGACAGCCGGGACTCCTCTCACCTGTCCAGGAACCGTTCTCGCCCGGGTCCTCTCGTGGGGCTACCATCTGATGGGTCTCCTGGACGGACCCGAACCGACCTGGCTTCAGTTCTATGAATACTGCGTGGTCCCGCTCCATGGACTCGATCCCGCCACCAGACATTGGACCACTGAACCACAAGGCAGGACGATTCAACAACGCTCGGACTCAATCCTCAGACAGCCGGTTCATGAGGGCCAACTCCTGCTCCAATGGACTCGCCCCGACTCAGATCCGATTGGGATCGCGTACCCTATCTCCCGCACCACCACATCAGTTGATCTGCGACTACGAGAGCTCGCTGAGCTCGTGCTTCGCGATCGTACTCCCGACGCGCTCGATGCCGGCCGCCTTGCCCTCACGTATTCCGCCTCCTCAACCGATCCCATCACGGTCTATCCCACGACACCGAGTCGCGCCATGGTCACTGCACTAGAGACGCATCATGCCAGAGTTCCAGAAGCCCAGTGGCCACACCCGATCCAAGTACGAATTGCCAACGCCGCACCGCAAGTGCAGCGCCTTGCCGAAGACGTCCTAACTCAGCTCAACATCCCGATCGTGTCGCGTGGTGCCGGCCAGCTGCCGCTGCGGCGCGTGCAGCAGGAAGAAGCGTCCCAGCATTTCACGGATTCTCCACGTCCGACCATCGGCCACTGGGAACCGGCCACCGTGTTGCTCGTGATGGAAGACCTGGTCCACACCCGGACTCATCACACCATTGACGTCACCGCCTTAGCCGTCGAGACCGGAAGAATCCTTGGGCATGTTTCGATGGAGGCCCCACCCATCTGGACACCGGCATTCGAAGGTGCGCTCCGAGGGGAGCTCCATACACTTATGTCCTTCGTTCCAAAACGCCAAGGCACTCTGATCGAGGACCGGCGATGATTTACCGGTTGTTGCTTCTTGCTCTCCTCTGTAGTCTGGCGGGCTGCCAAGTCCTCGTCCCGGTGCACCTCGATGAACGACCACCGGTTGCCCTTCAACCCACGAGGACCGCTCAGGGACTGCCCACCGTGACGATCCAAACGAGCCTGGATTACAGCATCATTACGATTCGAGCCGAGCAAACGTACCGCACCACCAGCGGCAGGCAGATCCGCACCACAGAAGCCGTTCGACGCTACCTCGGATGGCCCTTAGCTCCACTGAGCGGACTTCTCCAATGCCCCATCGGGACGCTGGCCGCCGCAGTTAGTGACGGAATTGGTGTTCAAACGATGCGCCAAGTCGGATGTCTCCGACTGCTTGGCTTCGAGCCACTTAGACAAGTGGCCGACCGCCATACCGTCGACACGATCGATACAGAGACAACGAATGAGAGGGGGCCGGCACCCGGACTGGTTGTGGAATTTCATCCGGAGGATGGCACGCACGACATCATCCGGGAAGTCACTGGAACCGATGGAGTAGCACAGATCAAGGGATATAAGCTGTCAGCCTCATCGCCATCCACCGTCTTCGGCACCCTAAGAGTGGTTTATAATGGAGAGCCACTTCTCGTCGAAAACCAGAACCTGACGCACTCAGTCTCTCGCAATCCTCTGCCAGAGTCACCGCCTAAGCATTCGCCAGCGCAAGATAGACGAGTCGTCCGCATTGATGCCACCACTGACCCTCTCATGCATGGGTGGCTCATCAAGACGATGATCGACGCCGGTCTCCCTGTGATTGGCACCGCCCGACACATTGATCTCGTGATCGCAGAGCAACGTGAGCAGATGACCCAGCCTTACAGCGACCAGCACAAGGTTGCGGCCGGACGTCTCAATAGTCCGGACCTAATACTTTCAGGTGCACGCCTAAGCAAGGGTCAGGATCCGCTTATTACCATGACAATCTTAACGACCAGATCGGCAGAAGTTCGCACACTGGAAGAGCAGGACTGGGAAACTCTTGGGAGGAGAGTGCTCGATCAAATACTACGGCCAGAAAATAATGGGCTGGTTATTAGAAAAGGAGGGGATGAGAAATAGGGGCTTGGAGCAGATTCCACATCAACACACGAACAACACTATTTCGCTTTAAACTTGTAAACACACTCCCCGGTAACATGCACCAGCATACCAGGGGTCAGAATCGATGGCTTCCCAGCCAAGCTCAAACTGAGTTCGCATATTTATGATGCCGACAGCCCCTCTCTTCTGACAATGCCTCTGCGCCTCGTGTTCTGCCCCCATAAGAACCGACGTATCAGCCGCACCAACATGAGCGCTTGAAAAAGAATCCCGTCCGACAATTTCAAAACCAGGTATTGAGGGGCCATACCAGATACCCATCCACCCAGACTCACCTTCACCGCTTCCCGTTAGCAAAGTCCTCGACGTATGATCCGGCTCACCAAACGGCTTACTTCGTTCCTGTGCAGTCCCGACCGATGAGTTCATACAAAAACATGACAATGATAAAAAGAAAGCCATGATAAGAAACCGCTCACTATTCTTCTTCATTCTATCTCCGCTCTTTTTCCTTGTTTCGGTTTGCGGCTATATAGTCCGTATACTCATCCTCTTCAGTAAGATCGTTCTCGAAAGGAGGTAAGCCTTTCTTAATTCGGAAGACAACAATCACAAAAGCCAAAACAAACGCGAGTAGACCTAATGAGCCGGAGACTCCGATAGAGCTTAGATTATTGAAGAAGTTGAGCATCTTTGCTTGCTTTCCACTCTTCGACTTCCTTTGCAAGAGACTTCATTGCATTTCGCTCACGAGCCGAATCTGCACTTCGGCCGGCCGGCATCTGATCATTAATGCCAGATCTTACATCACGTCCGGTCTTTCGGCCACTAGACTTTGAAGTAGCCGGTCCAGGAGATTTAGAACCTCCACTACGGCCCTTACCCAACCCCCTCCTTATTGACCAAGCATCCTGTGCAATTTCACTAACTCCACCAATGGCGGATTGCACTTCCATGCCTATGCGCTGATTGTCTGAAAGCAAAAGTGGATCAGAACCGGAGGTAAGTGCATCCGCACCAATGATATTGGAACTAAGCGAATATCGGATATCATCATTTCTCGTGTGCTCCCAAGCGGCCCTTGTACCTCCCTTCGAATCATTTCTCAGCACCATCTTATTGTCCCCAGAAATCTGCAAGTCAGAAGCAAACTGTTCGTGCCCAGGCGCTCCCTGTTGGATATGAGCATGACTCAATCCTTCGATATCGTAAACATAGTGTCCGTTCCCATCGCCCTTCCAGGACAAATGCCCCTGATGAGTAGACCCATCCGGAAGTGTTGTTTGAGCAAATACATTGCCATCTTCCCCTGCTAGCATCCGACTATGGATCGGAGGGCTCCCAGGCTTAGAAGGATCATATTCGCTTTCTGTCATTACTCTGACAGGTCCTGTGATACCAGGAAGGTGGACCCAGGAAGGTTGAGTCACCGTTCCTACCTTATGTTGATCATAGGACAACACATCACCGTGCATATCACGGGTTTCAGAAAGTACAGATCCATCTGAACCAGGGACATTAAGTGTTTCAACGCTACTAGTACTTGCGGAAACACGCTCGTTTGTATACGGAGCACGCACCTCATTTGTGCTCTCAAGGTCTCCGTGCCCACCAATCTTAACACCAAGCGATCGAATGGCCTTATCCTGAGTTCCCGCATTGAACTCCACCAAAGTTTGACCAGCTAAATCCGTGCGCACTCCAGAATTAGATTCGGCTTTCACTTCTCCATCAACTGATAAGGACGTATGCCCGATAGTCGCCCATTGCTCGCCTTCCTGTATCTGACGATGAGAGCCATGCACATCAAACCGTCCGTCTGGACCGTTGCCAGAGTAATGCTCATCAATAATTTGCTCGGAGTACCCCGACGGATAGTCAGGATCCGCCTTGCGGCGACTCTCTACGGTCTGTAAAAAACCTGCTTGCCTAAGAACCGGAACTCCGTCCTCCGTTTTCCCTCCAGTGGGATACCAGAATGATCCAGACTGCATTGTCATCACCCTCTGCCCATCGGGCGAATCCAGCCGCCCCCATGTCAGAGTCGTCCCGCCAGATGCATCGATCTCCTTTTTGGTTTGTCCGGCTTCGAGAGAAGAGAGAAAGGTTTTTCCGTCGCTTTGTTCAATGTGTCCATGAAACGGGTTCCCATCTGGTGTCATAACCGGACCATCATAGGTGTAACCCAATGGATGATCCCGATCCCCCAGGATCTGAAAGTGCCCGCCCTTGGCCGTATAGTCGCCGATCTTCATCGTGATCCCTGAACCGGCCGCATCATGCTGAGAATCCCAATGCTGACTACTCGCATGTAACTCCCACCGACCCAACTTATCGTTGTGGACCAACTCACCCCTCACATCCCCACGGAACCCACCATCGTCAATCACGGCTGAACCGGCTGCTGGCATCCCATGCCCATCCGCTGCCACCGAACCCGTCGCCGACACCACCGCATTGGAATAGGTGTGTTCACTTCCATCATCACCATTGACCACCGTCAACGGGGTGGGTCCTTGATAGGTGCGCTGCCGACTTCCATCGGCCCCCATGGCATCGGATGTGTTAAGTCCATGGGAGGAACCCTGCGCATTGATCCGGCTCGATCCTTCCCCGCTCGTCAGGGTCATGGGCCTCGAGAAATCTGGATGCCCATGGTCGTCGAGCTCCACCTCACTCAGCGTCCCACGGAACTCGCCATGCTGAGTGGAGTGGACGGTCGCAACATAGTTGCCCCAGGGCTCCTGTTCCGACGCGCGGCTATAGGTCGCATGAAAATCCGCCGCCTCCATTCGCGTTTCCCCATTCGGCTGTTTCATGGGAATCATGCGGGTGCCCACGGCTTCACCCAGCTGCGAGCCGTCCCCCAACGTCTGTTCCCGATGCGTGAGCGAACCACGGGAAAAGAAGTCGTCGAGGTGTTGGCGCTGATTCATGCCCTGATCCCACGTCTCATGCATATCGTGGCTCACGCCATCGGCGCCGGCCTGCGTGTAAGACACATTCACATGATCGCCGGACACTTCAAACTGCGCGAGATGATTTCTCCCGTCGGCCGTCACAAAGTTCTGGCGAAACGCCCCGCTCACTAAGTGGCCGTCTTTCTTCGCCCAGGACCCTTCCGGCCCATGATACTGCTCCGTCCCATCCACACCGTGGATCAGCGAGCTGCCGTCACTATACGAATAATTGGTCGAGCCATCTTGCCGCGAGACCCCAAATCCCGAGGAATGGCCGTACGTCGACACGGTCTGCTGATGCCCGCTTTCATCCTCGTACGTCGTCACCTCGCGTTTGAGATGCTGCCCGTCCTCGACAAATTGACCTTGCCCATGGGCATGCGCCGTCGCCTCCTGACTCGCCGCTTGTTGCACGCCCGATCCCGCACTGCTCGCCCCCGAGACCATCGAGCCCAAGCCATACATGATCCCCGTCGCCATGGTCGGCACCGCCCAAATCAATTTCCCCATGAACGAATTCAACCCAATGACCATGTCGTAATAGCGATCGAACGACATCATGGTCACATCGGTGACGCCTAACGTTGTCACCTGTTGGAGGCCATACCGATAGGTGGCGAAGTTGTACACCACATAGAGCGGGATCCACATGAACAACCACCCATACCCCATCACCACGCCCCGAACACTCGTAAACATCATCGGCGTGAAGGCCAGCGCCAACATCAACGGGGTGAGGAGATACACTGCGCTCTCCGAGATCATGCGCAAGAGCGGCACATAGCGGCCCGTCACGACCGCATCCGCCATCCCCTGGTACTTCAGATCCTCGGAAATGCTCCTCCGTAAATGGGACAACATCGTGGCCACATCGCCGCCCGAGGTGGCCTGTTGCTCCTCCGCGTCATGCCAGCGCTCGCGGATTAAGATATTGTTGATCACTTGCGTCGCCGTCTGCGCGGACGCCGAGATATTGGTGAGCCACGACGTGACCGGCCCCAGCTCCGCTCCCGCCACGTCCTGTACGCCGAGCGCCGCGCGAAAGTTCCGCATGGTCGCCGCATAATCCGCGTTCGCCGCTGTTAACCCATTGACGACGAATTGATCGTACATCTGCGGACAGGGTAAAAAGCCGACTTGATTGCCGTTGACGTACATCTCCGCCAACAAGGCGTTGTTTGTGGAGCCGATGACCGTCACAATATCCGGAGCGTTCCAGATCGTATCCAACACCTTGTCTCCGGATTCGATCTCCCGGAACACGCAATGCTCCAAGTAGGAGGTGAGGTTCCGCTGGAGATCTCCCGGCACCAGCTCCAACATCAACGTCTTCTGCATATCAAAGAAGCCGCGGCCGATGGTGGAGTTCACCATCCGATATTCCGCCGGCATCCCGAACGCCGTTTCGGCGTTGACCATCGTGTTGTAGCTGAGCTCCGACGCCACATAGGCGGGAAACGCGACTGCGAGGGGCACGTTGTCCACGACTTGATCGCCTACCCAGGGATTCACCAGATCGTGCACCAACACAGGTCCGCGAATGGTCACGGTGGTGGCCAGAATGAGGAGCCCGCCGATGAACAAGCGCGTCGCGAACCCGCCGCGCGTCATGTAGAGAATCAATCCGCTGAGCACCAGGATCAGAAAGCCGAACTGCAACAAACTCTCATAGGAGGCGCCGGTAAAGAACGCCAAACTCCGGAACACGTCCGAGAGCACGTCGCCGTTGCCAAAGGTATTGATCTGCCACATGGTCGTTCCCTCTTACGCCGACTCCTCTGCGTTACTGGTTCGTGAGTTTCCGATTCTTGGCCCGCGGCGGGGCTTTCTTCAACGTCTGGGTGATGTGATAGGTGTAGCTCGGACCCGATCCCAACCGATTCAACTCGAGCTGATAGCTTTGAATCGCCTCGCGTTCCACCCGTTCCAAACTTTTGAAGAACTCATCGAAGTTCGGCCCCTTGGTCCATTGCTTTAAGCGCACATCGGTCATGGCGTGCACATCGCGAGCAAGGCGCAGCATGTATTGGTACGCCAATTGGGCGCCCAAGAAGGACGACACTTCATCGCGGAAGATCTCGGCGCGCGCCGGCGTGTTGTAGTAATCCACCAACATCGTGTACACCGGCACGGTGCTCGAGTTGATCAGATCTTGCTCGGCCGCCGTCAGCAAGGTCTTTGTGACCTGGACCTTATCGATGATCGACTGAAAGAGATCATTCGCCCGACGGCGGGCACCCACCAGTGTGGTCGTGGTTCCCCCGGAGTCGACTTCCACACACCCGTTGGTGTAGGAGACGCACTTCAACAGGCGAAACTCCTGACCGATCTCCGCCTCCAACAACTGCTGGAACTTCAGCGTAGGAGACTTAAACCAGGCAATCCCGTCATCCCCCACCACTAGCGTCCCGGTGACGCTCTGCACCATTTCCGCTTCTTCATTGCTGAACCCGGCCTGAGTCAACGCCTGAAACACCACGTTGCCACGCGGATCATCGGCCGGCGATATCGTCGCCATATTGGCCACCGCCGCCGTCGTCGTTTGACCACGCTCCGCGGTCCAGTCCGCAAATTTATCCGAGATAATGCCACCCGCTTCTTTCACATCGTTCCAGGCGTCCTGCATATTGGTCGCGATGTTCCCGAGCGAATTGGGCTGCCCCTTCACTTGCTTCGCCAGCTCTTGACCGATCTGACAGGGACTTAACCGGCCGGCTGTATTGATCGCGCGCGCGGCGGCTTCAAGCTTCGAAATGATGTTCTCGCAGGGCTGGCACAACTCCATGAGGGCCAATTGAAACGCAAAGCCCAGGACGCCGGAGGTTCCCAGCTGAGTCAATAAGTCCGTGAACCGAGACAGCGAGGGAAAGCTGATCGACCCGAGGTAGAGGTCGATCTTGCCGCAGCCGGCACTGAACCGAGGCGGGGTGACGGTCAGCAGATTGAAGGTTTCATTCGGGATCCGGATGGATGCTGATCCGCCCATCAGCGCGCCGGCCGCTTGACTCTGATAGGCCCCGGGGCGGGTCACGCTCGCCGCCCCAAACCCGGAGAAGACCCGGTCCAACTGGCTATTGATGTCGGCCCAGGCGGAGGTCGCCAGCGACACGATTAGGCCCACTAGCAGTAGCATTGCCCCTCTCCGTCGCATAGCGTACCTCCCTACGATTTCAAGGTATGAGACTTCAGGCCTCGGCGCTTCTTTAAGACCTCCACCACATGCAGACGGAGCTCCTCCAACGTGCGAAGACCCGCGCTCACCGGCACGAGGAATTGTTCGTCGGGGATCGAGAGGAAGATCACCGGCACGCGCGTGACCCCCAACTCCAGCCCCATCCCGTTATCGACCACCGCTTGGGGGAATTCCGGCAGAGGCCGGCCGTCCTGCGTAATCGCCTTCACAGTCAGGCCATAGGTATCGGCGAAGATCTTGAGAAGTTGGGACTGCTTCTGACAGAACTGACAGGTCGACGTGAAGAAGAAGAACAGGCCCATGCGATCTTGCATCGACGTCAAGAGCGCATCTTGTTCCTGGCGCTTAGTTTGCGAATAAATATCGTTCCCCACCAAGGACGCCGGATTCTCGGTCGTCGAATCCAAGCTGGGATTGGTAATCATCGCCAGCGCCCATTCATCGGTGAAACGCTGCGACCGGGCAAAGGCTTCTTTATGCACCTTCAAGTAACTCACCATCCGGTCTTGGTTCTGCTGATCCAGCGCCGCTTCCTTCTTAGCCGTGAGGAGGATTTTGAGCCAGGCCGCGGGGAGATGCTGAAGGTTGATCTGCTCGACCGGGAGCTGTTTTAACGCCTCCTTGAGGGCCAGCTGATCTGCGAACTGTTCCGGTTGGAGCGGGATCGCCGGCGTGGGCGGGAGCTGTTGCGGATGAAGCGGCACTTCAATGTCGGGCAGCGGGTCTTGATAATAGTAATACCCCTTCCATTCCTCACCCGCCTCCTTCTGCGATTGAAAGAGGCGGTCGAAATCGGCATGCGCCGGCAGCACGGCGGCAACACAAAGAAGGCCGAGCCAAGAGGTGAGTACCTTCAGAGACAGGCGTGCGGGCATATGGGACTCTCTCCTCCTCCTTTCTTGAGACGCCACGGCATCGGCGCCACCCACGATCTCCCTACGCGAGACAGCAACGCTGCAGCTTCCAAATGAGAAAGACGAAATCGTCTCCGTCGACCGGATAGCTCTTCGCCAGGCCCCAGCGAAGCTGCGTCCGGCCGAGGGGAGAGCAGCACGTCCCGCCGTCGTCGGACGTACTGGCAATCGGATACAGTAACTGGAATTTGTATTGGCTTTTGACGATGAGAAACGTGGGACCATCGGCGCAAATCGCGGTGCCATCCGCCGCCCAGTACAATTCCGATCCGACCCGGGACAACTTCGCGAGCACGCGGGTGATCACCAACCCAGCCGGCTTGATCTGGCCGGAGTACGACCCTGACGTATAGCCGGACGGGGGATAGATATTCCCAAACGATCCCGCACACCAAAACAGCGGATCTGCCGGCCAACTCACGGCCGCCATCACCGAATCAATGGAACAGGCCGCCGTCGCAATGGGGTTCGCGAACAGCAGGGCTTCAGGAAACAGCATCAGCGATAACGGATCATCGGCCCAGCCCGGATCCAGTTCGGACATATATGCGATGTCAATGAGACTGGGGGAGCTCGACCCCACGCAGGCAAACTCAAAGCCCGTCGATAACAATGCCCAGAGCGGATAGACAATAAAATGGACATGGTAGTACGACATCTTGAGGGCCGGGTCGTCTTGGGCCACATCAACCAAGCCTCGATCGATGAACGTCGGGTTCGCTCCCAGCGTCGTCCCATTCAGACTCGGAAAGCAGAGGGGGTTGCGAACCACTTCCATCAGATGGCTGGGAATAAACACGCCGAGAGGCAGACCCGGTACACAGAGGTAGGGCGTAAAACAGATACACCCGCACATTTGCGGCGGATAGACGGCGGATAACCCTGGCCCCACCGCCGGCGAGACATCATCCTCTCCCATGTTGTAAATCGTGGTCCCGATGAGACTCATCGGGAACAGACATTCCCAGCAGGTTTTCGAAAAGGTTTCTTCAAAGACGTTGGTGGCAGGGCAATAGGCGTCGGCACTCCCGATCCCCACGACCCACAGACCACACAGAACGATCAGCACACAGAACCACCGTGAAGCCGGACGCTGGAGAAGAGTGAGCAAACGGGTCATAACCGCACCTCCTCGACCTGCAGGAGCGGTCCGTTTTGCGTCACGACACTGGGCACATGGGCGAGATGAAACCGCGAGAGAATTTCTGGCTGCAACCAAAACACCCGATCGTGGAGCGCGTTCGCCACCACCTCGAAGTCGCCTTCGGTCAGCAGCACTTTGACGGCATAGGCGCCGTAGTGGCGAATCTGCTCCTTGGCAAACGCCACCTGCTTCGGATCACGGCCGTCGATCACAATTAAGCGGTGTCGATACGTGAGATGGGCCAGGGGATTGACGACCGTCCCGGCCTTGACCACCACCGCCGACCCGTCATGATTGGCAATGTCATGATCGATTCGCTGCGTCAGATCCACGGCAAAGGTCCGGGACTCCGTCGCCACCGGCAAGGCCAACCCTGGACCCGCCTTCAGCCGCTCTTTCACCTTCGACTCCAACTCGCGCTGAAACGGCCGCATGTCGGTGGTGCGAAAACGTTCTTGCATCACCACCTGCAGATCCCGCTCGAGAATGGGGTACTTCGGGAGCTCCGTCGCGACGGTCCGGATTCCGGTCAAGCTCGGCGTCAGCGGCCGGAGCTCGTTGCTCGGTCCGCCAAAGTCCCAGCCACGCATTTGTCCGTCGAACCACGTAGCAATCGGCTTCACACCGGCCTCTTCGCGGGACAGGACGGCCAGGAGGTATTTGACAGGAGCGGCCCCCTCAACAATCACGGCCTGCTGATCCTTCGCAACAGCGAGCGCCGGGACTGACCTAATCCCGAATTGGCGGAAAATGACCGGATCGATCGCCACGTGCGGGGCTTCACGATCGAGTGCGATCGCTAAGGCTTTGGTGCGTTCGACCGTCTCTTTCATGTTGTCATTGGTCAAACCACGAAAGACCACCGTCGCTCCCAGTCGAAACGCCTCTCGCAACGACGTTTTCAATTCGGGCTCTGGAATCGACCACGAGACGAAATACCAAATCCCTTCTCGACGCTTGACCCCCGTCACTGGTAAGGACCCCGCCGGCGCTCCCGGTCCCGGTCCCATGAGGCGTTGCTGCCGCAACCGCTTCGCTTCCTCGCTCACCGCCTTCGCCCGCTCGACTGCCGACGAGACGTCCGGAGCCATCGGACGGATCTCGTCCGCCGAAACCGCCGTCACGGAACTCAGAGCCAGCAATATCGTCAGCGATCGCACAACCCAGATCCTCATTCGGAACCTCACTTGTGAGTCGACCATGGATCTCATGGCCCTACACCACCGCCCAGTGCGCGTCGGGAGCCGGAATCATCCGTCTCGTCATGTTGCGATCGAGCACAAGGCCGACATGCCATAACAGCACGAGCAGCAACCCGAGACGCAGCATCCCATGAAGACCGATCCGAGCGCTCAATAAATCGGCCATACCACACCTCGAATGTCTTTCATCGAGACATAGCCGATCACCCTACTATCGAATGACCGCGGATGAGGTAGCCCCAAGTAATAGTGACCGGGCGGAACCACGGGCGTTTCAAACTCGGCTGGTTCAACCGGTTGCTTCAGGACGTCGCGCTCGATCACGGTCGCGACGGGCCGGTCTCCCACCACAATCGTACGTCCATCCACCCGCACCCTATCGCCAGCCACCCCATACGCTTCCTTGAGCCAGAGCTTCCCCACGCGCGCGTAAGGACGTTGAAACCCCGCCGGCCGGACCCGATCGGCATACTCTTGTGCCATTTCAAAGGCCACCAGATCGCCTCGTTGCGGGGTCACCCCCTTTTTCAGTAAAAAGAAGGAGTACTGCGGCAAGCTCTCATCGTCACGCACATATACGCCGTACCATGGGCTAATCAGCACGAGCGCCAAAACCAGCCCCGAAATCCCCACCATGGACCACTTCACCATTGGCCAGCGATCTGGGAGCTCCACCCATCGCTGCCACTGACTGCGTCCCAATTGTGGCGTGTCCATCGATCTCCTTACGCGACCTGCTTCAAGCCTTTTTCGGCCGCCGCCTTCCGTTCATCGTCGACGATTTTCGCGATCGCTTCTTGCGTGGTCATCCCTTCCCGTTCCAGAAGCTGAATCTTCTTCACTTCGTTGGCGTCCGTCGTGTACGTGAGCTGGGTCTCCCGCGGCACGGTCAACCGCCCGATGCCCCGACCCGTCGGCCCCAGAAACATCAACTCCGAATAGCCCTCGCCGCGATGGACCGAGCGCAATAAATTGAATTCATACTCGCTCAAAACCAATCGATCGTTTTTCTTGAGACTCATTAAACTTTCGGCTTTCTGCATGAGGAGAATGACGAAGTCTGAGTTCTCCATCAGCGCCTTCCCCGTGCTTCCCATGACGTCATAGAAATCGTTGATGCCCTGCGTGATTGGCAGCACTGACCCGTTGTATTTCCGCACACGCCGAACCGCTTTGTTGAAAAAGGCGGAGACGTTACTCACGTCGGACCCTCGTTGCGCTAGCAAATCCCAGGCCTCATCGATCCCGAGAATCTTGCGTTGCCCGCGGTCGCCCATATACATCGCCGACTGAATATTCATGATCAGCTGCAAGAGAATCACGGAGCGCAAATTCGGAAGTTGATCCAATCCATCGAGCTCCAACACCACGAAGGGATTATCGAAGTTCACGTTGTTCTTCCCGTTGAACATTTTCCCGTAGTTGCCGCCTTCGCAAAATGGCAACAGCATATGCGCGATGTCCTTCGGCCGGCCCTGGGCGTCTTTCATCTCCAGTAACACCCGCATCACATCCGTCGGCGTCGCCTCGGCCGGCCCTACGTCCTGCAACACCTTGAGAATCGCATCCTGGAGCCACGAACTCTGCAACGACGACAACACTTTGTCCGGCGAGGCCATTTGTCCGAGGAGATCCTTCACCATTTCCACCCGCTCTTGCCGTTCGTCTGCGATCTCCGACCCGGTCCGGCCGACGGTGGGAATGTCCAAGAGCGACAGCGGATTGAGGCAATAGGTGTCCCGGTTCTTCGCAAACTGGATAAACTGGCCGTTCAGGTGTTCGCACAGCTTCTCGTAGCTTTTCCCTGCGTCGATCATCCAGACGCGCCCTTGCGTCCCCAGGTAGGCCCGAATCATCTCGTTGGCCCAAAACGATTTCCCGGCCCCCGACTTGGCCGCGACACAACAGTTATAGTTGCCGGCGGGGTTCGCAAAGATGTCGAGCGACATCACTTGGCCGCAGCGCGAGGTAAACAGCATCAAGGGCGCACCCAGTCCCTTCCAGTCTCCCACCACCGGAGCCAGCTCGGCCGGCACGTTCGCAGGGACCGTTTTCAGACGACGCAATTTGTCACGTAGCAGCTGCGAGTCCGGCGGGAGACCCATGGGCATGGAGAATGCGAAACAGGGAAATCCGATGAACGTGTCCTCTTGGAGCATCCATTCCTGGCTGCGATACAGCGATTGCACCGCTTGGCTGTGCTGCTCCAGTAGACTTTCGTCCTCCGCATACAGGACCACCTGATAGTAGACGCCGACCGGTTGATTGCCCTCCGAAATGGCATCGACCATCTCATCAAATCCCTGCTTCTTTTTCGCAATGATGGGAATCAGCCGGGTAATCCCTCCCACCGCTTGGTTGGTCACGAGGGTGTGACTGCGAGTGATCTCCGCCCCGATCTTGATAGTGTTGTACCGGAAGACATTGAGCGTGATCCAAAAGGGACAGGTAATCTGATCCTGGAGTCGCGTCAGACTGCCGACCAGGTCGCGATTGCGACTGCCGTCCCATTGCTCCGGGTATTGCTGCACCGTCAGGCATTTGACGAACCAGTTATCGAGATAAATCCCTGACGGCGCCACTTGGCACTTGGTATCCAGTCGCACCGCCTGGCGTTTGAGGAGTTGCTGATCGTCGTACGTAACCGGACGTTGGGCCCAGGTGTGCCCGGGATTGAGCAGTTGATGCAGGAGACACAGCAGCTCGTAGGCCTTGACGCGGCGTGGCGCAAATCCGCAACTCTCGAGGAGTTTCTCGATCCCGTTGAGTTTTTCCCAAATCAGGTCGAGCCGCATGCCCTCCGGCAATTCCCCTTCCAGCGGAATCGTCACACTCACATAGACGTTGCAATCGCGCGGGCGCACGCCGGTGCCTTGAATGAGCCGGGTATCGCGCGCGCGGAGATAGAAATCCTCAAAGCGTTGCGCATCACGATAGGCCGTCGAGCCCTGTCCAGCCGTGTTGCGCAACGCCACATAATGTTCCATCGCCGGCTCGATCATCGGAGAGCCATGATGATGGATTTGGATCGTCGACGACGGCGGCAGATCCATCGCGAAGAGCCCGCCCAAGCCCTTGATCGTCGCATCCGACATCGCCAGCGGAAGCGGCGGCATGACCCACACCGCTCCCACACGCCCATCGGTCAGGCGATAGACCCCGTGCTGATCGTCAAAGGCACCGTACGGCAAAAATTCGCTCAGCGGCGTGCGAGTCAACGCCCGTTTCATAAAGTTGTAGGGAATAGCCATGCGCGCCTACGATCCTTTCCTCACGACTCAGCCGTCCTGTGCCTACGACGTCGCTTATTGCCCGAACATCTTTTCTCGCTGTTCCTGCATCCGCTCGTACTTTTCCTGCATGGCCTCCGGATCCGCGCCGGGCCCCATCGGCGGCGAATACACGCCGGGTCCCGCCCCTGCCCCAGGCAACGATGGCATCTGTTGCTGCAGTTGACGAAGAATCGCCGAAGGATCGGACGAGGCAGCAGCCGGCGGCATCGGCGAGGCGGCGGGTAGGGCGGAACGCGGCGCTGACAGCATCGGCATACCGCCATTCAGACCCGGCTTACTGCCTTGCTCGAACAACGAATGGGACAGCTGGGGCGCGAAGATGGTTTTCCCCGCCTTCTCCATTCCCTTGGGCTTGCGACCATAAATCCAATCCGATTGTTGCACCATGGCATATACAATCTGAGCTTCGTGCAGATTGTTCTTACTGTCCCGCCACGGTGCGACCCAAACCTGTAAGACAACCGGTTGTGTGAGATTCGGTTGTCCGAGATGGTGCTCCGTCTGTCCGGCAATCGCGGCCACGCGATCGGCGGAGGATGGTGTGGAGGATGAACTGGACGAGGCGCTCCCGTCAGTCGGCGCCATATGGGTCAGCTGTTCATGACGTCGCTCATACACCTGAGTCGTCGGCAAACACGACGGATTTTCCGGATAGCCCTTACAGCTGAAATCGGATTTGTAATGTCCGCAGGCGGAGATGAGGAGCCCAAGGACGCTGAGGGACGCTGCAAGGAATGGACGAGACACCCGCCTGAATCCTGAAGGGGCTGTGTCGGGAATTACCGGGTTCTGGACACCATTCCTATTCATGCTCCCTCTCTTTCGTCAAAGGCCCTACTTGACGATTTGTTGCGCCAACGTCGGGGCCATTCCCAACATGGCCATTAATTCAGGCGCGGGCTTGGCCCCTGCGATGGTCCGGCCATCGGGCAACACCAGATAGGGCGTCGGCCCGCCGCCCAGTTGTTTGGCCAGTGCCAAGTTCTCCTCCACCGGAAGGTGGCAGGACGCTGGGGCTTCCGGAACCGGTTGTCCCTTAATCGCCAGGTCCATCGCGTCCGTCCGTTTCGCCGCGCACCAAATGTTCCGCGCTTTTTCCGTGGACCCCTTATGAATTCGCTCGATCGGATGCAGCAGGACGGCGACCGTCACGCCACTCGCCACCAATGTCGGGATTTCCTTATGAAACTCTCGACAGTATGGACAGTCCGGATCGTCAAACACGTAGATCAGACGTTGCGGGGAGCGCGCCGTGGGATCGGCGGGCTCATACACCACGGCCCGGTCCAACGACATATGAGCCAACACGTCACGGCGATAACTCATGATGAAGTCTTGGGTGAGGTTGCGTTGCGCTTTCATGTCGTACAAGGCCGCTTGCGCGAGCAGATATTGCCCCGATTGATCGACATAGAAGACGCGCTCACCCTCCGCCATCGTAAACATGAAAAGCCCGGCCACGGGTGTCAGCTGCCAATTCCTTGTGGTCATGCCGGGAAAGGCCTTTTGAACCGCGGCCTGGGCCGTGGCCATCGCTGGATCGATCAGATCCGGATGCGCCCACGTGCTGGACGATAATCCCACCACCAGGACACTGGCGATCAGCAGCGACATGACGAGCGTCTTGACCCCATGCTTTCCATTCATTTCATCCTCCTTAGAGCGGCGCTTCCGTGAGCGTTCGACCCTCCGTAATAATCAACGTCCCTTCACGTCCCGCATCGATCTCGATGACGGGATATATTTCCTTGGCCAACTGCGTGTAGTGTCTGGCGAGAATCTGTGCCGCACCCCCAAACCCACCGGCCACCCCGGCCATCCCAATGCTGCCGGCGTCCGGAAACTGAAATGCCTGTTGGGGACTTGGCGCGATGACAAACCCTTGTTGGTACGGCATGAAGATTTGCGAAATACCGCGGACGAATCCGGTCAACAGCGCTTTGGCGAGAATCGCCCCTTCCCGCTGCACGATCGGACCACGCAATCCGATTTTGCCGTCCTCACCCGTGACCACCCCTTTGAGTTTGATATCGACCGCCACCTGCTCCTCTCGCTTCACGCATGAGAGCGCTTGCGCCCGGATCTTCGCCCGCTCCTCCGACAAGTCCCCGATCCCCTCGCCCAGGACGAAACACTCCTTCATGTCCATCTGCACATCGTTGGGAAGCAGCGACAGGTCCTGCACAAACATCAAGACCGGATGCGGTTCTCCTCCCAAGTTGGCGCTCTTTCCTGGCGCATCGAGACCGGTCAATAGCTTGACCGGCATCATCGTTCCCGTCGGGATAACGTAGCGGGCGGGAGCGGGAGGCGGCACAACCGGCTGCGCCTCCGGTGTAAACACGCGAAAGCGATTCGGAGGAGGGCCCACATACGGGAGCGGGGTGGAGCCCGTCGCACTCATCGGGCGAGCGGCGGCAGTTGGTTGCGAAAGGCTTTGCGCCGGACGCGGCATCGTCGTGACCGGCACTGCTTGACCACCGGTCGGGGGAGGCGGGAGCGCAGAGGGGGGCGGCGGAAGAATCGAGGACCGCGCAGCGCCCTGTGCGGACGGAAGGAGTTGCGAAATCCTTCCAGAGGGACTCGTGTTGTCTTTTAACAGCTTCTGGTAGGCTTCATCCTTTCGACGCAGTTCTTCCCGGAGCTCTTTGAACTGCTGATCGAGCATTTGTTCGCGCTCTTCGATTTTCTTCACCCGCCCTGCGGCCTCCCCGATCCACGCTTCTTTATCCGCACGGGGATTCAACGTCGCCGGTTTGCTTGCGGGCTTCCCACTGATTCCCAACGGTTCCGGGGTCGGGTCCGCTCGCAGGCTTTGGAGCGCGAACGTCCCGACCAATAAGACCACGCCGACAATGGAAACAATCTTCCACCGTTCGACCGTGGACTTCTGCTCGCCAAACGGATTCTTTTCCGAGGCTGCGTTCCCGAGCAATCGCTCCCCGATTCCGCCCTGTCCTGGACTCATCGTGGCCCCCTCCATGGATCGGGGTCAGCCGACGTCGTTTTTCTCGTCTCAATCGCGCTGGGCGGCGTATAGGAGACGATCAACACCACCCCGTCGTCGGTCGGTTTCAACACTTGCCGACTCACACCGATACTGAGCTCATTTCCCGTAAAGAATTCCGTTTGACGCAAACTCACCGCCCGATCCTTATTGTTGTACAAGCGGTATTGCACGACCGTGTACACCGGACAGCGATATTCCACTCCCTCCAGGATTTCGATCTCCAACCATTTCGGGTACGCCTTCTCGGTAATCACATGGGAGACGCACGATTTCGGGAGCATGCCCTGAGACACCTGCCGCAACAACTCGACGTTGGCGTCCACATAGCTATCCGACCGCTTGACGGGATCGGCTTCCGGCCGCCCACTGCCCGACGGGACTCGCTGATCCTGTACGACGATGATCTCGGCGGGAATTTGCTTCGGTCGGAGTTGGAAAACGTACGATTGATGCTCGGTGAGGACGGCCAGGTCCGCCGGCTGCTGGACGCCTTTCGGATCGATCGCCACGTTCTTGCCATTGGCCCGGATTTCCAACGTCGGACTGACGGTGATTAACCCGTTTTGGACAACCGGAGAGGGCAACTTGATCAACGTCAGCTGGGAGGCCGAGATGTCGACGACGATGGGCGCATCTTCAGTGACTTGGATCTCCTGCTTCGCCGACGCGACCGAGACCGTCGCACAGAGGCTCAAAACACCGCAGAGGATCGTCGCCCTCGACCAGCAGCTTGCTCCGCACGTCATAACGTCCCCTTTCCTTCCGACCGCCCGTCACGCTCAGTCTTTGTGGACCACTGCGGACGGTGCCCCGCCTTGATCCTCCGGTGTACCGGCATCCATCGCGACCACCATCGGCTTCCAATCCTGCATTTTGATTTTCAGCCGGTAATAGCGCTTATCGTTGTCCTTGACCAACGTCCCGGCAATGTACCGACGCTCCAACCCGATCAGCGTCACGGTGTCCTTGACCACCTGGACCTGTGTGGGAAAGAAGGAGCGCGACATCTGCCGGTCCACGATGTACGCTTTGTCCGCATTGAGTTGTTCCTGAATCTGACCCGCTACCGAGGGATGCACGAATCCCATAAACGTCTTGTAGCTCAGCTCCACGGATTCCGGATGGACATTGGAGAGATACCCAATGATGGGCATCGCGATCTTGGTCATATATTCCGGCGAGGCCGTGTTGCCGGCCGCCCACATTTCGCGATCCACCTCGGGAGGCACCATCACCACCACGGTGCCACCCCGAAACATGCCGTTCGCGAGCAGCGCCAACGCCAAGACAATCGACAGGCCAATAAAGATGGTTGTCTTTGCTCGGGAATCGCTGAGCTGGTCCTCAAACATCGACCACTTCATGCCCGACCCCTCCTCTTGCCCTCTTATTCAAGAAATTCCCGCAGGTCCCCGGGAGGGACGCGACGGAACTGAAATGACGGAATCCCCAACCAATAAAACCAATGGAAAATGTAGCCGTCGCTCTTTCCCGATTTGAGCTTCGTAATGAAATAGGTGGCGATGAAGCCCCCGATTAAAAAATAGGTCAGCTGGCGCGTGATGATCCCCACGATCAGACACATAATGAGAACGATGACTTCATCGAGCTCCCACCACAGGATCTGCGGTTGCGTGTCGATATAGCGCGGGATCTTGACCATCACAGCTCCGTTGAGTCTGTCGCCTACACTCCTGATACGAATGGGGCGGGGAAAGTCCCCGCCCCATCATTGAATTACATCAAGCCCGTGGTGATGGTCGGGATGATGTTCGGAATGTAGAACGCCCCCATCGCCACCCCGACACCCGCGCCCAATCCGACCCAATTGCCGCGGATAGCGGACCCGACGCCCATCAGGGCGGCGAACAACGCCATCAGGGTGCCGAGCGAACCCTGCAACCACCCGGTGACGGTGACCACGAGCGGCGCGAACGTCGCGTCCGCTCCGGCGAACGCGGATGCAGAACCCATGAACAGCATGGCTGCGGCGAGGACCAATATCTTATGCATGAGAGACCTCCTCATTGAGTTTGGTGTGTGTTGCTGTGCTGTGTGCGTCGTCATCCCAAACTGAATGTGTTCGGCCTCTCATCACCGTGCCATCGCGCCACCTCCTGTTGAGTCTCGAGTTCCAGTGACGGTCGGAACGAGTCCTGATGGCGCAGGACGAAGTTCCGCAGACCGACCCGGACACGGCCTGACAAACACTCCGATCGCTTCCATCGAGGGCAGCACGCGCCCTCGCGATCCTTCGGATTTCACGACCCGCTCCTCTTCAGTCACCGCCACACTACTTGCAGCGAACTTGGCAACCAGGGCTCGCACCACATCCACACGCTGACGGGCGGGACCTTCCGGCTTCGGTTCGTCGTTCCGAGACCTCCCAATCACGAGCGTCAGGCCTTTCGGAGCATCGGCCAACAAGGCGACTAGCGCCGCGGACGACTCCGGGGTAAGTTCCTCCTGCCCTTTTCGAAACTGAAGATCCACCGTTCGTGCCGAGTAGGTCGGGAGGCACGGCATCGCCTGGACGGATTTGATCGGCCGCGGCGGAATGATGGTGGTTTCCGTGATCCCGTCGGACGGAGGGCTGACTTTCTCGATGGGCGGGACCGCAAGCGGTTTGGCCATCGCCGCGTCTACAACACCGCGCGCATCAGGCGATAACTTGGTTTGGGGCCAGCACATGTTTCCATCAGCCAAGATCCACTGAGGGGCTTCCTCAAACTTCACGACCCCTCCATCCATAGAGACCGGCTGCTGACAGAGCATTAAGCCCGTCGAGACCAACACCACCTCAAGCATGTCCCTCAATCCTCTTCTGTTGAGCGAGCCTATCGACTCAAGGTCGCTAGCTCGTTTTCTGATGGACGACCGGATCCGCGGGCATCGCGTCTCGATGACGCCGACGGAGGACGACGTCTAACAAGTACGCACACACCACCGCCAACCCGGTCCCAACTAAACACACCAGAATGTTGATGTCTGCCGAGGTTCCCATCATTCACCTCTCACCATGATTCGGACGACAGATCCAGCAGAGGGGTATTACGGGAGAGAAATGGGGAGAAGGGATCGACCTAGACGCCTAGATGAGCTGGAGGACGTCGGAACAACCCAGAACACCGCTCCTTATTGCGGCGTTTCACCGCCGTATGATAGGCGTGCGACGGGCCCACTAAGAGAAGTCGCTCCACCGCACGGGTCACTCCCGTATACAGGATATCCGCCCGGAGCCCTGACCCATGGCTCGGATGCATGACCATCACCACATTTCGAAACGTCATCGACTGGGCCTTTGCAATGGGGAGGCAATACGCCAAATCCAGTTGATAGAGTTGAGAGGGCAGAAACGGGAACTCGCGCGCCCCAAACCGCACGACTAGATAGCCTTCCGACTCGTGAACCTCCGTAATGTCTCCAATCTCTCCTTCGTAGAGCTCACGATAGGGGTCTACTCCGCAATGGCGAACCCGATCGCCTACGCGAAACCGCCCCATCATCGATCGAGGACTCGGCGACAACGCCGCCTGTAACATGCGATTGAGCTGATCGGAGCCGAGCGGGCCTCGCCGCGACGGCACCAAGACTTGACACTCTGGTTCTTCCGACTTCCGGAGCCCGAGCACCGCCTCCACCACACGCTGTTGGATTTCGAGAGGGTCCTCGATAAGTTGCCAGGCATGATTCTCTCCCCAGTCCTGGGACATGGCTGGCAATCGTCCATTGCGAATTTGATGGGCCAATCGCACGATCGAGGAATAGGCGGCCAGACGATGGGTCTCCGAAAGACGCGAAATCGGACAGAGCCCGGACAAGATGAGATCCTGAAAGACCTGACCCGGACCCCATGAAGGCACGAGACCGTCGTCTCCCACGAGCATGAGGCCGGTCCGATCGGGATCAATTGCCGCCAACACATCGCGAGCGAGCTCCACATCGACTTGCGTCATGTCGTCAACGACCACGACATCCGCTTCGAAGGGACGCCCAGCATGGCGGCGACAGCCGTACCCGGGCGCGTACTCCAAGGCCCGCTGTATGGTCTGCACCGGAACCCCCATCTTCTCCGATTCGCGTTTCGCCGCCTGCGCAGAAGGCGTACACACGAGCACCTGCAAACCAAGCCGACGGGCCTGCCGCACGACGGCTCCGATTACCAACGATTTCCCTGTGCCCTGCTCGCCCGTGACAATGGAGAGCGGGTAAGACAACCCGCGCTTCACCGCCAGTTCTTGCCCCGGCATCAGCGTGACGCTTCCGACCGTCGAGGAGAAAAGAAAGCTCTCGACCAACGGCATCCGCACCAGACGACTCACGGCCTGACGTATGAAGGACTCCGCCTCCCATAAGCGCTGCACATACCACTGTCCCTCCTCTTCATGGAGAACCTCCTCGACAACCATCTGCTCCGCCACCTCGGTCAACGTCTCTCGATCCATATCAGCAAGACTCGTCGCGCACCGAACCACCTGCTCTTTGGGACAACAGACGTCCCCCTGCGCCACCAGGCCTTCCATAGCAGTGAGGAGGGCTGCGCGAGCTCGCGTCTCGGACGTCCGTGAGATCCCGGCCACGACCGCCGCATAATGTACGTGTCTTCCGCCCACACCAACGAGCTCCGCACAGCGCGAGGGCACTGCATTCAGAATGGGGATCGCCTCCTGACCATAGACCCCGAGCACCCGACAGGCTCGGTCCGTCGACATCCCGCGAGCGACCAACTCCGCCTGCGCCCGAAACCGCTCATCTCGAGACCCGAAATGAGTCGTCACGTTGGCCACCACCGCTTCACTGATGCCCTCAATTTCCAACAAGCGTTCCGGTGACTGCCGCAGCACCCTCAAGGTGCCCTCTCCAAACCGATCGACGATGCGCAGGGACAAGGCAGGGCCCAATCCGCCGATGACTCCAGATGCTAAGAAGGCACGGACTGCTGAGAGGCTAAGCGGGGCTGCATAGTCCATCGCCAAGATACGAAACCGCTGGCCAAAGCGTTCGGATCTCTCCCATCGACCCATGATCTCGTACGCAGATCCCGACACCAGGGATACCGCCATTTTTCCCACACCGACAAAGGAGGCTGGAACAGATGCAGAGGATCGAGCCAGCACAAACTGACACACGGCAAACGAGCCGTGTGGCGGGCGGAAGAGAATCTGTTCAAGAATGACAGGAACGGGGTGAGGGTACTCATCGAGGACAGGTAATACGGCGGGAGAAGCGCTGAAGGGCGCTGACCGTTCATCCACGATAGGCTACGCCGCGCGTTCGTGATTCAGCTCCGCACACAAGGAGGGCCTTGCAAGAATCCGATCCAGGTCCTGACGAACGTCTTCCAGTACAGACCGATTGGTGCCAAGCCCAGCCAGGGCCGCATGGCGCAACCCGTCCACCGCACGCCGGATCGTCTCCACTAAGAGCGTGAGGCTCATCGATCGATACCGCTCGCTTTGCTGACAGATCGTCAGGAGCCCTCCTGCGAGTGGGACGCCTTCGATCGAGACGCTCTGAAGGCGGTCAGCGGACCCACGAGCAAGCCTCTCACCGGAAACGGCAACCCGAGTGGCCTCCGCCAACGCCTCAATCTGTTCCACGGCCCGTTCTAAATAGACGAGCTTCGCATCCTCGTACCCTTCCCACTCCTGGGTATTCCAGGCTTGTTCCCGAGTGATTCGCGGAATCACCTGACGGACTAAATACGTGTAGGTGACCGGCACGGCCTGGGCCCCACCGACGCGGCGCTCCAAATTCCAGATGCGCTCGAGCTTCCCGCCGAACGCTTCATGGAGTCGCGCCGCTTCGTACAACCGTTGCGGGAGGATGGATTTCCCGCACTCACGACTCAACCGACGAGCCAAGTCCTGCACCGCCGCATGCTGATGCTTCGTGCGTTCAAGTACGACCCGCACGACGCCGCCCAGCGCAAACTTATAGCGAATCACATCCCGAGACGACCGGAGCACCCCCTCACAGAGCTGCTGCGCCCGCCGCACCAAGTCCTCATGAGCGGTCAACCCGTCAATCCGTAACCCATCTGAATCCCCGTGCGCGGCTTCCATTACCACACCTTTGAAATACCCACATTGGCTCGAATCGTTGCCTGCTGCGTGCTTCCTCCGAAATCCCGTCCCGCGCCGCAGGTCACAATCCAATCGGGCCGCACACTCCACATGACCCCGGCTTCCGGCGAAATCATGTACGCCCCCAGTTGATTCGGATCTTGGCCATACCCCACCGACGCCATGACCCCCAGATCGTACCGAAGGCCTTTGACCACGCCGGCCCGGGTGTTCCACAGCGTGTTCACACCAGGGGCCTGGAGCCCAGGTTGACCGCCAGGCACAACCTGATAGGCGATATTCCAATGCGCATACCATCCACTGCCCACATCCCATGACGCAATCAACTCGTTGCGTAAGGCCGGCCGAGTCTGCTGACCCTCGAACGGAGTCTGCACCGTCGCCCGCACCGCTAGACTCGGTATCGCCGAATCCGGATCCGGCTGATGCGTCATTCGATAAAGGACACCGGCTTGAATCGCCCGCGGATCGGTGACCGAACCCGGCAGGAGCGGACCGCGGACAAATATCCCGCCGGCAAAGAGCTCCATGTTCCGCGCGGCCCCCCACCGAATCGTCGACCCCACCCGTAATCGTCCATCATTGTTGCTCGTCTTATCGAACCGCACGGTAGGTTGCGCCAGTATCGCGCCGGCATTGACGGGATAGGCATCGTCCAGATCCCCCGGATACCCCGGAGACAAATTCAGGGGAGACACTTGAGCGGCTGCCTGGAGGACCGTCCCCACGTGGAGGCCGACACACAGGACCGCATACCAGGCCACACGCCGCATGACTGTCGCCATTCGTACTCCTCTAATCCACGAAGCTCGTCTCACAACGCGGACACAGGACGTCGTCATCATCGCCGGTGTCTGCAATGTGACAACCCCCAAGCGCATCGCGTGATAGCCCGGTCCACCCACAGGAGGGACCAGTTCCGACCCACCATCGCTGAAGTTCTTCACGGGTATACGCTGCCTGCGCCATGCGTGGTCACCACAGAGGTATTACAGGAGTCGGATAAGGCGAAACGTGCAGGCTAAGCGGAGAGGGGATACCAGCAACAGGGACACTTCGGCTCAATAAATTGCGGAGAGAGCATGGGTGCTGCTGCACTGATGGGGATTAAGGGGCGAATCACCAGATGCGTGCGCGGCGCCGTCCGATCGAGCGGCATCGTCCGCCAGATCGGATCTTCAATCCACTTGTCATTGCGGACGATCCCGGACCACTCAAACAGATGGTAGAGCGCGTCTTGAATCCCCGAACGATCACGAGTGATGCGATCACCGGGCCAGTACCACACATAGAGCAAAACAGGGACGGCAATCGGCAGGAGTATCCGCCAGGCCTGCAGTTGCACGAGCAGCTGACGAGCTGCATCGGCACGCCACCGCTCAAACCGCACCGCTGGATGTCGGCTCACCGCGCCGTTCGCACCGGTTGCGCGGAGAATCTGCCGGTTCTTCCCGGACGGCAGTTGGCCTCGCAGCTCCAGGTGCAACCCATCGAGGCGGGCCCAGGGAGCCGCGCGCGCAAGAGACCCTCGCAGGTCTTCCAGGACATTCACCTGGCCCTCTGTCAGACCCCCGTACAGCCGCGGCGGCGATCGACGTTCACTGTTCACTCCCTTCGATGCTGGCAATTGTCGCGCCGCGACCTCCGACCGGCGCAGGCGATTCCAGGCGCGGAGGGAAATCACCGCCCTAGAGCGCATAACACCAGGTCTCCGTCCGTCCACGAGTGAATCCGACATACCGCATTCGGTCCTCTTCGGCAAAGGCCTTCGCCATCGGCGGAATCACAAACACGACGGTATCGAACCGGCTGCCTTGAGATTTATGCACCGTCAGGCAGTACGCCAATTCAAGATCGCCCAGGGGCACGTCCGCTTGATGGCCACGATCCAATTCCACCACCACTCCGCGGGTCCCGATCGCACTCACCCGCCCCATTTCGCCGTTATAGACCGGCCGCTCGCCCGCGTAGTCATTGCGCACCACGATCACCCGATCGCCCTGACGCAAGTGGCCAGCCACCACCGCACCGGCAGGATTCATGATCCCTTGCAGATAGGTATTGAGTTGCACGGTGCCGAGTCGGCTATGTCGAATCGGCGACAAGACCTGACATTCCCGACCCGCCGCAACACACGTTCGTGCCATCGTGGACAGGTTCGACAAGAGATGCTCGATCGACCAATGCCGCACCGTCGTCACTTCGACGGAAGGAACGACCCCTAAATCGTGCACGGGGAGGAGTTGCAGTAACTCAGGGAACGCCGGCTCGCCTTCCACGGGTGGGAGTTGCCGTGGATCTCCCGAGAACACAATATGACCAGGCATCAGGGCGAGCGCCGCGGCCAACAGAGGCCACGTCAACATCGAGGCCTCATCGATGATCAGTAAGTCAAAGGGAAGCGGTGTCTTCTGATACCCGTGCGGCCCGTACCCCAGCAGCCGATGCAGTGTCCCGGCTTCAGGACCAATGACACTTGCGGCCTTCCCGGTCATCGCCGTGACGGCGACGCGCCAGCCCGATGCGCGACAGGCTGAGGCCAGCGCCCGAATCGAAACGGTTTTCCCACTGCGGGCCGATCCCGTCAGAACCACATACCGGTGATGCAAGAGCGCCCCGGCCGCTTGCACCTCCGGGAAACCCAACGGCACCTGATTACTTTGCAAGATTTGAAGGGCGCGACGGCGTTGAAAATACCAGCTCGGCAAACAGTACCGTTCATCGTCACGCGCGACAATCGACGAGCGCCAGACTTGGGACCAGTCCACCTCATAGTCGGTCGACAAATTCAACCGTGCCGTGACGGCCGCGCTCAATTCTGCCGCGGATAACCGCGCGCGTCCCTGTCGCTCCGCTTGTCGCAAGACCTCCGTTGTGCCGGCTTGCAACCGATGCAAGGCCAACGGATCCCCGTGCAATCGTCGGTACAACATGTCCGCGGCATCAAAATCCAATTCGCGACGACGCACCAACGCATAGGGATTGTGAAGGACGGTCCAAGCCCGACGTATCGGATACTGCGCCAACCGACGTGCCAACGAAGGGAACCCGGACGACAGCAGCCAGGTCAAGGCGGGCGCCAACAGTTCCAAGACCGTTTGGCGATCCCCATCTACGGAGGGCACCCCCAGTAACCGTCGAGCCAGCCGCTCGACGCCCATGTCTGCTGTGGATTCCAGTGGTTTAATTGTAGAGGCTAAGAGATATCGACGGCGGGAGTCCACGCGCCATACGCCGGAGATTCGCACCCGGGCACCCGCGAAGAACTCCGACATCCCCTGCGGCACCACCACCCGCATGCGACGATTCACCATCACCCGCACGGACCGATCCCGGAGAGGATGAATCGAGGTAATCGTGCCTTCGCAGGTTCCCGCACGTTCTTGAAGATCGACCACAGGCGTCATTGCGTCTCCTCTGAACTATTACGCTCAACCGTACCGCCGCAACTGTCATCGTGGCACGGTCTCAACTGTGACAATGCCATGGCACGATGGCACGGCTCAGCCGTGACACCGTGCCATCATCAGCCTCGGCGAGGCTTTGACGAAGGAGTCATGCCATGTTCGCGGAACTCATTTTGGGGATCGCACAGCTCGGGCTGAAACCGACCGCTTACCGGCCCCGGCCCAGTCTGGCCGGCCCGGAACGCTGCCTCCGCCAATTGGTCTACAAAGGCCGTAACGTCCCGGAACCCCCGGTCGGTCGCCGCCTCGCCATGATCTTCGAAGACGGACATCGACACGAAGACACGTCTCTGAAATTTCTCAAGGATTCTCTTTTCGTCCTGGAAGGCCAACAGCGACCCGTCACCATTCGCAACGCCTTTCCTTGGCGCGCTCAGCATCCTGACTATCGCTGTCACGAATGCTCCTCCGCCCCAGGACAGGACGTCTGGATTCCGGCCACCGCCCTGCATGGCCATCTGGATGCGCTCTTGCGTGGACTGGATGGCACGCGTTTTCTGCTCGAACATAAGAGCGTGGTGTCCCATTACTTCCAGCGCTACTGGGAGGAAACTCAGACGCCGCTCGACTATTTCACACAAGTCGTCATGTATCTTCGCGGCTTACATGAGGAAGGCTGCCCAGTTACCGACGGCGCCCTAGTCATCAAGAATAAGGACACGGGCGCGATTCTCGAATTTGAATTCCAATACGATTATGGAAATGACCTTTTTACCGTCACCGCGATCATCAAAGCCCCCGGTCACGAGTACAAAGCGGTCCGCCACACCTACTCCCGCTTATACTTCGACGCCGTCAGTCGCTTTGAACAAGTGGATCGTCACATTCACGAGCACACGCTTCCGGAGCGGCTCGACGACCGAGACGATATCCGATGTCAATACTGTCCGCATGTGGACCACTGTTGGGACAGCGTCGAGGCCATCACGCTCACTGAACAGGCCCGTATTCCTGAGAATCTGAAGGCCGAGGCAGAGGAATTCATCGCCCTCGACCGGCAACGTACCCCGATCGAAAAACGCTACAAGGAGCTCAAAGATAAACTCAAACCGGCTCTGATCAAGCTCCACCTCAAGGAAGCCGCCGTCGGGAGCGATCTCCTCGTCCTGACGGCCAGCCACACCACTAAGCTCGACGAAGCCCGCTTACCGGTCGCGCTGAAAAAGCATTTCAGCCGCAGCCAGGAGGTCGTGCGAATGAGCATCAAGTCTGCCCTCTCACGCCCCGGGAGAGGGAGAGCGGCGGCCGATCGACGGATCAATCCGCCGGCGCAACCCGCAGCCTGAACTGATTCACACCACACCAAAGGAGCCAGCATGAACTCCGCCACGCGCAAATACAGCAGCATTGCGGGCCTGACCGATACCGTGCGCATTCCTCGTCTGGGACGCATTCGCTTAGGCCACATCAATCACAACACCATGAGTGAAACCACACATCCGGTGGAAGACTCCTTCTTCCATGTGCCCCCGGAAGTCGCCGAAGTCTATGGACCGCAACCGACCGAACTGGACATAATGTTCCCCGTCAACGACCGGTCGGTAATTTTCCCGCAAGCGCTCGAATTCTACGGCAGTAGCAAGCGACTGCTCTGCTCCGGCAACGGGGTTGACGCCCACCGCTGGGACCAGAACAAGCTCGAATATACCCCTTGTGCCTGTCCCTGCCCCAAGTACAACAACGGTTGCAGCGAGCGCGGACACCTGATGGTGATTCTTCCGAAAGTGAAAAACCAGGGCGGGGTGTACCAGATCGATACGGGCAGCATTCACGCCATCACGGCGATCAATTCCTGCCTCAATATCCTGGCGCCGGACAAAGATCCGGACAGCGGACTGTTAGGTTATTTCGCGATGACGCCATTGAAACTTCGCCGGGTCAAACGCGAAATCTTCCCGAGGGGACATCACAAGACGAGTTATCCGATCCAAATCAGTCTGGCCGCGGACGAGAACGACATCGTCGTGCTCCGCGCCCGAAAAGACGAAGTCCTGGCGAAGACGCGTTGCTGGCAGGTGGAAGAACCGGAACAAATCAACCCCACGGTCGACACGGGGGCCTCCGTGAGCATCGACGACCAGCCTCTCGGCGCCGATCATCAGGGGCACACTCCGGATTCCCTCACGCCACTTCCTCCCGCGACGGCGGCCCTTGCCACACCCCCTCAACAATCTCAACCCATGGCCGCCCCGCCTCAATCCGCGCCGGCGAGCTCTGAACCACCGATTCCGCTGAACATGATGGTCACCAAACGGCAGCTTGAGCACATCCTTCAACAAACCCGGAAAGTCAAAATCCCGGACGATGTCGTCGAGCAACGCACCAAAGACTTAACCAAGAAGCAAGCTTCCGACTTGATTACCCAACTGGGGCAACAAGATTTTCGCTTCTTTGAGCAACGGGAGACCACCAGCGTCAGCATGCCGTGCACCGCCTAAGCGGCCTCGGTAAGGTCGCCGCTGATTCATCCGAATGGACTTACTGATAGAGGTGAAGGGCCCGGGCCCTTCGGCCTTTCCGCTGGGGCTGATCGGGGAGGCCGAACATCGCTTCGAATAACTCGTTGAACGCCGGACGACTCAGGGTGGCCAAGGCCGCGGTCGCCGGCGTCTCCGACACCAGCGGGCGGTCCGACGGCTCTAAGTACCCGGCCAGCACCAAATAGACACCGGGATCTTGATGCAACTGTTTGGCGATGCGGGTCACTTGCCAGCGATCGAACAGGCCCGCTCCCCGTAGCACTTCACGAAGGTGGCGATAACTGACATCGGCCGCCCGCGCCACTTCTCGTTGTCGGCCGATGCCAAATCCCATCAAATCCTGACGCAGTCGCTCCCGAAACACGGTCGGCATCTGTAAGGGGGGCAACATCGCCTCCGACACCACCGGGGGCACCCGGGAAAATTCCACGGCCCACCGTGCTTGATAGAGTAACCGACGAAAGAACTCGCGTTGCGCCTTCGTCCGCCCACACACTCGAGCCAGCCGTTCCACCATGATCCGGCTGGGAATTCGTCCCCCACGCTCGGGGGAACGCAAGAGTTGGGTCACATGGGCGGGTGTGACCCGCAAGGCCTTCGCCAAACTATCTTTCGTCCGATACGGGCTTCCGCGAAAGAACCGCTCAATCAAATCATGACAGAGGAGACGGACCCGCCTCCCTCTGGACGCCATAGCCTTCTCCTCACCGCCAACCCGTAATACGTCTCCAATTACGCGTCGACGTACTCTGACACAATCGGCCCGGAACCGCAAATGACCAGCTGGTGAGCCGCGATGCCCGCCTTGCAGAGACGAGCCGTTCCCACCCTATTACGTTTCTTAACTCTCTTGTTTATTTTTGTCAGACTCGCTACACTCCGCGGCGCCTATGTCTCGCCGGCCAACCCACCTCACCACCGAATCACCGCTGCACCCACGCTTGCCTAGAAAGGAGATGCGTCGCATGGTGCCTACGAGTCAAGACCTCGCCCTCGATATCGCAGATCGCTTCACCGTCCGCACCATGGAACGCGAACGCTCCGCCATCCTGTACGCCATCAAAAGTTTCCGCACCCTCGATGTCATGGTGGATCAGGATGATCTGTGGCAGGAAGCCTGGATCGGCGTGAACAATGCGCATCACACGTGGGACGATGCGCGCGCCATTAACATGCAATTCCGCACGTTCGTCATCTGGCACGTCAAGCGCCACTTCCAAGGCCTGTATCTCAGCTCCGATAAAGTCGTCGATCTCATCGATCCCGTCTCCCACACCACCATCATCACCTTACCGTACGCCCGCTATTGCAAGCAGGGCCGCCGCATCGCGCGCGAGCGCCGATATACCCCGCGCATCCGTTCGTTGAAGGTGTACTACGAGCAGAGCGACGAGGATGACACGCCGCGCCGCGAACCCGTGGCCGTCACGCCGCAAAGCTCCACCTCGATCGCCGACCTGGCGGACCCCAAAGACACGCACGTCATGGATATCTACAACCCGCAGGGCCTGCTCGTGGTCACGGTGCCGATACGGACGTTCCTCAAGAAACAGCCCTTAATCGAGCAGCAAGGCCTCCTCGCGCAACGCTGGTGCATCTATGAACCGCGTCCGGAGTTTCAAGGATCCTCTTGCCTCCCTTCACCCTCACGGCGGGAGGTCCGGCCTCCGTCCCCTGCGCAGCCCATCGTCGTCGATATCTACACACGACGCGGCGCCATTCTTCTCCGGACCACCCCCGATCGCTACAAACCGTTCCGCAAAGAATTCGAAGAACGCGGATGCCTGATCCGCTATCACGACGTCACCCGCCATCCCACGCAGCCGCCCTACGAAGACATTGAACACGACGCGCGGCCCATCAAATCCATTCGCCAACTCCGACAGGTGGTGAATTCCTGATATGCGCTGCGCTACCCCCACGCCACTGTCTATCGCGGCCGACGACTCAATGCCGGCCCTCGCCAACGGGGAAACCTTTCTCACTCTCCGCCAATTCCATACCCTCATGCGGCATCAACGCATCCGCGGCTCCCTGCGGAATCTCTATCGCTGGCTTGATCTCCCGAAGCACCTGTTGCCCGACGAACTGCAACAGCTGCTCGAACCAGCGCCGTCCTTGTGGTATGTGCGCTGTGCCTCGCGGCGCTCCCCCGCCGTCAACCATCCCGGGATTGCCATTCCCGTCCGCTTCCTCTCCCTCCATGTGCAAGACGTCTGCACGCGCCTGGTGCTGCATTATGTCGAGCCCCACGCCGCGCTTCGCACCCTCCGGTCCATGCAGGCCACGATCGCCCAGTTACAACAGGACATGCACTCCCTGACCCTCTATGTCGAATCTTTCTATGGAAAGGATGGGCCAAATGACCAGCGAACCCGTGAGCATTCGCTTACCGCTTAGCCACCTCTCCGCCAACCCCTTGTATGAGAGCTTTGCGCCTCCGCTCCGGGCCGAGGTCTACGACAACCTCAAGACCAGTATTCAGAAAGCCGGGGTCTTGCTCTATCCGATCATCGTGGAGTTTGTTGAAGCCAAAAACAGCTACGACGTCATCGATGGGTACAACCGCCGTCAGATCGCAAAAGAACTCGGTTTCTTCGATGCGCCCTGTCTTCAAGTGTTCACGGAGGAGCAGCGGCTCGAAGCCTTGATGGCGAATGCCAATCGCCGTCAACTGACCGAGGAACAACGCGCCGACCTGCTTCGCCGCAGCCGCGAGCTGATGGCCAAAGCCCGACAGACACTCATCCCTCAGCTGGCCGACCTCCAAAAGAAGGGGCAACTCTCCAAGTACATCGGCCATCACAACGTGCACTATCTCATCGGCGCCTCCGTTGACACCCAAAGCGCTTTTTATGCGGACATCAGCCTGGCCTTTTCGAAACCCACGCCCGCCAATAAACTGGAGGCCAAACTCCTCGAGGAACTCAAACAGACGCGCGCGTCGTTAGCCGTCACCAAAGCCCGTGAACAAGAACTGGAACGCCGACTCGCCCAAACCGCAGAACAAACCGAGGCGCTCCAAGCGCAAGTCGACGCGTTCGAGGTTCGGCTTCAAGAAGAAGCCAGCAAGACTCACGACGCCGAGAAGACCCGACTCAAGCACCAACTCGACACTCTTCAGAAGCGCTACACCACCTTAAAAGAGGAGAAAGACGGTGCGTGCCGACAAGTCCATGTGCTCGAGGGACAGGTGAAAACTGCTGAGGCCGAAATGGCGGCCGCGCAAATGGCCGCACGGGACGCGGAAAGACGCCTCACGACCAGCACCCGGCAACACCACAACCCCCAATTGATCGACGCCAGTTTTGACACGCTCCTGAAGCTGACCGCCACCATTGAATCCCTGATCCATCACACCAGTCCTTTACACCCGGAAGACATCGCCCGATTCCAGCAGCACATTCAATTGGCGCGTACCAGGATCGCCGACCTGGACAGCGCCCTCCTGGTTCCTAAGGCCGATATTGTCCCCCTTCATCGTCATCTGAAGCCCAAGTCCCCACACCTGGCGATCCCAAAAGCGCAGTAACCCGTCGATATCTCGAAGACCTTCTCCAGCGAGCCTTCCGTTCGGTGGGGGACCTCCGCCGATATTACTGGGATTTCCGTCGGAACCCGCACTATCAAAAATAGCTGCGTTCTTGGACATTTCTGCTAGTTGTCTATGCTGGAAATCTCCCTAGAATGGACGCCCTAACAGCTCAGGGAGGATGTATGGCCCACCATGTCAATCACACCATTGGGAAGTCCCTTCTGCCATCCGGTCCTACGCCGCTCGCCACCGCCACGATCGCGCTCCATAAACTCTCGCTTGCCTATCAATTAGAGCAACACCCACAGTTGACGGCTGCTGAACTCCTCGCACGGGAAATCCTCGTCACGCTGAGCTTCACCAGCCCCGTCCCCGTGACCATCGCTTCACTCGCCTCGCGACTGGGCGTGTCCGAGCAGGACGTGCACCGGACCTTCAACGAACTCATCACCCAGCACTTGATCATGGTCACGCGACAGGGCCTTCGTCTCTCCCGCAAAGGGCACCGCGCGCAACTCGGGCACCGAACCCTCATGCACGAGGCCCTTCAATCCCTGCCCCACCTCTCTGAGTCGACGCTCCAGGAATTAGAACGAGTGGCCACCGCCCAGATCCAAGCCAAACAACGTCAGCAGGCGATCCCGGTCACAGAGCTCTGCAGCCACTGTGTGTATTTTCAGCCCTTCGCGACTGGCGACGTTCACCGCCCTCACCGCTGCGGCCTGACCCGGGAAGCCTTTGTCGGTCAAGCGCAACGCACGCCGCTCCTTCGGATTCAATCCGTCACACCGCAGGACCCTCCGCCCGTAATTACTCATCAGGCGGAGCGTCATGCTGAATTGCCGCTGCCACGTCCGCCTCCACTTTCACGCCGCCGATTGCAGACAGCAGAGACCTCGTATGCCCCATCACCCGAGCCAATTAGGGATGTTCGAGCGCCCGACCGCCCCGCGCGCAGCTTCACCCCGCCCCTTGCCTCCCGTCTCTCCCGAGATCATCACACGCATCGCCGACCCGCTCGATCTGAACCCTCAACAGCTCACCGTCGTCACAGCCAAACCCGGGCCCACGCTCGTCATGGCCGGCGCCGGCAGCGGGAAAACCAAGGTCCTCACCAGACGGGCGGGATGGCTCATCGCACAAGGGATCCATCCAAAGCGCATCCTCCTCATCACGTTTACCCGTAAAGCCGCCGCCGAGATGCTGCGCAGGGTCCAAGACTTGAACCCCTATCCTACCCTCAAGATTCAAGGCGGCACCTTTCACAGCATGGCCCACGCCTGGCTCCGCCAGCATGGACAAGCCATCGGACTGACCGCCCGCTTTGTGTTGATGGATGAAGCCGATACCGGACACCTCCTCCATCTACTCGCGAGCAAGCAGCACCTCACCGGCCAAAAAGGCTTCCCCGAGAAACGCACGCTTCTTAGTCTGTTTGGACAGGCCGCGAACAGCTTATTGCCAGTTCCCCAGATCGTCGAACGCGACTTTCCCCAGTACAGCCCGCACACCGACGCGATCGCGGCGCTGCATCGCCTCTTTGTGCAAACCAAACTCACGCAGCAACGATTCGATTACGACGATTTGCTCCTCCTGCTCCATCGACTCTTTCATGAGCAACCCACCGTCGGCGCCTGCATCAGCGGAGCCTACGACGCTGTGCTTGTCGATGAATATCAAGACACGACGCGCCTCCAGGCCGCACTCGTTCGCTGCCTCACTCAGCCGCACAATAACGTCATGGTCGTCGGCGATCCGCATCAATCCATCTATTCCTTTCGCGCCGCCGACGTCCGCAACATGCAGGAGTTTGTTCATCTCTTCGAGCAACCCGCTATTTACAAACTCGAACAAAATTACCGCAGCTCCCAGCACATTCTGCGGATCGCCAATCGGTTAATTCCCTCCTCCGCTGCGCTCCCGCAACCCACCCTCTTCACCACCAATGGACCTGGCCCCCACCCGCAGCTCGTCCGGTGTTCCGATGAACACCGTCAAAGCCTCTATCTCATCGACCAGATCCGGGCGATGCAACACCGGGGAGTCGGCTTGCATCGCATGGCCGTCCTGGTCCGGTTATCGGCCCATTCCTACGACCTGGAGACTGCGCTGACGCATCAACGGATTCCCTACCTGAAATACGGCGGTTTGGCGCTCGTCGAAACCGCGCACGTCAAAGACTTCCTCGCGTACGTCACCGTCCTACAACGGCCGTATGATCGCCTCGCCTGGCAACGCCTCCTTCTGCTCTTCGACGGCATCGGTCCGTCCACCGCGGAGCAATTGATTCAGACCATGGCTCACCAGCCGGATCCGTTGTCCATCCTCACGACCACACCGGGTCCCGCCCTGACCGAACGGCACACCCTTGCCAGCCTCCTCCGACAAGTACAAGGTGATACAGGCCCGCTCCCGGACCGCCTCGCACGCCTCCTCGATCACTATCTGCCGATTCTCCAGCGGCACTACCCTGAGGATGCCCACGAGCGCATCAATGAACTCACGAATCTGGTCCGGTATCACCATGACGTCGATTCGCTCGCCACGTTCGTTGAACACCTCACCATGACCGGAGCGTCAGATCATTCTCAGACACCCGACCATCCGGCCGAGACGCTCGTCCTCTCCACGATCCATTCCGCCAAAGGACTGGAATGGGACGTCGTCTTCGTTATCAATGTCAGCGACGGGAAACTTCCATACAGCCGTGCCCGCCTGAGTCCCGCCACGCTGGATGAAGAACGACGCTTGCTCTACGTGGCCGTGACCCGGGCACGCCACGCCCTTTACTTGACCTATGCGACGCAAGGTTCCAATGGATATTTCGCCGGCCAGACGGAAGCCTGCTGCCGGTTCCTCGACGCGCTCGACGAACACGACCTAGAACGCGTCTCGGTCCCCTGAGGCTCGTCATGACGACTCCGACTTTTACCTTCGCATTTGATGCGACCAGCGATTCCGACTGCGTCCCCTATGTGGCCAAGCTCTCCTGGAACGCCCAAGCCAAACGGATCGAACAGCACCTGTGCACCCTCGCCCGTACGCCGATGACCCCCACCAGTACCCGTGTCCACGGAGAGTTTGACGCCCAACCCATGGAGATTGTGGAAGTGCGTTTGGGGCAATTCAAACGCCGGAAACGCACCATTGAACGACGTGCCTGGTACCTCGTCGTCCGGCAGGGCTACCTCGTCATGCTGGGGGACGCTCAGGACACGTTGGCCCATGACCGCATCCAGCGGTATCTGGCCGGTACCCTCTCGCTCCATGCGCTCAGCCAAGGGCACTGGGTCTTTGACAGCGCCACCTCCGAGTGGCCCGCGATCATTACGCCGGGCAAGGCCAGCACGACCCACCGCAGGGCATGGCTCACACAACGCCGGGCAGCCCTCCAACAGGAACTCCGAGCCGTGGACACCGAACTCGACCTCCTCACGCGGCCGCCAGAGGAAGGGGCCGCGGACGAAACGGAAGATTCGCCGGGCCGTAATACTGCAGACAAGGACCGACGGGATGCCCACGCTCACCCTTGATGATCTCCACCTCGACGCATCGCTGGCCGTGACCGAGCCGGCGACGGGGCCGCGACTCTCGGACCCCGTTGAAGGACCGGCGGAGGTCCTGCGCCTGTTTCCATACGGACCGGAGCATTATCTTCTGGCCATCTTCCGCACACGGTTTCGTCACGCCGGCCTCCCGACGTCACCACCCATCGTGACCACGGGAGAACGCGAACGCCTCGTGGTCCGCCGGACCTTCATGCTCTGGCAGGTCGAGGCCCGCGACCCCAGCCTCACCCCACCCACCGAGGACCTTGATGTCCTCTATTGCCGGCATGACCGCTGTCGCCTGACCGCCTATTTGGGCCATGGGACGGCGTTGCTCTGGATGACCCCGCTGGCGATTCAGCTCCCCGACCCGGAACTCCTGCGCCTGTTTCTCGATGTCGTCGAACTGACGCTCGCGCACCACCATCAGGTTCGCGCGAGTTTGGCGCCGTATCGCCATGAGGATGGTTACGCCAGCCACGGCTTGTGGACGGCTCGACAGTACGTTGCCGATCCCATGATCCCTGCGCGGCTGAGCAAACGTTTATCCCGCGCGTCTTAACCGAAGGAGCCCTATGCGCCGTTTGCAATTTCCCTTTCTCGGCTATACCGTCATCCTGCACTGGTCCTGGCTCCTCGCCGTCACCTTGATCACGTGGAGCCTCTCCACCGGGTACTACCCGCAGTCTTGGCCGGACCAACCTCGCGCCCTCTACTGGGCCTCCGGTTTGCTCAGTACCTTCGCCCTTTTTTTCTCCATTCTCCTGCACGAATGCGCGCATGCCGGCGTCGCCAGCACCCACGGCATCCCGATCAAAGAAATCATGCTGCACATCGTCGGCGGCTGGACGATGTTGCCGCGCGAAGTCTCGACGCCCCGCCTGGAAGCCATCGTGGCCCTCGCCGGCCCCCTGTGCTCGACCCTTATCGGACTCCTCTTATGGCCCCTCTCTGACTTCCCGATCGCGAGCTACATTATGAAGTTCAATTTCATTCTCGCCGGCTACAACCTCGTTCCGGCGTTTCCGATGGACGGCGGCCGGGTCCTGCGCGCCTGGCTGTGGTCTCGCACCGGCTCCTTCGCGCAAGCCACGGAACGCGCGGCGCTCATGGGCAAGCGCATTGCGATCGGCATGATGTTTTTTGGGTTAGGCGGATTGTTTCTTCAGTTGGGCACGTTCTGGTTGATGATCGGTGGGATCATTCTGCGGATGGTCTCAGACGGGCAGCACCATAGCGTAGAGTTCAGCTCGCGACTCACCGGACAAGTCGCCCACGTGATGATTCCCCGAGACCGCGTCTTGTGCGTCACGGAATCCATGACGGTCCACCACGTGAAAGAGCTCTTTCTCCGTTTCGGCTATCACCACTACCCCGTCCTCCGCGGCTCTGAAGTGATTGGCTCCCTCCACTATCAGAGTCTCCGCGCGCATCCGGATTGGCTCGAGGATCACCAGACGCCCATCACCCAACTCATCGAACCTATCAACCGAGAGAGTTTGATCCGCGCGAGCGCGAGTATCACGGAAGCGTTCGATCAGATGCTCCTGACCAGCTCGCCGCGACTGTTGGTCTACGAACACGGCGAGTTCGTCGGCATGCTCACGCGGGAATCGGTCACGCGGTTACGGGAGCTGCATCAAAAGGACTCGCAGTGGGTCACGCTGACCGGGGGGTCGCCCCAAGCGGTGCCCCATCATTCGTAATGTGCGGGAAATGGACCCGGACATACGGCGGATAGACGTCCAGCGTCCGGCCTTTGCAGTTCATATGGCGGCTCAAGAAATAAAACCACCGGTTTTCGAGCGCGATCACTTTTTCCTGCTGGATCTGCCGCATCTTCATGCCACGCATGGTGACGCTCGAGCCGAGTCCGATCACCGCCTCCTGGCGATCGACCAACGGACTGCGCTCTTGGACATGGTGCGCGGTTTCCGGATGGTTCAACCGGAAATAGGCCCAGGTGTTGATGCTGTCCATGATGCTTTGGGCCGACAGATTGCCCGCCTCTTTTTCAATCTGCGCCTTCGACTGCGTATACAGATGGACCCAGATATTCGCCCCGCCGGATTTGTTGAACAGTTCGTGAATGCCCGGGTAGAGCACATTGTGGCCTTCGTCCAGATGCAAGCACAGCGGAACCGCCAATTTCGACCCGCGCGCAAACATGCGGCCGGCCAACGACTGAATCATCGACACGAACACTTTGGCCACCACATAGGACACGCGCGAGGTAAGCAGACTGCCCAACGTACAATACAAGAGCACCCGCTCGCCCCGCTCCAAGCGTTGAATGAAGGGATTGGTCCGGGCCTTGCCGATAATTCGACCCGTGTTCCCCATGGTGAGCTTGATCATCCCATCTCGCAGACTGCCCGATATCTTGGTGTAATAGTCCTGCAGCGCCGGATTTTGGGTGAACGAATCGATCGTATGGCGCAGGTCCTCCGTGTTCGGGAGCATCGACAAACTCTCGGACAGCCGCCGCAAATCTTCATGGTTCATCCGCATCTTGATGTCGTGAAAGGTCAAGGGCACGCGGTCGCCGCGCGCGCGCGAGAGGCGGATCGATCCGCTGATGATCGCGTGCGCCACACTCTCGGCCGTGCCGGTAAAGAACTCGCTATGCGCCGAGTCTTTACCCGGCAGAATGCTGTAGATGTGGTTCACCAGTTCTTCTTCCATGTAGTAGTTGGACAGCGGATCCAGATAGACCGAGTGATCGGGGAAGACCGGCGTGAGCAGCATGACTTCCTCCAGCCGGCCGCATTCCGCCGCGACCTGGATGAATTTGGAAAACAACTCCCAATCGCCCTTGGGATCAAAGACCGCCGCCGAATAGTTCTTGCGGATGTCCTGCTCGGTCAAGCTTTCGATCAGTCGGCTCTTCCCCGAGCGGGTCGTCCCCAGACAGCCGACGTGGCCGGCTCGATCTTCATCCGGCATCCAGATCAGCCCCTCGGTGATCGGTTCGACGCCCAATTCGGCCCCATAGCCGAACACCGTTCGCCCGGGCCAGATTGGTTTGGGCGCACCTCGGCGGTTGATCTCCAACAGACGCTCCAACGCCCTTGGCTCCGACGTCGGTCCCTCCTCCGGTTGTGCTGCCGCCACGCCCGTCATCCATCACCAGCCTTTCCACTCCACAGGGTCTCCCTAGATACTACGGGTCGCCCATCGCCTCGTGGCCTGATCACGCTGGCACGGAGCTTCGGTTCATCCTCACTCCGTTCCGTAATAGAGCACTAAGGAGCGCTATGCAGATTCCCCTGTTTTACACAAAACGCCACGCAGATCCGTATCACGACCAAGTCTTCGTGACCCGCATGGCCATTGCCCATGGGAGAGACGACCGTCCGGTTCCCGTCCTCGTGCCCGAGACCTGGTCGCAGATTGCGATCGACATCATGGCCAATAAGTACATGCGGAAGACCGGCGTCCCCCAGCCGGATGGCTCGATCGGTCGAGAGACCGATGCCCGCCAGGTCTTTCGACGCCTCGCCAAGTGCTGGGCCTACTGGGGGCTCACGGAAGGCTATTTCGATTCCGAATCCGACGCGCAATCGTATGCGGATGAGATGCAGTACATGCTGAGTCATCAGATCGGCGCACCCAACTCGCCGCAATGGTTCAATACCGGCCTGCATCACGCCTATGGGATCGAAGGCGCAGCGCAAGGCTTATGGCGCTACAATCCGCAGACCCAGACGACGGAATCCTTGCCCAATAGCTATGTCCACAGCCCGGCATCAGCCTGTTTTATTCAGTCCGTCCATGACAACTTGGTCAACGAGGGCGGGATCATGGATCTCTGGACCCGTGAGGCCCGCTTGTTCAAATACGGCTCCGGCAGCGGGACGAATTTCTCCGCTCTCCGCGGCCGAGGCGAACCGCTTTCCGGAGGCGGCACGTCATCCGGACTCATGTCGTGGCTGAAGATCGGGGACACCGCGGCCGGCGCGATCAAGTCCGGCGGGACCACCAGGCGCGCCGCCAAGATGGTCATCCTCGACATCGATCATCCCGACATCGAAGAGTTCGTTGCCCTGAAAGTGAAGGAAGAACAGAAAGTCGCCGCCCTCATGGTGGGCTCACGCATGATTGCCAGCGCGTTGAACCGGGTGATGCAGAGCGCCTGGACCCCGCACGGCGACCAAGCCATCCTGGATTCGAATCCCAGCACGAACCCGGAGCTCGCCGAAGCGCTTCTCGAGGCGCGACGTCAAGGCATCCCCGAGACCTACCTGCAGCGGGCCCTCAGGCTCACGGCCGAGGATCGCCGGACGTTCACCTTCTCGACCTACGACCTCCATTGGGAAGGCGAAGGCTACCAATCGGTCACCGGCCAGAATGCCAACAACAGCGTCCGCATCACGACGGCCTTTCTCAACTGCCTCCGGGACGATGGACTCTGGCCGCTGCGTAAACGCACGGACGGGACGATCACCAAGACGATTCGCGCGCGCAACCTGTGGGATCAAATTTGCTCCGCCGCGTGGCAGTGTGCCGATCCCGGTATTCAGTACGATGATCTGATCAACGACTGGCACACCACGCCGGCACAAGGCCGCATCACGGCGAGCAACCCCTGCTCCGAATATATGTCCAATGATGACACCGCCTGCAACCTGGCGTCGCTCAATCTGGCGAAGTTTTTGAAGCCAGACGGCACCTTCGATCTCGAAGCCTATCAGCACGCGATCACCCTCTGGACCATCACTCTCGACATAACCGTGTCGATGGCCTCGTATCCGAGTCAACAGATAGCGGAACGCACTGCTAAGCTCCGGCAACTCGGCTTGGGCTATGCCAATCTCGGCGCCGTCCTCATGCAATCGGGTCTGGCCTACGATTCTCCGGAAGCGCGGAGCCTGGCCCAAGGCTTGACTGCGCTCCTCACAGGTGAAGCCTATCGCACCAGTGCAGTGTTGGCGAAAGCCCTCGGTCCGTTCGCCTATTACTCAGAGAACCGGGACGCCATGTTGCGGGTGATTCGCAATCATCGACGCGTGGTCGTCAGCGATCCCACCGATCCCTATGAAGCCCTCACCCAGCTTCCGCAGGCCTTCGATCAGACCTCCTGTCCAATCCCGCTCATCGACGCGGCACGCGATGCATGGAATCAGGCCCTCTCACTGGGAATGGCACATGGATTCCGCAATGCCCAAGTGACCGTGATTGCTCCAACCGGGACGATCGGCCTCTTGATGGATTGCGATACGACCGGGATCGAACCGGATTTCGCGCTCGTGAAAGATAAGCAGCTCGCCGGCGGAGGCACGATGAAACTGGTGAATGCATCGGTCACGCCGGCATTACAACGACTGGGCTATAGCGGACCGGAGCGGCAGGCCATTGTGCACCACCTCCTCGGACATCGCACGTTCGAGGGCTGCCCCACCATCAATGCGAACCGGCTCGCCCGCTGCGGGCTGTCACCGCTGGTGATGGACACCTTGGAAGAGGCGATCCCAACCCGGATGCGGGTCGAACAATTGTTCGTTCCGGAATTCCTCGGGGAAACCTGGTGCGTTCAACAGCTCGGTCTCACCGAGGAGGAACTCTCTCAGCCCACACTTGCTTTGGCCGAACGGCTGGGTTTCACACGCCACGATCTCCGGATCGCCAATGCCCATATCTATGGGAAGGCCTCGATGCACGGCGCGCCGCACCTGAAACCGGAGCACCGAGCGGTCTTTGATTGCGCCACCACTCCCGTGCACGGACAGGATGGTGGATACATCCTTCCGGAAGCCCACGTTCGAATGGTCGGCGCGGTCCAGCCCTTCATCAGCGGCGGAATCAGTAAGACCGTCAACATGCCGGAATCCGCGACCCTGGACGACGTCAAAGCCCTCTATCAGCTCGCCTATGAACTCGGCGTCAAATGCCTGGCCGTCTACCGTGACGGGTGCAAGCTGAGCCAACCGCTCAACGCCATCGGCGCCGATACCTTGGCGCAGGCCGTCGCCACCAAGAATGTCGCGCAAGTGGCCGAAGAACTCGCCAAACACACCATGGCCGATACCCGCGGCGTCCACCGCCCGCTCCCGAATAAACGGAAAGGCTATACGCAAAAAGCCACCATCGGCGGGCACAAGATCTACATCCGAACCGGCGAGTACGAGGACGGCACACTCGGGGAGATTTTTCTCGACATGCATAAGGAAGGGGCGGCTTTCCGAAGCCTCATGAATTGCTTCGCCATCGCCA